>Ga0326597_10000271_pt1 | contig 97974 bp, 97 predicted proteins | sample RVTome_12_FD_203789 | JGI IMG/M metagenome (GOLD analysis project Ga0326597, IMG submission 203789) | Soil microbial communities from uranium-contaminated site in the Upper Colorado River Basin, Wyoming, United States - RVT100D185 | ecosystem: Environmental > Terrestrial > Soil > Contaminated >...
CCTCGCCGCTGATCAGCGGGGTCTGCTCGAACGTCGCGGTTTCGACTCGCGCCGAGTTTTTCATGCGCTCACTACAGCAGACTTTTCACCCCAGGCGGAGAGAAATTCTCCGACAGGCTCCTAGCAAAAGGACTCTTGGGGCGCCCTCGGCCGCACGCTCAACGTACAGAGAGTACGCCTCGCGTGCGGAATCAACCCAGCCCTCGTCTCGCGACTACACGGACCGTCGCTCAACTCGAACAGCGGGGCGCCGCCTCGCATCTGGACCCTTCTCGCCAGCCTGTTGGTCCTTGAGCGGCGCTCGTGGGTCTAGGCGCGGCCCATCGCCCTCAGAAAATCCGTCATCGTGGGGAAGCGCATCATTGGATTGTGGCGCTTCTCCTCGCCGATCGTGGTGACGGTACCGCCGTAGTTGTGGCCGGGAAAGACCACGGTGTCGTCCGGGAGAGCGCCCAGCCGCTGCGTCAGCGAGGTGTACATCTCCTTGGGGTCGCTGCCGGGCAGGTCGGTGCGGCCGCAGGAGCGGATGAAGAGGGTGTCGCCCGAGATCAGGCGGCCGTCTACGAGGAAGCACTGCGAGCCCGGCGTGTGCCCAGGCGTGTGGACGAACGTGATCTTCATGCGCCCCACGTCGACAGTGTCGCCGCCGCCCACTTTGACGAGGTCCGAGCCGAAGCCGCGGAGGAACTCGCGCTCGGCCGCATGAACGTAGACCTTGGCCGCGGCCTTGGCCAGGAGGGCTTCGATCCCCGGTATGTCATGCCCGAAGAGATGTCCGCCGACGTGGTCCTGATGCGTGTGGGTGACGAGCACACCGGCGAGACGCATCCCGTCGGCCTGGATCTGCTCGAGGATGGCGTCGATCTCCCAGGCCGGGTCCACCGCGACACAGTCTTGCGTCTCGGGGTCGCCGACGAGGTAGACGAAGTTCTGCATCGGGCCCAGCTCCATCTGCCTGAGGTAGATGTCGTCGGTCATGAGCCGCAAGGCCACACGGGCGCCGAGTAGAGGTCCACCGCGATGAGTGCGGTGAAATGGGCGCGACGGGTCATGGCTTCCCTCCTTCCGCGTCAGTATATACGCTGGACGCGCGCCGCGCGTTGCCGCTAGCCTGGGATGTCGGTGGGCGCCTTGCGTATGTCCTCGAGCGACTTCGCGTCCACCGCGAAGATGGCCGGCACCGACTTGCTTCGCACGTAGCTCAGCTTGTCGTCCGATCGCCCGACGACCAGCCCCGCCATCTCGGTGCCGTCCGCCTTGAGCACGGCGATCTCGGCCTCGGGCTTGTCCAGCCCGAACCGCGCCGCGTCGGCGCCATCGGCGGCGGCGATCTCCTTCCACTTGAGAGCGCGCAGGGTGAGGAGCAGGCCCGTGACCTTGAGCTCCTTGGCCGGGCCCTTCGACGGCTCGAGCACCCGCCACTCGTCCTCGCCGCGGCGCTCCAGCAGCAGGCGCTTGCCGCCGACCGTCAGGCGCACGCGCTTGACCTCCTTCATGTCGAAGGAGGCGAGCACGCTCTTGTCGCGCAGATCGGTCGCGGTCTTGGACAACTCGCGGACGTCCTTTGCCTCGACAATGAAGACCGAACTCTGCCCGGCCGGGGCCGCGACGCCCGTCAGCTCGCCGGCCCTCACCGCCTTCGACAGCCCCAGGAGCAGGGTCTTCGGATCCTTGCCGCCCTCCTCCCAGATCTTCACCGTCACGTCGGGCTTGGACAGGTAGCGGCCGACACCAGCCGGCGGCTCGTCGAGGAAGCCCGAGGCCCGCAGGTCGCGGATGCGCCAGAGGAGGCCGTTGACGGCGCCCGTGTCCGCCTTGAGGGCTTCGGGGGCGGTGATGTTCCAGTTGATCCCGTCACGCTGGAGCGTGACCGTGCCCGCCGAGCTCTCGATTTCCACCCGGTTGACCTTGTCGTAGGCGTAGGCGAAGACCACCTTGTCGCGCGCCGCCGCGACGGTCTTCGGCAGCTTGTCCCAGGTCTCGCTGGCAGCCAACAGCACTTCCTGCTCGCCCTGGCGCTGGACGTAGACGCCTTTCTTCGCGGCGTCGACCTTGCCCAGGAGGAGGGTCTTGGACGTGCGGTCCTTGTCCTTGCCGAGCCAGAGGGTCACCCGCGAGGGCTTGTCGAGGCCGTAGGTTGCCGGCGACCTCGGCGAGCCGAGGAATTCCTTCACCGTGACGCTCGCAAGCCTGTCGAGCATCTCCGTGATCATGTCGGCGTCGCCCCGGTAGGGACCGGGCTTGGCGACGCGCCACTTGCCCCCCTCCTCGGCTTCGAGCGTCATCTTCGACCCATCGAGCTCGAGGTCGATGGCGCTGACGTTCCGCCTGTCGAAGGCGAAGAGGACCCTGTCCCTGAACTCCGCGACCGGGCGCATGACATCGCGGGAGACCGAATCACCGATCGCGACCACGGCCGGCTTGCTTCCCTCGCGCGCGTAGACCCAGACCCCGGTCGGGTTCTTGCCGCCCACGGCGAGGATAAGCGGCGCGGCCTGGCCCTTGACCTCGAGCGTGACCAGGGCCTCGGGCGGCTCGAGGCCGAAGTCGCCCGGCTTGGAGGGGTTGGGGTCGATCTCCCGGTCCACCCTCGCTGTCGCGAGCCCCGTCACCGTCTCGTTGACGGCGCCGCTGTTGGCCCGCGTCTTGACGGGCTCCAGCATCTCCCATCCGTCGCCAGCGCGCCTGAGCTTGATGGTGTCGTTCTTGCGCTTGATGGTCAGCGCCTCGACGTCCTTGGGCTCGATGGTCCAGAGCCGTCCCTTGATGCCGGCCGTCTTCTCGCGCTTCGGGGTCAGCCAGTAGCTGTCAACGGCGAGGAAGCCGCCGAGGCCCGCGGCGAGGATGGCAAGGACGGTGAGGGTCTTCCAGCTCATCGCCGGGCGGCTACTTGGTGCGGCGGCGGCGGACCACCAGCCAGATCCCGCACACCATCACGGCGCCCGGCAGTACGACGATGGAGACCCACAGGACGGTCCGGCTCTGGGCGGCGGTGAGGAAGATCGGGTTCTGGCGCGTGTCCTTCGGCCGGATGGCAATCTCGCCTTCCTGCCCGGCGAGCCATGCGACGATGTTTAGGAACAGATCGCGGTTGCCCTGGAAGCCGAGCCCCTGGTTCGAGGCGAAGGTCGAGGTGCCCATGACGACCAGACGGCCCTCGGGCTTCTTGGCCGGATCTTCTTCACTCTTGGCCTCGGCCTTGGGCTCGGTCTTGGCGTCCGGCGGGGGCACGACCGTGACGGCCGTGAGCACGGGCACCGGCCCCGGCGTGTCCGCGGGATCCCGGCGCGCGGGCTGCCCCCGCCTGAGCCCGGCCAGGTCGGTCTCGCCCCATGCGTCTTGGCTCGTCGTGGCCAGCGGCGTCGCCCTGATTCCCTTGGGCGGCGGGTCCTTCGCAGGCGCGACCGAGCGCGTGATCGGGAAGCCCGCCATGACGTTGGCCATGTCCTTGGTGATCGGGTGCTGCTCGTAGCGCGTAACGAGCGGCACCTCGGGCCCGACGCCGAAGAGCTGGCCGATGGGGCTCGGCTCGACGACGATGTCGTTGCCCAGCGCGACGCCGTACTTGGCGAGGTACTTGACGACTCCGTCGGCCTGGAGCGGGTCGGCCATGAAGAGCACCCGGCCGCCCTGGGCGAGGTACGCATCGAGGGCAGAGAGCTCGGCCGGCAGAAGATCGGTCTTCGGCCCCGCGACGACGACGACGGCCGCGTCGGCCGGCACCGCGGTCTGGCGCGCCAGCTCGAGCTCCTTGACGGTGTAGTTGGCCTTCTCCATCTGCTCCTTGGCCTGGCTGAGCCCCGTCCGCTCGGCGTTCGAGGGATCGCGCTCCCCGTGCCCCTTGACGACGTAGACCACGGGCTTGCCCGAGCGGATGACCTTGACGAGGGCATTCGTCAGCCGCTCCTCATCGGCGTCGAGCACCTTCTCGGACTTCTCCCCGCTCTGCATCACCATCGTGCCGTAGCTCTCGACGCCGTAGCGGCGCGCGAGCCCGGGTGAGCGGTCGGGGTCCTCCATGCGGTAGGCGAACTTGCCGCCCGACGCCTGCGCATACTGCTTGAGCAGGTCCTCGGCCGTGCGCTTGCCGGGCGTGTCGGAACGAAAAAAGCCGATGACCTCGACCGGCGCCTGGAGCCCCTGGACCAGCTTGACCGTCTGGGGCGAGAGGCTGTGACGCTTGTTCTCGGTCAGGTCCCAGCGCCCGTTGTAGCGGAGCGACACGGCGTTGGCGAGCACCGCCACGCCCAGCGCCATCAGCACCAGCAGGGCCGCGCTCGCGCCGTGGCGCATGCCGCGACGGCCGAGGAGCGAGGCGCCCTCCCGCCAGTTGAGCGCGGCCGCCCCGACGAAGAGTACGGCGGCGGCGATCACAAGCGCCCACTGCAGCCGCGTCATCCACGACACAAAGAGCGCAAGCCCGGCCGCGCCCAGCAGGCAGAGCGCGGCGCCCCACATTCCCCAGCGCTTGAGCAGCGTCATGGGCAGCGTCATTGGAGACTCACCTAACCCCTCCACCGCTTCGACTCGAGCGACCGGAGCGTGAGGAAGAGCGCGAAGGCGGTCACCGACAGGTAGTAGACGAGGTCCTTCGTGTCGATGACGCCCTTGGCGAAGCTCTCCATGTGCTCGATGATCGCGGCCTGCTGGATCACGGTGCGGAGCGCGCCCTGCGCCGAGTCCGCGAACCAGCCGAGCAGCCAGAGGGTGAGCAGCGCGCCGAAGGTGCCGAAGCCGGCCACGATCTGGTTTTCCGTGGTCGACGAGACGAAGAGCCCGACGGACAGGAATGCCGCGCCCACCAGCAGGAGGCCGAGGTAGCCGGTCAGGACGGCGCCCCACTCAATCCGGGTGAACCAGGCGACGGTGACGGGGTACGAGACCGTCAGCGCGAGGATGGACGCGTACAGGGTCAGGGCGGCGAGGAACTTGCCCGCGAGGACCTCTCCGTCGCGCAGCGGGTACGTCAGCAGAAGTTCCATGGTGCCAGAGCGCTTCTCCTCCGCGAAGAGGCGCATGGTCAGCATCGGGATGAAGAAGAGCAGGACCACGGCCATGTTGTACGTGAGCGGTCGCAGGATGTGCTCCGTGGCGTTGAGGTTCTGGCCCATCTGCGGCTGCATGGCCGAGCGCATCGAGACGTCCGCGTACTGGATGAAGGACGGCGCGAAGAAGAAGGCGGCGACGAACAGGAAGAAGGTCGCGACGGCATATGCGACGGGCGACCCGAAGTAGAGGCGCATCTCCTTCTTGAAGACCGGCAGCCAGCCCCTCACTGCGCCTGCTCCACTACCGACTCCAGGATCTGGGGCGCGTCCTCCTCGCCCGCCACGACGCGGATGAAGACCTCCTCAAGGGAGAGCCCGACCTTGTGAAGCTCGAGAAGCTCCCAGCCGCGGCCCGCGACGAGCCGCACGAGCTCCCCGCGCACGTCGCGGCCGCGTGGCGACTCGACGACGAACCTGGAGGCGCCGTCGCGGGCGCCGAGCGCCTCCACCGAGGTTACGCCGGGAAGGGTCTTTAGAGATGAAGCGATGGCCTCTCCGGGGCCGCCCACCTCCACCTCCACGCGCGCCGCCGGGAAGACCTGCTCCACCAGCTCCGCCTGGGTGCCCTTGGCCACGACGCGGCCGCGGTTGATGATGATGATGCTGTCGCAGACCATGGAGACTTCCGGCAGGATGTGCGTGGAGAGGATGACGGTGTGCTGGCCACCCAGCGACTTGATCAGCGCGCGGATCTCTGCGATCTGGCGCGGGTCGAGCCCGATGGTCGGCTCGTCGAGGATCAGCACCTCCGGGTCGCCAAGAAGCGCCTGCGCCAGCCCCACCCGTTGCCGGTAGCCCTTGGAGAGCTTGCCGATGAGCCGGTGCTGCATGTCGGTGACGGAGCAGCGGTCCATCACGTCGGCGACCCTGGACCGGCGCACTCCGCGCGGGACGCCCTTGGCTTCGGCGACGAAGTCGAGATACGCGGCCACCGGCAGGTCGGCGTACAGCGGGGAGTTCTCGGGCAGGTAGCCGATCCGCCTGCGCACCTCGAGGGACTGGCTGAAGACGTCGAAGCCCGCCACCCGCGCGCTGCCGCCGCTGGCCGCCATGAAGCAGGCCAGGATCTTCATCGTCGTGGACTTGCCGGCCCCGTTGGGACCCAGGAAGCCGACGATCTGTCCCTTCTCGACGTTGAACGACACGTCGTGGACGGCCGTCACCGGCCCGTAGCTCTTAGTCAGTCGGTCGACTTGGATCATGGATTTGGCCCGCTTTCGCCCGGACCATCGCGCAGTATATCACACGCCTAGAAGAGCCCCGTGATCACCCCGTCCGGCGTGACATCCACGCCCTCGGCGTTGGGCTTGCGCGGCAGCCCCGGCATGGTCGTGATGTCGCCGGCCCGCGCAACGAGGAACCCGGCCCCTGCCGAGATCCGCAGGTCGTTGATGGTGATCCGGAAATCCCGCGGCCGGTTGAGCAGGGTCGGGTCGTCGGACAGCGACCGCTGCGTCTTCGCCACGCAGACGGGCAGACGGCCGTAACCGAGCGCCTCGGCCTGGGCGATCTGACGGTCCACGTTCTTCCGGTAGTCGACCCCGTCGGCGCCGTAGATGCGCGTGGCGATGGTCTCCAGCTTGGTCTTGACGGGGGTGTCGAGCGGGTAGAACGGCGCGAACTCCGAGCGCTCGGTCTCGAGGAGCTTCAGGAGGCCACGCGCGAGGTCCTCGCCCCCTTCCCCGCCCCTGCCGAAGACATCCGCCACGTGGACCGGCACGCCGAGCGTCCCGCAGCGGTCGAACACGGTCTGGTACTCGCGCTCGGTGTCCGTCTGGTAGCGGTTCAGCCCGACCAGCACCGGCACCTTGAACTGGCGCACGCAGGCGACGTGGGCCTCGAGGTTGTCGAGGCCGCGGCTGAGTGCCTCCACGTTCTCCTTGCCCAGCTCGGTCAGCGGTACGCCGCCGTGGTACTTGAGCGCCCTCGCCGTCGCCACGATCATGGCTGCGTCGGGCCGGAGCCCCGCCAGCCGGCACTTGATGTCGAAGAACTTCTCGGCGCCGAGGTCGGTCCCGAAGCCGGCCTCGGTGAGGCAGATGTCGCCGAGCTTGAGCGCCATGCGGGTCGCGACGACGGAGTTGCAGCCGTGGGCGATATTGGCGAAGGGACCGCCGTGCACGAGGGCCGGCGTGCCCTCCACGGTCTGTACGAGGTTCGGGTGGACAGCGTCGCGGAGCAAGGCCGTCATGGCGCCCGTGACCTTGAGCTCGTCGGCCAGGATGGCGCCTCCGTCCGGCTTGAGCGCCACCACCATGCGGCCGAGCCGGGCCTTCAGATCGCTCAGATTCTCGGCCAGGCACAGCGCCGCCATGATCTCCGATGCGGAGGTGATGAGGAAGCCCGCCTCGCGCGGCACACCGTCCATGCGGCCGCCGAGCCCCACGACCACGTTGCGGAGCGCGCGGTCGTTGACGTCGAGGACGCGCCGCCACAGCACCTGGCGCGCATCCATGCCGAGCGCGTTGCCGTGGTGCAGATGGCTGTCCACGGCGGCGGCGAGGAGGTTGTGGGCGGAGGTGACCGCGTGGAAGTCGCCCGTGAAGTGAAGGTTGATGTCCTCCATCGGCACGACCTGGGAGCGGCCGCCGCCGGTGCCGCCGCCCTTCATGCCGAGCGTGGGGCCTATCGAGGGCTCGCGGAGCGCGATGAGAGGCCGCGCGCCCACACGCCAGAGCGCCTGGCCGAGGCCGATCGTCATCGTGGTCTTGCCGTCACCCGCCGGCGTCGGCGTGATCGCGGTGACCAGGACGAGCTTGCCGTCGGGCCCGGCGCGCCGGGCATGGAGGGCCGGTAGCAGCACCTTGGCCTTGTCGCGGCCATACGGCAGCCATTCCTCCGCCGCGAGCCCCAGCTCGCGGGCGATGTCAGCGATCGGTCGGGTCGAGGTCGGCATCCGGCATGATCTCCTTGAGCCAGTCGGGCAGCGCGATCATCTTCGCCGTGGCGGGATCCCAGCAGGCGTGCCGCGTGAATCCCGTGGCCACGAGCTCCTTTGCCTCGTTGCGGATCTCGTACGAAAAGGTGAAGCTCGCCCGCTTGCGCTCGCTGACCCGCGAGCGCACGTCGAGGAGGTCGTCGAGCTTCGCGGGCTTGACGTACTTCACGAAGGCCTCCACGACGGGCATGTGGATGCGCTTGTCCACCTCCGACATCGGCAGGCCCCTCTCGCGCAGGTACTCGACGCGGGCGACCTCGAAGTAGGTCAGGTAGTTGCCGTAGTAGACGACCGACATGGTGTCGGTGTCCTTGTAGCGGACGCGGATGTGGGTCACGGAGGGCATCGAGCGGGAATCTTACTACGCGTCGACGCGCTCCTCGGAGGCGGGCTTTCTCTCGGCCATGAAGGTGCCTGGTCCCGTCCCGCTCATGAAGTCTCCCGTCGGTTAGAGGTACTGCCCGTAGCGGATCTTCTCGACCATCTCCCGGGTGCGGCGGTAGCGGTCGATCTGCTGGAGGAGGTCCTGCGTCGTGACGAGCCCGTTGTCCTGCCCCTGCCCCGCCGCGTGGACCTTCTGCTCGAGCGCCCGCCGGATGATCTCGGAGATCTCCGCTCCGCTCATGCCGCCCATGGGCGGCAGCACCGAGCGATAGTCGAGGTCGGCGAAGAGGGTGCGCCCCGCGGCGGCCTCGGCGCGCCTGCGGGCCATCTCGAGGATCTCCTGCTGGGCGGGGCCGTCCGGCAGCGTCACCTCGACCAGGCGATCGAGACGGCCCGGGGCGACCAGCGACGAGTCGACCGAGTCGGTGCGGCTCGTGGAGCCGACGGCGATCATCCGCGAGAAGTCCTCGAGGCCGTCGAGCTTCTCGCAGAGCGCCGCCACAAGGCGCGCGGAGGCCTCCCGCGCCTGCGCGGGCGGCAGCAGGTGCTCGAGCGACAGCGCGTTGGCCTCGTCGAGGAAGAGCACGCCCTTGCCCTGCTCCTTCGCGACAGCCAGGATCTCCTGGAGCAGCTCGCCCGTGTTCGGGCCGAACTTGGACGTCAGGTTCATCAGCTTGAGGTGGTAGAAGACCGAACCCGTCTCGGTGGCGAGCGCGCGGGCCAGCAGCGACTTGCCCGTGCCGGGCGGGCCGTAGAGCAGCACGCCCTTGGGCGGCGTGATGCCCCACTTGCGGTAGAGCTCCGGGTCGGTCAGCGCCGTCGCGAAGCTCCGCACGATGCTCTTGGCTTCGCGCAGGCCTCCGATCTGGGCGAACGTGGTCTCGGGCTTGATCTGCACCACCACGCGCCCCGAGAGATCCCCGAACTTCTCCCCGAGCTTGGCGAAGACATCGTCGATGCGGCGCTGGATCGCCCACTGCTGGCTGTCGAGATCCCCGTTTTCCGCCGGCGCGCCGGCGCCCGCGGGCTCGTCCGGAGCCATCGGCTAGATGCGCCGCGCCGGGGGCGGACCCGGCAGGAGCTCGGTCTTGTCGAACACGCGGTCCTCGACGAGCACGGGCACCTTGGCGCGGATCGCGAGCGCGATGGCGTCCGACGGGCGCGCGTCGAGCTGCATCTCCTTGCCGCCCGCGTCGAGGACGACGGTGGCGTAGTAGATCCCGTCCTTGAGATCCGTGATGACCACGCGGGTGACCGTAACCTTGAGGCGGCCGAAGAGCGTCAGGAAGAGGTCGTGGGTCAGCGGGCGCGGCGGGACGCGGTTCTCGAGCGGGTAGACGATACCGGTCGCCTCCGCGGCGCCGATCGCCATCCCGAACATCTTGCGGTCGCGCTTGCCCTGGAGCACCACGGTCGGCTGGAGACTCTTGGAATCGAGAAAGAGCCCGACCACCCCGGCCTCCTGCGGGCCCGCGGGAGCGGGCGTCTGAGCGGGGAGATGCGCGGGCGCGGCGGCGAGCGCAGTGAGGATCAGGAGCGGCAGTCCGATGTGCGGCACCCGTGCGAGCCTGGCCATCCTCATCCTCCTCCGGGGCGCCTGCGCCCCGAGCGCGCCAGCAGTATCGGGCCCGGATCGGGCCAAGTCAAATCGCGCGGGGCGCCCTGACGGCGTAGCCGACGCGGAGACGGAAGGAGAGCACGAAACCGGCCAACAGCAGGAGCGTCAGCGTGCTCCACATGACGCCATACCCCAGGCCGTGGGCGACGTATCCGAAGACCATGGACCCCAGCGCGTTGCCCACGAGGAAGACGGCGCTGAAGATGCCGACCACGCCGCCCCGGCGGGGCTCCGGGGTGACGTCCATCAGGAGCGCCGCGAGCGCCGGGTAGAGGAAGCCGTGGGCGGCGCCCGCGATCAGGCCGGCCAGGAATAGGAACGGCACGACGGGCACCGTCATGTGCGGTTGGACCAGGAGCGCCATGGCTGTGAGAAGTCCTGCCGCGGCCCCCTGGACGAACATCGAGGGAATGATGGTCGCGCGCCGCCCGCGGGTGTCGATGAGATTGCCGCCTCCCACGCGCACCCCCACCGCCCCGATGGCGTAGGCGGTGTAGAAGAGGCTGACGCTGTGGACGCCCAGGCCCTCGCCGAAGGTCGGCAAGAAGGTGAACATCGCGCCAGTCCCGAGCCCGAAGAAGAAGGTCAGCGCCATGTGCAGCCGCAGGACCTCGGCAAGCCCCGCGCGCAGGGAGCCGATCCCCGGTCCCTCGCCCATGCTCGGCGGGCGGAAGCCGCGCGCCGTGGCGACAAGCCAGGCCGCTACGCCTCCCAGCAGCACTGACAGCACGAAGAGCCAGGGGAACCCCAGGCGGCGCACCATGATCTCCCCCGCGACGGGGGCGAGCGCCGTGCCGAGGAAGCCCGAGACGCCGTAGATTCCGAGCGCCCAGCCCCGGCGCTCCACCGGCACGAGGTCCACCACGTGCATGTAGTTCGCGACGAAGAAAGCGGAGAAGCCCAGTCCCTGGAGGGCGCGAAGCGCGGCCAGCAGCGCCAACGAGTGGCTGACGAGGAAGCCGGCCGAGGAGGCGATGAGCAGGGACACGCCGAGCATCATGAAAAATCGGCGGCCGATACGGTCGAGCCAGAGGCCGATCACGGGCTGGCAGAGGATGCCCGCGGCGCTGTAGACGCCCTGGACGAGCCCGATCTCGGCCTCCGTCCCGCCCAGTCGGTGGACGTACAGCGGCAGGAGGATGAAACAGCTGAGGCCCGACATGAAGAAGAAGTTGGTCAGCGTCGCCCGCGCAAAGGGCCCGCTGGCGACGAGCTCGAGCCCGCGGATCACGAGCGTTGCGGCCCGCTTTCACGGGGGCGTAGAATGGCCGCGACTATGATGTGCGTTGCCATGACTCGTTTCCAATGTAGCACGCGCGGAGAGTAGGCCCGCCGCTGGACACCATCGCGCAGGCGTTCGAGCGCGCGCTGAACGTGTCTCCGACAGGGCGCGGTCGGCTCGAGGCGCCGAAGTCTCTTCAAAGCTGGCCCGGTATCGTGCACGGTGGCTGCCTCGTCGGGCTGGTGGACGCCGCGGCGCTGCGGCTCGGCCGCGCGCCGGGTCCCCGCCGCGTCGACGGCCGCCTGACCTCGTCCGTCCCGACGGAAACGGCGCTCGACCTCCAGGTTGACCGGGGCGACGACGCCGTCTCGCTCACCATCCTCCAGGGCGGCCAGACGCTGACGAGCGGCACCGTCGGCGATCTCACCGGTGCTGGAGCGGCGCCGACGTGGCGCGGCGGAAGCGCCGGGGCATCTCTTCCCATGTCCGATGACTGCCTGGCGTGCGGCGCGCGCAACCCCGTCGGTCTCCAGGTAGCGCTCTCCTTCGACGAAGAAGGAGTATGGGCGCGCCTCGCACCGCGCGCCCCGTGGCGGGTAGACGGCGAACACCTGCACCCGGCGCTGGCGCCCGTGCTGCTCGACGAGTTGGCGTGGTGGCTGGGGGCGCTCGTGATGAAGGAAGGCGGCCTGACCAACCGTCTCGCCGTCAGCCTCCACGAGCCCGCCGCGGCCTTCGACGGCGCGATCGTGGCCGCCGGGCGCTTTGCTGACGTGACGCCGATAGACCGCAAGCGGACCTTCTGGCGCACGGAGAGCACGCTCTGCACATCGTCCGGCACGCTGATCGCCGCCGCGTCGGTCGTCTTCCGCGGCGGCACCGATTACTCGGAGCGGCAGATGGCCTACTTCAAGCCGCGCACTCCCCCCGAAGTCTTCCGGAGAATGTTTCCCAACTACGCCTGAGGCCCGGCGACAAAACGCCGGATGGGGCAGGGGGCCCTCCCCGCGGACCAAGCTGACTCGCATCCCGCTGCGACGTCTCGCAAGGAGCCACGAGACGAAGGTCTGTGCCTCCGGCACCGCGCAGAAGATACGGGTCCGAGGGGAGGGCCCCCTGCCCCACCCGGTTCTCGCGGAGTCCAACACTGCCCATGAGCCAGGATTCCGTGACCGGGCGGGTGGCGTCGGGGGCGGGCGCGGCGCGGCCGGCGGAGTGGGCCCTTAGCAAGTGTGCGCAGCCCGCAGGGCTGCGATTCACGCCAGCTTAGGGTGGCGTAGCCGGTTGCGCCGCGGCCACCCCCGGCGACAGGACCCGCCCGCCTCGCGCGGGCCGCGATCGTGGAAAACTGGGACTAGGACGCGAGAGAAGCGCGGGACAGGGCGGCTTTGGCGAAGAGGGTTTCGACTGCTGACATCGGCACGACGGGGGAGCCCAGAGTGGCCGCGCGCACCTTGGGGCCGTGGAAATCCGAGCCGCCAGTCGCGACCAGGTCGTGGTCCTTGCAGAGCTGCAGATACGCCGCGCGCTGTCCCGCCGAGTGCTCGGTGTAGTAGCACTCGATGCCCATGAGGCCGGCGGCGATCAGCCCGGGGATCAGCTCGTCGCGGTCCGCGAGTCCCGGGTGCGCGAAGACCGGCACGCCGCCCGCCTTCCGGATCAGCCGCACGGCGTCCTCCGGCGTGAGCTTCTTCCGCTGGACGTGCGCCGGCCTGCCCGAGCCCAGGTACTTGTCGAAAGCCTGGCGCACCGTCTTGACGTAGCCGCGCGCGACCATGGCCTGCGCCACGTGCGGACGCCCCGCCGAGCCCTCCTTCACGATCGCGAAGACCTCGTCGGCCCCGAGTGGCATGCCGAGGGCGGCCAGCCGCTTGACGATCCGATGGACGCGCGCGCGCCGCTCGCGACGCTGCTCGCGGCAGAAGTCCTGGAACCACGGCGCCTGCCAGTCCATGAGGTAGCCCAGGACGTGGATCTCGGCGCCCTCGACGTCGCAGTTGATCTCGATGCCCGGGACGATTTCGAGCGGCCGGCGGCGCTCCGCTTCCTCGAGGGCCTCGGCCAGCCCTTCGGTCGAGTCGTGGTCGGTGACGGCCAGAACGCGCACCCCGCGGCTCGCCGCTTCGGCCACGAGCTCGCGCGGAGTGTAGCTGCCGTCGGAGGCGGTCGTGTGGGTGTGGAGGTCGACCCCGCCCGGCATCTACCGCTTGCCGGCGAGCGCCCAGAGGTACGCCAGCAGCGTCCGCACGCCGACGCCAGTGGCGCCCTTGGGCCCGAGCGGCAGCTCGCGCTCGGTGAAGGCCGTGCCCGCGATGTCGAGGTGCGCCCACGGGCGGCCCCCGGTGAAATCGCGCATGAAGAGGCCGGCGACAATGGAGCCGCCGCCCCGCTGGCTCGAGATGTTGTTGAGATCAGCGATCTCGCTCTTGAGCCCTTCCTTGTACTCGTCGTGCAGCGGCAGCCGCCACATCTTCTCGCCGGCGGCCTCCGCGGCGCCCAGCACGCGGTCCGCGAGACCGTCGTCGGTCGCGAAGACACCCGAGAGACCCATGCCCAGCGCGACCACGATGGCGCCCGTCAGCGTGGCGAGATCCAGCATCTCGTCCGGCTTGATCTCCTTCGCCGCGTAGGCCAGCGCGTCGGCGAGGGTGAGCCGCCCCTCCGCGTCGGTGTTGCCGATCTCGATGGTGAGCCCGTTCATGGCGCGAACCACGTCCCCCGGCCGCTGGGCCGTGCCGGAGGGCATGTTTTCGGTGGCGGCGATGAGGCCGTGAACCTCCACTGGCAGCGCGAGCTTCGGCAGCGCCTGAAAGAGCCCCAGCACCGCTGCCGCGCCCGACATATCGTCCTTCATCCGGTACATGCCGTCGGCCGGCTTGAGGTCGAGGCCGCCCGAGTCGAAGGTGATGCCCTTGCCGATGACAGCGACCCGCTTGCGCGCGCGCCCCTTCGGCTTGTAGGTGAGGTGGATGAACTTCGGCGGCTCGTGGCTGCCCTGGGCGACGCCGACGTAGGCGCCCATGCCGAGCCTGGCGCAGTCCGCGCGCTCGAGCACCTTGAGCCCAAGACGTCCCGAGCGGGCGATCTCCTGGGCGCGCCGCGCGAGATAGGCGGGAGTCACCACGTTGGCGGGCTCGTTGACGAGGTCGCGCGCGAAACTGGTGGCCGCGGCCCATGTCTCCCCCGCCCGCACCCCCGCCTCGGCGGCGGCCTGGCTCCGTCGATCGGGCTCGCTCACCGCCAGCGAGTCCAGGCTCTTCGGGCTCTTCTCCTTGAGGTACTTGTCGAAGCGGTACGTGCCGAGCACCGCGCCTTCCACGGTCGCCTGGGCGCGGGCCCGCGGGGACACGCCGTGGGCCGCGAGGTACGCCGCGGCGCTCCGCGCGCCGAGATCGCGAGCGCGGCGCGCGGCGGCCGACGCGGCCCGGCGCACGGCCTCGGCGCCGCCATCCTTCTTCGGGCCGAGCCCCGCGACGAGCACGCGCGCGGCGCGCAAGCGGCCGTCCGTGTGGACGTGGCTGACCTGCCCGACCTTGGCCTCGAACTTCTCGGCGGCCATGACCTTGGCAAGCAGGCCGCCAAGCTTCCTGTCCACCGCCGCCAGCGCCGGCGTGAGACTCGATTCGCCCGAGTGACGGCCCACGATGAGCGCATCGGCGCGGATCTCCGTGAGGCCGCTCGTGTCGAGGGAAAGCTTCATCGAATCGAACCTCCTGATCCAGCTCGTTGGATGGCGCGGGCCCGCTCGACCATGTCCGCGACCCCGGCGGTGGTGTCGTACTGGCCGAGGTTGTCCAGGGCGATCCAGCGGACTTCGGCGGCGTCGCTGCCCGCCTGGAGCCGGCCGCCCACGGACTCGGCGACGTAGTCGATGATCACGTAGTGGTAGCAGACGGCGTCCTGCTCGCGCACGACGCGGTCGACGACCCCGCAGAGGCCGAGCACACGCACGCGCAGCCCCGACTCTTCCTCGATCTCGCGCACGACCGCGTCCTCGAGCCGCTCGCCGAGATGCACGAGCCCACCCGGGATGCTCCACTTGCCCTGCCCGGGGGGCCGGCCGCGCCGCGCGAGCAGCACGCGCTCGCCGTCGAGGACCACGGCGCCCACGCCGACCCGCGGCGCGTCGGGAAACTCGCGCGCGGCCGCCGCCATCAGACGATGGTGAGCGTGCGCGGAGCCCGACCGGCCCGCGTCCATTCGTCGGTCGCGTACTTTTCGCGCTCGAGCATCCCGGCCAGCGCCGCTTCGCCCGAAGACAAACCGCCCGGCTCGAGCGTGAGCCGATGCGCCGTGCGGAAGCCCTCGGCGAGCGCTCCAGCCGCTTCGTCAAAGGACGGGCGCCGGCCCAGCACCGTCTCGAGCGTGGTCATGTCAGCCAGCGGGTCGCGGCCGCCGGGGAAGACGCGCCGGAGCCGGCCCGGCTCGGCTCCCAGCATGATGGCGCCGTGCTGAAGGAAGGCCGCGCCCTGTCGCCGCTGGGCGCTGCCCACGAGCTTGCGGCCGTCCACCTCGAGCTCGAAGGAGCCGGTCCGCGCGAAGCAGAAGGCGGGCATCGCCGCCGGATCCGAGGGCTGGACGGGCACCATCTCGACGGGCGCATCCAGCGCGCGCAGTCCGGCCAGAAGCCCATCGCCGATCCAGCGGTACGTCTGGAGAAGGTCGGTCGAGCCGTCGAAATCTCCCGCGGCGGCCGCGACGCTGTAGGTGATCTCGAGGTCGGGGCCCTCGTGGAGAATGGCGCTGCCCCCGGTGGGCCGCCTCACGAGGCCGAGGCCCATTACGCGCGCCGCCTCCAGATCGACGCGGCCGTCGAGCCGCTGGCCGTAGCCCAGCGAGATCGTGGGCGGCGCCCAGGCGAAGAAGCGGAGCGTGGGCGGCGAGTCGTGACGCAGGCGCGAGAGCAGGAGGGCCTCGTCGAGCGCCATGTTGGCGGCGCCCTCCAGCGGCTCGGTGACGAGGAGCCGGAAACCGTTGGTCATGACCCGAAGGACCCACCCTGCGGGCCCCCTCTCCCCTCAGGGGAGACGGTCGCAGTTCGAGCCGAAACGCTCGCCTCGGGCGGTGAGGCGAGGGCTGAGAAGATCAGGGGCGGCATCATGTTCACGTGCGCAGGGGCGTCCACTTGAGCCGCGGCTGGCGCGCGGCGCCCGTCTGGTCGAGGCGGCGCACCGGCGTCGTTACCGGAGCGTCGTGGATCGGCTGGGGATTGTCCCGCGCCTCGCGGGCGATCTGGTTCATGGCGTCGCAGAACTCGTCGAGCGTCTCCCTGGACTCGGTCTCGGTGGGCTCGATCATGAGCGCCTCTTCCACGATGAGCGGGAAGTATGTCGTCGGCGCGTAGAAGCCCAGGTCGAGGAGCCGCTTGGCGATGTCGGTGGCCGTGACGCCGAGCTTCTTCTGCCGCCGCGCGGAGACCACGCACTCGTGCATGCAGGGCCCGGGCGCGGAGCGGTCGTACTCCGCCTCGAGACGCTTCAGGACGTAGTTGGCGTTGAGCACGGCATTGTCGGAGACGGCGCGCAGCCCGTCGGGGCCCATGGTGCGGATGTAGGTCCACGCCCGCACCAGCATGCCGAAGTTGCCCCAGAACGCCTGGAGCTTGCCGATGGACTGCGGCCGGTTCCAGTCGAAGGCGTACTCGTCGCCGTCCTTGACGACGACCGGCGTGGGCAGGAAGGGCGCCAGGTGCTCCTTGATCCCGACGGGCCCGGCGCCGGGACCGCCGCCGCCGTGCGGCGTGGTGAAGGTCTTGTGCAGATTGAAGTGGCAGACATCGAAGCCCAGGTCGCCGGGGCGCGTGATGCCGAGGATGGCGTTGAAGTTGGCGCCGTCCATGTACACCTGCACGCCCGTGGCGTGGCACATCTCGGTGATCTGGTGGATCTTGGACTCGAAGAGCCCGAGCGTGTTGGGCTGGGTGATCATGAATGCGGCGACGTCGTCTGACAGGTGCCGCTCGAGGTCGTGGAGGTCCACCTCGCCGTTCTGCTCGCTCTTGAGCTCCACGACCGAGTAGCCCGCCAGCGCCGTCGAGGCCGGGTTCGTCCCGTGGGCCGAGTCGGGGATGAGGACCTTGGTGCGCCTCTCGCCCCTGGCCAGGTGGTACGCGCGGATCATCAGCACGCCGGCCAGCTCGCCCTGGGCGCCCGCGGCGGGCTGGAGCGAGACGTGGTCCATGCCCGAGACCTCGGCGAGATCGCGCGACAGCTCGTCCATGAGGCGGAGCGCCCCCTGGGCGGCGGCCTCGGGCGTCAGCGGGTGCAGGCGGGCAAAGCCCGCCAGCCGGGCCATGTCCTCGTTGATCTTCGGATTGTATTTCATGGTGCAGGAACCCAGCGGGTAGAAGTGCGTATCCACGCCGTAGTTCATCTGGCTAAGCCGCGAGTAGTGGCGGACGACGTCCACCTCCGACACCTCCGGCAGCTCGGGCGGCGCCGCGCGCAGGTGCTCCTTCGGCAGGAGCTGCGCCGGGTCGCTCACGGGCACGTCAGACGAAGGCAGCGAATGGGCGTGGCGGCCGGGACAGGACAGTTCGAAGATCAGCTTGTCGTAGCCGGGCTTGGCGGTGTGCATGGGCGCCTCAGGCCACCGCGGCGGCCAACGCGGCGGCATACGCATCGATTTCGTTTCGCGTGCGCTTCTCGGTCACGGCCACGAGCAGGCAGTCCTTCTGGGAGCGGTCGAAGGCCTTGAGCGGCACGCCCGCCAGGATCTTCTCCTTCATCAGGCGCTTCGCCACGCGCTCAGGGGATTTGGGGAGCTCGAGCGCGAACTCCTTGAAGAAGGGCGCCGCGAAGCGGAGGCGCACCCCGGGGATCTTCCCGAACGTCTCGGCGGCATAGTGCGCCTTGGCCGTCGACAGCTCCCCGACTTTTCGGATCCCGACCTTGCCCATGATGGAGACGTAGATCGTCGCCATCAGGGCGCAGAGGGCCACGTTGGTGCAGATGTTCGAGGTCGCCTTCTCGCGCCTGATGTGCTGCTCGCGTGTCTGGAGCGTGAGCACGAAGCCGCGCTGGCCGTCGAGATCCACCGTGGCGCCGACGAGCCTGCCCGGCATGCGCCGCACCAGCTCCTGCCTTGCCGCGAACACACCGAGGTTCGGGCCGCCGAAGCTCATCGGCACGCCGAGCCCCTGCCCCTCGCCCACGACGAGGTCCGCGCCGAGAGCGCCCGGCGGCGTGAGCAATCCCAGGTTGACCGGGTCGGCCACGACGACCAGGAGCGCGCCCTCCGCATGCGCGATCTCGGCCGCCGCCTTGACGTCCTCGAGACAGCCGAAGAAGTTCGGGTGCTGGATGACGACGGCGGCCGTCTGGCCTCCGACGGCCTTGCGGAGGGCGTCGAGGTCGGTCGCCCCGTCGCCGACAGGCGCCGACTTGAGGCGGATGCCCGGCCCCTCGCAGTACGTCTCGACGACCTGGCGATAAAGCGGGTTGACGCCCCTCGAGAGGACGATCGCGTTCCGCTCCGTGACCGCCTGGGCCATCAGCGCGGCCTCGGCCACCGACGAGGCACCGTCGTAGAGCGACGCGTTGGCGACATCCATGCCGGTGAGCTCCGCCATCATGCTCTGGTACTCGAAGATGGAGCGGAGGGTCCCCTGGCTCGCCTCGGGCTGATAGGGTGTGTAGGCCGTGAAGAACTCGCCGCGCGAGATCAGGTGATTGATCGGGCTCGGCACGCTGTGGTCGTAGGAGCCCGCGCCCAGGAAGCAGGCGTAGTCATCGGCGTTGGCGTTCAGCGCCGACAGAGCGCGGAGGTGGCGAACGAGGTCGCTCTCGGCCATGGCCGCGGGCACGTTGAGCGGGCGGGACAGCCGGGCCTTCGTCGGAATCCGCGAAAGCAGGTCCTCGATGGATCCCACGCCGATGGTCGCCAGCATCTCCCGCTGCTGGGCCGGCGTATTGGAGATGTAGCGCATGGCTTCAGTGCGCCGCCGAGGCGATCAACTTCTCGTAGTCGCCGGCCGGCATGAGCCCGTCCCACTCCTTGGCGTTGGAGAGCTTGATGACGATCATCCAGCCCTTGCCGTAGGGATCGGCGTTTACCACCTCGGGCTTCTTGGGCAGCTCAGCGTTGATCTCGACCACCTCGCCGCTGAGCGGCGCGAAGAGGTCCGAGACGGCCTTGACCGACTCGACCACTCCGAAGGTCTTCATCGCGGTGATCTTGGCCCCGACCTTGGGCAGCTCGACGAAGACGACGTCGCCCAGCTGCTCCTGGGCGAAGGCCGTGATGCCGACGCGGGCCTTGTCCCCCTCGAGCTTGGCCCACTCGTGCTCCTTCGTATATCGAAGTTCTCCCGGAACATTCGCCATCGTGCTCTCCTAGATTTTCTTCGCGTGTGAGGGGACGAACGGAGTCTTGGCGACCCGCGCCCGGTGGGCCTGGCCGCGGATGTCCACGTCGAGCTCGGTGCCGACCGGTGCGAGGTCGGCCCTGACGTATCCCATACCGATGCAGCGCTCGAGGCTCGGAGAGAAGGAGCCGGAGGTGACAACGCCCACGGGATCGCCGCCCTTGAGCAGTCGATAACCGTGGCGCGCCACGGCGCGCTCGGCCATCTCGAAGCCCACGAGCTTGCGCGTGACTCCCGCGGCCCTCATCGCCTCGATGGCGGCCCGCCCGATGAACTCACCCTTGGCCGGCTTGACCACCCAGCCGAGCCCCGCCTCGAGCGGGTTCGTCGTCTCGTCGATGTCATTGCCGTAGAGCGCAAACTTCATCTCGAGCCTGAGCGTGTCCCGCGCGCCGAGCCCGATGGGCTGGATGCCGTCGCCCTTGCCCGTATCCATCAACGCGTGCCAGAGCGCCTCGAGCTGCGTCGCGGGCGCATAGAGCTCGAAGCCGTCCTCGCCCGTATAGCCCGTGCGCGAGATGAGGCACTGGACCCCGGCCACAGCGCCCTGAGCAAAGCGATAGTAGGGGACGCGCGTCACATCCCGGTCGGCCAGCCGTTGGACGAGCGCCTCGGCCCTGGGCCCCTGCACCGCCAGGAGACCCGTCTCGGCGCTCACGTTCGTCCAGCCGCCGCCCCTGCCGCCCTCGGTCACCCAGGCCCAGTCCTTGTCGATGTTGGAGGCGTTGACCGTCAGCATGTAGTGGTCTTCGGCCAGGCGGTACAGCGTCAGGTCGTCCACGATGCCGCCCTCGGGATAGCAAAGCAGCGAGTATTGGACCTGGCCCACGGCGAGCGTCGAGGCGTCATTCGTGGTGAGCGTCTGGATCGCGGCCAGCGCGCCGGTCCCACGCACCTCGAACTCGCCCATGTGGCTGATGTCGAAGAGCCCGACGGCCGAGCGGACGCAGCGGTGCTCCTCGATGATGCCCGTGTACTGGACAGGCATGTCCCATCCGCCGAAGGGAACCAGCTTGGCGCCGGCCGCGGCGTGGACATCGCGCAGGGGCGTCCGCTTGAGGGGAACTGGGGTGTTCGTCATGGCAGCCCCACCATCTTAATGGATGGACTCCGGGGCTGCAATGGGAACTGCGCCCCGACGCGGGATTGGCAGCCGCGTCGGGGCGACGGCACTGCTACTTCGTCGTGTAGCCCTTGGCGCTCATGCAGGCGCCGAAGGCCTGGTCGTAGCCCGCCTGGCCCTTCCCATACTGGCTGGTCCCGCCGTAGGCCGCGCCACCGATGCCGCCCGCCGCGGCGCCGATCGCCGCGCCGGTACCTGCTGAGCCGACCGCGGCCCCGGTTGCCGCGCCCAGCGCCGCGCCGGTCAGCGCGCCGATCGCCAAGCCGACGCCGGCACCCTTCGCCGTGCTCGTCGCCGGATCCCACCCGCTCTGCTGCTTGGCCCAGCCCTGGCACTCGCCCGTGTCCTGCGCCTGCTGCTGGGGCGTCTGGCCCTTGGCCGGATAGACGTAGACAGTGGGCGTGGCTGGCGCGGACGCGCAGCCAGACAGCGCCGCGGTGAGCGCGATTGCTGTCATCCCTGCGACGATGCGATGCTTTCTGATCATGGCACCCCCCTTGCCGTCCATTATGCCTCGCCCAGCGAAATCTACGCCTCTTTCTCGACGACGCGGCCGAACGCCTCGAGGAAGCGGTCCACGTCCGCGTCGGTCATGGCCAGCGAGCAGCAGCCGAGCCCCCGCTGGGTGAGGAGCACGCCGTCGTTCAGGAGACCCATGAAGGTGCGGAGCGGCCGCTCGGCGTCCACGGGGCGGCTCGAACGGTAGTCGGAGAGGCGCTTCTTCGTCCAGTGGATCCAGAACAGCGAGCCGAGCCCCGTCACCTGCCCCGGCTGCCTGCTCTTGGACAGGACGCGCTTGACGCCCTCGCGCAGGCGATCGCCGAGTGCGTCGAGCTTGGCGTGAGCCTCGGGCGTCAGCTCCTGCATGGTCGCCACGCCGCCGGCCATGGTCACCGGATTGGCGTTGAAAGTACCGCCGTGGCTGATCCGCCCCTTGCCGCCGCGCGGGTCGTAGGCATTCATCACCTCGGCGCGGCCGCCGAAGGCGCCGACGGCGAGCCCGCCGCCGATGATCTTGCCCAGCGTGGTCAGGTCCGGCCGGATTCCGAAGCGCCGCTGCGCCCCGCCCTGGGCGACGCGGAAGGAGATGACCTCGTCGAAGATCAGGACGATCCCGAGCCGCTCCGTCACCTCTCGCAGGCGCTCAAGGAAGCCCGGCTGGGGCACGAGCAGCCCGGCGTTGGCCATGAGCGGGTCCACGATGAGCGCCGCGATGTCGCGCCCCTGCTTCTCGAGGATCTTCACGCACGCCTCGGCGTCGTTCCACGGCAGGACGACCGTGTGCCTGAGCACAGTCTCGGGCACACCCGCAGAGTAGGCGACGGGCTTCGGCCGCTTGCGCGAGCCCGACTTGGCCGGGTCGGGCGAGACGCTCACCAGCACCCAGTCGTGCGTGCCGTGGTAGGCGCCTTCGAATTTGGCGATCTTGGCGCGGCCCGTGAAGGCGCGCGCGGCGCGCACCGCGTTCATCGTCGCCTCGGTGCCCGAGTTGGCGAAGCGGACCACCTCCATGCTCGGGATGCGCGTCGTGAGTAGCTCCGCCAGCTTGACCTCGTGCTCGCTCGGCCCCGGGAAGGACATGCCGCGCGTCGCCTGCTCCGCGACGGCCTCGACGACGGACGGATGCGCGTGGCCCAGGATCAGGCTCGTGTAGTTCCCGTTGAAGTCGAGACGCTCGGCGCCGTCGGCGTCCCAGATGCGGGCGCCGGCGCCGCGCGTGATGTAGAAGGGGTACGGGTCGAAGAAGGTCGTCGTGCGGCTGTTGCCGCCGGGCATGACCCGGAGCGCCTCCTCGTACATCTGCCGCGAGCGAGGGGTCTTGGCTTTGTAGTCGCTGACGAGAGTCTCGAGGGTCATGTTGGTGACTCCTTCCTCACGTCCTTCTCTCCTCTGCGGAGAGGGCTAGGGTGAGGGGAATGGGATCGCACCGTCCAGCTCGCGGCGGTAGGCGCGCAGAAACTCGTGGGCTTCCGCCACCGTCACGTGGCGGAAGCGCAGCCGCTGCCCCGGCTTGACCTGGGCCACCCGCCCGATGTCGAAGGAGCATACCGTGCCGATCTTCGTGTAGCCGCCCGTGGACTGCCGATCCGCCAGGAGCACGATGGGCTGGCCGTCGCCGACCACCTGGATGCCGCCCAGCGCCACGCCGTCCGAGATGATGTCGTGGCCGCGCGTGTGCTCGATGCGCGCGCCGCGGAGGCGGGCGCCCATGCGATCGCTCTGCGCCGTCATCTCGTACGGCGCGTCGAAGAGCGCCGCGAGGCCGCGCTTGGTGAAGCGGTCGTCCTGGGGCCCGAGCACGACGCGCACCGTGGGCTCGACCGTGTAGTCGGGGATGCGCTCCTCGTGCACCTCGGCGGGCGCGCCGCCCGAGGCGGGGCCGAGCGGCAGGCAGTCGCCCTTGCGGAGCGCCCGTCCCTCGAGGCCTCCGAGCTGGCCGCGGAGATACGTGGCGCGCGACCCCAGCGCGGGCGGCGTGTCGATGCCTCCGGAGACGGCGAGATATCCGCGCACTCCCGAGGCCGCCGGTCCCAACCTCAGGACATCACCCGCTTCGACCTCGAAAGCCGCCCAGCGCGGCATGGCCGCGCCATTGAGCGTGACGGACATGTCGGCGCCGGTGACAGCAACCCAGCGCTCGTCGGCGAACTCGACCCGTGGCCCGATGAGCGTGCACTCGAGCCCGGCAGCGTCGTCAGCGTTGCCGACGAGACGGTTGCCGAGGAGAAAGGCCTCCCGGTCCATCGGGCCCGAGGGCGGGATGCCCACCCGCAGCGAACCGCGACGCCCGAGGTCCTGGACGGTCGTCTGCGGCCCCGCGTCGTGGACGAGGATGCTCGGCATCAGGCGCGCTTCATGCGCGGCGTGTAGGTGCCCTCGGCCACGGCCGCGGCAATCGCATCGTACTCGGCGCGGGAGATCATGTGGAACCGGACGTGGTCGCCGGCGCGAAGGAGGATCGGGTCGGCGGCGGACGGGTCGTACAGACGCAGCGGCGTGCGGCCGAGCACCCAGAAGCCGCCGGGGCTTTCGACCGAGTAGATGCAGCACTGGACGCCGCCGATGCTGACGCTGCCGGGCGGCGTCTTGGTCCGCGGCTGATCCAGCCGCGGGATCTCGAGGCGCTCGGGCATGCCCGTCATGTAGGGCAGCCCCGGCGTGAAGCCGACGAAGTAGACGTAGTAGTCGGCAGAGGCATGGAGCCGCGCCATCTCGTCGGCAGCCAGGCCGATCTTCCGGGCCGCGGCCTCGAGCTCGAAGCCCAGGTCTCCACCGTAGCAGCACGGGATCTCGACCGTGCGCGCCGGCGGCAGGACCTCGGGGCGCGCCTCACGGCACAGCGCGCGGAGGGATTTCGTCAGCTCGTCCCAGCCGACAGTGAATGGATCGTAGTAGACGAGCAGCGACCGGTAGCTCGGAACCGTCTCGGTGATGCCGCCGAGCGCCTGCTGTCGGATCAGGTATTCGAGCGCCAGGACACGGGCGTTGACCTCGCGATTGATGTCGTCGCCCAGCTCGACCGACAGCGCGAGGTCCCCGCAGGGCAGGAAGCGGGGCTCGGCGTAGATCCCCACCGGCTAGAACGCCGCGAGGGTCGAGTTCGGGACGTCCGTGATGAACATGTGCCCCGGGCTATGGGTGATCATGAAACCGGGCTTCGAGGCCAGCGCCACCGCCTGAGGCGTCACCCCGCACGCCCAGAACATCGGAACCTCGCCCGCCTCGATGCCGACGAAATCGCCCCAGTCGGGCTTCGAAATGTCCTTGATTCCGAGGTGCGCGGGATCGCCCACGTGCACGGGCGCGCCGTGGGCGCCGGGGAAGCGCGCCGAGGCCGTGACGGCCTTGGCGACCATCTGGTACGGGATGGGCCGCATGGAGACGACCATGGGGCCGTGGAAGCGGCCCGCCGCGCGGCAGGCAACGTTGGTCTTCCACATGGAGACGTTGCAGCCGCGTTCCACGTGCCGCAGCGGGATGCCCGCGTCCATCAGCGCCCACTCGAACGTGAAGGAGCAGCCGAGAAGGAAGGCGACCAGGTCGTCGCGCCAGTAGGCCTTGACGTCCGTCACCTCGTCGGCGAGCACGCCGTCCTTGTAGATCCGGTAGCTCGGCACGTCGGTGCGGAGGTCCGCCCCCGGCGCGACGCCGACGGGCTCGGGCGAGCCGACGTCCGTCACCTCGATGAGCGGGCACGGGCGCGGGTTGCGCTGGCAGAAGAGGAGAAAATCGTAGGCGTCCTCCCTGGGCAGCACGGCCATGTTGGCCTGGACGAAACCCGGCCCAAGCCCTGCCGTGACGCCGTGGAGCTTGCCGCTGCGGATGTCGGCGCGGATCTCTCTCGGGTGGCGCGTGTCGATAGGCATCTCGTCCTCCAAGTCTGTGTGTGCGTCCGGCCCAAGTATAACCTCTGGCCGACCTATGCGGCACCGTCGCGCAACTGATGGCGACGCCGCCCCTGCGTCGCCCTGCACCACCACGCCTATTCCCCGGGGTCGGCGGAGAGTACGCCTTGCCCCACGGGGGCACTCAGCAGCAAGGAGCGGTGACCGCGCGCGTGACCCCTGCCGTTCGGTGGTCATCCTCCTGGTTTCGAGAGGTTCGCGGTCGTGCGATGTCGAGCAGGCAGGTGCAGGGAGCGCGCTTCAGGCAATCGGTGAAGGACGACGGCGGAGACTGCGGCCATGGCCCCTGCAATGGCCAGGGTGCTGAACGCCCAGCCCCACCCGCCTTCGGCGCCGCGCCCGCTGCCGTACAGATCAAGCACCCACCCGAATACCAGCGGCGCTGCCGCGCCCGCTCCGTAACCCGCCAGCGACCGCAGTGCCAGTGCCGCGCCCCGATAGGCTGGCGCCACGACTTCGGTGATGGCTGTCGAGTAGATCGGCGAGTCCCCCAGGGCCGCGAAGCCGTAGACCGACCCCACCGCGACCACGACCCAGACCGGCCCCCCGATCAGCCAGCCGAACCCGACGGAGCAGATGGTGCTCAGCGTGGCCATCGCGAAGATGACTGGAGTCCGGCCGAAGCGATCAGCCACCACCCCGGCGATCAGGGACGCCAGCACGCCGGTGATGTGGAACGTTGAGCTCACGTACGAGCCGAGACCTGCGGCGTGCGTCGCTCCAGAACCTGCCGCCACGAAGCACGCCGCGAGGAACGCCGGAGTCCATGCCCACATGCCGAGGAGCTCCCAGGAGTGACAGGTATAGCCCGTGATCACGAGCATCGCCGGTCGATTGCGCAGCACCGCGCTGGTGAGTCGCTCCGCGGCCGTGCGTTGGGCGACTTGGTTGGGCATGTCGCGCGTCACAGCCCACACAAGGATGCCGCCCAGTACGGGACCGAGACCCGTGAGGAAGAAGGCAAGCCGGTAACCGCCCCGCGGGATGGCCATGCCAGTGATCGCGAGCGCCAGGGCGAGGCCGAGGGAATGCCCCCCCAGCAGGAATCCCATGGCGCGGCCCCGCCGCGCGACGGGAATGTTGTCTGCAACGAGCAGGATGCCTGTCGTGTACGTTCCGCCGAGCGCGAGGGCGAGGACTGTGTACCACAGCAAGCCCGACCAGTAGTCCTGCGCGAACGCGGCGAAGAGCAATGCTCCCACCGCGGAGGCCCCGGAGCTGGCGAGAAACACTCGGCGTGCTCCAATGCGGTCGGCCAGCTCAGAGCTCACGAGGAGGGAGACGGCATAGGCAATCTGAAACGCCGAGGCGATGCTGCCGGCGGCCGTCCCGGACATCTGCCAGTCCAGCTGGAGCACCGGGAGCGCCGCCGCGTAGCTGATGTAGACCATGAAGGCCCCGACCCGCGACAGGCAGAGCACGAACAGCCATCGATCACTCCCGGGGGGGAAGTGCGGGAGCATCAGCCGCTGGCCGTTCCGGCAGTCACGCGTCGACGTCCTACGCGACCGAGTACCCGCCGTCGACGAACATGATCTGCCCGGTCACGAAGTCGGCAGCGTCGGACGCCAGGTACACGACGGCGGCGGCGACGTCGCTCACCTGCCCGAGCCGGCCCACGGGGTAGGACTTGACCAGCGCGCGCTTTCCCGCCTCGCGGTCACCGGGGCGGCCCGCCTGCTCGGCCATGTAGTCGTAGAGAACATCGTTCAGCGGTGTCACGACGTTTCCCGGGGCGACGGCGTTCACGTTGATCCGGTGCGGCGCCAGCTCGATCGCGAGAGCTCGGGTCAGCCCGTGGATGGCCATCTTGGTGACGCAGTAGGCGACCGCACTGGGGACCCCGTAGGCGCCGAAGATCGACCCCGTATGGATCAGCTTGCCCTTTCCCCGCTTCTTCATCTCCGGCACGACCCGGCGCGCGCACAGGAACGCGCCGGTCACGTTCGTGGCCAGATGGCGGTTCCAGATGTCGTCCGTCGTGGCCTCCAGAGCGGCCATCTGGAAGATGCCGGCGTTGTTGAACGCGATGTCCACTCCGCCCAGCTCATCCACCACGGTCCGTACCAGCCGGTCCACGTCCCCGGCGTCGCTCACATCGGCCTTGACCGCGATCGCCCGCCGTCCGAGCTTGAGGATCCTGTCGGCGAGCGCCTCCACCTCCTCCATGTGCGAGTGGCCCTGGACACCCACGTGGGCGCCGGACTCGGCGAGGGCCAGGGCCGCCGCGTGGCCGATACCCGATGAGGCTCCGGTGACCAGCGCCACGCGGCCGTCAAGTCGAAAGTCCATGCTCACTCCTCCTCATCGCGCAGCATCCGGGCCAGCGGTACGACGTCGATCCCCTCGGCCTGCAGGCGCTCGCGAACAGCCCGGGCCACCTCGAGGGCGTTCGGCGCATCTCCATGGACACAAATCGTGGGCACGTCAACCGTCAACGGTGAGCCGTCGACCGCGTCCAGCCGCCGCTCGCGCACGATACGAACGGCGCGCTCCGCCACGGCGGCCGGATCCCAGGCGCGCTTCGCCCGCTCGAGCACCGGGAAGCCGTTCGGTTGGTACGCAAGGTCCACGTAGCCTTCCGGGACGGCCCGCACTCCGGTCTCCGCCACGGCCGCCGCCACCCCCGGTCCTCCGGCGATGGCGACAAGCTCCGGGTCGAGGGCCCGCATCGCCCCGAGCAGGGCCTGGGCGTACTCCTCGCTCTCGCCGCACATGGCGAAGAGCGCCCCGTGCGGCTTGACGTGGCGGAGGCGCAGCCCGGCGGCGTGCACGAAGGCCAGCAGGGCCCCGACCTGGTACGTGATGTAGTCCCGGAGCTCATCCGCCGTGATCGTGAAGCGCCTGCGACCGAAGCCGATGAGATCCGGGACGGCGACATGGGCGCCGATCTCCACGTCGGCGGCGGCCGCCAGCTCCACGGTGCGCCTCATCACGTGGGGGTCCCCGGCGTGGAAGCCGCACGCGATATTGATGGTCGGCACGAATTGCATGAGCTCGCCATCATGCCCGAGCGTCCAGCGCCCATAGCTCTCGCCCATGTCACAGTTCAGGTTGATTCGCTCGCGCATCATGCCGCCCCCCCGTCCGCGGCTCAGGTGCTCGTGATGCTGGTTTCCGCGATGGACTGCTCGAGGTCCCTGAGGGCCGCAACGGCTGCGTCCGTCGAGACCGCCTGGAAGCTCGTGACCTGGCCGGGACGCATCTGACCGACCTTGCCGAGGTCGGCGCTGATCACCGTCGCGATCTTCGCGTACCCGCCCAGACTGGGGCCGTCGACGTGCAGGACGATGGGCTCGACCCCGCCCGGCACCTGGATGCCGCCCACCGGGATCGTGTCGTCGACGATGTTGGATGGGTCGGCGCCCGCCTGTTCCACCAGGTAGGCCGGTCGGGGCTTGAACTCGAGCGCGGGTCCGATGTAGCGGCATCCCATCCGGTCGGACGTCGACGAGAGCTCCCAGTCATGGCGCAGGAACGCGTTGATGCTCTCGGGGAGGAAGAGATCGTCCTGCGGGCCGAGCACGACGCGCACCCGCCAGCGATGACCGAAGACGGGAACGAGATCGGGCCGCAGCCGGCGTCCCTCGAGCGCGCCAACGGCGCGCCGCGGCGGGAACGTTCGGAGTAGATCGCCTGGCTTGAGCGCTCGCCCCTCGACACCGCCGACGAAGGCGCGGACATTGGTGGCGCGACTGCCGGCGAAGAGCGGGACGTCGATTCCGCCGGCGACGGCAAGGTAGGCCCGTGCCCCGCTCCGCGCCCGCCGAAAGAGCACCTCATCATCGGGCTTCACCCGCACGCTTTGCCACGTCGCGAGCGGCTGCCCGTTGAGCGTCGGCGCCAGATCGGCGCCGGTGACCGCGATCACCGTCTCGGCATGAACCCGGAGCCCGAGCCCGGAGAGAAGCACCTCGACGCCGGCCGCGCCCGGACGTCTTCCGACCAGATAACGCTCGCCGGGATCGTTCCCGACCAGCAGGTTGGCGATCCCGAGGGCGAAGCGATCGGCCGGACCCGAGGGAGGCATCCCAGTCGCGAGGTATCCGGGACGACCGACGTCCTGGATCGTGGACTGCAGCCCGCCGGCGAGCACCTCAAGCACGGGCACCCCGACCGCGTCCCTCGCTCGATCCCGGCAGTCGGCTCAGGTAGTCCTGCAGCCGATACGTCTCCTCGCGGATCTGGTACTCGTAGACGCCGGCTTCCACCTCCCGCCGGATGTCCCAGTAGGTCGTCTCGTCGATGGGAACATACGTGTGGCGATCCCCGACGCGAGGAAGCACCGGGCCGTCCGCGAACGCCGGGTTGCGCTGCCGGGGATCGTACAGCTCGATGGGAGTGCGGCCGAGCAGCTGGTAGCCCCCGGGGCTGGCGATGGGATAGAAGGAGGTGAGCTGACCGGCGATGCACAGGATCCGCTCCGGGGTCCAGCGGCGGGGCCGCTGATACTTCGGCGCGGTGAGCGCCTTAGAGGGATCCAGAGGCATGGCCTGGTAGCAGGCCGGAGTGAAGCCGACGGCCGAGACCCAGTGATCGGTCCCCGAATGAGTTCGGATGACCTCGGCAACCGTCATGGCATTGATCTCCGCCAGGAGCTCCACGTTGTTCGGAACCCCGTGAGCGGTGGCGCACTCCAGCGACCAGGGATCGTCGTACCAGATCGGGATGGTGACGTGGCGCGAGGGCAGCTCCTCGATCGTGTGCACCTGCGGCTCGAGTTCCTTGAGGCGCGCGACCAGCTCCTGTCTGCTCACCGTGAAGGGATCGTAGACGATGCCGAGCGACCGGTTCGTCGGAATCGTCTCGGTCACCCCTCGAAGCGGGCGTGCCTTCAAGGCTCCGTCGAGGGCGATCACCCGGAAGTTGAGCGCGAGGCTCAGCTCGTCGCCGAACTCCACCGTCAGGTACAGGTCACCCAGGGGCTTGTACTGCGCTTCAGCGTAGATCATGGCGTGCGGGAAGCTACACTCCGAGAAAGCGCTGGAGAAGATCCGGCCGGTTCCTGAGGTCCGCCGGCGTGCCCTCGAACTCGATGCGCCCCCCGTCCATCAGGTAGACGCGCTGCGCGAGGGCCAGGGCAACCTCCGTGTTCTGCTCGACGAGGAGCATGGCCGCGCCCTGGGCGTTGATGGCCCTGAGGATCTCGGTGAGCTGGCGGACGATGAGCGGCATCAAGCCCTCGGTCGGCTCGTCCACGAGCATGAGCGCGGGGCGGACGATCAGCCCCCGCGCGAGCGCCAGCATCTGCTGCTCCCCACCGGAGAGGCCCTGGCCGCTCTGATGGATGCGCTCCTGGAGTCGGGGAAAGAGCTGCAGCGCCTCCTCGATCCGGCTCTTGCGATCCGCGCCGGCGGGCACCGTCCTCAACAGGGCCAGCCGCAGGTTCTCGCCGACGGTCAGGTTCGGCAGGATCCGCCGCTCCTCCGGGATCCACGCGATGCGCCGCCGGGCCGCCAGGTGCGGCGCCAGCCCAGTGATGTCCTCCCCCTCGAACGTGATGCGCCCGCCCCGCGGCGGCACGATCCCCATGATGCTCTTGAGGGTCGTGGTCTTTCCCGCCCCGTTCCGCCCGAGCAGCGCCACGACCTCGCCGGCCCCCACCCGCAGCGAGACTCCCTGGAGCACGTGGCTCTCGCCGTAGTAGCCGTGGAGCGCCTCGACTTCGAGCACCTCACTGCCCTCCCAGGTAGACCTGCTGGACGCGGTCGTTGGCCCGGACATCCGCCGGACTTCCCTCGGCGAGAATCTGCCCCTGGTGCAGCACGGTGATCTTACGAGAGATCTTCATCACGAGCTTCATGTTGTGCTCGACCAAAAGGACGGTTCGCCCCTCCGCGATCTCGGCGATCAGGTGCATGGTCGCGTCAGTCTCTTCGGGGCTCATCCCGGCGGTAGGCTCATCGAGGAGGAGCAACTCGGGCTCCGTCGCCAGCGCGATGCCGATCTCGAGATGGCGCTTCTCACCGTGAGAGAGGTGGCCGGCCTGATGGGCGCCGCGCCGGGAGAGCCGCACCGCTGCCAGCACACGCTCCGCCCGTTCCGTGATGTCCGTGAGCGAGTCGACCTTCGCCCAGAAATTGAAGGCGCTCCGGGCCGCCTGCGCAGCCACCCGGACGTTTTCCCGAACCGTCAGGTGAGGAAAGATCGACGTGATCTGATAGGACTTCACGATTCCCAGCCGGCAGATCCGATGCTGGGGCCAGCCCGTGATGTCCCGCTCCTTGAAGAAGATCCTGCCGGCCGAGGGGGGAAGCTCGCCCGCGATGAGCCGGAAGAAGGTCGTCTTGCCGGCGCCGTTCGGGCCGATGATGGAACGCAGCTCACCGCGTTCCACGGAGAAGTTCACGGAGGCGGTCGCCGCGAGGCGCCCGAAGCTCCGGGAGAGATCCTCTGTCCTGAGGAGTGGCATCACTCCTCCTTCGCCTCGCTCCGCGGCACCGGCAGGCGCTCGAGGAGCGTCCCCCAGATGCCGCGGGGCATGAACAGCACGAATGCGACGAAGACCGCCCCGATGACGAGCTGCCACCGCTCCGTGAAGAGGCTCAGCACGTCCTCCAGGATCAGGAAGACGCCGGCGCCGACGAAGGGCCCGAAGAACGTCCCGGCGCCGCCCAGGAGCGCCATCATGACGACCTGGCCCGAGGTGGTCCAGTACAGGATGTCGATCGGCACGATCCTGAGGTACAGCGCGTTCAGCCCTCCCGCCAGCCCGGCGAAGGCCCCGGAAAAGACGAAGGACAGGAGCTTGACCCGGTTGATGTCGTAGCCGCACGCCGTCGCGCGGCCGCTGTTCTCGCGGATCGCCTGAAGGACCGCCCCGAATGGCGAGTCCAGAATCCGTTTGAGGCCCGCCACGGCCACTCCCACCACCGCCAGCGCGAAGTAGTAGAAGGTGATGGGGGAGTCCAGGGAAATGGACAGCGCGCCGAGGCCGACAGCGAGCACCGGGATGCCGCGAAGCCCATCGTCCCCTCCCGTCAGGCCCGTGAGCTGGAACCCGACGAAGTAGAGGAGCTGGGCGAAGGCCAGCGACAGCATGGCGAAGTAGATGCCGCGGCGGCGCAGGCAGAAGTACCCGATGAGGGCGCCCCCCGCCGCCGCCAGCGCGAGCCCTACCGCGAGGCTCGCCCACACCGATTCCCAGTGCAGCCGGGCCAGCACCACCCCCGTGCCGTAAGCGCCGAGGCCGAAGTAGGCGGCGTGGCCGAAGGACAGGAGCCCGGCGTACCCGTAGAGAAGGTTGAAGCCGAGCGCGAACAGCCCGTAGATCAGGACCTGCGTGGCCAGTGCCTTGTAGGGGACCAGGAACGGGAAAATGAGGAAGAACGCAAAGAAGCTCGCCACCGGCCGCCGCCGCACCCACGCGGCCACGGACCCCACCATGGGCGTCACTCCATGAGGCCGGCCTCGCCGAAGAATCCGCTCGGCCGGACCATCAGGACCACGGCCATGACGATGAAGACCACGATGTCGGCCATCTTCGGCGCGACGAGCGTGGTCAGGCTCACGACCTCACCCATCAGGAGTCCGGCCACTACCGCTCCGGCCAGGCTTCCCATGCCCCCCACGACCACGACGACGAAGGACTCGATGATGACGGTGACGCCCATCTCGGCGTAGACGCCCCGCATCGGGGCGGCCAGCACGCCGGCCAGCCCCGCCAGCCCGCAGCCGATTCCGAAGACGAGGAGCCACACCCGGTTGAGGTCGATACCGAGCGCCCTCACCATCAACGGGTCCCGGGTTCCCGCGCGGACGATGAGCCCCAGGTCCGTGCGCCCGAGGAAGAGCGCCAGCGCGATGACGACCACGGCCGTCACGCAGATGACGAAGAGCCGGTAGGAAGGGAAGTAGATGAACCCGAGGTTCACCGAGCCCGCCAGTGCCGCGGGCGGATCGAACGTGAGCCCGAGCTTGCCCCAGATGAGGCGGGCAGCCTCGATCAGGATCAGCGACAACCCGAACGTGAGCAGGAGCGGATCATCGATGGACCGGCCGTAGAGCGGCCGGATGAGGGAGCGCTCCACGACGAGGCCGAGGAACGCCAGCATCACCGGGGCCGCCAGCAGCGCCAGCCAGAAATTACCCGTCAGGCTCAGGACGGAAAAGCCGAGGTACGCCCCGAGCATGTAGAGACTCCCGTGTGAGAAGTTCACGACGGTCAGCAGCCCGAAGATGAGCGACAGGCCGAGGGCCAGCAGCACGTAGATCGTGCCCAGCACCAGACCCGTGAACAACTGGGCGGACAGCGTCGTCAGCAGGAGGTCGAGCGTCATCCCTCACGCGTGCCCGAGATCCTTGCAGCTCCGCTCCAGCGACTCGCTGGCCTCGACGCGCGCGACGATATCGAAGATCCCGGACTCGCCGCGCTGCTCCTTCGCCGTGCGGGAGCGGATGATGTAGACGTCCTGGAAGGATTGGTGGTCACACTTGCGAATCCACTGCTTGCCCTTGTAGTGCTCGTACGCGTGGCCCCCGAGGGCGGCGGCGACCTTGTCCGGCTCCAGGGACTTGGCGCGCTCGGCGGCCTCCAGCATGAGGCGGACACCGCTGTAGGCGTAGCCGGCGTAGTCGAACGGCAGCCGGGTGAACCTCTTCTGGTAGGCGTCGACGAAGCGGCGGGCCGACGGGAGCTTCTCGGCCAGCTCCCAGTAGAACGTGGTGCTCCCGTAAACGCCTTCGAAGATGTCCGGCCCGCCTTCCCGTCGCATCGTGCCGAGCAGGATCGGGCAGAACACCTTCATCTGCTGCTTGAGCCCGAAGCTGTGAGCCTGCTTCACGGAGTTGAGCTGATCCTTTCCGAAGTTGGCGAGGACCAGGACCTCGGGCTTCGCCGCCTGGATCCTCGGGAAGAATGCCGAGTAGTCGCCCGTCCCGATCGGGTGATTGGCCGACCCCACCATGGTCCCTCCCGTGGCCTTGGCCACCCGGGTAAATCCGTCCAGGAGCTGATGGCCGTAGGCGTAGTCGGCGGCCAGCACATAGAAGCGCTTTCCGAGATTGTTCGCGGCCCAGGTTCCCGCGGCATGGGCGCTGATGAACGGGTTGATGGCCTCGTGGAACGTGTAGGGGCTCCAGTCGGGCATGGCGGTGATCTCGTTGGACTGGCCGGTGGAGACGTAAATCACCTTCGCCTTCTTGGTCTGCTCGTTCACGGCCATCTGGACCGCGGCCGAGAAGCCCCCAGCCATGAACTGCACCTTCTCGCTCTCGATGAGCTCCTTGGCCTTCTGCGCGCCGACCCCCGGCTTGAGCTGGTCGTCCCGAACGAGGAGATCGACCTTGCGGCCGAGCAGGCCTCCCCGGGCGTTGATCTCCTCCACGGCAAGGGTGGCCCCCGTCTGCTGATCCGCCGCCTCGGCGGCATAGGCCCCCGTCAGCGGGGTGAGGAAGCCCACCTTTATCGGGTCCTTAGCCTGGGCTCGGGCCACTCGCGCCCCCCAGCCCGGGAAGGTCAGTCCGGCCGCCACCGCTGCGCTGCCCTTCATGAACGACCGCCGATCGGTTGGCTTCATGGCCAAGCCCTCCCTTGAGGAATGAGGAACGCATACGATACAACTGCCGGAGGAGCCCGCAAGAAGGATGCCCATACCCCTGCCGGTCGTGGTTGCGTGCAGTGCGGTCGACGATCCCTCGGCAGGATAGGAAGTTACGGGACCTTGACGGCTCCCCGATGGCACCCAGGGGAGAGCCGCTGGAGCAAATGCACTATGGCAACTTGATTGCAACCATGAAAAGGTCTGTGTTAGGAGTGAAACGCTCAGTTCAAGACTCCGCGGCACGACCGCCGGGCAGCTGATCTACCGGAGGAGGCGCTATGGGAAACCACACGATCCGGGAAATCCGTCATCAGGGCACAGAGCAGAGTCCCCGCCTGCCCGTCACGAGAACGGAGATCGATCCCTGCCAGCACTTTGACGCCCTGCTGAACGCATCCTTCGACGGCTTCGTCATCGTGGACGCGGCGGGCATCGTGCTCAAGGTCAACAAGGCCTACAGCCGCATCGCGGGGTTGCGCGAGGAGGACATCGTCAACCGGAACATGGCCGCCGTGGTGAAGAAGGGCGTCCTCAAGCACTCCGTCAGCCTGGAAGTCATCAAGCGGCGCATCCCGATCACCATGATGCACACGTACCCCACCGGAAGCGTGGCGCTCGTGACGGGCACGCCGGTCTTCGACGAGGACGGGCAGCTCGTGCTCGTCATCGTCAACGTCCGTGATATCACCCAGCTCAACAAGCTCCGCGAGCGGCTGGGGCAGCAGGCCGTGGCGGGCGACCCCAACGAGTCCATCTTCCTGAGTCCCGAATACGCCGACGTGCCCACGTTCAACCTCGTGATCCACAGCGACAAGATGAAGCGGTGCCTCTGGGCGGCGCTCAAGGTCGCGAAGTATGACTCCCCCGTGCTGATCCTCGGGGAGTCGGGGGTGGGCAAGGGGCGCTTTGCCAGGCTCATCCACGAGGCCAGTCCCCAGCGGGAGGGGCCGTTCGTCCACCTCAACTGCGGCGCGATTCCCGAGCCCCTCGTGGAGTCGGAGCTGTTCGGGTACGAGCGGGGCGCCTTCACGGGCGCGCTGACGAGCGGGAAAGCGGGACAGTTCGAGCTGGCCCAGAACGGGACGATCTTCCTGGACGAGATCGGAGAGCTGAGCCTGAACCTGCAGGTGAAGCTGTTGAACGTGATCGACGAGAAGCGGGTCCAGCGCCTCGGCGGACGCCATTCGATCGCCATCAACGCGCGGCTGATCGCGGCTACCAACCGCGACCTCAAGGCGATGGTCGCCGAGGGGAGGTTCCGGGAGGATCTCTACTTCCGCCTCAACGTGGTGCCCCTCCGGATTCCAGCCCTGCGCGAGCGTCCTGAGGACATCCCGGTGATGGTCACCACGTTCCTCGAATCGCTGAGCCGGAAACACGGAGTGCGCAAGGGGGTGGTACCCGAGGTCCTCCAGGTCCTCAGCGACTATCACTACCCGGGCAATGTCCGGGAGCTCGAGAACATCCTGGAGCGCCTGGCGATCCTCTCCGATGACGAAGAGATTCAGGTGGCGCATCTCAGCCTGTGCGCCTTCGAGGCGGCGCGCCGGGACGTGCCCGTGGACACGAGCCTCGTGTCGGGGCTCAGCGACATGACGGACCTGTTCGAGGCGCGGGTCCTGCGACAGGCCCTCGATCAGTGCCGTACGATGCGGGCGGCCGCGGCGAAGCTCGGGATCAGTATCCCGACGCTCTGGCGCAAGCTCCGCAAGCACCACATGCAGGCGGCCCGGGCGGTCAAGGACTAAGGGGTCGCCGAGCGCGGCGTCGCATGCCGCCGGATGGCACCTTCGGGAGGGGGGAACTCCGGCCCCGGCGACCTGTTCGCCGCCGGGGCCGGCACCACTGCAGGACCTCAGACCAGCGGAACCTCGAGAATCTCGTCGACAGGGAACTTCGTCATCACTTCCACGCCGTTCTTCGTCACCCGGATCATCTCCTCGATGCGCACGCCGTGCTTGCCCGGCCGGCCATGCTGGGTCTCGATGGCGAAGGTCATGTTCTCTTCCAGCGGGATGTCGGGCGGATTGAGGGACACCTCGCGCCAGATGATCGGCGGCTCGTACAGGGTCAACCCGATGCCGTGGGCCCAGTTGCTGCCCGCCGTCTGATCCTCGCTGATCACATGGATGTCCTTCCAGACTTCCGGTCCCGACGGCCACTTCTCGGCGACCTCGCGCGTGGTGACGCCGGGCTTGATGATGTTGATGGCGTCGTAGAGCCATTCCAGCGCGAGCTTGTAGTCGTCCTTCGCCTCCTGGGAGGCCTTCCCGCAGCTGTAGGTGCGGTACACGCAGGTCTTGTAGCCCATGTACGAGGTGTTGTAGGTGTCCATGTACAGGACGTCGCCCGCCCGGACGATGCGGTCGCTCTCGTCCCGCGGGTTCGGCCAGGCGAATGGACCGGACGTCACGAACACGCCGGAATAGATGCGGGCGCCGAGATCATAGGCGGTCTTGTGGGCGATACCGCAGAGCTCGCTCTCCTTGACGCCCGGACGGATCGCCCGAGCGACGGCGCCGAACATGGCATCCGAGATGGTGGCGGCGGTGCGAAGGCACTCGATCTCGTCCCGGTTCTTGATCCTGCGGGCCTCGAGCATCGCGGCGGCCCCGTCCGGGCTCACCTTGATGCCCAGCCGCTGGAACTCGGCGACCAGACCCGGGTCCCAGACGTCCATGGCCAGGGTCTCCTTCTCGACACCGGCCTCCTTGAGGTCGTCGACGATCTGCTGGCAGAACTTCTTGAGCTGCTGCTCGTGCCCGGCCGGCCCCATCACGCGCCCGATCCAGCCGGCGCCGGTCATGGCCACCTTCACCTTGTAGAGCCACGGAGCCATCTGCCGCGCGTGGTACCCGATCTCGCCCTGCTCGTAGAGAATCGGACTGTCCTTGGTCACCGGGAACATGGCGTAGCGAAGCCCCGACGCGGGCGTCGTCCAATACGCGTTCCAGGTGGACGTCATGTAGCGCATGTTCCACTCGTTGATCGAGAGGATGGCGCCGACCTTCATCCGCACCATCTGCTCCTTCACGCGCGCCATGCGATGCCGCCGCATCCGGTCCATGTTGATCCGCTCTTCCCAGTCCACCGACTGGGTGCCGAACGGAACCCGGCCTTCGTATTCTTCGAGGACGGGCCACTCGAACTTGAGGCTCGGATCGTCCATCGCCGCCTTGCTGACTGGTGTCATGCCCTTCCCTCCGTCGTTGCGTTGTTGAGATACGCGTTCTGCATTCCAGAAACCCGGCCGCCATTCGCCCCCTTCTCCCGGAGAGCAATCGACATGCCATGTCTCGGCAACGGCCCGCAAGACGAGTCCCTGATAGGAGTTCGCGCACTTCGGGCGATCTCCGGATTGGCCGCGAGCGCCTCAGGACGGGCAGCGGGATTTCAAGAGTGAAAAGGTTGTAATGACCTCCTGACGGGAATCAGGCCCGATTCCCTCACGTTGGGCGCCGAAGAGACATGGAATGGTTCATGCTACAGTCCAGAATTCCGGAGACCCATGCGCGACATCCTTTCAAAGAGCCCTGAGCCGCCCGTGGTCGCCGTGAGCACCTTGGACACCAAGGGGCGCGAGACCGCCTACCTGGCGAGTCGCATCCGCGAGGGAGGCCTGGAGGTCCTCGTGGTGGATTGCGGCGTGCTCGGCGAGCCCCTGGGCATCACCCCCGACATCTCGCACGAGCGCGTCGCGGAGGCTGCAGGCACTTCCCTCCAGGCAGTCCGGGTCATTGGCACTCGCGGCGCCGCCGTGGAGATCATGGCCCGAGGGCTCTCCCGCGTCCTCGCCCGGCTCCACGCGGACGGGCGCTGTGGCGGCGTCATCGCCCTGGGTGGCGCCGAGGGAGCAGTGATGGCCGCCCACGCCATGCAGGTGCTGCCCCTGGGTGTGCCGAAGATCATCGTGACCCCGGTGGCGGCGGGCCGGCGGGTCTTCGGCCCCTTCGTCGGTCTGCGGGACGTGATGCTGATGCACTCCGTGGTGGACATCCTGGGGGTGAACCCCGTGAGCCGCGCGATCTTCGACAACGCCGCCGGAGCCATCATCGGGATGGCGCGGGCGCGCGCCACGCGGCCCGCGGAGGAGGAGGGCAAGCATCTGGTCGGGATCACCATGCTGGGGAACACCACTCCGGCGGTGATGCGGCTCGCCTCGGCGCTGGAGGCCACGGGCTTCACGCCGGTGGTCTTCCACTCCAACGGCGTCGGCGGGCCGTGCATGGAGGAGATGATCGCGGAGGGTCGGTTCGTCGGCGTGATCGACTTCACCACCAACGAGCTTACCGACGAGCTGGTCGGCGGAAATTGCGCCGCGGGTCCGGATCGGCTCGAGGCCGCGGCGCGCCACGCGGTCCCACAGGTCGTCGTCCCGGGCTGCGTGGACTTCTTCGTGGCGGGACCCCGGGAGTCGGTGCCGCTGGTGTGGCGCGGGCGACCCCAGTATCACCACAACCCCGCCTTCACGCTGATCCGGACAAGCCGCGACGAGATGGCCGAGGTGGGACGGATCATGGCCGTCAAGCTGAGTGCCTCCCGAGGGCCTGTCGTCGTCGCGGTGCCGCTCAGGGGCCTCTCGATCCCGAACACGCCGGGCGGCGCCTTTCATGATCCCAAGGCCGACGCCGCGTTCCTCGCGGAGCTCCGCCGCCATCTCCGCAGCGACATCCCGGTCGTCGAGGTGCCGGCACACATCAACGACCCCCGCTTCGCCGACAGGATCCTCGCGCTGTTCGGGTCGCTGATGCTCGAGCCCGCGGCCGGTTCCCGCGATGCCTAGCACAGAGGTACGTCCAGAAGTATCTCGCCGGCGGCGGCAGCGGCCAACTCGTGACGGGCACGCTCATGAACTGCGCCGCGCAGCGTAAGGCTGAGCGGGTGCGCCGAGCCCTGCGGCCTTCCCGTGACCGTCAGACGGGAGAGCCGGCGTGAGCGCGGGCCGAGGTCGGTTGCGAGCGCTCTTCGTCTTCACTCCGCCAGAATCCAAGCGCTTCCTCGCCAAGGCCGTGGCCCGACTGCCAGAAGTGGAGCAGGCCCGGGAAGGGGGAGAGATCGCCATCGGCCATGGAGCCACGAACGTCTATGTCGCGGAGGAGATCTTCGGCGAGTGTCCCCACCGGGACAAGTACCTGTCGGGCCTCATCGTCAATCGCATCCTCTGCGTGACCCAGGCAGAGGAGAAGCCCTCGATGCTGGTGTGGCGGAAGGGGGAGCGGGTTGCTCCCGGAGCGACCATGGAGGAAACGCTGAGGGACTTCGGCGCCGGGTCGGTGTTCATCAAGGGCGCCAACGCCGTGGATCCGGAAGGGAACGTCGGAGTCTTCGTGGCGAATCCTGCCGGGGGGACCATCGGCTGGAGCTACGGCATCCTCAGCGCGAGGGGATGCCACCTGATCGTTCCCGTGGGTCTCGAGAAGCTGGTCCCGTCCGTCCGACAAGCGGCCCGAGCGTGCGGACAGGAGACCTTCTACTACTGCCAGGGGATCAGGGTCGGGATGATCCCCATCATGAATGCCACGGTCGTCACGGAGATTGACGCCTTTCGCATCCTCTTCGATCTCACGGCGATTCACGTCGGAGGGGGTGGGACGACCGACTCGCAGGGGTCCGTGGTTCTGGCGGCCGAGGGAGAGAAGGAGAAGCTCGACCGGGCGATCGCCCTCATCGAATCGATCAAGGGAGAGCCGTCCCTGCGCCCGGAGAAATCCGCATGCGCGAATTGCCTGCCGACCATCATGATCCTCAATGACGAGGGCGTCAGAAGGGAGGTCAAGCACTGCATGTATCAAGGCCTGACCGAGGAGGAGCTTCCGTTCTTCATGAAACGGAACGGGTGACAGAGCGCCGCGCGGCTCGTGCGCGCGGGTGGATTCGGTGTGTATGCAACGCCGGCTCGGGGAACGGGACACCCGGGGGCGGAGTCACCCAGGCCATGAAGGCCTGGGTGTGGGCCTCGGAGCTTGGTCGACGCCTGAGGGCGTCGCCTCACAGGGGAGGAAGATCCATGGCTTGGTCCGGAACATCGGGGACGTGGAGGCGGGTGGTCGGGACGGCCCTCATAGCAGTGGTCGCGCTCGGGATGGTCTGGGCGCCAGCGGCTCGTGCCGCCGATCCGATCAAGATTGGCTTCGGCATGGCGCTGACGGGGGCCCTCGCCGGCAACGGAAAAGCCGCGCTGATGGCCATGAAGATGTGGGCCGAGGACGTGAACAAGAAGGGGGGGCTCCTGGGCCGGCCTGTCGAGCTCGTCTACTACGACGACCAGACGAAGCCGGCGGCCGTCCCCGGCATCTACACGAAGCTCCTGGACGTGGACAAGGTGAACTTCATCGTCTCCGGCTACGGGACCAACGTGATCGCCCCCCTCATGCCCATCGCCGTGGAGCGCAAGCTCCTGGTCATGGGTCTCTTTGGGATGGCGAACAACGAGAAGATCAAGTACAAGAATTACTTCCAGATCATGCCTTCGGGGCCGCAGCCCGCGCTCGGCTGGTCGCAGGGCTTCTTCGAGGTGGCGGCCATGCAGCAGCCCAAGCCCCAGACCATCGCGCTGGTGGGCGCTGACGCCGAGTACCCGCACAACGCGCTCGAAGGCGCCCGGGAACATGCCAAGCACTACGGCTTCAAGGTGGTCTACGACGGCAAGTACCCGCCCTCGACGGTGGACTACACGCCCATCATCCGCGCCATCAAGGCCACCAACCCCGATCTCGTGTACGTGGCCTCCTATCCGCCTGACACCGCGGGCATCATCCAGGCGGCGCAGGAAGTGGGGCTGCCGGCCAAGATGTTCGGCGGCGGGATGGTGGGCCTGCAGTTCGCCGCGCTCCAGACCAAGCTCGGCGCGAAGCTGAACGGCGTGGTGAACTACGAGTTCTACGTGCCCGAACCCACGTTGAAGTTCGAGGGCATCAACGAGTTCCTGGCGCGCTACCAGGCCCAGGCCGAGAAGGCCGGCGTGGACCCGCTTGGGCATTACATCCCGCCCTTCGCCTACGCCTACGTCCAGATTCTCGGCCAGGCCGTCGAGGCCACCAAGAGCCTGGATCAAGCGAAGGTGGCCGAGTACATCCAGACGCACGAGTTCAGCACCATCGTCGGCAAGGTGAAGTTCGCGCCCAACGGTGAGTGGGCGAAGTCGCGCGTGCTCATGGTGCAGTTCCAGAACATCCAGGGCAGCGACGTCGCCCAGTTCAAGAAGGCCGGCACGCGCGTGGTGCTCTACCCGCAGGAGTCGAAGTCCGGCACCCTCATCTACCCCTACACCAAGGCCCAGAAGTAGGAAGGAATCGCCCTCCGTGTCCGGGGGCCGCGCGGTGACGCGCGGCCCCCGGCGCGTGGCGAGCGCTCCATGGTCTCTCTCGACCTGCTCCTGAACGCCATCGTGGCCGGGATCCTGCTGGGCGGCTTCTACGCCGCCGTGAGCCTCGGGATCTCCGTCTCGTTCGGACTGCTCGATATCGTCAACATCGCGCACCCGGCCTTCGTCATCCTGGGCTCCTACACGGCGTACGCCATGAACCGCTTCTTCGACTTCGACCCGCTGCTCACGGGGCTGCTCTTCACACCGATCTTCTACGCCCTCGGCGAGGTGGTGTACCGCCTCTACTACATGGGCTTCGAGCGGAAGGGGGAGGAGTCGCTCCGGGGACTGGTCTTTTTCTTCGGGATGCTCTTCATCATCGAGGTGGCGCTGCTCCTCGCCTACGGGGTGGACTACCGCATGATCGAGGCCCGCTACGTGGGCCAGTCCTTCCACATCGGCGTGGTCGGGATCGCCTTCCGCCTGCTCTTGCCCTGCCTCGTGGGGCTCATGGTCACCGTGGCCCTCCACCTGTTCCTCTCGAAGACCTTCTACGGCCGGGCCATCAAGGCGGTGTCCCAGGACAGCCAGGCCCTGCGCCTCATGGGTGTCAATCCGGTCAAGATCAAACGGATCGCCTTCGCGCTGTCCATCGCCACCGCGAGCCTGGCGGGCGCGCTCCTGATCCTGATCGGTCCGGTGGAGCCCTCCATCGGCCGGGAGTACATCGGGCGGGTCTTCGCCATCGTCGTGCTCGGCGGCATGGGCAGCATCAGCGGGACGCTGGCGGCCGCCGTGATCCTCGGCGTGGTGGAGAGCCTCACCTCCACCTTCTCCGGGCCGAGCTGGGCCCCCGCCGTGTCATTCGGGATCCTTCTCGTCGTCCTGGCAGTCCGGCCGGCCGGCCTCTTCGGGAGATAGTGCGTGAGGAAGACCGTTCCGCTGTGGGTCATGCTGGCCGTGGTGCTGGCGGCCTTCCTGCTCACCCGTCTGGGAGGGAACCGCTACATCTACTTCGCCGGCTATTTCGTCCTCCAGTACATCGTGCTCGCCACCGCGTGGAATGTGCTCGGGGGCTACACCGGCTACGTGAACTTCGGCACGGCGGCCTTCTTCGCCACGGGCGCCTACACCGCGCTGGCTCTCATCCTGGCCTTCAAGGCGACGCTGCCCGTGCAGATCCTCGCCGGCGGGCTCACGGCGGGCCTGCTTGGGCTTGGCATCGGATATCTCACGCTGCGCCTCCGCGGGGTCTTCTTCTCCATCGCCACACTGGCGCTGTCCGTGGTGCTCCAGACCGTAGTCTCGAACTGGGCGTACGTCGGGGGGGGGAGGGGCCTCAGCATCATCAGGCCGAAGGCCCCGGAGCTGTTCGCCGGCCACGCCGAGTACCTCTTCGTGGTGATGGTGCTCCTCGCCGCGGGATCGGTGGCCCTCGCGTGGTGGATTGAGAACTCCTGGTTGGGCCGGGGTCTGGCCGCCATCCGGGACAACGAGGAGGCGGCCGAGTGCATGGGCGTGCCCACGCTCAGGCTGAAGCTCTTCGCCACCACGGCGAGCGGCTTCCTGATGGGAGTGGCCGGGACGCCGTTCCCCTATTACGTGACCCTGGTCGAGCCGGGGTCGGTCTTCAGCCTCGACTACGCGGTCAACAGCCTGGCCATGCCGATGATCGGCGGGACCACGACGTGGGTCGGCCCGGTCGTCGGCGCCATCCTCCTGGGCACGGCCCAGCAGGTGGCCACCGTCACCATCTCCTCCGAGCTGAACCTCCTCATCGTGGGGATCGTGCTGGTGGCCTTCGTCATGCTGGCGCCCCAAGGGATCGTCGGCCTCGTCCAGCGGCTGTTCCATCGGAGGAGCCGCTGATGGCGGCCCTGCTGGAGGTTCGGGGCGTGACGAAGCGCTTTGGCGGCTTCCGGGCGCTCTCCGACGTGAGCCTGGAGGTGCGGGAGGGGGAGCGCTTCGGGCTGATCGGCCCTAACGGCTCGGGCAAGACCACGCTCATCAACTGCATCTCGGGCGCGCTCGGGACCGACGGGGGGACGCTGGTCTTCCGCGGGAAGGACATCACGAGGCTTCCCGCGCATCAGCGGACCCGGCTGGGCATCTGCCGGAGCTTCCAGATCCCGCGGCCATTCACCAGCATGACCGTGCTCGAGAACCTCGGCATCCCGCTCGAGTACGCGGCCCACGGGCAGGTGCCGAGATCCGCCGTGGCTTCCGAGGCCATGGAGATCCTGCGGCTCATGGGGCTCGACGCCAAGGCCCAGGCCCGGCCCGCGGATCTCACCCAGATCGACATGCGGAAGCTGGAGCTGGCCCGGGCCATGGCGGCCAAGCCCAAGCTCTTGATCTCGGACGAGGCGATGGCCGGTCTGTCGAGCGCCGAGGTGGACGCCATCCTGCCCATCCTCTTCGCGCTCAACGAGCGCGGCATCACGATCATCATGATCGAGCACATCATGCGGGCGGTGATGCGCTTCTCGCAGCGGATCGCCGTGCTGGACGCGGGCGAGAAGATCGCCGAGGGCTCGCCCGACGAGGTGGTGAACAACAAGCGCGTGGAGACCGCGTACCTTGGGGAATAGGCTCGTCGTCTCGGACATCCATGCCGGCTACGGCGCGGTGCGTGTACTCCACGGGGTCTCGGTGGAGGCCAGCCAGGGCGAGACGGTCGTGCTGCTGGGCACCAATGGCAACGGCAAGAGCACGCTCATCAAGTGCATCATGGGCCTGATCCAGCCCACCAGCGGCGAGATCGCCCTGGAGGTGGACGGACGGCGCATCGACCTGGTGGGCCTGTCCACCGAGGAGATCGTCAACCTCGGCGTCACGCTTGTCCCCGAGGGGCGCCGCCTCTTCCCGAAGCTCACCGTCGAAGAGAACCTCCTCCTCGGCGCCTACCGCCCCGAGGCCCGCCGCGAGATCGACCGCAACCTGAAGGCCTGCCTAGAGACCTTCCCGATCCTCCAGCAGCGCCGCCGGCAGCTGGCGGGGAGCATGAGCGGCGGCGAGCAACAGATGCTGGCCGTGGCCCGCGCCCTCATGTCCGAGCCGCGGATCCTGCTGGTGGACGAGCCCTCGGTGGGGCTGGCGCCCATCCTGGTCAGCCGGGTGATCGCCGCGATCAAGGAGCTGAAGGAGCGGCACAACCTCACGGTGCTCATGGCCGAGCAGAACTTCAACCAAGCGACCAAGATCGCCGATCGCGGGTACATCATTGTCCACGGCAAGATCGAGTTCGAGGGCCGGAGCACGCGTGAGCTCGCCGAGAACGAGCTGGTGAAGAAGTTCTACCTGGGCGTCTAGCCGGGGCGTTTCACGACCGTCGAGCGGTGCAGGAACTGGGGCCGCTGGGGCCGAACGACGAAGCGGGAACGCTCAACTTCATCTCACCGGCCGTGGTGGCCGCGGTAGGCTGGCCTGCGCTTCTCGACGAAGGCCCGCAGCCCCTCGACCCGGTCCGCGGAGCAGAAGTTCACCAGCCAGGCTTCTGCCTCGACGACCAGCCCCTGGTCCAGCGAGAGGTCGGCCCCCTCATCGATGGCCTTCTTGGCCTGCCTCACCGCGAGGAAGCTGTTCCGGCCGACGGAGGCCGCGATCTCCCGGCAGGCGTCCAGCAGCCCGGTGGCGGGCGCCACCCGGTTGATCAGGCCCAATTCCAGCGCCTCGGCGGCTGACACGCGCCTGCCGGTGAGGACCAGATCCTTTGCGATCCCCCGGCCGACCAGACGCACCAAGCGCTGGGTTCCGCCCCAGCCAGGGATGAGCCCGACGCTCACCTCCGGCAGGCCCAGCTCCGCCGAATCGGCGGCCAGGCGCAGATCGCAGGCCAGGGCGATCTCGAGTCCGCCTCCGAAAGCGAAGCCGTTGATCGCCGCGATCGTGACCAGCGGCAGCCGATCCAGCCGCCGCAAGAGCCTTTGGCCCCTGTAGACGAAGCGCTCGCCTTCGTCGGGCGTCAGCGCCGCCATGTGGGCGATGTCACCGCCTCCGACGAAGGCCCGCCCGGCTCCAGTCAGCACCACCGCCCGCCCCTCCGTGTCGCTCTCGAGTTGGACCAGAGCCGCCTCCAGGTCGTCGAGCATGGCGTCGTTGACCGCGTTGAGCGCCTCCGGTCGGTCGAAGGTGAGCAGCGCCGTCCGCGGCGCCCAGTCCGGGATGAGCCTGACCGTGTCCGTCATGTCGCCGGGCCGTCATCCCCCACCGGCCTCCCGGCCGCCGGGGTATCGCCTCCGCCGTACGGCAGGCCGAGCGCGTAGATGATCTTGCCCAGCGAGATGAACTCACCGATGGCCCAGGACAGCTCCAGGATCTCGTCGTCGGTGAAGTGCGTCCGCAGGTCGGCGAAGTGCGTGTCGTCCACCTTGTGGTGGTCGTCGTACATCTGGTCCGCATACCGCAGTGCCGCCTTCTCCCGGTCGCTGAACGGGCCGGTTTCGTAGGCCGGCAGTGCCGCGACGATCTCCTCGGTGATCCCCTCGCGCCTTCCCAAGGCGTACCGGGTCGTCATTCAGTAATCGCAGCGGTTGAGCTGCGCGAGCCGGAGTCGCACCAGCTCCTTGGTCCGGTGCTCGATCAGTCCCTTCCGGACCAGCGGCGAGTAGAAAGCGACGAAGCGCCTGAGGCTCTCCGGCAGCCGCCCGAAGGCGCGGATGAAATTTGGGTCGCCGCCGTCGGCCTCCCACTTGGCGAGCATGGCCTTGAGCTCCGGGGTAAGCGCCTCGATCTCCACCATCGGGATTCGCATGGTCACGTTCCCTCCCGGACTCACCGCGACTCGTTCTCTTCGGGCGCGGCGGCCTGCTCGCGAAGCACGCGCTTGAGCACCTTGCCGGACGGGTTGCGCGGCAGCGCCTCGATGAAGCGCACCGCGCGCGGCACCTTGAACCGGGCGAGCCGGGCGCGGCAAAACTCCACCAGCTCCTCTGCGACCGCGCGGGCTCCGGGCCGAAGCACCACGAAGGCCATCGGCACCTCGCCCCACCGGGCGTCCGGGCGGCCCACCACGGAGGCCTCCAGCACCGCCGAGTGCTCGTAGAGCACCCGCTCGACCTCGAGCGAAGCGATGTTCTCGCCCCCGCTGATGATCATGTCCTTCTTCCGGTCCGCGATGTAGAGGAACCCCTCGGCGTCTAGCCGCCCGATATCGCCAGTGTGGAACCAGCCGCCGCGGAAGGCGGCAGCCGTCGCCTCCGGGTCCTTCCAGTATCCCTTGAACACCTTCGGCCCGCGGAGAACGATCTCCCCGAGCGCATCGGGCGGCACCGACTCGCCGTCGTCATCCCAGACCTGGACCTCCAGGTGGAGGCAAGGCTTGCCCACCGACCCGAGCTTCTCCACCATCTTGCGCTTGTCCAGGAAGGTATCGCCGGACACCGTCTCCGTGAGGCCGTAGGCGTCGGCGAACCACGCGTTCGGGAAGGCGCGGAGGAGCCGCTCGATCAGCGGCAGCGGCATCTTCTCGCCGCCGTCGATGATCAGCCGCACGCCCGAGAGATCCCGGCGCTCGAGGGATGGGTGCGCCAGGAGCTGGTTGACCATGGCCGGGGCCAGCCACACGTTGGAAATGCCGTGGCCCTCGAGCGCGTCGAGCACCGGTTCGGCCTCGAACTTCTGATGAATCTCGATCGTGCCGCCCGCGTACAGCACGGTCGTGCTCGTCAGGTCGAGGGCGCCCACGTGGTACAGCGGCCCGCAGGCGAGCCCCTTGTCCTCGCCCGTGATGCCGAACTCGGCCACGTGGGCGATGTTCTTCCAGTAGAGGTTCGCGTAGGTGATCATGACGCCCTTGGGCCGCGCTGTCGTCCCCGACGTGTACATGAGCCGGTGGAGGTCGTCGCCGGCCACGGGCTCCATCGCCGGCGCGTCGCCGTCCTCGCGGAGGACCTCGAAGGCGGTCCAGCCCACGGGCGCCGCACCGACGCAGACGAAACGGGCTCCGGCGAGCTGCGGCCGGACGGCCTCGGCCAGCGGGACCAGCTCGGGCTCGGAGACCACGAGCGCGGTGCCGGCGTGGCTCGCGATGTAGGCGACCTCCGCTCCGGCCAGCCGCCAGTTGATCGGCATGAAGACTGCGCCAATCCGACCAATGGCGAACATCACCTCGATGAACTCGGGGCAGTTGTAGAGGAGCACCGCCACGACGTCGCCCCGGCCGATCCCGAGGCGCCGGAGCCCCGCGGCCGTCCGCGCCGCGCGCCTGTCCAGCTCCCTGTACGTGATGGTCTCCCGCCCCCACACCAGGCACGGGCGGTCCGGGAAACGGTCCGCGTGGTGGGCGAGGACCCCGGCCAGGTTGAAGGCGCTCATGGCTCGGGCCCTCCGGGGCTGCCGAGCCCCTGTTCGGCGCGCCGCCGCGCCATCTCGATGTGGGCCCGCAGACCAACGTCCAGCGGCGTGAACCTCCGCCGCACCCCGAGCGTCTCTTCGAGAGCCCGATCCGTCACACGCGTCACCAGACCGGCGAGGTCTTGTTCACCCGCCGAGCGCACCTCGATGCGGGCGCCCGGTGCCAGGCGCCGGACCGTCTCGGCCAGCTCGCTCACCGTGCACGTGTCCCCGCCGGTGTTGAAGAAGCGGCGGCGCTCGAAGCGGTCGCCGGGCGCCGTCAGCAGCGCCAGGAACTGATCGGCCACGTCGTCGACATAGACCATGCTGACCCGGGCGTCGCCGAATCCGACTGCCACGGGCTCTCCCAGCGCGGCACGGTCCACCAGCTCGCCCGCGAAGGCGCTGGCGCCACGCTGCCGTCCCCAGCCGTATACGATGCTGGGCCGCAGGCCGGCCACGGTCAGCCCGAACTGCCGCGCGTAGTGAGTCCCGAGATGCTCCAGGTAGACCTTGCCCCCGCCGTAGACGGGCAGGCCCTTGGCCACGTGGAGCGGCGCGTCCTCCTCGAGCGGCAGCAGCCCGGGCGCATACTCGTCGTCCGCCCCGTAGACGGCGATGGAACTGGCCAGCAGGACGCGCTCCACGCCCCCGAGTCGTGCGGCCTCCAGCACGTTGGTCGTACCCATGATGTTGACCCGCGTGGCGAGATCAGGGCGCTCGTTGCTTTCGGCGCCCAGGACGTACGCCAGGTGCACGATGGCGGTCACACCCCCGACCCGGATCGACTCGAGCAGATCCACCAGCGAGCCCACGTCGCCCCGGGTCACCCACAGCTGGTCTCCACCGGCCGCCGACAGGTGCCGGATCCGCCACTGGGCCGGCGCCCAGTCGAAAAGCACGACGCGCTCGCCGCGGGCGAGCAGCTTCTCCGCCAGACAGGCGCCGATGAGTCCCGTCCCTCCTGTGATGAGCGTGCTCACGGTCCTCCCTCCTACACCGCCAGGTACCGCTTCATGATCTCGCTCTCCCCGCGGAGCGCACGATCTGCTCCGACAGCAGCACCGCCGGTCATGTGAGCGTCTGCCCCCCATCGACGACCACCACGGATCCGGTCATGAAGCTTGAGGCGTCCGAGGCCAGGAAGACGATGGCGGGCCCCAGCTCGGCCGGATCGCCGACCCGCCGCATGGGGATGGAGCGTCGGATCACCTCCTGGCCCTCCGGGCTCGCGAAGAACGCCTCGTTCATCGGCGTCGCGAAGTACCCCGGGCAGACCGCGTTGACCTGCACGTTGTGGCGCGCCAGCTCCAGCGCCATGACACGCGTGAGCTGGACCAGCCCGGCCTTGCTGGCGCAGTAGGGGGCCAGCCGCGCGACCGGGGTGAGGGCCGCGATCGAGGCGATGTTGATGATGCGGCCCTGCCGCCGCGCGACCATGGTGCGCGCCACCGACCGGGCGCAGAGCGCCGGCCCGCGCAGATTGACCGCCAGCACCTCATCCCAGTCCTCGGGGGTGAGATCCATGACGGTTTTTTCGGTGCCCGAGATGCCGGCGTTGTTGACGAGGACGTCGATCCGCCCGAAGGCGTCGATGACGGCGGCGATCAGCGCCTCGATGTCCTGCGCCTCCCGCATCTCGGCGTGGAAGACCTCGGCGCGCACGCCCAGCCGCGCCGCCTCCTCCGCGGTCCGCGCCAGGTCGGGGGCACTGCGCCCAGCCAGCCCCACGTCGGCGCCGGCCTCGGCCAGGGCGAGCGCCATCGCCCGTCCCAGCCCCCGACTCGCTCCCGTGACGAGCACCACGGTCCCGCCGAGATCAATCCGGCCGGCCACTGCCCTACCCGCCTCCCGGCATGTCGATCACGGCGATCACCTCGCCGATGGAATATACCGATTTCGCCTGGCCGAGGATCTCTGCGACAGTGCCGGTCGCGGGCGCTTCGACCTCCACCTCGGCTTTCTCCGTCTCGATGACGAGCAGAATCTCCCCGGCGGCGACCGGGTCGCCGACCCCTTTCCGCCATTCGACAATCGTCGCCTCGGTCATCGTGAGACCGAGCTTCGGCACCTTGACCTTGACCCGCATCAGCCAAGGACCTCCCGCACCGCCCGCGCGATTCGCTCTGCGTCCGGCAGCCAGAACTTCTCCATCGGCGGGCTGAAGGGCACGGGCGTGAACGGGGGCGTCACGCGCCGGATCGGGGCCTTGAGCGAGCGGAAGCCATGCTCGGCCGCCAGGGCAGCGACCTCCGCGCCAAACCCGCAGGGCCCCCACGCCTCGTGAGCCACGACGAGCCGGCCCGTCCTGGCGACCGAGGCGAGCAGCGCCTTGCGGTCGAAGGGGGAGAGCGTCCGCGGGTCGAGCACCTCGGCGCTGATCCCCTCGCGGGCCAGTAGGTCAGCGGCCTTGAGCGCCTCGTGCACCATGCGCGAGAGGGCCACCACCGTGACGTCGGTCCCCGCCCGGATGACTTCCGCCCGGCCGAGCGCCACCACATGCTCGCCCGCCGGCACCTCGCCCTTCATGGCGTAGAGCGTCTTGTTCTCCACGACGATCACCGGGTTGTCGTCGCGGATCGCCGCCTTGAGCAAGCCCTTCATGTCCGCGGGCGTGCTCGGCATGACGACCTTGAGGCCGGGCACGTGGACCGCCCAGGCCTCCAGGCTCCCCGAGTGCTGCGGGCCGGCGTTGAGGCCCGCGCCCGTGTGGGTCCGCAGGACCAAGGGCAGGCGCACCTGGCCCCCGAACATGTACCGCATCTTCGCCATCTGGTTGACGACCTGGTCCCAGCAGGTCCCGATGAAGTCCATGAACATGACTTCGACCACGGGGCGGAGGCCGTTGGCGGCCGCGCCGATCGCGGCGCCCACGATGGCGGTCTCGCTGATGGGCGTATCCCGGACGCGCTCCTTGCCGAACTGCTGGTACAGCCCCTTGGTGGCTCCGAAGGCGCCGCCGGGCGCGCCCACGTCCTCGCCGAGGACGATCACGCGCTCGTCCCGCGTCATCTCCTCCGATAGCGCGTCGGCGATGGCTTTGACGTAGCGGATCTCAGGCATAGACGTCTTCGAGGGCCGCCTCCGGCGCCGGCCACGGGCTCTCGCGGGCGAAGGCGGTGGCCGCGTCCACCTCGGCCTGGACCTCCTCCGCGAGCCGCCCGTCTTCCGTCGTGGTGATCATGCCGCGGCCCAAGAGCCACGCGCGGAAGCGGGGAATCGGGTCCCGCGCCCGCCAGGTCTCGACCTCCTCTTTCGAGCGGTAAGTCATGGCGTCGCCTTCGTGGTGGCCGTGGTAGCGATAGGTCATGGCCTCGATCAACGTGGGACCCGCCCCGCTTCGGGCGGCCTCGACCGCCTCGGCCGCGGCTGCAAAGACGGCGGGTACGTCGTTGCCGTCCACCCGCACGCCCCGAATCCCGTAGACGGCGGCGCGGTCGGCGATGCGGGCGGCCTTGGTGTGTACCGCCTGCGGGGTGAACTCGGCGTAGAGATTGTTCTCGCAGACGAAGACAATGGGCAGGTCCCACACGCTGGCGAGGTTGAGGGCCTCGTGGGCGGCGCCCGTGTTGGCGGCCCCGTCGCCGAAGAAGGCAACCGTCACCTGCCGGGAGCCGCGGATCTGCGCGGCCAGCGCGGTTCCCACGGCAATCGGCAGGTTGGCGCCAACGACACCGTTGGTCCCCAGCACGCCCAAGGGCAGGTGGCAGAGGTGCATCGAGCCGCCCTTGCCGCGGCAGTAGCCGGTGGCGCGCCCGAACAGCTCGGCCATCATGCGCGAGGGCTCCGCGCCCTTGGCCAGGCACTGGCCGTGACCACGGTGCGTGGCGCTCAGGAGATCCTGCGGCTGGAGCAGCGCGCAGAGCGCCGCCGGCGGCGCCTCCTGGCCGATGGCCAGGTGGATGAAGCCGGGGATCTCGCCGGCGGCAAAGCACTCGGCCACCCGCTCCTCGAAGCGGCGGATCAGGTGCATCACCCGGTAGATCGCGAGCGCCTGCTCCCGCGTCGGCTCCATCAGGCCGCTTTCTTCCTCCGCGGCGTCAGCATCCCAGCAGCCGCGCGATCACGAGCCGCTGGATCTCGTTGGTTCCCTCGCCGATCTGGAGGATCTTGGCGTCGCGGAAGAAGCGGGAGACCACGTACTCGTCGGTGTAGCCGTAGCCGCCGTGGATCTGCACCGCCTCGAGCGCCGCCTGCATCGCCGTGTCCGAGGCGTAGAGCTTCGCCATGGCCGCCTCCTTGGCGAATTCCGCCCCGCGGTCGTAGAGCCAGGCGGCCTTGTAGGTGATGAGGCGGGCGTTCTCCACCGCCGTGGCCATGTCCGCCAGCTTCGCCTGGATCAGCTGGAACTTGCTGATGGGCTGGCCGAACTGCTTCCGCTGCTTGGCATACTCGAGCGCGACCTCCAGGCAGGCCTCGGCGAGCCCGAGGGACAGCGCCGCGATACTGATTCGCCCGACGGCAAGGGCCTGCATGAACTGCCGCAGCCCCACGCCCGGGGTGCCGATGAGATGGTCCGCCGGCACGCGGCAGTCCTCGAACACCAGCTCGCGCGTGTCTGCGGCGTGCCAGCCCAACTTGGGGATGTTGCGGCCGGGGCGGAAGCCGGGCGTCCCGCGCGGCACCATGAAGGCCGAGTACTCCTTGGACCCGTCCGGGCGCGTCCCGCTCACGGCGAGCAGGATCACCCCCTGGCTGATCTCGGTCCCGGCGTTGGAGATGAACATCTTGGTTCCGTTGATCACCCAGGCGTCACCGTCCCGCCGCGCCGTCGTCCGGATCGCGCGGGCGTCCGACCCCGCCCCCGGCTCGGTCAGGCCGAAGGCTCCCAGGCGTTCTCCGCGCGCCAGCGGCACCAGCCAGCGGCGTTTCTGCTCCTCCGTGCCGAAGTAGAGCAGGGGCAGCGAGCCGATGGTCAGGTGCGCGTTCCAGGTCGTCGCCACCGACTGATCGGCCTTGGCGATCTCCTCCATGCCCGCGACGTAGGCCACGGCCCCCGTGCCGCTCCCGCCGTACGCCTCGGGAACGAGCAGCCCCATGAGCCCCAGCTCGGCCATCTTCCGGAAGACCTCCACCGGAAAGCGGCAGCTCGTGTTCCACTCGTCCCGGTGCGGGAGGATTTCCTTCCGGGCGAAGTCCCTGCAGAGTGCCTGGAGCGAGCGTTGCTCGTCGCTGAGCTCAAAGTCCATTGCGACCTCCGCGGCTCAAGTAGGAGTTACCAGGATCTTGATGTGGCCTTCCTCCCGTCGGAGCAGCGCCTCGAGCCCCCCCGTCACGGCGTCTTCGAGCGGCACGCGCGCGGACAGAAGCGGCTCGATCCGGACCAGCCGCTCGGCCAGCAGCCGGATCGCCTCCGGGAACTCGTCCACGTAGGCCGAGCTGCCGATAATCTCCTTCTCGTGCGCGAGGAGACCGAGGAGGTTCGTCTGGACGGTCTCCGGCACCAGGCCGACCAGGACGATCCGCCCACCCTTCCCTGCCGCCCGGAAGGCCGTGGCGAAGGCCGCCGGGCTGCCAACGCACTCGAAGGCGACCGCGACGCGCTCGTCGTCGGTCAGTCGGGCGACGGCCCGCGCGGGGTCTTCCGCCTCGGGATCGATCACCGCGTCGGCGCCGAGGGCGCCGGCCAGGCGCCGCCGCTCCTCTCTCGGCTCGACCACCGCGATCCAGCCCGCGCCCTTCACCTTGAGCACCTGGAGGAGCAGCAGGCCGATGGCGCCGGCGCCGATCAGCGCCACGCGCTCGCCCCCCACCAGCCGGGCCCGCCGGTGGGCGTGGAGGACCACCGCCAGCGGCTCCACCGAGGCGCCCTGCAGATCGTCCACCTCGGGAGGCAGCGGAAGGCAGCCGTAGGCCGGCACCGCCACGAACGGCGCCAGCGCGCCGTCGCGGCAGAGGCCGATGCTCCCGAGCTTGGCGCAGTAGTTCGGCTGGCCACGGCGGCACCACGCGCACTGGCCGCAGAGGAGGCACGGATTGACCGTGACCCGCGCGCCCACCCGGATGCTCTCGACGCCGGTGCCCACCTGGGCGACGCGGCCCGAGAACTCGTGGCCCAGGACGATGGGCGGCATGGCCCCCGTCAGGGGGTGCGGGGACTTCGGGATGTAAACCGGCCCGTGCAGGTACTCGTGGAGGTCCGAGCCGCAGAGGCCGCAGGCCGCGACGGCGATCACCACCTCGCCGGGGGCGGCCGACGGCTCCGGGATCTCGTCGAGGCGCACGTCCCTCGCAGCGTGCCAGCGCACCGCCTTCATCGGCCGTCCTCCTTGCTTGCATCGAGGGCACGCAGAACGAACTGGATCAGCCCCTCCTGAGCCTCCGCGCTGGAGAATCGCGCGCGCAGGTTCCAGCGCCTCAAGGCCAGGATCGAGCAGAGGTAGGCGATGATGTCGGCGCTGAGCTGCGGATGGCCCGTGAACACGCCGCGCTCGTAGCCCGCGCGCAAGATGTCCTCGAAGAACCTGACGTAGTCGGCCTCGCGGCTCAAGACCGCCTGCTGCGAGGCGCGGTCGAGCGATTTCGTCTCCTGGTACATGAGGAGGATCTCGTCCTGGTACTGCTCCGTCGTCTTCAGGTCCGCCCGCAGCGCAGCCGTGATCTGCTCCACCGGATCCTCGATGCCTTCGATGGCGTGGCGCATGTTGTCCCTGAGGGTCGTGGTCAGCTTGTCGAAGACCAGATAGAGGATGTCCTCCTTGGTCCGGATATAGCTGTAGAGCCCGCCCAGGCTCAGGCCCGCCTCCTGGGCGATCTCGCGCACCGTGGCGGTATGGTATCCGCGCGAGATGAACACCCGGCTCGCTGCCCGGAAGATCTCGTCGTGGCGCTGCGCCACCAGGTCCTTGTCCTGAACCACGGTCTCGATGGGACGGCGGTGCCGGCGCTGCGGCCGCGCCGAGGCCCGCGGCGCCATCAGCGCGGCGGTCCGGGGACGGCGAGCCGGCGCACGTAGTCCGCGGGAGCCTCGTCACGCCGCTTGTAGATGTGGAGCGTGCAGGACCCGTCGCGGCGCGACGGGTTGTCGAACACCCAGTGGGGACGGCCGAACCACTCCGCCGGCGCCACGCCGTTCCAGACCGGGCAGTGCGAGCAGTACACGGGAAACTCCTCCTGCCCGAGCGTGAGGGGGCCGCTGGCGCCGACGAGCGGGAGCGCCCCGGGCCCCGAATAGGCACCAGCCAGGCGGAGCCGCCCGCCGCTGCCGCACGGCGTCTGCTCGATCGTGAACTTCTCGTCGTCCTCCCGGACGTGGACCTGGCCCATGTGCTGCTTGAGGAGGAAGGCACTGGCCTGGGCGAACTCGGCCGGACTCATGCGCTCCCACTTCTCGAATCCCTGGCGCTGCCCTTCCGCGGCCGCCATGTGGAAGCGGAGCAGCTCGGCGGGTCCGAAGCGCTCGAGCACGTGGCCCATGACCTCGGCCATGAAGCGGATGGTCCGGTCGTGGAGCGGGACGTACTGGCCGAGCTCCTTGTCGTCCAGGAGTGCGCGGGCGCGGCCGGCGTCCCCGACCTCCATCGCCCCGACCGCCTCCCGGGCGAGGCGCCCCTGCTCGGCGACAAACAGATCCTCCGCGGCCTCCAGGAACCGCGCCGTCCGCGCCAGCTCGGCCCCGACATCACTCCCGGACGGCTGCGCGAGCCGCTCCGGCACAGCCTCCATGGCCCGCCGCGCTTCGGGCGAGGTGTACACCCGGCCCATACAGGCCGTCATGTCCTCCCGGAACCGGCGCAGGAGCGCCCCGCACTCGTCGCCCACCGGCATCTTCCCGAGGATGTTGAGCAGGACGCGGAGGGTGATCCCGAGGCCCCGGTACATCAGCGAGTACTCCTTCTCCAGGCTGCGGGCCTGGCCGTCGCCCTCGAGGGCCAGTCGCCGGGCAGAGGCCAAATCGCCGGCGTCCAGGGCCTCCCGGATCGCGTCGGAGAGCCGACGGCCCCACTGCTCGGGCGCCGCCGCCGGCACTACCCGGCCTCCTGTCCCGCCGGGGCACGCTGGCGCAGTTCCGCCCGCTTGATCTTCCCGGAAACCGTCATTGGCAGCTCCTCCATCCATTCGATCTCGCGCGGACGCTGGAAGGCGCCGAGACGTGTGTTGACGTGCCGCCTCAGCTCGTCGGAGAGTGAGGACGACGGCGCGTGCCCGGGTTTGAGCACGACGAACGCCTTGACCGCCTCCCCGCGCGTCTCATCCGGAACGCCCACAACCGCACATTGCTCGACGGCCGCATGCTCGAGGAGGCAAGCTTCCACCTCGGCCGGCCCGATCCTGAAGCCGGCGCTGTTGATGACGTCGTCGGCGCGCCCCTTGTAGTGGATCCACCCCTCACGGTCCATGACACCCAGGTCACCGGTCAGGAACCATTCGCCCCGGTACGCCGCCTCAGTGGCCTGCGGGCGGTTCCAGTAGCCGAGCATGATGACGGGATCTCCGCGCCGCACGGCGATGACGCCCGTCTCCTCCGGGGGGCGGACAGTGCCGTCCTCGGCCACAATAGCTATCTCGTGGCCCGGGTATGGCCGGCCGAGTGGCACGCGGCGGGGTGGGATGAGGGGTTCGTTCTCGCCGATGAGCATGTTCGCCTCGGTCTGCCCGTACACCTCATTGATCCGGAGGCCCAGCCGTTCCTCCGTCCAGCGGGCGATTTCGGGCGTGACCTTCTCGCCGCCGCTGAAGACGCAGCGCAGCCGCAGCCGGAAGCGGCGGGGGTCATCCACGTGGACAGCCATCTTCCGCAGCGCCGTGGCGGACAGGAGCGCATTGGTCACGCCGTGGCGCTCCATCAGCTCGAAGGCGGCGACCGGGTCGAAGCGCCCGGAGGAGGCCAGCACGGGGATGCCGTGGGCCAGCGGGCAGAAGAGCCCGACGAGCAATCCCCCGACCCAGGCCCAGTCCGCCGGGCTCCAGTAGAGGTCCCCCGGGCGGAAGAAGTTGTTGGCGTAGTCCACACCGTTGTAGCCGAGGAGGTACCGGTGGGCGTGCAGGGCGCCCTTCGGAGGGCCGCTGGTCCCCGACGTATAGATGAGGAGGGCCGGGTCCTCCGCCCGTGTCCTGACCATGTCGAAGCCGTCGCCGCCGCGTGCCATGATGTCGGCGAATGTCTCGAGGCGGCGATCGCGCGGCTGCACGGGCGCGCGGTCGCAGAGGATGACGTGGCGCAGCTCGGGCAGATCGTTTAGGACCTCCAGCGCTCTGTCGACGTGCTCGCCATCCGTCAACAGCACACGGGCGCCGCTGTCGGCCAGCCGGTAGCGAAGCGCCTCGATCCCGAACAGCCGCGAGAGCGGCACGCTGACGGCTCCCAGCTTGAACACGGCGAGGTGGGCGACCGCGTGCTCCGGGCTTTGCGGCAGCATGAGCGCCACTCGGTCCCCTGCCTCGACGCCGAGGGCCCGGAGCCCCCCGGCCAGCCGGTCCGAGAGGCGCTTGAGATCGTCGAAAGAGTAGGTCGCGCCCGCTTCGTCTTCGCCCTCCCAGACCAGGGCACGGCGGCCCGTGCCGTCGGCGTGCCGATCGCAGATGTCGCGGGCGATGTTGTAATCAGCGGGGATCTTCCAGACGTGGCGAGCCCGGGCCTCCTCGTAGGAGACGGCGTCCCGGACCGTTTGATCCGCGAGGGTGTGGGCCATGGGTCGGGTTCTCTCGGCTCTCGTCTCGATCGAGCGTTCGATCGGTCGAGATGATAGGCGAGCCGCCCGGGCGTGTCAAGCGCCAGTCGTCCGATTGTCATCGGGACGCCCTGATCTCTGATCCGCCCCGCGCTCTCGCCGCACCTCGGCTGCACTCACCATGGCATAAGCGAGGATAATCGCCGGCGTTGCCCATGCTGAAACAAAGTGCGCCAGCGAGGAGCACACGATGCCGATGAACACGACGCCAAGAGGGACGGAAAACCGAGAAACATCAGATAGACGCGTCGCAACCAGGAAGACAAGAAGAGCACCTAACGTGCCTGCAACGAAGTGCAAGAGCGCGTTGCCCATTCAAGAAGATCCTTCCGTCGTCCACCGTCCACGCTGGAGACACACTTCACGTGCATTCATGCGCGGTCGGCTGACGGATGCCATTGAGGATTGCGGCCTAACGTCTCACGAAGTTGCGCACCACGGCCGCGACGCCCAAAACGAACGCAAGGAGCGCCAGCGCACCAAGCGCCGAGATGGTGGGCCACCACGGTGCGTCGACGGTGGGCGACATGACGAGGTAGGTTCGCACACACCATACGACGCCCAGCAGCAGCGCGACACCCAACGCGCTCAGATTATACCGAAGCACCGCCTTTCCCTCAGCGCCCGCCGGGCCGGTCCGGAAAAGCGCCCAGGCTGCGACACCAGCGATGGGCACCAATATCAGAAACGCGACGACCATAGCTTCAGTCTAACGCCCGCGATAGCCCGCGACGGCTGAGCAACGCGAAGCCGTCGTCGGGCTCATCGCGAAGTTCAGGACTCCTGACATGGGCGTAAGAATCTATGCAACGCCGGGCGCCTGGTAGACGAGCTGCAGGTCCGTCCCGGGGTAGCGGACCTCGAGCGCGTTGAGCGTCTCGCAGAGCGCGGCGAGGGCGGCGTTGCTGCGAGGATTCGCGAGCGAATGCAGGCGAACGAGCACGCGATGCGCGTCAGGGTGCGGGACGATGTCGGCACTCGTCAGCAGCATCTCGCGAACGAGCGCGTGCCCGTCGTCCTCGGTCCGGGCGTAGTGCAGGGTCAGACAGCGCGCGAGGGCGGTTTCGGCGCGGTAGGCGACCATCTTGATGGTGTCGGTGAGGTGCTTGGCTTCGGGGGCGAGCGTGACGATCTCGGCCTGCTCAAGGACGGCCTTGACCGGCACGCGCTTGGGCAACGCCGCCAGGCGCGCCTTGAGCCGGTGGCACGTCGTCTCGAGGGCGGTGATGCGGTGGCTCAGTGTGCCCTGGGCGATCTTGAAACCGCGCATGGTTGGCCGTTGGGCCTCCGGATTCGCCCGCGCCTGCTGGCCGTAGGTCTGTTCGAGCTCGGTGAGGGCCGCCCGGCTGCGGGCCAGGGCCTTGGCGATGGTCTTCCGCTTCGGGTTCGGGATCGAGCGCTCCGGATCCGCCGGCTCCACCGCATAGGTCACCAGCGCATCCAGGGCGAAGTGCTGCCGCATGTAGCGGAAGAAGTTCTCCTGGGTCCACCGCTCGAACATCCGATAGGCGACGACCTCGATCGGCAGATCGGTGCGGGTCGTGACGATCGCCGCCTGATGACCGCTCGCGCACAGCCGGCGCACCTCGCGCATCCGGAAGCCTGGGAGCAGCTCGGTCGAGCGCTCCGCCAGGTCGTAGCTGATCGGCCGCCCGTCCACGACCCCGGTCACCGTCTGGAACGCCCGCCGCGGCCACGCCGCGTACGCGCCTTTGCGGTAGGTGAGGACGTCGAAGCCCTGCGCGTGCACCTCCCGGAAGAACTTCGGGCTCCAGCCCTCGCGATCAAAGACCATGGCTACGCGCCGCTCGCCCACCAGCCGGCGGACTTCGGGCAGGATCTCGCGGCGCAACATGGCGAGCAGGTCATCATTGGCGGGGGCCGTGACGACGAACAGCGGCTGCGCGTCCTGCTGATTCACCCAGGTGTCCGTCGTGGCCGGCAGGCAGAGCCGGCGCTTCGCGCTCCAGGCTTCGGGCAGCGTGTGCGCCGTGCCGTGGTAGGGCCGCACGTGGCCATCGACGTAGAGGAGCCCCACGGCGTCGGCGTGGTCGCGGACCCAGCGCTCCGCCAGCCGCTGGCTGAACTCCGTGGCCTGCCGCCGCCCAGCCAATTCCCAGAGCTTGCGCCGCAGGGTTTTCACTTCGGGCACGCGATCCAATCCGAGCAGCACGCCGAGTTCGCCCGGCGGCTGCCCCTGCAGTTGCTCCGGGGTGCGGATGCGCAGCAGCGCCATGAAGGCCAACACCAACAGCGTCGCCCGCAAGCCATAGACGGCGTTCTTCAGCGCACCGTAGGTCTGCTCGCCCGCCTCCAGCACCCCGAGCGTCAGCAGCGCCGGCAGCGCCAGCAAGGCCCCGCCGTACCGCACGGCCTCCGCCGCCACAAACTGCGGGGCCGCTTCGGTCAGCAGCCCCAGGCGCGCCAGCGCCCGCTCACCATGCCGCTGCACCGCGACGCCGCCGGGCGCGCCCGCATCGCGCTCGCTCCGCACGCGGGGCCCGTCGCGCCGGCCGACGGGCCGGGTCGCGACGGCCAGGCGCACCGCGCCGCGCCGGAGCGCGTGGCGAATCGTGCCTTCCGTCACGCCCACCTGCTGCGCCGCCTGGCGGATCGACACGCCCTCGCCGAGCCACTGCGTCACACGCTGCCACTTGTCGGGGGTGAACCGATGCGGGCCGCGCGGGCCCCGCTTGCCATCCACGACCCCCAGCACGCCCGCCGTCGCGAGCTTGCGACCCTGGCGGTAGAGCGTGCTGCGATGCACCGCGAAGGCGGCACTGAGCTCGGCCGGCCGCGCCAGGCCCAGCGCCCTCAGCTGCACGGCGGCAATGCGCTGGCCGACCGGATCGCCGTCGGCATGCACGAACACCGGGACCCCCGAGGCAAAATACGCGACCTGGCCGCGCTCGCGCACCCGCGCCACCACTGCGTTGATCTCGTCCGCCCCGCCCGGCTGCACCGGCAAGTGGAATTGTGTGGGCATGCGCGGCCTCCCTTGGGTGATGCGCTAATTATTACGCATCCTCACAGGGAACTCACGACAATTCGCACGTCTACCGCCTCATGTCAGGAGTCCTGAAGTTAGACCACGGGTCGCGTGCCGAGCAGCACTGGTTAAAAGAATCGCCCATCCACACGTCGAACGGGCTCGAAGTCCAACCGTGCGCATCAGTCCGCCGACCTGCTCCACGGGGATCGCGAGATAGCCGGTCGTTAGACGGATGTTGGCGGCTCGGCGCTTATCGAACTCGGTCACTGCTCTACGCCCTGGGCTCGGGGACATAGGGGGCCTCCACCCCTATATTCCCCACGAACGTCGGCAGGTCCTTGTGGCCGCGCAGCTGGCGGATCGCCTGGGACTCGCCGATGTGAAACCAGTAGTGGTACGTGAGCCGCCTGAGGCTCGTGCCGACGCTCTCGCGCAGCCGCGCGCCCTCGAAGAACGTCTCCATCGTCTCCGGCGTGAGGCCATCGAGGTAAGGGTCCGTGGCCTCGGTGATCCGCTGCCATGCCGCCCGCATCTCGTCGAATGACGGATCGCACGCCGGCTGTCCGAAGCCGCACGGCTTCACCTCCGGCGCCACGACCTTCCCCTGCGCGCGCTCAAGCCACAGTACTTGCTCGTGCCACGCCAGGTGTCCAGTGATCCAGGCGATCGGGTTGATCGGGCCGAAGCGCCGCGCCGCTTCCTCGGCGGTGACGCCGTCGATGGCGCGGCGGAACTCGGACCGGGTGAACCGGAGCTGCGTCACAAGCGGATGCGGCATGGCTGCCTCCTGTGCGCCGAAGGTCCCGTTAGGTCAATGGGTCTAACGCTGCGTTGACCGGCCGCGGCGAGCGAATGCGAGCCAGCGGTCTGCTCCACTGCGTAGTTCGGCATGCGTTGGGGGTAACCGTCTCTCATGGAGCGAGGAAGACCGCCCGGGAGGGCGCCCAGTTTGTCGAAACGCACCAGGCCTCCTTGAAACCGAGCGTATCGCCGTTCAGTTCTTGGCGCGCCTCAAGCACATCCTCGACGTCGATCAGAACCTCTCGGGAGCAGTCAATCACCAGCGTCGTTCGTGCACGCTCCGCCGAGCCGTAACGGTCGGGGCGCCCCTTCCGCTTGAGCGCTTTGGCAATCCATTCAGGTGGCGAGATCCTGCGAGCCGGCCCCGGGACCAGAACGCCGGTGACGCCGAAGCCCGGGCTTGGCGTGACGGACTCGATCCCCTGCGGCGATACCGTCAGCACCACCTCGTCCCCGCGAGCGCGGTGCTCTCGCGCTGCGACCTGGTAAAGGCGTTGTGCGCGGCGCTCGGCGGCAAGCAGGTGACCGGATTCCACTGCTTCCACCACCTCGACCCAGAGATCTTCGCCACCTTCTTGTGACAGAACGAAGTCCGGAAAGTCAGCAGCGTTGTCATGGGTAATAGCCAGTGCGACGCAGCGCGCCTCTTGAAATCCGCCGATGAACAGCGCAAGCGCTGTGCGTTCCTGATTCCGGTCAGGCATCGAGCGCCGGCGTCGGCGCCGATCTCGCTGATCGGCGAGCCCGATGGAGCGATACAACGGCCGACAAGTAGATCAAAGGCGGGATGATCCACCCGGGCGTGCCCTTCTCAATCAGAGATATCAGCGCGTATAGAAACGCGATGACCAGCAAGCCATAAGCCCCATACAGTCTGCGGCGATACGTCGCCACGGCGAAGAAGATCATCGCCAGACCTTGGAACGCCATGAGAACCACTGCCACGGCCGCCTCGGACTGGTCCTGAGGCCTGTATTCGGGCGGACCGCCGAGGGCGGCAAATACCAGGTTCAGGAGGCCCTGAACGAACCCGAGTGCAGCCGCCACGGGAACAAGTTTCCCGCGCTTGATCGCTACGACGAAAGCGATGATGAGACCGGCGATGACGAACAGGATCAGAGCTTCCTGCCAGCCAAGACCGAACATCACCACACCCCCCTGTTCGCCGACGCTCACGGCATCATGATCGTCGGCGCTTGTCTGCCGAACGCTCGGTATCAGCCGCGGCCGAAGGCCGTCGGCTGGATGCCGTAGTTGGACAAACAGAGCTTCATGTCTCCTTACTCGAGAACCTCGTGGGCCCGGGCAAGTAAGGACTCGGGGACGCTCAGCGAGATCGCGCGCGCGGTCCGAAGATTGACGATGAGCTCAAACCGAGTTGGCTGCTGGACGGGTAAGTCGCCAGGAGCGCTACCTTTCAGAATCTTGTCCACGTATCCCGCTGCAACGCGACGATAGAGGTCACGGAAGTCGGGGCCGTAAGAGAAGAGGCCACCAGCACCGACAAAACCACGCAGATCGAAGGCAGTCGGGAGCCGGTGCTTGAGCGGCAAGGTGGCGATGCGCTCGCGCGCACCAAAGGTAATCGCGTCAGGGAACACGATTAACGCACCCGCGTGCTGACGGACCGCTGCCGCGACTGCTCCCTCGATATCCTCGGGGCGGGCCACCGGCACCTTCGACAAGGTGAGGCCCAGTTGCGGCGCAACCCGTCCCATCTCCTGCCAGTAGTTATCCCAATCGTCGCCGCTATGATAGAGAACAGCGACGCGGGAAAGTTTCGGCAGCATCTCTTTGAGCAGTTGGAGCCGCTTTCCGGCCGATTCGGGCGCGAGAAACGTGAAGCCCGTCGTCTGACCGCCAGGGCGGTTGAGCGTGGCCACTTCACCGAGGAAGTTCTTGGGATCCGCGCACATCGAAACGACGGGGACGGAGCGGCTGACTTCGCGGATCGCGCGGAGCGCGGGCCCGCAGGGCGAGAAGATGACGGCTGAACGGCGATCCAGCAAGTCGCGCGCGAGCGCTGGAAACCGTGCGTTGTCGCCCCTCGCCCAGCGATGTTCGATCACGACTGTCCGCCCTTCCTCATGTCCGAGGTCCTTGAGGTCTTGCCTGAAGGTATCCAAGAGCCGCGCGTCCTGTTCGGGCGAAGTGAGCCCCAGCCAGCCAACGACTGGAACCTGGGCCGAGGCAGGGATCGATGCTGACGCCAGGAGCAGCAGCGAGATCAACAATGCGACCACGGCCCGCATGGCAGACGGCGGGGCCCAGCGACTCCGATGCCACGGAACTTCCCCGTCGATCCTACCGTTTGATCGAGTTTGCATCATCCTGCTGTCCAACGTGAATTGGACGGAACCATCTAGAAACGGTGACGCAGCGCGCGCTGCAGTATAGCAGCCAGGTGAGAGTCGCACTCGATTGGAGAGATCAGCTGGGCGTATCGCGACGGTGCGCCCTCTCGTGGGACCGAGGCCGTCCTTGCTATACGGAACTGCCGAGTCCGGTCCGAAACAGCGCCGTGCCCGTCGCCAGTCATGTCGGTCATGCCGGGAAGACCCGGTCCGCGGGGCTTCGGACCGCACCCGGGCCCCGGTTGAGGACATGCGTATAGATCATGGTGGTGCTGACGTCGTGGTGGCCGAGGAGTTCCTGAACTGTCCGGATGTCGTGGCCATCGTCCAGCAGGTGGGTGGCAAAGGAGTGACGGAAAGTGTGGCAGCTCACGCGCTTGGCGATGCCCGCGCGGAGAGCTGCGGCCCTGACCGCGCGCTGCAGGACCGATTCATGCAAGTGATGGCGGCGACGTTGGCCGGTCTGTCGGTCCACGTAGATGCGGGTGGCCGGGAAAACCCACTGCCAGGACCATTCGCGCCCCGCGTTGGGGTACTTCCTCGCGAGAGCCCCCGGCAGCTCGACCCAGCCGGCGCCGGCCTGGAGGTCGAGCTGATGCTGAGCGCGGACCGCTTCGAGGTGTTGGAGGAGATCAGCCTTGATGGCGGCGGGCAGCATCGTCAGGCGGTCCTTGTTCCCCTTACCGGCGCGCACGACGATCTGGTTCGCGCCGGAGTCAATGTCCTTCACGCGCAGGCGCGCGCACTCGAGAAGGCGAAGGCCCGCGCCATAGAGCAGGAACGCCATGAGCCGCGGGACCCCATGGATCTGGCCCAGGACGGCGCGGACCTCCTCGCGAGTCAGCACGACCGGCAGGTGGTGCGGGCGCTTGGCATAGACGAGATCGTCCAGCCACGGGACTTCCTGCAGCAGGACCTCACGGTACAGAAACAGGAGGGCGCTGAGCGCCTGGTTTTGCGTCGATGCCGCAACCTTGCTATCGACGGCGAGCGAGGTCAGGAAGCGCGTGATCTCCGTGGCTCCCATTTCGGCGGGATGGCGCTTGCCGTGGAAGAAGATGTAGCGGCGGATCCATGCCACGTACGTCTTCTCGGTGCGGCGGCTGTAGTGGCGGGTCCGGATGGCCTCGCGCACGCGATCGAGAAGCCGTGGCTTGATTGTAGCGGCAGGACCAACCTCTCGGACAGCGAGTGCTGGCGCCCGCTCTTCTCCGAACGCCACCGCGTACGAGAGCGACCCGGTCGTCCGAGGGATCAGCATGCCCAACCCCCTCTGTCTCGCGCTGGACTATAGCCCGTTCGCGCACGTCGGGCAACGGGGATCTGCTGTATGGGATCCCGTACGGTGTGCGCGCCCGGTCCTACTTCAGCTGGCGGCTCGCCGAAGGAAAACCGGGAGCGTCAACGAGGGCGCTGCTGGAGGCGGGCTCTAACTTCCAACCAGGGGCTCTGATCCCCAGGATTCGCGTCGAGGTCGGCCAGCCGAGCGTCAAGAAGCGCGCGTTCCTCCCCTGTGACGGGGATGTCCTCTTCGGAGAGGGTCTCCCACAGCGCCTCAATGAGCTGGAGCCGATCGCCCGGACTGAGCTTCAAGGCCTCCGTCAGCAGGTGCGCGTTCATATGATCAATATACCCCTCGGAGCCTGATCGCCACATGGGCACCCACCTCGAACCCCGATTCTGGTTGTGCCCCCTGCCCTACTTCAAGTGCGCGAGCTTCGGCCAGAGGTCGGGGTTGCCGAGGACGTGCGGCTTCTCGCCGCGGAGCACGCGCAGCATCTCGGCCCCCACCTGTATCGCCATGCCGCGGGTCGTTTCCTCGGTCACGCCGGCGATGTGCGGGCTCACGATGACGTTGTCGAGCTGGAGGAGACGGCTGTCCGAGGAGACCGGCTCCTCCTCGAACACGTCGATGCCCGCCGCGCGGATCTTGCCGCCCTCGAGCGCCGCGCGCAGCGCCTCCTCGTCCTGGACCTTGCCGCGGGAGGTGTTGATGAAGATCACGCCGGGCTTCATCTGCGCGATCGCCGCGGCGTCGATCATGTGGCGGGTTTCCCGCGTGAGGGGCGTGTGGCAGGTGACGACGTCGGCCTGCCGGAGGACGGAGGCCATGTCCGGCATGGGCTCGACGCCGCGGTTTCGGAGCTCGTCGGCCGCCACGTACTTGTCGTAGCCGATCACGCGCATGCCCATGGCGCCCGCGATCTTCGCCACCCGGCGGCCGATGTTGCCGACGCCGATGATGCCGAGCGTCCGCCCGTTCATCTCGAGCAGGCCCTGCCAGCGGCTCTTGCCCCAGTCGGCCAGCCGCGTGCGCTTGTCCACGACCACTGCCTGTTTGCCGCAGGCCAGCATGAGCATGATCGCGTGCTCCGCCACGGAGTTGGAATTGGAGCCCGGAGCGTGGACGACCGCGACGCCGAGGTCCGTCGCCGCCTCGAGGTCCACGATGTCGAGCCCGGCGCCGTGACGCCCGACGACCTTGAGCTGCTTGCACGCCGCCATCAGCGAGCGCGTGCAGTCGGGCTTGGTGCGGAAGAGGATGCCCGAGGCCTCCTGCGCAGCCTTGATGATCCCCGCTTCCGTCTCGTCGTTGGAGACGACCACGCGCGCTTCCGCTTCGAGCTGCTTGACGCCGTCGGGATGGATGGGGCCGGCGAGTATCACGAGGGGCTTCATGACGGTGGCGGGTCTCCTGTGAGTAGAGGTTACTTTGTCGCCACGAGGACGATGCGGGGGGACTCGAGAACGAACGGCCGACCGTCGAGGCCGCCGAACAGCTCGACCTGCGACCAGCGCTCCGGGCGCAGCATGCGCAGGAGCTCGTGGACGGAGTAGAGGCGGATCTCGGTCTGACCCAGCAGGCGGTGCTGGTCCTCGAGCCACCAGTCCTGCTGGATCCGGCTCGTGCGCACGTCGAAGCGGTTCTTGACGCGGACCGTGCCCTCCGGCAGCCGCACCATCTCCTCGGCCGCCACGTCGTGGATGACGAAATCGCGGTTCCGCGTGTCGAGCACGAACGCGCCGCCCTGCTTGAGCCCGGTGCAGAAGCGGTCAAGGAGGAGGCGGTCCTCGTCGTCGGTGAAAAAGCCGATGCTCGAGAAGAGGTTCAGGGCGAGGTCGAACTCTCCCGAGAACTCCATGTCTCGCATGTCCTGCTTGACCAGCTGGAGCGGCAGCCCGGCGGCCTGGGCACGCTCCTTGGCCCGGCTGAGCTCTGTTTCCGAAAGATCCACACCCGTGACGTCGAAGCCGCGCCGCGCGAGTGCCAACGAGTGGCGGCCGAAGCCGCACGGCGCGTCGAGAACGCGCCCGCCGGCCGGCGGCCGCACGTGGCCGACGATCCAGCCGACCTCGGTCTCGGCGACCGCCTCGGACTCGAGGCCGCGCGAGATGGTGGGCCACGACTCCTCGAAGAACTTACTGTCGAACACGGGCCGCATTATACCCAACTCCGGTGTATAAAAGTCCGCGGCGTACAGACCGCGCGGCGAGGAGATCCTGAACACCATGGCGACGCTGCTGACGGGCGCGCTCGGCTGCATCGGAGCGTGGGTGTGCAAGCGACTGCAGGAGACGGGCAAGAAACCGGTGGCCTTCGACGCGCGCGAGCTGGAACCGACGAAGTGAGGGCTGCAGTCACGCTCCGGCCCGCGCGCGCGGGCGACGCGGAAGCGGTCTGCCTGATCTACAACCAGGGCATCGAAGACCGCGTGGCGACGCTCGAGACCGAGCTGCGCACGCCTGAAGAGCGTCGCGAGTGGATGGCGGCGCGCGGCCCCCACCATCCGGTGATCGTGGCGGAGTCAGGCGGGGCCCTCGTCGGGTGGGGCAGCCTGAACGTCTTCAACGGGCGCCCCGCTTACCGGCACGTCGCCGACTTCTCCGTCTACGTCGAGCGCGCGTGGCGCGGCAAGGGCGTGGGGCATCGCCTGCTCGAGCGCCTCATCGAGTTCGCCCGGGAGATCGGCTACCACAAGATGGTGCTCTCCACCTTCCCCACCAACACGGGGGGCGTGCGGCTCTACGAGCGCCTGGGCTTCAGCCGCGTCGGCGTCTACCACGAGCAGGGCATGCTCGACGGCCGGTGGGTGGACACACTCATCATGGAGAAGCTGCTCTAACCGCACCGCCGGGAAGAGGACGCGCCGGAGCACGCCTCGCCTACTTCTTGCTTAGCTCGAGAACAACCTTGGTCGGAGCGCCGCGCGTCCTCCAGCAGGACCTTGTAGTGCCTGCCGGCGAAGGTCTTGCGCTCGAATGCAAGCCCCGGGAGAGGTGCGCACCGCTCTTCGCACTCGTGCGCGGCGCTGCACAGTCCTTGGAGGAAATGCCGACTGGATCGCGGGGAGCGGGAGCAGGTCGGACGGCGCGCATTCACGGCTCGCGCCCGGCTGGGCCGTCAGGAGCGCCTGAGGTTGTACTCGTTCAACTTGTACAGCAGGGCGCGCCGGCTGATACCAAGGAGCCGCGCCGCCTGCGTCCGGTTGTTGCCCGCTTCGGCGAGCGCCCGGCGAATGAGCCTCACCTCGGCATCGCGGGTCACCCGCCCCATCGTTTCCTTGAAGCCCATCCCGGGGTTCGGCAGGGGCAAGGTCAGCTCGTCGTGGGGTGCCAGGACCTCCGGAGGGAGGTCACCGAGACCGATCATCTCCCCCTCGCTTAGAAGCACCGCTCGCTCCACCGCGTGCTCCAGTTCACGCACGTTGCCCGGCCACGAGTAGACCACCATCGCCCTGAGGGCCTCGGCGGAGAGACGCTTGGGCGATCGCCGGCTCTCGCGGGCAAGGCGATCGAGGAAGTGGTCGACAAGCAGGGGAAGGTCCTCCGGTCGTTCCCGCAGCGGCGGGAGGAAGATCGGGAAGACATTCAGGCGATAGAAGAGGTCCTCCCGGAAGGATTGGTCCCGGACGTCCCCGGCGAGGTCGTGGTTGGTGGCTGCGATGACCCGGGTGTCCACGCGGAGCGTCCTGGTGCCCCCCACGCGCCGGAGCTCCCCGTCCTGGAGGACGCGGAGGAGCTTGGCCTGAAGCCCTGGAGCCAGCTCTGCGACCTCGTCCAGAAAGAACGAGCCTCCGTGCGCCTCCTCGAAGAGGCCTTTCTTCGTGGCGAATGCACCCGTGAAGGCCCCCCTCTCGTGGCCGAAGAGCTCGGTCTCCTGGAGAGCCTCGGGAATCGCCCCGCAGTTGATTACAACGAAGGGCCCCAATTTCCGCGGGCCGTTGAAGTGGATCGCCTTGGCCACGAGCTCCTTGCCTGTCCCGCTCTCCCCCTGGATCAGGACGGCGCCCCGGGCGGTAGCGAGCTTTTCGATTTGGGCGTAGACGTCCTGCATCTTCGGGCTCTTCCCCACCAGACTCGCGAACGCAAAGCGCTCCGTCACGGCCTGCCGGAGCTGGGCAACCTCCCGTCGCAGCCGGACCCGCTCGAGAGCCTTCTCGACCACCTGGAGGATCTCGCCGGCCCGGAACGGTTTCGTCACGTAGTCGTAGGCTCCCGCCCGCATGGCCTCGATCGCCGACCCGATGGTGCCGTAGGCTGTGATGACGACCACCACGGTTTCGACGTGGAGCTCCCGGGTCATCTTGAGGATCTCGATCCCGTCGGTGTCGGGCAGCTTCAGATCGGTGAGCACCAGATCGAACGGCCCGGCCCGCAGCTTCTCGAGGGCGGCTTCCCCAGTCCCGGCGCCCTCAACCTCGGCCCCCTCTCCCTGGAGCAGCTTGGTGAGGAAGTGCACCATGTTCTCCTCGTCGTCGACGACGAGAACCCGCGCTGGAGCCTCACTCATCGCGAGCGTTTTCGGCGGCCACGGGGACCGGCGCGGCGGCCGGGAGGACGATGCGGAACGTGGTGCCGCCACGGGGCCCCAGCTCCACGACGAGAGCGCCGTGGAGCAGATCGATGATGCTGTGGCAGATCGCCAAACCGAGTCCCGCTCCTTCTCCCCGCCCCTTCGTCGAGAAGAACGGCTCGAAGATCCGCCCCAAGCGTTCCCGCGGAATCCCGGGCCCGCTGTCCGAGACCGCGACCGCTACGGTCCGCTCTCCCGGCTGGAACACGTGCCCCACGGCATGATCGCCCTTCCAGGTCTCCGCTCCGTTCCCCGCCCGGGTGGTCACCGTGACCGAACCGCCCGGCGGGGAGGCCTGCGCCGCATTCAAGAGGATGTTCACCAGGACCTGCTGGAGCAGCGACTCGTCGGCCAGCACGGGGGGAAGCCCCGGGGCCAGCTCGCGCTGAAGACCCAGGGATTCGAAGTCCTTCTGTGAGAACACGAAGAGCAGCGATTTCTCCACCACGTCGTTCAGATCCAGCACGGTCGCCTCCGAAGGGCCCGGGCGCGCGTACTCGAGCAGGCCTCGGAGGAGCCCGCGGAGCCGCGCGATCTCACTAGCCAGTCGCTCGGTGCGATCCAGGCACTCGACCCGGTCAGCGGCGCTCCCCCTGCACAGGAGCTGGAGGTCCAGCAACCCGAGGACCGAAGCCAGCGGGTTGCCGATCTCATGGATCATCCCCGCCGCCAGCCGACCGGCAGAGCCGAGCTTTTCGCTCTGGACGAGCTGGGACTGGGTTCGTTTGACCTCGTCGTAGGCCTCCCGCAGCTCCGTGGCGGTTCGCTCCAGGACCAGGTTCTGCTCCACGATGGTCCGCGAAGCGCGGCGGAAGGTCAGCGAGAGGGCCGCGTAGAGCAACGCCAGGCCGAAAAAGACGGCCCCCCATACGGAGAGGCGGAGCGGCCAGACCTTCTGGTAGAAGGGGTCGATCGGGCTGTAGATCTCGTAGGCGCCAATGACGGTGCTCGTCCCCTCGAGGAAGATGGGGATGTAGACCTCCAGCAAGCGCGAATACCCCGCCTGGCGCTCCGCAAGGTGTTCGCTCCCCCGGAGGTCGGAGAGCCCGACCACCGTCTCGCCCTGAAAAGCCCGCTGGAGCGTGTCGTTGTCAGGAAAGGCTCGGCCGACGATCTCCCGATTGCGTGAGTGGTAGATGGTTGTCCCGGCCCGGTCGTAGATCTTGACTGTCACCACGTGGGAGGCGGCGAAGTTCTCCTTGATGAGCCGGTCGAAGGCCTGGTATTCCGCGCCCGTTCGAAGCCTGACGAACTCCTGCTTGGTCGTGATGAAGCGCGCCAGGTTCTTGAAATAGTCCAAGGAGGCCAGCGTGGTTCGCTCCAGTATCTTCTGCTCGGCCAGATAGGTCACACCGGTGCCCAGGACGAGCGCGAAGCCCACCCACAACCCGGCGCTCAGCAGAGTAAAGCGCTGAAAGAGACGTTTACCCACGCGATCTCCCCTTCATCCTGGGCTCGATCATAGCCCCCACTGCCATCGGGGTGCCAGCGGGTTGCCGGACCGGCGGGGGTGGAAGGGTACTCGGCGAAACCGCCGCCGTCATTCCGGCACGTCGCCGAGAGCCTCGCAGCGGGCGGCCCTCGTTCACGATCCCGCCGCGGCGTTCCGCTATCTGGCGGGGCCGCCCAGACTCTGGCTTCGTCCCCCACTGGCCCTACCAAGGCTCACGATGTAATCCCGCAGCGCCAGCATCTGGCGCTCCTCGTCCCCGTCCAGGATGTCCTCGGGACCCGACGTTGCGTTCGAGAAGAAGCTCGGCATCTTGGTGCCGGGAGTCAGTCGCTGTGGGTTCTCGAGCCAGCGGACGATCCAGTCGGGATTGAGTCGGAGCGAGGAGATCCGGAGATCGGGCGCCCACTCGTCCGGAGATCCCTCCGGCTGCTCTTCCCCCATGTGACACGAGGAGCAAGATAGAAACTCCTTGGAGGCCAGCCGCCGGCCGGCCTGGACGTTCGCCTCGGAGATTGTCCCCTGGAAGCGACGCGGCGCCGCCTGCGGCGAGGCCGCCCAGTCCCTCCTCTCCCCGATGAAGCCGACGAGTGTCCGGATCTCCGCCTCGCTGAGCCGGAAGCCGGGCATGCGCGCCCTGAGCCAGGGCCGAATGGTGGAGGGTCGATTGAGAAATCCCGCGACCCACTCGGGCTTCAGTTTGTCCCCCGCACCGTTGAGATTAGGGGCGAAACTTCCCCCGGCGTCGTGACGCTCCCCTCCGTGGCACCCGGCGCATCCGAAAGCGCTGAAGAGGGCGGCGCCCCGCGCGGCCGCTTGCGTGTCGGGCGGAGCCTCAGGCTGGGGAAGCGCGCCGCCGAAGAGGAAGTGCGTGATCGCCCGGGCCGCATCCTCCCCGACACCGAGATGTGGCATCGGAACCAGAGGGTCGATGGCCTGTGGGTTCTGGATGAAGCGCCTCACCCAGCCCGGTCTGAGCCGTTGGGCGACGGCCGACAGGTCGGGCCCCGCCCTCCCACCGGCGCCATCCCGATGGTGGCAGGCGCGGCAGGCGTACCGCCGGAAGAGATCCAGCCCTTGCTGGGTCAGGTTGGCGGGCGGCGCAGCCTCCGCCCCGCCCTCGGCCATGCCGTCGCGCCGTGTCAGGAGATACTCCGCGAGGTTGGCAGCCTCGTCGTCGGAGAGCCTGAAGTCCGGCATCCGCGACCTGGATAGCGGGTGATACCCCGCGGGGCGAATGGTCTGAGGCGCCTTGAGGAAGCGGATCAGCCAGGCGCGCTGGACCCGGCTACCCTCTGCGCTCAGATTGGGTCCCACCGGCGTTGCATCGAAACCAGCAATCTTGTGACAGGCCGTGCAGCCGAGCTCCCGCGCCAGCATGGCACCGGCGGAGGGCCCCGCCGCGGCAGCGGACGCGCTTGGGGCTGGCCGAGACAGCCTTCGCACGTATGAGACGATGTCCCAGATCTGAGACGGGGAGAAGGTTCGTCCCCAGGGGGGCATGAACCGCGATCCCTCGATGGCCTGCCCGCCCTCGGCGATCACACGGTAGAGATGCTCGTCGGTGAGCCCGCCGACATAGCGCGGGTTGGTCAGGTCCCGGGGCTGGTCTTCTTCCATGAACGGCGCGTTGGGGCCGTTCCCCGCACCGCCGGGCCCGTGGCATACGGCGCAGTGGCGGCGAAAGAGCGGTTCGCCTCGCTGCGGGTCTCCCGTCGCGGCTCCCGGGGCACCGCCAGAGAAGGCGACGGACAGACCAAGCGCGAGGAGGCCAAGGGCGACAATCGCCCTTGGCCTCCAGGCACGGCGGCGGCCGGCTCGGACCGTCATCCGGGGTGGTGCTGGCGGCTCAGCGAGGCAGAACCACCAGCTGCCCTTCCATGGTCGGCTCGTGCTCCTTGCAGTGGATCTTGAACAGCCCAGGCGTGTCCGCGGTGAACTGAATGCGGGCGATCTCTCCCCGCTTCACCAGGACGTGATCCGGACGGTACTTGTCCACGTGCACCGAGTGCTTTGCCCCGTTGATCCCGACCATCTCGAGCGTCACGCGGTCCCCCTGCTTCACGACGATTGTGGCAGGTGAGAACTGGTAGGTAGACACCTCCCACCGGCCGGCCGGGTTGGGAGCCTTCTTCACGTAGCCACCACCCTGGGGGAGTGTCCCCTCCGGATAGGGCTCCTTGTCCACCGACACGCCTCCCTTGGGCTCGATGAGCGCTATGTAGTGCACGCCCTCCTCGGCGGCCTGGGCTCCAAAGGAAAGCCCCAGGAGCACTGTGCCGGTCACGGCAACGCCCCACAGCAGAATCGACCTTGCCCAACGCGTCATGGTTACGGCCCTCCGTTTTTTGGTCATGAGCGTTTCCTTGCTCCTGGTCCCCCTTTGACGCAATAGCCATGCCAGTAGCAACCGCGCGGAGAAGAGCGCCGAGGATCGGTCAAGTGCAGAGATTGCCGGGGCTTGGACTGCGCCGCCGGGCCAGTGGAGGATAGGATGCGCACGGTTCTTCACATCCTGCGAGCGCATCGCTTTGCGCAACAGCGGCCCGAGACCACGCGGCCGCAGGAAGGAGACCCAGCGGGGACCACACTTCTGAGCGGACCAGCGGTGATGCTGAAAAGGGAAGACCGCGCTCTAGGTCAGGGCCGAGGGAATCCCCCCGCTTGGACCGCCTCGTAGGCCGGCAGGTCAACCACGCTGAGCCCCTGGGCGCCGGCGTGAGCCTCGACTTTCCGGATCACCATCGCGCGCACCGCCGGGATGGGGATCCGCCTGAGGCGCTCCTCGGCGGCGGCCTCCCAGAGCATGGTCAACCCGGGGAGCGGCTCCGCTGACCTAGTTGCCCCGGCAGCCGAGGCTGGCTCGGGCGGGCCGGCCGCAAGCCCCAGCACCTGCTCCACGGCTTCCGGGCTCACCACGAGCTCCCCACGCCGACGGGCCTCTTCCTCCACGGCTCCCCGGATGATCTCGTGGACGGGCGCCGGGATCCGTTGGATGCGGGCGATAGCCTCCTCGGTCCAGGGCAGTCCCCGCTCGGGGATCAGATCCAGATAGCGGCTGAACTTGGCCAGTATCAGCTCGTTCTTCTCGACGCGATCGCCGAGGAAAGCCTTGATCTCCTCGATCACCGCCACCTTGCGTGGCAGCTTCCGCATCTTGGTCTTGGCCACTTGGAAGGCGTCCATCGAGAGCTCCTCGAAGCCGAACCCCCTGATGCACTTGGCCACGCGCAGCATGGACTCGTTCCGGATCTCGGTGAGGAATTCGGAGGTGATGAGCGCCCGCCCGCGCTCCCTCGCCCGGATCTGCATGAGCTTGAGAATGCCGGGGCGGACGAAGGGCGGTGCGTTCCCGACGCGGCGGCTGGCCTCCTCCGTCCAGGGGATCTCACTCATGAGTTCTCGCGCCATGATCCGCCGACAGGGGCCGCGAGCGCAAGTCAGTCCTCCCCTGGCCCCGTGGATTGCTTCGTGCCCCCGTCCGGCAGACCGTAGATGGCAATCGAGCTGGGATCATCGGACGCGGCGGATCTCGAGCAGCGACACGCTCGGCAGCGGGAGGGCCAGCGTCAGCGTCACGCGGCCCCCGGCGAGCGCAACCTCGCGCTCGGGCTCGAGCATCTCGAGGCCCTGGCGCTCCTTGATCGCGCGCAGCTGGCCATCGGACGGGTCCTGGGGCCGGCCGAGCGCCTGCCACGCCGTGTGGCTGTTGCTGTGGCGCGCGTCGATGCGCCAGTGCCGGACCCGCACGGGGCCGCCGAAGGGCAGGCGCTCGAGGGTCAGGGCGACATCCCGCGCGCCGGCGTCGACGGCGTGCTGGTCGTCGGCGTGGCGCCAGACAAGCACGCTGACGCAGTCGCGGCCGTTGAAAGTGGCCAGCGCGTCCACCTCCTCCGGCATCCCGGCCTCGCCGCCGTCGAGGCGTTCCACCGGCCAGGCGTCGCTCGACTCGACCGCCAGCCGTGTGTCGCCCAGCCGGCCGAGCATCCGGTAGGCGTTGAGCACGGGCTTCTCCACGCCCTGGGCGGTGAAGAGGCTGCGGGTGCCCTCGAAGAAGCGCTCGCCCTCGAAGTAGAAGCTCCACGTCGTCGCAAGGTGCACCTGCGTCGCGCCGCGCTCGTTGAGGTCGAGCAGCTTCTTCATCAGCTTGCACTGGAAGACGGGGAAGTACTCGGTGTTGCGGTAGGCGAAGTTGGCGTTGTCGTAGATGCCCCAGTGCGCGGGCACGGAGGCGTCGCACTCGTCCACCACGCACGGCAGCTCGCGGAAGCGCGGGTGCTCGCCGACCGCGTCGAGCGCCGCCCGCACCTCGCGCAGCATCTTGAGCGCCGAAGGCGACTGCCGCTGCGGTGCCGGGCCGCCGAGCGGTCCGTACACCCGCCAGGGCGTGTAGCGCGCGCCCTTGGTGTGGAAGGAGACGAAGTCGAGCGGCGTGCCCTTCCGCGCGCAGTGCGCGAGGAAGCCACGGAGAAAATCGTGGCCGCGGCGGCCGGGGCCGAGGTCGCCCGTGGTGGCCGGGCCGCCCACGCGCGCGTCGGGCAGCGCCGCCTTTACGGCGGCCGCCGTGACGTCGTACAGCGCGTGGAACTGCTCGGGGGTGCCGCGCCAGTAGTAGATGTCGGGCTCGTTCCACAGCTCCCACAGCCAGCCGCGCACGTGTGGGGCGCCGTAGCGCCCGACGCAGTGCTCCACCAGGGCGCGAACGAGGCCGCCGAACTTGCCGTAATCCCGGGGCGGCATCGCCCACAGGCCGGCCTCGTAGGGGCTCCACTGGGTGGGGCTCGGCTCGTAGGCGAAGCGCTGCTCGGCGCCGTCGGGCACCAGTGCGCGTGGGGTGAAGGCCAGCTCCACCAGCGGGCGGTGGCCGGCGTGCACGACGGCGTCGTAGACCTGGTCGGCGATCGCGAAGTCGTAGAAGGGCGTGCCGTCGGCGTGCTCATGGTAAACGTTGCCGGCCCCCCAGTGGGGGACGGACCAGCCGATGCCGCTGTTGAAGATGTAGTGCTGGCGAACGTGGTACGGCTGCTCGGCGAACTCGGCGATCGTCTGGAGGTGGCGCTTGCCGCTCGGCGTGTAGGTCCAGTTCAGCTCGTCGTAGCCGAGGCTGGTCCAGAGCCGGCGCAGCGGGCCCATCCAGGTGCCGCAGTCGACGCGAACGGTGGTCACGATGTCATCCTTTCAGGCCGGTTCGGCTGATGCCGGCGATCACGTAGCGCTGGGCGAACATGAAGAACAGCAGCGGCGGCGCCACCGCCACGAGGGTCGCCGCCAGCACGGTGCCGTAGTCGAGCATCTGGTACGCGGAGCGGAACGTGATGAGCGCCAGCGGCAGCGTCTGCTTGTCGGGCGTGTTCACGACGATGAGGGGCCACAGGAAATCGTTCCAGGAGCCGAGGAACGCGAACACCGAGAGGGTCGCCATCGCCGGCCGCGTGAGCGGCAGCACGACGTGGCGGTAGATGCGGAACGGCCCGGCCCCGTCGATGGCCGCGGCGTCGATGAGGTCGCCTGGGATGCCGAGCATGAACTGCCGCAGCAGGAACACGCCGAGCACGGAGATCGCGTGCGGCAGGATCAGCGCCGCGTAGGAGTTGAGCAGCTCCAGGCGGTGGAACTGCAAGAACAGCGGCACCAGGATGACCTCGTTGGGGATCATCATCGTCGCCAGCAGCACCCCGAACAGGGCCTCGCGCCCGCGGAAGCGGAGCCGGGCGAACGCGTAGGCGGCGAGCGACGAGGTCGCCAGCGTGCTGAACGTCGAGATCAGCGCCACCACCACGCTGTTGACGAACGCGCGGCCGACGCCGACGGCGCGGCCCTGGGGGTCGGCGATGTTGCGCCAGTGCTCGAGGGTCGGGCCGGCCGGCAGCCACCGCCGCTCGGGGCCCACGATCTCGTGCTGGGGCTTGAAGGTGCTGCTCACGACCCACAGCAGCGGCACAGCCCATGCCAGGGCCAGCCCGAGCGCGATCGCCAGGGTCCCCCAGCGCCGCGACCACGGCCGCCTACCCATCGGCCCCGTATCGGCGCAGCAGGCGCATCTGGATGGCGGTGACGCCGAGGATGGTCACGAACAGGCTCCAGCCGATGGCCGCCGCGTAACCGCTGCGAAAGTCCTGAAAGCCGGTCTCGTAGAGGTACTGGATCAGCACGCGCGTGCTGCCGACGGGGCCCCCGCCGGTCACCAGGTAGACCTGGGCGAACACCTTGAACGAGTCGATCAGCCGGATGATGAGCACGAAGAACAGGACGGGGGCGAGCAGCGGTAGCGTGATGCGCCAGAAGCGCTGCCAGGCGCCGGCGCCGTCGAGCCGGGCCGCCTCGTACAGCTCGCCCGGAATCTCCTGCAGCCCGGCCAGCAGCACCAGCAGCGGAAAGCCCACGCGCCACCAGAGCGTGATGAGCACGATGGCCCCCATCGCCTGGCCCGGCTCGCTGAGCCAGCGCTGGGTGGGCAGGCCGACCTCGGCCAGCCAGTCGTTGAGCAGGCCGGTCGCTGGGTCCAGCACGAACTGCCAGATGATGGCGACGGCGGAGGCGGTGATGAGGTAGGGAGCCACAAAGGCGGCGCGGATCGCGGCAAGCCCGGGCATCGACTGGTTCAGGAGCAGGGCGAGCAGCAGCCCGGCGACCAGCAGCACCGGGACGTTCTCGACCACGAACACGACGGTGTTGCCGAAAGCGCGCCGGTAGGTCGGGTCGGCCAGGAGCCGCTGGTAGTTGGCCAGCCCCACGAACCGCTCCTCGGCGCCCGTGAGGCTGGCGTTGGTGAAACTGAGATACAGCCCGTGGACGATCGGCGCCGCCCAGAACAGGGCGAACGGCGCCAGAAACGGCAGAAGGAACAGCCACGCGACGAGCGCCTGCGTCCGCCGCGGCCGCGCGGCCAACCGCCTAGGCCTGGGCGAGGATGTCGCTGGCGCCCGCGGTGACCTCGCGCAGCGTGCTCTTGACGTCGGCGCCGCGGAACGCGATCGCCTCCATGCCCTGGCTGAGGGCCCGGTACGCCTGGGTCCAGCGGGGGTGGTAGGGCGGGAAGTGCGCGTGGTTCGCCTGCTCCACCCACATCGTCATGTTGCGCACAATGGGGTCGTCGCTCTTTTGCATCTGGCCGAGCACCCGCTTGTTGGCGGGCGCCTGCGCCTGGGCCCAGGTGACGCTGGCCTCCTCGAGCATCCAGGCGATGAACTTGCCGCCCAGCTCGCGCGCTGCCGGGTCCTCGAGCTTGCGCTTCATGAGCGAGTAGATGTGCGAGGTGGCCATGACGGCCTTCTTGCGGTCGAAGAACACCGGCATTTTTGCCCAGCCGAAGTTCGTCTTGTTGTCGCGGTTGCTCTTCATCAGCGCATTGAGGTTCCACGGGCCCATGAAGAGCATCGACACCTTGCCCGAGTAGAGCAGCTTCGGCAGCTCCGCGCTTGCCGTCTGCGTGGGCAGGCAGGCCTTGTGCTTGTGGATCAGGTCCTGCTCGAGCTGCGCGGCCTCGGCGGCGGCCGGCGTGTCGAACAGCGCCTTCTTGCCGTCGGGTGTGAGCAGGTTGCCGCCGGCCTGCCAGTTGTAGGTCAGCCATGGCATCCAGCCGGCCGAGTCGCGGGCGAAGCCGAAGCGCCCGTCTCGCGTCAGCGCCTGGGCGGCCCGGATGAACTCGTCGCGGTTGGTGGGCGGCTTGGCGGGGTCGAGGCCGGCCTGCTGGAAGTGGTCCTTGTTGTAGATCAGCGCCAGCGTGCCGGTACTCATCGTCAGGCCGTAGAGCTTGCCCTCGTAGACCGCGAGGTTCCACGCGTTCTCGACGTAGTTCTCCTTCTTGAGGCCGAGAGCTGCCGCATCGAGCTCGTACAGGAACCGGGTGAGCGGCGGGATCTCGTAGTTGTGCAGCGCCACGATCGGCGGCGGGTTGCCGGCCAGTGAAGCGGTGAGGAGCTTGGTGAGGTAGTCGGCTCCCCAGGCCGGTGCCGAGAAGTTGATCTTCGCGGCCGCCTGCATCGCGTTGTAGCGGTTGACGATGCCCTGCATGATGCCGCCGTCGGCGCCGACGTAGAACGTGGTGAAGTCGAGCGATTTCTGGTCGGCGGCCAGCGCGCTCCCGCGGCCTGCAGCGTGCAGGCCCACGGCGCCGAGCACCCCGGCGCGGAGGAATGACCGGCGATCGAGCGAATGCGACGTGTCAGTCATATGGCCCTCGCTTGGTAGGGCGATCTATATCGACTGCCCCAGAGCGTAGATAACATAAAACCCGTCCTCAGTCATGGCCTGCCTCGCACGAGGGCCTTCCCCCGGGGTCTTGTCACAGTGCGGATAAGCCACCCTCCCATGGGCTCAAAGAGGAACTGCGTGGTCGCCAGCCGGGCGCCGGCAGGGGAGAGGTCAAATCGGGAGCCGGGAGCGTTGCCGTTCGGCCCTTTCGCCTCTACCCATTTTTGCGCATCGACCGACAAATTTGGTTGAAACGGATCCCCCGCATCCGGTAAGTACCCGATTTCACAGACAGGAAAAAGTGGCCTCCTCATTGCTCTGTGTAAAGCAGAGAGACACCCTATATGCCCACGAACCAATCCCCTTCGCCGGCCCTGGATTCTCGGCGGCACATCCTCGTGGTCGACGATGATCCCTTGGTCACCCAGCTCATCGTGGACACGCTGACTCTGGAGGGATATCAGCTGGACAGCGCGCCGAACGGCGTGGCGGCGCTGGAGAAGATCCGGCACCAGCGCTACGATCTCATCCTGAGCGATCTCAACATGCCGCAATTGAACGGCGTCGGCCTCTATCTGGCGCTCACGCAGCAATCGGACCGCTTGTCCGAGAAGATCATCTTCATCACGGGAAGCGCGGGATGGGCCGAGTTGCATCGCTTTCTGAAGGAGACGGGACTGCCCGTGCTGCGGAAGCCCTTTCCTGTCGTCGAGCTTCAGCAACTGGTTCGGCAGGTCCTGGAGTCCCGCTGACCACGGCTCGGACCTGGCGAGCCGGCGTCGTGGGCTGCTCACGAACCGCGCTTGAATGCCTCGGGGTGACTACTTAGGAGTCAGCGGGGCTCGAACAGGACCGCGACCTCGCCCAGCTCGGTCTTGCGCTCGAGGATGCGCGTATTGTGGGCCAGCAGGCGCAGCATCCGGTGGTTCTCGGTGAGCACGTACGCGCGGAATCGCGTGAGCCCGCGCTCCGTGCCGGCCCGGACGATCGCGTCGAGCAGCACCGCGCCGAGCCCCTGCCCCTGGTAGCCGTCCTCGAGCACGAAGGCGACCTCGCCCGTCGCCTCGTCGTCGGACGGCTCGTAGCGCCCCACCCCGACAAGCTCGACGCCCGCTATGGTCTCACGCTCGGCGACCAGAGCCAGCCGGCGCTGGTAGTCGACGTTGGCGAAGTAGTGAAGCCAGTCGGGCGGCAGGCGCCGCCTCACCGTGAAGAAGCGTTGGTACGCCGTGTGGCGCGAGAGACGCTCGTAGAGCGCGACCAGGCGCGGCTCGTCATCGGGCCGGATCGGTCGGATGCGAAGCGTCTCGCCGTTCCTGAGCGGAACCTCGCGCTCCAGCGCCCCCGGGTAGTCTGCCGGCCCGGTCACTCCCACCGCGTGCCGCTCGATCTCATCGAACATGACACTCTGCATTATAGCAAGATTGATGCTTCGCGTCATTTCGGAGCGGGGGGCGACATCGCGTGGGCAGTGCGGGGAAAACGGAAGCGCTTACTTGATGGCCCCGGCGGTGAGGCCGGAGACGTAGTAGTCGAGGAAGAGGACGTAGAGGATGACGATGGGCACGGAGCCCAGCATGGCACCCGCCATGAGCTGCCCCCAAAAGTAGATGTCGCCGCGGACCAGCTCGCTGGTGACACCGACGCTGGCCGTGATCTGGTCGGATGAGGAGGTGAAGGTCAGCGCGTAGATGAACTCGTTCCACGACAGGGTGAAGGCGAAGAGCGCCGCGCAGACGAGCCCCGGCACCGCTATCGGCAGGACGATACGCCAGAGCGCCTGGATGCGGGTCGCCCCGTCCACCATGGCGCACTCCTCGACCTCCTTCGGCACCGTCCGGAAGTAGCCCATGAGGAGCCACGTGCAGAACGGCACGAGGAAGGTCGGATACGTCACCACCAGGGCCCACTTGGAGTCGCCCAGGCCCAGCCAGTTGACGACCTGGGCCAGCGGCAGGAAGAGCAGCGAGGTCGGCACGAGGTACGTGACGAAGATGCCAGTGCCGAAGCCCGCGGCCCCGAAGAAATTGAGCCGGGCCAGCGCGTACGCCGCCACGGTGCCGAGGACGAGCGAGAGCGTCGTGGCCAGCAGTGTGACCAGCAGGCTGTTCATTATCCAGGTGAGGAACGCCGACTCCCAAAGGAGCTTGCTGTAGTGCTCGAGCGTCGGGCCCTGGCTGATCCAGAGCGGCACGGCCGCGCGATCGTAGAGCTCCTTGTCCTGCTTCAGCGACGTCAGCGTCATGTGGTAGAAGGGGAACAGCGCGAAGACGACGAACGGCACCAGCAGGAGATGGATCCTCACCTTCCGCAGCAGCGGGCGGCGCGCGACCGCCACCTAGTAGGTCTCCTTCCGCACGAACTTCAGCTGGGCATAGACCACGAAGGCCAGCACCGGGAAGAGGTACAGTGAGATCGCCGCGCCCTCCCCGATCCGGCCGCTCTCGAACCCCACTTGCCGCGTCAGCGTGGCGAAGAGGTGCGTCGAGTTGATGGGCCCGCCGCGCGTGAGGACGTAGACGATGTTGAAGTCGCTGAAGGTGAAGATGGTCGAAAAGAGCATCACGATGCGGTCGGGAACAGGGACCAGGATACGAAGCGTGCGCGGACTCTAAGCCGGGAAGCCGAGGGCTGTCAAGGCGCCCCGAGGCGTCAGGCGTAGAGCCGGAAGACCCCGTAGGCGATCGTCCCCGCGATCAGCGCGAGGGCGATCAGGGTGAGCGCGGCCAGGGCGGCGCGGCTCACGAGGGCGCCACCGCTCGCGCCGGGATGACGGCCGGCGGCCGCAGCTTCTGGAGGCCCAGCCCCGCCCCCAGGAGGACCAGGCCGCCACCGTCGGTCAGGACTCCCGGGTAGATGAGCATGAGCGCGGCGCCGACAAAGAGCGCGCGCTCGAACCAGGTCGCCGGCCGGATGAAGTAACCCTCGAGGCCGGCGGCCAGCGCCACCACGCCGACGCTTCCCGTGCCCACGGCCATCGCGATGCCGGTCCACGGCCCCTCGAAGAGCAGCGCCGGCGAGTACACGAAGAAGAACGGCACGATGAAGCCCGCCGCGGCGAACTTGACCGCCTGGAGCCCCGCGCCCCACAGACTGCCCTTGCTGATCGACGCCGCCGCGTAGACGGCGAGCGCGACCGGCGGGGTGACGGCCGACAGGCACGCGAAGTAGAACGCGAACATGTGGGCGGCCATGGGGGCGACGCCGAGCTTCATGACAGCGGGGATCAGGAGCGCGGCCAGCATGATGTAGGCGGGCGTGGTGGGCATCCCCATGCCGAGGGTGATGGCCGCCAGCATGGTGATCACCAGCGCGAGGATCAACGTCTCGCCCGCCACCGCCACCAGGAAGCTCGTGAAGCGGATGGCCAGCCCGGTCTGGAGGATCACGCCGATGACGATGCCGGCGGAGGCCGTGGCCATGGCCACGGGCACGGTCTGCTCGGCGCCGTCCCGCAGCGCCTCCACCGCCCCCCGCAGCCGCACGCGCGTCTCCCGCCGCAGCCAGGACAGCGCCCAGACCACTGCCGTGGACATGATGGCCGCGTAGGTCGCCGTGAAGCCCTGCACCAGCAGGAAGAAGATGAGCAGGAGCGGGAGGAAAAGGTGGCCCTGCTGCCACAAGAGCGGGCCGAGTTTGGGCAACTCCTCCTTGGGGATGCCCCGCAGGCCGCCCTGGATGGCGTTGAAGTGGATCGCGGCGAAGAGCGCACCGTAGTAGAAGAGGGCGGGGATGAGCGCCGCCAGCATCACGTGCGAGTACGGCACGCCCATGAACTCGGCCATGACGAAGGAGGCCGCGCCCATGATCGGCGGCATGATCTGGCCGCCCGTCGAGGCGGTCGCCTCGATCGCCGCCGCCGCCTCGGGCTTGAACCCGGTCCGCTTCATCATCGGGATGGTCAACCAGCCGTCGACCATCACGTTGGCCACGGCAGAGCCCGAGATGGTCCCGAAGAGACTGGAGGACACGACCGCGACCTTCCCCGGGCCCCCGCGCTGGCCGCCGGCGATCGCGTTGGCGAAGCTCATGAAGAACCGGCCGGCGCCCGACTTCTCCAGGAAGGCGCCGAAGATGACGAAGAGAATGACGTAGGAGCCGGCGACGCCGAGGGCGATCCCGAAGATCCCCTCGGTCGTGAAGTAGGTCTGGTCGAGCAGGATCTCGAGCGAGAGCCCGCGATGGTGCAGGGCGCCGGGGAACCAGGGCCCGCCCAGGCCGTAGGCGATGAAGAAGAGGGCCACGATGGGCAGGGCCGCCCCGATGGACCGCCGGGTCGCTTCGAGGACCAGCAGCGTGCCGACCCCGGCGACCACCATGTCGGCCGCGCTGAGGGGCTCGGCGGTGGGCATGCGCATCGTGATGTAGTCGTAGTTGGCGAACAGGTAGCCGACGCAGGCCAGCGAGGCCGCGGCGAGCGCGAGGTCGGTCCACGGGATCCGGTCCCGCGTGGTACCACTCCGCCTGGGGAAGAGCAGGAAGGCAAGAACCAGGCTGAAGGCCAGCGTGATCATGCGGAGGGCGTGGCTGTCGGCCGGCGCGGGCGTGAGGCGGGCGTAGACGTGGTAGGCGGACATGACGACCGCCACCACGCCTACGACCAGCCCGCTGTAGCCGGCGAGCTTGCGCACGACCGCGATCTACTTCAGGAGTCCCGCTTCCTTGTAATACTTCTCCGCGCCCGGATGATGGGGTAGACCGAAGCTCTCCGCCATGTGCTTGGCCGTCACGCCCTTCATCGCCGCGGCCACGTTGCCGAAGCTCTCCCGCCCTTCGACGATGGCCTTGGTGACCTTGTAGATCACGTCGGCCGGCGTCTTGGACGAGGCGATGAGGATCGTGGGGGCCTGGAGGGTGACCACCTCCTCGTCGATCCCGTAGGCCGCGTACACCCCCTTCGGGACCACGTGCCGGACGAACCCGGAGTTCAGCTGGCGCATCTTGGCGATGACGTCGTCCGACAGCGGCACCATGCGGAGCTTGCGCGCCGAACCCAGGTCCAGGATGAAGCTGGCCGGCACCACCGTGTACCACCCCATGGCCACGGCCTGGCGGTTCTTGATGAGCTCGACGTTCTCCGAGATGGATCCGAAGCTCTTCGTGCCCAGATCGTCGAGCTTCATGCCGCTCACCTTGAGCAGGAGCTCCCAGCCCTCGGCCAGGCTGGTGTTGCCCCGCGGGGGCAGCGCCACGCTCTTGCCCTTGAGGTCGGCCAGCTTCCTGACATCGGAATCCTCGGGCACGACGAGCTGCCAGACGTTCGGGTAGAAGTTCGCCACGAGGAGGGGCTTGTCGGTCTGCTTACCCTTCCACGTGTTGGTCCCGGCCCGCGCGTCGGACAGCACGGTCGTCATGGACCAGCCGAGGTCGGCCTTGTCGTTGCGGATCTTCTCCATGTTGACCAGGGCCGCGCCCGGCTCGACCTGGACGTCGACCTCGGAGAACTTCCTCTTGACCACGTCTGCAGTGGCCGCGGCCATCGGTGTCCAGCTGCCGCCCGTGGGGCCTGCCGAGAAGATGACGCTCACCTTCTGCTGGGCGGCCGCGGGGGCAGCCAGGCTGGCGCTCGCGAGGAGCGCCGAGGCTGCCATCAACACACTGCGGGTAAGAAATGACGTCATCTCCTGGACCTCCCTGAGGGTTTGGGTGTCAGTGGCCGAGCGGAACGATCTGGCCCGCGGCGTCGAAGCCGAGCGGGCCCGCCTCGCCCACGACCTCGAGGTCGGGGCGCTTCTTGATGTCGGGGAGGTAGGCCTCGGAGCACTCGATCTCCCCGATCATGAGCGTGTTCTTGATCCGAATGACCCGCGCCTGTTCGGGCTTCACGAGCCCGATGCAGTTCAGCGCGTTGTCGACGGCTTGGAGGTCCGAGTCGAACGTGAGGGGGAGCTTGGCGCCGTTGGGGGCGCAGGCCGTGAGGCAGTTGATGGCGGTCTTCTTCCAGTCGATCTTGTCCGCCAGCCGCCGCGTGGTGAAGTCCGCGTTGCCGATGCCGGTGGCGTTGCCGCCGCTGTCTGCCGTCAGATCGAGCGCGACGATCCAGAGGATCTTCGGGTCGTTCGGGAAAGGCTCGTGGGGGTTCGACGGGCGCCCGATGATGTTGGTGTCCATACCGGCGCCGGAGATGTTCTTGCCGATCTCCTCCACCACGAGCACGTCGATCGGCGAGAACGGCAGCCGCGCCATCCACTCGCGGGCGTCCTTGAGCAGCCGCCGCTCGCCCGCCTCGAGGTTTTCCGCGTTGAACGCTTCGACCTTGGCCGTCTCGTCGTAACCGTTCTCGACGATGCCGAGACCGAAACCGATCCGCGCCTTGGCGAGCATTTCGCGCCCCACGGCGGTGATGACCGTCTCGTAGCCGTGGTTGACGTTGGCCCGATGGTACTGGGTGGCGCCGTGGTACTTGCCGAGCCCGATCGTCATCATTTTGAAGAGCCCCGACTCGATGGAGCCCTTGAAGTCCGTGTGCGGCTTGACGCGGTTGACGACGCCGATCCAATCGGCCTCGGAGGCGATCCTGTCGCACCAGACGGGCAGGTCGAGGGCCAGGCCCGCCTGGACCACGTCCATGCTGGCCCTGAGCGGGCAGCCCATGGTCGCTTCCGTGATGCCGTAGTGCTCCAGGATCTCGAGCTGCCCCTCGGCCGTGGCGCCGCCGTGGCTGCCCATGGCGGGGAAGACGAAGGGCTTGGCACCGAGCGCCTTCAGATGGTCCACCACGGCCCGGACGATCGTCGCGATGTTGGCGACACCGCGGCTGCCGGCGCCGACAGCCACGGTGTCGCCGCGCTTGACGGGCAGCCGCGCCTCTGCCATGGCAGCCCGAACCCCGGCGGGGATGTCGGCCAAGCGCTGGCGGTTGAAGGACTGCCTCACCCTGTACATCCTGGGCAGCGGCATGGCGGGATGATACTGGCGGCCCCGGACCCTGTCAACGTCCTTGACTTTGGCGGACTCTGCCCGTAAAACTGGGGCCCAATTGGACTGAATCACTTGGCACAGGACCCCTCTTGACGCACCTTTATAGAATGGTCCGCCGCGCCGCGGCGCCCTGCGCGCTCGTCCTCGCGGTGGGCCTGGGCGGCTGCGCGACTATCGAGGACATGTTCCGCCAGAAGCCCCAGGCTCTCCTGCCAGCGGGCGACCTCTACCAGGCGGGCGAGCAGGAGATGAACAGGAAGAACTACGAGGTCGCGCGGGCCAATTTCCAGAAGATCGTTGAGCGCCACCCGCAGTCGAGCAGCGCCGCGCGGGCGCGCTTCCTCATCGGCGAAACCTACTTTCGCGAGGGCACGTTCGACAAGGCGATCAAGGAGTTCGAGGGCTTCATGTCGTTCTACCCGCGCCACGAGATCGCCGACCTCGTCCAGTTCCGCCTGGCCATGAGTTACTACGACCAGATGAAGCCCGTCGAGCAGGACCAGGGCCTGACTGTCAAGGCGATGGAGCAGTTCAGGAAGCTGGTGCGCGAGTACCCCGACAGCCGCTACGCTTCCGACGCCCTCGCGAAGATCGACATCTGCCGCGGCCGCATCGCCCAGAAGGAGCTTTGGGTGGCGGCGTACTACCTCGAGAACGAGAACAACCCCGTCGCCGCGCGCCAGCGGCTCGAGGGCGTCCTCAAGGACTATCCGCGCAGCCTGATCGTCCCGGAGGCGCTGTACCGGCTGGCCGATATCAACGCACGCGAGGGCCGGACCGAGGAGTCGCAGCAGATGTTCAAGAGGCTCGCGGACGAGTACGCCTACACCGAGTGGGGACGCCGGGCGAGCCAGCGGCTCCGGACGGCGACCACGAACTAGCCATGCACGACTTCGTGGATCTCCGCTCCGACACGCTGACGCTGCCGACGCCCGCGATGCGCGAGGCCATGGCGCGGGCGGAGGTCGGCGACGACGTGTGGGAGGAGGACCCGACCGTCCAGCGCCTCGAGGAGCTGGCGGCGCGCCTCACGGCCAAAGAGGCGGCGCTCTTCGTCTCCTCCGGCACCCAGGGCAACCTGGTCTCCGTCCTCGCCCAGACGCGCCACGGCCAGGAGCTCGTCCTCGACCGCGATTCGCACATCTTCAATTACGAGGGCGCGAGTGCCGCCGTCTTCGGCGGCGTGCAGACGCTTCCCATCGCAACCGAGCGCGGCTTCCTCACCGCCCGCCAGGTCCACGACAGCGTTCGGCCCAGCAACATCCACATCCCGGTGACGGGCCTCGTCTGCCTCGAGAACACGCACAACCGCCACGGCGGCACCTGCTGCACGCCCGAGGAGATCGCCGACGTCGCAGCGGCGGCGCGCGCCCACGGCGTCCCGGTGCATCTCGACGGCGCCCGCATCTTCAACGCAGCGGTGGCGCTCGGCCGGGCGGTTGCCGATTTCGCGCGGCCCGTCGACTCGATCACGTTCTGCCTGTCCAAGGGCCTGGCGGCACCGGTCGGCTCGCTCGTCTGCGGCTCGCGCGAGTTCGTGATGCGCGCCCGCCGCGTGAGGAAGATGCTGGGCGGCGGGATGCGCCAGGTGGGCGTCCTCGCGGCGGCCGGGCTGGTTGCGCTCGAAAGCATGGTCGACCGGCTTGCCGAGGACCATGCCAACGCGGCGCGCCTGGCCGGCGGCCTCGCCCGAATGGCGCGGGTGCGGCTCGACTCGGGCAAGGTCCAGACCAACATCGTCATCTTTCACGTGGACCGCGAGGGCGGGTCGGCCGAGCTCGCCGCCGGCTGCGTCGCCCGCAAGGTCAAGATCCACCAGATCGGGCCCGGCGCCATCCGGTGCGTGACCCACAAGGACGTGGACTGGGAGGACATCGACCGCGCCCTCGACGCGTTCCGCGAGATCACCAGCACCTGGTAACGGGAGCCCACACCATATGGCCGAGCGCCTGTTGGACGTCAAGAACCTCAAGACGTACTTCTTCACCGACGAGGGCATCGTTCGCGCCGTGGACGGCGTGGACCTGTTCATCGAGAAGGGGGAGACCCTCGGGGTCGTGGGCGAGTCCGGCTGCGGCAAATCCGTGACCGCGCTCAGCATCATGAAGCTGATCCCGTCGCCCCCGGGCAAGATCATCGAGGGCGAGATTCTCTACAACGGCACGAACCTCGTGGACCTGCCTGCCAGGCAGATGCGGAAGATCCGCGGCAAGGAAATCTCGATGATCTTCCAGGAGCCGATGACGTCGCTCAACCCCGTGTTCACCTGCGGCGAGCAGATCGCCGAGGCTCTGCGGCTCCATGAAGGGCTGGGCAGGCGGGCGGCCATGGACAAGACGGTCGAGATGCTGAAGCTCGTGCACATCCCCAATGCCGAGCGCCGCGTGAAGGAGTACCCGCATCAGCTCTCCGGCGGCATGCGCCAGCGCATCATGATCGCCATGGCGCTGTCCTGCAATCCGAAGCTCCTGATCGCCGACGAGCCCACCACGGCGCTTGACGTCACGATCCAGGCTCAGATCCTCGAGCTGCTGAACGAGCTCAAGAGCAAGCTCAAGATGGCGGTCATGCTGATCACGCACGACATGGGCGTCATCGCCGAGACCGCCCAGCGGGTCGTGGTCATGTACGCGGCCAAGGTGGCCGAGGAAGCCTCGGTCGCCGACCTCTTCAAGGAGCCGCTGCATCCTTACACGCAGGGGCTGCTCCGCTCGATCCCGCGGATCGACCTGGCCGCGACGGAGCGGCGCCGGCTTGAGACGATTCCCGGGACGGTGCCGACGCTCAGGGGCGAGATCGCCCCGGGCTGCCGCTTTGCCCCGCGCTGCCCCTTCGTGAAGTCGGTGTGCACCGAGAAGGACCCCGTCATCAAGGAAGTGAAGCCCGGGCACAAGGTCTCGTGCTGGCTTTACTAGAGGAGATCCATGGCTGAGACTCCCCTCCTCCAGGTCAAGAACCTCAAGAAGTACTTCCCGATTCGCGGCGGGCTGTTCTCCCGGGAGGTCGCGCGCGTTCACGCCGTGGACGACGTCTCGTTCACGATCCAGAGAGGCGAGACGCTAGGCCTCGTGGGCGAGTCCGGTTGCGGCAAGTCCACGACGGGGCGCTGCATCCTCCGCCTGATCGAGCCGACGTCGGGCGAGGTCACCTTCGATGGGCAGAACGTCACGGCGCTCGACAAGCGGTCGCTCCGGCACCTGCGGCGCGATATGCAGATCATCTTCCAGGACCCCTACGCCTCGCTCAACCCGCGCATGACGGTCGGCTCGATCATCGGCGAGGCGATCGTGATCCACAAGCTCGCCAAGACGCGCAAGGAGCGCGAGGACCGCGTCATCCACCTCCTCGAGACTGTCGGCTTGAGCTCCGATCACCTGCGCCGCTACCCGCACGAGTTCTCGGGCGGCCAGCGCCAGCGCATCGGCATCGCCCGGGCGCTGGCAGTCAGCCCCAAGCTCATCATCGCCGACGAGCCGGTCTCCGCGCTCGACGTCTCGATCCAGGCCCAGGTCATCAACCTGCTGGAGGATCTGCAGAAGCAGTTCAACCTGACCTACCTTTTCATCGCCCATGACCTGTCCGTGGTCGAGCACATCTCGACGCGCGTGGCCGTCATGTACCTCGGCAAGGTCGTGGAGATCGCCCCGGCCAAGGAGCTCTACAACAACCCGAAGCACCCCTACACCGAGGCGCTCCTCTCGGCGGTGCCGATCCCGGACCCCGCGATCAAGCGCAAGCGCATCCTGCTGGAGGGCGACGTGCCGAGCCCGATCAAGCCGCCTTCCGGCTGCCGCTTCCACACGCGCTGCCCCATTCGTGTACCGTCCTGCTCCGAGAACGAGCAGGTGCTGAAGGAGATCTCGCCCGGTCACTGGGTCGCGTGCCAGGTCCGCGCGTAGCACCGAGCCGCTCGACCCGGCTTCCCGCGAGATTCATCCGATGATCGAGTGGTCGGGCGTCTTTCATATCATGGCGACGCCGTTCACGGACGGCGGCGACCTCGACGCCTCCGGACTGCCGCGTCTCGTCGAAGCCGCCCTGGCCACGGGCATCCTCGGCGCCGTCGGAGCCTGAACCACGCCCAAGCTCCAGGTCGGCGACGTCGGGCTCTTCTACCAGCGCGTCGGACCGGCACGCCCGCCGTCGCTCGTCCTCCTCATGGGCTGGGGCGGCGACCATACAGCCTGGGCCTTCCAGGTGCCCGCCCTCGCGGCCGAGTTCGACGTGATCGCGATCGACAACCGCGGCGCCGGCCAGAGCGACGCCCCGGACACGCGCTACACGATCGCCGGCATGGCCGACGACGTGGTGGGCCTGATGGACCACCTCGGGGTGCGAAGCGCGCACATCTGCGGCGCCTCGATGGGCGGGATGATCGCCCAGGAGCTGGCGCTCCGGCATCCCGAGCGCGTCCTCACGCTTCAGCTCCACTGCACCACGGCCTGTGTCGACAGCTACGGGCGGCTCGTGATCGACAACTTCCTGCGCGTGAAGGCGCGCGGCGACGCGGAAGAGTTCGCCCACTTTTCCCTGACCTGGCTACTCTGCCGGAAGACTTTCGCGGAGCGGCCGGACTTCGTGGAGACGTGGATCCTGCGGGCGCTCGAGTACCCCTTCCCCACGAGTCTCACCGGGCTCAGCCGTCAGGGCGAGGCCATCCGGGGCCACGACACGCGCGGCCGGCTGGCGTCCCTCCGCGTCCCGAGCCTGATCACGACGGGCACGGAAGACATCCTCGTGCCGCCGTCGGCGTCTGAGGACCTCCACGCCCTGATCCCGGGCTCGGAGCTCGCCAGGATCCCCGACGCGGGCCACATGCACTTCATCGAGCAGGCCGCCCCTTTCAACAACATGTGCCTGAACTTCCTCCAGAAGCACAGCCCCTGATCGGCGGCTCACGAGCGCCCCTCTGCGTCACTGGCGCATCTTCTGCGGGTCGCCGCCCGTGTTCTGGACGAGCTCCGTCAGGATCTGGCGAAGGCGGGATCGAGCGCTTGCCCGGCGGCCGGGCCCGCGACCGCGAGGACGGCGAGCATCCCCAGACGGAAGAGACGGGGCCGGATCACTCCCAGAGGTAGCGGGTGGGGTTGACCGACTGGCCCTTGACCTGGATCTCGTAGTGCAGGTGCGGACCGGAAGAGCGCCCGGTGTTGCCGGTGAGCGCGACGACTTCTCCGCGCTGCACCTTCTGGTTCACGGCGACGTTGAGCCTGGAGAGGTGCCCGTAGAGCGACTTCGTCTCGTTGCCGTGCTCGATGATCACCATCTGGCCATATTCGGCATTCACGCCCGCGAAGAGCACGATGCCGGGGGCTGGGGACTTGACGGGCGTGCTCACCGGCGCGCCGATGTCGAGCCCGCTGTGGAACTCCGACTTGGCCGACCACGGCGAGGTGCGGCTGCCGTATCCCGAGTTGACCTGGCCGCGCACGGGCCAGCGTGACGGCAGCGCCGCCAGCACCCGCGTGGCACGGCCGAGGAAGCGCTCGAGGGCGCGGAGTTGGTCACCCTCTTCCTTGACGATGCCCGTCAGCCGCTCGAGCTCGTCGCCGAGGGCAGCGCGGTCGGGGATCTCGCCGGCCAGCGCCGGGCCGGTGCCGCCGCCGATGCCGGTCACGCGCTTGGCGGAGCCGTCCTCGGGGCCGAAGGGCTCCAAGATCCTGGCGTGCAGATCGCGCCAGCCATCGATCTCGGCGCGGATCTGGCGCATCTTCGACTGCGAGGCGTCGATGACCGCCTGCTGCTCCGCGACGCGCGCCGTCAAGTCATTGAGCGAGGAGCGCTGGCTGCGCAGCTGGAGGTAGTCGGTGTAGATGACGGCGACCGAGACGGGGACAGCCAGCAAGAGACCCAGGACAGTCAGGATCAGCCACCGCGGAAGGGTGACACGGGCGATGCGCCGTCCATCGCCATGGACCACCAGGAGATTGAATTCGCGGAGATTGAATTCGCGCCGCGCCTGCATGACCCTCAGCGCTTGATCGGCACGACCGAGAGGTCCCGCGTGGGGATCACCTCGGTGTTGGGATTGACCTTGGTCATTCGGCAGTGGCCCTCGAAGAGCACGCCCTCCTGCACCACCACCACCGGCGCCTCGACGTCGCCGAAGACCCGCGCGGTTCGCTTGAGCTCGATGCGCTCTGCGGCCGAGACGTTGCCGACCACCTCGCCGCTGATGAGCACCTGCCCGGCGCGAATGTCACCGTTGATGACCCCCTTGTCGCCGATGATCAGGGTGTCGGTGGTCGAGATCTCACCCTTGAACCGCCCGTTCACCATGACTGTCCCGCTGAACGTGTACCGCCCCTCGATCTCCGAGCCCTCGTCGATGAAGGCCGTGAGTCCGTTGCGACCCATTGGCTTGCGCTTGCGCTTGAACATGGTCGGCCCCCGTCAGGGAAGTTCGCCCACCTACCGCGACGTCTTGCTGCTGTTCCGTCCAAGCATTGCTGCCTCCTCGGGTGCGGCGGCTGCCGCGTCCCGCCCTGCAACCCGCGCTCCCACTGAGGCCGGGAAGCTTTGGGCGGTGCGACTACTCGATCGGGCGCGACTGGAAGGGAGTAAGGCGATCCCGGCCCGGCCGGGTCAGGGGGTTTGTAGCACGGGCTCTCGAAGGGTGTCAACCCCCGATTTCCCTGCGCCGACAATGCGCGCTATCTCCGCGCCATCAGGCCGTTTCTTGACACTCCAAGAGCCCACGAAGTATCATTTGCCAGCCACCTAAGGCCACCATGGACGACTTTTACCGGATCAAGCGCCTCCCGCCCTACGTGTTTGCCATCGTCAATGACCTCAAGACGAAGGCGCGGGCCAAAGGGCAGGACATCATCGATCTTGGCATGGGCAACCCCGACCAGGGGACGCCCAAGCACATCGTCGACAAGCTGATCGAGGCGGCCCAGAACCCCAAGAATCACCGCTACTCGGCCTCCCGCGGCATCACGCGGCTTCGAAAGGCCATCAGCACCTGGTACCGGGACCACTACGGCGTGGAAATCGACCCCGAGACCGAGGCTATCGCCACGATAGGGGCCAAGGAGGGCATGGCCCACCTCGCGCTGGCCGTGCTCCAGCCGGGTGACGGGGTGCTGGTGCCGAACCCGACCTACCCCATCCACTCCTACTCGGTGGTGATCGCCGACGGCGACCTGCGCTCCGTGCCCATGGTGCCGGGAGAGGACTTCTTCCCGCGTCTCCAGGAGGCCGCGCGTCTGTCCTGGCCCAAGGCCAAGCTCCTCATCCTCTCGTTCCCCCACAACCCGACCACGATGTGCGTGGACCGCGACTTCTTCGTCAGGGTGGTGGACTTCGCCAGGGAGCACCATCTCATGGTGGTCCACGACTTCGCCTACGCGGACTTCGCGTTCGACGGCTACAAGCCGCCCTCCTTCCTCGAGGTGCCGGGAGCCAAGGAGGTCGGGGTCGAGATCTTCTCGCTGTCGAAGTCGTACAACATGCCGGGCTGGCGAATGGGCTTCGTGTGCGGCAACCCCCGGATGATCCACGCGCTGGGCCGGATCAAGTCGTATTTGGACTACGGCGCGTTCCAGCCCATCCAGATCGCCGCCATCATCGCCCTCGAGGGAGACCAGAAATGCGTGGCTGAGATCGTCGAGGTCCACCGCAAGCGTCGCGACGTCCTGGTGGATGGGCTGAACAAGCTCGGCTGGTCCGTGGCGAAGCCGCGGGCGACCATGTTCGTCTGGGCGCCCATTCCGGAGTCGTTCCGGTCCATGGGCTCGCTCGAGTTCTCCAAGATGCTCATCCAGGAGTGCAAGGTGGCGGTCTCGCCCGGCATCGGCTTCGGCGAGTACGGAGAGGGCTATGTCCGCTTCGCCCTCGTCGAGAACGAGCAGCGCATCAAGCAGGCCCTGCGCGGCCTCAAGACCCTCTCAGCCCGCTGACGGCGCCGACGCGCAGCGGGCGGCGGCGGCTCACGGGTCCTTTAGGATCGAAATCAAGATTGGCATGAACGAGATCAAGATCGGCCTCCTCGGCCTCGGCACGGTCGGCAGCGGCGTCGTCAAGGTCCTCCAGACCCACGGCGCCGAGATGCAGGAGCGCGCCGGATGCCGGCTTACCTTGCACGCCATTGCGGACGCCGACACCACGCGGCCGAGAGAAGGCCTCGATCTCACGCGCCTCCCGCTCGTCCCGGATGCCGCGCGCGTGCTCGACGACCCCGCGGTCCAGATCGTCATCGAGCTCGTGGGCGGGCTCGAGCCGGCGCGCACCTTCATCCTCAGGGCCCTCGACGCAGGCAAGCACGTGGTCACCGCCAACAAGGCGCTGCTGGCCCACCACGGCCCCGAGATCTTCGAGGCGGCGCGCCGCAACCGAGTCATGCTCGGCTTCGAGGCGGCTGTGGCGGGGGGCATCCCGCTCATCCGCGCCGTCAAGGACGGGCTGGCGGCCAACCGCGTGCTCTCGGCCTTCGGCATCGTCAACGGCACCTGCAACTACATCCTCTCGAAGATGGCCGACGAAGGACTCGACTTCTCGGTCGTCCTCAAGGAGGCGCAGGCGCACGGCTACGCGGAGGCTGACCCCACGCTCGACATCGAGGGCATGGACTCGGCGCACAAGCTTCAGGTCCTGGCGACGATCGCGTTCCGGACCTCCGTGGACCTCAAGGACATCCACACGGAAGGCATCACGGAGATCACCCAGCAGGACGTCGAGAACGCGGCCGAGCTCGGCTACCGGATCAAGCTCCTGGCCATCGCCAAAGCCGCCGACGGCGCGCTCGAGGCCCGCGTGCATCCGACCATGATCCCGGCGGGTTCGCCCATGGCCGCGGTGTCGGGCGTCTTCAACGCCGTCTTCATCACCGGCGACAATGTCGGCAACCTGATGTTCTACGGTCGGGGCGCGGGCCAGCTGCCCACCGCATCGGCGGTCTGGTCGGACACGCTCGAAATTTCCCGGCGTGTCGCCCACGGCATCCCGGCCATGGAGGGCGACCTGCCCTCGATCAGCGAGCGGCCGCTGCCGCTCCGGCGCATGGAGGACATCCGGTCGTCCTACTACCTGCGCGTCATGGCCATGGACCGGCCGGGCGTGCTGGCGCAGGTGGCGGGCATCCTGGGACAGCACGACATCTCGCTCGTCTCGGTGCTCCAGAAGGAGCGCGCCCACGGCGAGGCAGTGCCGGTGGTGATGATGACCCACGAGGCGCGGGAGCGGGACATGCGCGCGGCGCTGGCAGCCATCGACAAGCTGCCGGTGGTGGCGGCGCGCACCACCATGATCCGCGTGGAGCCGGCATGAACGCGTGGCCCGGCGTCATCGAGCGCTACCGGCAGTTCCTGCCGGTGTCGCCGAGCACCCCGGTGGTCACGCTCCACGAAGGCAATACGCCGCTCGTCCCCGCCCCGCGGCTGGCGGAGGCGACCGACCCGAGCCTGCGGATCTTCCTCAAGTGCGAGGGCTTCAACCCGACCGGCTCCTTCAAGGACCGCGGCATGACCGTGGCCATCTCCAAGGCCGTGGAATCGGGATCGCGCGCGGTCATTTGCGCCTCGACCGGCAACACGTCGGCCTCGGCCGCGGCCTACGCCGCGCGCGCCGGCATCCGCGCATTCGTCATGGTGCCGAAGGGCGCGGTCGCGATCGGCAAGCTTTCGCAGGCCGCCATACACGGCGCGACGGTCCTCGTGATGGACGGGAACTTCGACCAGGCGCTTTCCATCGTCACCCAGATAGCCGAGCGCCACCCCGTCACCCTCGTCAACAGCCTGAATCCGTTCCGCCTCGAGGGCCAGAAGACAGGTGCGTTCGAGGTCGTCGATCAGCTCGGGCGCGCGCCCGACTACCACCTGATCCCGGTGGGCAACGCGGGCAACATCTCAGCCTATTGGCGTGGCTACCGGGAGTACCACCGGGCGGGCATTGCCAAGGAGCTGCCGAAGATGGTCGGCTTCCAGGCCGCGGGCGCCGCGCCCATCGTGGAAGACCGGGTCATCCTCGAGCCCAAAACGCTCGCAACCGCCATCCGCATCGGCAACCCCGCCTCGTGGGGGCTCGCCAAGGAGGCGCTCCACGATTCGCAGGGCTGGATCGACGCCGTCACCGACGAGGAGATCGTGCGCGGCTATCGCCTGCTGGCCCGCGAGGAAGGCATCTTCATGGAGCCGGCCTCCTGCGCGACGGTCGCCGGGCTCGCCAAGATGGTCAAGGCCGGGCGCTTCGAACCCGGCTCCACGATCGTGCTCACCCTCACGGGGCACGGGCTCAAGGACCCGGACACGGCGCTCGAGTCCGCGACCCGGCCGGTGAGCGTGCCCGCCCGGCTCGACGCCGTCCTCGCCCAGCTCGGGCTCTAGCCGCTCGTGCCCTCCGCCGGGCGGCTGGTCAAGATCCTTCTCGGGATCGCGGTCAGCGCGGTACTCCTGGTCTGGCTTTTCTGGAACGTGGACCTGCGCGCCGTGGCTGCGCGCCTCGCCGACACGCGGTGGGGCTGGCTCGCGGTCAGCGTCGCCCTCAACCTGGCCTCGCTCTGGGCGCGCGCCGTGCGGTGGCGCCACCTCTTCCCGCAGCGGGCCCGGCCGACCCACCTGTTTAACGCCGTGATGATCGGCTACATGGGCAACAACCTGCTGCCGCTGAGGGCCGGCGAGGTCCTGCGCGTTTACGTCGTGACTCGGCGGGGCCAGCGATTCTGGGCGACGGTGACGACGCTCGTCGTGGAGCGCGCGCTGGACGGGCTGGCGGTCGGCATCGTGCTGGCTTTCGTCTTCTTCCAGATCCCCACGCCGCGCGAGGTGGCCTGGGCCTTGGAGGTCTTCGTCGGACTGGTCCTGGCGATGATCGTCGTGTTGGTCGCGATCGCGACGGCACCCCTGCCCTGTCGCATCCTGATCCGCTCCGTGACCTACCGCTGGGCGGGCATCGAGCGCCGCCTGCTGGCCGTCTTCGACACCATGAGCGACGGGCTCCAGGGGATGCGACGGCCCAGACAGCTGCTGCCGACCGCCCTCTGGTCGGTCGCGATCTGGGTGGCCATCGTGTTGTCCGTGTGGACCGGCTTCCGCGCCGCAAGCCTGGAGCTGCCGATGACAGCCGCTCTCTGTGTCATCGCCTTCATCGGCCTCGGCGTGAGCCTACCCTCGAGCCCGGGCTTCATCGGCGTGATCCAGGCGGCAACCGTCCTGGCGCTGTCGTTCTTCGGCGTCGGGAAGGCGGACGCCCTCGGCTACTCGCTCCTCCTGCACGCCTCTCAGTTCGTGCCGGTCACGCTCTGGGGCCTCCTGCTCCTTGTTGTGGAGCATATGAGCCTCGCCGAGGCCGGCCGGGGCGCGGGGCTGTCCGCAGACGTGCCTCAGGACTAGCCCTTCCAAGCCGTAATCACTGCCCTCCCACGATCCGTCCTAGGTGGTGAAACTCCACCGGGGTCGAAACCCGGGCGAGACAACGGGGAGCCGAAGCACTCCCGGCGACTTCCCCTGTAAACG
>Ga0326597_10000272_pt1 | contig 97888 bp, 89 predicted proteins | sample RVTome_12_FD_203789 | JGI IMG/M metagenome (GOLD analysis project Ga0326597, IMG submission 203789) | Soil microbial communities from uranium-contaminated site in the Upper Colorado River Basin, Wyoming, United States - RVT100D185 | ecosystem: Environmental > Terrestrial > Soil > Contaminated >...
CGCCAGCAGGATGATGTGCGCACGCTGCCGATCCCGCACCGACACCGTGCTGGCGCGCAACCGCCGGTTCAGTTCCCGCCGCTCTTCCGCCTCCAGCACGATCCGCGCTTGCGCCATGTCTCGCTCCCTTGCGCCATGTCTCGCTCCTCGAAGCCCCCTGTGCCTCGAGCCTAGACGGAACCGGAGGAATGTAAATTCATTTATGAGACACTGCACTAGCTCCGGGCCCCTATTCCCGACTCCTTGTTCTTACGACCGGCCTGCCACCCGAGCAAACGATGCCCATGGAGATCGCAACGCCCGCGCGCGCGTCCATGCTCATGTGCCGACCGGACCACTACGGCATCCACTACGAGATCAACCGCTGGATGCACAAGGAAATCCCGGCAGACCCGGTGCGGGCGGTCCGGCAGTGGCGCAACCTGCGGGCGGCCGTGGCGGACCTGCCTGGAGTCGAAGTGGTGGAGGTAGCGCCGGTGGCCGATCTGCCGGACATGGTCTTTACCGCCAACGGCGGCCTGCACGTCGACCACCGGGTGGTGGTCGGCACCTTCCGCTACCCGGAACGGCGCGGAGAGACCCCCAATTTTCATCGCTGGTTTGCGGACCATGGCTGGGAGGCGATCGTCCCGCCGGAGGGGCAGTTTCTGGAGGGTGCCGGGGACGTGGTACGCACTGCCCGCGGCTGGATCGCCGGCTACCCGCAGCGCTCCAACCCCGCGGCGCACCGCTGGCTGGCCACCGTCTTGGACGACCCGGTGCTCTCTCTGGAGTTGGTCGATCCCCGCTACTACCACCTGGACACCTGCCTGGTGGTGCTCGGCGAGGAGAGCGCCGCCTACGCCCCGGATGCCTTCGATCAGTATGGCCGGCGGGTGCTGGCGGCCCGTTTCCCCGACCTGATTGCGGTCGAGGGGGACGAGGCGGAGCGGTTCGGCTGCAACCTTGTGGCGTGGGCTCGCCACGCGATCCTCCCCAGCGCCACCCCACGGCTGCAGGCGGCGCTACGGGAGCGCGGGTGGCACCTCGCGGAGGTGGAAGTGGACGAATACATCAAATCGGGCGGCGCGGCCCGCTGCCTGGTCCTCACCTTGCCGGTCGACGGTACGGTGGTGGGAGGGCTGGCACCGACACCACAGGGGCGGGGCTGATCCACACCCGCGCCCCTGAAATGGCTTCTCCTGTCTTCGGGCGGGGGCTGGGGAATCGGTAGCGCATCTGGTGCAATGCGCGACCCAAGACCGCCACTCCAGCCGTGCTGGGGGAATTCATCGATCGACCCGCCGCCTGGGGGAGGATCGCACACGTGTCCATTCCTCTACTTGTGATTGCTGGCCCTACGGGAGTGGGCAAGTCCGCGGTGGCCGTGGCCGTGGCGCAGACCCTCCGCGCGGAGGTGGTAGGGGCCGACTCGATGCAGGTCTACCGGGGCATGGACGTCGGTACGGGCAAGCTGCGGCCGGAGGAGATGGGCGGGGTCCCACACCACATGATCGACGTGTGGGAGCCGGCGGATCCGGGCTCTGCCGGGCGGTATCTGCGTGAGGCGCGCGCGGTGATCGGGGCCGTGCACGGGCGGGGCAGCCTGCCCTTGCTGTGCGGGGGGACGGGGCTCTACATCCGGGCCGTGATCGACGGGTTGGCCGAGGGGGCCGGGCGCGAGCCCGCGGTCGAGCGGGCACTCGCCGAGCGCCTCCGCGCGGACGGGCCCGAGCCACTCCATGCGGAGCTGACACAGGTCGACCCGGAGGCCGCCGCCCGCATCGCTCCCAGCGACGGATTCCGGATCATTCGCGCCCTGGGAGTCTTCCTCGCCACTGGGACGCCGTTCTCGCGCTATCAGGCGATGGCGACCGTGGCGGGTGACTACCGCACCGTCTATGTGTGTCTCCACCGGACGCGACGCGAGCTTTACGAGCGCATCGATGCCCGGGTTGCGGAGATGTTCGGTGGCGGCTTGGTGGAGGAGGTGTCGAGGCTTGCCCCACGTCTTGGTGCTACCGCTCGTGCGGCGATCGGTTACCGAGAGTGTCTGCAGCACCTGGCCGGGGAGATGGACCTCGCCACGACGATCGCCGCGGTACAGCAGGCCACGCGACACTACGCCAAGCGCCAGCTCACCTGGTTCCGTTCGGTGTCCGGGGCGATCGAGGTGAAGATCGCCGGGGAGGTGGGCGCGGCGGTGCCGGAGATCGTCAACCTTGCGCTCGACCGTGGCATCGCTACCGGGTGGTGAGCCGGCGGGGAATCCATGGCGTTACGGCTTGGGCGGCCGATCGATCTCGAACCGGTCGCGGGTGGTGCAGTAGGCGCGGCCGCCGAGACGCCCCACAGGGTCGAGGGCGTCGAGGTCGACCCGCCCGTCTTGCCAGAGCGCATCCTGGATCTGGTAGCGGACGATGTCGCCCACGATGAGGTGGGCGCCGTGGTCACCGTCGGCGACGTCGACGACCTGGCGCAGGCGGCACTCCATAGCGATCGGGGAGACCGCCACGCGTGGCGGGGCGACGAGGTCACTCGGGGCCGGCGCGAAGCCACACGCGGCGAACTCATCCACATCGGGGGGAAACTCGGCCGAGGTCGCCACCGCCGCTTCGATCATTTCCCGGCTGACCATGTTCACGACGAATTCGCCGGTGGCGACGAGATTGGTATAGGTGTCCTTCTCCGGCTGCCGGCGGCCAATGGAGATGCACAGGGTCGGGGGACGGGATGCGACGCCGGTGAAGTAGGAGAAGGGCGCCAGGTTGCGCACCCCGCTGCGGGACACGGTTGAGACGAAGGCGATGGGGCGCGGCAGGATGCAGCAGAGCTGCAGCAGGTAGGCGCGGGAGGGCGACAGGTCGGTGGGATCGACGGCGGTCACTGCCGGACGACCTCGTGATCGGGACCATCGTCGTCTTCGCAGCCGCCGTCTCCCTCTTCCTGGGCCGCCGCTTCCACTTCGCCAAGGGCCGCGAGGACCGCCTTCTCGTACACCTCCAGGGGTTTCGATCCCTTGATGTAGAGGCCGTTGACGAACACGGCAGGCACGCCGGTGGCGCCAATCTCGATGGCTTCCTGCGCCTCCTGGGCCACGCGTGCGGCATGTACGCGATTGTCCAGGTCGACCCTGAATCGCTCCATGTCCAGACCGACCGACTCGGCATAGCCCTCCAGATCGGGGCGCTCCAGCGCGTCCCGGAAGGCAAACAACAGGTCGTGCATCTCCCAGAACTTCCCCTGGGCCTTGGCGGCGACGGCCGCCTCTGCGGCGAGCTGGGCGTGTTTGTGAATATTGGGGAGGGGGTGGTTCTTGAATACGAAACGGATCTTGTCGGGGAACTTCTCGACGAGCTGTCCCATGGTCTCGCTCGTCTTCTGGCAGTACGGGCACTCGAAGTCCGAATACTCGATCACCACCACCGGGGCGTCCGCCGGTCCCTTGGCGGCGGCGTCTCCCGGGGAGACCGGATAGACCACGCCGGGCACCGCCTTCTTCTTCCCGTTGTGTGCGGTGAGCTCCTGAGGCGACTGCCCCGGTAGCCACTGGGCGTGGAGATAGGCGGGGACGAGGGCGAACGCTAGGGTCAGGATCAGTGTACGCATGGCGAATATCTTAGATCAGATGGAGCCAGTGGCCGTCCGGGTCCTGGAACCCCCTGTGTGGGCCGAAGTCGTGGAGGCGCACGCCGTAGAGGTCGAGGGTTCTTTCGAATGACGATCGCTTGTCGGCGGCGACCTGGAGGCCGAGATGGTGCAGTCCGCCCTGGACCAGGCTGTCCACTGCCGCCTCGAACAGGGCGACTTGTTGCGCACCGAGGGTCAGGGTGACATGGAAGGGGTCCTCCTCCACCACCGTGCAGCCGAGGACCTCCCGGTACCACTCGGCTGTCCGTCTGATGTCGCGGCAATACAGGCCGACGTGTTGAATACCTTCGATGGTGAGGGGTTCCATTAGCGCGATCAGCGGGCTTTCAGAGGGGGGTTCGTGGCGAGGGGCCAGACATTAGCAGGAGAGACCTGATGACGGGAGGGTGGCCGGTGCGGCTGGCGCGCCCGGCGTTTCGAACGGCGGGGAGCCGACGCCTATCCCAACGCCTCGACGATCGCCGCGTCGGTGTTGGGCATGGGGTAGTCGGCCAGGCGGACTACCGGCACCCAGCGACGGCCATCCACGGGCGGCGGCGGCGAAGCGCCGAGCGGCCCAGCGAAGGCGTGAAGGGTGATCCGGAAATGGCTGTAGGCATGGTCCACCGAGGTCAGTGCCGCGAGTCGGAGGTCGTGGTCACCGACACTCTCTCCGGCGAGGCGTCTCGCCGCCGTCGGCGGGTCTTCGTCCGCGCGGACGCGATCGCGGGGAAAACCCCACAGACCTGCGAGCAGACCGCGCTGGGGACGTCGCGCGAGGAGGACGTTGCCGCCGTACCGTAGCACCACGGCGACCTCTACGTGGTGCGGAACAGGGCGACGCGCCCGCTTCAGTGGCAGCCCATCGGCCAGGCCCAGGGCGTGGGCACCGCACTCGGGCGACCATGGGCATGAGCCGCAATCCGGTCGTCGCTGCGTGCAGCAGGTGGCACCGAGCTCCATGATCGCCTGCGCGTAGGTCGCCGCGTCATCGCCGGGAGTGAGCGTCTCGGCCGTATGCCACAGGATCCTCTCGGCGACCGGCGCCCCCGGTGGCTCTCGCAGAGCCAGGAGGCGGGTGAGCACCCGTCGTACGTTGCCGTCGAGGATCGGGGCGGCGATCCCCCGGGTGATGGCGGTAATGGCGCCGGCCGTGGAGCGCCCGACACCGGGCAGGGCGGCCCAGCCGTCTACGGTCGTCGGCAGACCGTGCCTCGTGGCGACGACCTGGCGGGCGGCGGCATGCAGGTTGCGTCCGCGGGTGTAGTACCCGAGACCCTGCCAGAGCTTGAGGACCTCCTCCTGGCTGGCGTAGCCGAGGGCCTCGACGGTCGGGAACCGGTCCAGAAACCGTTCGTAGTACGGGATGACCGTGTCCACCCGGGTCTGCTGGAGCATGATCTCCGAGACCCACACGGCGTAAGGGTCGTTAGTACGGCGCCACGGGAGGTCGCGGGCGTGGTCCCGGTACCACGTGCAGAGGGCAGCGCCAAGCCCGGGCGCACGTTCGGTTAGCGGGCGCTCCGTGGCCGGCGGTCCGTAGGCGGCGGGCGCCTCCGCCGCGGCGGGTTTCCGGGCTCCGGCGTCGGCACCGGGGGGGCTCACCCCCACGACGTGCATCAGGTTGACCAGGATGGCGGCGGACGCCCCCCAGATCACGTGGCGGCGGTGGCGGATGGCGTAGATCGGCCGCAGGTCGGCGCCGTCCCACACGGTGCGTACGGTGGTGTTTGCCGGATCGACGAGGTGAGCTAGCGGCGCCTCCATCAGCCGCGCGACCTCCCGGTCGTTTACGGCGTGCCATTGGCCGCGGGGGACGAGGCCGACGAACGGCCGGACCAGGAAACCGCTGCTGGTCACCAGGTCGTCGAGCTGCCCCAGGATGCGCACCTGCTCCGGGGCGAGCCCCACCTCCTCGTGGGCCTCGCGCAGGGCACAGGCGCGGAGACCTCCGTCACCCTCCTCCAGCCGTCCCCCAGGAAAGGCGATCTGCCCCTTGTGGTGGGATACTTCCCGGGTCCGTTGCGTCAATAGGCAGCGGAGTTCCCCGCGGTCATCGAAGAGGGGGACCAGCACACCGGCCTGGGGGCGGTCGGAATTCCCGTGTCGTGCAGGGGTGTGAGAGGCTAGAGCTTGTGCCAGGGTTGCGAGGGAGACCATGGGCCGAGTCCACCCCAGGTGACGGCCGTGGGCAAGGGACAAAAAAAAGCCCCGCGGCACGAAGGCCGCGGGGTCGATCTCTTGAAGCCGGTTCGTGCTCAGCCTTCGCCGCGCCGCCGGATCACTACCACCCCAGCCAGGGCACTCCCCACCAGCAGCACGGAGAGGGGCTCGGGCACTGCCAGCAAGTCGAGGTTGCCGTCCGCCTCCGTTAGCGTGTCGCCGACGTCGACGTTGTTGAGGAGGACGCTGGTGACGCCAGCGGTGGGGCCGGTCCCCAACCCGTTGATCCTCAAGGTGAAGATGCCGTTGCCACCGACGATGGTATCCGGATCGTACACGTTCGTGTCGTAACCGAAGGGGCCGATGTTTAGGTCGATGTCCGAGAAACCAACTCCATACGCCGCCAGGAACGTGCCGGAGCCACCGGTGACAGAGGCGGTGAGGATCGACGCGCCGTCGGTGAAGCCACTGTCCCCGGTGAAGCTATAGTCCGGGCCGGCATCGAAGTAGAGGTCGGCGCTGCCGCCAGTCACCGCAAAGGTCACGGTGAGCCCGTCGTAGGCGGTGATCTGCGTCTGGAAGCTGGCCGCGACGGTCAGCTCATATCCCGCAAGTCCGCCAAGGGACCCGTCGGTGTCCAGCCCCGGCGCGCTCACCCCAACGCCGTTGAGTTGGTGGAGGTTGACGTAGGAATTGCAATTAAAAAGAGCGCTCGATGGGTGGTACCCGGTCTCACGCGCAGGTATCCGAAGAGTGCGTAAACATAGGTGACAGCCTGCGGTCGATGGCAGATCTCCTGGCTGACGGTGAGCTCCGGCCCGGATAGATAACCTCAGGTTTCCATTCGAGAAGAATCCTGTCTCGGCCTCTGGAAAATATGCCGTTCTCAGACTGAGAATCTATGTCTCAATCTGAGACCGGTGAAAAACCACCACTAACCGGGTGGCGACCAGACCGGTGGCGGTGCCGGTGACGACGGCCGCGGCGACCAGGGTCGGTACGAGGTGCAGGAGGCCTCGGTTGGGAATCAGCAGCCAGTACACCGTGGCGATCTGGGCCAGGATGTGCGCCAAGGCGCCGAGGACGCTGAGTCCGAGGGGGCTCAGGAGGGGGCCGGCGAGGGGGCGGCCGGCGGCCATCACCGCCCACGCGGCGAGACCGCCACTGAGGCTGAGCAAAAAACCCGGGCCGAGGAAGGTGCCGATCAGCAAGGCCCCGACGAAGAGGCGCACCAGGGTGACCACCAAGGCGGCCCGCGGCGTGTCGAGGAGCAGGACCACGAGCGTCACCGCGTTGGCCAGCCCCAGCTTTACCCCGGGGAGGGGAGAGGGAATCAGCGCCTCGACCGAGTGGATGGCGACGGCCAGGGCCGCGAACCAGGCGAGGTAGACCTGGCGTTCGACCGGGGAGCGAGCCGCCATCCCCGTGGGGCGCGCGGCCGGCATCTTCCCCGTCTCTCGCGAGCGAGTCACGGTCCCAGCCTCACGGTGGGCCCCTCATCGCTCAACAAAAACACCCTGGGAGCGGGGCGGTGCCCCATCGCGGCTACGGTATCCGCGCTCCCAGGGCGTTGGTGGCGCTGGGGTGCATCCCAGACCGCCGTTCCCGTGCGCCTGCCACTCGGTGGAGCGAAAGGGGCGTGGGAAGAAAGCTGGCTGGCACCTAGGATGCCGCCACCTCACTCAACAAGTTCACCGTAGGACTGGGACAATCCACTGGACCACCTCCTTTCTCGGCGGTGCCCTGCGCCGGAGTCCAGCCTCCGCCGCGTCCCACTACCCACCGCCGGTCTGGGTGTGGGAGACGCCCCCGCCCGTCGGGGACTTGGAGGGGAGTGAGCCCTCCTTTGGTGGATCATATATCGGCAGCAAATCATGTGAGAAGTCCCCGGGAACCCTTGGCGTCGGGTCGTCCCGGCCAACGCTCCGTCTCGGTGCGCGAGACTGGTGGGAACCGCGCTCGACGTGTGACGCGTCGTCGGTTGGCGGGGGCACACTACGGCAGAGGTAGGGTAAGCTATCCTCCGTTTCCCGACGGAGGATTCGGGTACGATCGTTCTGACACCACTGCTCATCCGGACGCCTGGCTCCATGTCGATCGAACACCACTTCGAGTCCCACCCGACGGTCCAGCAGTTCAAGCTGGCGACCATGAAAGAAGAGCACCTCGACGACGTCGTCGCCATCGAGGCCGAGTCCTTTTCCGCCCCGTGGCGCCGCGCGAGCTTCGCGCGGGAGCTCACCCTGGGACACGCTCACCCCATGGTCTGCCTGTCCGGCGAGAAGGTGATTGGCTACATCTGTCCATGGCTGACCTCGGACGAGGTGCAAATTCTGCGTCTCGCGGTGGCCCACGCATACCGGCGCCGCGGCGCTGCCGCCACCATGCTGAGCGCCGTGATCGACCAGGCGTATCAGGTGGGTGCCCACTGGATCTATCTGGAGTTCGAGGAGGGCAATCACGCCGCCGAGTCCCTCTATCAGGGGATGGGTTTCACGATCGAGTCGATCCGCCCGGACTACTACGGCCGCGGGCGCCATGCCCTGGTCATGGTCCTCGACCTCGACAGTGAGTGGGACGGCGAGGGGGTCTGAGTGCCGCAAGCGGACGACGCGATGGGTCCGCGGCCGGTGGCTGCTTCACGGGTGTCGTCGTGCCACCTGGTGATGCCCAATGACCTGAACTTCTTGGGCACCATCTTCGGGGGCAAGGTGATGCAGTACATCGACACTACCGCCGCGATCGCCGCGATGCGCCACTCGCGACGCGTGTGCGTTACCGCCTCCCTCGACCGACTCGACTTCCACGTCCCGATCGTGGGCGGCCACGTCATCATGCTCAGCGCCTCGGTGAATTGCGCATTCAGGACGTCGATGGAGGTCGGGGTGCGGGTGGAGCGCGAGGACCTCCTCACCGGAGAGGTCGCGCACACGGCCTCCGCCTACCTCACCTTCGTGGCGATCGACGCCAGCGGGCAGCCGGTGGAGGTGCCGCCTCTGCTCCTGGAGACCGAGGACGATCACCGCCGTTGCGATGAGGCGCTCGCGCGTCGCCGGGCGCGGACGAGATAAGTCGACTTTCCCGCTGGGCGTTTCCTCCATATATTAGCCAAGAGATGCATGTGAGGCGCCCGATGCCCGACGGACTCAAGCTCTTGCCCACCGAGTTGCAGGCCATGGTCGCCGACCCCGACCGGTCCGTGGTGTTCCTCGACGTTCGGCCAGGCCCCGAGGTGGAGCGCTACCCCGCGCCGTTCACGCCGACCGTGACCATCCCCCTCGACGACCTGGAGTTCCAATGGGAGGAGCTTTCGGAGGAGGACGAGATCGTGGTCATCGATCACAAGGGGCTGCGTGGCGTCCGGGCGATCCAGTTTCTGGAGCGCAAGGCATTTGAGCACCTGTGGATGCTCAAGGGCGGCCTCGACGCCTGGGCGCGTGACGTGGACCCGAGATTTCCCATCTACGAAGGGGAAGATTGAGTGGGTGGGGTGGCCGGTGGCTCGGCCACCGAGAACAAGGAAGACGGATGGATTCTGATTCTGAACCCGAGACCCGGAGCGAGCGCGCGTACCAGGCGCAGCTCTACTTCAACCTCGGCTACCGGCACCAGATGGAGCAGCGTCTGGAGCTAGCGATCGATTTCTATCGCAAGTCGATCGCGGCCCTGGCCACGGCCGAGGCTCACACCTACCTGGGCTGGGCCTACAGCTTTGCCGGCCGCCTCGACGACGCGATCGAGGAGTGCCTCCTCGCGATTGCGGTCGATCCCGATTTCGGCAACCCGTACAACGACATCGGCTCCTACATGATGGCCAAGGGCGATCTGGACGGGGCCATCCCGTGGCTACAGAAGGCGCTCCTTGCCCCGCGGTATGAGAGCTACTGCTTCCCCCACTTCAACCTCGGGCGGGTGTACGAGGAACGCGGGGAGTTTCGCCGGGCCGCACAAGAGTACCGGCTGGCCCTCGCGGAAGACGAGCGGTTCCGGCCCGCCGACGAGGCGCTGCAGCGCGTCCAGCCGATGGCGGAGGGGTGATCCCGTGCCGCTGCGTCAGCCGGCGCTCGGGTCAACGATCTCCACCACCACCTCACCCCGTCCACCTTCGGCGCGTAGGCGGAAGTGATGGCCGATGTGGGTGCCCGGCGGGACCTTCAGGGTGAGTCGCCGGCCGTCGCCATGTGGCGGCGGGAGCGCGACCTCGATCGTGCCACCGTCGCGTCGGATCCCCTCGCCCAGGGCGAGGCGATAGTGGCGGGCGGTGGCTGGCTCGGCGTCGGCAGGGGCGGGGTGCTGGATGTCCCGGGTGCCGCGGACGCGCCGCAGGAGCCGTGCACCGGTGAAGAGCTGCTGTCCGACCCGCACTATCCGTGCGAGGACGGCCGCACGACCTCCCAGTAGCGGCGCGCCAATCAACAGCCCCCCGAAGACCAGGACCGCTCCTGGCCCGAGCACCTTGCTCAGGAAGCCGCGGTCCGTGCGGAGGCCGCGGCGCTGGAACTCGCCGATCAGCCGGGCGAACATCTCCTGGAAGTCCCGGGACGCGAAGAGGTCGCGGAAGACCTCGTCCGGGTCGACCCGTGGTCGGCGTCGGCCATCGCCGCCGGCGTCGGACTCCATGCGAGTACGATCGTAGACCTTGCGTCGCTCCGGGTTCGAGAGGACGCCGTAGGCGAGGGTGAGCTCCTTGAAGCGCGCCTCGGCCTCCGGGTCATCTGGATTGTGGTCCGGGTGGCATTGGAGCGCGAGCCTGCGGTAGGCGCGCTTGATCTCATCGAGCGGCGCGTCCGGGGCCACCGCGAGGAGCCGGTAGTAGTCTTCCGTGGGTGTGGGAGTCTGGGTCATCGTGGGGAGGGGGTGGTGACCGTGCGATTGTATCCCTACGGCGATCGGTTTTCGGCCTCGGGCGGGCACCGTGCGCAGGCCCGCTCGGACCGGGCTACTCCTCGTCCGGTCGGGGTGGCCGGCGTCGCTCTTTCGCCTCGCCCCGTTGGCGTTTGTCCGCCAGGCGGCGCACCTTGGTTCTTCCCGGCACCCGGGTGGGGTGGCGCGGCGCGGGGGGTTCCAAGACCTCCCGGATCATGACGACGAGCCGCTCCTCGACATCGCACCGGTTGCGCGCCTGGCTGCGGAACCGCGCGCTGGTCACTACCACGTCGCCGTCGGTGGTGAGCACGCCGGGGAAGCGTTTCGCGAAGCGGACCTTCACGGCCCCTGACAGGGCGGCACACTGGCCCATATGAAAGCGCAACTCGATCTTGGTGGCGACCTTGTTGACGTGTTGCCCGCCGGGACCGCCGCTGCGCACGGCGCGGTACACCAGGTCGTCATCGGGGAGCGCGATCCCTCCGGTCACCGCCAGGGCCATGGTCTACTTCCCGAAGCCTTGCCGCACCCATGCCGCTCCCGAGTGAGAACCTCGCCCCCGGTCTGGGAAGGCGGGACGGCGGTCGGACTACACGAACCAGATGTTGTCGACGTGGATCCCGATCTCCTTCACCCGCTGCCGTGCCACCTCGAGCCCCTCTTCCCCGCCGCAACTCTCGGGCACAATGACGTGGTAGCTGATGTGCTCGAAGGACGCGGAGTGGGCGAAGGCGCGGCTCTCCTCCGCGAACGGCGCACCGCGCAGGGCCGACTCGGTAAAGGCGCGGAAAATAACGAACTTCTCGCGGCGGAAGGCGGTGATGTCGGGCACCTTGCCATTCACCGGGTTGGGCTGCGGATGGTCCCCAACGTGCGCGCGGATGGTGTGGTACTCGGGACGCCCCTCCAGATATTCAAGGACGCGCTCTACCAGGCGAGTGTGCTCAGGGTCGCTGCTCACGCGGCGAGGCTAGCGTGGATCAGCCGGCAGGGATAGTCGCGGCCTGCGAGAAGACGCGTGATTACAACCGGCTAGGTTGCTTGCGGAACAGACAGCACCACACGCCGTCCCATCAGCGCGGCATGTACCGCGGGATCAACGGCAAGGGCGCCGCCCGCGGGTGGGTGCCCCGCACCAGGAGTCCGAGCGGCCGCGGCGGCCCAGCCTCATCGCTGGGAGACGTTCGCGGCTTCGGTCTGCGCGTCGGCGTCGGAGGCCAGCCAGCCCAGGAGCGGGATCTCGTGCAACTCGTGGATGGCGGCTACCCGGGTATGCCATGCGGCCGGCTGCAGGCCGGGGACGAAGGCGAACAACAGGCTGGTGACGGCGGCGAAGCCGATCAAGAAGATGGGGATATGGTGGCTCTGCATGGGAACGATCCCCGCGGAATCAACGACGGTGGATATATACATAGATGCAAGAGCAATGCCAACTTTATTCCGATTCGCTATTTTAGACAAAACCCCCTGTATTCACACGCGATCGTCGGCGCGAAACTGGGCTGTCCCGGGAGTGGACCCACCTCCGGATACCAGACGGGTGACGACGCCCGTCGCTTTTTGACACACCGACAGGTGAGTCGTATGAGGCCACGCCTACCTACCCGACCGCCATCGCCTCGACGGGCTCCGCCATCCGCGCGTCGTCGAGATGGACGGCGATCAGGCTACTGATCCCAGGCTCCGCCATGGTGATGCCGTACAGGGCGTCGGCGGCCTCCATGGTCGTCTTGTTGTGGGTGATGGTGGTGAACTGGGTGGCGCCGCCGATGGTGCGTAGCAATCGGTTGAAGCGGCCGACATTGGCGTCATCCAGCGGCGCATCGACCTCGTCGAGGAGGCAGAAGGGCGCCGGCTTCACCTCGTAGGTGGCGAAGATCAACGACAGGGTGGTCAGGGCCTTCTCGCCGCCGGAGAGGAGCGAGATATTCTGCAGCCGCTTGCCCGGCGGCTGGGCGGTGATGTCGATCCCGGACTCCAGCGGGTTGTCCGGGTCGGTGAGGTGGAGTTCGGCGTGGCCCCCCTCGAACAGCGATGTGAACAGGCGGGTGAAGTGCTCGCCGATCGCCGCGAAGGTGGTGATGAATCGTTCCTTGCTGGTCTTGTTGATGCGCCGGATGGCCTCGCGGATATCCGCGACCGCCGCGAGCAGGTCGGCGCGCTGGCCGTTCAGGAAAGCGAGGCGCTCGTCGAGCTCCTCCTTCTCGGCGATGGCCATCAGGTTGACTGGGCCGATGCGCTCCAGCTTGCCCGCCAACTCGGGGAGCTCCTGCTCCATCTCCGCCAGCGGCCGATCGGCCTCGCCCCCCTCGCTGCGGGCCACCTCGGGGGTACGCTGGTGCTTGTCCTCGAAGAGGGCGTGGATCTCGTGGCTCTCGTGGCGTAGCCCGTCGACTTCCTGCTCGATGCGGTGGAGCTGAGCCACCTGCTCCTCCTTGGCCGTGCGCAATCGGCGTGCCTCGACGCCCAGCTCCTGCACCTCGGCGTCGGCCTCCTGAAAGGCCTGGAACGCCTCCTGGAAATTGGCGCGGGCGCGGTCACCGTCACGTACCGCCGTGGCCAGGGCCGCGCGTAGCTCCTCGAGGTGGCCGCGGATCGCCGCCTCCTCCTGGTCGAGGGCGGTGACCCGTGCCGACTTGGTGGCGCGCTCGTGGGCACCGCGCTCCTCTTCGCCCACGGTCTCACGCCGCTGCTCCTCGATCTGCCGCAGCCGGCCGTCGAGCTGGCCGAAGCGCACCTTCGCCTCGATTACCTGGTGTTGCTGTCCTTCCAGCCGGGCCTCCAGCTCGACGAGATAGGTCTCCCGGCGGGCGATCTCCGCGCCGTGCTCCTCCTCCTCTGAGCCCAGGCGGCCGCGCTCCTCGTGGAGTCGCTCCAGGTCCGCGTCGAGGTTGGCCCGGTTGACCGCCAGGGCCGTGATCTCATCGCGGTTCACGGTCTGGCGGCTCTCCAGGCGCGCACGCTCGCCGTCGGCCTCGGTACGCCGGTGCTGGGCCCCCTGGAGCGCGAGGTGGGCTTGCTGGTCGGCCTCCTGGGCCGACGCCAGGGTAGCCTCGCAGGCGGCGACCTCGCCACGCACGGCGTGCAGCCGCTGGTTGTGCTCGTCGAGGTGGCGCCGCACCTCGGGCAAGGCGGCCTCGATCTCCCGTTGTTCCCGGTGGCGGGCGAGGGTGCCGGCGAGGCGCGCGGGCTCCTGGCCGAGGCGTAGCAAGCCGCTGGCCTCCAGGAGCTGCCCGTCGCGAGTCGCCACGCTCCAGCCCGGATTATCCTCCCACACGTCTCGTGCGCATTCGATCCGGTCGACCACGATCACGCGACCCAGGCGCACCTCCAGCCACGGCGACAGCTCGACCGCGAAGTCGATGCGGTCGACGAGGCGCTCGTGACCGTCGGGGACCGTTGCGGGGCCGTCACCATTGGTCGCGGCGCCCGGGATGAGTGCCAGGGTGGCCGGTAGCGGGTGGTTCGCCGCCCATTCCATCAGGGTGTTGGTGCAGCCGTCGTCTGGAAGGAGACGTGCTCCCAGCTCTTCCCCGAGGAGCCGCTCCACTAAAGGCTCCAGGTCGGCCGGGACCTGCAGGCCGTGGGCGACAGTGCGGGCCCCGTGCCACCACGGTTGCAGCTCGCCGGGCAAGGCCGCGATCTGCTCGTCGCTCGCGCCAGCTTCCCGCAAGAGGTCTTGGAGGGCGTCGTGGCGTGCCTCCCGGCGCTGAAGGTCGGCACGGACCTGATCACGCTCCTCGGTCATCTGTTGTTCGGTCTCCTGGGCAGTCCGCGAGCGTTCGCGGGCGGTCTGCAGGGCGGCACCGCTCGCCGCGACCCGTTCCTGCGCGTCGCGCACCACCTGGTCGCTCTGTTCGGCGCGAGCCGTGAGCTGGTCGGCCTCCACCGCCAGGCTCGCCTCGTTGAGGGCGAGTCGTTGCTGGCGCTCCTCCAACTCGTGGCGTTGCCGTTCGACGTACTCCAGGCGGGTTTGATTGCGGCTACGCATCTGGCCCAACTCGGCGACGCGCTGCCGCGCCTCGGCCACTTCGCCGCGCTCTCGCTCCCGTTCGGCGACCAGGTCGCGCAGGGTGGTCTGGAGGCCGTGGAGCGCGTCCTCCAGCTCCTGGCGCTGCTGGCCGGTCTGACTCAGCTCGGCGTCCAGACGGCTACGCTGGTCTGCCAGGTCGCGCAGGCGGTCGGTCCAGCGACCGATGTCGGCGGCGAGCCCCTGCCGCTCGCGATCGATGCCGTGCAGGCGCGCCTCCTGGGTGCGGAGATCGCCCTCGATCCGCGCCGTCTCCTGCTCCAGGCGGGCTGCCTGCTCGCGCAGGCCGTCCGACGCCTCGCGTTGCTCCTGCGCGTGGAGGCGGCGGGCCTCTACCTGGGCCTCGGTGCGGCCGATCGCCGCGTCGACATCTTGCAGGGCCGTGCGCTGGCGCGTCGTGACCGCGTCCAGCTCGTGGCTGCGATCGGCGATCGCCTCCAGCCGCGCACAGGTGATGTGGGCCTCGTAGAGTCGTAGGGTGTGGCGCAGACGCTTGTAGCGCTCGGCCTCCTTGGCCTGGCGCTCCAGGCGCCGGAGCTGCTTCTCCACCTCCTGGATGATGTCCTGGACGCGGCTGAGGTTCTCCTCGGTGGTCGCGAGCTTGCGGCTCGCCGCCTCCTTCTTGATCTTGTAGCTGGTGATGCCGGCGGCCTCGTCGAACAGGGCGCGGCGCTCCTCGGGCTTGGCGTTGAGGATCGCGTCGATGTGGCCCTGCTGGAGGATCGCCACGCCGCGGCCGCTCATGCCGGTGTCCATGAACAGGTCGCGGATATCCTTGAGCCGGCACGGGATCTTGTTGATGAAGTACGCGCGCTCCCCGTCCCGGTGGATGCGCCGGGTCACCTGGAGCTCGGCGAAGTCGGCGAATGGCCCGCGCACCGTACGGTCGGCGTTGTCGATGGTCAGGGTCACCTCCGCCATGCCGGTCGGCTTGCGGGTGCCGGAGCCCTTGAAGATGAAGTCGACGGCGTTGTCGCCCCGCAGGTAGTGTGCGGACTGCTCGCCGAGGACCCAGCGGATCGCGTCGGAGATGTTGGATTTGCCGCAGCCGTTGGGCCCGACGACGGCGGTGATGCCGTCCTGAAAGTCGATGAAGGTACGGTCGGCGAACGACTTGAACCCGGTCATCTCCAGACGCTTGAAGCGCATGGCAGATCTCCTGCAGGGAGGGGGGAAAAAAAGGGAAGGGGGTGGGGAGGTGGGACGGGAGGGAAGGTTTGTCCGTTTATAGTCCCGCCCGGCCGGACCGTCAACCTAACCGGAAAGATCCGTATTTCGGACTTGCGCTGCGTGTGGTATCTCCATGATTTATCGTGGTAACGATCGCCTCGCCCCGGCGGGTCAGGCGCCTCCCCGGGCACCTCACCGGGTCTTCCACCTCCCTGCCGCCACGGCTCCAACGGCCGGCCATGACCCTCAACCTCTACGCTGCGGTGGTCCTCGCCGCCCTGGCCTGTGACTACCTCCTCAACGGGGTGGCGGATCTGCTCAACCTGCGGGCGATGGGGGCTGCGCCGGCTCCCCTCGCGGACCTCTATGACCCGGCCACCTACGACCGCTCCCGGTCGTACACCCGCGCACGCGCCCGCTTTGGGCTCTTCGCCGCCACCTTCGACCTCGCCGTGCTCCTCGCTTTCTGGGGGATCGGCGGCTTTGCCCATCTCGATCGAGCGGTACGGGCCTTCGGCCGCGGCGAGGTCGTGACCGGGTTGATCTACATCGGCACCCTGGCGGCGGGCCTCGGGTTCCTTGGCCTCCCGTTTCGCTATCACGCCACCTTCGGCATCGAAGAGCGCTTCGGCTTCAACCGCACCGACCGCCGGACCTTCTGGCTCGACCACGCCAAGGGGGCGGCGCTCGCCGTGGCGGTCGGCGGGCCGCTCCTCGCCCTGGTCCTCTACCTCTTCCATCGCCTCGGCCCCGGCGCGTGGCTCTATGGCTGGCTGGCGATCACCGCCGTGCTGCTTGCCGTGCAGTACGTGGCGCCGGCCTGGCTCATGCCGCTGTTCTTTCGCTTTACCCCCCTGGGGGAGGGTGGCCTGCGCGACGCGATCCTCGGCCTTGCGCGGCGGGTCGGCTTTCCCGTGCAGGGGATCTATCTCATCGACGGCTCGCGTCGCTCGACCAAGGCCAACGCCTTCTTCACCGGCCTCGGGCGCAACAAACGCATCGCCCTGTTCGACACCCTGGTCGACGCCCAGGAGGTCGACGAGGTGGTGGCGGTAGTCGCCCACGAGATCGGCCACTACCGGCGGCGCCACGTGTTGTACGGGACCATGCTCTCCATCGCCCACACCGGCCTCCTCTTTGGCCTCCTCGCCCTGTGCCTCGACCGCCCCGCCCTGTACGCCGCGTTCGGCGTGGAGGCGATGTCGGTCCATGCGGGCCTGGTCTTCTTCAGCCTCCTCTACACCCCGGTGGAGATGGTCCTCTCCCTGGGGCTGCATGCGGTATCGCGGCGCAACGAGTACCAGGCCGACCGCTTCGCCGTCACTGCGACCGGCGACTGGCGCCCCCTCGCCGCCTCCCTCAAACGCCTTTCCCGTGACCACCTCGCCAACCTCACGCCGCACCCGTTGTACGTGGCGCTGCACTACTCGCATCCGACCCTCTTGCGGCGCCTGGAGGCGATGCAAGAGAGCGGTTAGCTATTGGCCGTTAGCAACGGTGTCCGGTTGCATTTACAGATAGGCTAATAGCATCGGTTTGAGCTGGCTCTCATAGAGCGTCTGAGAGGGTTTTTTGAGAAAGCAATGTTTCAAGAAGCGGAGCACTTGGCGGCTGATCTTGGAGGGGTAGCGGTAGGCGACTGCGGTCCATCGTGGCGGCGCGTGTTCGCCGAGGGCTTCGGCGCGCCGGAGGTCCTGCTTGTGCAACACCTTTTCATCGCCGATCCCCCAGCCGGCCGTGGGGTCCTGGAGCCGCAGGGCGACCAGGAGGTGAGTGACGAGGGCCAGCCGGGTCTGGTTTTCGATGGCGACGCGATGGACGCCCCACGCCCGGGCCTCTCGCGAAGTCATTCTTCCACGTATCGAAACATTTCTCCGTATCCCAGCGCCGCAGGTACAGGAACGCGAGGACGCCGGGCGCCAGATCCAGCTCATTGGTGAGGAAGCCGACCTCCTCGGCGGCGTCGGTCTCCACGGTGATCCGCCGCCACAGAGCCGGGCTGCTGCGCAGGCGAATGCGCTCATCGGACACCACGCCGCGGTTGACCGGCGGGGCCGCCACCGGTTGCGCCGTGGCGCGGTCGACCGCGAGGTTGTCCTTCCAGCGGGTGATCATCGTGCATTGGAGCGTGTCCTTCTTGCCGTCCCAGAAGCGCGCATCGATAAAGGCACGATCGACGACCCACAACCCGTTCTTGGCGCGCGTCCGCGCGCCCGCGGCCTGGCGATCGTCGTCCCGCAGACAGGGCCGCTCATGGGCGCTACGGGTCTCCACCCAGACATCGGTGGCGCACCCCAGACGCAGGTCATAGACGCTCAGGAGGCCGTGGCCCTTGGGGTTGTCCGTGCCGGCTTCCCGGGGCGTGCGGCGTGGGTAGTGGGCACTCTCCGGCTGATACGTCCCATCCACCGCCTAGACCGGTCGACGGCCCAGCCCGGGGATCTCCCGGAGGCGATCGGGCAAGACTGCCTGGGCGTGGGCGACGAGCGCCGGCCATGCCGCCGCCAACACCGCCCGGGGCTCGGGCGAGGCCAGGGCATCCGACCACGTGGAGCGCGCCAGGGGCGGCTTCTCGACATCGTCGGCCGCCAGATGGAGCAGCGCCTGCACCGGCTCGCGCAACGCCGGCCAGCGCGGCACATGGCGCAGCACCCCGAGGGTGAGGAAGTCCGCCATGCTCAGGACCCGCAAGCGCTCTCGCCGGGTATCGCACCGTCTCCAGGGCGCGCAGCGCCGGGCGCAACAGCTCTCCCCCAACCGTGTCGGTGGTGAGTGTCTTCATGACCGAAAGCAATCGTGACGCATCCATCCGGGCCTCCTAAAATGCGATTAATCCAATAGCATTACGGCGGCCTTATCTAGCACGCGTTGTCAAGCCTTTTTGCTGTTCTTTGAAAATCATTCCAGTGTTCAGGAGAACGAAGACTTGACCACACGATCCGTACGGATCCTGCGCCACAAACCAACGCTTTTCTCGATCTCTTCATGATATGCATTTATAGACACACTGGATGCGCCACAAAAGACCTCTCAAAATCCTCGATCAACCGACAACGGGACACCGTTGTGGTCGGTATAAGACCCACCAGGAGGAAGGATAGCCGCGGCAACGGGAGGTCGGACACATGAGCGAGGCCGTCGGGTGAGCCACCGCGCGCTCTTCAGCGATGACTCGGAGTGGCGGGCGCGATTGCCGGCGGCGACCTCCGCATGGCTGCTGTCGCCGGCTGGCTCGCGCCGCGGACGCGACGGCTGCCTGCCGCTGGCCCGCTTTGCCCGGGAGGCGCGTGCGCAGGCCGGCGAGCGGGTGGACCTGAGGGCCGGCAGATTCTGATCAACGACTGATGTCCGCTTGATCGACCGCCGTCCGTCGATCGTGCATACTTCGGTGTCTCCTCCGACTGGATCTCGGAGACCCTCTTTAGGACCTGCCAGGCGGTGCGTTTCGTCCACGCAGGTGACTCGCGTGGAGATCTCCTTTGGACCAGTCGAGCCGCATGGGGGGAGCACCGGATCGGCACTACCGGTGGCTGTTTTGGGTGGTGGTCGCCGGATCTCTCGGCGTCTTCTTCTGGGGTCTCGGTGCCGTTCCCTTGCTGTCCTTCAACGAAGGGCGGCGGGCGGTCCCCGTACAGGAGATGCTCTCCGGCGACTGGCTGGTGCCGACCCTCAATGGCGAGCGTTACCTGAGCAAGCCGCCGCTGTTCTACTGGTGTGCGTTGGTGATCGCGAAGGTGGCCGGGTCGACGGCCGAGTGGGTGGTGCGATTGCCCTCGGCCCTCGCAGGCTTCGCCACCACCTGGCTGGCCTTCGCGATCGTGCGCAAGATTGCCGGGCCCTGGCCGGCCCTCTTCACCGCTCTGGTCCTGATCGCCAACGCCAATTTCACCTCGTTTGCGCGCCGCGCCGAGATCGAGATGCTACTGACGGCCCTGTGTGCAGGGTCGCTGTTCGCGGCGCTCCAGTTCGTTTACGGAGCGGGGGGCCGCCGCTGCCTCTACACCTCTTACCTGCTGGCCGGCCTCGCCGTGCTCGCCAAGGGGCCGGTGGCGTTGCTGTTCGTGACCGGTCCCCTGCTGGTGCTGGCGGTGGTCGATCGGGACTCGTGGGTGCGAGCCTATCTTCTCGACGTACGCGGCTGGGCGACGCTCCTCCTCGTGGGCGCGTCGTGGTACCTGGTGATGGTCGCCAAGTTTGGCATCACCGCATTCACGTCGGTGGTGGCGGTCGATATCGCGGGCAAGGTGTCAGACGCTCGGCGTGACCCGATTTACGACTACCTGATGTGGTTGTTGGCGGACTCTCTGCCGTGGAGTCTGGTGCTGCTCGCGACCCCGCGAAAGACGATCAAGACGTGGCTCGCGTCACCTGAACGACGCTACTTGTTCGTCGCGGTACTCGTGCCGTTGGTCATCTTCTCGCTGTTTTCCGACAAGCACGCGAAGTATCTCCTCCCCGCCTATCCGGCGTTTGCCGCGTTGTTGGGGATGCGAGTCGCCGCGGTGTACGGAGACCTGAGTGCCGAGCGCAGGCGGCTTGTTCACGGCATCGCCGCGGCGCTACCGGTGCTGGTCATGGTCTATTACGTCGTGCTCGAGCCGCGGATCTTCTCTTACCGGTTCGAGTCCTTGCCGGAGATCGCTGCGTTCCTTCATCAGCACGGAGAGCCTCCGGTCTACGCGTACCAGGAGGTCGATGAACGCACGTTGTATTACTACGGTGGGGTGATCCCGGTCCTTGCCGAACCGCAGGTCACCGAGAAGCGGAACGCTGGTGAGACCTTCCTGCTGCTCGTGGATAGCGATCTTGTTGAACAGCTAACGCCGCTTTCCTTGTGTAAGGCGGCAGAGTTCGCGCCCTATTTCAAGAAGAGCAGGTCCGCCGTGATCCTTGGTGGAGGGGCGGTGTGCGCAGAGCCGCGATGACCGTGAGGTGAGGAGAGTGTCGATTTTGGGGAGGCAGATCCCTCGGGACCGAGTGGCTGGCATGGAGGGCGGATCGACTGAGGCCATCGCTCCTATCCGTGTTGTATGGTTTTGCTGTATCGACGGTGATGAACCGAAGGCTTCGGTGAGAGCGGGCGACAGCGAGGCGCGGGTACCTCTGGTGCTTCCGGTACCATGTGCGATAGTGGATGGACGGCCGTCCCTGAACGAGCCATGGGAGTCCTCGTTGTCAAGCTTTCGGCCTTCGGTGACATCATCCATAGTGAGATGGACCCGATTTTCTTGGACACGTATTAGGGGAGGACCTGATGTCCAAGGAGAGCACGAACATGGAGAAGGACGTGGAGGAGCGACCAGGTATAGCACCGGGGGAAGCGGAGGGAGCCCGTAGGGCGACCGAGCCGACGACTTCCAAGACCGACTCCAGCAATGGGGGATCACTCCCAGCTTCGCCTTCGTCGAACAACCTCAGACCAACGGCATCGCCGAGCGCTTCAACCGCACCCTCAACGAGCAGGTCGCCCACGGCCGAACCTTCTGTACCGTCGAAGCGCTCTGATCCGCCGTCACCCACATCGTCCACACCGACAACACCCACTGGCGCTTCGAAAAACTCGGCTTCCTCACGCCCGCCGAGGCTCGACAAAAACACGCTCTACTCGAGGTCGCATAAGACAACCCTGTGTCCAAGGAACCGGGTGGATACATGTTGAGTGTGGATAGAACAAAAGAGGTGACTTATTATTAACCAGAGCACAAAATGTTTGATGATTTCATCCCGCAGCGTACTGCACGGCGGGCTTGCGGAAGTAGCGTTGGACGACGGCGGGCTGGCGCTGGGTACTGCGGAGATAGCCGCGGAGGTTGATCACCAGATCTTCCAGAGACGCGGCCCGTTTGCGTCCGACGGCATTGGCTTTCACATCATGGTTGAGCAACTCATCCGGATTCATCTCGGGGCTGTAGGCCGGCAGGAAGAAGAGCCGGATCTGGTCGTCATGCTGGGCCAGCCAACGGTTCGTTTGAGCCGCACGATGGACCGAATGACGATCGACGATCAGAAACACCTTCCGTTTTCGCTGGCGCACCAATCGCTGCAAGAATCCCAGGAAGACCGTCGCGGTGAATCGCCCTGGAAAGACCATGAAGCTCAAATGGCCTTGGTGGGTCACCGTGGAGATCATGTTGCAGCCAAAGCGCTGACCGGTGCCGGGAACCACGGGGGTTTGCCACCGCTTGCCCCAGGTACGACCGGCCTGGTGATCGGAGTGCAATCCCATCTCATCGCCCCAGTGGATCTCGGCCCCTTCCGCTCGCGCCTGAGCGCGGATCGCCGGATATTCCGTGTCCAACCACTGCTGCACCGCTTGCGGGTCCTGCTCGTAGGGACGGCGGATGGGTTTTTGTGGCATGAACCCCCAGCGCCGCAGGTAGCGACCCACAGTCCACACCGAGAGCCGGACACCAAAGCGCTCGACCAAGAGCGGTTCTACCGCCTCCCGTGTCCACAGAAAAAAGGGGAGCTTGATCTGGTCCGGACACTGGTCGGTCAGCAGCCGGACCGTCGCCGCCTGATGCGGCGCCAACTGGATCTGGCGCGGTCGTCCGCGCGGTTTCGACACCAGTGCCGTGGTGCCGTGTTCCCGGTACGCTCGTACCCAGGTACTGACCGACTGGGGCGACACGCGAAATACCCGTGCCGCTTCCACCTGGATCATCCCTTCTTCGATGGCTTGAACCACTCGTTGACGAAGCGCTTCCTGCGCATGAGGAGAGGACCTTCGGGTATCGTTTATGTCCATTTATAAATGATACCGATTGCGATTTTTTTTATTCAACCATTTTGTGCTCTGGTTAATATGAACAGCATGGAAAAAGTTGAAGGTTTTAAGATGCCAATATTATTTTGCATCTGGGCAAGACCGGAACTTACTGAAAAAGTATTTGAGAGAATACGAGAAATTAAGCCTTCAAAATTATATGTTGCTGCTGATGGGTGGGGAGAAAAGGAAAAAGAATTATGTCAAAAAGCACGAGATACAATCAAGATTGATTGGAATTGCGACCTGAAAACTTTATATAGAGAAGAAAATTTAGGATGTAAGTATGCAATGTCAGAAGCGATCAGCTGGTTCTTTGAGCGTGAAGAAATGGGAATAATCTTAGAAGATGATTGCTATCCTGATATAACGTTCTTCCCGTATTGCGAGGAGCTATTAAATAAATATAAGCATGATACTCGAAGTATGCACATTTCAGGAAGAGATAATGAAAATGATAACAATTTCTATAATGGAGAGTATAGCTATTATTATGGTCGACGAATGCACTGCTGGGGCTGGGCTTCTTGGCGCAGGGCTTGGAAATATATGGATTTAGAGCTTAAAAGTTACCCGCAATTTGAAAAAGAGAATGCTATCGATAAATTTATTTTTAATAAAAAGGAAAAAGCAAATTTAAAAAATAAATTTAAACATTTATATGCGAGTAAGTCTAAAAAAACTTGGGCTTGGCCGTATGCATATAGCCTGCTATGCCAAGGCGCACTATGTATAAATCCAAGAAGGCGTCTTGTAAAAAATATAGGTATAAATTCAGAGATGTCGGTAAATTACAACGATGCCGATGTCGGCAATGATATTGTGCCAATGGTATTTCCTTTAAGGCATCAACAGTTTGTCGGAGTGGATCCTGAATTTAATAACCCAAAATGGAATTCATACAAAAAAACAGGCAGAAAATGTTTTTCGCTATCAATTAGCGATACAAAAATAAGATTTGTAATATTTTGGATTAAATTTTCTTTAAGAAAAAAATAACTATAGACGGTTCTATATTCAATTGTGGTCTGATACCGGACGCCCTGTAGGTGGTTACAGGTCTAGTTGACTGGCAACGGTGTCCGGTTGCCGCTTGAATGAGTCATTGGAGATATCTTTTGTGACGCATTCATAGCGTCCACAAACGGGTTTTTACGAATAACTCTACAAAATCGTGAAGTCGTAGCGCCGAGGAACGACGGATTATTTAATTCGATAGTGTGTCTACGATTCACCAAAACGATTTTCAAAAGAGCGCAAAAAAAGACTTGACAACCCTTTCCACATAAGGCCGCCGTAATGCTATTGGAATAATAGCATTTAGGAGGCCCCGATGGATTCGTCGCGATTGCTCTCGGTCATGAAGAATCTCACCACCGACACGGTTTGGGGAGAGCTGGTGCGCCCGGCGATGCGCGCCCTGGCGACGGTACGATATTCGGCCCAGCGCTTCCGGGTGCTGAGTATGACGGACTTCCTCGTCCTCGGGGTTCTGCGCCATGTGCCGCGCTGGCCGGCGAAGCGCTTCCAGGTGCAGGCCGTGCTCCATCTGGCCGCCGACGCCGTCGAGAAACCACCGCTGGCGCGCTCGACCTGGTCGGATGCCCTGGCCTGCCTCCAGCGCCGGGCGGTGCTGGAGGCGGCGTGGCCGGCGCTGCTCGCCCACGCCCGAACCGTCTTGCCCGACCGCCTGCAGGCGATCCCCGGGCTGGGCAATCGGCCGGTCTATGGGGCGGATACGACGTATCAGCCGGAGAGCGCCCACTGCCCTCGCCGCACACCGAGGGAAGGCGGCACGGACAACCCCAAGGGCCACGGCCTGCTGAGCGTCTTTGATCTGCGGTTGGGGTGCACCGCCGATGTGTGGGTGGAGACCCGCAGCGCCCATGAGATCACCTGTCTGCACGACTACGATCGCGACGCCGCGGACGCGTTGACCTGGGTCAAGAACGGGCTGTGGGTGGTCGACCGCGCGTTCATCGACGCGCGCTTCTGGGATGCCAAGAAGGAGAAGCTCAAGTGCACGATGATCACCCGCATGAAGGACAACCTCGTCGTCGAGCACGCCACCGCGCAACCGGTGGCGGCGATCCCGGTCAACCAAGGTGTGGTGTCCGATGAGCGTGTTGCCCTGCGCAGCAGCCAGGCTGTGTGGCGGCGCATCACCGTGGAAACCGACGCCGCCGAGGAAGTCTGCTTCCTCACCAACGAGGTGGACCTGGAGCCTGGCGTCGTCGCATTCCTGTACCTGCGGCGCTGGGATACGGAGAAGTGCTTTGATACCTGGAAAAACGACTTCGCCCACGCCCGGGCGTGGGGTGTCCATCGCATCGCCGTCGAAAACCAGGCGAAGCTGGCCCTCTTCACCCACCTCCTGGTGGCCCTGTGGCTGCACAACCACACGGCCCGCTGGGGCATCGGCGATGAGAAGGCCCTCGCCAAGCAGGACCTCCGGCGCGCCGAAGCCCGCCGCGAGGACGAGCCGCCACCATGGACCGCCCGCGCCTACCGCTATCCCTCCAAGATCAGCCGACAAGTGCTCCGGTTCTTGAGACATTGCTTTCTAAAAACACCCTCTCACATGCTGTATGAGCGACAACTCAAGCCGATGCTAATGGCCTATCTCTGAATGCAACCGGACACCGTTGGTTGACTGGGCAATCGGATTTGTCGAAATGCGAATAGGATTCATTCAGCCTTGGATGACATTCCGTGGTGGGGCGGAGAGCGTGATTGTATGGCTGGCGTCCGCGTTGGTCGCGCGAGGGCACGACGTCTCCATACTGTCGCTGAGGAGCGACCCGGCGATATGGGAAGGCGATGTGGATACGAGTGCGATCCGGTTCGTGGATATCACAACCCGTTTTCCAAGATGGTTTGGGAGGTACGCGCAGAGTAGGGTTGTGGGCCGGACGGTTCGTCCACTCCTTTCGGGTTTGGATGTCATCTGCGCGAACAACTTTCCTTCGACGTGGTGGGTCTATGACGCTCTCGGAGAGGCGCCACAGGGTGTCTTGACTGCAGTTTATTGCCACGAGCCAAATCGGACGGTCTATTTCCCTATCACGGACCGACCTACGGTCGAATATGTCAGCAAGGAGACAGATCTGCTACTTCTTCCGAACCATGGGCAAGTCAGGCAGGCTGTTCGCCGACGGTTGGCGAAGGCCGGTGGGTTGAGGATGCGCGGCCGACAGCGGATGGACCGCAAGGTATTTAAAAATTTTTCGATCATCATTGCGAATAGCCAGTTCACTGCTGACAACGCCTCCATGGCATGGGGGCAGGAGGTGGTCGTCTGCCTTCCGGGAGTGCCCCAAAGTGGGGTGGTTCGGGCGAAGGAGATGGCCGGGAGAAGCGGCATTGCATTTTTCTCAAATCTTATCTTGAACAAAAACATTTATGGAGCACTAGGAGCGTTCGATCGGTTGTTCAATGTTTATGGTCGGAGGGATATTGTCTTGCACTTGATGGGGCGCGCCGAGGACCGGCATGTCGGCCAGTTTATCGAGTCGCGGCGCCTTCAGGAGGTGGTGCGTTTACATGGGTTTGTCAGTGAGGCGGAGAAGGCAGCGTTACTGTCCACATGTCGGCTCTGCCTCTTTGTCCCATTCTCCGAACCGTTCGGTCTGGTGACGATCGAGGCGATGCTGCATGGGACGCCGGTGATCGGGTCCCGCTCGGGCGGACCGGCGGAGGTTATTCAGGACGGCGTGACGGGGTTGCTCACCGATCCCTATGATCCCGATGCGATCGCCAGGAGTATCCTTGCGGTTTATGACGACGTACCGAAGCTCGATGCGATGGCCAAGGCGGGAATGGAGCTCGCACGGCGAGAGTATACGCTCGCCAGGTTTGCCGCGGATTTCGAGGATATTCTGCTGCGCCACGTGGGATTGGGATGACGAGATGAGAATCGTCGGCAGGCGAAGGTTCGGGGACGAGTGAGAGCGATGCTGCTTCAACTGAGGCCGGACTTTGCCCAGCTCCACGGCGGGGATAGGGCGGCCGCTTTCGAGGCGCTCATGGCGGTTGAAGGGACGGTCTATCGCGAGGCCGACGGGCGGTCCACCCGCCAGTTCTCCAATCGTCTCGGGTGCTTCTTCATCAAGACCCACCGGGGCGTCGGCTGGGTAGAGATCCTGAAGAACATCGCCCAGTTGCGGGCCCCAGTGGTGGGCGCCCGTAACGAATGGAAGGCGATCAAAAGGCTCGGGGAGCTGGGGGTCGATACCATGACCCTCGTGGGGTACGGTCGCAGGGGATTCATTCCCTCGACGATGCAGTCGTTCGTCATCACGGAGGAGATTACCGATGCGACGCCGTTGTCAGACGTCACCCGCGATTGGTGCGATCGAGGACCGGACGTCCCATTGAAGCGGGTATTGATCGACAAGATTGCGGATATCGCCCGTACCTTGCATGACAATGGGGTCAACCATCGGGATCTCTACATCTGTCACTTCTTGCTCGACGAGGAGACGAGGGGCGCCCGCACGGCGGAGGACATCAGGCTCTATTTGATCGACCTCCACCGCGTACAAATCCGCCGGAAGACGCCCTATCGGTGGCGGGTAAAGGACGTTGCGGCGATCTACTTCTCGGCCATGGATATCGGGTTGACACGGCGTGACCTGCTTCGGTTTGTCCGCAGGTACGGACACGGCGGCCTGCGCGCCACCCTCGAAAAAGAGCGGCGTTTCTGGCGAGACGTTGAGGCACGGGCGAAGCGCCTCTACCGGTCCGAGTGGGGGCGCTCTGCGTCCTCCTTGTGATCGGGGCCGCCGGGTGAGATTTCAGCCGATGAGGGTACGGCGGATTGACGGCGGCGGATTGCGGGGAGAGGTTGCGATCGGAAGCGCCGTCGATGATCTGCTGGTCGGCGAGGCGGATGTCGAGGAGTGGTTCTCGGGACCCGGTGAGGTGCTGAAGGAGGATGGCGCGATCCAGGTTCGGCTCCTGACAGGGCGTGGGCGCGAGACGATCTTTGCCAAGCGGTTTGGCGCCAAAGACCGGCTCCACGCGCTCAAGGCGGCACTCGGGCGTCAACGGGGCCCCCACCTCTGGCGGATCACCCGGGCCTTCCAGGCGGCGGGGCTGCCGGTCCCGGAGCCGTTTGGTTACCTCCTCCGGGGGCGGGGCGGGGGTTCGGTGAGCTATTTCTTCGGGGAGGCCCTCACCCGGGTAGCGGACCTCCTGGTGATCTCGAGACGGCGTGGTGACTTCTCGGTGTGGCTATCGGACGTCGATCTGATGGCGAGAGTCGGAGAGACCTTTGGTAGGATGCACCAGCACGGGCTGACCCATGGCGACACCAAGTGGGCGAATATCGCCGTCGACGAGGGGACCGGGCAGTTCTGGCTGCTCGACCTGGACTCGGCGCGACGCAGCGGGCGCCACCAGACCCGGAGGATGTGGAAGGACGTCGCACGGTTTCTGGTCAGTGCCATAGATGCCGAGGTGGGGGACAATCTCACCGGGCGCTACCTCTCGGCCTACGCCGCCACGCGGGGGATTCCGCCGTACGCGGTAGAGAGGGGGATCGGGCCGCTGGTGGCGAGTATCATTGCCCGCCACCGAAGGCAGTACGGTTCTGGATAACTTACGGTTGTCATTTCCACGCAGAGGAGGGTTTTGGTGAGGGAACGGTGGGATCACTGGCTCGCCAGGGCCTGGTCGGTGGCGATCGTCACGCTCTACGCCCTCCGTGGCTTCCTGCCGCACCTCCTGCGCGAGGATTGGCAGCACGGCGATCTCTACCAGCACGTCTGGTGGACCCACCGTTTCGCCGACCCCGAGCTGTTCCCCGGCGACCTGTACTACGATTTCTTCTCGCGTTCGCTCTTTGCGCCGCTGGGATATCAGGCGATCTATCGCCTCTTCGTTCCGGTCTTCGGCTCGGAGACCGTGGCGGAGGTGCTGCCGTTCGTGCTGGCCGCGATCCTCACGGTGCTGGTATTCGCCCTCGGCAGGCGGGCGGCGAACGGCGCCGACTTCGGCGGCGTGGCGGCGGTCACCGTGCTCTCCGTGAGCCAGTTTCTCCCCATGTATGTCGGCCAGGGGCTGCCGCGGTATTTCGCAATGCCGATCCTCGCCCTCTTCGTGTGGGCGCTGGGCGGGGAACGGCGGCTTGCGGTCGGGGGCAGCTTCCTCGCGGGGGCGCTCTTCTATCCGCCGGTGGTGGTGGTGATGGCGCTCGCTTTCCTCATCTACGCGGGGCCGGCGCTGCTCCGGGATCGACGGGAGTGGCGACGCTGGCTCGGGGCAGCGGTGCCGGTGGTTCTTGCTGCCGGGATATTGCTGGCGGTCTATGGGCGCCCCCAGCCGGCGGGGATCGGACCGAAGGTCACGGTGGAGGTGGCGCGATCGATGGCCGAGTTTGTCGACGGCGGCCGTTCCGCCTTCTTCGTGAGCGACCGGTGGGACTACTGGTTCGCGAACTTCCGCAGTGGGATCGGGATCGGGCAGATCAAGGTCTTCGGTTTTGCCATCGTGGTTCTGATTGCATCCCTGACCTTCCGGCGGCTATTGCCGCGGGAGGTGTGGCCCCTCCTGGCCGGTGGGCTTGCCGCATTCTTCCTCGCCCACTGGACCCTGTTCGCCCTGCACCTGCCGAACCGCTACGCCAAGGTGACGATCCACCTCTTCTTCGTCATCTTCGCCGGCGCACTGGCCGAGCGCCTGCGTGGGTGGCTGGCGGCCACCGTCCTGGGACGCTACGTTGGCCGTCGCGCCGTCGCTGTGCTGGCGCTCGCTCTCCTGGTGGGGCTCGGTATCGTCGCGGGAAAGCGCCTCCACCGCGATCTCACGGCCCCGGTGGAGGGCAGTCGGATGGCCACCCTGCACTACCTGGAGGGGTTGCCCAAGGAGACGCTGGTGGCGGCCCACCCGCGGGATGCCGACCCGGTGCCCATGGTCGCGCGGCGCAGCGTCCTGGCCTCGGAGGAGACCGCGCTGCCCTATTGGCTCGGCTACTACCGGCGCGTGAGCGAGCGGATCGAGGCCTCGCTCGACGCCCTGCTCGCGACCCGCTGGGAGGAGGTGGATGCCCTCCAGACGCGCTTCGGGGTGGATGTCTTTCTCGTCAATCTCGCATGTTTCAGCGAAACTGGATGGCACTATGCCGAGCCGTTCGACTCCCGGATGTTGGAGCGGTTCCAGCGCGGGCGTCAGGAGGGCTTCGTCTTGTTCAACCCGCCCGAGGACCGCATCCTGTTTCGCGCAGGCGATTGGATGGTGGTCCGTGTCGGGCCCGACCGGGAGGTGGCGCGTGCCAGAGATTTACACCGGGGATGACGAGCTCGACCTGTCGGTCGTGTTGCCCTGCTACAACGAGGAGCAGGCCATCCAGCAGGTCGTGGGGGAGATTCGCCAGGCCCTCGCCGACTGGCAGGGGCGCTGGGAGATCTTGGTCGTCGATGATGCCTCCAGCGACCGGACCGTGGAGCTGGCGGAGGCCTTGAGGGTACGCATCGTCCGGCGGATCGAAAATGGCGGCGCCGGTGCCTCGCGCAAGACCGGCATCGCCGCGGCCCGCGGCGCGCTGATCGCCATGCTCGATGTCGACGGTACCTATGTCCCGGCCTATCTGCCCGAGCTCCTCTCGTACTGTTCCACCTACGACCAAGTGAACGGCGCCCGCACCAGCGAGCAGGGCACGATGAAGCTGTTGCGCACCCCGGCGAAGTGGCTGATCCGCAAGCTGGCCGAGTGGGTGAGCAACCGGCCGATCCCCGACCTCAACACCGGGATGAAGGTCTTCAAGCGCGACCTGATGCGGCGCTATACCTGGGTGATCCCCGATGGCTTCTCGTGCGTCACCTCCATGACCCTCGCCTTCCTCTGCAACGGCCACCCGGTGAAGTACGTCCCGGTCGAGTACCGGCCGCGCATCGGCAAGTCCAAGTTCCATCCCCTGCGCGACACCGCCCTGTACGCCGCCACGGTGATGCGCGTGATGATGTATTTCCGGCCGCTGCGGATCTTCGGCCCGCTGGCCAGCGCCCTGTTCGTCATCGCCTTGGCCAAGGGCTTTTATTCCTGGCGCATGTCCGGCACGGGGACGTTGCAGGAATCGGACATCATCCTGGCCGTGGGGGCGGTGATCGTCCTGGTGCTGGGGCTCCTGGCCGACCTCATCGTGGCGCAGCGGAGAGCCACCACGTGAGAATGGCGGGCGAGTGGTACCTGCGCGAGGCACTGGCTCAGATTCCCCGCATCCTCACCCTCCAGGACCGCGACCCCTCGTCGCCCAGCTACGGCTCCTTCGACCGGAACTTCTGGCACTACCGGACGCAAGACTTTCCTAGCGGCATGTATCAGGAGCTGGCCCTCCCGCTCGCACAGGTCTTCGCCTACGACCTGCCGGGAAATCGCTGGTACCGGGAACCGCGCCTGCGGGAGCTGGCCCTCGCCGGCGTGCGTTGTGCCGCCCGCGACGCCCACCCCGATGGCTCGTGTGACGATTACTTTCCGTACGAGCGTGCCCTCGGTGCCACGGCCTTCGCGGCGGCTGCCCACGCCGAGGTCCTCCGTCTCCTCGACGCGCGTGACGACGACCTGGTCGAGTTTTGCCGCCGCCGCGCCCGCTGGCTGGTGGGTTGCCAGGAGTCCGGCCGCCTCTCGAACCACCAGGCACTGGTGGCCCTGGCCGCGGCGCGGGCGGCGGCGATCACCGGCGACGAGGGTCTCCGCGCGGCGGCGCGCCACCGGCTGGATCTCTGTCTCTCCTGGCAGGACGAGGAGGGATGGTTCGCCGAGTACGAGGGGGCCGACCCCGGCTACCAGTCGCTCACCATCGCCTTCCTCGCCGCCCTGCGCGCGCACCTCGCCGCGCCGGCCCTGGAGGCGGCCCTGGCCCGGGCCGTGCGCTTCGCCGCCCACTTCCTCCACCCCGACGGTTCGTATGGCGGCGAGATTGGCAGCCGCAACACCTGCCAGGTCCTGCCCAGCGGCTGGGAGCGCCTTGCAGGGGAGCTTCCCGAGGCGCGCTACCTCGCCGACGGCTGGCTGGCGGGGGCGGTCGCGGGTAGGCGGGGCTACGCCGACGACGATCGGATCTTTTGCCACTGGGTCCACGACTTCATCGAGGCTGGGCGCAGCCGCGATGCCCGCGAGGCGAGGGATGCGGGAGGCGCACCGCCCTGGCAACCGCCGCCGGGCCGCACGAGCTTTCCCGGCGCCGGACTCCACGTGGTGCGGGAGGGTGATCTCCACCTCGTTGTCGCCACCCACAAGGGGGGTGTGTTTCGCGCCTATCGTGGGACGCGACTGCTGGCCAACGACACCGGGCCGGTGGTCCTGCTCGACGACGGCCGGCGTCTCGTCACCCACATGGTGGATCCGAAATCGGCGTGCCGCTGGGAAGAGCGAGCCGTTGCGATCTCGGGAAGTCTGCACCTCGGCCGCCGCCGCCTGCCGACGCCGGTCAAGCAGGTGATCTTCCGTCTCCTCAATCTGGGGATCGGTCGCTTTGCCCCCGATCTCTTCCGTCGCCTGTTGCAGCGGCTGCTGATCACGGGCAAGGCGCCGCAGCCGATCACCTTCCACCGGCGCCTCGACTGGAGCGATCCCGCGGGGCTGGAGGTGGTGGACGTACTGGAGGCGGCCCCCGCGATCCGCGGCCGCGTCGCGCGCCTCTTCCTGTCCACCGACGCCACCTCGATCTACGTGGCCACCTCCAACCTCTGGCAGGAGGCCTGCCGGCGGGTCTGGGAGGAGCGACCCGAGGCGGTGCGTGCGCTGCGGGAGCGGGGTCACTACGAGATCCGCCGGAGGGTCGGGTGAGGAAGCGATACCTGCTGCTCGCGGTGAGCGTCACGATCCTCGGCGTGCTGTGGTGGCGCGTCGGCTGGCACCAGCTCGCCCGCGGCGTCGCTGGCCTGCACTACCCCTTCTTCGTTGCCGCCCTCGCCCTGTTCATCCCCCAGGTGTGGGTCTCCGGCTGGCGCTGGGACCGGCTCGTCTACCCCCGCGGCGAGGGCCGCCTGGGCAGGTCGATCCAGCTCGTGCTCGCGGCCAGCGCCCTCAACGTGGTGCTGCCGTCCAAGCTCGGCGACGTGGCCAAGGGGTTGTTCGCGGTGCGCCACGAGGGGCCGGGCAGCGTGGAGCACGGCCTCGCCTTGGGGATCTTCGAGAAGGGGATCGACACGGCCTCGCTCGCCTTCTGGATGGTGCTGGCCTCCCTCGTCGTCCCGCCGCAGGAGCCCCTCGGTTGGGCCATGGTGGCGATCGGGGTGGCGATCGTCCTCGCCGTCGGTGGCCTGGTAGGCTTCGGCCGCGGCGTCGAGGTAGGGGGATTGGCGGGCGGCGTGGTGGGCCGCGTGGTCGGGCTGGTGCGTCGGATCGCCGCGGTCGGGGCCGAGCTCCGCGCCGACCGTGGTCGCCTGGTGGCCGTGCTCGCGGCGAGTCTCGCGCTATGGTTCCTGCACATCGCCCAATTTGCCGTGGTCCAGGCCGCGACCGGCGGCGCAGCCCGGCCGCTATTGGTGGCGAGTCGGGTGCCCATGGCGATCTTCGTCGGCCTCCTGCCGGTGAGCTTTGCCGGCGTGGGTACCCGGGATGCGGCCATGGTCTACCTCCTGGCCGGTCCTCTCGGGGAGTCGACCGCCCTGGTCTTGGGCCTCTTTGCGACCCTGCGATACGTCGTGGTGGCGCTGGCGGGGATCCCGTACATCTCGCACCTGGACTTTGCCCGCCTGCGGCGCGCAGGACAGAACAACAGCGTTGCGTCCGCTGCCGTGTCGGTCGCCCACGACCATACCACTCCCGAGGCGGCCGAGGAGACCACCGAGGTGGAACATTGATCGGGGCCGGGTAAGGACTGTGTGCTGCGCGTCGCTGTACCAGCGGGCCGGCTAACGATACCAACGAGGTGTCGGCGAACTTCATTTCTTGACCGCTTCTCGTATCTCCGGTGGCGTCCACGTCTGCCCTTGGACGACACTCGGCCGCCTGTGTGATGTCGCGACCTCACGAACAAACGGATGGGATGACGATGGGTGAGACGGTTTCCTGCGACGATCTGCGCCGCGCGACGGCGGAGGTTCCCTCCAGCATCGATGTGGTTAGCGGCGGATGAGGCGCCGCCCGGTCGGTTTCCCTATGAGACCGGTGCAATGAAGGACATCCTCCGCCTCCTGCGTTACGCCCGTAACTATGTCGGTGCGGGCATCGTCGCGATGCTATGCATGGCGGGCGTGGCCACCTTTACCGGCGCCTTCGCCTTGTTGATCAAGAACGTCCTCGACGACGTCTTTATCAACCGCGATCACGAGGTATTGGAGTTCATCCCGTGGGCGATCCTGGCCATCTTCTTCCTCAAGGGGATCTTCTTCTACGGCCAGCAATACCTGATGGGCTACGTGGGGCAGGGGGTGGTGCGCGATGTGCGCGGGGCGATCTTCGACCACCTGCAGGCGCTCGGCCTGCGGTTCTTCGGCGCCAACCCCACCGGCACCCTGGTGTCGCGCATCCTCAACGACGTGAATCTGCTCGATGAGATGGTGCGCAAGTCGTTCACCAGCCTGCTGTCGGACTCGATCACCCTGATCGTGCTGCTCGGCGTGGTGGTCTACCGCGATTGGCGGCTCGCCGTGATCAGCTTATGCGTGGTGCCGGTGACGGCGTGGCCGATCTCGGTCTTCGGCCGGCGCATGAAGCGGGTGTCGCGGGTCAGCCAGGAGACCGTGGCGGACCTCACCAGCTTCCTGACCGAGGCCCTGATCGGTCACCGGGTCGTGCAGGCCTTCACCGCGGAGGATCGCGAACGGCGCCGTTTCGCCGAGCACAACGCTCGCTACTTCCGCAAGCTGATGAAGAAGATCCAGGCCCGTTCCATGACCGGACCGACCGTGGAGATGGTGGTCGCCTGCGGTGCGGCGGCCGGGGTCTTCTACGGCGGGAGCCGTGTGATCGAAGGCACCATGACCACCGGCACCTTCTTCTCCTTCCTCACCGCCCTGATCATGGCGTACCAGCCCCTGCGCAAGCTGGGCAACCTGCACGTCGAGATCCAGGAGGGGATGGCGGCGGCGCGGCGGGTATTCAGCCTCCTGGACGAGCCGGCGGAGCTCGTCGACCGGCCCGGCGCGCGTGTCATGCCGCGGTTCCACGATCGGATCGAGCTGGAGGGGGTGTCGTTCCGTTATGGTGACGACTGGGCGCTGGCCGACATCACCTTGATCGCGCGGCCAGGGGAGACCATCGCCTTCGTCGGACCCTCGGGGGCCGGCAAGACGACCCTGGTCCACCTCCTGCCGCGGTTCTACGAGGTGGATGGCGGCGCGATCCGCATCGACGGGGTCGACATCCGCGACCTGACCCTCGCCTCCCTACGCGGGCAGGTCGCCGTGGTCGGTCAGGACACCTTCCTGTTCAACACCACGGTGCGGGAGAACATCGCCTACGGCCGTCCCGGCGCGAGCCCGGAGGAGATCGCGGCGGCGGCCCGGGCGGCCAACGCCCATGACTTCATCTGCGAGCTGCCGAAGGGTTACGAGACCGCGGTGGGAGAGGCGGGGGTACGCCTCTCCGGCGGCCAGAAGCAGCGCATCTCCATCGCCCGGGCCCTGTTGAAGGATGCGCCCATCCTGATCCTGGACGAGGCCACCAGCGCCCTGGACACGGAGAGCGAGTCCCTGGTGCAAGAGGCCCTGGCGCGCCTCATGGCCGGGCGTACCACCTTCGTGATCGCCCACCGCCTGTCCACCGTGCAGCAGGCCAACCGGATCTACGTCCTCGACCACGGTCGCATCGTCGAGCAGGGCAATCATGCCGAGCTCCTCGCCCAGGGCGGCCTGTACCGCTACCTCTACGACATCCAGTTCGGGGAGGAGAACGGTAGGGGCCAGGGGCCAGCGGCCAGGGGATAGGCCTCCGGGAAAGACCGCGCCCTGGTCCCTGGCCTCTGACACCTGGCCCCTACGCTAATACCGCGCATTGAGCCCCACCGACCAGGCCGTCTGGTCGAGGAAACGTCCCTCTGCGGTGAGGCTGAAATAGTTACCCAGGGGTACATCGAGGCCGACGAAGACGCCGAACGACTCATCCGCCTCGAGGTCGACGGAGTTGGGGCCGTCTAACTGGGCGTCGACCACGCTGTAGCTCATCCCGAGGTAGGGCGTGGCATGGCGGAAGATGGGGAAGCTGGCGCCGGCGAAGAACTCGTACTCCCACCAGTCCACCGACAGGTCGGTGTTCTGGATCTCGTCCGAGACCGAGAACAGGAGGGTGCTCACCCCGACCGCCGCCGCGACGCGCTCGCCATCCCAGAAGGTCCAGCGGGCGCCGCCGCCATAGGCGAGGTCCGAGGCGCCACTCAGCTCGCCGTCCTGCTCGCAGATTTCCTGGGCATCGCCGGTGCACAGGTCGAAGCTGACCGTGCCGATCATGAGGTAGAGGTCGACGCGTGGGTGGAGCCCAAGGACCAACTTGAGCAGTGTGGTATCGACCTGCGACTCCTCCGCCTTCTTCCGGCCGGCGTCGAGGTCGCGATCGGATGAGCCGTACTCCACCGTGGCCTGCAAGACGAAGTCGTAGCCGGAGAAGACCGGGTTGCCGATCGCCTGGGCGTGGAGTGCGGTGGGGAAGAGGACGAGGCACGCAAGGCCGACGGCCGCCAGGGCGACGCGCATGGAGGGGCTCCAGAGTTACGGTGAGAACGGGCGAAATCCATCGCAGTCTTACCCAGCGACCGAGACGTGTAAAGTCTTCGGTTGACCCTTTTTGGAGGGCTCTGGTAGCGTCGTTCCAGCGGTTGTCGTGCGGAAAACCAATTGAAATAAAAAGAGGTTCGCCATGATGGGTCGTCGCGTAGGGGCCGTGGTAATCGCTGTGCTGATGGGGCTTTACCATGCGCGGCCCGCCAGCGGCCAGTCGGCCGTGCGCGACCTCGGGGCCGGTCAATTCCGTGCCCATCTGCCGCTGGCCGGGGAGTTCGATGAGGGCGAGGGCATCGGCGACTTCGTGACCCGGGGTGACCACCTCTACGTGGCGGCCTTCAGCGATAACAAGGCGCTCTTCCCGAACGATCCGCCCGCGGGCGGGTGGCGCATCTTCATCTACGACATCCGGGATCGCAGCAACCCAAGGTTCATCTCGACCGCCCCGATCGCCAGCCAGCCCGGCGCCCGTTTCCGGCTGAACACCGTGGCGGTGCAGGGCGACTGGCTCTACACCGCCGGTAACAGCGAGGACCTGTTCGTCATCGATATCGAACAGCCCACCCTGCCGGTGGTCTTCGTGCGCTCCGATGCCCTGGTCAACGATCTGGAAGATACCTTCGACATCGACTTCTTCGGCTTCACCTTCTCCGAGGTTCAGGACATCAAGTATCGCAAGCTCATCATCGAGGACGGCAACCTGTACGTCCTGTTCGACTTCACGGTCGACACGGACGCCCTGTTCGTCCCGGAGCTGACCAACAGCAGTGTGGCCATCGTCGACCATGTCGACGACTTCCCCCTGCGGATCTGCGACCGGGAGGATTGCCGGCAGACCGGCACCCAGACCCTCGACGTGCTGCTCAACAACCTCGCCGACACGGGGGACGACATCAAGAGCTTCGACTACGAGGACGGGCGTCTCTTCCTCGGCTTCGACGAGCTCCTCGATGTGGTCCCGGTGGGCGATTCCACCAACATCGAGCTCGATCAAGGCGGGTGCGGTGGCATCTTCGACTGCCTCAAGGAGCTGTTCATCGGCGGCGAGGACGATCCGTACCGCGACCTGGTGGTGGATGGCGACACGGTCTACATCGTCTTCACGGACGGCCTGTTGGTGAAGAAGGTGAAGGAGATCCGGGGTGAGGACAGCGTGGAGCAGACCGAGATCCTGGAGATCGAGCCGACCCTCAACTTCGAGGACAGCGACGGCTTCGCCACGGTCTTCGTCGATGACGACAAGGTCTATCTGGCGGACCTCAACGGGAATGTGCTGGTGCTCAACGATGCGGATACCGCCACACCGGGGGTCGAAGGCGCCCTGGTGAATGCCGGCTCGACGGCGACCGGTAGGGTCACCGGCATGGACGAAGATTTCGGGGACTTCTTCGTGGCCACCAACGACAACGGCCTCTTCATCATCACCGCCTTCGGCTTCGACGGCGGTTCCTCGTCGGGCGGTTGCGTCAGCCGGGGGAGCGGCCAGGTGAACGGGCTCGCCTTGGCTCTGCTCCTGTCGCCGCTGGTGGCGATCGCCGGCTGGCGTGGCCGGCGTCGCACAGGGGTCTGAGCGCGGGTGCACGATGGGCCGCCAGTGAGGCGGATGGTTTCGGGGGGTGATGCGGAGCGCGGCGGCCGGTCACGTTACCTGCGTGTGATCCTACGCGCCGGCCTCACCGCCATTCTCCTTACCCTCCTGGTGCGCCACGTGGAGTGGCGGCGGGTGGCGGAGCTTCTGGCTCATGTGCGGTCGAGGCCACTGGTGCTGGGCCTGGTTACCTTCCTCGCGGCGCAGCTATTGAGCGCCGCGAAGTGGCGGTGGATCGCCCGCCAACTCCGCTGTGAAGCGTCGTTGGCGCGGCACGTGCGTCTCTACCTCGCCGGTATGTTTCTTAGCCTATTCTTGCCGGGCTTCGTGGGGGGGGATCTCTTCCGGGCCGGTGGCCTGGCCGGTGCCGAGCGCCGCTGGCTACCGACGCGGGCGACGCTCTGGTCGGTCATCCTGGAGCGGTTGACGGGCCTGTGGGGGCTGGTCCTGCTGCTCGCGGTGGGTCTGGTCCTGAGTGGCCGGACACTCGACGGGACCGGCTGGCTCTCCCGGGCGAGCGGGGCCGTGGCCGCGGGGGTGATGATCTCCGCCGTTGCCACGGGTCGGTCTGTGCGGGGCGGCTCGTTGGCCGGGAGGCTGGAGGGCCTCGGGGCGTCACGAGGGACCCCGGCGCCGGTGGTGCGGGTGCTCGCAGCCTCGCTCGCCGTGCAACTCCTCTATGCGCTGGTCCACCTGCTGTTGGCCGTGGCACTGGGCACGGGGCTAACGGCGAGCCATTGGCTGTGGATCGCCCCGGCGGTAGGGCTGGTCGCCAGTCTGCCCATCAGCCTCGGCGGGTTGGGCCCAAGGGAGTGGGGATATCTCGTCTCCCTGGGGCTCGTGGGGCTCGATCGGGAGGCGGCCGTCGCCTTCGCCTCCCTCTGGCTCCTACTGGTCACGGTGGTGAGCCTCGCTGCGGGAGGCGCGTTGCTGGTCGGGGAACGATCGGGCCTCCGGGCGACGCGCCGCTAGACGCGGCGTCGGCCAGGTCCTCGCGCTCCTTCGGCGGCGGTAGGCCAGCCGTTACGGCAGCTCTTGGGTGAAAAATGATGCTTTGCGGGTGGAATTTATCCCGTAAGGAGACAGGGTCGATAAACGGCTAGGTAACCCAGGTTCCCCGTCAACGGCGATGTGGTGCACCAGGGTCGATATGAACCCGGCCGGGGGCGTCAGAGCTCGGGAAACAGCGTGACGAACGATCCGCTCATACTGCTGGTCGATGACGCGCCGGAGGTGGTCCGGCTCGTGCGCAAGATCCTGGCGCACGCCGGTTTGACACGGATGGAGAGCTTCACCAATCCCCTCGACGCGCTGGAGTGGCTCAGATCAAGCCTGCCGCACGTCATCCTCCTCGACATCGAGATGCCGGAGATGGACGGTCTCACCTTTCTCCGCCACGTGCGCAACAACCCGGTGACGGAGATGTTACCGGTGATCGTCATGACCTCCATCAACATGCGCGAGGTCAAGCTTGCCGCCCTGGAGGCCGGGGCCACGGACTTCGTGCACAAGCCATTCGATCAGCTAGAGCTGGTGGCTCGGGTGCGCAACCTCTCTCGCCTGAGCACCTATCAGAACATGCTGCGCTCCTCCAGCGACCACCTCTCGGAGCTGGTGAACGAGTACAGCAAGAGCCTCGACGAGAGCCGCCGCGAGATTATCGCGCGTCTGGTCAGGGCCGCGGAGTTCCGGGACAACGAGACCGGGCTCCACGTGGTCCGCATGAGCCAATACGCCATGCTCATCGCCCGGGCGATGGGGCTGCCCGACGACGAGGTGGCGACGGTCCTGCAGGCGAGCCCGATGCACGATGTGGGGAAGATCGCGATCCCCGATCGCGTCCTGCTCAAGCCGGGCAAGCTCGACGCGGAGGAGTGGGCGATCATGAAGACCCACACCGCGCACGGGGCGCGGATCCTCGAGGGCCACTCCTCGCTGCTCATGCAGGCCGCGGCCGAGATCGCCCTCTACCACCACGAGCGGTGGGACGGCTCTGGCTACCCGCACCAGCTCGCCGGGGAGGAGATCCCGTTGCGCGCTCGCATCGTGACCGTGGCCGACATCTTCGATGCCCTGACCTCCGAGCGGCCCTACAAGGAGGCGTGGTCCACCGAGCGCGCCCTCGATCACATAAGATCGCTCTCCGGGAGCCACCTCGATCGCCAGGTCGTTGCGGCCTTCTTCGCCTGCGTGGAGGACGTGTTGACCGTGCAGGGCAAGTACCGGGACCCGTCGCGGGCTGTGCCCTACCTGGCCCAGGTGGCGGGCGCCGCCGCGCGATAAAAAGGGGTGCCGGCCGAGCCGGCACCCCCTCTGCTTCACGGGCGCCTACGAGAGGCTTAGAAGCCGATCGACGCCATCACAAAGGCCCAGTGGGCGATGTCGTCGTTGTTCGCGTGGTTGAACCGCGCCTCCATCGCATCATCCTGGAAGAAGACCGAGTAGCCGGCGTAGATGTCGAGCGGCCCGCTCTTGGTCTTGAAGCCGAAGTCGAGCTCGGTACCATAAGTATCCACGGCATCGCCGTTGTCGTCGTGAAGAACGGTCTCATCCTCTTCGGCGGTGGTGAAGTAGTGGGCGTCCACGCCCGCCTTGGTGGAGCCGCCGAACGTGTACCACGCCTTGAGGTGGTAGTCGATCAGGCCCAAGCCCGAGAGACCGTCCGTTCCACCCAGCGTGGGCAAGATGTTCGGATTGAAGTAATCCATGTAGCCATAGAACTTGTGGTTGGTGGCCAGCAGGGTGGTGAAGGACTCCACATCGTCGTCGCTGGCGTCGTCGTCACCGGAGAGGTAGTCGACGCCCGCCCCCACCTTGATCGGTCCGCTCTGGAAGCCGACGTTGGCGGCGACGAGATAGGCGCTGATGTCGATGTCGCCCATGTCGCCGGTCTGATAGTCGGCGGTGAAGTCGTAGGTCACGCTCCCGGCCTTGCCGTCGTAGTAGAAGCCGAGGGTGTAGAGGTTGAGGTTGGGGCCGCCGTCGCGCACGTAGTAGAGGTGGGGCTGGAAGGATTGGTCCTCCGCCACATTCCAGATGGAGTGGAAGCCGGCAGCCCACAGGTCGTTGTCCTCGCCTTCGTCGGTGCCCACATCGGCCTGACGCAGGCCCGCACCCTTGCCCGCATCGTCATCCTCCCGCAGTTGGAGGATGAACGGCACGACCACTCCGGTGTCGCCAAATGCCTTGGAGAAGACGAAGCCGTCCAGGGAGCGGGCGTTCTGGGTCCAGTCCACCGCGCCCACCAGCCGCTGGTCGGCGAAGTTGATCTCCTGGCGGCCGACCTGGACGTTGATGCCACTGCCGAAGACGTCGTCCACCTTGAAGAAGGCCTGGTGCATGTCGAGGCCGTCGGCGCTGGCGTCGGTGAGGGTCGGGTCTCCTCCCGCATCCTCCTCGCCCCAGACGCGCACGTCCTGGATCTGCAGGAAGGCGTGGTAACGCTCCTGGTCGACCTTGGCATTGAGGCGGGTGCGCTGGGAGTTGACGATGTCGGTGCCGGTGTCGTCATTGAAGTCACGCAGGTCCACCTCGCCGCGGTAGCGGAGCTGCAGCCCCATCTCGAGGCTCGCGGCCGTCGCGACCGCGGGCGCCACGGCCATCCCGGCCGCCAGTCCCAGGCCGAGAATGGCCCCTCCACCAAGTCTGTTCTGGAAGTTCTTCATGCCGATGCCTCCTCCGATTCCCTCCCGGGTGGTTGATGCCGTCTGGGACTTGCCGCGTCCCTACCTGATTGGACGGTGTGGTGTGGAAAGATGCCGACGAGGCGTTGGGTGTTGTGGGGAGCGGACGGGGAACCATCGGCAAGAGGGAGGGGCCTTGCCGTTAGCTCGAGAGCTCACCGTGATGGGCCGGTGATGACGGAAGGAGACAAGGTTGGCGAAGCACGATTCACGCGGTCAAGTCTTTTGTCACAATTTATTTGCGCCTAATTTCACTAGACCTTTGCCGAAATGTTGTGCTTGACGCCAGCCCCAATCGTCGACGCCGAAACGTGGCCAGATGCGTCCGAGAGGGGCGTCATGGATCTCTCTTCCACGCCATAGATAATGCACCGTAGTGAGGATGTTGATGGGGGTCGGTGCGCGATCCTTCAGGATCAAACGGCTCACAATCCGCCCGCCGTGGGCGTGGATGGTCAGGGCCAGGATGCGGTATGCCTGCCGCCAGGCGGCACGGCAGGTGATTACGGGGAAGACGGGCTTGTCGCGGAGGATTTCCGCGGCCGCAGAGTTGATAAAGCCCATGACCGGCGGTGCCGGCGCCAGGAACCACGGCTGGGCGCCGAGCAGGATGGCGTCTACCTCGTCCGCCGGCGGGAGGTTCAGGGGGTGGATGGCGCACCCCACCGCCCGCTTGCACAACGGTGCGACGCCCCAGAAGGGGCGCTGTGGCCAGGGGAATGGGTAGGGCTCGACCGGCTCGATCGCCCGCCAGGTGACCGCGTGGTCTGCGGCGACGAGCGCGGTCGTCACCTCATCCAGGGCGCGCTTGGTTTGGCCGGTTTGGGAGTAGTAGATGACGAGCCAGCGCAAAACAGTCGTTTCTCCCCGCAGGGGAATCCCTTGAGACCCCCTCCCCCGGGAGGGGGCCAGGGGGAGGGCGTTGGGTGTCAGTGGTGCGGTGGGGGCAATACCCGCCGGAGTGTTCGGTCCGATCGCCCCCACCCCGGCCCTCCCCTGGTGGGGGAGGGGGATTATCTCTGGATCGAGTCGAAGGTCTCCGCACCGCGGTAGATCGCCGCCACGCCTAGCTCCTCCTCGATGCGCAGGAGCTGGTTGTACTTGGCGATCCGGTCGGTGCGGGAGGCGGACCCGGTCTTGATCTGGCCGCAGCCGCAGGCCACGGTGAGGTCCGCGATGGTGGTGTCCTCGGTCTCCCCGGAGCGGTGCGAGACCACCGCGGTCCACCCCGCACGACGCGCCATGTCGATCGCCGCGAACGTCTCGGTGAGGGTGCCGATCTGGTTGAGCTTGATCAGGATCGAGTTGGCGCACCTCTCGTGGATACCGCGGGCGAGGCGCTCGGTGTTGGTGACGAGCAGGTCGTCGCCGACGATCTGCACCTGCTTGCCGAGGGTGGCGGTGAGGCGCTGCCACCCGGCCCAGTCCTCCTCCGCGAGGCCGTCCTCGATGGAGATGATGGGGTAGCGCTCACACAGCCCCTGGTAGAAGGCGATCATCCCGTCCGCGTCGCGCACCGGGTCGGCCTCGGCCGCGAGGTGGTACTTGCCGTCGCGGTAGAACTCGCTGCTGGCCGGGTCCAGGGCGATGCGCACCTCGTCGCCGGGACGGAAGCCGGCGGCGGTGATCGCCTCCAGAATCACGGTAAGGGCCTCCTCGTTGGACGAGAGGTTGGGCGCGAAGCCGCCCTCGTCGCCGACCGTGGTGGAGAGCTTCCTGGACTTGAGGACCTTCTTCAGGCTGTGGAAGACCTCGGCCCCCATGCGCAGCCCCTCGGCGAAGGTGGCGGCGCCGACCGGCATCACCATGAACTCCTGGAGGTCGACGTTGTTGTCCGCGTGGCTGCCGCCGTTGAGGATGTTCATCATCGGCACCGGCATCACCCGCGCCTGAGCCCCGCCGAGGTACTGGTAGAGGGGCAGGCCACAGGTGTCGGCGGCCGCCTTGGCGCAGGCCATCGACACGCCGAGGATGGCGTTGGCGCCAAGGTGCCCCTTGTTCGGGGTGCCGTCGAGCTCGATCAGGTGGGCGTCGATGGTCGCCTGCTGCGAGGCGTCCATGCCGATCAGGGCATCGGCGAGGGTGTCGTTGACGTTGTTGACCGCATTCAGCACCCCCTTGCCAAGGTAGCGCCCTGCATCGCCGTCGCGTAGCTCCACGGCCTCGAAGCTGCCGGTCGAGGCGCCCGACGGAACGGCGGCGCGACCGTGGCCGCCGGAGGCGAGATCGACCTCCACCTCCACCGTCGGGTTGCCGCGCGAGTCGAGAATCTCTCTGGCATGTACGTTGACGATTTCCATGGCAGTCGCTCTCCGGAAAGGGGGGATAGGCGCCGGCGTGCCGCGCGTCTCAATTGAATGCCGATCGATACAGCGTGTCGACCCGCTGCAGGCTCTCTTCTAGCAGAGCGGGATCGAGCTCGTCATGGGCTATCGCGGACTCCGCGGCGTTCATCAGGACCTCGGCGTACCCCTGGTCGTGACCCACCAGCACCAGGTCCCCCCCTGCCGCCCAGTAACGGCGCACGATGTCCGATGGCTGGAAGTGGTCGGTGATGGCACGCATCTCCATATCGTCGCTGATCACCACGCCGTCGTATCGCAGGGCGTGGCGCAGCCAGCCGCGCAGGAGCCGCTCCGACAGGGTGGCCGGGAGCAGGGGGTCGACCGCGGTATAGCGGACGTGGGCCGGCATCACCAGGGTGCCGCCGCGCTCGATCAGGGCGCGGAACGGCGCGACGTCGCGGGCCATGAGCGTTGCCTCGGTGGCGTCGATCGAGGGCAGGGTTGCGTGCGAGTCGCCACCCGTGGCGCCGTGGCCAGGGAAGTGTTTCACGCAGGCAAGGACGCCGGCGCGCTCGCAGCCGCGCACGAAGGCCCGGCCGAGGCGGCCGACGAGCTCCGGATCGGCGCCGAAGGAGCGCTTGCCGATGAACGCCGTCGCTGGATCGGCCACCACGTCGAGCACCGGCGCGAGGTTGGTGTTGATCCCCAGGCCGGCCAGCGCCGTGGCCATCTCCTCGGCGACGGCCTCCACCTCCTCCTCGACGCCGCGCCCGCCGAGATCGCCGTGGGCCGGGTAGCAGGGGAAGGGGGGCGACGGCAGCCGTGAGACCGGGCCGCCCTCCTGGTCGACCGCGATCAGCACCGGTCGGCCGGCGACGGCGCGGATCTCCCGGGTCAGGTCGCGGATCTGGCTCGGGGCGACGAGGTTGTGGGCGAAGAGCAGGATGCCGCCGACCTGACGGTCACGCAGCAACGCCACACTGGTGGCGTCGAGCTGGGTCCCGGGGATCCCGACGACGAAGAGTCGACCGATGGGAAAGGCGGCGGTCATCCACCCAGCGCCATCGTCAGATTGGACGGCGGAAGAGATCGCCCCGGTGGGCGCCGACGAGCCGGATCGAGACCCCGCCCGCTACGCCGGGTACTTGCGGTTCATCCAGCGGGTGGTAGCGATCGCCGCCACGCACAGCACCACGATCGTCCCGCCTGCCTCGCCCCACAGCTCCAGCGCCCGGTTGGTGGCTGCGCCGCTCATGCGGCGCGCCTCCTCCACCGCGGCCGGATCGGTCGCCGTCTCGGCCTGGATGGTGTACGCGCGCTTGTTGCGGATCTCCTTGTACCCTTCGATGCCGCCGATCGAGAAGACCAGCATGGCCATCCCCCACAGGAAACCCACGATCAGGACGTAGATCGCCTCGCGCGCAACGCTGTAGTGGTATTCCGATGAGCTGGTCATGGTGGCGTGGCTCCGAAAAATAGCGGGGCGCATTGTCGTTGCGCATGGGGCGCAAGTCAATTCCAGCACGTGATCACGACACGTGGTGCGGATCGAGGTGGTCGCGTAGGCGATCCCCCAGGTGCACCGCGCACAGGACCGTGAGAAAGATCGCCAAGCCGGGAAAGGTGGTGATGTGAGGCGCCACGAGGAGATAGCTGCGGCCCGCATCGAGGAGGGCGCCCCAACTCGGTATCGGCGGCTGGGTTCCGAGGCCGAGGAACGACAGGGATGACTCCGCCAGGATGGCGTAGGCGAAGCCGAAGGTCGCCTCCACGAGGACCGGGGCGGCGACGTTCGGGAGCAGGTGGCGGAACAACAGACGATGGGTCGGCAGGCCGAGGGCGGTCGCCGCCGCCATGAACTCGCGCTCGCGCGCGGCCAGAACCTGACCGCGGGTGAGGCGCGCGTACCCGACCCAGCCGATCAGACTGAGGGCGACGATGACGTGGCCGATGCCGGGGCCCGCGGCGGCGGTGAAGGCGATCGCCAGCAGGATGCCGGGGAAGGCCAGGAAGATATCCGTGAGGCGCATCAGCACCTCATCCAGCCAGCCGCCGCGCCACCCCGCGATCAGGCCGAGGCTCACCCCGACGGCCGTCGTGACGGCGACGGTGCAGGAAGCGACGCCCAGGGAGACCCGTGCCCCGAGGAGCAGGCGCGAAAGGAGGTCGCGACCGAGCTTGTCCTGACCCAGCCAGTGTTCAGCCGAGGGCCCGCTCAGCCCCCCTGGTAGATCCAGTGCCTGGGGGTCGTAGGGGGCCAGGAGGGGCGCGAGCACGGCGCTCAGCGCGATGGCCAGCAGCGCCCATCCGGCCAGCCCCACCGGGGGCCAGCGGGCGGGGCGGGCTGGTCTGCGGGGGTTGGTGTCCATCGCTCCTCAATCTACATGGCTGTTGGCGGCGCCTGGCAAGGCAAAAGACCGGCGGCACCTCCCGTAGGTCGTGCTCCGCACCACAGGGGCGGCGGCATTGCACGGCGAGGAGGGCCTGCCTTGCGGGTGACTCAACGGCCATCCCCAAGTATCCCCGTTGAACGTGCCTACCCTTTCGTTGCCTGGCCAAGCCGTGATACGACGCGGGGGTGGACCTCAGTGAAGCGCGCATCGCCGCCCGGCAGCGCCTGATCTTCGCCCTCGACGTCGACTCGCCCGACCGGGCGCGCGATTACGTGCGCCTCGTGCGCCCGGTGGTGTCCTTCTTCAAGGTGGGGCTGGAGCTGTTTCTCGCCAGCGGGACCGACCTCGTCGAGGAGTTGGTGGCGCAGGAGCTGCGCGTCTTTCTCGACATCAAGCTGCTCGACATCCCGGCCACGGTGGAACGGGCGGTGGCCGCCGCGGCGCGCCGCGGCGTCACGGTGGTCACGGTCCATGCGGACCCAGCCGCGGTGGCCGCCGCGTGCCGCGGCCGCCAGGGGAGCGGGACCAAGGTGTTCGTCGTGACGCTGCTCACCAGCCAGGCTCATGCGGGTTCGCAAGGTAGTGCGGCCGACGTCGTGGCGGCGCGCGCCGCCATCGCCGCCGCCGCGGGTGCCGACGGGGTGATCGCCGCGGGCCGGCCCGAGGAGATCGCCGCGGTGCGGGCCGCCGGACCGGCCTTGCAGATCATCTGCCCGGGCATCCGCCCCGCGGGTGATGCGGCCGGCGATCAGCAGCGGGTGGTGACCCCCGGTGCCGCGATCCTTGCCGGTGCCGACTACTTGGTGGTGGGCCGACCGATTCGTGACTCCGTCGAGCCCCTCCTCAAGGCACGGGCGATCGTCGAGGAGATGGCGGCGGCCCTGCGGCAACGGGAGAGTTGAACGGCGGGTGTGCAGAGCGGGTGGGGTGGTAGTCTGCCATTTATGGATCTGTCGACCATCCAGATCACTCGGCGTGACGTGCGGGAGGTTGTCCTCTATCGCGCCGGGCTATGGCTCGCCGGGATTGGGACGGCGGTGCTGGCGCTCTGGCTGGTCGCGCACGGTGCCATCGACCTCCGGGGCGTTCACGTGCCGGTTGGCCTCGCCGCCACGGCTTGGGTCGCCTCCGTCGCCCTGTGGGCCGTGACCCTCGGCGCGACCGTGGCGGTGCGCTACATCCACCTCTACATGGGGTGGCTGCACACGGTGTTGCGCGGGTTCATCGCGGTGGGATTGGCCGCCTGTTTCCTCGCCACTGTCCTCGGTGGCGGGCTGGCGACCAACGTCTACCAACGCCCGTGGGCCGGGATCGGCTACGGCTTCGTCTTGGCCACCCTGTGTGGCATCGCGGTGAAGGAGATGCTGTGCTTCGGCCGCATCACCACCCTTGCGTTTGCCGTGGTCACACCGGTGCTCGCCCTCGGCCACCTCCTAGGCCTGCTCTCGCCCCTGCGTGAGGTGCAGCTGTTCTACCTCGATTTTGCCCTGCTCGCCGCCTTCGGTATCGCCAAGCTGTGGCAGCCGTATGCCGCCGACGTGGGGGACAAGGCGCTGCTCATGCGCCTGCGCGGCTACCCCCTTCCCGCGGACTACGAAGGCCCCTGGCCCCCGGCTCCTGGCCCCTGATACCGTCCCGCCATGGGCGACTACCTGGTGATCTCCGCGATCGGTGAAGACCGCCACGGCCTGGTGTCGCGGTTGACCGGGGTGATCGCGGAGCATGGCTGCAATGTCGAGGACTCGCGGATGAGCGTGCTCGGCACGGAGTTCGCCGTCATCCTCCTCCTCTCGGGGGAGCGCGAGGCGGTGCAACGGGTCGGCGAGGCGGCGCGCGCGGTGGGGGAGGAGCTTGGCCTCCTGGTGACCGCCAAGCCGACCAGCGCGCGCTCGGCGCGGGCGGTGGCGGACCGGGTGCCGTACGAGGTCCACGCCGTGTGTCTCGACCACCCGGGCGTGGTCCACGAGATCAGCCATTTTCTCGCCCAGCGCCAGATCAACATCGGCGACCTCACCACCGCAACCTATCCGGCACCGATCACCGGCGCGCCGATGTTCTCCCTGCGTATGCAGGTCGAGGTGCCCGCCGGTCAGGCCCTCTCGGCACTGCGCCGCGAGTTGGCCGAGTTCTGTGATCGCCTCGGCGTCGACAGCGAGATCCGCCCCGCCAAGGGCTAACCCACCTTCCCACACCATCTTCGAACGAGGAGAGATCCATGGCCAAAGCTACCCTGAGCCCCGATGACAAGCTGGCCGTGAAGACACAGCTCACTACGGCCCGTAGCCGCCTGGATGCCGCCCACGAGGCGAGCGACAAACGCAAGGCCCGCCACGCCCGGCGTGGGATTCGCGTCGCCAAGCGCAAGCTGCGCGCCATCGCGCGGATTCCCGCTCCGGCCGCGGCGGAGTCGGCCGAGTAGTTGCCGGTCCCGGACCGCGAGCGAGCGCGATGGGGTTGCTAGACCGGCGCGACGTCTACCCGCCGATCGAGCCGTATGCCACCGGGACCCTCGCGGTAGGTGCGATCCATCGGCTGTATTACGAGGAGTGTGGGAACCGGGCGGGGGTGCCGGTGCTCTTCGTCCACGGTGGACCGGGTGCGGGGTGTGACGCGTGGAATCGCCGGCTATTCGATCCGGCGGCCTATCGGATCATCCTCGTCGACCAGCGCGGTGCAGGTCGCTCCACCCCCCACGGGGAGCTGCGCGACAACACGACGGCCCACCTGGTGGCGGACATCGAGGCCCTGCGCCGCCACCTCGGAGTCGAGCGGTGGTGGGTCTTCGGTGGCTCGTGGGGGTCGACCCTCGCCCTGGTCTACGCCCAGGCGAATCCAGGGCGGGTCATGGGGTTGGTGCTACGCGGCATCTTTCTGTTCCGGCCGGCCGACATCCGGTGGTTCTACCAGGAGGGGGCGAGCGCGATCTACCCGGATGCCTGGGAGGCGTATCTGGCCCCGATTCCGGAGGCAGAGCGCGGCGATCTCGTGTCGGCCTACTACCGGCGTCTCATCGCCGACGATCCGGCGGAGCGCTCGGCGGCAGCGCGGGCGTGGTCTGTGTGGGAGGGGGCGACGTCGAAGCTCCTCCCCAGCGAGGGGCTGGTCGCCACCTTCGCGGAGGAGCGCTTCGCCCTCGCCCTGGCGCGCATCGAGTGCCACTACTGCCTCCACGACGCATTCCTGGCGCCGGACCAGATCCTTCGCGACGTGGCGCGCATCCGTGATCTCCCGGCGGTGATCGTGCAGGGGCGCTACGACATGCCGTGCCCCGTCAACCAGGCGTGGGCCCTGCACCGTGCTTGGCCCGAGGCGGAGTTCCGCCTGATCCCAGACGCCGGCCATTCGGCCACCGAGCCGGTCATCACCGACGCCCTGATCCGCGCCACGGACCGGTTCCGGAGCGGCGCCGGATGACCGTGGCGCCGCCTCTTCGATGGTCCTCTAAGGAAGGCAGGGAGGGTGCTCGCTGCTTTCTAACCCGCATCTTTCCGCTGTGTCCTCGTCCGAGGTAGGAGCCGGTTGCACCGGCGATCCGCGCCTGCGGCGCGGCCGGCCCTTCGGGCCTGGATCGCCGAAGGGATTCGGCTCCTACCACCCTGCCGGCAGGCAGGGGGCCGGCCAACATCTCCGTGTATCGGCAGGCTCTCGCGACGATCCCTTTGGGAAAAGTCGCACCGCGGCGCGAGCCACGACTTCCTGCCTTCCTTGTTTTCCCGCATTCCTTAGAGGAAGGACAGAGGAAGGACGCCTCAGTCCCTCTGAAAGAGTCGGTGGAAGTTCTCCTCGATGGCGTGCTCCACGTCCGCGACGGCCATTCCGCGCAGCTCCGCAATGGCGGTAACCGTGGCAGGGATGTTGGCCGGCTCATTGCGGGTGCCGCGCTCCGGGGCGAGGTAGGGGGCATCGGTCTCGGTGAGCAGGCGGTCCAACGGCAGCTCGCGGGCCATCTTCTGGAAGAGCTGGTTCTTGGCGATGTTGGCCGGGATCGAGCAATGGTAGCCGGCGGCACACACCTCGCGGGCGAGGTTGAACCTTCCGCCGAAGCAGTGGAAGTCGACCCGGGTCGCGCCGCGCTCGCGGAGGAAGGCGAGGGTCTCCACCTCCGCGCCGCGCGAGTGCACGATGAGGGGACGGTTGTGTGCCCGGGCGATCTCGATCAGGGCGCCGAACACCTCGCGCTGGCGCGCCATGTAGTCGGCCACCCAGTACGCGTCCAGGCCGCACTCGCCGATCGCGACCGCATCCCCGGCGTGGGCGTCGATGAAGGCGAGCTCGGTGTCCGCATCCACCGGCCGCTGATCCCATGGTAGCTCGTGGCCGCCGGCAAGGATCTCGTTGGCGATCGCGTCCACCGGATAGATGCCGAGGGCCGGAAGGACCTCGGGGTAGGTGGCGGCCAGCTCCAGGACGCGGCGGTTGTCTGGCCCGTCGGTGCCGTTGGTCACGATGCGCGTCACCCCGGCGGCCCGCGCCCGCGCCACCACCTGGGGCAGGTCGGCCGCGAATCGTTCATGGGTGAGATGGGTGTGGACGTCGACGAACGGCATGGCGATCGGCCTAGATGGAGTCGCTCGCCTGGGGCAGGGCGACCGTGCCGCTGGTCCCTGCCCCGTGGTCGTAGACCAACACGCCGCCGCGCCGTGCCGTGACCACCAGCAGGGCGCAGGTGCACAGGGCGATCGCCAGGTAGGCACCGAGGAAGACACGCTTCGCTGGCCGGAGGCGGACCATCATGCGCAGGGCGAGCATGCCGGTACCGAAGAAGTTGACCAGGCCGGCGAACTCATGGTGGGCGTCGAGCGCCGCCTTGGTGGCCTCGGGGAGGGGCTCGATGGCGTGCTCCGCGACCTCGCCGGTGAACCCGGCGGCGAACGCCGCCACCACCCCGAGGGCCACCAGGAGGAAGGTGACATCGGCCCACTCGCGACGGCGCAGGAGGAGAAAGATCCCATCCATCAGGACGCCCACCAGGAGCAGGACGATGGGGAAGTGGACGACGACCGGGTGGATCTGCTGGAGGGGCATGAGGGGAGGGGCGAGGGGCCAGGGGGCTAGCGGTGTCGCGGCCAAGTTGCTTGGACGTTGGCCGGCGCAACAGAACGACGAGAATTGGCGACTGGGCAGTGGCCACCCATTCTCTGGCCCCCGGCCCCCGGCCCCTGGCTCCTGAACATCAGATCTTCTCCCCGGTTCGCTCCCAGTCCTTGAGAAAGGCGGCGAGCCCCTTGTCGGTCAGGGGGTGGGAGGCGAGGCGCTGGATGACGTTGAACGGGATGGTCGCCACGTCGGCGCCGAGCAGCGCCGCGGTGTGCACGTGCTCCGGGTGGCGGATGCTGGCGACCAGCACCTGGGTGGCGAATCGGTAGTGGCGGAAGATGGTGACGATGTCCTGGATCAGGGCCATGCCGTCTTGGCCGATGTCATCCAGGCGACCGACGAAGGGGGAGACGAAGGTCGCCCCAGCCTTGGCGGCGAGCATGGCCTGGTTGGCAGAAAAACACAGGGTGACGTTGGTCTTCACCCCCTCGGAGGTCAGGGTCTTGCACGCCTTGATCCCCTCGAGGGTGAGGGGCAGCTTGATGCAGATATTCGGGTGGATAGGGGTGAGGCGGTGCGCCTCGCGGACCATCCCGTCGGCGTCGGCGGCCACCACCTCAGCGGAGATGGGGCCGTCTACCAGCATGCAGATCTCCTCCAGTACCTCCCGGAAGGGACGTCCGGCCTTGGCCACGAGGGAGGGGTTGGTGGTCACGCCGTCCAGCACCCCCATGGCCTGGGCCTCGCGGATCTCGGCGACGTCGGCGGTATCGATGAAGAACTTCATGGGGCTCCTCTGCGCGGGGATCTCGCCAGGCTACGGCAGGCACCGTGAGCAGCGTAGCAAGGCTTAGGAAGAAAGGCGCCGTCCCGAGAAGGACGGCGCCTGAGCCTGTGGATCTCCCGCGGTCACCCCCGCCGGCGATGGCGTGACCCCAGGAGGTCGATGATGGCGTTCGTGACGATCCCGAGGCGATCGGGGCTCACGATGCGGTCCGCTGTAGCGCCATTGCGTGGCGGCGGCTCCGCCGCAGGTGGCGGGCCGGTAGCCCGAGCAACCCCACGGTCAGAAGTACCCAGGTCGCCGGCTCGGGGACAGATGCGGGAACCTGCGGGACGGGCCCCGTGATCGATTCCGACGATTCCAGACGGCCGTTGACGTGGCCGGTGAAGTCGCGATTGAAGATCCCGGACCGGAAGGGCGCCGACAGATCGAGTTGCAACTCCATCAATCCCGCAGGGTTCGTGAACATCGCCATGAGGGCACCACCGGTCGGCGCGAGTTCCCCGGAAAGGACCGCGCTGTCGAGGCCGTTAACGCCCACGGCGCTCAGCGACACGAGTTCGCCCGCCAGGAGCAGTGTGTTGTCCCCGCCGATCACCACGACATCGGGTGCCCCGGGCGCGGTGCCAAAGGTGGCCGTGGTGATCCCGCCATGGGAGGTTGCGTCGATGAAAGAGGCCGCCACGTGAACCTGGCTGCCGGCCAGCACCGGTGCCGGTGCGAGGCCCGCCGTGGCGGTGAGCACCCCATCGATCTGGATCTGGTCGGTCGCGGCGCTGAAATCCAGGGCGCCATCCAGGGACAGTGTGGACATCGGGTGGGCCGACCCGACCGTGCCGAGTAGCAGGGCGGCGCCGAGGAGGATTACCCGGCTGGGCCGGGGGCGGCTATTGATGGTGGTCGGGCACATGGTGTGGCTCCGGTACTCCGGGGTGGGGTTCCACCGAGCCCAGAGCAAGACCGATGCCATGGCGCAAGTTTTTCGGCTAACACGTTGTTGAAGCGGGTTTTTCCGTGATTATATTTGCCTCGTATCCCACCCAATTTTGCGTGCGGTGAGTCGCAATTCGGGACGCTCGGGCCGGTCGCGCCCATACCCTACGAATTTCGCGAGAAAAGCGACGTAACTCCTCATATCCAGTGGCATTTGCCCGCCAGTGAATCCTCTTTGCAGCGTCTCACTCTGAGACGCGCAACGGTGGCCAGACGGCGTCGCCGTCACTCATACCGCAGGGCCTCGACCGGGTCGAGGCGGGCGGCCTGCCAGGAGGGGAAGAGGGTGGCGAGGAAGGAGAGGGCGACCGCCGCCACGGTGACCAGGCCGAAGTCGCCCCAACGGATCTCCACCGGCAAGGTGGTGAAGTAGTAGACGTCGCCGGGGAGCTCGATGAAGTGCCAGCGGTCGAGCACGGTGCACAGGACGACCCCGATGGCGAGGCCGACCACCGTGCCGGTCAACCCGATGATCAGCCCCTGCCACAGGAAGATGCGGCGGACGAAGCGACGGGTCGCCCCCATCGACCGGAGGATGGCGATCTCCCGTCCCTTCTCCATCACCGTCATGATCAGGCCCGAGACGATGTTGAAGGCGGCGACCAGCACGATGAGTGTGAGGATGAGGAACATGGTGATCTTCTCCAGCTTGAGGGCGGAGAAGAGATTGCGGTTCATGTCGATCCAGTCGCGGGTCCAGTAGGGGAAGCCGAGGCGGTGTTGGAGGTCGGCGGCGATCTCCCCGGCGCGGAAGAAGTCAGTCGTCTTGACCGCGATACCCGTGATGGCTGGGCCCATGTGCAGGAAGTCCTGGGCCGCCTCCAGGGAGACGTAGGCGAGGGTGTTGTCGTACTCGTACATACCGGTCTCGAAGATCCCTGCCACCCGGAAGACGCGGATCTTGGGAATGACCCCGCCCATGGGGGAGGGGTCACCCATGGGCGAGACCATGGAGACGTCGTCGCCCAGGTAGGCGCCGATGGTGCGGGCAAGCTCGCGGCCGATGAGGATGCCGGGCCGGAGCTGATCGCCATCGATCATGGCAGGGGACTCGGCCAGGGCGGCGACCGAGCCCTCCACCAGGTTGTGGGACAGCTCGGCGACCCGGTCGATGCGCGCCGGGTCGATGCCATGCAGGACCACCCCGGAGACCCCGCGGGGGGTGGTGAGCATCACCTGGCTGAGGATGAAGGGCGAGGAGCCGATCACCCCGGTGGCGTCGTCGATCGCCCCCAGTGCCCCGTCGATGTCCGTGATCCCGGCGGGGTCGTGGGAGAGGACGACGATGTGGGCGTTGGTCGACAGGATCTTGTCGCGCAGGTCCTCCTCGAAGCCCGTCATCACCGCGATCACCGTCAGCAGCGCCGCCACCCCCAGGGCGATGCCGCCCACCGAGATCCAGGTGATCAGGGAGATGAAGCGACTCTTGCGCCGCGAACGCAGGTAGCGCAGGGCGATGAACAGCTCGGGGGACATTGTTAGGGGTTAGGGAGTAGGGGCTAGGGATTAGGGGTGGTTGGCCGCGTTGCGGCCAGGATCTATTCGTGTCGACGCTCGCGCCCGACCCTCAAACAATAGGTGGCCGCGTAGCGGCCATCCATCCCTAGCCCCTAACCCCTAGTCCCTGGCCTCTCCCCTGGGCCGCATCTGCGGAAACAGCACCACGTCGCGGATCGAGGTGGCGCCGGTCAGGAGCATGACCAGACGGTCGATGCCGATGCCGCACCCCGCCGTGGGCGGCAGGCCGTACTCCAGGGCGAGGAGGTAGTCCTCGTCGAGGGGGTGGGCCTCGTCGTCGCCCGCGGCGCGCTCCGCGAGCTGCTCTTCGAATCGGGCGCGCTGGTCATCCGGGTCGTTGAGTTCGGTGAAGGCGTTGGCGATCTCGCGGCGGCCGACGAACAGCTCGAAGCGCTGCACCAGGTCGGGGGCGCCGGCCTTGCGTTTGGCCAGGGGCGAGACCGCGACCGGGAAGTCGATCACGAAGGTGGGCTGGACGAGGTGCGGCTCGACCACGATCTCGAAGATCTTGGTGACGATCTTGCCGTGGGGGTCGGCGGCCGACGGGGCGAGGCCCATCTCCTTGGCCCGCGCCCGGGCGAACCCCGCGTCGCTCAGGATGCGCTCGCCGTCGTCCGCGTGCTGCCGGATCCCGTCGGCGATGGTGATCCGCCGCCACGGTCGCGTCAGGTCGATGTCGTGGTCGTGCCAGCGGAGTCGCCGCCCGCCGCAATGGCTCTCGGCCAGCTCCACGATCAGCTCCTCCACCAGCGCCATCAGGTCGTCGTAGGTGGCGTAGGCCTGGTAGAACTCCACCATCGTGAACTCAGGATTATGGTCGAGGTCGATCCCCTCGTTGCGGAAGTTGCGGTTGATCTCGAAGACCCGCTCGAATCCGCCCACCACCAGACGCTTGAGGTAGAGCTCCGGGGCGATGCGCAGGTACAGGTCGATGTCGAGGGCGTTGTGGTGGGTGATGAACGGACGCGCGGCGGCACCGCCGGCGAGGGCCTGCATCATCGGCGTCTCGACCTCGAGAAAGTCGCGGCGGGTGAGGAAGCGGCGCACGCCGTCGACGATGGCGGAACGCTTGCGGAAGATCTCCCGCACCTCGGGGTTGACCATCAGGTCGAGGTAGCGCTGGCGGAAGCGGGTTTCGACGTCGCTGAGGCCGTGCCACTTTTCCGGCAGCGGGCGCAGCGACTTGGTCAGGAGGGTGAGCGCCTCGACCCGCACGGTGAGCTCGCCGGTGCGGGTGACGAAGAGTGGACCACGCACCCCGACGATGTCCCCCAGATCGAGCCGCTTGGCCAGGGCGTAGGCCTCGCCGAGAACCTCCTTGCTGAGGAAGATCTGCAGGCGCCCCGTGGCGTCTTGCAGGTGGCCGAAGCCGGTCTTGCCGAAACTGCGCAGCGTCATGATCCGGCCGGCGATCGCCACCGGCACGGGATTGTTCGCGAGTGTCTCGGGGGTGCTGGCGCGGTGGCGATCGATGATCGCGGCGGCGGTATCGGTGGGATAGAACCCCTGGGCGTACGGCTCGATGGCGGCCGCGCGCAGGGCGTCGACCTTGGCGCGCCGGGCGCGGACCTGATCGTTCTCCTGGGCCATGGACGGAACTCGTGACACTCGCAGTGGCTGACGAAAGGGCGCGCAGTCTAGCCCGCCGTGCGCGCCTTGTGTAACCACACCACAGGATGAATGGAGCCCCACGGCGCGGAGAGGCCCTCTCGGCATTGTGGGGCTTTGCCGACAGCTCGACCGGTGGCGCATGTGCGGGGACGGCGGGCCTTGGATGACGCGAACGGAAAATCCAACACCTGGCGCCGAATCGCCTCCAGTCGGCCGTTGGCTGTCCGAAAAGAGGGACAGCATTCTCCCGCCAATCCTCCCGTACGAGGTGGTATTTGGCACAGGACGACTCCCTCGCGCTCCTCGCCCACGAGCTCAAGACCCCTCTGGTGACCGTCCGGCAGGCATGTGCCCTGCTGGCCGATGGGGTGGCTGAGCCGCTGAGTGACGATCAGCGCAAGCTGGTGGAGGTGATCCGCCGGGGGATCGGCAACCTGGAGGAGATGACACGGGAGATACTGGAGCTGGCCCGGGCGTCACACCACGACGTCGTCTTGCACCACTCGCCGGTGGAACTGCTCGATGTGGTGCGCGCGATCTGTGCGGGGCTTGGCCTGCAGGCGCAGGCGGAGGGCATCGAGCTGGTGATCGATGGTCCGACCGGTTTGCCACCGCTGTGGGGGGACGGCGAACGCCTCGGCCATGTCGTCGAAAACCTCGTCACCAATGCCCTCCGCCACTCGCCACGCGGTGGACAGGTCGTCGTACAGCTGATCGGCGAGGAGAACCGCCAGATGGTTCGGGTGCGGGACCATGGCCCGGGGATCGATCCGGACGATCTGCCGCACCTCTTTCTCCCATTCGCACGCGGCCGTGACGCGCGGGATGGCCAGGGCCACGGCCTGGGGCTGCACCTCTGTCAGCGCGTGGTGGTCGCCCATGGCGGGCGAATCTGGGTGGAGCAGCCGGAGAACGGCGGCAGCGATTTCGTCTTCGTGCTGCCGGTCGATCGCCGGGCCGCGCATGGTGCCGAAGAGCCGGTTGCGCAGGAGGCGGTAAGATGGCAGAGACCAGGATCCTAATTGTCGACGATGATCCACAATTCGCGGAGCTGCTCACCATGCGGCTCCAATTTCACGGCCATCAGACGCTTCAGGCGCGCGACCTGACGACGGCGGGCTATTTGCTAGAGACCAAGCCGGTCGATCTCGTCCTGTGCGACCTGTGTCTCGGTCGCGAGAACGGCCTCGACCTGCTGCCCGTGGCGCAGGGGCTCCATCCCCATCTGCCGGTTCTCTACTTGACCGCGCATGGCACCATCGGGACCGCGGTGGAGGCGATGCGTCTCGGCGCCGCAGGCTTCGTCACCAAGGACTTCGAGGACGAGGAGCTGCGCACCGAGATCGATCACGCCCTCAAACAGGCGGCCCTGCGGCGCCGGGTCGACCGTCTGGAGGAATTGGTAGGGGAGCGGTTCGCCTTCGAAAACATCATTGGCAGCAGTACCCCCATGCGCGATGTGCTGCAACAGGTGCAACGGGTGGCACGGACCAACTCCACGGTGCTGATCACCGGCGAGAGCGGCACGGGCAAGGAGCTCATCGTGCGTGCCCTGCACACCCATAGCCCGCGCGCTGACCGTCCCTTCGTCGCCGTCAACTGTGCCGCCCTTCCCGAGACCCTGCTGGAAAACGAGCTCTTCGGCCACGTGAAGGGGGCCTTCACCGGCGCCGCGGACAGCAAGATCGGATTACTGTCCGTCGCCAACGGTGGCACGGTGTTTCTCGACGAGGTCGGGGAGATCCCCCTCACGACCCAGGTAAAGCTGTTACGCGTCCTGCAGGAGCGTGAGTTCACCCCGCTCGGCTCGACGGAGTCCCTGAAGGTGGATATCCGCATCGTCTCGGCGACCAATCTCGATCTGAAGGAGGAGGCGAAGGCCGGCCGCTTCCGTTCCGACCTCTTCTATCGGCTCGGCGTGATCCCGATCCACCTGCCGTCCTTGCGTGACCGGCGCGAGGACATCCCGCCGCTGGTCAACCACTTCGTGAAGGCCTTCAACCGGATGCTGGGCAACAATGTCACCGGCGTCCATCCCGACGCCATGCGCGCCTTGATGCGCTACAACTGGCCGGGCAACGTCCGCGAGCTGGAAAACGTCGTGGAGCGGGCCATGGTCATGGCCGAGGGCGACGTGGTTCAGATGCAGGACATGCTCTTCGATTCTCAGCTCAGCGAGACGCCGCGTGGGAGCAGTCCGGCAGAGATCCTGTGTTACGCCGACGCGAAGGCGACATTCGAGCGCGAGTTCCTAGATAACCTCCTCACCACCACCCGCGGCAACGTGAGCGAGGCGGCGCGAGTGTCCGGGCGCATCCGCAGCGACCTCTACACGATGATGAAGAAGCACGGCATCAACCGTGCCCGGTACGTGTAGCTGGTCCCTGCACGCTCCGGGTCGATCCCGTCTGGTCCGAGGTAGGCGCCGGATCCCATCGGCAACCTCGGCGCGAAAGGCCTGCCGCGCCCGTGGCGCCGCTGGAAGTGCAGCGGCCTCCTCACTGCGGCGCGGGATCTAACGTAGGGGCACGGCATGCCGTGCCCCTACAACGGTCTGCCGCGCGGGATCGCCGGTGTCGCCGGCTTCTGCCTCATTGGATGCACGGCTGGCCGATGAGGCTAGTCCGCGAAGCGATAGATCCGCTCGCTCGGCCGGGCGAGGTCGAGCCGCTCGCGGGCGAGGCGTTCCATCTCCAGGTGGCCGCCCGTGAGGTCGGTCAACCGCTCCTCGTGCTCGCGCCGTTGCTGCAGCAAGCGCGCGACTTCGTCGCGCGCCGCGTCGATCTCCGCTCGCTTCGTGGAGCGCTCCAGCCAGCTATTGTCGCTGAACAAGGCGAGCCCCACCATGATCACGGCCGCGGCCACGGTGGCGGCGATCCCGGCCGACCACGACCAGGCGCAGCGTTCTGTAGGGCGCGCGACCCATACCATGGTCTACTCCGTGCGCTTCATCACGGGATGGCTACGTCGTGGCGGAGGGACGTTGCGGGCTAGGTGGATGGCGGACCGCCACCAGCGTCGCCCTGGAGGTAGGCACGCACAGGTTCCGGCAGGTCGTCGCCGGGGTCAAGACCCCGGGCGAGGTCGGCGCGGATCTTGGTGGAGGAGCACTCCACGGGCGCCATGGCGAGAAATCGCACGCGTTCTGCGAACCGCTCACCGGGCAACAATCCGGAGAGGGCCGCGCGTACCCGGTCAATCGGCACCTCGGGACGGGGAGCGACGAGGAAGGATGCGTGCCGTACCACCTCCTCGGGACGCCACCAGTTGGGCAGGTCGAGGAGGGTGTCCGCGCCGATCAGGAGCGAGATCGGCGTTTGCTCACCGCCCTCCATCAGGGCGGCCAGGGTGCGAGCGGTAAACGAGGGCGCGGGGAGGTCCCCTTCCAGGGTCGCGACGGACAGGGCGGGATGGTCGGTGCATGCGAGGCGCAGGAGATGGACGCGCTCGGCGAACGGGCGGATCGGACGGGCCCGCTTGTGGGGCGGAGTGAGGGCGGGGAGGAAGACGACGCCCTCGACCCCCGGCACGGTGAGCGCCGCGGCCGCCATCGCCAGGTGGCCGCGGTGGACCGGGTCGAAGGTGCCGCCGAAGTAGACGAGGTGCCCCACCGCCGTACCGTAGCGGGTCGCGCGACTCGCTCCAAGCGGGGGGAGGCGAGGCCATCACCGTCGACGCCCTGGCCATCACGCCATTTCATCTCAGGAAGGCAGGAAGGTAGTAGTAGGCGACGGTGCTTGGGCAGCCGTTCCTGCCTTCCTGCTTCTTTCCTGCATTCCTGAGATGGATTCTCGGCCACAGCGCTACGGACGGGAATGGGGAGGCAGCCCGCCGCCGGCTACAGGATCGAGCAGCGGCAGCTCGGGCAGAAGGTCCAGCCGTCCTCGACCGGCCGGTGGCAATTGCCGCACACCGGCGAGATCAACTGCTCCTGGCAATACGGGCAGAAGACGAAGTCGGTGCGGATCTCCTTCTCGCAGGTCGGGCACGAGGCGATAGCCACCCCGGGGTCGGCGATCCGCTCGGCTACGGTTCTCGGGCTCGCACCGTCGAGGCCCGCGAGGACATGCTCGACCTGTTCCTTGAAGAGCTCGACCTGCTTGCCCAGGAATCGATAGATGCGTGCCCGGGACTGGATGGAGAGCTGCTCGCCTTCCACCTCCAGGCGCTGCAGGTGCGGGTGAAAGATGCTGATCTCTCCAGCGCCGACCGCGCGGTCCAACACGCCGGTCGGTGAAAAGAGGATGCGGTGGTTGGTGAGATAAAGCCTGCCGTCCTGGGCGATCACCTTGTTGATAGAGAACCGCACCCGGATCGCGTCGACGATCTCCTCGTCGTATTGCAGGCTGATCTTCTCGTTCACGGTGGTGGCAGCCACGGTTCCTCCTTGAGACGGTACCCTTTTCTCGCCTGTTCGGTGGGTGCCGCGGTGACTTGATCGGTGGCGATGCGGGCACCCGGGCGTTGTCCGGAGACCTAGATCACCCGTCACTCGCGGATCTGGCCGCTTCCTAGAATCACGTACTTGGTGGTGGTCAGATCCTCCAGCCCCATGGGGCCGCGGGCGTGTAATTTGTTGGTGGAGATGCCGATCTCCGCGCCCAGGCCGAACTCGAAGCCGTCGGTGAAGCGGGTGGAGGCGTTGACGTAGACCGCGGCCGCGTCGACCTCGCGCAGGAAGCGGCGTGCCCGGTCGTAGTGGTCGGTGAGGATCGCCTCCGAGTGGTGGGAGCCGTGAGCGGCGATATGGTCGAGGGCCATATCCAGGGAGTCGACGACCCGGACGCTGAGGTTGAGGTCGAGCCACTCGGTGTCCCAGTCCGATCCCTTGGCCGGCACCACGGAGGTCCCCATGGCCGGTGCGAGCAGGGCGCAGCTCCGCTTGCAGCCGTGAATGGTCACCCCGGCCGCCTTGGCGCGCGGCGCGAATCCGTGGAAGAAGGGCTCGGCGCTCTGCACGTGGACCAGCAGGGTCTCCATGGCGTTGCAGGTGCCGGGGCGCTGCGCCTTGGCGTTGAGGGCCACCTCGACCGCCATGTCCACATCCACGCTGCGATCGACGTAGGTGTGGCAGATTCCCTTGTCGTGCTTGATCACCGGGATGGTGGAGTTCTCCACCACGAAGCGGATCAGCCCCTCGCCACCGCGCGGGATGATCAGGTCGACCCGGTCGTCCATCTTGAGCAGGCGGTTCACCAGCGCGCGATCCGGCTGATCGACGAAGGTGATGGCCGCCGCCGGCAACCCGGCCGTCGCCAGTGCCTGCGCGAGCACGGCGGCGATCGCGCGGTTGGAATGGATCGCCTCGGAGCCGCCGCGCAGCACCACGGCATTTCCCGACTTCAGACACAGGCCCGCGGCATCGGCGGTCACGTTCGGGCGCGACTCGTAGATGATCCCGACCACCCCGATCGGCGTGCGCACCCGGCCGATCTCCAGGCCGTTGGGTCGGACCCTCTGGCGGACCACTTCGCCCACCGGGTCGGGCAGGGCGACGATCTGGCGCAACCCCTCGGCCATCTGGTCGATCCGTGCGTCGGTGAGGGCGAGGCGATCGAGCAGCGCGGTGCTCAGCCCCTTGTCCCGGCCGGCGGCGAGGTCGTGCTCGTTGGCCTCCTGGAGCCGGTGCCGGGCCCTCTGCAGGCCGTCGGCCATGGTCGCCAGCGCGAGATTCTTCACCGCGGTGGAGGCGAAGGCGAGGCTGCGGGCGGCCTGGGCCGCCGCGGTCACGGCGGCGTCGAGGTCGAAGGGTTGACTCATAACAGCACCAGATTGTCGCGGTGGATCACCTCGTCGAACGAGGCGTAGCCGAGCGTAGTCTGGATCTCCCGGCTATGGCGACCGCGGACCTTGACCAGATCGTCGGAGGGAAAGTTGGTCAGGCCGCGGGCGAACTCGCTCCCCTCCCGATCGCAGCACGAGATCGAGCTTCCGGCGGGAAAATCCCCCTGGACCTCGACGATGCCGGCGGCGAGCAGGGAGCCGCCCCGCTCGCGCAGGGCGCGGCACGCGCCGTCATCCAGGAGCACCCGGCCGGCCGGTTTGAGGCTGTAGGCGATCCATTGCTTGCGGCTGCTCAGGGAGCGGTGCTCCGGCCAGAACAGGGTGCCGACCGGCGCGCCGGCGAAGGCCCGGCTCAGCTCGCCGTCCTTGTGGCCGTTGAGGATCACCGTCGCGATGCCGTAGCGCCCCGCCTGGCGGGCGGTGAGCACCTTGGAACGCATGCCCCCGGAGCCGACGGTGCTGTGGCTGCCGCCGGCCAGGTCGAGGATCGCGCCGTCGATCTGGGTCACCTCGTCGATGTGGGTGGCATTGGGGTCGACGTGGGGGTCGGCGGTGAACAGCCCGTCGATGTCGGACAGCAGGGCGAGGAGGTCGGCGTCCACCAGGTGGGCGACCTGCCCCGACAGGTGGTCGTTGTCGCCCAGGCGGATCTCGGCGGTGGAGACCGTGTCGTTCTCGTTGATGATCGGCACCACCCCGTGGCGCAGCAGGGTCTCCAGGGTGGCCCGGGCGTTGACGAACCGCTGGCGGCTGTGGGTGTCGTCGTGGGTCAGGAGGATCTGCGCGACCGTGGCCGAGTGGCCCCGGAAGGCGGCGTCGTAGGCCGCGATCAGGGTGCCCTGGCCGACCGCCGCTGCCGCCTGACTCTCCGCGAGGCTCTTGGGGCGGCCGCGGATGCCGAGTCGTTTGGCCCCGGCCGCGATGGCGCCGGAGGAGACCAGGAGGCACTCCCGGCCGTCCCGGCGGAGCTGGGCGATCTCCGCGACGATCGCCGCGATGCGATCGATATCGAGGCCATCTCCCTGGGCCGTGAGGACGCGGCTGCCCACCTTGATCACCACGCGCCGGGCGTCGGCGAAGAGCTGTCGTCGGTTCATGGGTGAGGGGGCAGGGCGGCGAAGCGGAGGAAGCTACCGGAGTGTCGGCACAACGCGGGTGACAGTCAAAAGCGCCGCTGCCTCCGGAGCCCTTGGTGCATTGTAGGTCTATTCACGCGGGAACCCAGGAAACCAGGGGCACAACACCCCTGACTGTCGCTTCCTGGTTTCCTGGTTTCCCGCGTTCCATTCATGGCCTTCCGCGCGACACGGGATTGCGCCGGAGTGCGAAACCAGGGCGCGATTCATGCCCTATTCTTCCGTGTGGTTCCGTGGATCCCGCGGTGAGCGGCCCAAGAGAAGATCGCTGATCGGGTCACTCCCACGCCACGTCGGCGCTCGGTGTGCTCGGCGCAGGGCCGGGGATCGCTCGCGCGTCGCGGTGGGCGACCACCAGGGGCCAGATCGCCTCCAGGAGGGCGGGGATGCCGCGGCCGGTCGCCCCGGAGATCGGGTAGAGGGGCAGGCCGTGCTGGGTGCAGTAGTCACGCAGGGCGACGGGGACCTCGCCGTCAGTCACCAGGTCGAGCTTGTTGGCCACCACCAGCCGTGCCTTGCCCACCAGGTCGGGGGCGTGGGCGGCCAGCTCCGCCTGCAGGATCGGCAGGGCGCGCACCGGCTCGGGGTCGGCCCACGGGCCCACGTCGACCATGAAGAGGAGGATGGCGCTGCGCTCGATATGACGCAGGAAGCGGTGGCCGAGGCCCGCCCCTTCGCTGGCCCCTTCGATGATGCCGGGGATATCGGCGATCACGAAGGCGCGCTCCACGTCGAGCTCGACCATGCCGAGCTGAGGCTGCAGGGTGGTGAAGGGGTAGTCGGCGATCTTCGGCCGGGCGTGGGAGACCACGCTCAGCAGGGTCGACTTGCCGGCGTTAGGGAAGCCCACCAGACCGACGTCGGCGAGGAGCTTGAGATCCAGTTGCAGGGTGAGCTCCTCACCGGGCTCGCCGGGCTGGGCAAAGCGCGGAGTCTGGTGGGTGGCGCTCTTGAAGTGCGCGTTGCCCTTGCCGCCGCGGCCCCCACGGGCGACGACCACCGCCTGCTCCGGCTGGGTCAGGTCGGTGATCTCCTCGCCGGTCACCAGGTTGCGGACCACGGTGCCCACCGGCACGTGGATCCAGCGGGTCTCGCCGTCCCTGCCGCTGGAGTTGTGGTTACGCCCGGGCTCGCCGTCGTCGGCGTACTGGTGCTGCTGGTAGCGCAGGTCGATGAGGGTCGTCACCTTGGGGGAGGCCTCGATCACCACGTCGCCGCCGCGACCGCCGTTGCCGCCATCCGGCCCGCCCCGGGCGATGTACTTCTCCCGGCGGAAGGTGACTGCCCCCGGTCCCCCGTGGCCGGAGCGGACGTAGATCTTGGCCTGGTCGACGAACATCGGTGGCAGTAGGTAGTGACCAGTCGAGCGGTACGTGCGCGGCGGGCGCGGGATGGCGGTGCGGCATCCGCCGCCGGCCGAGTATGCGGCCCGGCCGGGGCACAAAAAAGGGAACGGCCATGAGCCGTTCCCTGGCAGGGTTCCCGCGGCGACCCGCCTGCGGCTACGTGACCGGGATGATGCTGATCTGTTTCTTACCCCACTTGTTGCGGCCGAACTCCACCTTGCCGTCCACCTTCGCGAACAGGGTGTCATCACCGCCGCGGCCGACCCCCAGGCCGGGGTGGTACTTCACGCCCCGTTGGCGCACCAGGATGTGGCCGGCGCGCACCTGCTCGCCGCCGAACTTCTTCACCCCCAGGCGTTGGGAATGAGAGTCACGGCCGTTGCGGCTGCTACCGACGCCTTTTTTGTGGGCCATGGCAGTCTCCTCAGCGTTCGATCGCCGCCACCCGCAGGGCGGTGTAGGCCTGTCGATGGCCGCGCATCTTGTGGTAACCCTGACGGCGTTTCTTCTTGAAGACGAGGATCTTCCGGGCGCGGTCCTGGGCAAGGATCTCGCACTTCACCGTGGCCCCGTCGACGAACGGCCGGCCGACGGCTACCTCGTCGCCACCGCCGACGCACAGCACGCGGTCGAACTCCAGGGTCGTGCCCACCTCGCCGTCGATCTTCTCGATGCGCAGGAAGTCACCCTCCTGCACCTTGTATTGCTTGCCGCCGGTCTCGACGATCGCGTACATCGTGGGTTCCTGTGGGAAAAGGGCAGCCTAGATACCACGCCGGCGAGCAATGGTGCAACGGCAAAGGCGTTTCCCGCGCTGTCCCATCGGCCTGGCCCCACAGCGCCGTATCGCCGCGACACCGTGCCAGACCTCCATCTAAGGAAGGCAGGAAAGGGGCAGGAAGGCAGGAAGCGCTGTCGCCAGCACCGCTGCTTTCCCCATCGTTCCTGCCTTCCTGTTGTTTTCTTGCATTTCTTCGGGATGTGGGCACTTGACGATACGCCGCGTCGCCGCGGCCGAGTGCGATCCCCGCCAAGGGGCCGGCGATCTTGACACCACGGCCCGCTCGGCAATCCTCTGTGTGGCATCTTGCCGGCGGAACCCTCCATGGCCGACCCCCTGCGTATCGCCCTCGCCCAGATCAACCCGACGGTGGGGGATCTCGCCGGCAACCGGGACCTGATCGTCGGCCGGCTCGCGGCCGCACGGGAGCAGGGTGCCCAGGTCGTGGTCTTTCCGGAACTGGCGGTGTGCGGGTATCCGCCCCGGGATCTCCTCCACAAGCCGGCCTTCTTGCACCGCCTGCAACGATGTCAGGAGGCGATCGCCGCGGCGTGTCACGGGGTGGTGGCGGTGGTTGGCGGCGTGGCGGTCGGGCGGGTGCTGCACAACGCCGCCTTCGTCTGCGCCGGGGGCCACGTGGTCGCGGTACAGCGCAAGACCTGCCTGCCCAACTACGACGTGTTCGATGAGCGCCGCTACTTTCACGCCGCCGCCTCCGGCGACAACACCCTGTTCAACCTCGGCGGCGCCAGCCTCGGCCTGTCGATCTGCGAGGATATCTGGGAGGAGGGCGGGCCTCTGGCGGAGCAGGCCGCCGCCGGGATCCGCCTCCACGTCAACATCTCCGCCTCCCCCTACCATGCGGGCAAGGGATGGGTGCGACAGGAGCTGGTGTGCGACCGAGCAAGGAGTTACGGCGTTTACCTCGTGTTCTGTAATCAGGTCGGGGGGCAGGATGATCTGGTCTTCGACGGGGGCAGTCTGGTGGCGACCCCGGATGGGCAGCTCCTCGCCACCGGGGCCGTCTTCGTGGAGGACCTGCTGATCGTCGACCTGCCCTGGCGAGACCTGGGCCGCCGCCGCGCGGACCCCGCCACGGCGGGCATGGTGGTTCACCCGCTGCCGTTGCCAGCGGCGGTCGCGCGACCCGTTCCAGAGCGCCGCCCGATCGTCGTGCGTGCCGACGAGGAGGAGCCGGGCGAGATCTACCACGCCCTGCTCCTTGGCCTGGGCGACTACTTTCACAAGAACCACTTTCGCTCGGTCCTGGTCGGGCTGTCCGGGGGTATCGACTCGGCCCTGGTCGCCACGCTGGCGGCCGACGCCCTCGGACCGGACAAGGTGACCGGGGTGCTCATGCCGAGCCGCATCTCCTCGGCCGGGAGCGTCACGGACGCCGAGGCCCTGGTGGCGAACCTCGGTATCCGCTCCTACAAGCTGCCCATCGCGGGAATCGTCGCGGCGGCGGAGCAGACCCTGGTGCCGGCGTTCACGGGACGGGCGGCCGACGTGACCGAGGAGAACATCCAGTCCCGCGCCCGCGGCGTGCTGCTCATGGCCCTGTCGAACAAGCTCGGCGCCCTGGTGCTCGCAACCGGCAACAAGTCGGAGATGGCGGTGGGCTACGCCACCCTGTACGGCGACATGTGCGGCGGCCTGGCGGTGATCGCCGACGTCCCCAAGACCTTCGTCTATCGCCTCTGCCGGTGGCGCAACCGGCAGCCGGGCGGGGCGGTGATCCCCGCGGCGATCCTCACCAAGCCCCCCTCCGCCGAGCTGCGTCCGGACCAGAAGGACACGGACTCCCTGCCGGACTACGCCGTCCTCGACCCGATCCTCGACGCCTACGTGGAGGAGCACCGTCCCCTGGAGGAGATCGTCGCCCAGGGCTTCGACGAGCAGACCGTGCGCGCGGTGGTGCGTCTCGTCGATCGTGCCGAGTACAAGCGCCAGCAGGCCGCACCGGGCATCCGCATTACCCCCAAGGCCTTCGGCACCGGCTGGCGCATGCCGATCACCAACGGCTTCATCGAGGAGTGGGGGTGACGGCGCTGACGAATTTCATTGGGCGCCTTCCATCTGAGGAAGGCAGGAAAGGGGCAGGAAGGCAGGAAAGCCTGTCTTTGGCGCTGGCGGTCGTCCCCACGTTCCTGCCTTCCTGAACTTCCTGCTTTCCTTAGATGGGGTGCCGGACGTCGCGCTGCGTTCGGCGAGCCGATTCGCCGCGGTGCGCGGTGGCTGATTTTTGGGGGAGGAGGTATGGTGGCGGCGGCGTAGGTCGGTCCTCGCCGCTGGCCCCATGACCCCTCGCATCGTTGCCGTCATTCCCGCTCGCTACGCCTCGACTCGGCTGCCCGGCAAGGCGTTGCTGGAGATCGGAGGGCGACCCATGGTGCAGTGGGTGTACGAGGCGGCGCGGCGGGTCGCGGCGGTCGACCGGGTCGTGGTCGCCACCGACGACCAACGGATCGCCGACGCGGTGGCCGGGTTCGGCGGGGAGGCGGTGATGACCGACGCGGACCACCCCTCGGGCACCGATCGGGTCGCGGAGGCGGCGCGGCAGATCGGCGGGGAGATCGTGGTCAACGTCCAGGGGGATGAGCCGCTGATCGATCCGCAGGTGGTGGCGGCCGCGATCGAGCCCTTGCTGGGCGATCCGGCGGTGGTCATGAGCTCCCTGTGCACGCGGATTCGCAGCGAGACGGACTGGCGCGACCCCAACGTGGTGAAGGTGGTGTGCGCCCGCAACGGCGATGCCCTGTACTTCTCCCGCGCCCCCATTCCCCATCCGCGGGGCGGGGGAGAAGCGGCCGCGCTGCCCCTGTTCAAGCACCTCGGCCTCTACGTCTACCGCCACGACTTCCTGCAGCGGCTCACGCAGTTACCCCCCAGCCCCCTGGAGGAGATCGAGCGATTGGAACAACTTCGCGTCCTGGAGGCGGGCTACCGGATTCGCATGGTCGAGACGACGGAGGATTCGATCGGCGTCGACACCCAGTCGGACCTTGATCGCGTACGGGCACTCGTGGTTGGATCGGGCGGTGGCGAGTCAGGGCGGTGATGGCCGGGAGCGCGGCGCCGATTCGGACCGGGCCGCGGGGAGCGGCGGGCTGCCCAGTGGTCGTGGCGGCGCTACCGTACATCATGCAGGTAGTCAAGGGGCCGAGGCCATGAGCAAGTACATCTTCGTGACCGGCGGCGTCGTTTCCTCCCTCGGCAAGGGGCTGGCGTCGGCCTCGATCGGGACCCTCCTGGAGGCGTACGGCTACTCCGTCACCATCCAGAAGCTCGACCCGTACATCAACGTCGACCCGGGGACCATGAGCCCCTTCCAGCACGGCGAGGTGTACGTCACCGACGACGGGGCCGAGACCGACCTCGACCTCGGCCACTACGAGCGGTTCATCAGCACCTCCATGACCCGCCGCAACAACTACACGACGGGCAAGATCTACTACTCGGTGATCGAGAAGGAGCGGCGCGGGGTCTACCTCGGCGGCACGATCCAGGTCATCCCGCACATCACCGACGAGATCAAGGGGGTCATCCGCGGCGTGGCCGACGGCTACGACATCGTCATCGTCGAGATCGGCGGCACCATCGGCGATATCGAGTCCCTGCCGTTCCTGGAGGCGATTCGCCAGTTCCAGTTCGACGTCGGCCGGGACAACGTCGCCTACGTCCACCTCACCCTGGTGCCCTACATCCAGGCGGCCGGGGAGATGAAGACCAAGCCGACCCAGCACTCGGTGAAGGAGCTGCGCGCCATCGGCATCCAGCCCGACGCCCTGCTGTGCCGCACCCAGTACCGCATCCCCGCCGACATGCGGCGCAAGATCGCCCTCTACTGCAACACGGAGGAGCGCTGCGTCATCTCGGCCCTGGACGTGAAGTCGATCTACCAGCTTCCTCTCTTCTTCCACGAGGAGGGGCTGGGGCGGATCCTCCTGGAGCGCCTGCGCCTGAAGGCCGGTCCCGCGGACCTCTCCGACTGGGAGGCGGTGGTGGCCGGGATCACCCATCCCGCGCACGCCACGACCATCGGGCTGGTGGGCAAGTACGTCGATCTGAAGGAGGCGTACAAGTCCCTGTGCGAGGCCCTCACCCACGGCGGTCTGGCGAACGACTCGCGGGTCCACCTCAAGTGGATCGACGCGGAGCAGCTCGACGACGCGAGCGCCGCGGACGCCTTCGCCGACTGCAATGGCATCCTGGTGCCCGGTGGCTTCGGGGAGCGGGGGGTGGACGGCAAGATCCGTGCCGTGTGCTACGCGCGGGAGCACCGGGTGCCGTTTCTCGGTATCTGCCTCGGTATGCAATGTGCCGTGATCGAGATCGCCCGCCACCACTGCGGCCTGGCGCAGGCGAACTCCACGGAGTTCGTGCCGGACACGCCGGATCCGGTGATCGATCTGGTCACCGACTGGGTGGATCCGCGTTCCGGCAAGGCCCAGCACCGCACCAAGGACAGCGACAAGGGCGGGACGATGCGCCTGGGCGCCTACGAGTGCCACCTGGTGGAGGGCTCCCTGGCGGCCATGGCGTACGGCACGCTCGTGGTCCACGAGCGCCACCGCCACCGCTACGAGCTCAACAACCGCTACCGCGAGCCGCTAGAGCAGGCCGGGTTGCGCTTCACCGGCCTCTACCAGGGCGAGGGCATCGAGCTGGTGGAGATCGTCGAGCTCCCGGACCACCCGTGGTTCCTCGCCACCCAGTTCCACCCGGAGTTCACCTCCCGTCCGCGCAAGCCCCATCCCCTGTTCCGGGACTTCGTCGCGGCGGCCCTGGCCCACCAGCGCAAGCCGGCGGAGGCGGAGCTACTCGCATGAGCGACCTTCTTCTGCCCCTCCACACCCCGCCCACCCGCGAGGTCATGGTCACCGACGACGTGGTCATCGGGGGCGGCCGGCCCGTCGTGCTGTTGGCCGGGCCGTGCGCCATCGAGAGCGAGGACCTCGCCCTGAGCACCGCCGCGGCAATTGCCACCATCGCCCGCGAGCTGGAGATCCCGTACGTCTTCAAGTCCTCCTTCGACAAGGCCAACCGCACGTCGGTGGACGGCTTCCGCGGCCCGGGTCTGGAGGAGGGGTTGCGCGTCCTGCAGAAGGTCCAGGACGAGGTCGGGGTGCCGGTGATCTCCGACGTCCACACCGAGGCCCAGATCGGCCCAGCCGCCGAGGTGATTGACATCCTCCAGGTGCCCGCCTTCCTCTGCCGCCAGACCGACTTCGTGGTGGCGGTGGCGCGGAGCGGCCGGGTGGTGAACATCAAGAAGGGGCAATTCCTCGCGCCGTGGGATGCGCAGAACGTGCTCGACAAGGCCACCTCCACCGGCAACCACCGCATCACCCTCACCGAGCGCGGGGTGTCGTTTGGCTACAACAACCTGGTGTCCGACATGCGCTCGCTCCCCATCCTGCGGGAGATGGGCTACCCGGTGGTGTTCGACTGCACCCACTCGGTGCAGCTCCCGGGTGGCCTCGGCGGCAAGTCCGGCGGCCAGCGCAAGTTCGTCCCCTACCTGACTCGCGCGGCGGTGGCCGCCGGGGTCGACGCCCTGTTCATGGAGGTCCACCCGGACCCGGCCAGCGCCCTCTCCGACGGCCCCAACATGGTGCCGCTGGCGGAGCTGCGGGGGTTGCTGCAGGAGGTGCGGGCGATCGAGGAGGCCTTGAGAGGCAGGGGCCAGGGGCCGGGGGCCAGGGGGTAGGAGGCGCCGGGCCTGCGGCCCGGCGATTTATGTGGTTGATCTAGCACCCGGCGACAACTCATCGGCCGCGCAGCGGCCATCCACCCCTATCCCCTGGCCCCTGGCCCCTGATGTCCACCCCCTGCCCCACCGACACCCTCGCCATCGGGCGCCGCGTCCTGGAGATCGAGGCGGAGGCGATCCGGCGGGTCGAGGCGCGCCTCGGGGAGTCGTTCACCGCCGCCGTCGACCTGCTCTTCGCCTGCCAGAAGAAGGTGGTGGTCACCGGCATGGGCAAGTCGGGGTTGGTGGGGAAGAAGATCACCGCCACCCTGGCCTCCACCGGCACCCCGGCGATCTTCCTCCACCCGGCCGAGGGGATCCACGGCGACTTCGGCATGGTCACCCCGGGCGACGTGGTGATCGGCATCTCCAACAGCGGCGACACCGAGGAGGTGGTGCGGCTGATCCCGATGATCGAGCGCATGGGCTGCCCGTTCATCGCCATGACCGGCGGCCTCCACTCGACCCTCGCCCAGCGCGCGCAGGTGGTCCTCGACGTGGGGGTGGAGAAGGAGGCGTGCAACCTCAACATCGTCCCCACCTCCTCCACCACCGCCACCCTCGCCATGGGCGACGCCCTGGCCGTGGCGCTGCTGGAGCGACGCAACTTCCGGCCCGAGGACTTCGCCCAGTTCCACCCCGGCGGCAGCCTCGGCCGCCGCCTGTTCGTCAAGGTCTCCGACCTCATGCACAGCGGCGACGCCCTGCCGGTGGTCGACGAGACCTGCACCCTGCGCGAGGCGCTGCTGATGATCACCGCCAAGAAGCTCGGCCTAACCACCGTGGTCGATGGGGCGGGGCGGCTTGTCGGGATCTTCACCGACGGCGACCTGCGCCGCACCCTGGAGGGCCACGCCGACCCCCTGAGCAGGCCGGTCGCCGAGTTCATGGGCAAGCACCCCCGGACCATCGCGGCCGACGCCCTTGCGGCCCTGGCGGTCGCGCGCATGGAGGAGCGCTCCATCACCAGCCTGGTGATCGTCGACGGGCAACATGCCCCGGTCGGCGTGATTCATCTCCACGACTGCCTGAAGGCGAAGATTGTCTGAACGGCAGGGGGATAGGGAGTGGGGGATAGGGGATAGGCAGTGGATGGCCGCTATGCGGCCAGCAAGTTCTCGTTTGGTGCCGAATTAACCTCAGAAAACTCGCCGGGCCGCAGGCCCGGCACCTCCCCTACTCCCTACTCCCTAGCCCCTCATGAACTCCGACCTCTCCGTCCGGGCCGCTGCCATCCGCCTCGTGCTCCTCGACGTGGACGGCGTGCTCACCGATGCGCGCATCACCTACGACTCGGCGGGCCGGGAGTCGAAGTCGTTCCACGTGCGCGACGGCCACCGCATCAAGCTCGCGGCCCGCCACGGCGTCGCCTTCGGCATCATCACCGGCCGCAGGTCAACCGTGGTCGACCAGCGCGCCGCCGAGCTCGACATCGCCATCGTCCACCAGGGGGCGAAGGAAAAGCTGCCGGTGTTCGAGCAGGTCCTCGCCAGCGAGGGAGTGACGCCGAACCAGGTCGCCTACATGGGGGACGACATCGTCGACCTCCCCATCCTCACCCGGGTTGGTCTCGCCGCGACCCCGGCCGACGCCGTGCCCGAGGCCGTGGAGCACGCCCACTTCGTCAGCCGCTTCCCCGGCGGCCGCGGCGCGGTCTGCGAGTTGATCGAGCTGATCCTCCAGGCGCAGGGCAAGTGGGACGCGATCCTGCAGGGATACCTCGGTGGCTGAATTGAGACGAGTCTCTCACCACAGAGACACAGAGTTCACAGAGGATCAGCGGAGACAAGGTGCAGCGCCGTTTCTGGTGAGCATGGCGCCGATTTGTAGGGCCGGTTTCAACCGGCCGACGCCGTGCTTGCAACCTGTCCTGGCGACCGGCGGGCTGAAGCCCGCCCTACGGACGGTGTTGTTTCCGGCGCCAGTCGCGATTTCCGCAGATCCTCACAGAGAGCACGGCCGGCCGACTCACGACAATTAAAGACAGACTCTGTGTCCTCTGTGCCTCTGTGGTGAGAGACTTCTTCGCATGAACCTCCCCAATGCCCTCACCCTGTTCCGGGTCGTCCTCGTCCCCCTCTTCATCCTCTTCTTCTACCCCCTGGTGGTCGACGACCACACCTACTGGGCCGCCGGGTGGACGTTCGCCATCGCGGCGATCACGGACTTCTTCGACGGCTACCTCGCCCGCAAGTACGGCCAGGTCACCCGCCTGGGCAAGCTTCTCGACCCGATCGCGGACAAGGTGCTGATCACCGCCGCCCTGGTGATGCTGGTGGAGATCGAGCGCGCCCCGGGGTGGATCGTCATCGTCATCCTCGGCCGGGAGTTCGCGGTCACCGGCCTGCGCGCCCTGGCCGCCAGCGAGGGGGTGGTGCTCGCCGCCGAGTCCCTCGGCAAGTGGAAGGTCGGTGCCCAGATCACCGCCATCCTCATGCTCCTGGCCCACCGCATCTGGTTCCTCCCCTTCATCCCCTTCCGCCCCATGGGCACCGTCTTCCTCTGGCTCTCCATGCTCCTCGCCGTCGTCTCGGGCCTCCAGTACGGCCTCAACTACTGGCGCGGCGGGGAGGGGGGGGGACTTCAGTAGGCAGTAGGCAGTAGGCAGATGGGGCTTCGGCAAGGTGCGGCCATCGGAGACTGGATGGGCGCCTGAGCCCCCGCAGTCGGGCGATGCTGGTGGAGGCGCGGACGAAGCGGATCAACCACCTGCGCGGGCCGGTGAAGGTCCTGGCCCGCCGGGTGCGCTCGTGTGATGCCGACCCGTTTGCCGTCGTGGCGACGACCTCGTTGTTGGCCGCTTGGCGCCTTGGTGAGAGAATTCTTGATCACCGCGGCGACGTGGCGAGCGACACTTTGCACCATCCCACGTAGGATATCTCCATGAAGCTTGTCCGGACTGTCATGCGTCCCGCGGCCGCCGTCCTGATGGTGGCCAGCCTGGTCGCCTGTTCCCTGGGCCGGTCGCCGGTGATCCAGCGCGAGACCCTTGCGGCGCAGATCGCGGCGGGCACCGGACCGCTCGTCCTCGACGTGCGGTCGGGATCCGAGTACGACGCGGGTCATGTACCCGGCGCGATCAACCTCCCCTTCCAGTCGGTGGCCTCCCGGCACGAGGAGCTAGCCGTCGCGGCGGGAGCGCCCATCGTCGTCTATTGCGCACACGGCCCGCGCGCCGCCTGGGCAGGGCGTGCCTTGCGCAAGGCGGGCTACACCCATGTCCTCTACCTCGATGGACACATGACCGCCTGGAAGAAGGCCGGTCTCCCCACGGAGGCCACGCCGACCGCGGCCGATCCCGAGTCGGCGACGGATCGCGATCCGTCACGATGAGGATGTCGGTGGCGGCTCACGGGCGAGTGGCCGTACGGATGTCCCCCCGGTGACGGCAAGGCTCTCCCGGAGCGGCGACCGTTTACAGCGTCTTCAGGTATTCGATCAGCGCGTCTTTGTCGGCGTCGCTCAGGTTCACGCCGTACTCGTGGCCCTGGTTGCCGTTGCCGCGGCGGGTCGTGTCGTAGCGCGAACCCTCGCGCTCCGCGGCCACGCCCTGGGTGACGAAGCCGACGTTCTGTTGATCGTAGACGTCGTAGCCGCGATAGAACTCCGCTGGACGATCGGCCGCCGGGGTGAGGAGGTCGCGCAGGGTGGGCACCGAGCCGTTGTGCAGGTAGGGGGCGCGGAGCCAGACACCGTCGAGGTGCACGGCGATGTAGCCGTCGAGGGGTTCCTCCACCATCCCGCGGCGCTCGGCGCCGAGCTCCGTTGCGGTCCGGTTGGCGGCGATCGCCGCCTCCTTGTTCCAGCTCGCGATGCGGTTGGGGTCGGTGCCCACCTCGTCCACCCGGACGCTCTTGCCCGTGCGGTCGCTGGCGTGACAGCGGGCGCATTGCGCCGCGAAGAGGCCGCGGCCGGTAGTGGCGAGCGCCTGATCCACGGGGAACGGGTACTCGGGCGGCGGCAACGATCCCAGGTACTCCACCAGCCAGTCCATCTGCGCGGCGAAGTCGGCCTGGGGCTTGGCCACGATCCCCAGGGCCGAGTCCGTGATCACCGATCGCGCGTCGTAGGTGGCGCCGTCCCAGTTCAGGCGCATGCCCTCGTCCGGCTGGTACTTGTCGAGGTTCCAGATCGATGGGCAGTCCGTCGGGCCGTAAGTGCCATCCTCCGGCATGTTCAGCATGAAATACTTGGTGAGGTTCATGGCGTCGTCGCGCCCCGGTCCCCACGGCGCCATGTCCGCGCGACTCATCCAGTCGAAGTTACGCGCCAGGAGGGCCTGGTGGGTCAGGGGGATGATCAGGAAGCGGTAGAGGCCACGGTCGAGCCAGGACAGGTCGGTGACCAGACCGATCTCCGCCAGGATGTTGTCCGCGTTGAAGCGCGGATCGCGGGCCGCCTGGCTGAGGAAGGAAAAGAAGCCCTGGATGTCGTTGGTGTGGGCGGGGCCCGCGATCACGAACACGGGGGGCGCCTCCGGGGACTCGCGGTAGGAGGCGGTGTGACACACCGCGCAGGTGTTGCTCACCCGGGGAAAGCCCACGGTCTTCTTGGTGAAGCCGACCGGCAGCTCGTGCCCCTCTTCCCATGGCACGCCCAGGGAGGCATAGCCGCCGGGGCCCGGGAGGTACTCGGGGAACATGCGCGGCAGGACCACGAAGATCCAGTACGGGATGCCCGCCTCGTTCTCACCGCCGATGGAGCCATACTTGAACCGTTCCTCGGCGCTGGCGAAGGGCGGCTGGTCCACCTCGCGCAGCAGCTTGTACCAGCCCAGGGCGGCGCCGGTGACGATCAGCACGGCGAGTAGCACGACGACCGTGAAGATCCATCTCCAGGTATGCGATCGTTTGGGGCTCATCGAGATCTCCCGCCGGCCGTCGCCGGCTCAGAACGTCTTGAGGAATTCGACCAGGGCGTCCTTGTCCGCGGGCGGCAGGTCGGTCCCGTAGGCCGGACCCTCGTGCCCCTGGTTGCCGTTGCCGGCGATACGGGTGTCGTACACGAAGAACGCGCCGCCCCCCTGGGAGGCCGTGTTGGACACGAAGCCGACCTTGACCGGGTCGTACACGTCGTTGCCACGATAGAAATGCGATGGCCGGTCCGCCGCCGGCTCCAGGAGGTCCCGCAGGGTCGGCACCGAGCCATTGTGCAGGTAGGGGGCGCGCAGCCACAGGCCGTCGAGGGGCATCGAGGCGTAGCCATGGGTCTTGCGGAAGTGGCTGAAGCGCTCGTCGCCGTAGCCCGCGTAGAGCAGGCCCTGGTTGACCGCGAGCGTGCGGGTGTAGGAGTCGAGGCGGTGGCGATCGGTGCCGATCTCGTCCACCGGCAGCACGGTGCCGACGTAGGCGCCGGTGAAGTCCTTGCCGCTCACCCCGTGGCAGTTGGCGCAGTACTCGCGATAGATCGCCGCACCGCGCGCCGCGGTGGGCGGGTCGATCCCGTAGGGCCACGGTGGCGGCCCTGCATCCAGCAGCCACTCCTCCATGCGCCGGATACTCGCCCGGTCCAGGGTCGAGGGCGTCGCGCCGGTCCCGAAGGCGGCGCTGCGGTTGCGTTCCTCGACCTTGGTGTTGTTGCCGTCCCAGTGGAGCTGCATGCCCTCGCGCAGTCGCTGGTTCCAGATGGAGGGGAAGTCGACGGTGCCGATCAGCTCCGCGGGGTCCGCGCGATCGAGGGGGAAGTTGAAGATCACCTTGGCGGAGTTGAACGTATCGACCCGCCCCGGTCCCCACTCCGGCTGATGGTTGACGAAGTCGAAGCGCTTGCGCAGGGTCATCACCTGGTCGCGCATCAGCAGGACCGCGAGGGGGTAGATCAGGTAGTGGTCGATCAGGTCGAGGTCGCCCCCCGCCGCTGCGATGGCGGGGATGACGTAGGAGGGGGAGAAGCGCGCGTCGGCGGCGCAGTCGAAGAAGAACCTCTGGAAGCGCAGCAGGTCCAGGGTGTTCGCCGGCATGCCGGCGAACACCCGCGGCGCTGCGCCGGGGGCATCGCGCACGGTGCTGGCATGGCACACGGCGCAGTTGAGGAACACCCGGTCCAGCCCGGTCACCCGGCGCTTTGACATGCCCACCGGCAGATCGTGTCCCGCCTCGTAGATCATGCCCAAGGAGGCGTAGCCCTCGCCCGGCAGGTAGTCCTCGCACACCGTGGGCAGGACCCGCCAGATCCAGTACGGGAACCCGGCCTCGCGCTCCCCGCCGGTGGAGCCGTATTTGAAGTGCTCCTGGGGGTCGTCGTAGACCACGGGCCGATCGACGCCGAAGCGGGCGTATGCCCAGGCAACGACGGCCGCGAGGCCGGCGAGCAGGACGACGAGGGCCAGCCAGCATGGCACATGCCGGCCGTGCCGCGGGGTAGGGGCGGGGGCTTCGCTTTCAGGATTGGTTGCCACGATCGCTTCCTTTATCAAATCAACCCGGGTCGGCTAGACAGGTTCGCAGGTTCTCGTAGCCGCGCGCCTCCAGCTCCTCCAACAGCGGCTCCCTTCCGGTCTGCGACCGCAGGAGGTCGGCGACGTAGCGCTGGAGCCCGGCCAGCTCGGCACTGTCCGGCCAGACGGCCGGGCTCAGGCCGAGCTCCTCCAGGGCAGGCACCGGCGGCATCGGCGTCTTGGTCCGGGCATATGGCGGCTGGTCCCACATGGCGAGGCGCACGTAGAGGCGCTCGGCGCATTGCGCGAGGTGGTCCCGCACCTGCGCCGACGTGCCATGCAGGAAGTTGGGAGGCGTCCGGTCGTGGGTCTGATGGCACAGGGCGCAATAGCGGTAAAACCCCTGCTCCGCCTCCGCGGCGCCCTGGGCGGCTGCCTGCCGCAGGACGCGGTCGTCCGGGTGCTCGTCCACCGCCGCCGGCGGCAGGCGTTCGCTGTCCGTACAGCAGGTGCGCAGCGCAGCCATGCCGAGGCCGGCATGGACGGCATCCAGAACGGCGGCGCGGCGGAAGGGGTGGGCGGAGAGGGCATCGCCCGCGCCGCCGCCATCCGCCACCCCGTCGAGGAGGGCCGCCACGGCCGGAAAGTCTTCTATGACCGTGAGGACCGCCGGGCCCTCCGTGGTCGGAGGGAGGTCGGCCATCGCGGTCTCAGCGCCGGGGGTGTGCCATCCGATCCGCAATTCCTCGATGGCGTTGCCATCGGCGCCACGCGCATGCAGTGCGCCGCGGGAGAGGCGCAGGGCGAGCCGGGTATCACGAGGGGTGACAGCGGGCGATCCGCCGGAGACCGCCAGATCGATGAGCGTAGTACCGTCGGGCAAGGTCAGTCGGTCGATGGTGCCCCGCAGGACCTGGCCGTCGCGGAGATAGACGCGGCCGCGCATCGTGAAGGAGGTCGCGCCCGCCGGCTCGCTGGCGTCACAGGTCAGGCTGAGACGGAGGCTGCCGTCGTCGCGGCGCTTCGCGGTCAACGTGCACGAGGCCGCATAGCGCCGGTGTGCAGCGGCCCCGCCGACCGCGCGTTCATAGAGCGCCCGGTCGAGCCGCTCCACGTCGACGTCCGCGAGAAAGCCGGCGATGCCCGTCACCAGCCGCTCGGCGCCTTGTGACGCGTGCCACGTCTCCAGGGGCGGCCGGGGTTGCAGCGGATCGAGGGACGACGGCACATGTAGTTGCTGCTGCAGGTGGTCGGTCCCGCCGTCCGCGGCGCCGGTAGCCCCTGCCGGCACGACCTCGGGCAGGGGGCGGCGGTTGGGGATATCGGGGTTGGAGATCAGCAGCCCCGCGGGCCATTGCTGCCGCCAGCTCCCGGCGACGCTCTCGGCGAAGTCATTCCAGTCCCGTTCCTTTGCGCGGGCGAATTGCAGGGTCCCAGCGAGGCGGTATTGCAGGGCGAAGCGCAGGGCGCGGGCGCGGCAACGACGCGCCTCCCGGCCGTCCGGGTCCGCACCACATGCCCGTTGCCAGAGGAGCTGGATCGCCGGGATCGGATTGGCGCGGTCGGTGGCGTCGTCGATCCCGTTCGGGACGTCGATGCCGATCTGCACCGGAATGCCGTAGAAGGCGCGGCCCTCTTGCTCAAGGAGCGCGGCGACGCGGCCGTTGGCGTTGGTCTCGTCCCATAACGGCCGGGAGAACAGCGGTGCGGCGTTCTGATGGCAGGCGGTACACACCGCACGGTTCGCGTAGAACACCTGCGGCTCGACCCCGGCGCGATACTCCTTCACCACCTGGAACTCGAAGCGCCCGGCCGCCTCGTTGTAGCTGATCACCTCGATCACGCCGGTCTTCTCCATGTAGCCGAGATAGAGGCGATCCTTGAGGAAAATCCCCGACGCGCCGGGCTCCGGCGCCGGCTCGCCGTCCACCGCCAACACCACCCGCGGGTAATGGGCAAACTCCGGCGCGCCGGCGGTGCGTTGCAACGAGCGCCCGAGAGGGATCAGCACTTGCTTGAACGGCGGAAGTCCCGGCAACGTCCGAAGGTGGCGCGTCAGCTCCTCACGCAGGGCGGAGAAGGGAAAGGGAATCCGGTAGGCCGGCGTGGCGCCGCTGCTGTCCGTGAATAGGAAGTCGAACAGCGATCGTCCGACGGGCGGCAGGTTCGGACCCGGCTGGCGTGGGTCTACCACCCACGTCGCCCCGCGGCGCTCCGCACCGGCCACTGCCCCGTGCGCCGTGTCATCGTCGGGCGGCCCATCGCCCACGGCGAGGCCCTTCGCCACGGGCATCGCCAGAGCAACGACCAATGCGAGGAGTGCCATCGGCTTCGTCCAGGGGAGCATCCGAACGTGCGGCTTCTTCGCGTGTTACCGGCGGCAGAGCGCGACCAGCCCAGACGGCACGGTAGGAACCGGATCGCTAACGCGAGGCGCTGGCCACCGCCAGGCGCTGACTCCCGATCGAGCACTCCTCCGCCGGGCTGCCGGATTTGAGCCACTCGGCGAGACCCGCGTCCGCAACCTCCTTGTTGTACAGGGTGAAGTTCAGGACGAACACGCGGTCGAGATAGGCCCGCCCGAGGTAGAAGCCGGGGCGGATCATGCGGATCTCGTCACGCACGGCGAAGCCGCGCCGGCTGGCGAGGAAGTCGGGCTTCTCACGATAGCCGGGGATCTCGTCGCTGAAGGCGTAGTCGATGATCAGCGACTCGCGGCGCCCGTCGAGGAGACTCTGGCCGCAGTACAGGCGCGCCGGGAACATCAGCCACGCGTCCTTGCGGTCGACGTCGATCTTGGGGATCTCCCCAAGGGGGCCGTCGATCAACGGGGCGAGGATGGCGAGGTCCTCGATGCGATTGCGCAGCACCATCTGGTCCCGGTAGAAGACCTTGCCCTTCCACAGGATGCGGCCCAGGGCCTCCAGCTTGCGCGCCTTGAGGCGCACGATCAGCCCCTTCAATCCGCCGACGATCTCCGCCGCGCGTACCTTGCCGCTGCCCCCCTCGGGGAGGAATAGGTCCCCATCATAGGGGTCGTCGGGGATCGGTCCGGCGGTGAGCCGCCCGTAGATCTGATCGATCTTCTCCTGGTCGAGGCGGCCGAGATACTTGGGGGTGATCAGGGCGAGCTGCTGGCGACGCTCGACCGTGTCCCCGAGCGGGTAGCGGTGCTCGAGACGCGCGAAGTCCGGCTTGGTGTCGTAGCGGGCGTCGTAGCCCATGAACTGGATATCGGGCTCGGGCTCATGGCGCTTGCAGCCGGTGAGCGCGGTGATCATGGCGAGGGCGAGGAGCACGGTTAGCCCGCATTTCTCACACCGTTTCGTCGCGAGGGTGCGCAGGTACTCGTAGATCCTGGCTGGCCCGCGGTAGGAGCCGAATCCCTTCGGCGATTCCGGCCCGAGAGGGCCGGCCGCGCCTGGCGGCGCGGGTCGCCGGTGCAACCGGCTCCTACCTCGGACGAGGACACGGTCAGGAGATGCGGGCAAATACACAGCCGCAGCAGGAAGGATGTGAGAAATGCGGGCTGGGACCGATCGGAACCAAGGATCGTGGCGACTGTACATGGGGGCTCCTGGTCTCAGAGGGTGGCGAGGAAGGCGATCAGGGCCTTCTTGTCCGGCTCCGGCAGATCGCCGCCGAACTCGTGGCCCTTGTTCTCCACGTCGTCCGTGCACGAGCTGTAGGCGGCGAGGAGGTCGGGCTTCGCCCCTAGCACGCCCACCAAGGAGGACGGATCGGCGAACATCTGGGAGGCGATGTCGCCCAACTCGGCGCTGACCCGCCCCGCCTCGGCGTCAGTCATGTGCTGCAGTAGGCGGCCATGCAACGCCTCCGGGTCGGTCTTGGAGAGCACCACGTCGACCAGGAAATCCTTGTGCAGGAAGTTGCCGAGCAGGCCGGCGTTGGTCCCCGCGGGGACCCGGAGCTGGAGGCCGAGCACCGGGTTCTCTTGCTCCCCGTCCCACAGCCGCGGGCCGACGTCGATGATGATGTCCTCGTCGAGCTGAGTGATCTTGGGGATGCGGCGATCCGGGTGGAGGAGGTCCTCCATCGATGCCTTGTACAGGGCGAAGCGGCCCGCGACGCTCGGGTCGTACTTCATACACCCGGGGGGCTCGGCCAGCCGCTTGCCGTCGCCGTCCACGTAGCTCTGGCGATAGAAGTCGTTGCGGGGATTTTGCGGCTGGCCGCAGATCTCCGGCCCGAGCGAGTTGTCGTGCAGGAACGGCGCGTGGGCCCAGAGACTGACCAGGGAGATGTTGCGGTAGTAGCCGCGCCCACCGTCGGCCTCCTCCGGGACGTTGGCCTCGCGCGGCCGTTCCTTGTAGGTGGTCGAAGAGAACTCGCCCCAGATGTGGCCCTTCCTGTGGTTGGAGTGCAGGGCGCGACAGCGGTTCGTCCCCACCTCCGAGACCGGCGTCGGTTGATCGTTGCCCAGCCAGTCGTCACGGATCCCGGTCTGGTCCGAGAGCGCGTAGAAGTCGCGCGCCGCCACCGGGCCGTCCTGGCTGGAGTGGCAGCGGGCGCAGTTCTCCGCGAACACCACACGCCCGCGGCTCACCGCTCCCTCGCCGAACTCCTTCTCGAGGTCGTCGATCAGGTCGTCGCGGGTGTAGGTCGCCTTGGGATCTCGCTGCCGCGCCTCGTTCTCCCGCGCCTGCTGGAGGTCGGTGGCCAGCACCCGCGGGGAGAGGAAGAAGTCGACCACGTGGCCGATGCGGTCCTCGATGGCGCGGAAGTTGGGACAGTCGCGCCGGCACTGGCCGATGTCCATCTCGGTCTGGCCGTAGCCGCGTTGCTGCGGGTCGATCTGCCGCAGGTCGGTGAGGTGGTTGACCCAGCACTCCTCCGAGCACGAGCCGATGTTGATGTACACGCGTTGCAGGGCGAGATCGATGCCGACGCTGTCCCCGCCTCCCTTGAGAATGTGGTGCACGGTCTGGGTCTGCTCGCTCTTGTGCCAGCACTTGCTGGGCTTGTCGGGCTCGCACCAGCAGGCGTCCTCGTCCGCGCCTTCCGGGCAGCTCGCCACGCTGCGCCAGCGGTCGACCCTCTCGTCCGGGAAGGTCGGGCGCTCGGCGATGTTGAGCAAGGAGTTCTGGGTCCCCGGGTTGTTGACCTGATCCGTGGGTACCGCGGAGGTGTCGGTGGCGCCGGGCCGCGCATGAGCGAAGACCTGCCACTCCAGGCTGTTCACCGGCATCCCCGACGCCATGATCTCCGACACCCGCGCATACTGGTTGCCGATCGCCCCCTTGAGGTTCTCCCACTTGGGATGGGCCGGATCGTCCGGGGGCTGGAGCGGGTCGAAGGCGATGTGACAGGCGCCACACGCCATGCCGATGGTGAATGGTGGCTCGATGGAGCCATCCCGCAGGTGGCTCACCCGGCTGTCGGAGTTGGCGGGATTGTCGCTCAGGGGCCGGTCGAACCCCTCCCAGGTGTCGATTCGGCCGCGGTTGACCTGGCGCCAGCGCGTCTCGTTGAACCGCGGGTTGGGGAACTTGCGCAGGCCGAGGACCCCGGTGGAGGTGCCGAACTTGAGATCGCAGGGCGACTGCCGCTGGTCCGCCGGCCCATGGGGGTCACCTGGCGGGATGGGCCCCTCCCGGAAATCGCACGCCGGGTCGCGGTAGCCGCTCTTGCCGACGAACTTGAGCACCTCCTCATCGCCGGGACACCAGTCGAAGCCGTAGGTCTCGTCGTAGCTCTGCGCCGGGCACCCGGGGCTGCCCGGCTGGCAGCAGTCCGGGTCATTGATCACCCCCCACGCGGCAAACCGATCCTCCCGTTCGCGGGAATTGAGCACCCGGTACCAGTCGATCAGCACCCCGATCCGCTGCTGGAAGACGTAGGTGTGGAAGCGATCGTTGCCGGCCGTCGCCTTGTACCAGATCTCCCGGCCTGCGCGCTGCGACGGGGTGAGGCCGCCATCGGAGGCGTAGTAACCGGTCTCACCGTACGTGGGGGCCGCCGGTTCGGGCGCGGCAAAGGCGGACGGGGCGGTCAACCCGAGGCCGGCGACGCAGGCGCTGAGAATGGCGGCACGCGCCGGATTAGGAACGATTGTCATGATTCTCTCCCTGACCGCGAGGAACCGCTTGTTGCGCGTCTCTGCCGCGGATTCCTCTCGTATCCATGCATGGAATGCCGTGCCGCGTGGCGCTCTCCACCGGTCGACTCAACCCGGCACGATCAGGTCGCGGACCCTTGTGAGCTTTGCCTTGTTCATGCGCAACCGTATGCGCGCCGCCGCGTATGCCGGGGTGCGGATAAAGACACCGCCGTCGATGGCCGGGATATCCTTCACGGCCTCCCCGTATCCCGTTGATAACGTCGCCCGGCCATCGTCTCCCTCGCCTCCTGCAAGCGGTGACTGCGCCACTGTCGCGGCACACAGCAACCACTTTACAAATAAATCCGACCGGAAAAACTGTCTTTGGCCGTGTGAATTTCCCCGCGGTTCTCACACCCCTGCCATGGTGCCGCGCGGACCGACGGCGATGGAGGGCGTGACGTCCCTGAGCGGAGGGCGGATGACCTTCTGAGGCCGGCGTTGACTCAGGGTCATGTCCCGCGCATCGCGCACCCACTCGGTTCGCAGGCGGGTGGCCGTCGACCCGCCCACCACCCGGCGCCAAGTGCTCAGCAGTGCGGTGGGTAGCCCGGTGCGTGAATTTTCTTTGCGCCTTGGTGTCTTGGCGTTACGCAGTTCTCTGCGCCTCTGCGTTAAGCCGTTAACGGCTCCGCACCGAGCGTCGGGCCACGACGCCCTACCGCCCCTGCGACAGGAAGTCCCAGGCGGTCTGGGCGAGGAGGTGGGCGCCGAGGGGCAGGGCCGACTCGTCGACGTCGAAGCAGGCGTGGTGGAGGGGGTGGTGGGTGGCCGCGCTGTCGTTGGCGGTGCCGAGACGGAAATAGACGCCGGGGGCGTGGTCGAGGTAGTAGGAGAAGTCGTCGCCGCCCATGGAGGGCTCGGTGATCGCGACGATGTTCTCGCGGCCGACCACCTTGGCGGCGGTGGCCTCGAACAGGTCGGTGAGGGCTGGGTCGTTGATCACCGGCGGGGCACCGACCTCGTAGTGCAGGCGGTAGGTCGCCCCATTGGCGCGGGTGATCCCGTCGATCACCCGTTCCATCTCCGCACGCACGTGGCGGCGCACCGGGTCCGACAGGGTACGCACGGTGCCGGCCATGGTGGCATGGCCGGGGATCACGTTGGGAGCGATCCCGCTGTGCAGGTTACCGATGGTGAGGACCACGGGCTCGTGGATGGAGATGCGGCGCGGGATGATCTGGTGCAGGGCGGTCACCACCTGCGCCGCGACCAGCACCGTGTCGACGCACTCGTCCGGGCGGGCGGCGTGGCCGGGCTGGCCGTCGACCTCGATGGTGAACAGGTCGGCGGCGGCCATCATCACCCCACGCCGTACCCCCACCTGACCGACGCGGATGTGGGGCTGGACGTGGAGGGCGAAGACGGCGTCCACCTTGGGGTCGGCCATCACCCCGGCCTCGATGAGCTGGTTGGCGCCGGCGCCGGTATGCTCCTCCGCGGGCTGGAAGAGGAGCTTCACCTGGCCCGGCAGGTGGTCGGCGACGCGGGCGAGGAGGATGGCCGCGCCGAGGGCCGCAGTCGTGTGGCAGTCGTGGCCGCAGGCGTGGGAGACGTTGGCCACCTGGGAGCGATAGGCCACCTCCTTCTCATCCTGGATGCCGAGGGCGTCCATGTCCGCGCGCAGGGCCACGGTGGGGCCCGGCCGGCCGCCGCGGATCAGCCCTACCACCCCGTGGCCACCGACCTGGGTGCGGGTCTCCAGGCCGAGGGAGTCGAGGACGCCGGTGACTAGGGCCGCGGTGGCCTCCTCGTGGCAGCTCATCTCCGGGTGCTGGTGGAGGGTGCGGCGGATGGTGGATAGGGGGATGGCGAGGGCCCGGGCCTGGCGGATGAGCCACTCGGTCACGGCGGAGGCGTCGTGCGGGGCGTCGAGGCGGAGGTCGGACAGGGTCATGGCGAGGATGAGGGCTAGTGGTCGGGGGTCGGCGGAACGGCGAGAAAGCCGGTGGTGAACCGCTCGGACATCGCGCGGACTACCGTGGGGAGATCGCCGTGCTGCGCGAACAGGCGGCGCTGCGCATCGGCGCCGGAGCCGGCGCGGGCGATGGCCGGGACCTGCGCTAGGCACTCCCCGCAGTGGAGCTCCTCCGCCAGGGGAGCGAGGCTCGCCACCTCCATCTCGATCAGCTCCACCGCCGGTACGTTCTCCAGGGTGTCGGCGCGGATGATCTCGCACCCCAGGCCGTAGCGGGCCGCACGCCACTTGTTCTCCCGGGCGATGGCGGCGTGGGGACAGACCGGCGGTTCGCCGGCGAGGTGTTGGCGGCTCGCCCGGGCCACGAGACACTGGATGAAGGCGACCAGGGCGAGGGTGTCGTGGAGGGTCGGTGGGGTGTCGCAGATGCGCACCTCGACGGTGCCGAAGTCCGGATGGGGGCGGATGTCCCACCACACGTCGCGGATGGTGTCGATGGTGTGGCTGCGCCGGAGCTGGTCGATGACGGTCTCGAACTCCTGCCACGATTGGAAGTAGAACGGCAGGCCGGCGGTGGACAGGGCCTCGAAGACCTTTACCCGCATCGACGCCAGCCCCGTGTCCTCCCCCTGCCAGTAGGGCGAGTTCGTGGACAGGGCGAGGAGGTGGGGGATGTAGCGCACCAGCCGATTGACCACCCCGAGGGCGATCTCGCCGCTGGCCACGCCGATGTGCACGTGCAGGCCGAAGATGTTCAGCCGCCGCGCCGGCCGTTGCAGGACCCCGAGGAGGCGGTGGTAGCGCGGTGAATCGGTCACCGCCTGGGCCGCCGGGTCGGCGAACGGGTGGGTGCCGGCGGCGCAGAGCTGGACGTCGTGGTGGCTAGCGATCGTGTGAAGGAGGGCGAGCTTCTCGCTCAGATCCTGCTCGGCATCGGCCACGGTACGGCAGATGCCGGTATTGATCTCCAGGTTGGACTGGAAGAGCTCCGGCTTGAAGGTTGTCCCCCAGCCCGGGGGGATCTCCGCCAGGAGCCGATCGCAGGTGTTGCTCAGGTCGGCGGTGGCAGCGTCCAGGAGCTGCAGCTCGATCTCCACCCCGATGGTGGGGTAGTCGGAGCCGTGGAAGGGGATGGTATCGACGGACATGGGGCGGCTGCGGGCGGCGCGATCGAGGTGCCGGAGACGAGATTTCTTAACGATAGACGATTGACCGGTCTGGGTAACGAGGGTGCTTTACAGGCTGGGCGCTTCGGCTATCCTCCCCGCGGCCGCGCGGCTGGGCGGCACGGGGTGGCGGCCGTTTCGCGGGGACCGTAGACCATGGCCTTGATCGTCCAGAAATACGGTGGCACCTCGGTGGCCGACCTCGAACGGATCCGCACTGTCCGGGATCGGGTCGTGGGCTGCGTCGGCGACGGCCACCGGGTGGTGGTGGTGCTCTCGGCCATGAGCGGCGAGACCGACCGTCTCCTGACCATGGCCCACTCGCTGACGCGGCTGCCGACGCCGCGCGAGGTCGACCTGCTGCTGTCCAGCGGTGAGCGCATCACTGTGGCCCTCCTGGCGATCGCCCTGACCGCCGTCGACTGCCCGGCCCAGGCCCTCACCGGCCGCCAGGCGGGGATCTACACCGATACGGCCCACACCAAGGCGCGCATCGCGCGCATCGACACGGCGCGCCTGGAGGCCGTGCTCAACCAGGGCAAGGTGGCAGTGGTGGCGGGTTTCCAGGGGATCGTGGAGGAGGATGGCGACTCGCGGGTCTCGACCCTGGGTCGGGGCGGCTCGGACACCACGGCGGTGGCCCTGGCTGCGGCCCTCAAGGCCGATGTGTGCGAGATCTACACCGACGTGGACGGCATCTATACCACCGACCCGCGGGTCGAGCCCAAGGCACGCAAGATCGCGCGTATCTCGTATGACGAGACCATGGAGCTTGCCAACATGGGGGCGAAGGTCCTGCAGGTGCGGTCGGTGGAACTGGCGAAGAAGTACGGCGTGCCGGTGCACGTGCGCAGCTCGTTCTCCCAGGAGGAAGGGACCTGGGTCGTGGAAGGGGATAAGTCGATGGAAGAGGTCGTCGTCTCGGGAATCGCCTACAACCGCAAGGAGGCGAAGGTGACCGTGCGCGGGATCCCCGACCGTCCGGGCATCGCGGCACGGATCTTCGGCGCCATCGCCGACGCCAACATCATGGTCGACGTGATCGTCCAGAACGTCGGTGCCGGCGGCCATGCCAACCTCACCTTCACGGTGGAGGAGGCCGATCTCGCCCGCGCCCAGCAGGTGATGGAGGCGCTGCGCGACGAGATGCAGATCGCCACCATCGAGGTGACCCCGGACATCGCCAAGGTCTCGATCATCGGCCTGGGCATGCAGACCCACACCGGCATCGCCTCGCGCATGTTCGACACCCTCTACAAAGAGGGGATCAACATCCTGATGATCTCCACCTCCGAGATCCGCGTGTCGTGCGTCATCGACCGCGCCCAGACCGAGAAGGCGGTACGCGCCCTGCACGCCGCCTTCGGCCTGGAGGAGGCGCCGGTCGAGGCCGGGTGAGCCTGAGCGCCGGCGGCCGGGCCACCGGCCGCACCTCCTAGCCGTGTCCTCATCCTCGCCAGGGGGTAGGAGCCGGTGGCACCGGCGACCCGCGCCCCCGGGGCGCGGCAGGCCCTCTCGGGCCTGAATCGCCGAAAGGATTCGGCTCCTACCGTGGGACCAGGACCACGCCGCGATTCCCCAACAAAGGGTAGGAGCCGGTTGCACCGGCGATCCGCGCCAATGGCGCGGCAGGCCTGTTGGGCCTGGGTCGCTGTAGGGGCACGGCATGCCGTGCCCCTACCTCGGAACGGTCGCCGAAGGGATTCGGCTCCTACCGCCTCACGCGGCGATCATGCGGGCTACATGTCCGCTAGGTCGTCGGCCAGGGCGCGCTTGCTGGCCTCGTCGTCACCCCGCTCCGGATTGATCGCGACCTTCTGCAGACGTAGCAGGTACTGGGCGACCGTCCGGTCCGCCAGGTACTCCTGGTTCAGCCGCCGGCACCACCCGCACCAGTCGGTCTGGAAGTAGACGACCACCGTCTCCTCTGTCTCCACGGCCGCGGCGACGATCCGCCGGTGGGCGCCGGCCCCTTTGTCCCAGCCGGGGAACGGGAACGCGGCGGCGGTGACAAGGCAGGACATCGCCCCACACGTGCCGAGGTGGAAGAGAAGTCGTAGCGCCCTGTTTAGCCTCTGCATACTGGCCTCCGTACGTCCGGTCGGCTGGTGGAAATTCCACCGATGTCCTCATCTATCGCGTAAAGACGGGGCTGGCGAGAGGTCCGCGCGGCCGGCCGGACGAGGCAAAGCGCGCGACCTAATTTGAGGATGAGAACTGCCCCGCGGGGGTGCGTGAGTTGTCTGTCGTGGGCCAACCTGAGCTACGTGTGATGGGAAATATGCGGGGTATCTGCCCGTACAACGCATATGTTACGTTCCATTCCTGGATCGGCCGTGATGGGGGATCCAGGCCGGATCACTTCGCGGGGTCTCCGGGGACCTCGATTCATGAGGGTCATGTTTACTGCCACCTGCTAGGAGGAGATGGAATCATGTTGAACAAGTCTGCCACGTACACAGTCGCCATTTCGGCAGTCCTCTGTTTGGGATCGTTTGGGTGTGACCCCGCGATGCTAGACAAGTTTGTGAAGAAGAGTGATCAGTCTGAGAAGATCCTGCCGCCATCAAGCGCAGACGTCTCCCCCAACATGGACTTCAACAAGATCGGCTCCGTCGCGGTGTTTCCGCTGTTTCCCGGCGGGGGGCCGATCGCCCCGGGGCTGCAAAGTTTCGAGGACCCGGCGTATGCGGAACAGGTCGTCCAGGCCTTCTCCGGTGAGCTGACCGCGAAACAGTCGCAGTGGGAGATTCGTGGTCCTGGAGATGTCCTTGACTCGATCAACAAGGCCCAACTGGGCCGCGGGTACAAGAACCTGCAGGCCGATTACAACACGACCAGCGGACAGTTGGCGGCATTCACTCAGGAGACGCGTCGGTTTCTCTCCAGCCTCGCATCCGCGATGAAGGTCGATGCGTTCCTCTTTGGCAGTTACGACATGGCCTCCGGGATCCAACTGGTCAGGACGCCGTTGGGTCCGGTCAACCGGGAGGTCACCCAGAGCAGCGTCAATGTTGCGTTGTTCTACACCAAAGATCAGGTGATCTGGTGGCGCGCGACGAGCGAGATGGCGGCGACGGATCGGGCAAAGCTGGTGAACAACATCGCCAAGTCACTCGCCTCCTATGTAGGGAAGGGGACGTTGCGGCAGTTGTGAGATAGTGGCTGGTCGGCACGGCTGCCTATCGGCTGAATTTGGGCCGGGCGCCGGCAGGCCGCATCTTTATGACCGAGTCCTCGTCCAAAGTAGAAGCCGGTGTCACCGGTGACCTGCGCCGCGGGTGCGGCAGGCCCGCAGGGCCTGGGTCGCCGAAGGGATTCGGCTCCTACCCATGGGTCGCCGGACGATTCGGAGCCGACCGGGGTTTCAGGATGGGGGCGGAATTTCCCCGCGATTTCCCAACCGAAGGTAGGAGCCGGTGGCACCGGCGATCCGCGCCATCGGTGGAAGGATGGGGGGCAGCGCGCTCCAATTTGAGGGTGAGAACTGCGCGGAAGGCGTGCACCATTCCGCGATGAAGACTCAGAGCAAGCCCAAGGGGGTGCCGTCGCACGCGACGGCGGTGCCGGCCGGCACCGTGGAGATCTACGACACCACCCTGCGCGACGGGACCCAGTCGGCGCGGGTCGCCTTCTCCGTCGGCGACAAGCTGCGCGTCGCCGCGCGCCTCGATGAGCTGGGGGTGCACTACATCGAGGGGGGCTGGCCGGGGTCCAATCCACGCGACCTGGAGTTCTTTCAGAAGGTGGCCAAGGCGCCGTTCTTCAAGGAGAAGGTGGTCGCCTTCGGCGCCACCCGCCACGCGAAGAACCCGGCGGCGGTGGACAAAAACCTCGCGGCCCTGCTGGCGGCGGGGACGTCGACCATCACCATCTTCGGCAAGTCGTGGGACCTGCACGTGCGCGACGCCCTGCAGATCGAGCTGGCCCAGAACGTCGACCTGATCGCCGACTCGATCGCCTTTCTCAAGTCGCGGACCGGGCGCGTCATCTACGACGCCGAGCACTTCTTTGACGGCTACCGTTCCAACCCGGAGTACGCGCTGGCCACCCTGCGCGCGGCGGCGGAGGCCGGGGCCGACTGCCTGGTCCTGTGCGACACCAACGGCGGTACGATGCCCGCGGACGTGGCGGCCATCTTTACCGCGGTCGCGCAGCAGGTGGCGGCACCCCTGGGGATCCACGCCCACAACGATGCGGAGATGGCGGTGGCCAACTCGATCACCGCGGTCGGCTGCGGGGCGATCCAGGTGCACGGCACGATCAACGGCATTGGCGAGCGGTGCGGCAACGCCAACCTCTGCTCGGTGATCCCCAACCTCAAGCTGAAGCTCGGCATCGACTGCGTCAGCGACGCGCAGCTCGCCGATCTCAAGTCGGTCTCCGCCTTCGTCTACGAGTTGGCGAACCTGCCGTCCGACCCCCACCTCCCGTACGTGGGCAACAACGCCTTTGCCCACAAGGGCGGGGTCCACGTCTCGGCGGTGCGGCGCAACGCCGTGTGCTACGAGCACGTCGACCCGGCGGTGGTGGGCAATCGCCAGCGCATCTTGATCTCCGACCTGGCGGGGAGCGGCAACATCCAGATCAAGGCCGCGGAGTACGGGATCGACCTGGAGGCCAAGTCCGAGGCGGTCTCCGGCATCCTCGCCCACCTCAAGCAGCTCGAGGCGGATGGCTACCAGTTCGAGGGGGCCGAGGCGTCCTTCGAACTGCTCATCCGGCGCCGTACCGGCCGCTGGCGCGACCCATTCCGGGTGCTCAGCTTCCGCACCATCAACGAGCGTCACGAGGATGCGCAGGGACCGGTCAGCGAGGCGAGCGTCCGCATCGAGGTCGACGGTGTGCACGAGCACACCGTGGCCGACGGCAACGGCCCGGTGCATGCGATCGACCGCGCCCTGCGCAAGGGGCTGGAGCGTTACTTTCCCGAGCTGGCGACGGTCGAGCTCCTCGACTACAAGGTCCGGGTCCTGGGAAGCGAGCACGGTACCGAGTCGCGGGTGCGGGTGCTGGTGGAGTCCGGCGATCACGAGGCACGCTGGGGCACGGTGGGGGTCTCGACCAACGTGGTGGAGGCCTCGCTCGACGCCCTGATCGACGCCTATGGCTTCAAGCTGCTCAGGGAGCAGAAGCGTGCTGAGGGGGAAAGGCCCTGATGTCAACGTGCGGAGCCCAAACGCAGCGGCAGGGACTTCCTCTAATAAGGAACGCAGGAAGGGTGAGGAAGGCAGGAGAGGTTGGACCTGGCGGCGTTGCCCGAACGGGCGCTTCCTGCATTCCTTCCCTTCCTGCCTTCCTTAGGGGGCTTGCTCGGCAGCGCGGTGTTTGTCGCCATCGCGTTCGCGGACGGAGTCACTGACCATGGCACTCCTCCTGGAAGAGGGGACGGTGGTGAGCGTCGACGGGGAGACCGTGCAGGTCAGCGTGGCCCGCGGTAGCGCCTGCGGCGGATGCGCGCAGCAAGGGTCGTGCAGCCCCCTGGATGCGGTGGGGCAGGAGATCGTCATCCACGTCGACAACCACCTCGACGCCCGGCCGGGCCAGCGGGTGGTGGTGGGGGTGGAAGAGGGGATGGTCTTGCGGGGGGCGGCCTGGATCTACGTGCTGCCGCTGGTGACCTTCTTTTCGGGCTACTGGCTCGGCGGGAGGTTGGGACCGGGGGGCGAAGGCGAGAGCGGGGTGGCGATCGTCGGCGCCCTCATCGGTCTGGCCGCCGGCCTCGGGATCGCCTACTGGCGGTTTCGCCGCGCCAGTGCCAGTGCGGCCTACCGGCCGCGCCTGGTCAAGGCATTGTAAGAATTGTGGGAGGGAAGAGGGGGACGGGTGGCGGTTGCGACCCGTAGGGGCGCAATGCGCGGCCCGGCGAGTTGATCTCGCTGCCTGTGCCCTCTATCGTCGGCCGCCTCCGTCCTTCAGGTGGAACTCGTGTACCGACGTCATCTTCTGCCCTTCGTCCTCCTGGTCCTGGCCCTTACGGCGCCGGCATCGGCCCAATATCCGACCAATTTCGGCGGCGGTACCGCCGGGAGCGGGATCGGTGGGACGGGTTTGACCGTGGGTGAGCCCGGGGGCTCGTCGTTGATCCCTCAGCCGTCCGAGGTGGGAATCGAGGGGCGGGTCGTCTCAACCGACACCATCCAGCCGCCGAAGGAGCTCACCGGCGGGCTCACGATGGAGCTGGAGGGCGAGGCAGGGGACGGCGCGGCGCGGCTCGCCTGGCGCGTGTTGGCAGACGACGCGGAGGCGGCGGAGATCGGCGGCTTCGTCCTGTTCTACGGGCCCCGCGGCGTCGCCTACGATCACCGGATCGACATGCGACGCAATACCGGCCATCAGGTAGTGGGGTTGGAGAATGGCCGGGAGTATCGCTTCGTGGTCGCCGCCTACGACGTGCAACGCCAGGTCATCGGCCGCTCGCAGGAAGTGCCGCTGCAGCCCGATAGCGCGGACCGGTTGCGTTCCGCGGTGGAACGGCGGTTCGTGGAAGAGACGGTCGATGCATCGGTCTCGCGTGATCTGCGCCAGTTCGGGTACGACGCCTTCTCCCAGACTGGCGGTGCCTTCGACAGCGCGCAGGACGCACCGCCAGGGCCGGACTACCCGGTGGGGCCGGGCGACGTGCTGGAGGTCTTTCTCTGGGGTCAGGTCGACGGAGCGTACGTCGTCCCGATCGGATCGGACGGGGCGGTCCGGATACCGAAGATCGGGGTGGTCCCGCTGGCCGGCCTCACCCTGGCCAAGGCGCAGGAGAAGATCGAGGCGGCCGTCTCACGGCAATTCTCCGGGTTTCATCTGAGCGTCACGGTCAAGGAGTTGCGCACCATCCAGGTGTTCGTGATAGGGGAAGTACGGGTGCCGGGCAGCTACCGGATCGGCGCCCTGTCCACGGTGTTCAACGCCCTGTTCGCGGCGGTCGGCCCGACCAAACAGGGCAGCCTGCGAAACGTTCAGCTACGGCGCGCCAGCGGTGAGACCGTGGAGGTCGACCTCTACGACTTCCTTCTCACGGGTAACCGCTCTGCCGATCTCCGCGTCGGCCAAGGCGACACGATCTTCCTCCCCCTGATCGGCGCGTCCGTCGGGGTGACCGGCCAGGTCAAGCGACCGGCGATCTACGAGCTCAAGCCCGGGGAGACGCTACGCGATGCCCTCGCGTTTGCCGGCGGTCTCACGGCCGACGCCGACCCCCGGACGGTCCAGATCGAGCGCGTGGAGGGGAGCCTGCGGCGGGTGGTGGAAGAGGTGTCGTGGGAGGAGGCGGTGCAGGGCGCGTCGCTGCCGCTGCAGGCGGGGGATCTGGTGAGCGTCCGATCCATCTACCCGCGGGTGGAACAGCGGGTGGTGATCACCGGCCAGATCAAACAGCCGGGCTTCCGGCCGTGGCAACCAGGAATGCACCTCTCCGAGATCCTGACGGCGCCTGACCAGTTGCTGCCCGGTGCCTTTCTCGACTACGCGGAGGTGCAACGGGTCGACCCAGTGACCCTGCAAGACTCAATCGTGTCCTTCAATCTCGCCGCCCTGCTGGCCGGTCAGGCGAGCGACGACCTGGAACTGGCCGATCAGGACAGGATCCGCATCTTCTCCGAGGGCGAGTTGGCACGACGGGAGTTCGTGGAGGTGCTTGGCGAGATCGCGAAGCCGGGACGGTACCGGTTTTTGCCCGGGATGCGGGTGCGGGACCTCATCTACCGCGCGGGCAATCTCACCACCAGTGCCTACCTCGAGGAGGGCGAGATCACCCGTCTGACGGTCGATGGCGAGGGCACCACGACGGAGCGGATCTACTTCAACGTCACGGATGCCTTGGAGGATCGCGGCGAGCACAACCAGCCCCTATCGCCCAACGATCAGCTCTTCATCCGAGCGGTCCCCGATTGGTCCACCCGGCGTTCCGTCACCCTCGGGGGGGAAGTGGCGTTTCCGGGGACCTACACCTTCCGCCGCGGCGAGCGCATCTCCGAGGTCCTGGAACGAGCCGGCGGGTTTACCCCCAACGCCTTCCTCAAGGGCGCCGTATTCACTCGCGAGTCGGTCCGGGAGATCCAACAGGCGCGTCTGCGCTCCCTGATCCAGGAGGAGCAGCAGAATCTGATCCGCGAGTCGACCCAAGCGGTCGGCGGGGCACTGGATGCCGACGCGGCCCAGGCACTGGTTCAGGCACGGCAGCAACGGGAACAGCTCCTCGAGAAGCTCCGCAAGACCGAGGTGATCGGACGGATGGTGGTCAGGATCCTGCCGCTCGACGAGTTGCGTGGCTCGCCATTCGATCTGGAACTGGAAGAGCGCGACGGCCTGACGATTCCTCCACTCTCTGCCTCGGTGAGCGTCCTGGGGAGGGTCTACAACTCGACCGCGTTGATTTTCGAGGCCGACCGCCCGGTCAGCTACTACCTCGCCCAGACCGGCGGGTTACGCGAGGAGGCGGACAAGAAGCACCTCTACCTGGTGCGTGCAGACGGGACGGTGATCAGCCGAGCCCAGAAACGTAGCTGGAACTGGTGGTGGAGCCGCAACGGGCATCGCTGGCTCCAGGGGGGATTCGACGGGATGCTCGTCGAGCGTGGGGACACGATTCTGGTGCCGGAGAAGGTGGTCAACATCGCCTATCTTCGGGGTTTGAAGGATATCAGCCAGATTCTCGCCAACATCTTCGTGAGTGCCGGCAACCTCAAGTTCCTGTTCCAGTAAGGAGAACCGTCATGGCAGGTCGTTCGTTGCCGGCGCATCACAAGAGGATCCTCGTGACCGGCGGTGCCGGGTTTATCGGCTCCACCCTGACGGAGTGTCTCCTGGCCCGTGGTGACCGCATCGTGTGTCTCGATGACTTCGACGACTTCTACGATCCGGCGATCAAGCGCCGCAACCTGACCACGGCCCTCACCTCGTCGGACTTCCGCCTGGTCGAGGGCGACATCTGCGATCTCCGCCTCCTTCAGGCCCTGTTCGCGGAGGAGGGGTTCGACGTGGTGGTGCACATCGCCGCCCGGGCCGGGGTGCGGCCGTCGATCCTGCAGCCGCTTCTCTACCAGAAGGTGAACGTCGAGGGGTCCACGAACCTGTTCGAGATGGCGCGTCAGCACGACGTGGCCAACTTCGTCTTCACTTCGTCGTCGTCGGTGTACGGGGAAAACGAGAAGGTCCCATTCGCCGAGACCGATCCAGTGGATTATCCGATCTCCCCCTACGCCGCCACCAAGCGCGCCGGCGAGCTGATCGCCCACACCTACCACCACCTGTTCGCCCTCAACATCACCTGCCTGCGCCCGTTCACGGTGTACGGCCCGCGCCAGCGACCGGAGATGGCGATTCACCTCTTCACCCATGCCATCCTGGAGGGCAAGCCGATCCGCATGTTCGGCGACGGCTCCTCCTCCCGCGACTACACCTACATCGACGATCTGGTGGACGGCTTCGTTCGCGCCATCGACCGCCCTCTCGGCTTCGAGATCATCAACCTCGGCGAGCACGAGGTCACCACCCTGCGCGAGCTCATCGACCTGATCGCCGAGGCCACCGGCAAGGAACCGATCATCGCCCAGCAGCCCATGCAGCCCGGCGACGTCCCCCGCACCTTTGCGGACGTCACCCGCGCCCGAGAGCTCCTCGGCTACCAGCCAAGGGTCGCCATGCGCGAGGGGATCCGCCGCTTCGTGGAGTGGTACCGGGCGACCGAAGGCGGGTGACGCTGGGATCGCAGTCTTCGAACGCAGAGGTACAACGACGCCGAGCGGAACATTACGATGCCCCACCGTCGGCGTACCCTGGCGCCCCGCGAGGGAGTGGGGACGGGCTGTCGATGATCGAGCTTATGACCTCGCTGGTCGACGGTTTGGAGGTGGAGCCGTATACGACTTCGTTCCGATACCCCACCGTCGGAGCGCCCTGGTACCCTCGCAGCCTGGCAAGTGGCGGGCAGCCCAAGGAGCGGCCCTCAGAAGAGCTCGATCTGACGCGGTTCTGAGGGCCGTTTTCGCGTCGGCTTGCGCCCAAAAAACTCGCGGGTCATGCCGTACTGCTTGTCGGTGAGCAGGTAGAAGGCCACGTGGGCACCGGGCGGAAGGGCCGGGCGCAGGCGGTGGATCAGGGACTGGGCCACCGCAAGGGTAGGACAGTGGCGCAGGTAGACCGAGAACTGGTGCTGAATGAAGTTGTTCTGCAGCAGAACCCTGCGGAACCGCGTGTAGTCCCGCCGCGCCTCCGCCGTAGTCACCGGCGCATCGTATACGGCGAGGACCCACATCACCTTCGAACTGTTGATCGGCATGGCAGGCCAGGCAGGGTGAGAGATGTCCCCCGACTATCCAGGATGTGCGCGAAGCTAGTGACGCTTTCAGAAACGGCGCTGGGCAGACGAAAGGTGCGACCCGCGATCGGGACTTCCGCCGCGACGAAATCGAGCAGCGCCGTACGGGCGGCGGCATCGAACGGTTCAGTCGGATCGGTTGCCCGCACCTGGCGTTCCACCAGGCACCGGTACGGCTCCAGAAAATCGTCCGCCAGGTTGAATGGGTTCTCCCGGCGGCGGTGACCAAGGCCGAGGGCCGGTTGCAAACCACGGCCGCCAACGCGTGAGCCACCAGGGAGCGGAGCACGGCGTAGCCGAAGTTCAGGCGGACGTTGGCAGGATCGCCGGCGCCCCGTTTTCGCCGGGTAAACCCCGCGGGGAAGAGGGCCCTCCAGTAGTGGCGGGTTCCCTGGGCCTCCAGGTTGTCGGGATCACCCGGACGGACACGGCCGCTGAGGCGCTCCAGGCGCAGCGCGCCGTTCATCCGGAAGTGGCGCAGGTTGAGGGCCTGGGTGGCGAGGCGCGCCTGAACGATCTGGCCCCACAGGGTGTCCCGCCGCTCCGTTTCTCGGTCGAGATCGATCTGCTGGCGTGGTCGTCCTGCTAGGCGGTCTTATCCGCCCCACGGCCAGAGCAGGGCCGCAGGGAGGTGTCTGTCGTCGGTGACCAGCACCGCGCAACCGGCCTTGGAGAGTCGCTGCAGGATCTGGGCGCTGAGGGGATGGTGCAGGACCATCACCGCCACGTCCTCCGGAGGGACGAAGGCGTCCTCGCAGCCATCCCGCCGCAGGCGGAGCCGTCCGTCCCGCACGCTGAGACAGGCGGCGCTCTCCACGAGGAGGATGCGATGGTCACCCATGGTGGACTCGCTCCAGTCGCAGGATCTGGGGGCCGCCGACCTTTCTAGTGCGCGGGGTGGCCATCTGATCCGCGTTCCCCTCTCTGCCAACGTGCGTGAGACAGCTCGCTCCCCGAAGTTTAGTGTAGAAGGGCGATTAAGGATCGTGTGATGAGCCACGGCATTTCGGCAGCACTCCCCCTGGTCGAGAACCGGGAG
>Ga0326597_10000273_pt1 | contig 97755 bp, 87 predicted proteins | sample RVTome_12_FD_203789 | JGI IMG/M metagenome (GOLD analysis project Ga0326597, IMG submission 203789) | Soil microbial communities from uranium-contaminated site in the Upper Colorado River Basin, Wyoming, United States - RVT100D185 | ecosystem: Environmental > Terrestrial > Soil > Contaminated >...
CGATGATGGGGAAGCTCACCTTGACGTCGAAGTTCTGCTCGATGCTGCGGACCCACGCGATGTGCGAATACACACTGTCAATGGACAGGCCGATCAACTGGGTGTTGATCTTCTGGAACTCGGGCGCCAGCTTGGCGAAGCCGATGAATTCCGTCGTGCAGACCGGCGTGAAGTCCGCTGGGTGGCTGAACAGTACCACCCATTTGCCCTTGTAGTCCGCCAGGCTGATCTCACCGAAGGTCGAAGGCGCGGTGAAATTGGGGGCGGGCTCGTTGATGCGGGGAAGGCTGAGTGCGGCGGATTGCTCGTTCATTTCCAAGCTCCTGTTGTCGGGTGAAATCCCAGCGGGCCGCGGCGGCCCATGTTTCATCTTGACTGAGACTCATTATCAACGACGGACAACAGTTTTTCCGTGAGAAGGTCACACGCAGCGTCGGCACGGCCCCCCCGTATCGGCCATGCCCGCCGGATGGCATTGTCCACCGGATGGCTATGCCCGCCGGATGGGATTGTCCACCGGATGGGAATGTCCACCGGCGAACCGTGTCCCGCACCCCTACTTGCCGGGCTCCAGGGCCTGGCTGGTGTCATTGGCCAGGGCCTCGCGAATGCGTTCCCGGGAGACCTTGATCGCCACGCCGGCGCGCTCCTGCTCCAGCTTCATCACGATCCGCGAATCCAGGGCATCCCACCCGCGGTTGCGGGCCTCGGTCATCTCCTCCAGGGTCAGGTTGCACAGGCGCATGGGTGCGCCCACCTCCCGCCCCAGGGCCACGGCCAGGGAGACATCCTTGTGGGCCAGGCGCAGGGCGAAGGCCGGGGGGTCATACGTGTCCGGCAGAAACTGATCCAGCAGCCCGTCAAAGGTGCGCCGCCGCCCCTGGGCGCCCTGGCGCACGGCGGAGAACAGCACCAGCGGATCCACCCCGGCCTTCACGCCCATGGCGAATGTCTCGGCCAGCACGGTCTGGATGGCGTAGCCGGAGCAGTTGTGCACCAGCTTGGCCACCGTGGCCTGACCGATCTCGCCCACGTAGCGAGGCTGATCGCCGATATCCAGCAGTACCGCCTCGTGCCGCTCGAACACGGCCTTGTTCCCGCCGACCCAGATGGCCAGCTTGCCGGTCTTGGCGCCCCGCGGCCCGCCGCTCACGGGGGCGTCAAACATGTGCGCGCCCTTTTCCGCGAAGGCGGCATGCACCTTGAGCACGACGGCGCGGGAATTGGTGGACAGGTCGAAGTAGGCCGCGCCGGGCCGGATGCCCGCCAGGATACCCTCCGGACCCAGCGCCACGGCCTCCACCTCGGGCGGACCGGGCAGGGAAGTGAACACCACATCGGCACCGGCGGCCACGGCCCGGGGCGAATCGGCCCAGGTGGCGCCGGCCTCCAGATGGGGCGCGGCGGCCTCGCGGCGTACGTCGTGGACGGTCAGGGTATGGCCGGCCTGCTGCAGATTCGCGGCCATGCTGGCACCCATGGTGCCCAGCCCGATAAATCCCACATGCATGATGCTCTCCCGGTGCGGGTCAAGGCGCAGCGTTATTGAACGCGGGCTAGTCGGATTCCCCCTCGAAGGCATCGGTAGCCGCATGGGCCGATGTCATGGCGGCGGGCCAGCCGGCATAGAAGGCGGCGTGGGTGATGATCTCCTCGATCTCACTCTTGGTCACGCCGTTGTCCAGGGCCCGCTGCACGTGCGTCTTGAGCTGCATGGGCCGCACGGTGGCGGCGAGCATGGCCACGGTGATCAGGCTGCGGTCGCGCTTGGACAAGCCGGAACGCTCCCACAGGTCTCCGTAGACCACATCATTGGTGTAGTCCACCAGGGCGGGGAAATGGGGTTGAATACGGCCCCGTGCTTTGGAAGGCGGTGCTTTGGCCATGTGGCGCTCCTGTGTGGTTGGGTGATGGCATGGGTGTCGTGCGGCCGGGCCGCGGGATGCCCCTCGCACGGCCCAGGGTGTGGGCCGGCCCGCGATGCCCGGCGGAGCTGGTCTTACCTGGCGCACTGTGTCGCGTCAGGCGGCGATGTGCAAGCCCGTGGCGCTGCGCGATGCAAGCCCGTGGCGCTGCGCGATGCAAGGTGCCGTGGGCCGGTGGTGTGACGCGCCGGCGCCGGTGGCGTATGCTGCGCACGTCACGTGGATCCGTTGCCGCGGCGCGGCAGCATGTCAGCCCGCGAGAGCGGTCAACCCGAAGCCGGGAGTGGAGTCGATGTCCGTCACCGAGCGCCTGTGCGCCCGATTTGCCGCGTGGGGCGCAGCCGATCTGCCCCAGAAAACCATTGCCGCGGCGCAACCGCTGGTCGCCGACGGCATTGCCGTGGCCCTGGCGGGCAGCGGGGAGACCGGCCCGCGGCTGCTGGCCGCGCATCTGCGCGACATGGGTGGCACACCCATGGCCTCGGCGCTGGGCATGGGCTTCCGCACGTCCCTGGTGCAGGCCACGGCGCTGAATGGCACGTCCATGCACGTGCTGGACTACGAGCCCATGTGGAGCCCGGCCAATCATGCGGTGTCCACCACGCTGCCCGCCGTGCTGGCCCTGGCCGAGGCGCGGCAGGCGTCGGGGCGCGAGCTGCTCACGGCCCTGGTCAAGGGCTGCGAGATGCAGGGGCTGATCCGTGCCGCCTCGGGCCAGTATCTGCCGCGGCACATCCGCTTTCATCCCCCGGGGGTGGTGGGCGTGATGGGCGCGGCGGTGGCCGCCGGGCATCTGCTGGGGCTGGACGGCGAGGCGTTGCAGCGCGCCTTGGGCATCGCCGGCTCGCGGGCCGGCAGCCTGATCAGCAACGTGGGCACCATGACCAAGGCCACCCACTGCGGCCATGCGGCGGCCATGGGCCTGGAGGCGGCGCTGCTGGCGGGGCGGGGCTTCACGGCCAACCCGGCGATTCTGGATGAAGGGGGCGCCTACAGCGAGGTCTTCTTCGGGCTGGCATTCCCGGAGGACGTGCTGCTGGGGTCGCGGCCGCCCTATCGGGTGGTGGAGCCGGGTTACGCGATCAAGCTGTTTCCCAGCCAGTATGCCACCCACTTCGGCATCACGGCCGGGCTTGCCATGCACGGGCGGGTGCCCCAGGTGGAGCGGGTGCGCCGCGTGACGCTGGTGACTCCGGTCATGCCCTACGTGGACCGTCCCAAGCCCAAGGATGGGCTGGACGGCAAGTTCAGCCTGCAATACACCGCCGTCTCCGCCCTGCTCGATGGACAGGTGACCGTGGAGACATTCGCCAACGACCAGCGCTTTCGCCCGGCGGTGGAGCGCCTGCTGGCATGCACCACGCTGGAGCAGTCCGAGGAGATCGGGGCCACCTTCGAGACGATGCATGTGGAATTGACCGTGGCGCTGGATGACGGCACGGTGTTCACGGAGCGCTGCGACAAGCCCCGCGGGGCGTGGGGCGGGCCGCGGCTGACCCCCGAGGACCACCAGGAGAAGGTGCGCGCCTGCCTGGCCACGGTGCTGGATGGAGACGCCACCGCCCGTTGCATCGACCTGGCCGGCCGCTGCTTTGATCTGAGCCCGGCCGAGGTGGGTGAGCTGATGACGCTGCTGCGCCACGACGGGTGATTGGCGCGACGGTGCATGGATGCCGTGACCGGCATGACAGCGGGCGGCAGGTGAAGCGACGGTTGCACGGCACAGGGCATGTGACCACCATGCTGCCGGAAGGGACGCTTGCAGGGATGATGTGGCGATGAGCAATGGAGCGCGAGTGCTTTCCCCCCGCTGGTGGGTGCGCAGGACGGTCATGGCCCTGCTGTGGCTGCTGTACCTGATCCTGTTGATCCAGCTGGCAGGGTGGATCTATTACGCCGTGGGCGCCGGGCGCAACATCGAGAGCTACGGCTACCCGGTGGGGCTGTTCGCGCCCCACCCGCAGCTGGACTACGTCTACACCCCCGGCTTTGCGGGCCGCTTCAATGGTGCCGCGTACCAGGATATCGACATCCGCATCAACGAGACGGGCTTTCGGGACGATGGTTTCGCCCCGACGCCCGGGCAGCGCGCCCGGGTGGCGGTGCTGGGCGATTCGGTGGTGTTCGGTGCGGGCGTGGCGGAGCCGGACCGCTTCACCGAGCGGCTCCAGGCCGAGCCGCCGCCGGGCATGACGCTTGAGGTGCTGAACCTGGGCGTGAACTCCTACACGCTCAGCCACTATGTGTCCCAGGCCGAACTGGAGATCATGGACCTGCACCCGGACCTGGTGCTGGTGGGGTTCACGCTGAATGACAATGACCCCCGCAGCCGCTCCTGGCCGGCCCATCAGTTCCGCGACGCCGAGGCAGCGCCCAGCGACCCGGGCATGGCGGAGCAGGCGCGCCAGTGGGCCGGGCGCCTGGCCGGTGCGCGCATGTTGCGCGAGGTGCGCGACCGGCTGCAATTCGCGTTGATGAATGCGGACGAGCGGGAGGCCTATCACACCAAGTGGATGCGCCGCGTCGTGGAAACCTGGCAGGATCAGGCGATCCTGGAGCGGGTACGGGCCGAACTGGCGCACTTCAAGATGCTGATGCAAGCGCAGGGCACGCCCTACGCCATGGTGCTGTTCCCGGAGCGCAACGATCTGGCCAAGGTGGGCAGCTTCGACGTGCCGCGGCAGACAGCCCGGCGGCTGATGGAGGAACTGGGCATGCCGGTGTGTGATCCGTTTCCGCGGTTTGCCCAGGCCGGCGATGCGGCGGCGCTGTTCCTGCCGGGGGACAGTGTGCATTTCTCCCCGGCGGGCCATCGCCTGCTGCGGGACGGCATCGCGGCCTGTCTGGCGGACGGGCGCATACCCGCGCCGCGCAACCGGCCATAGCCCCCGCCGCGAGGGCAGCGATAGCCGCCGCTAGAACAGCGTGTAGATGAACGGGGCGATGGCCGAGCCCTGCGTGAACACCAGCAGCGCCCCCAGGGTCAGCAACACCACCAGGATCGGCAGGAGCCAGAACTTCTTGCGCTCCCGCATGAAGGCCCACAGGTCGGACAGCAGTTCGATCATCAGAAAGGTCGCTCCATATGTTTTGGGTCGTCCGCCGTGGCGGGCACACGATAGCTCTCGGCCCCAGGGTCCAAGCGACGGTGCAAGGGGTCCCGCCCCATCAGCCGCAAGACCAGTCCGGTAGGCAGCACGACCAGATTGAACACGATAGACATGAGGATGCGCGTGTTGATCCAGCCCAGCACGGCCCCCACGGCCATCCAGCCCCGGTAGGGATAATAGATCGTCCTGGGCAGCACCAGCGCCCAGAGCCACAGCGCGCCGCCGGCCAGCCACGGCCACTGCGGCCAGGGGCGGCCCCAGAGCCAGGGCAGCAGCAGGCCGAAGAACAGCATGAGCAGCAGGCCGAAGAGCAGACCGAACTGCCGCAATTCCTTGGCATTCACCCGGGGGGCGGCTTGGCGGCTCATCAATCCAGCTCGAATTCGTTCTGCCAGGCATCGTCACGCTCCCAGGCAGGCTGCTGCGCCTTTTCCAACAGGCAGTTGCCCACGGCCAGCACGTCCATTTCCGTGCGCATGAAGCAGCGGTAGGCATCGGTGGCCGTGGCGACGATGGGCTCCCCGCGCACATTGAAGGAGGTGTTCACCAGCACGGGACAGCCCGTGCGCTGCTCGAACAGGGAGAGCACCTGGTGAAAGCGCGGATTGGTTTCCCGGTGCACGGTCTGAATGCGCGCCGAGTAGTCCACATGGGTCACTGCGGGAATCTGGGAGCGGGGCACGTGCAGCTTCTCGATGCCGAAGAGCCGCTGCTGCTCCGCCGTCATGGGGATGCGCAGCCGTTCATGCACGGGTGCCACCAGGAGCATGTAGGGGCTCTCGGTCTTCTGTTCGAAGTAATCCCCCACCCGCTCGGCGAGCACCGCCGGGGCGAAAGGCCGGAAGGATTCCCGGTACTTGATCTTCAGGTTCATCACGGACTGCATGGCGGCGCTCTGGGGATTGCCCAGGATGGAGCGTCCGCCCAGGGCGCGCGGGCCGAATTCCATGCGGCCCTGTGCCCAGCCCACCACGGCATCCTGGGCCAGCCGGTCGGCCACGCGGGCCAGCAGCGTCTCCTCGGGCAGCTCCTCATAGACGGCGCCCATGGCGTCCAGCTCCGCGCGCACCTGCGCCGGCTCCAGTGCCGGTCCCAGGTAGCTGCCCCCCATGGTGTCACCGCCATTGGTGCTGCGCGGCTGGGCCAGGTACTCATGCCACACGGACAGTGCCGCCCCCACGGCCCCGCCCGCATCGCCGGCGGCGGGTTGAATCCACAGCTGCTTGAAGGGCCCCTCGCGCAGAATGCGGCCGTTGGCCACGCAGTTCAGCGCCACGCCCCCAGCCAGGCACAGGTTCTCCGCGCCCGTTTCCGCATGCACGGTGCGCGCGAGCCGCAGCATGACCTCCTCGGTGACGGCCTGGATGGAAGCCGCGATGTCCATCTCCCGCTGGGTGAGCTGGCCCTCTGCCTTGCGGGGCGGGCCGCCGAACAGCCTGGCGAAGCGCCGGTTGGTCATGGTCAGCCCCGTGGCGTAATTGAAGTACGCCATGTTCAGCCGGAAAGTGCCGTCCGCCTTGAGATCCAGCAGGTTGTGCAGGATCAGGTCGGTGTACTTGGGCTCCCCGTAGGGGGCCAGGCCCATCAGCTTGTATTCCCCGGAGTTGACCTTGAAGCCCGTATAGTACGTGAAGGCCGAATACAGCAGCCCCAGGGAATGGGGGAAGTCGATCTCCCACAGCGGCTCCAGCGTTGCCCCGTCACCGCGCCAGACGCTGGTCGTGGCCCATTCGCCCACCCCATCCGCGCACAGCACCGCGGCTGCATCGAAGGGGCTGGGGAAGAAGGCGGAGGCCGCATGGGCCTGATGGTGTCCCGTGAACAACAGCGGCGGCAGCTCTCGCGGCTTGCAGCCGCCCAGGGCTGCCAAGCCCTTGCGCAGGGTGGCCTTGAGGTACAGCTTCTCCTTGAGCCACACGGGCATGGCCGCCACGAAGGAGCGAAAGCCGCGGGGCGCATGGAACAGGTAGGTTTCCAGCAGGCGCTCGAATTTGAGCAGCGGCTTGTCGTAGAACACCACATGGGTCAGGTCCCGCACGGTCAGCCCGGCCAGATCGAGGCAGGCGGCGATGGCCTCCGCCGGAAAGCCCGCGTCGTGCTTCTTGCGCGAAAAGCGCTCCTGCTGCGCCGCCGCCACCAGCCGCCCGTCGACGACCAATGCCGCGGCGCTGTCGTGATAGAAGGCGGAAATCCCCAGGATGGTGGCGTGGTCCGTCGCTGTCACAGTGCCTTCCCTGCTGGTGGCTGATCCCGGATGGGCCGGCCCGGCTGCCCTGTTGTCCGCCGGGCGGCCAGGCGTGGCCCGGGCGGTGCGGCGCGCCGCTGCCATCGGTTATTGTGTCGCATGTTACAGGAATTTTACACAACGCGGTGTCACGCGTTGTCCTGGCATCCGCCCATGCGGTGCAAGGAATCAACGGCACCATCTACGACATCAGCCCGGGGGCGAACAGGACGGCCTGGGGGGCCGGCGAAACGGAGCAGGCGGCGGCGAATGTCCCTGACCTCACCCGGCAACTGCAGCAGACCGTGGAACTGCTGCTCGCCGCGCTGGGGGCATTGCCGGCGCATGGCGCAAGCGCCGCTCCCGCCATGGCCCGCCGGCTCGGGGCGAGCCTCAGAAGGCGCCATGCTCATTGGGTGAGTCGGCGTCGAGCAATTGCCCAATGTCCCACAGCTCCGCAATCTTGCCGTCGGCAAAGCGGAAGATGTGCACCACCGCCACGTCGGGCTGGCTGGGGTCCTGGCGTCTGACCCGGGAGTGGGTGGCGACGCTGTCGCCGTCCGCAAGCACCTGCCGAATCTCGATGGAACGGTTGGGCGAACTCTCGTGCGCCGCCGCCATGGCATCCAGCAGGGACTGACGGTCGCCCTTGAAGTACGGATTGTGGTGGATGAAGTCCGGGGCGACATAGGCATCGAATGCTGCCTGAACCTCTCCTGCCGCGGCCAGCTTCAGAAAGGCCACCGCCTGTTCTCGGTATGATGGCACGGCTCCCTCCCGGTCATGGTGCATGGTGGCTATCGGTGCTGACGAAGCGTGCGGGTTCGGGCAGCGGAGGGGGTCAGCTTCCGCCGCGCGACCCCGAAGTGGCACCGGTCAAGCCTATCAGCCACGCTATCTTGTGTCTCCCGCGGGCCGCCATGGTGTCCCGCAGGGCATCGTCCTACCCGCTGGGATGCACCAATCCCGTTACGCATTTCAGGTACCATTGATCCCCTGAGCCATCCCATCTCGTTCCTCCTGCCGCCATGCCTGCCCCCGATGTTGTCCCAGGCCCTCCCTCCCGCGCGTCTCTGGGCGCCTCAAACACCTGGTTCGTCCGCAAGGCCGCTGGCGGCTCTATCTTAGACGATCGCCGGCACGGCTCGCCGAGGTACGGGCAGCGGAGCGGAGTATCGGCGTTGCCGGGCGCGATCGCGCCGCACCTTTCCTTTTGCATCAAAGAGGTGTTGCATCAAGGGGATGCTTCGCCTCACCGGCGGGGAGATCAGGCCGGTTGCCATGCCCCCTGCTACCCGTACTCTCCGGCGGAACACGCCGTCATCCTTAAAACAAAACGCAAACTGTCAGAAAGTAATGGGATGGACAACTTTCAGAAATAGGTTTAAATTTTGACACAGTAACTCCCGTCCAATGCTGCCGAAGCCGGGCACGCACCGCCGAATGCGTAATGTGACCACCATGAGTGCTCCTTCCAGTGTGGGGAATGCGTCCATTCTGGTCGTGGATGACGAGCGCGACATTGTGCGTGCTGTCACGCGCCACCTGGAACGCGCGGCGCTTCGGGTGACGGGCCTCACCAACCCTCTCGAAGCGCGCGAAATGTTCAGCCCCGGCCGCTTTGCGGTCATTGTTTCCGATCACATGATGCCGGGCTTGCAGGGCCTGGAGCTGCTTCGCGAAGCGGTGTCGCTTGCCCCGCAGACCCGCCGCGTCCTCCTTACGGGCTTTGCCAATCAGGACGAGGCCATCGAGGCGTTCAACCAGGGCGTGCTGCATCGCTTCCTGCGCAAGCCGTGGACAGAGGCAGAACTGGTGAACGTGGTGCAGGAGGAAGCAGCGGCGTTTCATCAGCAAACCCGGGCGCATACGGAACACCAGGATCTGGAGCGTCTGCTCAGCAAGCGCACCCAGCTTATGCACACGGCCATGGCGCTCATGCAGGACTCCGACCGCGACGCGTTGGAGGCCGCGCAGCCCGGCGTGGGTGCCGAGACCTCCCGTGATGCCGCGGTGCTCATCGCCGACGTGGTGGGCTACAGCCGCCTCATGCACGAGGATGCGGCAGCCACCGTCGAAACGCTGACGGCGTTTCAGATGGTGGCCATCGAAGCCATCGTGCGCCACGGCGGGCGCCTCGTGAATGCGCCGGGCGACAGCCTGCTGGCAGAGTTCCCGGCGCCAACGCAGGCGCTCTTGGCGGCCCAGGCCACCCAGCGCGAGTTGGCCAGGCGCAATGCTGCGCTGCCTGATGCGCGTCAGATGCGGCTGCGCATGGGCATAGCTTACGGCACGTTGCTGGTGCGCCTGGGGGAGATTTTCGGAGATCCCGTCAACATTGCGGCGCGTCTGCAGCAGCGGGCCGAGCCCGGCGGGGTGTGCATAGCCGAAGCGGCCTGGCGCATGCTTCCCGCTGCGCAGCAGCGCGGACTGAACGCACTTGGCCCGCAGCAGTTCAAGAATATCGCCGAGCCGGTGCATACATATATCTGGCACCCGCACACTGCCGGGCGTAAGGCATAGGGAGTTTCAGCCGGTTCCCATACAGCAAGCTAAGGATGACAGGCGATGGCACTCAATTGGTACTTGAGGGCAGCGGGCATCTTGACTTCGCTGGCAGGGGCCCTGTTGGGTTCGGTGGTGATGGTCGGATGGTGGGTGGAATCGCCCCTTATCGTCCAGATTGCGCCGGGCCTTGGCGCGATGCAGTTCAACACGGCCCTGGGATTTCTGCTGGCCGGCCTAGGTCTGCTCGCAACGCACCTGGAACGTCACCACGTGGCGGTGGGCTTCGGCGCCGCTGTGCTCCTGCTGGCCGGCGCCGTGAGCGTGGAGCATTGGAGCGGGGCCGGGCTCGGGATCGACACCCTGGTGCACACGCCGTTCCTCGTCGATCTCTACTCGCCGCCCGGGCGCATGTCCGCGGGCACTGCGCTCAACTTCCTCTTCACCGGCGGCGCACTGACGCTGCTGGCCCTGCCGCGCCAGGCCGCCGCGAGCGTGACCGCCGGCGGCACACTCGCGGCGGTGGTGGTAACCATCGGACTTTTCCGCCTCCTGGGGCTGCTTGCCGTGATCACCGGCGCCCAGGATCAAGTGCAGTCGGCCGGCATGGCCCTGCACACGGCGGTTGGGTTCACGCTGGTGGGAAGTGCGGGGTTGCTGCGCTTCGTGCGCTCCTGGCACACCGGCGCGCTGGGGTTGAGCACATGGCTCGGCCTGCCGGCGGTGATCGGCGGCTTGGCGCTCACATCCATCGTCTCGCTGGCCTTGTTCAATAATTCGCTGGTGCAGTCCCGTGAGCGCGTGGAATTGCGCTTGAACGAGGTCGTGGGCCGCCTGGGAGATCGCATGGAGACCAGACTGCGGGCCCTCTCGCGCATAACGGGCCGCTGGGCCACGCGGGGCGGCACGCCCCGGGCGGAGTGGGAAGCGGATGCCCGCGCCTATCTTGGCCATGCGCCTGAAATCCGTGCCATCGCGCGCGCCGACAATGCCGGCATCGAGCGCTGGGTTGTGGTGCAGGCACCAGACGCCGGGCTCGAGGCATCGTTTCCCACGGACAGGCTGTTGGAGCGCGATGCAATGGCCACCGCCCGGCAGGCGGGTGCGGCCATCACCACGGCCCGGACAGGCACCCAGGGTGAGAACGTCATCCAGTTGCTGTTCCCCTTCACCCGCACCGACGGCTCGCCCGACGGGTTCCTCGTGGCCATTGTCGACATGGTGACGTTGCTCGATTCCATTCTGCCCGCCGACAACCTGGGTGTGTACGGTGTTTCCGTGAGCCGGCGCGACACGCTGCTGTATCGGAACCGTCCCGATCCGGGGCCCTTGCGATCGGCCCTGCGGGCGACGGGCCACGCCCGCATCCGCGATGACGTGGAATGGACGGTTCGCGTATGGCCCACGCCGGAGAGCCTACAGGACGCGCAGTGGACGCTGCCCATGGTCGTCCTCGCATTTGGGGCAGCGCTCTCGTTGCTCACGGGCCTTGCCGTTCACATGGCCCAGCGAGCCGAACGGGGCCGGCTGACCGCGGAAGGCGTCAGCACGGAATTGGGCGCGGAGACGGAGCGCCGCCGTCAGGCCGAGGAGAGCTTCAAGGGCCTGGTGGAAGCTGCGCCCAACGCCCTGGTGCTGGTGGACCATGCAGGCACGATCACCCTGGTAAACTCCCAGACGGAACGCTGGTTCGGCTATGCGCGCGACGATCTGCTCGGCCGGAAGGTGGAGCTGCTCGTCCCCGCCGAATTGCACGACCGGCACCGGGCGCACCTTGCCGGGTACACCAAGAACCCGACACGGCGACCCATGGGGTCGGGGATCAGGCTCGAAGCCGTTCGCAAGGATGGCAGCCGCTTCGCGGTGGACATCTCGTTGAGCCCGGTGCGGACGGTCGAGGGGCCACGCATCATCGCCGCCATCAACGATATTTCCCATCATCGCGAGGCCCAGGACGAGCTGGAGCGCACCAACCGCACCCTGTCAGCCGTCAATCACGAGCTGGAGGCATTCGCCTATTCCGTGTCCCATGACCTGCGCCAGCCCCTGCGGGCCGTGGATGGCTTCTGCAACGCGCTGCAAGAGGACTACCAGGCGCAGTTGGACGACACCGGCAAGCGCTACCTGGAGCAGGTTCGTGCCGGCGCGCAGCGCATGGGACGCCTCATCGATGACCTGTTGCAGCTTTCCCGCATTACGCGCGCGGAGTTGAAACGGGAGCCGGTCGATATGACAGCCGTGGCGCAAGCGATCCTGGAAGAGCTGCGGCAAGGCGAGCCCGAGCGGGACGTGAGCGTGAAAATTGCCGATGGCCTGCAAGCCGTCGCCGATCCCCGCATGCTGGAGGTGTTGCTGAGCAACCTGCTGGGCAATGCCTGGAAATTCACGGCCCACAGTGAGACACCGGAGATTGAACTGGGCGTGCAGAACGGCCAGACGGTGCCGGTCTATTTCGTCCGTGACAATGGCGTGGGCTTCGACATGAAGTATGTCAAGAACCTGTTCGGCGCGTTCCAGCGCCTGCACAGTGATGCTGAGTTTCCCGGCACGGGCATCGGCCTGGCCACCGTCCAGCGCATCGTGCACCGGCTCGGTGGGCAGGTGTGGGTGACCGCCGTGCGCGGCGAGGGGGCCACGTTCTTCTTCACCCTATCGACCTGAGATCCTCCCATGGCAACAAAAGAAGAAGTCATCCTGCTGGTGGAAGACAACGCGCAGGACGAGGAGCTGACCATTCGCGCCCTCAAGAAGAACCAGATCGTCAATCAGATCGTTGTGATGCGCGACGGAGAGGAGGCATTGGACTACCTGTTCGGAACCGGGCCCCATGCAGGCCGGGACGTCACCGCCGTGCCACAGGTAGTGCTGCTCGACCTTAAGCTGCCCAAGGTGGATGGCCTGGAGGTGATCCAGCGGATGCGGGGTGACGAGCGCACGCAAATGATTCCCATCGTGGTGCTGACCTCCTCGGACGAGCAACGGGACGTGATCGAAAGCTATCGCCTGGGCGTGAACAGCTACGTGCGCAAACCGGTGGAGTTCGAGGCGTTCAGCGAGGCCGTGCGGCAGATCGGCCTTTACTGGCTGCTGATCAATCGCCCCGCCCCGCGCTAGCGAACGGCAGATGCCGTCAACGCGACCGTGCCAACCGTCGCTGGAGACCATGCCATGGCTAAGCCGGAAGACAGACCGCTCCCTTTGCGGGTACTCATCATCGAGGACAAGGTGGCAGACGCCGAGCTCATGCTGCGCGAGCTGCAACGGGCAGGCTTCACGCCGGAGGCGCAGCGCATCGAGTCCCGGGAAGCGCTCGAGCAGGCGCTTGGAGAGGGATCGTGGGACGTGGTGCTCGCGGACTATACCCTGCCCTCGTTCTCCGGGCTGGAGGCCATGGAGCCCGTTCGCGCCGCAGATCCGGACATGCCGTTCATTCTCGTCACCGGCACGGTCGGCGAGGAGATCGCTGTCGCCAGTATCAAGGAAGGCGTTGACGATTACATTCTGAAGGCCAACATACGCCGGCTGGGCCCCGCCGTGCGGCGCGAGGTCGAGAGTGCCGCGCTGCGCCGCCGGCACCGGGCCGAGCAGGAAGCGGAGCGCCGCCGGCAGGCCAATCTGCGAGAGATGATCGAGGGTGCCATCGAGGGCATCTGCGTGTTCCAGGAATTCCGCCCCGTGCTGGTGAACCGAACTGCGGTGGAACTGTTCGGCTTTTCCGATGCCGCCACCATGATGATGGTGGAAGACTCTCTGGAATTCGTCGCACAGGAATTCCGGGATTGGGTCATGGCTGTGCACAACGCACATCTGGTAGGCCAGCAAGAGTCTGCAAGCCAGGAACTTCGGCTCATGCGCAATGATGGCGCAATAGTCTGGGTTGAAGCGCTGGCCCGAGGCGTGGAATGGGAGGGAAAGCCCGCCTCCATGGTCACCTTCCGGGAAATCACCGCCCGCAAGGCCGCGGAGCAACAGGCCGAGCTCGCCAGCACGAGGCTGGATAATGCGCTCACGCACATGGTGGCGGGCCTGCTGCTCTTCGATGCGGACGATCGCCTGGTGCTCTGGAACAAGCGCTACGAGGAGCAGCTACCCGCTCACGTGGGCAGCCTGCGGGAGGGCATGCCATATGAAGAGGTGATTCGCATGATGCTCCCTATGTTCGCCGACGTAACGCACGACCCCGAGGAATATGTTCGGCAGCGGGTTGCGGACTTCCACAATCCGCCCGCGGACGAGATCGAGCAGCAGTTGAATGATGGAAGATGGTTGCTCCTGCGCGACTGGAAAACGCCGGACGGCGATACGGTCAGCCTGCGCCTCGACATCACTCCGCAGAAACGGGCCCAGGAAGCGCTGCGTCAGCAGCAATGGCTGCTGCAGGCGATTTTCGACAACTTGCCCCTGGTGGTCTATGTGCTGAACGCCGAGTTGCGCTTCGAGATCGTCAATCTGCGCATGGCCGAGTTGCAGCAATTGACACCGCAGCAGATGGTGGGCTTGCGGCATGCCGACCTGCAGGTGCTGCCCGAGCAGCCTCGTACGTGGCTCCATGAGCAGTGCGCCATGGTGCTGGAACAGGACGAGCCGGCCAGCTTTCAGGACGTGGAGATCGGACGACGCGGCGTGCGCCCGCGTACCTTCAACATCTGGATCATCCCGCTACACCTGAGTTCCGCTGACCGTCGCGTGCTGGTGGTCGGCTCGGATACCACCGACCAGCGCCTGCTCCAGCAACAGTTCGCGACCGCCCAGCGCATGGAGTCGGCAGGCCGTCTCGCGGGTGGAATCGCCCACGACTTCAACAACATGCTCTCCGTGATCATCAGCTATGCGTCGTTCCTCAAAGAGGCCGTCGCCGGCAATGAGGAAGCGGAGGCCGACGCCGAGACGATCCTGGATGCCGCCAACCGCTCGGCGCTGCTCACACGGCAGCTGCTCGCCTTTAGCCGGCGCCAGATCCAGAAGCTGGAGCCGGTCAATATCAACGATGAACTGCGGCTGCTCGAAAAAATGCTGGCGCGTCTGATCGGTGAGGACATCCGGATACACATGAACCTTGCCGAGGACCTGGACATGGTGCATGCGGATGCCTCGCAGGTCGAGCAGATCATCATGAATCTCGTGGTCAATGCGCGCGACGCCATGGCCACAGGAGGCGCCCTCACCATCGAGACCGAGAACGTGGATCTGGATCATGACTACGCCGCGAGTCACGTAGCCGTGGAGCCGGGGCCCTATGTGCTGATGGCCATCTCGGATACGGGCGTCGGCATGTCCCGCGAGGTGCAGGCGCGCATCTTTGAACCGTTCTTCACCACAAAGGGGCAGGGCAAGGGCACCGGCCTCGGTCTGGCGACCGTATTCGGCATCGTCAAGCAGAGCAAAGGCAACGTCTGGGTATATAGCGAAGAGGGCCGGGGCACGACGTTCAAGGTCTACCTGCCGGCCATGCCGGAAGAACGGGCGGCTTCGCTGGCGAGGACCGTGGCGGAGCCGTTGGAAGGTGCCGGCGAAACCATTCTGGTGGTCGAGGACGAGGAGCTGGTGCGCAACTCCGCCGTGCGCATTCTGCTCCGGGCGGGCTATACGGTGCTCGATGCCGGTGATGCAGCCACCGCCGAGGCGCTGGTGGAGCAGCATGCTGACGAAATCCGCCTGCTGCTGACCGACGTGGTCATGCCCAATGTCAGCGGCCCGGAGCTTGCCAGCCGGCTCGCGGCCAGGCTTCCTGCGCTGCGGGTGGTCTACATGTCGGGCTACACGGACGACTCGATCGTCCATCATGGGGTGCTGGACAAGGACGTCGCGTTGATTCAGAAGCCATTCACCCGCAGTACCCTGCTGGCGGGCGTGTCCAAGGCGCTATCGTCCGAGCGGCTGGACTGACGGGTCATGCGCGGAGCAGGTGTGGGCAGAGCCCATGACGAAATTGGCCGCAAGGTACGGGATTCCCCATGTTGCCCCAGCCAAGCGGCGATTGGGCATTGAAGCGGGCAGGAATCAACCCATCCCATCCCGCGCTCCCTCCGCTCAAGACGCATACGGGTCAATCCACGTTCCCCAGCTCCGATCCTCCCCTACCCAAGCCCACGGTGCGCAACGGCCCCAAGCGGTACATGCGCAGGAGTCGATTGAAGTCAGCCCGAGAAGACGATCGTTGTGCCGCACCGCCTCGGCTTGCCGCATCGTCTCGTGACGCACTCACGCGCAGCGCTAGCCAAGCGAAGCGGCGACGGCATGCATTCATCGAAAAATCGTGAGTGCCCGCATCTGCGCGCCAGTCCTTCTCCGGTTTTCACAGGCAGACGCCAGCGTAACGGTCAGGAGGGGAGAGCTTTCGCCTATCTTGGGTGTCGCTCGGCGGACAATCACATGAACTTTTTTGGGACCAACACCATTACCGAGTCGCTAGATCCGTGAATTCCCGACGCCAGGAGTGTCCCTGGCAGAACGGCGCTATGGACGTGGTGGCGCACCCATGCACATGAATCATGCACAGGTGCCCCAGCGGGCAGTGAGGCGTTTGATGGAAAAGAAAAAGTGGAGGCGGCGGGAATCGAACCCGCGTCCTATCGAGCAGCGGCAAGGACATCTACAAGTTTAGCCACTTCTTGCGTTTCGCAACGGGGTGTTGGCAGTGGCAACCTCACCCGTGGCTAGCCCGTAATGTTTCACCGTGACGGACCGGGCTGCCGTCACTGGCTGAGCATGATGTCTGATGCGGTTGACCCCATATCATGCATCCGGGGGCCGCATCCGGCTATAAGTGCGCCGACCGCTTAAGCGGCCAGGGCAACCGGAGCGTAGTCGCTGTTATTGGCAGCTGACTAGTTGATCGATTTTTTACGTGGCCCTTCGATCAACCACGACTTGCTTTCCCTGCCTCCTATCCCGTAGTCGAGCCCATGACGCCCCCATGTGCGGGCGCGGAAGCTTGTCTCTCAGGAGGAGACCAGTTCCCGCATCGACTCGCGGGCGGCATCGCGTTGCTTGATGCTCTCCCGCTTGTCGTGCAGCTTTTTGCCCCTTGCCAGGGCTATTTCCAATTTAACACGCCCGCGGGAAAAATACATCCGTAGCGGCACGATGGTCAGCCCGCGTTCCTTGGCCTTCATGGACAGCCGGCGGATTTCATCCTTGCGCAACAGCAGCTTGCGCGGGCGCGTGGGTTCGTGGTTGTGCACATTGCCGTGCGCGTAGGGGCTGATGTGGGCCTCGACGAGCCACATTTCCTCGTGACGGTCCACGGTGCAGTAGCTGTCGCCGAAGTTGATGCGGCCCTCGCGCAGGCTCTTGACTTCCGTGCCGGTGAGCACGATGCCGGCTTCGACCTTGTCGAACAGCTCGAAGTTGAAGCGCGCCTTGCGGTTGTCGGCGATCAGTTTTTGTCCGGACGAGGCCATGCTGCTCCAGGGAGTGCCGCCGATGCGCGGCACAAAAGGCTGCTCTGCGGGCGATGGGTTGATGCCCATGCTATCATGCCCGCATCACGGAACGCACGGGGCCGCAGGAGGCGTCACGGCACCAAGCAGCAGCGAGGAGGCACCATGGAGTCTGGGCAGCGCCGGCACCGCATCATCCGCAGCATTCTGGAATACCTCAATTTCGAGCGGCCGGAGCCGCCGCCGGAACTGCCCCCCAGGGCGACGGGATTTCTGAGCATCAAGGTCGTGTGGTTCCTGCTGGGGCTGGGCCTGGCCGCCTGGATTCTGCTCTCCGAGGGGCTGGGGGACATGCCGCCCCAGGCGCGGGCCATGCTGGCCGTGACGGTGCCCATGGCCCTGTGGTGGATCACGGAGGCCATGCCCATCTCCATCACGGCGCTGGTGCCCCTGGTGGCGCTGCCCTGGCTGGGCATCTCCTCGGCGCGGGAGACGGCAGCGCCCTATGCGGATCCCAACGTGTTCCTGTTCATCGGGGGCTTCGTACTGGCCTCCTGCGTACAGCGCTGGGGGCTGCACAAGCGGCTGGCGCTGTGGATTCTGCTCTCCCTGGGCGGCTCGCCGCGGCGGCTGGTGCTGGGCTGCATGGGGGTCACCGCGCTGCTGTCCATGTGGGCATCCAACACGGCCACGGTGCTGATGATGTTCCCCATTGCCTTGGCGCTGATCGACCGGGGCGGCAGCGACAGCGAGGAGGCCAAGCATTCGTTCACCCTGTGTCTGCTGCTGGGCATCGCCTACGGGGGCAGCATGGGCGGCGTGGCCACGCTGATCGGCACGCCCCCCAACATCGTCTTCGCCTCGATGGTGCGGCGGCTGGATGTGGGGTTGGGCGAGGTGACGTTTCTCAAGTGGATGCTCGTCGGCGTACCCGTGTCCCTGGCCATGCTGACGTTGATCTACTTCCTGCTGACGCGGGTGCTGTTCCGCTTCGAGGAGTCGGCGTTCGTCACGGACACGGCGCAGCTGGAGCAGGATCTGGCCGACCTGGGGCCGCTCTCCCGCGGGGAGGCCTATATCGCGGTCATCTTCTCGATCACCGCCCTGCTGTGGATCACACGGGCGGACATCGAGCTGGGCGGATTCGTCATTCCCGGCTGGTCCGACCTGTTCACCCACGGCAAGGCCATCCATGACGGCACCGTGGCCATCGCCATGGCCATCCTGCTGTTCGTGATTCCCGTGGATCGCCGCGAGGGCGTGTTTCTGATGGACCGGGACTGGTACAAGGCCGTGCCGTGGGACATCGTGATGCTCTTCGGCGGGGGCTTCGCCCTGGCCCAGGGCTTCGGCTCCAGCGGGCTGTCCGCCTACCTGGGGGAACAGATGAGCTTTCTGGCCACCCTGCCGGCGTTGGGCATGATGATCGCCGTGGCGCTGTTCATGACCTTCATCACGGAGCTGACCTCCAACACGGCCACGACCACGGTCATGCTGCCCATCCTGGCGGCCACGGCGATGGCGACGGGCACCTCGGCGGAGCTGCTCATGCTGCCGGCCACCTTCGCCGCCTCGGCGGCGTTCATGCTGCCCGTGGCCACGCCGCCCAATGCGATCATCTTCGCCAGCGGCCGCATCAGCATTCCGGAAATGGCGCGGGCCGGCTTGCTGTTGAATATCGTCTCGGCCCCGGTGATCGCCCTGCTGTGCTGGCTGCTGGGACCGCTGGTGTTCGGCGTGTAGGGGATACGATGCACTGTCTTGGTTTCTGCAGCCCTCCTCCATTCAGCGCTCAAGTTCCTTATTTTTTATCGCCACTATTATGACAGCCAAAAATGTATTCTATTCTGATTCAAGTTCATTCTGATCTGCTTGCCATACATCTGAGCATGCTTTGAATTTCTCGCATGCAGACTGAAGATAGTCAGTCAATCCCAAATTGAACTGATTATTCAATACCTCGGACATTCCAATTACATAGCGAACAGATTCAAGCATTGGAAAATAGTTGGAATCCTTGGCATTGGGTTTCGCGCTCATAGCTCTTGGAGAGAAATCCAAATAGGATGCCGCAGTGATTGGATTTGCATGCGCATACCAAGAAGATAGATCATACAATGAATCGTAGAATGCTCGTTGTCCGACAAGAGATGTAAGTTTGCCAAACGACATTCCGTACCAATGACTGTTTTTGTACTTTTTCTCCAGATCTGGATATCGAACTGCAAGTTCCTCAAAATCACGAGGATAGCGATCGACGAACAGTTTTGCTTGCTCTGGATCTGACTTTCTAACTTCTAGATATCGGCTATAGAATCTAAATTCATTGTAACCTCTACCTCTTTCAACTGCATTGTCCGGATCATTTGCAACAAACAGTAGTTGAATCCAAGCTTCAAATTGAGAACGGAGCAATACGAGCGCATCTTCTGGATAGCCATTGCTCCAAACTAACTTCATTGCTCTAAATGTCTTCTGTGCTCTGACAAAGAAACTGAATTGCAGTTGAATGAGGAACGCATTTTGGTCGGAAATGTGTAGTTCGCCCAATTTCTTGACTGTCGCATCCGAAACCTCTCGTCCAAGATGGATTAGCCGCTCGAAGTTTTTTCGGTGCTTGTTGTTCAAAGTGCATTTCCCCCAGCGAGATTCTTAAATGGGTCTAGGTGGGTGGAATTCAGTTGAGGATTCGTTGAGGCGTTTGACTACCCGTCCAGGCGAATCTCGTCCAGGGCGATGCGGCGCAGGGTGTCCGGGTAGAGGCGGTGCTCGGTGGCCAGCACGCGGGCGGCCAGGGTGTCGGGGGTGTCCAGGGGCAACACGGGCACGCGTACCTGGGCCAGGATCGGCCCGCGGTCGTATTCCTCGTCCACGATATGCACCGTGGCGCCGCTCTCCGCCTCGTGGGCGGCGATGACCGCCCGGTGCACATGCATGCCGAACATGCCCTGGCCCCCATGGCGCGGCAGCAGGGCCGGGTGGATGTTCAGCACCCGCCCCCGATAGGCGGCCAACACGGGCGCCCCCAGCTTCTTCATGTAGCCGGCCAGGATCACCAGATTCACGCCCGCCTCTTGCAGCGCGGCCAGCAGGGCGCGGTCCAGCGCCTCGATGTCGGGATGGGTGGCGCTGCTCAGGTGCAGCGCGGGCACGCCCGCCGCGGCGGCGCGGGCCAGCACCTGGGCCTGGGAATTGTTGGAGATGACCAGCCGCGGCGCGGCGGGCAGGCGGCCGGCGCGAATGGCGTCCAGAATCGCCTGCACGTTGCTGCCGCCATGGGAGGCCAGAAAGCCCAGTCGCAATTCCATGGCGGATTCCGGCGCGGACGGTCAGGTGGGTGGAGGGGGTTGGGGCCGCCCGGTCAGGCGAGGCTCTGCTCGCCCTGGGTCGGCTTGACGATGAACAGCAGATCGCCTTCGTTGATGGTCTGACCACTCTCGGCCAGCACCCGGGTCAGCGTGAACTGGGTGGACTCGGCAAACAGCTCGGTGCCGTTCATCTGATTGTAGTCCACCAGACGCAGCCCCTCGAACACCTTCATCGCTTCCATGAGGCACAGGGTCTTGTTCACGTCGAACACATCGCCCAGTTCCACAAACGGCGGATCGTCCGGCGACGGTGACGCATAGAAGATGCCCGTGCGCGGCGAGAGCACCTTGAGCTCCTCCGAGTTGTCGATGCGGATCGAATCCCGATCGATGCGGCCCGCGCCCGAGCTGTTGCGGGCCTCCATGCGCTTCAGAATGGCCGCCGTGTCCACGCGCTCCAGGAAGTCCCTCACGAAGCCGGTGTCGTAGTCTCCCTTGGTGAACACCGAATCGGCCAGAATGGCTTCCATCAAGGCGATGTTGGTGTAGACGCCTTCGACCTTCATCTCGGCCAGGTATTCCCGCAGCATCTTGATCACACCCGAGCGGGAGCGGCCATGGGCGATGATCTGCAGGATCAGGCTGTCATAGAAGGGCGGCACGGCATCGCCCTCGTCCACGGCGCGGATGATGCGGACGTTGGGCTTGTCCGGCAATACCAGTTTGGTGATGCGGCCGGGGGAAGGCTTGAAATCCGGCTGCCCGCCTGCCCCCAGGGTCATCTGCTCCGCGTTGATGCGCACTTCCATGGCATAGCCCTTGGATTTGGGCTTGAGCTCCTCGATGGATTCGCCGGAGGCGATGCGGATCTGCTCCTGCACGATGTCCGATTCGGAGCACATCTCGGTCACCGGGTGCTCCACCTGGAGCCGCGTGTTCATTTCCATGAAGTACACGGCAGCATTGGCCCGGTCATAGATGAACTCGATGGTGCCTGCACCGATGTAGTCGATCTCGTTGGCGATGCGCTCGCCCGAGCGGTAGAGCGATTCGATGAGTTCCTTGGGCAGCTTGTGCGAGCCGGATTCCTCGATCAGCTTCTGGTTGTTGCGCTGCACCGTGCAGTCGCGCAGGCCCATGATGCGCGTATTGCCCTTGCTGTCGCGCAGGATCTGGATTTCCACGTGGCGCATGGACTCCACGAATTTCTCCAGGTACACGTCCCCGTTGCCGAAGGCGGACAGCGCCTCCTGGGTCGTGCGCACGAAGTCCTCCTTGAAGCGCTTGGGATCGTAGACGACCCGCATGCCCTTGCCCCCACCGCCGAAGGCAGCCTTGATCAGCACGGGGTAGCCGATCTCGTCGGCGATGGTCTGGGCATCCACCGGGTCCGTCAGCACACCCTGGCTGCCCGGCACGACGGGCACGCCCAGGCGCAGGGCCGTGGCGATGGCGTTGGACTTGTTGCCCATCAGCTCCATGCTGTAGGCCCGCGGCCCCACGAAGTTGAAGCCGTTCTTGCGGCACAGCAGCGCGAAGTTCGGATTCTCGGAGAGGAACCCGATGCCGGGGTGAATCGTGTCCGCCCCTTCGTGGGCGGCCACGGTGACCACGCTGCGCCCGTTCAGGTAACTTTCGGCGGGCGTGTTGCCGCCGATGCAGACCAGCCGGTCATTGCCGCGCAGCATGCGGGCCGGGGCGCTTTCCATATCCGCGTCCGACTGCACCAGCACCGCCTCCACGCCGGCGGCATGGGCCCCCTCGATCAGCCGCGCTGCGGTGCAGCCACGGGAGTGGATCAGCATGCGCTTGACCGGACTGAAGCTGATCAGCCCCTTGGGCACGGTTTCCAGCGCGCCCTTGGCGGGGATTCTGTACTCGCCGCGCAGCACCCGGGCGATGGTCTCCGGGATGGTGTCCTTGGGCAGCGGCACGTCCGGATCGATCTGGGCCAGCTGCTCGTCCAGGGCCGGATCAAAGGGATTCATGACCAGCCCGTCCATGGTGTCCGGATTCCGGCTGAGATAGTTGGCCAGAATGGACTCCGCCGGCAGGTGGCTCGGCACCACGCGCTGCCCGGCAAATGGGATCACCGACCCGGAGAGATAGTAGGTCTTCACCAGCCGATGGGTCACGAAGCTGGCCTGGGCACCCCCCGTGCAGTCGCGAAAGCCGAAGCAGATCACGGGCAGGTCGAAGTCCCGGATGAAGCGATTCAGCCGGTCGTTGATCACCGCCATGGAGAACAGGGCGCCGGCCCCTTCCTTGGTCTGCATGCCGCCGGAGGAAATGAACATGACCACGGGCAGCTTCTGCACCGCGCATTCCACCAGCAGCTTGCACAGCTTCTCGCCGCTGGCCATGTCGAAGGCGCCTGCCTGGAAGTTCGTGTTGCTCACGGCCAGCCCCACGCGGCTGTTGATGTCCCCATGAAAAAAATTGGCAATGCCGGTGATGATGCCCACCGGCGGGATATTCTCGTCCAGCGCCCGCTCGATGGATTGCCGGAACCCGGGAAACTGCACCGGGTCGGTGGTCATCAGGTCGTGATTCAGCTCCTCGAAATCACTGAAGAACGCTTCCACCACCTCCGTGGGGAGAATGCGCCGCGCCCGCTTGGTGGAATCCAGCATGTTCTGCAAGAGCAGGTCCCGATAGGCCTGGTTGAGCCGGTTCCAGAAATCCTTGATGCCGATGTTGCGCGGATTGATCTTGCCGTCGAAACGCTTCTCGCCGCGCCGCGCCGCATAGTAGGACGGCAGCAGATGGGAGAAGTAGTAGGACATGATGCCGAACAGGGGCTCGCTCTGGCGCGGAAAGGCCATGCGCTTCCACTCGCTGACCTGCTGCATCAGCTTTTCCACGTCATGGCGGTTGATCACGCCGTCCAGCCAGCCGAAGAAGTCGTTCTGCCCCTCGTCGGTCACCGATTCGGTGAAGATGCTCTCGAAGGCATTGGCCGCCGCCCGGAACACACGGTCCAGCAGGCGTTCCATGGACTCCTGGGTAATGCGGTTGGTGTCCTTCAGCTCCATGGCGATCATGGGCAGATTTTCCACCAGATGATCGTAGAGCAGGTCGAACAGCACCAGGTTGCGTGCCATGCGCGGCATGTGCTCCCGCACGTCCGGGGCGTTGATCGCCTCCAGGATCGTCGCGTCTTCCACCGGGACCAGGGGGCCGGGCTTGCGCCTGGACTGATAGTCCAGCAGCCGCACCAGGTTTTCCCGGGCATCCACCTTCCAGAAGTTGTACAGGTGCAGCCCCAGCTCCAGGGCCAATTCCTCGCAGGCGCGGGCATGGTTTTTCTCCGGGGCGCCCATGAAAAAGCGCGCCAGACGTCCGCTGTCCTTGCCCAGGGCCCGCTCCGTGTCGATCACGCGCCGGTAGCGCTTGGCCAGGGCATCGTCGTAGCGCACCTCCAGCGGATTGTCCGTCCACTTCTTGAAGCGTTCCACGCGCTCCCGCTCCATGCGGCCGGTCAGGTCGCCCTTGGGCAGCCCCACCGCGCGCATGCGCGAGTAGGTGCGCACCGACTGGCTGGAGAGCCGCATGCGCAACTTGAGATAGCGATGGAAGCGATAGCCCGAGCCGAACACGTTGAGCAGGCCGGTGGGCGTCTTGTTGGCGACCCGGTTCTCCTCCAGCATCAGCTCCGAGGGATTCAGCGAGCGCAGCACGCTCTCCTGGTAGTGCTGGAAGAAATAGTGGTGCTCCGGATTGCGGAAGAACTCCGCCATGTTCTGCTCCACCTGCTCCAGGGCAGAGAAGATGGCTTCCACCAGCGGCTTGGGCGTGTGGCTCTCCAGCGGGGAATAGTCCACCACGGCATCCAGGTAGCCGGCCTTGCACAACTCATAGGAAGACACACCGATGTAGCGGGCGCATTCCTGCCAGGAGAGATTGTAATTGTAGGCGATCTCGCTCAGTCCCTGGGGATGGATCGTGTTGAACACGCCGTCGCGCACGCTCAGCAGCACATTCGTCGTGGCCAGGGGAATGGCACCGCCGCTGTACCCGTTGCCGAAGACGATGCCGATGGACGGCAGCTGCAGGTTGGCCATCACAGAGATCAGCTCGGAGATGCTATGGGCCTGGTTGTTGCGGTTGGCCTCCTCGCTGGCGTCGGCGCCGGGTGTGTCGATGAAGGTCACCACCGGCGTGCCATAGGAGGAATAGAAGCGCAGCAGTTCCGAGGCCTTGCGGTGGTGCTCGGGCATCCACACGCCGTTCTTGTTCTTGCGGTTCTGGGCCAGCACCAGGATGCGCCGCGTGCGCTCGGGCATCCTGAACGAAACCTCCGCCGCGTAAAGGGGGCCTTCCTGAATCTCCTGGAGAATCGTACCGCCCATCTGGCGCACCACCTCTGGCGCTGACTTGCGCTTGGGGTGCTCGGAGGGATGCACGGTCTGGCGGATATAGTCATCCACCGAGAGCGAGCGGAAGCTCTTGATCCGGTTGTTGATCTCGCTTTTCTTGAGGACGCCCTTGAGCGCCTTTTCCGTCAGGAAATCGGGCCGGTTGGCCGACCGCAGGGAAAATGCGCTGGCTTCCCGCTCCGCCTCGACGAAGACAAGCCTACGTTGACCTGAAGGTGTGGCCATGACGATGCAACCTGATCATTGGTGGAGCAAGGAACAGCCCGGAGAACGGTAACGCCGGTGTCGGACGGCGGAAACCCAGCGGCGCGGTGGCGTCGCCACCGTAAGCCGGGCGTTTGCTCCCGTGGTGTTGTCGCCACGCCCCGGCAGAAGGGCCAACGAAACGGCGTGGCAGGAATACTCATGGGTTGGCCGCGCGATCCTGCCTGCGGACTCCACAACCGCGTTTGGACGAAAGTCTACACCTTCCTCCGGGCTTGGGCAAAATCAACGGGCACCGATCCCTGCTTGCCGCATGCAGGGCTGGGCTGGTACCCATGAGGCAGTCGCGCCGCATCCCGCGGCGCACCCCCAGGGGTTCGGCAGGGCGGCAGGGAGACACCATGAACAGGGTTGGAACTTGGCGGGGGCGCGCGGCCGACAAGGCGCGGGCGTGGATGCTGGTATGTGCCGCGGCGCTGGCGCTGGGCGCCTGTGGCTGGTTTGGCGCCGATGCACCGGCGCCCGCGCCGGCGGAGCAGGCTGCAACCGCGGAGGGCGCCGAGCCGCCTTCCGTGCTGCCGGGCGGTGTGCTGCGCAACATTGCCACTGCCGCGCCGCCCCAGACTCCCGCGCAATATCTGGCGCTGCTGGCCGACCAGTTCGGCTGGGAGCCGGCTGTGGCCCAGAACGAGATTCTGGCCAAGGCGGTGGAAAGCGGGGACATGGAAGGTCAGGTGGAACCGTTCCTGCTGGGGCTGTTCTATCGTAACGGCTTCGCCGTGTTGCCCCAGGTCGGCGAGGGCCACGAGTTCTCGCGGGACTCGGTGGTGCGCGGCCCCCTGGGCTCCGCGCGCTATCTGGTGACCACGCGCAAGCCGGTGCGCATCATCCTGCTGGCCCCGACGCAGAATGCCGAAATCGTCTACCCGCAGGATGGCGAGCAGCCCCAGGTGTTCAGCCTGGAAAAGGAGAGCAGCGTCACCGTGCGGACCAGCCGCACCGAGCACTATTTGCGCTAGCGGCCGTGGTCCCGGCACCGCGGCGCCTTTTCCCCCCCGGGGAATCAAGCTACAGTGCCAGGCATGAACCCGTCTCCCGGCATCGACAGCGGCCGACCCGTCACGGCCGTTGTGAGCACTTCCGGGCGCGGTGCGACGGTCCACGGGCAGCCCTACCCAGCGCAGCCCAGCACCACAATCTTCACCGCACGGACCCATGGTGCCCGAGCCTAACGAGCAGCCGTCCACGCCGGGTGCGGCGCTCCGCGCCGCCAAGCGCAGCGGTCTGCTGCTGCGCATCCTGGTGGGTGTGCCCATGCTGGCCGTGGTGCTGGGGCTGATCGTATACAGCCCGCCCATGCTGCAACTGCTGATTCTGCTGGCCATGGCCAGCTACGGAACGTGGGAATACGTGGGCCTCATCACGCCCGTGGACGGGACACCCGTGGCCCGCGCCTCGCTGATGCTCGTGGCCATGCTGCCGGTCGTGGGAGGCGCGTGGTGGGGGCTGGCCGGCCTGTCGGCGGCCATGTCCCTGGCGCTGACCCTGGTGTTGCTGCGCACCCTGTTTCGCGGCGAGGGCCTGGGCAACGGGTCCCTGGCCCACGGCGGGTTGGCCCTGGTGGGGCTGGCCGTGGTGGGCTGGCCGATCGCCCATGTGGGGTTGCTGCTGAGCCTGCCGGGCGGCGGCTGGTGGATCGTGCATCTGGTGCTCACCATGGCCGCGTCCGATACGGCGGCCTATGCCGTGGGCTCCTCCATGGGGCGACATCGCCTGCTGCCGGCCGTGAGCCCCAGGAAATCGGTGGAAGGGCTGGTCGCGGCCCTGGCTGCCGGTGCGGCGGTGGGGCTGCTGGGGCCCCTGTGGCTGCAGGCGGGCGACCCGTTCGGTGGGCGGGGCGGGCTGGCCCTGCTGGGTGTGGCCCTGGCTTTCGCGGGGCAACTGGGGGACCTGCTGGAGTCCAAGATCAAGCGCGATACGGGGGCGGGCGATTCGGGCCGACTGCTGCCCGGCCACGGCGGCTTTCTGGATCGCTGGGATTCCTTTATCCTGACACCACCCCTGTTGTTCTATACGCTGTGGGTTGTGTCAGCATAACGCCCACTCGATCCGTTGCGCGCCCCGCGGCATGGTGGGCGCTCCACACCACGCAGGTCCATGAGACCAAAGACCCTCACGGTGCTGGGAGCCACCGGCTCCATCGGCCAGAACACGCTGGACGTGGTGGCGCGTTTTCCCGACCGCTTCGCCGTGCATGCGCTGGCCGCCAACACCAGCGTGGCGCCCCTGCTGGCGCAGGTACTGCGCTTCCGGCCGCGTGTGGCCGTGCTGTACGACCCCGCGGCTGCGGCACAACTCCGCGCGGCGCTGCCCGGCGACTGCCCGACCGAGGTGCTGAGCGGCATGGAGGGGCTGGTGCAGGTCGCCGCGGCGCCGGCGGTGGATATGGTGATATCGGGCATGGTGGGTGCCATCGGCCTGCGGCCCACCTATGCGGCCATCGACGCGGGCAAGCAGGTGGCCGTGGCCAACAAGGAGACGCTGGTGCTGGCCGGTGAGCTGATGGTGCGGCGGGCCGCGGCATCCGGGGCGGTGCTGCTGCCCATGGACAGCGAGCACAATGCCATCTTCCAGTGTCTGGCCGGCGCCCCCATGACGCAGGTGGGCAGGATCACGCTCACCGCCTCGGGCGGCCCCTTCCGCGATCTGCCCCTGGCCGACTTTCCGCACATCACGCGAGCGCAGGCGCTGAACCATCCCAACTGGGACATGGGGCCCAAGATCACCATCGATTCGGCGACCATGGTCAACAAGGGCCTGGAGGTGATCGAGGCCCGCTGGCTGTTCGGGCTGCCCCCGGAGCGCATCGACGTGCTGATCCATCGCCAGAGCATCGTGCACTCCATGGTGGAATTCATCGACGGCTCGGTGATCGCCCAGCTCGGGCTGCCCGACATGCGCACACCCATTGCCTGCTGCCTGGCCTGGCCCGAGCGGCTGCCCCTGGATCTGCCACGGCTGGATCTGGCCCAGGCGGGGCGGCTGGACTTTCAGCCGGTGGATGCGGCGCGCTTCCCCTGCCTGTTCCTGGCCTTGCGGGCGCTACAGCTGGGGGGCGGAGCGCCGGCCGTGCTGAACGGGGCCAACGAGGTCGTGGTGGCCGCCTACCTGGCGGATGCGTTCCCATTCTCCGATATTGCCTGTATTCTCAATGATGTGATGCATCATTTGGAACAGGCGCTGGCCGACCCGGCCGCGCCGGCCCATCTGCGTGGCCTGACGCGGGTGGAAGACGCCATTGCGGCGGATCAGTGGGGCCGGGAGCAGGCGGGCACCATCATCGCAGAGCGGCCACACGTATGATCACCACGGTTCTCACCTTCATCGTCGTACTGGGCATCCTGGTGTTCGTGCACGAGTCCGGGCATTATCTGGCCGCCCGCCACGTGGGCATCCGCGTGTTGCAGTTCTCCATCGGGTTTCCTCCACGCCTGTGGGGGCGCAAGGTGGGCGAAACCGAATACCTGATCTCCTGGATTCCCCTGGGCGGCTATGTACGCCTGGAGGGGCAGAACATCGAGGACGAGAACCCCCAGGATCCGCGCAACTGGGCCGCGAAGAGCGTGCTCCAGCGTTTCTACGTGCTGGTGGCCGGCCCGGCCATGAATCTGATCCTGGCCCTGGTGTTGATGGCGGTCGTGTACCTGGTGGGGGTGGAGAGTCCCGGGTATCAGCAGACCAGCGCCCGCATCGCCGATGTCGCGGCGGAATCGGCCGCGGCAACGGCGGGCCTGCAACCCGGCGACACGATCACCGCCCTGGGCGATGTGCCCACGCCCACCTGGGATGCCCTGTTCGAGGAACTCACGCGCCAGGCCGTGAGCCGGACCGAGGTGATCCTGACGGTGCGCCGCGGCGACCGGAACGTGCCCATTTCCGTGCCCAGCAGCGCCTTCGGCAGCGATGCGCCCTTCGGCTGGCGCCCGCACATTCCGGCGGAGGTGGGGGGCTTTGCGCCCGGCGCGCCGGCGGAGGCAGCCGGGCTGCAGACAGGTGACCTGATCCTGGGCATCGACGGCCACCCCGTCACGGCCTGGAGCGATATTCCCGGCCTGGTGCAGCAGGCCGGGGGCGAGCCCATGACCGTGCTCGTGCAGCGGAACGGCGAACAGCGCACCATCACCGTGCAGGCCGCCCGCGACGGGGTGTCGGAGCGCTGGCTGATCGGCATTTCTCCGCCCGTCAATGTGCAGCGCTATGGGCCGGTGGATGCGGTGGTGCTGGGCGCCGAACGGATCGGCCAGATGACCGCGGGCACCTTTGCCTTCCTGGGGCAACTGGTCACGGGCAATGGCTCCCTGGACAGTCTGGGCGGTCCGGTGCGCATCGGGGCGGTGCTGGGCGATGCGGCGCGCACGAGCTTCACCAGCCTGCTGTTCCTGATGGCCTTCATCAGCCTGCAACTGGGCATCCTGAATCTGCTGCCCATTCCCGCGCTGGATGGGGGCCACATCGTCATGGTGGCGGTCGAGCTGTTGCGTGGGCATCCGCTGAGTGCCCGCCTGCGCGAACGGGCGCAATTCATCGGCTTCTCCCTGCTGATGCTGCTGATCCTGTTCGTGACGTATAACGACATCCTGCAACTCATGACGTGAGCCGTCCGGCCAACCCCGGCAGCCGGCCATGCGCGCTCTGTCCCTCCCTTGGCATGCCGGCGTGCGCCATGCGCAAAGAGCGACTGGACAAGCTGATGGTCGATCGGCGCCTGGCGCCTTCCCGCGAGCGCGCCCAGGCGCTGATCATGGCGGGCAAGGTGCGCGTGGCGGGCATGCCCGCGCCCAAGGCCGGCACGCGCGTGGCGGCCGATGCCGACGTGACCGTGACGGGGATGGATCATCCCTACGTCAGCCGCGGCGGCGTCAAGCTGGAGGCGGCCCTGCGCGCCTTTGCGCTGGATCCGGCGGGGCTCACGGCGCTGGATATCGGCGCTTCCACGGGGGGCTTCACCCACTGCCTGCTGCTCCACGGGGCCGCCCACGTGATCGCCGTGGACGTGGGCTATGGGCAGCTGGCCTGGGAACTGCGGGAGGATGCCCGTGTGACGGTGCTGGAGCGCACCAACATCCGCCATCTGGCGCCCGAGGCGCTGCCGCGCCCGGTGGATCTGGTGGTGGTGGATGTTTCCTTCATCTCCCTGCGTACGGTGCTGGCCGAGGCCTGCCGCTTCATCCGGCCGGGCGGGCGCGTGCTGGCGCTGATCAAGCCGCAATTCGAGGCGGGGCGGGAGCAGGTGCGGCGGGGCGGGCGCGTGACGGACGAGGCGGTGCATGCCCAGGTGCTGGACGCCGTGCGCGAGGCCGCCACGGGGCTGGGCCTGGCGGAACTGGCGCACATGGCTTCGCCCATCGTGGGCAAGAAAAGCGGCAACCGGGAGTTCCTGATGCTGTGGCGCCGCGAGGCCGCATCCGCCCCCGCGCCCGCTGTGCCCCCCGCGGCTGAGCAGGGGCCGTCATGACGACCCCACCGCGCGCCCCCGACTATACCCAATTGCGCGAATCCAAGTCCCGCCGCCTGCGCCCGTTGCGCCGCTGGCTGCAGGCCAAGCTGGCCGGGCTGATCCTGCGCTTCGCCAACCGGCTGTCGTTTTCCACGGCGCAACGCCTGGGCCGCCACACGGGCCGCCTGTTCCATCGCCTCGCCCGCAAGCCGCGGCGCATCTGCGAATCCCAACTGCGCATGGCCTTTCCGGCGCTGTCCCCGGCGGCGTTGGATGCGCTGGTGCGGGAATGCTTTGAGCAGATGGGCATGACCCTATGGGAGGCCCTGGCCCGGCGCACGCTGTATGCGGCGCCGGAGCGCTGGATACGCATCGAGCAGGAGTCGGTGCTGCGCGACGCCTTGGCCGAGGGCAAGGGGGTGGTGCTGCTGACGGGGCATCTGGGCAATTGGGAACTGCTGAGCGTGGTGGCGGACATGCTGCGCATTCCGATGCACGCCATCGTGCGGGAACTGGCCAATGCGCAGCTCAGCGCCCTGCTCACCGACCTGCGCACCACGCCGTACTTCTCCAGCATCAAGCGCGGCTCCGATGCCTCGGCGCGCGAACTGCTGGGCATTCTGCGTGGCGGGGAGGTGCTGGTGCTGGCCATCGACCAGGACATCCGCGCCAACGGGGTGTTCGTGAATTTCTTTGGCATTCCGGCCAACACGCCGCGGGTGGCAGCCAGTCTGGCCCTGCGGCGGCGGATTCCCGTGGTGACGGCCTTCGGCGTGCGCGAGCCAGACGGCCGGCACCGCTTTGCCTTCCAACGGATCGAGCCGCCGCCGGGGCTGACGGCGGACGACGCCGGCATTGCGGCATTTACCCAGGTCTTCAACGATGTGACGGAGGCCCACATTCGGCGGTACCCCGCCCAATGGGCATGGCACCACCGCCGCTGGCGGCGGCGCCCGCCGGAGGATGGGGCTGCCGGGGCAGACCCCCGGGTTGCCCCGTGAGGTCCGCGTCTAGCGCATCTGCGAGGGCAGCCAGGTGGCCAACGCCGGAAACAGGATCACCAGGGCCAGCGCCACGTACATGAGGATCACATAGGGCAGCACGGCGGCCCAGATATCGCGGATGTTCAGCGTCTTCAGCGAATCGCAGCCCGGCAGGTGCTGCACCTGGCTGATGATCCCCTTGAGATAGAACAGGTTCATGCCGAAGGGCGGTGTCACATAGCCGGCGGCGATGGAGATCATCAGGATCACGCCGAACCACACCGGGTCGATGCCCAACGTGCGCACCACCGTCATCATGAACGGCGTCACGATGAAGATGATCGCGGCACCGTCGATGAACATGCCCAGCAACGTCGCGATGCCCACGAAGATGAGCAGGGTGCCCACCACACCCACGTCGATGCCGATCACCATGTGCGCCACCAGGTTGGCGGAGCCGGAGAGCTGCAGCAGGCGGGAGAACAACGCTCCGCCGGTGAGCAGCGTCAGCACCATCACAGACACCTGGGCTGAGGCGGTCAGGATCTCCCGCATGATCGGAATGCTGAGTTGACGGCGGAACAGCCCGATCAGCAAGGTGCCCAGGGCACCAATGCCGGCGGCCTCCGACGGCGTGGCGATGCCGTACCAGATGCTGCCCAGCACCACGGTCACCAGCAGCACCGGGAGCGTGATCTGTCCCGTCGCGCGGAAGCGCTCGCCCCAGGTGGGGCGGTCCTCCACGGGTACCGGAGGGGCCAGTCTCGGTGTGATGGCACAGCGGATCAGCACGTAAATCGCGAACATGATGGCGATGAGGAAGCCCGGGATCGCGGCGCCGAAGAACAGGTGCCCCACCGGGATGCCGGCGAAGCCTCCCAGCAGCACGCCGATCACCGTCGGCGGGATCAATACGCCCAGCGCGCCGCTGGGCGGCAAGGAGCCGATGGCCACCCGCGCCGTGTAGCCGCGGCGGATCATCTCCGGAATGGCCAGCACGCCCAGCACCAGCACGGCGGTGCCGCCGATGCCCGTCATGGCATCGATCAGGGCCGCGGCGGCGATGGTGCCCGCGGCCAGGCCCCCGGCCACGCCCGAGGTCCATTTGTGCATCGCATCATACAGCATGGTGCCGATGCCCGAACGCTCCAGGCCCACCGCCATGAAGATGAACAGCGGCGCGGCGATGAAGATTTCCGTGGTGCCCGTGTCGAAGATGGTGGGCGGCACCAGCTGCAGAATCCCAGGGCCGAGCAGCACCAGCAGCCAGATCAAGGAAACGCCGATCAGCGCAAAGCCGACCGGGAATCCGGTCAGCAGAAAAAAGATCAGGGTGAGAAAGATCCCTGCCGTGGTCAGTTCCGGGCTCACGATTCACCCCGCGTCGGATGGGTTTCGAATCCCAGGGCGACCCGGAGGTCACGTATCAGGTTGACCAGTCCTTGCAGCAGAAGCAGGGCGCTGCCCAGCGGCATGAAGAACTTGATCGGCCACAGGGGTGGCGCGAACAGGGTGGAGGCCTCCTCCCCCCGCTGATAGGAATCGAGAAAGTAGAGCCAGCAGGTGACGACCAGCACAACCGTGATGAAGAAGAACACCGGCGACATCGCCACGTTGATCCAGGCATTCTGCCGTTCCGACAGCAGGCCGGTAATCACGTCCACGCGCACGTGGGCATCCCGCTTGTACGCCTCGGAGATGCCCATCATCAACAGCAGCAGCATCAGCTGCACGTTGACGTCCCAGGCCCAGATCGTGGGTTTGTTGAAGACGTAGCGGGAGACCACCTCGAACGCCACGAACAGCGTCATGGCCAACAAGGACCAGGAGGAGATGGCGGCGGTCCAGGTGTTGATCCGCTCAATGCGGAGCAGTTTGTCGAGGGGGCGTGTGGCTTCGGTCGGTGCCTGGCCCGATGCTGGCTGATTCATGGTCACTCTTGAGGCCGACTCGAAGGCCGTCGGTGCTGGGTTTGGCAAGACCTTGCCGGCCGGCCCAAGGTCCTCGGGCGGCGGTGGGTGCCGATCACAACGTGGGAAACAATGCGTGGCTCACGGCAGCCGACCCCCTAAGGGCCGGCCGCCGCGACGCGGTACAACGCTACTTCATGCGGCCGTAATCGCGCATCTGCTGCTTGACGATGGCCACGCCCTTGGCGGAGTCAGCACTGCGGCTGGCGATCTTGTCCCACAGCCCCTGTGCGATTTCGCGGGCTTCGGCAACCTGCTCTTTCGGCAGGGTCAGCAGATTCACCCCGTTGCCGCGCATGGTGCCCAGGCTCACCTCGGCGGAAGCCCGGTAGCTCATGGCGGAGGCCATGTTACCGTACTGCACCGCATCCTCGATCACCTGCTGGAGATCCTTGGGCAGGGAGTCCCACACCTTGCGGTTGATCAGCCACTGGCCGGCCCCGGCATTCAGGTTGGGGCTGACGATGGAGGTCTTGAGGAACTTGTCCAGGCCCTGGGCCACGATCGCCTCGGCGTCGTAGATCAGGCCGTCAATCGTCCCCAGTTGCAGGGCGGTGAACAGCTCCGCACCCGGAATCACCGTGGCGGAGGCCCCCAGATCGCGGGCGAATTCGCCATACGCACCGATGGCGCGCAGCTTGAGCCCCTTCAGGTCACTCAAGGAATTGACCGGCTTGCTGGTGGAAATGGCGTACTTCATGCTGATGATGGCCGGGAAGTGCTTCACGTTGAAGCGGCTCTCATAGGCATGGGAGATGACGTCGCGCAGCCCGCGGTTGTAGTAGGCGTCATACACCTCGTAGGCCTCGTCCCACGCCATGGGCAGGCCGGTTTCCACATCCGCCTCGGGCACCACACCGACGTAGAAGCCACCCCAGGACTGGCTCACGTCCAGGATGCCGTTGTGCACGGCTTCCAGCATGCCCGGCACGGAGGCCACGGCGCCGGCCTCGAAGACCTGGAACTTGATGCGGCCATTGCTCCATTCCTCGACGCGCTTGATGAAGTTGGCGCCGGTCTTGTTGTAGAAGGACAGGGTAGGCGGATAGGAGTGCTGAAACTTCAGCCGGTATACTTTCTCCGCGGCAACGGCCTGTTGGCCGAACAGCAGTGCGGCAGCCATCGCCAGGGCGATCGTCAGAGCCGTCATCTTGCCTATTGCTTTCATGCTGCTTTCTCCCGGAAGGTCCGTGGTCAATGAATGAAGCGGCGGCGCGAGCCACCGGTGTGTGATCAGGATCAGCGTGGAGAGATTTCCGCTTCCCCCCCCGCAAAACGGCGGAACAACAGGGTTGCGCGATTGCCGCCCACAGCGCGGCGCTCCAGCTTCCTGCGCCGGCGGCACCCCCCTTGCCGTGACCGATGCGGCGGGGACCAGCCGGTGCGGGCTCGATCCATTCTTCGCCTGTCATTTTCACATCCACCGCGCGAATGCAAGCGATTCAGGATTTTGCACCGGGCAGGCGGGTATTGGATCCGGGAAAGCAGGGAACGGAACGGCACACGCCGCCGGAAGGGGCCGAATTCGGCACGTTGGGCGGTCGGGCGGCGGGTCAGAAGGCGGTGAGGATGTGCCGCTCCAGTGCCTCGGCAAAGCGCTCCAGGGTGTCGTTGAGCGCTTCGTCCTGCACGGCGGGGGTTTCCAGGGTTGGCGTATTGAAGTTCAGCGAGCCCACGGCCGTCACCGGCTGGCGGTTCCACCAGAGATTTCCATCACGCTGATCCCGCAGGGAAAAATCGCCCAGCAGTGTGTAGGAGAGGGAGGTCACCGTGGCGCTGCTCACATCCCGCTGCCGCACGATGCGCAGCTCATTGAGGCGGGTTTCCAGCAGCAGGTTGCTCTTGTCCGGGCTCGTCACGATAATGTTGGGGTGGCGCAGCAGCCGCTGGCGCAACATGCTGTGCAGCCGCACATCCAGTTCTCCGGCATTGGTGCGGTTCTGGATGAGGCCAATGGCCACGCTGTGCGCATCGCCGGGCAGCCGGGCCTGATCCGGCCCATAGCCGCAACCGCCCAGGAGCAGCAACCCGACCACGATGGCCGCCTGTCCGGCGCGGCACCGCCGGCGCAACCGGCGCGGTGGCGCAGGGGCCGGCCCCGTGCTGCTATTTGATGGCCGCATTGTCCTCTGGGTGTGGCATGGTCGTCCGGTCAGTCTGCGGTGCATCAACGCGTCGTGCAACCCGCATCGTCTTGCGACGGTATTGTCGTCCAACCAGCAACTTCCGGCACCGTGAAACGCGATTACCGGCTGATCCTGTTCGACTGTTTTAACACACTCTTCCTGCCCCACGAACCGGCATTGCCGCGGCTGGAAGTGGATGGCAGGACGGTGATGTCCACGGCCGGACTGTTGCAGGCGGCGCTGGCCCCGCACTACCCGGACATTGACGCAGCAACGATTCACCATGCCCTGCGCGAAACGTGGCGCTGGGCGGAGGGGCAACGGGGTACGGCCTGCCGCGAAATTTCCGCGCCGGTGCGCATGCGGCACCTGTTTCATGTGCTGGGCCTGGCGGTGGTGGAAGATTTGGTGGAACCGCTGGTGTGGGTGCACATGCGCGCCCTGCTGCAATCCTACCGCCTGCCGGCCGCCCACCGCGACCTCCTGGCAAGGCTGCGGGAGCGCTACGCCATGGCCATCTTCTCCAATTTCGACTATGCTCCGGGGCTGAATCGGCTGCTCCAGGAACACGACCTGGTGCCTTGGTTCGATCCCGTCGTGGTCTCTGATACGCTGGGGTACCGCAAGCCGGGCCGGATCGCCTTCGAGCGGGCCGTGGCGCTGGCCGGCGCGCCTGCGGCGTCGATTCTGTTCGTCGGCGATTCCTACGAAGACGATGTGGTGGGGGCCGTGGCCGCGGGCATCGACGTGGCGTGGTTCAATGCCGCCGGGGCGCCGCCGGCGGGTACCGCGCGGCCCACCCACGAGTTGCGGGAACTGCCGGCATTGGCCGACCTGCTGGCCTGAGGCGGCAGCAGAGGCGTGTCCATCAGCACAAGGAGTGTGTGATCCCATGCCCATGGTTGTCCATCGCAAGCAGCGGCTGCACTTCCGGTTCGAGGGGGAGCGCGGGGCGTTCCTGGTGCTGCACCATGGCCTGCTGGGCTCCAGCCAGGACTGGTTCGACCTGGGCTACGTGGATGCCCTGGCCGATCAGTTTCGGCTGATCATCCCGGATGCCCGGGGCCACGGGCGCAGCGACCGCCCGGTGGACCCCGCCGACTACGGTGCGCGGGACTTCGCGGATGACCTGATTGCCGTGATGGACGCGCTGGACATCCGCAACTCCCATTTCCTGGGCGTGTCCCTGGGTGCGTTGGTCGGCTTTGATCTGTTGCGCCGCTACCCGGACCGCCTGCGCGTAACCCTGCTGGGGGGCGAGGTGCCGTTCGTCACGCCCGATGCCCGGCAGGCGTGGGCGGCCCTGGCAGCCCTGGCACAGCGTGAGCCCTGGGCGCAAATCGCCGAGGCCCTGCGGCGTGGTGCGCCGCCCGGGCCTGCGGCACCGCCGGAGCATGTCGAAGCGGCGCCGCGGTCCGAGGCGCCGGAAGCCTTGCCACCGGAAGGCGCCGAGACGCCGGCAGCCGCGGCGGCTGAGCCGGATGGCAACGGGGATCAGGCCGCCGGCGGGGATGCGCCGTTGCCCGCGGTGACGGATGCCGCCGCGGCCAGTGCCTCCTGGCCGGTGCTTTCCACGACGCCGGATCCCGTCAGCCATGCCGCTGGGGATCACGTTGCCGGTGGCGAGGACGCCGTGGCCGCGGAGGATGCTGCTGCCACGCCGGCGGATGAGGCCGAGCCGCGCGAGCAGGCGGCCCCTGCCGGGCACGATGGGCCGGCCGTCGACGCCGAATCCGGCTCTGCAGAAGCGGCGGCTCCAGGCGACGCGGTCGCACCCGCCGCGGAATCTCCGGCATCGGTCCCACGGGAACAGGCCGCCGCGGCGGCCGGCCCGGCGACCGCCCTGGCCACCCCGCACGACGAGGATCCCCGCGCGGCGGGCATGGCGCTGCTGGATGCCATGGCCGGCTGGCCCGTGTTTCCCGACGAGCGCACGGCCGTGGAGTCCCCCCTGGTATTTTTCGATGGGGCCGAGGATCCGGCCCATGCGCGGCTTGACGCGGCGGTGGGTCGCGTGGCCCGGGCGCGGCTGATCACCTACCCGGATACGACCACCGTGGACCTCGTGCAGGCGCGGGAACCGGTGCTGGAATTGCTCTTCCGCTACATCCGCACGGGGCGGCGCGGCGACGAGCCCCGCCCGGAGCAGGGCAGCCCGGCGGGACAGGGCAGTCAACAGGAGGGCAATGGGCGCAGCCGCAACCGCAATCGGAGCCGGGGACGCCGCGGCCGGGACGGCGGTGGCAATCGTGGCGGGGAAGCCGGCGCCACCGGCCCACAGGGCAGCCGGCAGAGACAGCGGGACGAAGGTGTTGGCGGCAGTAGTGGTAGCGGCAGTAGTGGTAGCGGCGGCCGCAACGGCGAAGCCGGCGCAGCGCGGAGCCAGGGCAATGGCAATGGCGACAGCCGCCATGATGGTGCTGGCAACGAGGGTGGTGGCAACGAGGGTGGTGGCAACGAGGGTGGTGGCAACGAGGGTGGTGGCAACGAGGGGAGCGGCGGGGGAGGGCCCCCGCAGGGCCAGGATTGACGTGGGCACCGCGGCCGCCGATGCAGGGCCAGCCAGGAGAGGAGGCCAGGCCCGTGGCGCGCAATGCTCACGTCAGGCCCATGATTTCGCATTGAATAGCGGGGGCAGGCCGGCCGGAGCAACCACACCGGCGGCTGACGGCTATAGGCCGGCGATGTAGTTGACCCGGTCTTCCGGCGACACGATTTCGCTGATCTTGCAGCCGAATTTCTCGTTGACCACGATCACCTCGCCCTTGGCGATCAGCTTACCATTGACCAGCAGGTCCAGTTCGTCCCCCACCAGGCGGTGCAGTTCGATCACGGAGCCCTGGCCCAGGGAGAGCAGGTCGCTGATCAACATCTTGGAGCGTCCGACCTCGAAGGTCACGTCCAGCTTGATGTCCAGCAGGAAGTCCAGGTTGACGGCCTGCCGCTCGGTCAGGTTGGCCGTCGAAGGCTTGGCCGGCGCGGGTGGTGCCGCGGAGGCTGCCGGTGCCGCGGCCGGTGCGGCGGCTCCGCCGCCGGTCAGGGCGGCCAGATCGTCATCCAGGGTGACGCCCTCGCCCCCCTCGTCCGAGGTACTGTCGTCGGAGGTGCTGTCGTCCAGCATCCCGCTCAATTCGTCGTCCAGCCCGACGGATTCGGTGTCGTCCGCCTCTGCGCTCTCGCCTGCCGCGCTGTCGTCCAGCATGGCGGCCAGGTCATCGTCCAGGCCCACGTCTTCGCCAGCGCCTGCGTCGGAGCCACTCTCGCTGTCGTCCAGCATGGCCGCCAGATCGCCGTCCAGGGAGACATCCTCGCTGTCGTCGCCGGTCGCGTCCTCGTCGCCCAGGAGGCCTTCCAGCTCGTTGTCCAGATCCGATTCCGTCATGGCGCTTGCCCTGTTGTGGTTCTCAGGATGGCGTGGTGCACGGGATGGCCGGGGCCGGGCAGACGTCGCCCGCCACGTCACCATTGTCTCCGATCATGCACCAATCATGCAAACCGGATTTATGCAAGCGTGGGGCCGCCGAGCGGCTAGGCATTCCAGGGCGGCGTGGCCTCGTCCTCGGGGCGCAGGGACAGATTGCCGAAGCGGGTGTACTTGTCGTGAAACGCCAGGCGAATGCCCTTGGCGGTGGTGGGGCCGTGACGGTGCTTGGCCACATGGATTTCCGCGATGCCCTTGTCCTCGGTCTCCGGATTGTAGATCTCGTCCCGGTAGATGAACATCACGATGTCCGCGTCCTGCTCGATGGCGCCCGACTCCCGCAGGTCGGCCAGGCGCGGCCGGCGGTCGTTGCCCGCGCGACGCTCCACCTCCCGGTTGAGCTGGGCACAGGCGATGATGGGCACGTTGAGCTCCTTGGCGATGCTCTTCAGGGAGCGGGAGATTTCCGCGATTTCCTGCTCCCGGTTGTCCACGCGGCGGTTGGTGCGCATGAGCTGCAGGTAGTCCACCACGATCAGCCCCAGCCCCTCGGTGCCCTGCAGGCGCTTGGCCATGGCCTTGATCGTCACGGGGGTCAGCAGGGGCGTGTCGTCGATGAACACCTTGGCCGTGTGCAGCCGTCCGGCGGCTTCGGAGAGGCGCTCCCAATCCTGATCGTCCAGCTCCCCGCTGCGGATCAGGCGGCTGTCCACATTGGCTTCCATGCACAGCAGACGCAGGGAAAGCTGCTCCCGGGCCATCTCCAGGGAGAAGATGAGCACCGGCTTGTCCCGGCGCAGGGCCGCATGCTTGGCGATGCTCAGCGCGAAGGAGGTCTTGCCCATGCCCGGCCGGGCGGCCAGCACGATCAGGTCGGAGGGGTTGAGCCCGTTGGTCAGGTGGTCCAGCTCCGTGAAGCCGGTGGGCAGGCCCGACGTTTCCGCGTCGGGGTCCTGGGCCCGCTCCAGCATGGCGAAGCTTTCCTCCAGCAGCTTGTCCAGCTTGGTGTAGCTTTGCTGATGGGCGGAATTGGCCAGGTTGAGGAAGGTCTCCTCGGCCTGCTGGATCAGGCTTTCCACATCCTCCTGGTGACTCTGCCCCTTGCTGGCGATCTCCAGGGCCGAGCCGATCAGGGAGCGCAGGTGGTACTTCTCCCGCACGATCTCCGCATAGGCGGTGATGTTGGCGGCCACCGGGGTCACGTCGCGCAATTCGGCCACGTAGACCGGCCCACCCACCGCGTCGAGCTTGTCCCGTGAGCGCAGGAAGCTGACGATGGTCACCTCGTCGATGGGCTCGGAACGCTCGTTCAGCTCACGCATGGCCTGGTACAGATCGCGATGGGCCGGGGAGAAGAAAAACTCCGGCTCCAGCGAGTCCAGCACCTGATGGATGGCCTCGTTGTCGTGGATGATCGCGCCGAGGACCCCCTGCTCGGCGTCCTTGTCATGGGGCAGGATAGTGTCTGTGCTTGACGACATGGCACCCATCCATGGAGACCATCACCAACGGGGACCCCATGCCGTCCGCCGGTTTCCGCGGGCCGCATGCGGCTTCTGACTGTATGTAAAGGGTATTCCCCCGATGGGCAATAGCCCCCGGGGGGCCCGCCGCTGGGGCGGATCAGGAGGCAGGCGTGGGCTCTTCCGGGGCAGCGGCTTCCTCGGCCGGGCTGTCGGTCATGGGAGCGGTGCCTTGCGTGGTCGCTTCCGCGACACCCTCGGTGGCGGCGGCCTCGCTGCCTTCCGCGGCGGCTGCCCCCTCGGCGGCTTCGCCCTCGGTGGGGGGCACGGCGCCTTCCTCGACGATCGGGTTCACGCGCACGTCCACATTGGCCCTGACCTCGGTGTGCAGCTTGACGCTGACCTCATAGCTGCCCACGGTCTTGATGGGCTCCTGCAGCGTGATGGCGCGGCGGTCCACCTCGATGCCCAGTTCCGCCAGGGCGGCCTGGATATCCCGGTTGGTGATCGAGCCGAACAGCCGGCCGCTGGCGCCGGCCTTGGCGGTCAGCGTCACGGTCAGTTCGGCCAGCTTTTCCGCTTCGCTGCGCGCGGCCGCCATGGCCTCGGCCCGGGACTTCTCCAGGGCGCGGCGCCGGTGCTGAATCTCCCGCGCGTTGTGCCCGGTGGGCGCCAGGGCCAGCCCGCGCGGCAGCAGATAGTTGCGGGCGTAACCGCCCTTGACCGCGACCTCGTCGCCCAGCGATCCGAGATGGGGAACATTCTGGGTCAGGATGACCTTCATTCCGCGACTCCTGAGGGTGCACCGCGAAGGTGCGTGATGCGCACGGGCGCTAGTCCTGGGGCACGTAGCCTTCGGCAAAGGACAGCAGCGCGATATTCCGCGCCCGCTTGATGGCCTGGGTCAATTCCCGCTGGGTGGCAGCCGTGTTGCCCGTGATGCGGCGGGGGATGATGCGGCCCCGCTCGGTGACGTAGTTCTTCAGCAGTTCCACGTCCTTGTAGGGAACTTCCTCCAGCTTGTTCAGTTCGGAAGTCTTGCGGCGGGGAATGATGACCCGGCTGCCCGGACCCCATTGGCGTCCGCCGCGCTTCTTCTTGTTGCTTCTCGCTCTGGCCATAGTGATGCTCTATCGTTCGCTGATTTGGGGATAGATGGATCCTTCGGTCTTCAGCTTCTCGAACTTCTGCACTTCCACGGTGATATCCTCCACCGCCACGGTCTGCCACTTGATGATGTTGTCCTCGAAGCGGAACTGGGTTTCCATGGCCTTCAGGGCCGGCGGCGTCTCGTCCAGATAGAACAGGTGGTAGATGCCATAGTCCCGCTTCTTGACGGGATAGGCCAGCTTGCGCCGGCCCCAACTGGCCTGATTGACCACCGTACCGCCATTGCTCTGGTAGAGCTGCTCCATCTTGGTGATCAACGCCTTCTGATCCTCCTCGCTGAGGTTCGGATCCAAGATGATCACCGACTCATAGCCCTTCATGCAGTTCCTTCCGGTTTCGATGTCATTGCGACAGCACCATCGTGTCAAAAAACCTGCGTTTCAAAAACCTGCGCTGCACATTCTCAGGCGGCACATCCTCAACCTGCCAATGCCTGGCGGCGTTCCCTGCCGCGGCGCATCGTCCTTCACCGCATCGTCATTCACCGCATCGTCCTTCACTGCACCGTCCCCCGGCGCCTCAGGGGGTCGACCAGTTTTCGAACGTGCCGTGCTCGATGAAAGCCAACGTCCGTTCGGTGGCAATGTCCAGGGCCGCCGCCAGCATCTGCTGCTCTGTCTCGTCGCCCGTCCTGCTCAGCACGTGGGCAATCACGCTCTGGCCCGGGGCCGGCCGGCCGATGCCGACGCGAATGCGCCTGAAGTCCCGCTCGCCGGTTTCCTGAATGATCGAGCGCAACCCGCGGTGGCCGCCGTCACTCCCGCCGATGCGCAACCGCACCTTGCCTGCCGGCAGGTCCATGTCGTCCACGATGACCAGGGTGTCGGTCACGGGGATCTTGTAGAAGCGCAACAGCGCCGCCACGGACCGGCCGCTGAGATTCATGTACGTCTGGGGCTTCAGCAGCACGTAGGCTGCATCGCCCCGGCGGCCCTGGGCAAACAGCCCGTCGAACTTGTTGGCCCAGCGGTCGATCCCGCCGGCCCGGGCCACGCGGTCAATCACCGCGAAGCCCATGTTGTGCCGCGAACTTTCGTATTCCTTGCCGGGGTTGCCCAGGCCAACAGCCACGCGCATGGCACCTCGTCGATGTCGCCTCGATGACGTCCAGCGCACAGGCCATGCGGCCGGCGACCCTTCCCGGCCGGCCTAGGATTCCGCCTCGCCGCCTTCCCTTGCTTGCTCTGCCTCTTCGGCGGCACCCTCTGCCGCTGCGCCCTCGGCGGCCTCTTCGGCGACTTCTTCCGCTTCCTCGGTCATCAGCCCGGAGAGCACGAACAAGGTTTCCTCCGGGTCGGTCAGCAGCGTGACGCCCGCGGGCAGCACGATGTCGCTGACGTGCAGACTGTCGCCGATGTCCAGTTTGGAGACATCCACTTCCAGGTATTCGGGAATCACGGCGGGCAGACATTCCACCGTCACCTCGCGCTGCAGGGTCTGCAACGTCCCGCCCATCTTGATGCCTGCCGGCGTACCGATCGGCTGCACCTCCACGGAGACGGTGACCTTCTGCGAGATGTCGATCTCGTGCAGGTCCACGTGCAGCAGATGGCCGCCCGTGGCGGTCGTCTGCACTTCCTTGACGATCACGTGCCGGGACGCCGAGCCGCCGTTGCCGTCGGCGAGCTGCAGCGAAATCATGCGCTCGCTGCCGTGCAGATGGTGCACCAGGCGCTCCAACTCGATGCGGTTGAGCTGCAGCGCGATGGGGTCGTGCAGGCCATAGAGAATGCCGGGGATCAGATTTTGCGCCCTCAGCTTGCGGGCTCCGCCCTTGCCGTGCATCTTGCGCGGTGCGGCCTCCAGCGTCATTTCGGTCATGCTGCCTCGTTACTCGTACCCGACGGGCCCCGCGGGGCTCAATTGGCTTCCACACCGTGCCTGCCGGTGCTGTGCGCACGGGGTTACGGTGTTGCCACCGCGCCGGCCCGGGTGCGGGCGCCGGTGCGGTCTCGTTGTGTCACGGGGTGTTCGCTCGCCCCGATTTACCGTAAACCAAAAAGATATGTGTTTGTTATACCGGGGTCAAGTCCCAATTGTGCGCGACGGGCGGCCGCGATGGGTGGCCGGGGCCGGACGGCGGGGGCGTGGCGGTCAATTGCGCTTCGCCCATGATTGGGGCAATATGACCCGGGCCGCCGTCCAGGGAGGATGGTGCTCCCGGCGCTGCCCCCGAGCCGCCACCGGGCACATGCACACCACAACCGAACACTCCCGGGAATCTCCAGATCAGGGAAGATATGCAGGGGCAGGACACGCGCATTCATCCTAGCGCCATCATCGACCCCGACGCCAGCGTGGCGGACGACGTGCGCGTCGGTGCCTACGCGGTGATCGGTGCCGGCGTGGAGGTGGGCAGCGGCAGCGAGGTGATGAATCACGTCACGCTGATGGGGCCCACCCGCATCGGCCGCAACAACCGCATCTATCCCTACGCCAGCCTGGGGCACGATCCCCAGGACAAGAAGTACGACGGCACGGGCACCTCCGAACTGCAAATCGGGGACGGCAACGTGATCCGCGAATTCGTCACGATCAACCGCGGATCGCCCACCGGCGGCGGCAAGACCCATGTGGGGAACAACAACTGGATCATGGCGTACTGCCACATCGCCCATGACTGCCATGTGGGCTCCAACACCGTGTTCGCCAACTGCTCCACCCTGGGCGGCCACGCGACGGTGCAGGACAACGCCATCCTGGGCGGCTTCACCGCGGTGCACCAGTTCTGCTCGGTGGGCGAGCTGGTCATCACCGGCGGCCACACCATGATCGCCCAGGACGTGACCCCCTTCGTCAATGCCACGGGCAACCGCGCCAAGCTCTACGGCGTGAACAAGATCGGCCTGGAGCGAAACGGCTATTCCGCCGCGGAGGTCAAGGCCATCGAGCGCGCCTACCGCCTGTTTTTCCGCAGCAAGCTGCGCGCCGAGGATGCCCTGCAGCAGATCGAGCAGGAACTGTCGGACTTCCCGGCCGTGGGGCGCTTCGTTTCCTTTGTCCGCGCCTCCACGCGCGGCATTTGCAGGTAGCCGCCATGGCCGGCATCAAGGAGCCGTTGCTGCCGGTGCCCGGGTTTGCGGCGCTGGGCATGAACGTGGGCATCAAGGACGAACGGCTGGACTTCGGCGTGGTGCATGCCGCGGGCCCCTGCACGGCGGCCGGCGTGTTCACGCGCAACAATTTTCCCGGCGCGCCCGTGCTGGTGGGGCGCGAGCATCTGGCCGACGGGCAGTTGCAGACGGTCGTGGTCAACTCCAAGAATGCCAACGTGGCCACGGGTCTGAGCGGCGTGGAGGACAGCCGGCGCATCTGCCGGGCCATCGGCGACGCGCTGGGTGTGGCGCCTGAGCTGGTGCTGCCGTCGTCCACGGGCGTGATCGGTGTGCGGCTGCCCGTGGAGCGCATCCTGGCAGCCTGTGCCGGTGTCCCGGCGGGGCTGCGGCCGGACCGAGAGGGGTGGGAGGGCTTTGCCCGGGCCATCATGACCACCGATACGCGGCCCAAGGCCATCTCCCTGCAGGTGGGGGCCGCCACGCTGACCGGCGTGGCCAAGGGGGCGGGCATGATCGAGCCCAACATGGCCACCATGCTGTGCTATCTGTTCACGGACGCGGCCGTGCCGGTCTCGGTGCTGGACAAGGCCCTGCGCGCCGCCGTGAACGCTTCGTTCAACCGCATCTCCATCGACACGGACACCTCCACCAGCGACACGGTGGTGGTGCTGGCCAGCGGGTCGGCGGGGCCGGTGCCCGAGGCGGACCTTGCCGCGGCCCTGGCGGAGGCCTGTCTGTATCTGGCCAAGGAAATTGCCCGGGACGGCGAGGGCGCGACCAAGCTGATCGAACTGCGCGTCAGCGGGGCCCCCACCCCCGAGGCAGCCCTGGCCATCGCCAAGTCGGTGATCAATTCGCCCCTGGTCAAGACCGCCATCTACGGCGCCGATCCCAACTGGGGGCGCCTGGTGATGGCCGTGGGCAAGGTGTTCGCCCATCCGGTGCCCCTGGAGGCGCTGCGCATCAGCTTTGGCGACCCGGCGGCGGGTCTGGCGATCAGCGCCGCCTCCCAGTCACCGGAGACCCTGGCGCGCATCGCCGACTATCTCAAGGGCAGCGAACTGCGGTTGCATCTGTCCGTGGGCGCTGGGCCCGCCACGGAGACCGTGTGGGGCTGCGACCTGACCGAGGGCTACGTGCGGGAGAATGCCTATTACACGACGTAGGCCTGGCCGGCCGGAAATGACGGCATGGCGGCGGGAATCTGAAATATCTTTTGAAGGAATTGCAGAAAGGCGGTACCGTGGAGTGTTCCGGTAAGTCAGGGGCGTTAGCCGTGTTTTGGACGCAATCCTCCGGGAACGATCAAGTACCGGTACAGGCGAGCACAGGATGCCTGGCCGCCATGTCCGACACCCGCTGATCGTGCCGCACGTCTTCCTGAAGACTCCTGGCCTTCGACGGTGTCGTCGGCGCTACATACCGCGGCGTCGCGACTGCTGCCGTCAGAATTGATGACCACGCCTGCGTGGTGATGAACAAAAGCGGGACGGCAGGCAGATCAGGACGCTGCGCTCCTGCCCTCAGGGCATCGGAGCGACCCGCGCACCATCAGTTGAAGGGTGTAGAACGGTTGCGATGAACATGATCAAGAAAGTACGGGACTACTTCACGAGCGATATGGCCATCGACCTCGGCACGGCGAACACGCTGGTGTTCGTGCGGGGCCAGGGGATCGTCATTCGCGAACCGTCGGTGGTGGCCGTCAAGCGCGACAACAAGGGTGGGCACAAGGTGCTGGCCGTGGGGCAGGAAGCCAAGATCATGCTCGGCCGCACGCCGGGCAGCATCTACGCCATCCGCCCCATGAAGGACGGCGTGATCGCCGACTTCGAGATCGCCGAGGAGATGCTGCGCCACTTCATCCGCCAGGTGCAGCGGCAGAATTCGTTCATCAAGTTCAAACCCCGCATCATCATCGGTGTGCCCTCGGGCATCACCCAGGTGGAAAAGCGCGCCGTGCGCGAATCCGCCGAATCCGCCGGGGCCAAGGAGGTCTATCTCATCGTCGAGCCCATGGCCGCGGCCATCGGTGCCGGTCTGCCCATCACCGAGCCCAGCGGCAACATGATCGTGGACATCGGCGGGGGCACGACGGAGGTGGCAGTGATCTCCCTGGCGGGGATCGTGTACAGCGACTCCGCCCGCATCGGCGGCGACCGCATGGACGAGGCCATCGCCCAGTACATCAAGCGCCAGTACAACATGCTCATCGGCGAGCGCACCTCCGAGGAGATCAAGATCAAGATCGGCTCGGCCTTCTCCAACAGCAGCCCCAAGACCCACGAGGTCAAGGGCCGCGACCTGGTCACGGGGATTCCCAAGACGCTCATGCTCAACGACACGGAAATCCGCAATGCCCTCTCGGAGGTCTACGACGGCATCGTGCAGACCGTGAAGAATGCCCTGGAGCGCACCCCGCCCGAACTGGCCGCGGACATCGTGGACAAGGGCATCGTGCTGGCCGGCGGCGGCTCCCTGTTGCAGGGGCTGGACATGCTGCTGCGCGAGCGCACCGGCCTGCCGATCATTCAGGCCGAGGATCCCCTCTCCTGCGTGGCCCTGGGCACGGGCATGGCCCTGGACCAGATCGACCTGCTGCGCAACATCGCCCTGACCTAGCCTGCGACCCCGCCAATCCGGCGCATTGACGTGCGTCGGAAGGGACGGGGCCATTCAATGCACCCCCAGCCGTTGCCTGGCCGTTCCCAGGCCGTCCGTTCGAGTCCGAAGCGGACGGCCTCGGGATGCAGCGCCTCCGCCAAATTTCCCGTGACGCCGCCAAGGCCGGCCCTGGCCGGTTGACGTAGCGCTTGCCGTCGGACAGGTACACGCGGCCCGAGCGCAAGGTGTTCCGGCGCGGCCAGTCGGTATGGATGGCATGGACGGCGCAGCCAGTCGGTATGGATGGCATGGACGGCGCAGATCAGCGCCGGTCTGGGTGCCGCGGTCACGCTGCAAGGCGGGCATGATGGCGAAGCTATGTTGGGGCAGCCGACGTCTGCCTCCCAAGTGCCGCCGATCCGTGGCGGGGGAGGCAGCGTCGCGCCCCACAGACATCAGTCACGTAACGGCGCCTGCATCACGCAGGAGCACATCATCCCCTCAGCAGCACCGAACCTCCCGCGGTGCCGCGCAGTGGACGCTCTGCCGCTGCGGTGGCCTTCTTCAGGTAATGGGCTTCAAAGTAACCCCAGACCTTATCCCACAGATTCTCCGCATGCTGGGAGTCGATGGAAGCCAGCAGATCGTCATAGGTGACGCGGCTGCCCACCACGATTTCACCGATAGGCTTGCCACTGTCGGTGAAGACCACGCGAATCTTCATCGTGGAATCGCCGAGCGTCGTAAACGTCATGAAGTGGCGAAACAAGCCGATGCCGGGATCATATTCCGTGACGGAATAGGTGAGCGTCATGTTGCGCAGCCCCTGCTCGCCCGACTGTTTCCGGCTGCCTTCCATCGACTTGGCGATCTTCCCCAAAAAGTTGAAATAGGAAGAGCGCAGCGCTTCACGGGTTTTGTCACTGATTGCGGCCTGGTGCCTGCCTTCAGTCAGCTCCATGGCGGCGTAGTCCTTGCCGCCAGTGGCAGGTTGCATCTGTGTGAGGGTCACCCGGTCCTTCGTGCAACCGGCAAGCAGCATGAGTGAAAGAACAGCCATCCATACACCCCGACCGATATGACGGCGGGCGAATGCAAGGGACTGCATCGGAATTTTTCCAGGGAAATAGGCATTGAACTGCACGGAGCCGTCGCCTTCAGAGGGACGGCTCAACGGATGCAGGATATCACGTTTCTGCGTCTGCCGGGCCTGTCGCCCGGATCACGCGACGGTGACGGCATTCCCTACAGATCGGTGACGGTGGATGCGGTAAGGCGCGGCGCTCCCCGTGGTGCGTCGCGCGTCGATTCCGTGTGCCCCTCCGTATCGCGATCAGCGCTGCCCCGCCTGGGCGCCGGCGCGATAGGCAATGCCACGATGAACGAGGCCGCCATGGGCGGGTTGTTGCACGGCGCACCGCTGAACGCCCGGCATGGTGCAATCACCGCACCGCGAGGGCCGATCCGCGGAATCCATCGGGGTATGCCGCCGCCGGCCCTTGCGCCGCGGACCGGAACCGAACCGAACCGGCCGGCCACTCCGTCAAGGGCGGCAAATCACGAGCCATGCGCGGCTTCGTACTCCGCAATGGCTTCCTTCAGGTCGTCGTATTCCTCGCAGCCGAACCAACATTGGTCGTCCAGCGCGGCCAGATGCACCTTGGCTTTCTCGGGCAGGTTGAGTGCCAGGTAGGTCTCCCCGATGTACTCGTGGGCACCACGGTGCTTCGGATTGATCTTCAGGGCCCGCTCGTAATTGCGCAGGGCCTCGTCATAGCGCTCCAGCTTGCGCAGGCTGTAGCCGAGCAGGTTGAAGGCATCGGCATTGGTGTCATCCTCGCGCACCACCTTCTCCAGCAAGGGCAACGCCGCGGCAAAGTCTTCCTGGGCAATCCGCTGCGTCGCGCGTTCCAGGTCCGGATGCATCGGCTTCAGGAAGGTTTCACTGCCCCCGCCGCCACCCCCGCCGCCGTCCGCCATGGCAATGCCCGCGGTGAGCAGCATGAGGGCGCAAACGAGTAGCACGCGTTGTGTCTGGCACATGATGGTCTCCATGGCTGAATTGATTTCTCCGGTCCCGATGCTCCATGCCGACGCCGGCCGGCGGTCATGCGGGCACGATCGGAAACCGGCACGCTCGCAAGGAGGAAGCGCCTCCCGCGTACCATGCCTGCGTGTTTGCCCGGCTGCCGCATGCGGTGGCAGGTGCGGACAGCAGGCGGGGCCCCCCACTGCATTGACACCACATCGCCGCCAAATTTCTGTTGGGCACTTTACAGCGTTGAACCCGTGGGCGCTCCCGCGCCACGATCGCTGTGGCACCGGCGATCCGGCTCCCGATGCGCGCCATGGGGCGGTTCTTCCGTGGGGGTGTGTCATGCGTGGGGTGTCCGGACAGATCAGGAGCCGCCCTTGGCCTCGTATCGCGCGATGGCTGCCTTCAATGCGTCATATTCCGTGCAGCCGAACCAACAGTCAGCGTCCAGTACCGCCAGATGTTCCTTGGCCTTCGCCGGCTGGTTGAGCGCCAGGTAGGTCTCCCCGATAGCCGCGTGGGCGCCGCGGTGGTGCGGCTCGATGGCCAGGGCACGTCCATCGCTGCGCAGGGCCTCGTCGTAGCGCTCCAGCTTGCGCTGGCAGAGCCCGAGCATGTGGTAGGCCTCCGCATCCCGGTCATCCTCGCGCACTACCTTTTCCAGCAAGGGCACGGCGGCGGCGAAGTCGCCGCGCTGGATCAGCAGCAGTGCATGGTTGAAGTCGGCATTTATCGGTCCGAAGGGCTGCTGCTCCATGGACCCCTCGTAAGCAGAGCCCAACGCCGGGCCCGCCAGGCAGACGAGCAGGGACAACACGATACCGGTCAGGACCCGGCCCGTCGCACCGGGGCGCCGCGCCGTGCGGTGGGGCCGATGGGGGCCGTGAGACGCTTCGCGCATGGTGTTCTCCTTGTCCGCCAGGGGTCCTCCGGCGCTGCGGCGGCCAGGGGCAACGCCGGGATCGGGGATACGCCGGAGGCCATGGTAGCACCTGCCGCGGGGCGGCTCCAGGGCCGGCTGGACTGCCTGGGCCGGGCGCCGGCTCCGCCGGGGTTCGGCATGGGCAATTCGCTGCCGTCCATGATACAGGCATAGGGGCGCCGGCCGGCCCTGGCGGCAGGTCCAGCGACAGCCGCGCGGGCAGACACCGTCTGCCGTGGCCTACACATCAACCGAGGTGCAGCACCATGAAGCCATTTCCCACATTTGCCGAACTGGAACGCAGGGGCGACAGCGGGCTCCCGGTATCCTGGGGCGTCTGGGGCACCGACGACCAGTTGGGGATGTTGAACAACATCACGCCCGAGGCTGCCCGGGATGCCGCGGCGCTGGTCAAGCGGGGCGTGCGCTTCAACCTGGATCTGCCGGTGCACCTGCCCTACGGCGTGATCAAGCCGGAGGCCCATGTGTTTCGCAAGGCGCCCACGCAGACGCTGTACCAGCGTGAGATCGGCACGCTGATGGTGCGGGACGACAAGGTGGACGACCTGTATCTCCAGGGCTCCACCCAGTGGGACGGGTTGACCCATATCGGCGACGGGGAGCTGAACCGTTTCTACAATGGCGTGAAATCGGAGCAGATCACCCAGCGGGAGGGCACGCGCAACGGCATCGAGCATCTGGCCAACTTCGGCATCGCCACCCGCGGTGTCCTGGTGGATCTGGTGCGGCATTTCGCCGCCACCGGGCGTGACTGGGATCTCGCGGCCCAGCAGAAGGTCAGCGCCCAGGATGTCCAGGCATGCCTCGCGGCCCAGAAGGTGACGCTGCGCCAGGGCGATGTGTTGCTGGTGCGCATGGGGTGGGTGCGAGCCCTATTGGATGCGCCCGACCTGGAGGCACGCGATGCGCTGGTGCGTCCCTGGTCCTGCTCCGGACTTTCCGGCAACCTGGAGATGTGGGAGTTCCTGTGGAATGCCCGCATAGGCGCCCTGGCCGCCGATACCCCTGCTGTGGAATGCATGCCGTTTCCCGAGGGGCAGCCCACGCTGCATCTGGCCATCGCCCGGCTGGGCATCACCCTCGGCGAAATGTTCGATCTGGAGGCACTGGCCGAGGACTGCGCGGCGGATGGGTGCTACGCGATGCAGTTCGTGTCCAGCCCGCTCAATCTGCGCGGCGGGGTGGGCTCGCCCCCCAATGCGATGGCAATCAAATAACCGGCGATCAAATAGCGGGCGATCCGGCAGGCGACGGACTGGCCGGCAGGCCCTGCACGGTGGCGCGGGCCCGGGCGTGGAGAATCGAAAGCCGCAGGCCGGCTGACAGGGAAAAAGGAGGAAAACCTGTCGTGGGTGCCGGCCTGAGGCTCCCGATGCGCGATGTCAGTTGCTGTCGCGGCGCATGGCGGAATTGCACCACCGTTGGCCGACGGCGTTCTGTAAGATGTCCTTCTGTTTGGGCAGCACCTTGATCATGCCGCCACGCTCGCGGAATGCCTGCACGGCCTGCTGCAACGCCTCCTCGGTGATGGGCGGCTGTTTCTTCTTCATCCGACCCCGCGCATGTTGTTGTCGCCTGGGGCTGGCGTCGCCAGGCTGCCCGCTGACAACTGGCTGCCCGGTGACGACACTCGTGTGTTCCCCGCCTGTATAAACTTCGATGGCTGCCGTCATGTTCCGGTTCAAATGACCTGGGTTGTGCGCGGTGGATTCTGGGGCGTTGGCCGCCGCCGCCCGCCTGCTCGCCAAGTGGTGCCGGATCAGCCACAATCTGAGGGGCGCCGGCATGTCGCCGGGCCCGACGGTGAGGCGCCGCCGACCGTCGCCCGCACCGGATCACCCCCAATGAAGCCTGCCGCCCGCCGATGACTCATCCCGTTCCACCGCTCGATAACGATCTGCTGCTGCGGGCCATCAACCATGAGCCCGTGCCGCGCGTGCCCGTGTGGATGATGCGCCAGGCAGGCCGCACGGACCCGGAATATCTGGCGTACAAGGACGCCACGGGGCTGACGCTGCACGAGCTGTTTCGCAGCCCGGAACATGCGGTGGCCATCTCCCTGCTGCCGCGCCGCATCGGCGTGGACGCGATCATCCTGTATCAGGACATCCTGACGCCGCTCACGCCCATGGGGGCCGACTTTCACTTCCGCCCGGGGCCGGTGCTCGAAGGCCCTGTGCGTAGCGCGGCGGCGGTGGACCGCCTGCGGCCCGTGGACCCGGCGGCGACTCTGGGCTTTGTGGCCACGTCCATTCACGGCGTGCTGGACGAATTGCAGGGCGCGCTGCCCCTGCTTGGCTTCGCCGGGGCCCCGTTCACCCTGGCCGCGTTCCTCGTCGCCGGGCACAGCCCCATGTCCGACATGGGCCCCGTGCTGGCCATGGCGCGCGAGCAGCCGGCGGTGTTCGGGCGGCTGTTGGACAAGCTCACCGCCATGACCATCGACTACCTCAGCCTGCAGCAGGAGGCGGGGGTGCATGCGGTGCAACTCTTCGAGTCGGTGGGCGACCTGATCCCGCGGGACCTGTACGAGCGCTTCGCCCAGCCCAGCCACGAGCGCATCCTGGCCGCCCTGGGCCGGCGCACGCCGACGATCCTGTTCGTGAAGGGCAGCCCGTTCCTGGAATTGATGCTGCGCACGGGGGCATCCGTGCTCAGCGTGGGGCACGAGACGCCCCTGCGCGCGGTGCTGGAGGGCAGCGCGGGGCGCATGGCGGTGCAGGGCAACGTGGACAACCAGATCCTGGCCAGGGGCACGCCCGAGGACGTGGAAGCCGCCGTGCATGCCTGCCTGCGCGCCGGCGGGGGGCGGGGGCACATCCTGAATCTCAATCACGGCTTGCTCAAGGACAGCCCCTTTGCGAATGTACAACGCTTTGTGCAGGCCGCCCGCAGCTATCGTCCCGGCGGCTGATGTCATCGCCCGACTCCCGCCTTCGGTGGGCCGGGCACGTTTCGTGGACCTGTCGTCAGGGAGGCAGTATGGCCTATCAGACCATCAAGCTGGAGGGCAGCGGCCCCGTCCGGCATCTGGTGTTGAACCGTCCCCAAGTGCACAACGCCGTCAATGCCCAGCTCGTGCAGGATGTGCATGACTGCTGCCTGGAAATCGAGGCGGACAATGCCGTGCGGGCGGTGATCCTGCGCGGGGAGGGCAAGAGCTTCTGTTCCGGCGCGGACCTGAAGGATTTCGCCACCACGGCCTCCCAGCGCATGCACCGCTCCAAGTCGGGGGCGCGCATGTTCGACGTGCTGACCAATCTGCGGCCGATCACCATTGCGGCCATGCATGGCTACGCCATTGGCGGGGGCTGCATGTTGGGCTCGGGCTGCGACTTTCGCGTGGGGGCGGAGAGCCTGTCCCTGACCGTGAACGAGGTAAGCATCGGCTTCAATCTCACGTGGCATTCCCTGCCCTCCCTGGTGCAGCTGGTCGGTCCGGTGCACGCCAAGGAGATGCTCATCCTGGGCCGCACCTACAACGCGCAGCAACTGCTCGACTACGGCTTTCTCACGGAGCTGGTGCCCGATGGGGAGATGATCTCCCGGGCCGAGGCGATTGCCGCGGAGGTGGTCAAGCAGCCGCCCATTCCGGCGAACCTGAGCAAGGCTTCCATCAATGCCTACACCAAGATGATGGACCGCGCGGTGCACCACATGGATCACCTGGCCGCCGCATTCATGGGCAGCAGCGAGAACTCCAAGGTGGCCCAGCAGACCTATTTCGGCGAGGGCAAGCGGGAATGGATCGATGAGTAGGCGCTCCGCCATGAGGAAACGGGGAGCCCGGGGCCGATGAGCTGGGACACCGTGAAGATCGAGGGCAGCGGCCCGGTGCGACACCTGGTGTTCAACCGGCCCCAGGTACACAACGCCGTGAATCCCCAGTTCATCTGCGACGTGCACGACGCCTGTCTGGCCATCGAGCGGGACCTGACCGTGCGGGTGGTGATCGTGCGGGGGGAAGGCAAGAGCTTCTCCTCCGGCGGCGACCTGCAGGAAGATCCCACCCTGGGGCCGGTATCGTTGCGCATGCATCGCTCCAAGAGCGGCGCGCGGCTGCACGATGTGCTGACCAACCTGCGGCCGATCACCATCGCCGCCATGCACGGCCATGCCATCGGGGCCGGGGTGGTGCTGGGGCTGGCCTGCGACTTCCGCATCGGCGGCGAGAGCCTGTCGGTGTGCATCAACGAGGTCAGCATCGGGCTCAACCTGACCTGGAGCACCCTGCCCGCGCTGGTGCAGGTGGTGGGGCCGCAGCGGGCGCGGGAGATGGTCATCCTGGGCCGCGCCTACAACGGGCGGCAGATGCTGGATTGTGGATTCCTCGGCGCGCTGGTGCCCGACGGGGCGCTTGTGGCGGCAGCCGAGGCCATGGCCGCCGAGGTGGTGCGCCAGCCGCCCATCCCGGCGGCGCTGGCCAAGGCCTCGGTGAATGCCTATGCCTTGCACATGGGCCGGGCGCTGCACCACATGGATCACCTGGCCCATGCCTACACGGGCGCCAGCCACAATTCCCGGTTGGCACGGGAGGCCTATTTCAGCCAGGATGCACCCGCCTATATCGATGAATGAACGGGTTGGCCGCGCCGCGATGGGGCGATGCGGGCGACCCGGGCCGACACCAACGCTGCATCAAGGGGAGCACCCGTCATGGAATGGGAAACCGTCAAGGTGGAAGGTACGGGACACATCGTGGAACTCGTGCTCAACCGCCCCCAGATTCACAATGCGGTCAATGCGCAACTGCTGCGCGATGTGGCGGCCGCCTGCGCGGCCATCAACGAGTTGCCCGACTGCCGGGCGGTCATCGTGCGCGGGGAGGGCAAGAGCTTTTCCTCCGGCGCTGATCTGAAGGAGCAGAAGGATCTGCGGGCGGCGCTCAAGCACCGGCAGCACCGGGCCAAGCTGGGCGCTAATGCGGTGAACGCCATCTCTGACCTGTATCCGGTGACCATCGCCGCCGTGCATGGCCATGCCATCGGCGGCGGGGCCTGTCTGGCCATGGCCTGTGATTTCCAGATCGGCAGCGAGACCTGTTCCGTTTCCATCCGCGAGGCGGCCCTGGGCCTGTCCCTGTCCTGGAACTCGATCCCCAACACTGTGCAGCTCGTCGGGCCCAAGCGGGCCAAGCAGATGATCCTGCTGGCCAAGGCCTATGATGCGGCCACCCTGCTGGAATGGGGCTTCTTCGACGAGGTGGTGCCCGAGGCCGAGCTGCTGCCCGCGGCCCAGCGCATGGCGCAGGAATATGCGGACATGCCGCCCCTGCCCGTGCACATGGGCAAGGCCTCCATCAACGCGTATGTGCGGATGTTCAACCGCGCCGTGTTCCACATGGACGAGGTGGGCGTGACCTACAGCGGCTTGACGGAGGATGCCCAGCAGGCCGCGGAGGTCTTTTTCAGTGGAGAAAAGGCAACCTGGCACTACAAATAGGGCGATGGGGCAATGCTATCGGGCCGGGCAATCGGGCAACGCAATCGGGCCAGGTAAATAGCGACAGCAGGCCGGCGCGCCGAGGCGGGGCACACCCATGCCGGTACGACATGCGCTTGACTTCCCACGGGGAGGAAAATACCGTGGCTTCGTCAGATTCGCGGAATCGAATGTCTCGGGGGGCGACATTCCTTCCGGAGACAATCGTAAATCTCAGCAAGGAGATAGACACCATGAAACGGCCCATCTTGTCGCTGGCTGTTGCTGTTGTGTTCGGGCTTGTCCTGGTAGCGGGGATGCCGGTACAGGCGAAGACCATCAAGATCGGTGTGGCCGGGCCAATCACAGGCCCGTACGCCAAATTCGGTGAGCAACTGACCCGTGGTGCCAACGCGGCTGCCGCCGCCATCAATGCCAGCGGCGGAATCGACGGCAACAAGATCGAGATCATCCCGGGCGACGATGCCTGTGATCCCAAGCAGGCCCGGGCCGTGGCCAACCGCATGGTGAACGAGGGCGTGTACGCGGTAGCGGGACACTTCTGCTCCTCCTCCACCATTCCGGCTTCCGAGGTGTACGACGAGGCCAACATCCTGATGATCACGCCCGCTTCGACGAACCCCCAGGTGACCGAACGGGGCCTGCCCGCCGTGTTCCGCGTGTGCGGCCGTGACGATCAGCAGGGCGACGTGGCCGGCGATTACATCGCCAACGTGGTCAAGGCCAAGCGTGTGGCGATCATCCACGACAAGGACACCTATGGCCAGGGGCTGGCCGATGCCACCAAGGCACGGCTCAACAAGACCCATGGCATCAAGGAAGTCCTCTACGAAGGGGTGACCCGGGGCGATAAGGACTTCAACTCCCTCATCACCAAGATGAAGGGGCTGAATGTGGACCTGATCTACTTCGGCGGGCTGCACACCGAGGCGGGGCTTATCGTGCGCCAGGCCGCGGAGCAGGGTCTCAAGGCCAAGTTCCTCAGCGGTGACGGCATCGTGACCGACGAGTTTCCGGCCATCGCCGGCCCGGCGACCAACGGCGTGCTGATGACCTTCGGTGCCGATCCGCGCGCCATCCCCGAAGCCAAGTCCGTCGTCAAGCAGTTCCGCGACGGGGGCTACGAGCCGGAAGCCTACACGCTGTATGCCTATACCGCGGTGCAGGTGATCGCGGAGGCCATCCGCAGCACCGGCATGTCCGATGACGGCGAGGAACTGGGCGACTACATCAGGAGCCACACCTTCAGCACCGTCATGGGCAAGAAGCAGTTCGACGACAAGGGCGACCTGAAGGTGTCGGACTACGTGGTCTACCGCTGGTATCCGGAAGGCAGCAGCTTTAGCTACAAGCAAATTCAATAGACGCGGCGGCTGCAGGCTAGCCGCCCCTTTAGCAGCCAATCCACGGTTTCCCCCCGGGAAACCGTGGGCGGCGGCTGGGTGCCCATGTATATTCTCGGTCAACAGCTGATCAATGGGCTCATTCTGGGCTCCATCTACGGGTTGATTGCGATCGGTTACACGATGGTCTACGGGATCATCGGCATGATCAATTTCGCCCATGGGGAGATCTACATGATCTCCGCCTACCTGTTCACCATCTTCCTGTCCCTCGTGGCCATCTTTGGCATCGCCTCCCTGCCGGTGGCGCTGCTGGTGACGCTGCTGCTGACCATCGCCTTCACGGCGGTGTACGGGTTTTCCGTCGAGCGCATTGCCTACCGACCCCTGCGTGGCTCGACGCGGCTGGCGCCGCTGATCTCGGCCATCGGCATGTCCCTGGTGTTGCAGAACTATGTGCAGCTGGCCCAGGGCGCCCGGGATCAGGCCTTGCCGCCCCTGTATCATGGCGTGTTCCGCTTCGGCACGGCGAGCGAATTTGTGCAGATTACCCATATCCAGGCCATCATCATCCTCGTCACGGTCGTGTCCATGGCGGCACTGACGTGGATCATCAACCGCACCGAACTGGGCCGCGCCTGTCGCGCCACCCAGCAGGACCGCACCATGGCCAATCTGCTGGGCATCAACACGGACCGCACCATCTCCCTCGTGTTCGTCATCGGGGCCAGCATGGCGGCGGTGGCCGGGGTGCTGATCACGTTCAACTTCGGCTCGTTCAACTACTTCATCGGCTTCGTGGCCGGCATCAAGGCCTTCACGGCGGCGGTGCTGGGCGGTATCGGTTCCCTGCCGGGGGCCATGCTGGGGGGGTTGATCCTGGGCTTGTCCGAATCGCTTTTCGCGGGGCTGGTGAACACGGACTACAAGGACGTCTTTGCCTTTGCCCTGCTCGTCTCCGTGCTCGTCTTCCGGCCCGAGGGGCTGCTGGGCAAACCCGCCGTGGAAAAGATCTAGCCCGTTCGGAGAACCGTTCCCATGAACGTTGCCCAGTCCCTCAAGGACGCCACCGTCGCCGCGCTGATCGCGGCGGTGTTGTTCGTGCCGATTGTGGGGCTGGTGCTGGATGGCCAGGATCTCGTCACCCATCTGCCCCGTGCGGTGATCCTGGTGGCCGTCGTGTTCGGTGGCCGCCTGCTGATCTCCATGGGGGTGCAGACACAGCTCGGCCGGCCGCTGCGCCATGCCGCGGCGGCCCTGGAGCAGGTCTGGTCGCGGGTGGGCGATGTTGCCGGCGGCAAGCTGGCCTGGTTCATCGCCGGGCTGCTGCTGGTGCTGGTGGCCATTCCCTTCCTGCCGTCCACGACCAACTACCTGATCCAGATTCTCTCGCTGACCCTGATCTACGTGCTGTTGGGCATGGGGCTCAACATCGTGGTGGGACTGGCGGGGCTGCTGGATCTGGGCTTCGTGGCTTTCTATGCCGTGGGGGCCTATGGCTATGCGCTCCTGGCGGCCCACCTGGGCCTCAGCTTCTGGGCGTCCATTCCCGTGGCGGGTCTGCTGGCCGCCACCTTTGGCTGCATGCTGGGCTTTCCCGTGTTGCGCATGCATGGGGACTATCTGGCCATCGTGACGCTGGGCTTCGGAGAGATCATCCGCATTCTGCTGGTCAACATGGTGGACTTCACCGGCGGCCCCAACGGCATTTCGGCGCCCCGGCCCACGCTGTTCGGCCTGTCCTTCGGCCGTCGCCCGGAGGCGGGCGAGGTGGCGTTCCATGATTTTTTCGGGCTCGATTACGACTCGTCCTACCGCTACATCTTCGTCTACCTGATCATCCTCATGTTCACCGTGCTGGCCGTGTGGGTGTTCAAGCGCCTGCGCGAAATGCCCATCGGCCGGGAATGGGAGGCATTGCGCGAGGATGAGGTGGCCTGCAAGGCGCTGGGCATCAACCACACGACCACCAAGCTCTCCGCCTTCACGCTGGGCGCCACGTTCGGCGGCATCGGCGGCGTATTCTTTGCGGCCATGGAGGGGTTTCTCAACCCGTCCTCGTTCACCTTCCTGGAATCGGCGATCATTCTGTCCATCGTCGTGCTGGGGGGCATGGGCTCGATCTTCGGTGTGATCCTGGCCGCCGTGGGCATCACGCTGTTGCCGGAGTTGTTCCGCGAGTTCGAGCAGTACCGCATGCTGGTCTTCGGGTTGGCCATGGTTTTCGTGATGGTGTGGCGCCCGACGGGGCTGATCCGTCCCGGTCGCCGGGCCTTCGGCGTGGAGGGCAACGGCCATGGCCAATGACGCCATCCTGACCGTGGAAGATGTGTCCATCCGCTTCGGCGGCCTGCTGGCGCTCTCCGGGATCAGCTTCCGCATGGAACGGGGCAGCATCACCGCCGTGATCGGCCCCAACGGCGCGGGCAAGACGACCCTGTTCAACTGCATCACCGGCTTCTACCGCCCCACCCAGGGGCATATCGTGCTGCAAGGCGAGCATCGCCGGCGCAGGCTGGATGCCCTGCCCATTCATGCCATCGCCCGGCTCGGCGTGGCGCGCACCTACCAGAATATCCGCCTGTTCGCCCAGATGAGCGCCATCGAGAATCTGCTCGTGGCCCAGCGCGGCATGGTCAATCGCAACCTGATCGCGGGCATCTTTCAGACCCGCGCCTTTCGCCGTGCCGAAGCGGAGGCCGAGCGCCGCGCCTGGGAATGGCTGGCCTTCATGGGCCTGGAGGGCGTGGCCAACCGGGAGGCGGGCACGCTGCCCTACGGGCAGCAGCGGCGGCTGGAGGTGGCCCGCGCCATGGCCGGGCAGCCCACGCTGATCTGCCTGGACGAGCCCGCCGCTGGGCTCAACGCCCAGGAGACGGTGGAGCTCAACGGGCTGATACGCCGCCTGCGGGATGAATTCGGCGTGAGCGTGCTGCTCATCGAGCATCACATGGGCGTCGTGATGAAGATTTCCGACCATGTGGTCGTGCTGGATCACGGCGAGGTGATCAGCGACGGCACCCCCGACACGGTGCAGAACGACCCGGAGGTGATCAAGGCCTACCTGGGCACCGAAGAGGAAGTGCCCATTGTGGGCGCTTCTCCGGGAGGTGCGTGATGGAGACCCTGCTCAGCGTCGAGGGGTTGCACGCCGGCTATGGCCCCATCAAGGCCCTCAGCGGCATCGACCTCACCGTGCAGCGCGGCGAAATCGTGGCGTTGATCGGCTCCAACGGTGCCGGCAAGACCACGCTGCTCATGTCCATCTGCGGCATTGTGCCGCCCCAGGCGGGCCGCATCGTCTTCGATGGCGAGGACATCACCGGGCGGCTGTCCTACGACGTGATGCGCCGCGGGCTGGCCCAGGTGCCGGAGGGCCGGCGCATCTTTCCCGGCATGACGGTGATGGAAAATCTGCAGATGGGTGCCTTCGGCCAGGATCCCGGCAACTTCGACGAGCGCCTGACGCGGGTATTCCAGCTCTTCCCCATCCTCAAGGAACGGGAGCGCCAGCGCGGCGGCACACTGAGCGGCGGGGAGCAGCAGATGCTGGCCATCGGGCGGGCGCTGATGGGCCAGCCGCGCCTGTTGCTGCTGGATGAGCCCTCCCTGGGCCTGGCCCCCCTGATCGTCAAGCAGATCTTCGAGATCATCCGCGAGATCAACGCGGCCGGGACGACCGTGCTGCTCGTGGAGCAGAATGCTTACGCGGCCCTGCAATTGGCCCACCGCGCCGCGGTGCTGGCCACGGGGGAGATCGTCAGCAGCGGTGACGCGAAGGAACTGCTGGACAATCCCGACGTGCAGCGCGCCTACCTGGGCGGCTGACCCCCCTATTCCGCCTCTGCCGGCAGCACCTGGCCTTCCAGCGTGGCGACCACGGCCGCGCGGGGCTCCGATGTGCCCGTCTCGTCCACGCGGTGCAGGGCGGCGTGGGTGCGCACCTGATCCCCATTGCGGTAGAGCACACTGCGCACACGCCAGCCGTCCCCGGCGAAGGAGGGCTTGCGGAACAGGCCGCGCAGCCGGTCCAGCTTCACCCGTGCCAGCGGCAGTCCTCCCTGGCGGCCCACGCCGTAGAAGTTGCGCTCCAGGGCGCGCAGGTATTCGGTCACCGTCACGTGGTGGTTGATGTCCGTGTTGCCCCGCCCCCATACGCCGAAGGCATCCGGCCGGTCATACACCGCCACCTCCGCAAAGCCCGGCGGCACCGCGTGCAGCCGTTCCTCGGTGGGGTAGGGCTCGGCCAGGGGCTGCTCCTCCAGCGCACCAAACTCATGGGGCACCTCGGTCACCGCGCGCTCCCCCGGTGCGCCATGGGGGCGCGTGAAGATCTGGATGAAGCGCACCCGCCCCGCCGTGACCCGCGGGCCCTGGCCGTCGTCGGCCCCCAGGTCGAAGGCGCTGCCCGAGCGGCGATAGCCGTCGATGGTGATGTGCTGATCCAGCAACAGGCGGTCCGGCGGCGGGGCATCGCCCGGCCTGGCCGGCTCGCGCCTCTGCCGCAGGATCTCCACGGTGTGCGTGGTCTCCAGGGGTCGGCCCACCGCCAGCGGCTCGGCGGTGCTCTCCTGCTCGATGTAGTTGAGCAACGGCGCAATGCCCCGCCGGGACATCTGGAACCACCCGAAATGTTGGGCCAGGTCCTCGGTGAGCGGATTGAGGGCCAGGTGAAAGTGGGCCGCCATCTTGAGATTGCTGTTCAGGTCGACCTCGCCAAAGGTGGCGACGGCGGACCCGTGACCGGTAAATGTCTTCATGTCGCTGACGTCTGAAATTGGGGGGTGAGGGGCACCGGCTCAGCCCTTGCGCTGGTCCGGGGTACGCGGGTTCATGGCTTGCAGAAAGGTGATCCGCCGATCCTGGTAGGTCGTGATGGCCGGGCGGATGCCCCGCTCGATAATGGACGGATCGTAGGTCTTGCGCACCGTGGCCGGGTTGCCGGCGATCAGGGAAAAGGGCGGCACGATGGTGTTCTCCAGCACCACGGCCCCGCCGCCCACGATGGAGCCGCGGCCGATGCGCACGCCGTTCATCACGGTGGCGCCCATGCCGATCAGGCAGTCGTCCTCGATGATGCAGCCGTGCAGCATGCACTGGTGTCCCACGGTCACGTTGGCGCCGACGATCACGCCCATGGGCTTGCCGGTGGGCGACTCGTCGTCACGCAGGATGTGCAGCATGCTCAGGTCCTGCACACTGGAATTCTCGCCCACCACGATGGGGGCGCCGTCGGCGCGCAGCACCGCATTGAACCAGACCGATGTGCGCGGTCCGAGGGTCACGTCACCGACCAGATAGGCGCCCGGCGCCACGAAGGCATCCGCGCCGATGCGCGGCGTGTGACCCAGAATGGACACCAGCCCCGGGTGGGGTGCGCTCATGAGGAATCCTTTCCCAGCAGGGTGGTTGTCCCGCGCAGCGCCTGCCGCCGCTCGCCCCAGCCCGCCAGGGCCGAGCCGCCCAGGATGCATGCCAGACCGCCCCATACCCCCGGTCTGACCGGCGCACCCGATACCGCGGAAAGCAGCAGCGTGGAGAGCAGCGGCGTAAAGAAGCTCAGCACCCCCAGCACCTGCACGTTGGCGGCGCGCACGGCGCGCTCCCACAACAGGAACGACAGCCCCAGGGGAATCAGGCCCAAGTAGAGCAGCGGCAGCCAGTGCGCCGGCGCGGGAAGCGGCGGCGTACCGCCCAGCACCATTACCACACCGGCCGGCACGGCCGAAAGCAGGCAGAACAGGCCCATCAACGGTCGCTCGGCCGCCCCGCTGCGGCGCAGCAGCACGGTGAACGAACCCCAACAGAAGCCCGCGCCCAGGGCGAGCCCCAGCCCCAGCCGGGCCGAGGCGACGTCCAGGGCCGCCAGGCCGCCGCTCAGCCGTGGCCCGGCAATGACCAGCACCACGCCGCCAAAGGCCGCCAGGGCTCCCAGCGCCATGCTCGGGCGCAGGCGATGGCCCGGCAGCGCGGCGCCCAGCAGCACGATCCACAAGGGCCAGGTGTAGTTGAGCACGTTGGCCTCGATCGGTGGCGCCAGGCTCAGGGCCAGCACGAGCAGGGTGTGGAAGCCCCAGATACCGTAGATGCCCAGCAGGGCAATGCGCCAGCCCGGCCACGCCGGCAGGGGCCGTCCGCCACGCCACGCCTGCCACGCGCTCAGGCCGAGCCCGGCAATCAGCAAGCCCAGGAACAGAATCTGCGCCGGCGGCAGCACACGCAGGGACTCGCCGATGGCCGCGGCCAGGCTGGCCCAGCACAAGATGGCGCCGGCCCCGGCGGCATAGGCCGGCCAGGCGGCGCCGTGGCGGCTCATGGCCCCCATTGGGCTTCCAGTTCCCGGAAGGTGTTGGCGTGAGCCTCCACCGTGGCCTCGATGGGCTGCCCGTAGCCGCCGCCCATGGTAATCACCAGGGGGCAGTGGGCCTGGCGGCAATGGCCGATCACCAGGGCGTCCCGGGCGCGCAGGCCCGCATGGGTCAGGGCCAGGCGCCCCAGGCGGTCTTGTGTCAGGGGGTCGACCCCGGCCTGGTAGAACACGATGTCCGGCCGGAAATGGGTGAACACCTGCTCCAGCGGATCGGCCAGTGCGGCCAGATAGTCCGCGTCGCCGGTCAGGTCGGGCAGGGCGATGTCGATGTCGCTCTCCGCCTTGCGATAAGGCCAATTGCGCGCCCCATGCACGGACAGGGTCAGCACGCCCCGGTCATGGCGAAAGATCTCCGCGTTGGCATTGCCCTGGTGCACGTCCAGGTCGATCAGTGCCACGCGCTCGACGAGCCGCGCCTGTTGCAGCACGCGCACGGCCACGGCGATGTCGTTGAGCAGGCAATACCCGGAGGGGCGCTCCGGAAAGCTGTGGTGATTTCCCCCGCCCAGATTCACCGCGATGCCTTCCACCAGCGCGCGCCGGGCGCCCTGCACCGTGGCCTGCACGGCGGCGCGGGCCCGGTCGGCGAGGAGCGGCGTGAAGGGCAGGCCCAGTTCGCGCTCCGCGTCGCGCGACAGCGCGTTGTTCCGCAGGGCTGCCAGGTACGGCGCGGTATGCAGCAGGGCCAGCACCGACCAATCCACGGGCGTCGCCGCGATCATGCGCGCGGGGCTGATGGTGCCCTCGCCCACCAGCAACTCACGCACCAGCTGATACTTCTGCCGCGGGTAGCGGTGGCGGGCCGGCAGTGGCAGTTGGAAGTGGTCGTAATGCCAGTACACGGGCCGTCCCGGCGCCGGGTCCGTCAACGGCTGCACAGGGTCGGCCACGGGCGGATTGTCGGGTTGCGGCGGCTGGGTCATGGCGGCACGGGTGTTGGTGGCGCGGGTGTTGGTGGCACGGGCGCGCTGCTGCGCGGCAAGGGCTCAGGCGGGGATGGTGCCCTCGCAGCGGATGCCCACGGCGGGCTTCTCGTCCAGGCCCCCGTCCCGCTCCAGGCGGTGCACCGTGGCGGTCATCAGGGTGTTCTCCTCCTCGCGCAGCAACTGCCCCTGCATGGCATAGGCATCCCCGGGAAAGAACGGCTTGCGGAAGATCAGGCTCAGCCGTGTCATCTGATGCCGCGCCAGGTCGATCCCGGCGCCGTGCAGCATGCGCGTGAAGTGATTCTCCCCGGCCATCAGGTATTCCACCACGTTCACGTGCTGATTGACGTCCGTATTGGGCAGGCCCCACACCGCGTCGTGCCGCGCCCAGCGGCCCGCATCGCAGGGGGCGAAGCCGGGCGGGGTCTCGTGCAGCAGGTCGATGGTGGGGTAGGGCTCCGTCCAGGGATGCACCTGCATGTGGGCCATCTCCGGCGGCAGTTCGGTCACGCTGCGCTCCGCCGGCGGCGCCAGGGGCCTGGTGAACACGTGCACGATGCGCCCCGTGCCCAGCGGCTCCAATGCCCCCGTGCGCTCGTCGTAGCCCAGTTGGGACTTGTCGCCCATGCTGCGCCGGCCGCGGAATTGGATGCGAATCTCCTCCAGCAGGCGCTCCCGATCCTTGCCCGCCGCCGCGTCCTCGCCGCTGGGCGTGTAGCGGCAGACCTTGACCGCGTGCTCGCTCTGCACCTGACTGCCGAACGCCACGGGCACCAGCGCGCTGCGGAAGTCCATGTGGTAGACGATGGGCACCAGCCCGCGCTTGCGCATGGTGAACAGGTTGAACGTCTTGTGCAGGTTGCGGAAGACGAACGGCATGCCCAGGGGCACGAAGGACTTGAGCTTGAGCTGATTGTTCATGTCCAGCTCCCAGAAGGAGGCCGGCAGCTCGCCGCCGCCTTCCAGCACAGCCAGGGGTTCGGTCATCGGGGGGACTCGGGATCGGATGCTCTGTCGACGCCGGGCCGGGCCGCGGGTCGGATCATGGGGTGTGGCGCCCGTTCCCGCGTGTGTCGCGCGGGGGCACCATGCAAGGGAACAGTGTAGGTCCCCCGGCAGGGGCAGGCAAGTGCGGCCGTGCCGCCGGGCCGGGCGCTCAGGCCGGATCGCCCTGGGGCCCGATGGCGTTCTCCCGGCTATGCTCCCAGGCCTCCAGCACCAGGCGGGCCCAGCCGCTGAGCTGCGCCTGGCGCGCCTCCCCATCGCCGGCCAGCTTCTCCGGCGGCGGGGCCAGGGCCTGGGACACGGCGAAGCGCCACGTGCCGCTGGGCTGGCGCAACTGCTCGGTGAGCAGCGCCAGCCCGTCTCCGCTCGCCTGCTGCTCCAGCTGCTGCAGCAGAAACGCCAGATGCGCGGGGCCGGGGCCCTGGGTCACCTGGGTGCGCAGGGCCTGTTCCACCCGCGCCATGTAGTTCTGGGGATCGAAGCCCGGCAGGCGCTGCCCCGCGGCGAAGAAGGAATGCACCAGGGTGTGGGGCAGGTACTGCCCCCACGCCCGGCGCAGCCCCTCCCGCGGAATCCGCTGGGAGGCGGCCGAACCGGCGGCATCGTCCGCTCCCGCCGCATCGGCCATGTCCAGCACCACCCCCAGCCGCAGCGTGAGCGCCGCCAGGATCGGCAGGCGGAAGCGGAAGTTGGCCATCAGGCTCTTCAGCCGCTCGACCTGCGCGCCCTGGGTGAAGCGTTCCTCGCGCCCCAGATCCCGGGCGCGAAACCAGGCCTGGAACAGGATCAGGGCCGTGTACAGCCGCTGGTAGATGGAGTTGCTGATGCGCTTGGAGAGGGACTTGAACAGCTTGTCCGGGCTGGGCGCCGGCGGCAGGCGCTGCATGAGGGCGTGCACCTCCAGGGGAAAGGCCGCCAGCTGCTGCTGCAGCTCGTCACTCAGCTGCACGTTATCCAGCAGGTAGGGCCGCACCAGGCCCTGGGCGCGCAGCTCGGCCAGCTGGCTGTCCACGCGTTGCTCCAGCAGGGGCGTGATGCGCGGCGGATCGCCGGTCAGCTCGTCATAGTCCTCCAGCAGCGCCGCGAGGGTCTCCTGGAGAAACACCAGGCGCAGCTTGGCCGAGCGCAGGTAGTGGCGCGGATTGGCGGAACGGAGCTTCTGGTAGTCGGGCAGCTCGTCCACGGGCAGCACATTCATCTGGCCGTTCAGCGCCTCCACCTCGGCGACCATGTCGGCGATGCGCCGGGGCAGGTCGGCGCGCAGGCCGTCCAGGTAATGGGTCACGGCCTCGGCGACCATGGCCTGCTCGCTGGGGGAGAGCCCGCCCTGATGCAGCTGGGCGCCCAGGGTCTGGAAGTAGGATTTGCGCACCTGCGCCGCGCTGCGGCGGGGATTGAGCCCCACCACGCGCGCATGCACGTCCAGCGCCTCCAGCAGCACGGGCGTGGTCACCTTGGCCTCGGCCAGCAGGCGCAGCTGATCCGGCAGGGAGATCGTGACCTCCGCCGCGGCGCCGGCGGGCTGATCCTGGTAGGGCGCCCGGGAAAAGACTTCCTCATGCAGGTAGATGTCTCCCAGCAGGCGGGCGATGAGGGCGCGAAACACGGAGACCAGCGCATCCCGCGAGCCGATCTGGGCCGGAATGACCAGCTGCACCTGATACACGCGGGAGACGCTCTGATATTCGAACGACGTGGCCGGCAGGCGCATGCCCGCGGGCAGGGGCCGGCCCGTGGCCTGGGCATAGGCCTCGGGCAGATACACGTGAAGCTCGTGATTCTGGTCGCGCAGGCGCACACCCCGCTGCGCCGCATGGGCCAGCAGGGCCGGCACCCAGTTCTGCAGCATGGCGCGCACCTTGGCGGGCACGTCCCCATGGAAATGCAGGCGCCGGCGGACATGGGCCTCGTCGAACCCCGGTGGCGGCTGGCTGCGGTCGTGGGAGGCAATCTCCCGCGCCATGGCGTCCCGGTCGGCCTCGCGGAAGCGCGCCTCCAGCATTGCCTCGAAGCGGTCCTCGCTGGCCTGGCTCCCGGGGCGCTCGTCTCGGTCTTCCGGTCGATTCATGCCGTTCCCTGGTGTGATGGCCGGATGTCGCGGATGGCCCCAATCTAACACGATTCACGACATGGGGAACGGGCATGGGCGCCCGGCATGGCCACGACAGACAGTGGACCGAGAGACGGCGGCGGTGCAGCGGACAGGTGCGCGTGACGCGCGGCACGGGGAAGCGGAGGGACGGCGCTGGTGGACATGCGGCGGCGGGTGGGTGGGGCAAGGCCCGCAGGGGCCTCGCCGCGTACACCCTGGGTCTAGCCGATGGACTGCGTGTGCTGGGCCGTCGAGCCCATCTTGTCGCCCATCATCTTGTCCTTCTTGGGGCAGCCGGAGAGCACAAAGGCCACAGCCAGCAGGGCCAGGATCGGCAGGGTAATTTTCAAGGCTTTCATCCGGATCTCCTGTTTGTTCGTCAGGGTGATGCGCCGTCCCTTGGGGGCGGCGCCGAGCGGAACGGACAGGCCGGCGGCCGCCAGGGAGGGCGGCCGGGCCGGATGGATACGTCACCGCTCCGAGGCCCCAGCATCGCAAGCCACCGGTCACGAAATGGTCACGGCGGCTTCACGTTTTCCTAAAACTTGCGGATGCGGCGGATGTCAGGCGGCGCGGGGCCGGATCGGGAGGGAGAACGCGAACTCGGAGCCTTCGCCCGGCGCGCTCTGCAGGGTCAACTCGCGGTCGTGCACGTGCATGATGCGCTCAGCGATGGCCAGCCCGATGCCGATGCCCGCCTGCTCGCGGGAGCGGCTCTTGTCGGCCCGGTAGAAGCGCTCGAAGACATGGGCCAGATGCTGGGCGTCAATGCCGATGCCGTTGTCCCGCACCCGCGTCCAGACCTCGCCGGGCCTGGGCTCCAGGGCGATCAGCACCCGGCCGCCGGGCGGCGTGTAGCGCAGGGCATTGTCGATCAGGTTGGAGAGCACGCGCTCGATCATGCCGATATCGCCGACCACGGGCGGCACGTCCCGGGCGAAGTCGCTCTCCAGGGTGATCTGCTTGTCCTGGGCCAGGGGCTGGAACTTGAGCACCACATCCTGCACCAGCTCGGAGAGGGAGAAGGGCTCCAGCACCGGCTCCACTTGCCGGGCATCCAGCCTGGACAGCTCGAACAGTTCGGAGACCAGCGTGTTGAGCCGGATCACGTTACGGTAAATGGTCTCCAGGAACTTGCGCCGCTCGGGCTGGGGCAGATGCTCATCCTTCATCAGGATGGTCTCCAGGTAGCCCTGGATGGATGCCAGGGGCGAGCGCAGGTCGTGGGACACGTTGGCTACCAGCTCCCGCCGCAGGGCATCGGTGTTCTGCATGTCCTGCATGTGGCGCACGAGCTGGTCGGCCATGTCATTGAAGGCGCGGCCGAGCTGGCCGATCTCGTCCGCCGAGGGGTCGTTCACGCGCTGTCCGTAGCTGCCCTGCTCGAACTGGCGCACCACGGCGGTCATGGCGCGCAGGCGCTTGGTGAGCACGAAGAACACCGTCAGCCCGGCCACGCCGATCAGCAGGAACATGGCCAGCAGGCCGAGCAGGCTGTTGCGGATGATGTAGCTTTCCTCGACCATGGCGGCGATGGAGCGGTACTGCTCGCCGCCCAGGATCAGGTACAGATAGCCCGGCTTGCCGCCGATGGTGATGGGCGCCACGGAAAAGGGCACCTGATCCTCCAGGCTGCGCGGGTCTTCGCCCCGGATGGGCAGGGGCAGCGCCTCCTCGTCGAGAAAGCGGCGGATGGGCGGCAGGGCCACGGACTGGCGCACCAGGGCCCGCCCGCCGGAATGGGCGGCCAGAATGCGTCCGTCGATGTCCAGCAGGTAGATCTCCACGCGCGGGTTGAAGATCATCATGCGCCCGATCAGGGCATCCACGGCGTTTGCCTGGAACCGCTCCGCCACCGCCGGGGCGAAGGTGGGCACCAGATCCTTGGCCAGATAGCGGTTGAGGCTCTGGTCGGATTCCTGGGCGAAGTCCCGCGCCGTCTCCGTGGCGATCCACAGGTGGGCCAGGCTCAGCACCAGCAGCAGCGCCAGGAAGATGGCGGAGATGCGCACGAACAGGGAGGGCCCGAACCATCTCACGAGGCCAGCTCCTCCCGCTCGGCGCTGCGGTAGCCATAGCCCCAGACCGTGCGGATGTAGGTGGGATGGGCCGGATCGGCCTCGATCTTTGCGCGCAGCCGGTTGATGTGGGTGTTGACCGTGTGCTCGTAGCCGGTGAAGGAATAGCCCCACACCTGATTGAGCAACTGCTCGCGGGTCAGCGGCTTGCCCGGGTTGGCCAGGAACAGGGCCAGCAGATCGAATTCCTTGACGGTCAGCTCCATGTCGCGCCCGTCCACGGTCACCCGCCGCCGCTCCCGGTCCAGCGTCAGCCCGCCCAGGGTAATCGTGCCCTGCCCGGCGGTTTCGCCTGCACTGTCCACGCCGCCCTCGGCGCGCCGCAGCAGGGCCTTGATGCGGGCGATCAGCTCGCGGATGCTGAACGGCTTGGTCAGGTAGTCGTCGGCACCGATTTCCAGCCCGAGCACCTTGTCGAACTCCTCGGCCTTGGCGGAGAGCATCAGCACGGGCAGCAGCGGCTTGTGGCTGCGCAGCCGCTTGCACGCCTCCAGCCCGTCCAGGCGCGGCAGCATGAGGTCCAGGATCACCAGCGCGACGTCCTCCTCCAGCGCCATGCGCAGCCCGGTTTCCCCATCGGCCGCGCGCGCCAGGCCGTAGCCCAGGTCCCGCACGTGGAGTTCCACCAGATCGGCGATCTCGGGATCGTCTTCGATGATCAGCAGGCGCTTGTCCATGGCGGTTCCTCGGCCTGGACCAACAGGGGGCGCGGGCGAGCCCGGCGCGACGGCAGTCGCGCGGCGCAACCCGGCGCGCGCGGCCCCGCCGGCGCCAGGGCGGCCACCGGGGTGCACGGCCGGCAGACGGACCAAGCTAGTTGTTGATCATCTGCCGCAGCACGGTCTGCAGGATGCCCCCGTTGCGGTAGTAGCCCACTTCGACGGACGTGTCGATGCGGGAATCCACCGTGAAGGAGACCGTCTTGCCATCCGCCTTGTGGGCCGTGATGGTGATCTCGCTGCGCGGCTTCATGTCGTCGGAGATGCCCGCGATGTCATAGGCCTCTGTGCCGTCCAGCCCGTGGGTCTGCAGGCTCTCACCGGGCTTGAAGGTCATGGGCAGCACGCCCATGCCCACCAGGTTGCTGCGGTGGATGCGCTCGAAGCTCTCGGCGATCACGCCGCGTACGCCCAGCAGGTAGGTGCCCTTGGCCGCCCAGTCGCGGGAAGAGCCCGTGCCGTATTCCTTGCCGCCAATGACCAGCAGGGGCACGCCATCCTGCTTGTAACGCTCGGCCGCATCGAAGATGGTCATCTGCTCGCCGCTGGGCTGATGCCGCGTCAGGCCGCCCTCGGTGCCCGGGGCGAGCTGATTCTTCAGGCGAATGTTGCCGAAGGTGCCGCGGGTCATCACGCGGTCGTTGCCGCGGCGCGAGCCGAAGGAGTTGAACTGGCCCTGGGAGACGTCCAGACCCAGCAGGTACTTGCCCGCCGGGCTGTCCGCCGGGATGCTGCCGGCGGGGGAGATGTGGTCCGTCGTCACCGAATCGCCCAGCAGCGCCAGCACCCGCAGCTGCTTGAGGTCCTGCAGCGGCTCGGGGGTGAGCTTGAGCTCCTCGAAGTAGGGCGGATTCTGGATGTAGGTGGACGCATCGTCCCAGTCATAGATTTCCGATGCCGTCACGTCGATCTGGTTCCAGCGCGCATTGCCGTCGTACACGTTGCCGTAGCGGGTCTTGAACATGTCCGGCGTGAGGGCGCTGGCCACCGCCGCGTTCACCTCGTCGGTGGTGGGCCAGATGTCCTTCAGGTACACGGGCTGGCCATCCCTGCCGGTACCCAGGGGCTCGCTGGTCAGATCCAGGTCCACCGTGCCCGCCAGGGCATAGGCCACCACCAGGGGCGGCGAGGCCAAATAATTGGCCCTGACGAGGGGATTGATGCGCCCCTCGAAGTTGCGGTTGCCGCTGAGCACACCCGCCGCGACCAGGTCCGCCTCGCGGATGGGGTCACCCACATAGTCCGGCAGCGGGCCGCTGTTACCGATGCAGGTGGTGCAGCCGTAGCCGACGATGTTGAAGCCGATCTGCTCCAGGGCCGCCAGCAGCCCGGCCTTTTGCAGATAGTCCTCCACCACGCGGGAGCCGGGGGCCAGCGAGGTCTTGACGTAGGGCTTGACGGTCAGGCCCTTCGCTATCGCCTTCTTGGCCACCAGGCCGGCGCCGACCAGCACTCCGGGATTGGAGGTGTTGGTGCAGGAGGTGATGGCCGCGATGACCACGGCCCCCTGGCCCATTTCCACCGCGCCTTGCGGGGCCTTGACCTGCACGGACTTCTCCACGTCCGCCGCGCTCAGGGCATAGCCACGCTGGGCCACCGGGGCCGTGAGGCTCTTGCGGAAGGTGGCCTTCATGTCCCGCAGGGGCACCCGATCCTGGGGCCGCTTGGGGCCGGCCAGGTTGGGCTCCACATGATCCAGGTTCAGCGTGACCACGGAACTGTAGTTGGGCTCCTCGCCGCCGTTGAAGAACAGGCCCTGGGCCTTGAGGTAACGCTCCACCAGGTCCACCTGACCTTCGGTGCGGCCGGTGAGGCGCATGTATTCCAGGGTGCGCCCATCCACCGGAAAGAAGCCCATGGTGGCGCCGTATTCCGGTGCCATGTTGGCCAGGGTGGTGCGGTCCGGCAGGGACAGATGCTCCAGGGCCGGGCCGAAGAATTCGACGAATTTGCCCACCACGCCGTGTTCGCGCAGCAGCTGAGTCACGTGCAGCACGATGTCCGTGGCGGTGATGCCGTCCGCCGGGCGGCCCTCCAGCCGCATGCCCACCACCTCGGGTGCCAGCATGTAGTAGGGCTGGCCCAGCATGGAGGCCTCGGCCTCGATGCCGCCCACGCCCCAGCCCAGCACACCCATGCCGTTGACCATGGTCGTGTGGGAGTCCGTCCCGATCACCGAATCCGGGTAGGCCACCGGTGCGCCGCCATCCGCCGGGTCGGGCATCTTCATCACCACGCGGGCCAGGTATTCCAGGTTCACCTGGTGCACGATGCCCGTGGAGGGCGGCACCACGGCAAAATTCTCGAAGGCCTGCTGGCCCCAGCGCAGAAACTCGTAGCGTTCCTGATTGCGCTCAAATTCCTTGGCCTCGTTGCGCTCCAGGGAATCGGCCGTGCCGAAGAAGTCCACCTGCACCGAGTGATCGATCACCATCTCGGTGGGAATCAGCGGGTTGATCCGTTTGGGGTCGCCGCCCAGGGCCTTCATGGCACCCCGCATGGCCGCCAGGTCCACCACCGCCGGCACGCCGGTGAAGTCCTGCATCAGCACGCGGCCGATCATCAGCGGCACTTCGCTCGACGGGGTCGATTCATGGCTCCAGGCCGCCAGATCGCGCACAATGTCCTCGCTCACCAGGCCGCGCCCGGCATGTCGCAGCACGGCTTCCAGGAGAATGCGGATCGAATAGGGCAGCTTGGCCAGCGTACACAAGCCGGCTTCTTCCAGCGCGGCCAAGCGGTACATGGTGACCTTGCCGTCAGCGGTCTCGAGCTGATGGCGGGCATTGAACGGATCGGGAATGGACATGGGCGCAACTCGTCGGAATTGGTCTCTCTGGCAGCCCGCTCAGTCGGGCTGTGGCACACTGGCGGCACCACCACGGGCAGACGCTGCCGTATCCGCCAGGATAATCTCTACGCGACCCCCGGGCAATGGAAACGCCGCGCGGAATGTGGTCACGATGCCGGTTGTGCAAGTGGACAATGCACGCTATAACAGCCCTTTCGGCAAGAAATTGTCGATCAGGCCTGCAAACTCCTGATCCTATCACAGCAGTGCTTTTGGGCAACCGTGCGGAGCCGGAGTGCCGCCGTCACCAACCGGAGTCAAGGATTCATGAAAACGATCGAAATCAAGGGTACCCAAGAGACCATCATCGAACGGGCCGACTATCCCCAAGCGAAGGTGAAGCAGATCCTGGATCAGGAGGTGACGGCCATTCTGGGCTATGGGCCCCAGGGCCGCGGCCAGGGGCTCAACATGCGCGACCAGGGGCTCAACGTCATCATCGGTCTGCGCAAGGGCCGTAGCTGGGACAAGGCCCTGGAGGACGGCTGGGAGCCGGGCAAGAACCTGTTCGAGATGGAAGAGGCGGCCAAGCGCGGCACGATCATCCAGTACCTGGTCTCCGATGCGGGCCAGATCAGCAACTGGCCGCTGGTCAAGAGCTGCCTCAACAAGGGCGATGCGCTGTATTTTTCCCATGGCTTCGGCATCGTGTTCCGCGACCAGACCAACATCATTCCGCCGGAAGACGTGGATGTGATCCTGGTGGCGCCCAAGGGCTCCGGTCTCAGCGTGCGGCGGCTCTTCGAGCAGGGGCGGGGCATCAACTCCTCCTTTGCCATTCACCAGGACGCCACAGGCCGCGCCCGCGAGCGCTGCCTGGCCACGGCCTTCGCCATCGGCTCCGGGCATGTCTTCGAGACCACCTTCGAGAACGAGGTCTACAGCGATCTCACCGGCGAGCGCTGCGTGCTGATGGGGCTGATCGAGGGAGCCTTCCGCGCCCAGTACAACGTGCTGCGCGCCCATGGGCATTCCCCCTCGGAGGCGTACAACGAGACGGTGGAAGAAGCGCTGCAGAGCCTGTACCCGCTGATCAACCAGAACGGCATGGACTGGATGTACGCCAACTGCTCCACCACCGCCCAGCGGGGCGCGCTGGATTGGGCCCCGCGCTTTCAGGCGGTGCTGCAACCGGTGATCGAGGAGTGCTACCAGAACGTCACGGCGGGCAAGGAAGCGGCCAAGGCCATTGAAGCCAACTCCAAGCCGGATTATCGTGAAGGACTGGAGAAGGAACTGAAGGAAATCTACGAGTCGGAAATGTGGACGGCCGGCCGGGTGCTGCGTCCGCTGCGGCCCGGCGAGTGAGTGTCCGCTCCCCACTATCCCCAGGGTGCCCCATGAGTCTGCCCGCAGGATCGGAGGTCGGCGCGCGCCTCGCGGCGTTGCGCAAGGCCATGGCGGAGCGGGGTCTGGACGTCTACCTGGTACCTTCCACCGACGAGCATCAGAGCGAGTTCGTGCCGGCCACGGCCGAGCGGCGCCAGGCCATCAGCGGCTTCAACGGCTCCGCGGGCGATGTGGCCGTGCTGGCCGACAGCGCCCATCTGTTCGTGGACTCCCGCTACCATTTGCAGGCCGAGCAGCAGACCGACCCGGCATTGTACACCGTGCACAAGCTGGGACTGGACGGCGAGCGCGACCTGCCGGCCTTTCTGGCTGACCTGGTCAGCCAGGGCAAGCCGCTGCGCGTCGGGTTCGATCCCTTTCTGCACAATCTGCTGGCGATGGATCAGCTGGCCTCCGTGCTCCAGGGAGAGACGGTCAGCCTGACGCCCGTGACGGGCAATCTGGTGGACGAGGTCTGGACGGACAAGCCGGCCCCCGCGCAGTCCACGGTCTATGCCCTGCCGGCAGACCTGACCGGCGAGAGCGCGGTGCAGAAGCTGGGGCGCGTGCGCGCCGCCATGCAGGCCCAGGGCGCCGACGTGCTGGTGCTGAGCAAGCTGGACGACGTGGCCTGGCTGACCAATCTGCGCGGACGCGACATTCCCCACAATCCCGTGTTCGATGCCTATCTGGTCGTCACGGACGACGCGGCTGTGTGCTTCACGGACAACCCGGTGCCCGATGACGTGCAGCAGGCCCTGGCTCCGGCGGTGACCTTCGCGCCCGGCGAGGCCTTTCGCGACCGGCTCAGTGCGCTGGCGCAGGCGGCGGGCGACGTGGAGCGCCGCGTCTGGCTGGACCGGCAGGGCACGAGCCACGGGGTGCGCCTGCTGACCCAGGGCGCCAAGCCGCTGTACCAGTCGCCCAATCCCGTCGGCCGCATGAAGGCCTGCAAGAATGAAGCGGAGATCGCCGCGAGCCTGGAGGGCCATGTGCGCGCCGGTTGCGCCAAGGTGCGGGCATTTCACGAGCTGGCCCAGCGCCTGGACGCGGGGCAACGGCTCAGCGAGGCCGACTTTGCCGATCTGCTGTACGGGCACTATGCCCGCGAGGCGGACTTCTTCGATCTCAGCTTTCCCACCATCGCCGGCTATGGCGCCAACAGCGCCATCGTGCACTACAGCTACCCCAGCGCGGAGGTCCTGCTGGCCCCCGGCGGGCTGCTGCTGGTGGACTCGGGCATTCAGATCGCCGGAGCCACGACGGATGACACGCGCACCGTGGCCATCGGCGATGCCACCGACGAGCAGCGCCGGCTGTTCACCCATGTGCTGCGGGGGCACATCCGGCTGGCCATGCAGCGCTTTCCCAAGGGCACCAGCGGGCAGACCCTTGACGTACTGGCGCGCAGCGACTTGTGGAACCAGGGGCTGGACTACGGCCATGGCACCGGTCACGGGGTGGGGGCCTTTCTCAATGTCCACGAGGGCCCGCAGAACATCAGCTCCCGCGGGGCCGTGCCGCTGGAAGTGGGCATGATCGTCTCCGACGAGCCCGGCTACTACAAGGGCGGCTGGGGCGGCATACGCCTGGAAAATCTGTACGTGGTGGAACAGCTGGATGCCCTGCCGCCCCACCCCTCGGGCAGCCCGTGGCTCGGCTTCTCGTCCCTGACCGTGCTTCCCTTCGAGCCGCGCATGATCGATGCGCAGGCCCTCGCGGCGGAAGAGCGGGCGTGGCTCAATGCCTACCATGACCGGGTGCGCGAGACCCTGTCGCCGCGGCTGGACGGGGCGGCCCGCGACTGGCTCCAGGCCGCCTGCCGGCCCGTATAGCCCGAACCTGCCGGACCGCCGCGATGGCCTGCGCATGCGCCGCCTTGGAAACCGACCTGCTGTTCGTCTACGGCACCCTGCGCAGCGACGTGGGGCATCCCATGCATTGGGAACTGCGCCGGCTGGCGGCCTTTGAGGGCCCGGCCCGGCTGCCCGCGCGGTTGTATGACCTGGGGGCCTACCCGGGCATCGTCGCGCCCCGCCTTCCCGGAGACGTGGTGACGGGCGAGGTGTATCGCCTGCGCGAGCCCGCCGCCGCCCTGGAACGCCTCGACAGGTACGAAGGTTGCACGTCTGTTGACGCGGAGCCCCATGAGTTCGGCCGGGCCGTGGCGCAGGTGCGTCTGCTGCGTGGCGGCGCCGCGTCGGCCTGGGTGTATTGGTATCTGGGGCGGCCGGCCCATGCCCGGCTGCTCAGCCATGGCGACTATGCCCGCGCGCTGCGCGAACGACGCCCGGGTGCTAATCTGTAGCAAGGGCTGCTGTGGCAACGACGGTGACAGGAAGGAATGCCCGCATGCGGAGGGAACCCACCACGAGAAATGGCAGGATGGCACAGGGGCCGATTCTTCTCGCTGAACGGGCGGTCTGGCGCCGTCCCGCGCGGTGTGCGCCGGCCCTGCCGGTGCTCGCACCGCCCCTGCTGGGCGCACTGTCCCTGCTGGGAGCACTGTCCCTGCTGGCAGCACTGTTCCTGCTGCCCGCCCTGGCCACGGCGCAGAGCTGTGCCGACGTCTCCCCTTGCATCGATCAACTGCACTTTGGCGAGACCCGCAAGGCCCGCGAGATTGCCGCCAAGGTGCTTGGCGAGCGGGGCAGCCGCAATGCCATTCCCGCCCTGGCCCAGGCCCTGCGCGAGGACGGGGGCGAGTTCGTGCGGGTGAATGCCGCCCAGGCCCTCGGCCGCATCGGCAGCGAGGGCAGCGTGGCGCCCCTGACGCAAGCCCTGAAAGGGGACCGGCGCGAACTGGTGCGGCAGATGGCCGCCATGGCCCTGGGCATGGTGGGACAGCCCCAGGTCGTGACGCCGCTCACCGAGGCGCTGTCCGCCGATGAAAGCTACGCCGTGCGCATCCAGGCCGCGGAATCCCTGGGGATGGTGAAGGATCAGCGGGGCCTGACATTTCTGATGGATGCCCTGGCCAACGATGCGCGCGTGGAGGTGCGCGTCGCGGCCGCCGATGCCCTGGCCCGGCTCAAGCTGCCGGCCAGTGCGCCCACATTGATCACCGCGCTGGCCTCCGATCAGGATCACCGCGTACGGGTTGCAGTGGCGCGCGCCCTGGCGATGATCGACGCGGAGGGGGTTGCCCCGGCTCTGGTCAAGGCCCTGGCCGATGACGAGGCGCGCACCGTCCGTCAGGAGGCGGCCAAGTCTCTCGGCATGCGCCGTGATGGCCCGGCCCTGCCGCAGCTGATTTCGACGCTCAAGCTGGACCCGGCCCTGGAGGTGCGGCAGGAGGCGCTGTTCGCCCTGGGCCGCATCGGCGGCGATCTGGCCCAGAGCGCGCTGCATTATTACCGGGACAACTCCGTGCATGACGTGATCCGCCGCACCGCGCGGGAAATCCTCGCCGAGCCCCTGCCCGAGCCGCCTCAGCCGCGCACCCCGTCTTCGCCCACCGCCCAGGAAACCGCCAGTACGCGGGCCTTTGCCCCGTAGCGCCGCCGCGCCGTTTCCAGCCAGCCGGGTTCCCTGTACAATTCCGTCGGTACAGCGTCGCCATTCCACCGCCGCGGAACATGGTGCCCTCGTGCGGTCTGGCGTCCATCCGCGACCTGACATTTACGTATGACATGGGGTCTGTCCGCGGAATGGCGCCGCCGCGTCACCCTGAGCCGACTCGCAAGGCCCGCCGATGCCCGACGCATGGAAAGCAGACGTTGCCGCCTGGGTGGCTGAGTTGCTGGGACAGCGGCTTGCCCCCCCCGATGCGGCCTGGTGGCCGTGGGTCGCCGGCGGCGTGGGCGTGGCCGTGGTCGCGCTGGGCCTGCTGCTGCTCTGGTGGATGTTGGCCGGGTGGCGTCGCCGCTGGCGGCTGCTGCGGCTGCAGGTGGCCCTGCTGGGCACGCGGCAGGGCCGGCGGGCCGTGGCCGTCTCCCGCCGCATCTTTCGCTCGGGCCATGCCTTCCTGGAACTGTTGGAGCGCGCGGAGTTGCCCCAGGCAGAGCGGCGCAACCTGTTGCGGCTGGTGCAACACTTCCTGCGCGAAGACCTGCCCGATGCGTTGCGCCAGCTGCTCGTCTTCGGCCGTATGTCCCGGGCACGGAGCGCCGAACTGCTGACCCGCCAACTGACCAGCCAGACGCGGCACTGGTCTGCCCTCCCCGAAGGCGCGTCACGGGATGCCCTGCTGCAGGACATTGCCCAGACCCGGCACCGCCTGGCCCAGGTGCAGGCGCCCATCGACAACGGTCGGGCCCTGCTGGAAGGACTGGAGGCGGCAGCGGACGCCCTGGACGTGCTGACGGCCGAGACGGCATCCCTGGGTGCCAATCGCTCCCAGGCCCTGCGCCGCTTTCGCGGGACGGTCTCCGAGGTGGCTGATGGTTTGCGCGAGGAGGCCCGCGCCCACCTGGAGCTGGAGCAGGGCCGATGAGCGCGCGGCGCAGGGTCAGGGACCGGGCCGCGTCGCCGCGGGAGGCGGATGAATCCCGCGACGTGCGGCATCTGCGGGTGCTGCTGGCCCCGGGCAGGCCCCTGGGGCCGGGGCAGGTGGACCTGCTCCAACACATCCGCGAGGCGGGCTCCATCGCCGCCGCCGGCCGACGCATGGGCATGAGCTACAGACGGGCCTGGCACCTGGTGGCCTCCCTCAATGGGCTCTTTCAGGAACCCGTCGTGGAAACCCAGCGCGGCGGACCGGGACATGGCGGTGCCAGACTCACCCACCTCGGCGATCAGGTGCTGGCCACCTTCCGCCGCATGGAGCGCCAGGCCGAAAAGGCCCTCGCCAAGGACCTGGCGCGCCTGCGCGCCCTGATACGCGACGACCTTCGCGAGCCGCCTGCGCCCTGACACCTACCGGCGCGGTTGACCCGGTCCTTGCCTGCCGATATGTTTGACGAAACATATCCGAGGAATCTTCTGCTGGAGCGCATCGATGTCTTGTGCCGGGCAGCGTCGCCACCCTGGCCGCCAGTGGCCCGTCCTGCTTTTCGTGCTGATGCTGGGGGCCGTGACAGCCCGTCCGGCTGCCGGGGGCGAAGGGCCCGTGACGGTGGCTGCCGCCGCATCGCTGCATGGGGTGATGACCCGGCTGGTTGCCGGCCACGAGGCGCGGGGCGAGGGGCCGGTGACGCTGGTCTTCGGGGCCAGTGGCCAGCTTGCGCAGCAGATCACCAACGGGGCGCCCTACGATGTGTTCCTCTCCGCCAATCGGGCGTGGGTGGAGCGGCTGATGCGGGGCGACCATGTGCGCCCGGGCACCGTGACCCCCTTTGCCGCCGGCCGGCTGGTCTTGTTGCTGGCCACCCACGCGGAACTGGAGAATGCACCGGCGCTCGCCGATGGGGCGGTGCTGGCGCGGCTGCGGGGCGATGCCTTCCGTCACATCGCGCTGGCCAATCCGGCCCACGCGCCGTATGGCGTGGCGGCGCGGCAGGCCTTGCAGCGCGCCGGCCTGTGGGAGGCCCTGGGCGACAAGCTGGTCTATGGCGAGAACGTGCGGCAGGCCCAGCAGTTCGTGGAATCGGGCAATGCGGATGCCGGGCTGGTGGCCCTGTCCCTGCTGGGGCAGCCCCACGGCGTCTGGCGCGAGGTGGATCATCGCCTGTATGCGCCGGTGGAGCACACCTATGCCATTGCGCGTGACGCGCCCCATCCCGCCGCCGCCGCGGCGTTCACGCGCATGCTGGCCACGCCGGCGGCCGCGCGCATCCTGGAGTCCGGAGGCCTGCGGCCACTGCCGGGCGGCTCCTGAACCGGCGCCACGTACCACGCGCCATCCGCTGGGATCACCATGATTGCCGATTGGACACCTGTCCTGCTGACCCTCAAGGTCTCCCTCACCGCCACGGTGTTCTCCGTGACGCTGGGGTTGCTCGTGGCCTGGGTGCTGGCCAAGTGGCAGTTCCGCGGCAAGAATCTGGTTGATGCGCTGATCATGCAGCCCATGGTCATCCCGCCCACGGTGCTGGGCTACTACCTGCTGGTGGCCTTCGGCCGACGCAGCCCCCTCGGCGAGGCACTGGAAAGCTGGTTTGGGCTCACCCTGGTCTTCACGTGGCAGGGGGCGGTGCTGGCCGCCATGGTGGCTTCCCTGCCCCTGTTCATCAAACCCGTGCGCGCGGCGCTGGAGAGCGTGGATGCCCGGCTGGAGCATGCGGCGCGGCTGCTGGGCAAGACCGAATGGACCGTGATGCGCACGGTCACGCTGCCGTTGGCCTGGCGCGGGATTCTCGCCGGTGGCGTGCTGGCCTTCGCCCGGGCGGTGGGCGACTTCGGCACCACGCTGATGGTGGCGGGCAACATTCCCGGCCGCACGCAGACGGTGCCCATCGCCATTTACGATGCGGTGCAGTCAGGCGAGCAGGGCCAGGCCAATGCACTGGTGCTCCTGGTGACCCTGTTCTCCGTGGCGGTGCTGTGGCTGGTGAGCCGCATGACCGCCGGCCGCTTCTAGCGCTTTTCCCTGAGCCATCTGCGCCATGCTGGAATTCCGCGTTGTCAAAAGCTACGGCCACTTCACGCTGGATGTGGCGGCCCAGGTGGGGGCGGAGTGGCTGGTGCTGCTGGCCCCCTCGGGCAGCGGCAAGAGCCTCACGCTGAATCTGCTGGCCGGGCTGGTCATGCCCGATGCGGGCTTCGTGCGGGGCAACGGGCGCGTGTTCTATGACGGCGCGCGGGGCGTGCACCTGCCCATCCGCCGTCGGCGCATCGGCTATGTCTTCCAGGAAAGCGCGCTGTTTCCCCACATGACCGTGGCCCGCAACATCACCTACGGCCTGCCGCGGGGGCGCGACCCCCGCCCGGTGCTGGCGCGCTGGTTGCGCTTCTTTCACTTGGAGGGGCGCGAGGCGGCCTATCCGGCTCAGCTCTCCGGGGGCCAGAAACAGCGGGTGGCCCTGGCGCGGGCCCTGGCCAACGAGCCGGAGCTGCTGTTGCTGGACGAGCCCTTCTCGGCCCTGGACCGTCGCATCCGCGAGGCACTGCAGTGGGAGATGGTGCGGCTCAAGGAGGAGCTGTCCATTCCGGTGGTGCTGGTGACCCATGATTTCGACGAGGCCCAGGTGCTGGGGGAGCAGGTGGCCGTGCTGGAGCACGGGCGCATGCTGGAAATGGGGCCCCGCGCACGGCTGTTCGCCCATCCCCAGCGGCATGAGACGGCGCACTTCCTGGGAGTGGAAAATGTGCTGCCCGCCCGCGTGCTGCATGGTGTGGACGGGACGGGGCACACGGGGGTGGCCGTGGGGCCCTGGGCCCTGGAAATGGCGGCGGATCCCCGCTTTGCCCCCGGCGACGCGGCCTTCGTGGGGATCCGCGCCGCCGATGTGCGGCTGGCGGTGGATGAGCGGCCGCGGCCCAACCTGCTGCCGGTGGTCGTCTCCGGGATGGTGCCCACCGTCGGCACGAACCGGGTGCAACTGGTGCCCGCGGACGGCACGCCCCTGGGCAGCGATGCGGCATTGCGCAGCGACGCGGGGCCGACGCTGACCATGCTCTTGGACGACTATGTGGCCGGCCGCTACGGCCACGGCCCCGGCAGCCGCCTCACCATCTGGCTACCCCCGGACAAGCTGTTCCTCTGCGCATGATGCTCGCTGCGCCCGCGCAGGGCTTCACGCGAAGCCCCGCCTGCGGCGCGCGCCCTTGCGTTCCGTCCGGGTCTGGGGAACAAACAGGACATCACGGAAGCAGGCACTGGCCACGCCCCCGGGGCTGGCCCGCACATCGGAGCAGGAGCAGTCATGCGATTCAAGGACAAGACCGTCATCGTCACCGGGGCCGGCTACGGGATCGGCAAGGCCGTGGCCCTGGCCTTCGGCAAGGAGGGCGCCAACTGCGTACTAGCCGCCCGCTCCGAGGACAAGCTGAAGGCCGTGGCGGCGGATCTGCGCGACATGGGGACCAAGCCCCTGGTCTGCGTGGTGGATCAGGCCCAGGTGAATGCGGTGGAGACCTGCGTCGGCACCACGCTGAAAGCCTACGGCGGGATTGACGTTCTGGTGAACAATTCCGGCATCGCCGGGCCGACGGCGCTTTGCAGCGACATCACCACAGAGCAGTGGAACGAGACGATCGACATCAACCTAAACGGCGCCTTTTACTTCGCGCGCGCCTGCGCCCGGCACATGATCGAGCGGCGCGCCGGGGCCATGATCAATATCTCCTCCGTGGCCGGGCGGCTGGGCTTTGCCTTCCGCACACCCTATGCGGCGTCGAAGTGGGGCATGATCGGCCTGAGCCATTCCCTGGCGGCGGAGCTGGGGCAGCATGGCATCCGCGTGAATGCCGTGCTGCCCGGGCCCACGGAGGGCGAGCGTATTCTCAACGTGATGAAGGCCCAGGCCGAGACGCGCAAGATCAGCTACGAGCAGGTGGAAAAGGGCTTCCTGAGCCAGTTGCCCCTGGGCTTCATGCCCACCGAGGCGGATGTGGCCGACGCGGTGCTGTTCCTCTCCTCCGACGCCGCGCGCGGCATCACGGGGCAGGCGCTCAACGTGGACAGCGGCCAGCGCATGCAGTAGCGCCTATTCCTCCGGGTAGGCCAGGGCCAGGGCCTGGCGGAAATCCTGCCAGCACTCGCCCAGCGCCGCCTGGTTGCGCAGCAGAAAGGACGGGTGATAGGTGGGCAGCACCGGCCAGTCCCGGTATTGAAACACATGGCCCCGCTCCCGCGTGATGCCCCGTGCCGCGGGATTGAGCGCCTTCAAGGGAACATTGCCCAGGGTGACGATGAGGCGCGGCTGGAGCAGCTCGATCTGCCGCTCCAGGATCGGCCGGCAGGCGTCCAGCTCAGCCGGCTCCGGATTGCGGTTGCCCGGCGGGCGGCACTTGACCATGTTGGTGATGTAGACATCCTCCCGCGTCAGCCCGCTGGCCAGAATCAGCCCGGTGAGCAAGGCGCCCGCCCGCCCCACGAAGGGCAGCCCATGGGCATCTTCATCCGCCCCGGGGCCCTCGCCGATGAACAGCAGGTGCGGCTGGGCATGGCCCACGCCGAAGACGAGCCGGTTGCGCGTCTCGGCCAGGCCGCAGGCCTGACAGTTGCGGAACTGAAACTTGAGGGACTCCAGCGTGGCGATCTCCGCCAGCGGCCGGGACGGGCCCACCGCCGCGCTGGGGCGGGCCGCCGGGGGCTGGTCACCCGGTGTGGCGGGCGACGGGCCAGGCGGCGGTGTCCGGAGGCGCGGGGCGGGTTCCTGAGGCGCCCGCGGCATTGCGGGTTCCGCCGCGGGCTGATCCACAGGGCGCAATGCCTCCCGTCCGGCCCGCTCCAGCAGCGTCACCAGGGACGGGTCGGGCGGCACATTCACGAATGGCGCGCCGGTCTCCGCGGCGGCGGCCAGGGTGCGCTCCAGTTGCGCCAGGATGTCCTGCATGGCGTCGTCTGCCATGGCGTGCTCCGGCCCGTCGTGCGGGGTCGCGGTCGGGTGGTGCCGCTGCCCAAGCATCGGGGCAGGGCGTGGCTGCTACAGGATATAGCGGCTCAGGTCCTGATCTTCCAGGATCCTGCCCAACTGGCGGCGGATGTATTCCGGCGTGATGGCGATGTGCTGGCCGTCCAGGCCGGGGGCCTCGAAGCTGACCTCCTCCAGGGTCTTCTCCAGGATCGTGTGCAGCCGTCGCGCTCCGATGTTCTCTCCCTGGCTGTTCACGTCCGTGGCCACCTGGGCCAGCTCCTCGATGGCCTCCGGGGTGAATTCCAGGGCCAGCCCCTCGGTGGCCAGCAGGGCACTGTACTGCCGGATCAGGGCGTTCTGCGGCTCGGTGAGGATGCGCACGAAGTCCGCCTTGGTCAGCGACTGCAACTCGACGCGGATGGGAAAGCGCCCCTGCAATTCGGGGATCAGGTCCGAGGGCTTGGCCACATGAAAGGCGCCCGCGGCGATGAACAGGATGTGGTCCGTGCGCACCGTGCCGTACTTGGTGCTCACCGTGGAGCCCTCCACGATGGGCAGAATGTCCCGCTGCACGCCCTCGCGGGAGATGTCCGGCCCGCTGCCGGTACTGCGTCCGGCGATCTTGTCGATCTCGTCCAGGAACACGATGCCGTTCTGCTCCACATGCTGCACGGCCAGCCGGCCCACATCGTCCATGTCGATCAGCTTGTCGGCTTCCTCCTGCACCAGAATCTCCATGGCTTCGGGGATGGGCATGCGGCGCTTCTTGCTGCGCTTGGGCATGAAAGCGGAGAGCATGTCGCGCATGCTCTGATCCATCTGCTCCAGGCCCCCCATGGGCAGGATGTCGATGCCCAGGCCGCCGCTGCGCTCCTGCACTTCCAGCTCCACCTGGCGCTCGTCCAGCTCGCCGTCCCGCAGCTTCCGGCGGAATTTTTCCCGCGTCGGTTGCTGGGCCTCCAGACCCTGGCTGCTGCCAGGAGGGTTCACATCCGGCACCAGGATTTCCAGCAGCCGGTCCTCCGCGTTGGCCATGGCTTTTTCCCGCACGGCATCTTCCTGCTGCTTGCGCAGCATGGCCACGCCAACATCGGTGAGATCGCGGATGATGGATTCCACGTCCCGGCCGACATAGCCCACCTCCGTGAACTTGGAGGCCTCCACCTTGACGAACGGCGCATCGACCAGCCGCGCCATGCGCCGCGCGATCTCCGTCTTGCCCACGCCGGTGGGGCCGATCATGATGATGTTCTTGGGCAGGATCTCGTCGCGCAGATCCTCGGGCACCTGCTGCCGGCGCCAGCGGTTGCGCAGGGCCACGGCCACGGCGCGCTTGGCGTCGTCCTGGCCGATGATGTACTTGTCCAGTTCCGCCACGATTTCGCGGGGCGTGAGGACGGTATGTGACTGGGCTGGGGCCATGGGGCGTTTCGTATCGGGGCTTGCGCTGGGGCTGAGGCCGGGCGTCGGCTACAGCTCTTCCAGGATCAGGCTGTGATTGGTGTAGATGCAGATATCCGCCGTGATGGCCATGGCCTGCTCCACCACCTCGCGGGCGGACAGGTCGCCATGGGCCAGCAGCCCGCGGGCCGCGGCCAGGGCATACATGCCCCCCGAGCCGATGGCCATGATGCCGTCTTCCGGCTCGATCACGTCGCCCGTGCCGGAGATGATGAGCGAGGTTTCCGCATCGGCGACGGTGAGCAGCGCCTCCAGATTGCGCAGCGCACGGCTCGTGCGCCATTCCTTGGCCAGCTCCACGGCAGCGCGGAGCAGATTGCCGCTGTACTCGTCCAGCTTCTCGTCGAACTTCTCGAACAGGGCGAAGGCATCCGCCGTGGCCCCGGCAAAGCCGGCCAACACGCGGCCCTGATGGGTGCGGCGCACCTTGCGCGCGTTGGACTTCATGATGGTCTGGCCCATGGTGACCTGGCCGTCACCGCCCATGGCCACGCGGCCGTCCTTGCGGACGCATAGAATGGTGGTGCCTTCGAACATGCTGGTCCTGCGCACAGGGAGCGGGGGTTGGGTGCCGCAATGCTGCGCCCGTGGGGCGCCGGGCGTGTGATGCCTGTCTTTCAGGCTAGCGCGGCCAGGGGGCAAAGTCATCCGCCGCCGGCGGCAGGTCGTATCTCGGTTCCTGTTCGCGCGGCAGATCCGCGGCGGACTGCATGGGTTGTTTTCCCGCCCGGCCCACCCTTCCGCAGGCTCCGCCTGCACGAAAGGGTCATGCAGCCCGCCGGACGGCTTGCGCGCGAGTCCTCCCAGCGCTCGCTGATCGCGAGTGGCGGCCAGGTTCCCCAGGCGCGTCACGGTCTGGCGGCAAAGGCGGCCTCGGCGGCGCGGTACACATCGCGCAGGGGCACACCGGCGGCCAGGGCCACGCGGCGGCAGGATTCGTACTCCGGGGCGAAGCGGCGCTCTCCGGCGAAGCTCCCCACCTTGCCCGTCACCTCGCCCCAGGGCGTGGCCACCGTGGCCGGCTCGCGGGCCAGCACGGTGCGTTCGGCACTGTAGTGGCGCACGCCGAGGGTGGTGCTCTCACGGAAGAGCACGGCCTGTACCGCCTCCCGCAGCGCCGGGGGATAGAGCACCTGCACCAGGGTGCCCGGGCGGCCCTTCTTCATCTGGATCGGCAGCAACACGGCGTCCAGCGCGCCCGCCGCGAACAGGCGCTCGATCAGGTAGCCGATCCATTCCGGGTTGCTGTCGTCCAGGTTGACCTCCGCCACCTCGATGCGCTCCGTGTGCGCGGCGGCGGCGTCATGGGGCGCGGCATCATCCATCGTGCCCAGCACGGCGCGCAGGATGTTGGGCACCTCGGGCGAATCCTTGTGACCCACACCGATGCCCACGCGCTCAGGCGTGTAGCGCAACGTCGGCGGGGCGGGCCGGGCCAGGGCAGCCAGAATCGCCGCGCCGGTGGGGGTGGTGCGCTCGTAGGCCGGCGGGCCCTGCTCCAGCACAAAGCCCCGCAGCAGCAGCAGGGTGGCCGGCGCGGGCACGGGCATGGCGCCGTGGGCCGCCTGCACCATGCCCTCGCCGACGGGCACGGTGGAGCAGTACACCGCATCCACGGCCAGGGCATCCACGGCGATGGCCGTGCACACGATGTCCGCGATGGAATCCCATGCGCCCACCTCGTGAAAGGTGACCTCCGCGGCGGGCATGCCGTGTACCTCCCCTTCCGCATCGGCCAGCCGGGCGAAGATGGCCTGGGCCAGCTCGCCTGATCGCCCCGGCAGGACAGCGGCCTGAAGCAGGGCGCGGATGTCCCGGTACGCCCGGTGGGCGTGCCCACCGCGCTCCGTGTGCTGCACAATGAAGCGTGTGCCCGCAATGTGATGCCGCGCGGCAGGCTCGGTAATCAGCGTGATGCCGGGGATGTTCAGCCGCGCCAAGCCTTCGCGCAGCGCCTCCAGGGGCACGCCCAGGCCCAGCAGGGCGGCCACGGTCATGTCCCCGGCGATGCCGCCGATGCAGTCCAGGTAGAGCAGCCTCATGGGAGTCCGTGCGCGGCTAGGCATGCGTACCACGGTAGCCCAGGCCGAGCAGGAAGATTTCCACACTCTCCTGGCGGCTGGCCTTGGGTTTTTCCAGGGAAGCCTTGTCGAAGCGCTCGCGGAAGCTCTGGCGCAACTCGGGCAGGCGGCTGCCCTGGAACACCTTGGCGAGCAGGAAGCCGCCCGGCGCCAGCCAGCGCTCCGCGAGGGCCAGGGCCTGCAGCACCAGCTCGGCGGAGCGGGCCGCATCGGCACTGGGGATCCCCGTGGTGCGGGGCGCCATGTCACTCATGATTCCCTGGAACGGCGCGGCGTCGGGGGGGAGCCGGCTTGCATCCAGGTCGGCCACGTCTCCCTGCAACCGCACCGCGTGATCGGGCAGGGCGGCGGTGATGGGTTGCAGGTCGATCCCCACCACAAGCCCGCGCGGGCCCACGCGCTCGGCGGCCACCTGCATCCAGGAGCCCGGCGCGGCGCCCAGGTCCAGGATATGCTGACCCGCGCGCAGCAGCCGATGCTTGCGGTCGATCTGCTCCAGCTTGAAGGCGGAGCGCGCCGCATAGCCGCTCTGCTTGGCCTTGCGGAAATAATGATCCTGCACCTGCTTCATGGCGGGATCCGGCGCAACGGGGGTGATGGCGGGCGGTGGGGGGTGCCGGGGCTGCCACCGCAAGGCGGCGGCCCACAGGCATGGGCTGGGTGACGGCGCCAGGCCGTCACCCTGGGCACGGCACTACTTCATGAACGACTGGTTGATGCGCGCCAGCGCCTCGGCGGAGGGCCGCAGGTCCGGCTCGCCCAGATAGGCCAGCGGCGTCTTGCCGAGCAGCTCGCGGGCAGCGAAGTCCTCGTTCTGCTCATCCAGATAGATCAGGCCCGTGACGAACTTGCCGGCGCGCGCGCCCTGTTCCACCACGTTCAGTGCCTGATCGCGGTCGGTCGGATCGTGATCCTTCAGCTTGTGCAGGGTCACCGTGCCGCCGTCGTGCATGCGCACGCGCAGATCGGAGCCTTCCTTGTAGTCAGCCGTAATCTGCTCGAACTCGGGAATGAAGCCGATCTCGTTCAGATCGTCCTTGGCATCCCGGATGTTCTTCAGGCTCTTGGTTGAGCCCTCGTGATTGTTGAACGTCACGCAGGGGCTGAGCACATCCAGCACCGCCGTGCCGTTGTGGTTCAGCGCCGCCTGGATCAGCGGAGCCAGCTGCTTGCGGTCACCGGAGAAGCTGCGGGCCACAAAGGTGGCTCCCATGGTGATGGCCAGGGTCGCCAGGTCGATGGCCGGCCAGGGATTGACCCAGCCCTTCTTGGCCTTGGAGCCCTTGTCGGCAGTGGCGGAGAACTGACCCTTGGTCAGGCCGTACACGCCGTTGTTCTCCACGATGTAAGTGATGCGCAGATTGCGCCGCACCATGTGGGCAAAGTTGCCCAGGCCGATGGATGCCGTGTCGCCGTCGCCGGAGACGCCGATGGGTATCATGGTGTGGTTGGCCATGGCCGCGCCGGTGGCCAGCGCCGCCATGCGGCCGTGGGTGCTGTTGAACCCGAAGCTCTGGTTCATGAAGTAGTTCGTCGTCTTGGACGAACACCCGATGCCGCTGAGCTTGATCACCCGCCGCGGGTCGATACTGCTCTCATAGCAGGCCGTGATGATGGACGCCGTGATGGCGTCGTGGCCACAGCCTTTGCACATCGTGGACGGCGAGCCCTCGTAGTCCTGCTTGGTCATGTGGACGCGATTCACGTCCGGTTCGGAACGGGCCGCTTCAGTCATCACAGTTCTCCCATGAGTTTTTCGGCCACGTCGCCGGCTGCCAGGGGCATGCCGTCGTAGTGGCAAATCGGTGTAATACGATTGGCGTATTGCGGATAGTCGTCGCGCAGGATCTGCGTCATCTGGCCGTCCCGGTTCTGTTCCACCAGGAACACCCGTTTGTGACTGGACAGGAATTCCTCGACCTCACTGGTCAGCGGCAACGCGCGCAGCAGCAGATGGTCGGTGGTATTGCCCTGCTTGCTGAGCATATGCCGTGCCTCGCGCACCGGCTCCACGCTGGAGCCGAAGCTAATGATCCCCACGCCGTCGGCAGAGCCGTTTTCCACAATGGGCTTGGGCACGAAGCGGCGCGCCGTCTCGTATTTTCGGCGCAGCCGGTCGAGCAGGTACTGATAGTCGTCCGCCCGCTCCGAATAGACCGCGTGCTCGTTATGGCCGGAGCCGCGCGCAAAGTAGGCCGCCTTGGGGTGCGGGTTGCCCGGGATGGTGCGCTGGGGAATGCCGTCGCCGTCAATGTCCAGGTAGCGGCTGAACTTGTCGCCCTGGGCCTTGATGGCGTCCGCATCGAGCAGCTTGCCGCGGTCCATGGGCGTATCGGGCATGGTGAACGCCGGAGAGAGGGACATGTTCATCCCCAGGTCCAGGTCCATCATGACGAACACAGGCGTCTGAAACCGGTCGGCATAGTCGAAGGCGCGCCAGGCCATCTCGAAGGCGGTGCTGTTGTCATGGGGAATCAGCACGATGTGCCGCGTGTCCCCATGGGAGCCCTGGTGCATCAGCGTGATGTCCGACTGCTGGGTGCGCGTCGGCAGTCCCGTGGATGGCCCGCCGCGCTGGATGATGAAGAATACGCAGGGCACCTCCACAAAGTAGGCCAGCCCCAGCGTTTCCTGCATCAGCGACAGCCCCGGCCCCGCCGTGGAGGTCATGGAGCGCGCGCCGGCCCAGCCGGCGCCGACCATCATGGTGGCGGCGCCCAGCTCGTCCTCGGCCTGCACGATGGCATAGCGGCGGGTGCCGTCCTCGTTGAGGCGGTAGTCGTCGATATGCTCGATCATCTCTTCCACCAGCGAGCTGCTGGGGGTGATGGGATACCAGGTCACCACGCTGACGCCGCCGAAGATGGCGCCCAGGGCACAGGCGATGTTGCCCTCGGTCATGATCTTGCCGGCGTTGCCGTTGGGCATGCCCGCCAGATTGGAGATGTTCTGGCTCTGCCCGGTCTCCTCGATGTGCTTGAAGCCCACCTCGATACACAGGAAGTTGGAATCGATCACTGCCGGCTTGTTGCCGAAGGTGTCTTCCAGCACTTCCCGGATGATCTCCAGGGGAATCCCGAACAGCTTGGCGATGGCACCCACGTACACCATGTTGCGCTGCTTGGCGCGCAACTGCGGTGCCTTGATGTGCTCACGCACCAGATTCTCCGCGGGGACGCCCACATAGGAGACGTCGTCGCGCTTGAGCTTGTCGGGGAGCGCATGGGAATCGTCGTAGATGATCAGGCCGCCGCTGCGTACCTTGTGGATGTCATCGTGCTCCGTATCCGGGTTGAAGATCACCATCACATCGATGGTGTCCTTGCGGCCCAGATAGCCGTCGCCACTCGCACGGATGAAGTACCATGTGGGCAGTCCCTGGATATTGGACGGAAACAGGTTCTTCCCCGAACAGGGGATGCCCATCTTGTATACCGACTTGTAGAGGACTTGGTTCGAGGAGGCGCTGCCGCTGCCGTTGGCAGTGGCAACGCAAATATTGACGTCGTTAACCGCTGGTGTATCCATGGCCCTTGCGCTTCGCGGATTGGGAGGAATCCGGGTAACCACACGGAGCGAACTCATTTCCGCCCCAATCAAAGATCCCATCAACACCCACTTATAGCATTGGTCAATCGAGAGCAAAATAGGCTCTTTGCGCTGATCGCATATGTGCCCTGGCGCTTCGCGAGCAGGGTCCGCTGGGCACCGCTCGCGGGGCTGTCGGCCCTGCTCGTGTGGCAGGGGGTCACGGGCCGGCTGCAGGTGGATCTGGCCCTGGTGCTGCTGCTCGGGGCGGCGCTCGTGGCCTGGTGGCTGGCGCGGGGCTGGTGGACGGCCGGCGTGGTGGTGGGGCTGATGCTCGCGCCGCTGCTGTTTCACGTCACCTGGCAACTGCCCGGGGCCGAGCACCTGCTGCGCGAGCTGCCGCCGCGCACGCCCCTGCGCATCACGGGCACCGTGCGCCAGCAGGAACGGCTGACCGGCCACGCCACGCCACGCATGGCCCTGCTGCTGGGCGAGGTGCTGGTGGAATCCCCCGCGGGCAGCAGGCAACTGGCCGAGTTGCGCCTGGAACTGCCGGTGAGTCGACCCTGGTGGCGCTACCAGGGGCGCCGCCGCCTGGCCGTCGCCGGTGCGCTGGCGGTGGCAGGCCGGCGGGAGGGCCGTCTCGCGGTGACCCTGCGCGGGGCGCGCTATCACTTTCTGGAGGCTTTCCGCGGCGACTGGGCTCCCGTCTACCTTCAGGCGGCGCTGGCCTCGCGGGCGCGCTATTACCTGAGCGACGCGGCGCTCGGGGTGTACGAGCCCGTGCTGCTGGGGCTGCGGCAGCCGGAGACCACGTCGGCGCGGGAGGTCGTGCGCCTGTTCCGCCGCACGGGGGCGGCGCATCTGTTCGCCATCAGCGGGCTGCACGTTGGCCTGCTGTACCTGCTCTTCATGGTGCTGCTGCACCATGGCATCGGCTGGGCGCTGCGGGGCCAGGGCCTGCTGTACCTGCGCGAAGGCTTGCAGGTGACGGTGGTGCTGCTGCTGTGGGCCTATCTGGGGCTGATCGGATTTCCCGTCACGGCGGTGCGGGCGGCGGTGATGGGCAGCATGCTCGTCTGGGCCGATCTGTGGGGCACGCGCACGCCGCGCAGCCATGTGCTGGCCCTGGCCGGCTTCGGGTTGCTGGCCTGGGCGCCCAGCCAGATCTACGACCTGTCCTTTCAGCTCTCCTTTCTGGCCTACGGCTGCCTGCTGCTCGCGCTGGCCTATCCGGAACGGGAGTGGACCGCGGAGCGGCAGTGGCTGCGGCGCATGGGCCAGCAGGTGTGGCGTGGCAGCCGCATGAATCTGTTGATGACGTTCTTCATCACCCTGGGGCTGTGGCCGCTGATCTCATCGGTTTTCGGTACCGTCTCGCTCCTCACCTTCATCGCCAACCTGCTGATGATTCCCCTGCTCAGCCTGGTGGTGCTGCCCCTGGCCCTGTGGGCCATGCTGGTCAGCCTGCTGGCGCTGGGTCAGCCGCCGGAGGGCTGGCTGGAGCGGATCAGCTTCCGGCTGCTGGAGGCGGGCATCGATGCCTGGGTGGCGGTGATCCGTACGGTCGATGCCTGGGGCAGTCCGCTTACCCTGCGCTATCGGCTCACGTGGCCCCCCAGCCTGATCTTCGCCTACTACGTGGCCTTTTTCGCCGGAAGTCTGGCCTACCTTGCATGGCGGCGACGGCAGTTGGCGCGGGATCATCTGTATTAACAGGGAGTCAGCGCGCTTCCGACCGCCGCGCGAGACGGCTTCAGCGATGCCGCCGTGAACCGATGGGGCGGGAGATGAATCATGTGAGGGGCTTAGGTGATGGCCGCCAAATCGCGTTGCCAAACCGCCGCGATCGTCGTTTAATGACTGGCAGGGGCGTCGGATACGCTGGAGCGTGATGGCGTTCAACAGCGATCCAGGGGAAGGGCCATGCTTGGACGCCGCCCACCCGGGTCCGCAACCCTTGGAATGCAACTCACAGGAGCAAGCGATGGATAAACAAACCCTCGACTTGATTGCCGCAAACCGCAACTCCCATCCGGAACTCGACACGCTGGTGACGGAACATCAGGCGCTGGATGCCAAGGTTGCCGAACTCACCGACAAGGCCTTTCTCAGTGAAGAAGAGGACGCCGAGTTGCACCGCATGAAAAAGGAGAAGCTGCAATTGCGCGACAGAATCGAAGAGATTCTGCATCAACGGGCCTCCGCCTGACGCATTGCGCATGTCTTCCCCGAGGCCGGAGCGCCGCTCCGGTCCGCCTGCTCCTTCGATCGGCTCTTCGCGAGCCATGCCATGTTCTTGGCCACAGACCCGTTTATGCTGGTGACAGCCCTGGTCGTTGGGCTGCTGGCCGCCCCGCCCACACTGCTGCTGGTACTGGCTTCCGACGATGACCGCCGCGTCCCGCGCAACCTGCGGCGTCGGCGGCGGATCCGGCTCACTGTCGGCGTGGCCCTGGTGCTGCCCCTGGTGGCGGTCATCATGGCGCTGCCCCAGGCGCCGGGGGACTGGTTCGGGCTGTCCCAGGCGTTGCTGCTCGTGCTGCTGCTGGTGCCCCTGGCCCTGATGGACCTGCTTTCGCTCACGGTGGACGCCCGCCTGGTGCTGCTGGGGCTGGCCCTGCGCCTGGGTAGTGTGGCCCTGGGCCAGCCGGAAGGCATGCTGAATCTCGTGCTGGGGCTGTTCACCGGGGCGGGCGCGCTGGCCTTCGTGGGCTTTGCCTACGCCGGCCTGCGGGGCCGCGAGGGCCTGGGCGACGGGGACGTGGGCATGATGGGGCTCATCGGCGCCTTCGTGGGCTGGCAGGGGGTCTTTCCCGTGCTGGGCGCCGCGGCCCTGGCGGGCCTGCTCATCGGCGGGGCGGTGCTGTGGCGGCGGGGCGCCGGCTGGTCCGCCCATGTGCCCTTTGCCCCCTTTCTGGCGCTGGGTGCGCTGGTTGTGTACGCTCTGGGCCTATGGCGCGGCCTGCCCGGGGGCTGGCTGCCAGGATAACCGCTGCCGGGTGGGCAGACGGGTTCGGCGCCGCGCAGGACGCAAAGAGATGCCATGGCATACCAACTGATCACCGTGGAGTACCCCCGCGCGGGCGTGGCGCAGATCACCATGAACCGCCCCGAGCGGCGCAATGCGCTCTCGATCCAGATGCGCGAGGAGTTGTACCAGGCGCTGCAGGAGGAACGGGTCAACGACGATGTGCGCGTGGTGATCTTCACGGGCGCGGGGCCCTGCTTTTCCTCCGGGTTCGATCTGAGCGAATTCGGCAAGCCCGAGCGGCTGGACGACCTGATCAACTCCTCGGCCAAGTTCTACCGCGCCCTGTGGTACTACCCCAAGGCCACCATCGCCGCCGTCGACGGCCCGGCCCTGGCCGGCGGGCTGGATCTGCTCGTCTTCTGCGACATCCGCCTGTGCACCGAAGCCTCCGTGTTCGGCCATCCCCAGGTCAAGTTCGGCGGGGTGCCCATCTACACGCCCCTGCGCTGGATAGTGGGGGACACGGCGGCGCGCAGCCTGTGCCTGCGCGGCAACTATATCGACGCCCAGGAGGCCCTGCGCATCGGTCTGGTCGGGGAGGTGGTGCCGGCGGACGGGCATCTGCCCCGCGCCCTCGAGATCGCCGAGGAGATCATGGAGGCGCCGCCGGAGAGCCTGGCCTTCAGCAAGGCCTACATGCAGCGCTCGCCGGATTCCTCCTTCGACACGTCCTTCTACTTCGAGCATGACGACTCGTTCCGGCGGCGCATGGAAGTCATCGTGCGCAACCGGGAGCGCAGCTAGGCCAGCCACGCCGCCAGGGCCTGGAGCGCGCGGGCCCGCATGGAACAGGCATGCTTTTCCGCCGCGTCCAACTGGGCAAAGGTGCGCGCGCCGCCGCCAGGCTGCCCGTCCGGGACGAAGATGGGATCCCAGCCGAAGCCCCCCTCGCCCGCAGGCGGTACGATGCGCCCCGGTGTGCGGCCGCTGAAAATCTGCACCGTGCTGCCGTCGTGGTAGCCCACGGTGCACACGGCCTCGGCCCGCTTGTCTGCGAAGGGCCCCAGGGCCCGTACCAGCCCCTCCAGGCCCAGGTGCTCCAGAAAGAACTTGATGAACGGGCCGGGCAGGGCGCCCCAGGCCAGGAAGACCAGCCCGGTATCCTCCACCAGCACCGGCCGGCCCAGGGCCGCATGGGCCTGCTGGGCCTTGTGGCGCGCCAGGGCAGCCAGGTCGGTGGTTTGCAGTTCCTCCAGGGCCAGTGCTACACCCGTCACGGGCCGGCCCAGGATCTGCTCTGCCTCCCGGAGCTTGTCCCGGTTTGTCGTCGCGAAATGCAGTGGAGCCGCGCAAGGCTGTGTGGTCGGAGCAGGCATCGTTTGGCTACCAGGGCTTGGCCACCCGCATCGGCGTTGTGAAAGGCAGGCCCCCCGCCCATGGCGGCGCGGCGGGCTGGGCAGCGGTGGCGGGGCGTCCAGATTCCGCCAAGCCTAGCATTCGGCGCCGCGCCGGGCCAAGCTGGTCTCCGGCAAACCGCAATGTCCCTCAACCTGTGACCGGATGGTGATGGCTGATCTGCTGATTGACAACGTGTGCCTGCCCGATGGTGCCATGGGGCAGGTGCTGATCCAGGACGGCCGCATCGCCGCCGTGGGGCCGGGGCTCTCCGTGCCGGCCGGAGTGCCGCGGCTGGACGGGCATGGCTGGGATGCGCTGCCCGGCTGCATCGACATGCACGTGCACTTTCGCACCCCCGGCGGCGAGCACAAGGAGACCCTGCTCACCGGCGCCGCCGCCGCCGTGAAGGGTGGCACCACGACCTGCGGGGACATGCCCAACACCACCCCGCGCACCACGACGATGGCCGCGCTGGAGCAGAAGATCGCCCTGGCCGAAGGCGCCGCCTGTGACCTGTTCTTCAACTTCGGCGCGGAGCCGGACAATCTGGAGCAGGTGCGTGCCGCGGCGCGGCATCCCCGCGTGAAGGCCCTCAAGATCTACATGGGCCCTTCCACGGGGCAGGGCGGGCTGGCCCCGGAGGCCGTGCGGAAACAGTTTCGCCTGGCGGCGGAGCTGGACCTGCCCATCATGGTGCATGCCGAGGACATCGCCATGATCGACGCGGCGGCGGCGCACCATCCCCATGACGCCCGGCATCACACGGACCTGCGTCCGCCCGCCGCCGAGGTGGAGGCCGTGCGCCAGGCCCTGGCTCTGGCCGCGGAATACCCCGTGCGCCTGTGCATCTCCCACACGACCAACGCCGGCGTGATCCGCCTGGCCGAGGACAGCGGCGTCCGCGAGCGCATCTTCATCGAGGTGGCGCCCCATCACCTGGTGTTGTCCACGGAGGACATCGATCCGCCGCAGGACAACCGCTTCCGCGTGAATCCACCCATCCGCGACGCCGCCATGCGCGAGGCCCTGTGGGCGGAGCTGAACGGCGGCATCGACGGGCTGGGCAGCGACCATGCGCCGCACACCCTGGCCGAGAAGCATGCCCCCTATGACGATGCCCCCAGCGGTATCCCCGGAGTGGAATACATGCTGCCCCTGGCGTACCATTGGTACAGGGACGGCGTGATCTCCCGCGAGCGTCTGATCGCCCTGTCGGCGGGGCGCGCCGCGGCATTCTTCGGGCTCAACAAGGGCGCGCTGACCCCCGGCCGCGATGGCGATGTGGTGCTGGTCGACCCGGTGGCTACGTGGCACATCGGCCAGGGCGATGATGTCGTGGCCAGCAAGTGCGGGTGGACGCCCTATGAGGGCCGCGCCATGCGGGGCCGGCCCATGGTGACCATCGTCGGCGGCAGGCTCGTGTACCAGCATCCCCATGCGTGAGGGGGCAGACCATGACCGCGTTCCGGGCACTCGAGCAGTTGGTGGCGGAGGATCGCGGCAACCGGGGCATTGGCGGCATGGTGCAGCCGGGCCATCTGCGCGCCGCGGCAGACGCCCTGCTGGCGCGGGATGCCTGCGTGGCCATCGTGAGCGGCTTCTACATCCCCAAGGCCGGCGCGGGGGAGACCGATGGCCCCCCCGGTGCCAAGGCCCTGGGCGATGCCCTGACCGCGCTGGGCGCCAAGGTGGTGTACCTGACCGATCGGCACAATGCACCCCTCTTTCAGGCCTTGCGGGCGGCGCCGCTCTACACGAGCTGGGCGGCCCTGCGCGCCGCCTGCCGCCCGACCCACCTGCTGGCCGTGGAGCGCGCCGGGCGCGCCCTTGACGGTTGCTACTACAACCTGCGCGCCGAGGACATCTCCGCCCACACGGATCCCCTGGACGAACCGTTCCTGGCCGCCGCGGCGGCGGGCATGGTGACCATCGGCATCGGTGACGGGGGCAACGAGATCGGCATGGGCCGTGTGCGGGAGCATGTGGCCCGGCAGGTGCCCCAGGGCGAGCGCATCGGCTCCACCGTGGAGACGGCCCATCTCATCGTCAGCGGCGTCTCCAACTGGGGCGCCTACGGCCTGTGCGGCGCCCTCTCCGCACTCACGGGGCGCAACCTGCTGCCCGGCGCCGAGGCCGCCACCGACGCCGTGCGGCGCATCGTGGCCGCCGGGGCCGTGGATGGGCTGACCCATCGCAACGACCCCACCGTGGATGCCCTGCCCCTGGCCGAGAGCCTGGCCCTGCTGGCGCGCATCGGGCAGGTGCTGGGCGGCGCACGTGCCGCCGGGCAGTGAGGTGCCGCCGGGCAGCAGGTTGCGCCCGTGTGTGGTGACGTGCCGTTCTGCAATGCCGCCCGCCGCAGCGACCCGATCCACCAAGTGCTTTTACATTTCGCGCCGGGATTGCTTTGATGATTCCCGCCCGATGACCGTGGGCGGCGATTCGCTGACAC
>Ga0326597_10000274_pt1 | contig 97499 bp, 93 predicted proteins | sample RVTome_12_FD_203789 | JGI IMG/M metagenome (GOLD analysis project Ga0326597, IMG submission 203789) | Soil microbial communities from uranium-contaminated site in the Upper Colorado River Basin, Wyoming, United States - RVT100D185 | ecosystem: Environmental > Terrestrial > Soil > Contaminated >...
CGGTGAACGAACCGCCCGAACGGTCGGAGTTGAGGTTCTGCAAGGCGTATTCGTAGTGGAAAAAACCGGTGCCCAGGTCCGTCACCTTGGCGGACAAGATGAACAACCCCTCGCCCGGCACTTGGGCATTCGTCTCCACCACCGACGCATCGTTGTCCTTCCACGCCCGGATGGCCGACTGCATCGCCTGCGTCGGCCCCAGCGACGTTGCGTAGTAGACGTTGGGGTTTGATCCTGATTGCACGATGGTGATGCGCGCGTAGGAGGCGTTGTTGTTGCCGTTGTTGGCCAGCGCGTCTTGGGGGTGGATGCTGTGCGCTTGAGCGAAGTACGTTGCTCCCGGATTCAGCGTCGGGTCCAGATCGACGTTGTGAACCTGCAAGCGGTTGGCGATCGGTCCCGACCCACTCGCCGAAGTGTGTAGCCTTGGGAAGTACCCGGTATGCGCATCGATCTCCCACGTTGGTCCGACGTAGGTACGGGCACCGACGATGCTCGCGCTGTGCGGATCGGAGCACCCTGGATAAACATTGGCTCCGTCGATATTCGGGAGGGGTGCCTCACACGTAAGCCCGCAACCCGATTGGTTTATTGCGTAAAATGCTCCCTCGTACACCCAAGACATCCCGATCTGCTCGAACGCTCCATGCCGAAGTCGGTATATGCTTTCAGTTGCAATTGGTAGCTGGTTGGTGACGAAACTAGCGCCGAAAGGTTCCGTTCCGATATTGCAGAATGTTATGCCCGCGGAGAAGGCCGAGATGTAATCCCCAGTTCCGCTTGGATCCTCGCTTCCATAATTGGCGGGGGTCGTAAGGGCGGAGACAATCACGTCTGGGCCGTCGGCGGCGACGCTTGCGATCGCTGAACCGATCGCGACGGTCAGCGCGGCTGCCCTCCACGTAATGTTACGAGTCACGTTGCGCATCCTTTCCCTGGATGAGAGTACTTGGCGGCACCTGTGCGATCCGAAACTCGCAGCCTACCGCCGGTCGCAGTACAAACGGGCGATTGTACCATCCCCCCCCTCATTCCGCAACGTGCAACGTCCACCTACCAGGGTCTTTCAATTTTTGGATCGTGTGGGCATTGGGTGCCACTGGTGGCTTGCCCACCAGTGGATTTCCGCGATCGTCGCCGACAATTGAAAGGCCCTGGTCCACCTGCTGGGGGTTGCCTTCCTACGTCGCCCGTCCGCCCGCGGCGGCGTGACGAGGTTGGTTTTCCTCCCGGCCCCACAGGGTGACGCGGTGCCCTACGATCTCGGCGATCTGGCGGATTTGCTCCATCAGCTTGGCGAAGTTGTGCGGAAGGACGGCTTGCGGGCCGTCGCATAGGGCGCGGTCCGGGCAACTGTGTACTTCGACAATGGCCCCCTGCGCTCCCGCGGCGATGCCGGCCAACGCCAGTGCCGGAACAAGGTCGCGCTTCCCCGCGGCGTGCGACGGATCGACGAAAACCGGAAGGTGCGAGCGTTCTTGGATCACGGGAATCGCGGACACGTCCAGCGTGAATCGCACTTCGTCGGCGAACGTGCGGATGCCGCGCTCGCAGAGAATCACGCGGTGATTGCCCTGACTGAGTACGTATTCGGCGGACATGAGCAACTCCGTGATGGAGGCGGCCAGTCCGCGCTTGATAAACACCGGCTTTTCCGTCTTGCCCACTTCCAGCAGGAGATTGTAGTTCTGCATGTTGCGGGCGCCGATCTGGAAAATGTCGGCGTACCGATGGACGATGGGCACGTCGCGGGGATCGACGACCTCCGTGATCGTGGGCATATCCAGGGCTTCGCCCGCCTCTTGTAGCAACTCCAAACCCTCTTTCCCCATGCCGCTGAACGAATAGGGCGATGTGCGTGGCTTGAAGGCGCCGCCGCGGAGGATCGCGGCGCCGGCCATTTTGACCGCCCGCCCGACGCCGAATAGGACTTCACGACTCTCGATCGCACACGGCCCGGCGATGATGTTCACGTGCGGCCCGCCGACGCGGATGCCTTTGATGTCCAGGATGGTGTCGGCTTCGTGGAACTCGCGGGAGGCCAGCTTGTACGGCTGGCTGATGGCCATCACCTCGTCGACGCCGGGAAGCTGCTCGAGCTGCTGCTGCGCTTCCGGCGTTCGTTCGCCGATCGCACCGACGATCGTGCGAAACTCCCCTTTCGATGGATGAGGTGCCAGACCCAGCTCCACGACCCGCTCGACGACGCGTTGCACGTCTTCGTCGGGCACCCCGGCCTTCATCACTACGATCATGTCCATATCGCTTGTAGCCTCTTGGTATCAGGACTCGGCGAGCGTCGAACCGCGTAACTTCCGTCCGTACATGGACTTACGATACGCGCTGGCGAACCGTTCAGTATACTGTGTGAGCGACGCGGAGTCAAACGCGATGCGTCAACTCGGTCCGTTAAGGCTCCACCGGGTCCATCGGGCAAGGCGCTTGCCCGTTTCAAGAAGAACGGGGTAGATTACAATATACCTTCAGACAGCAGTGCCGGTTAAGCATGCGGCCGAATCCATCCCAGATGAAAACGGCTGGGGCACCCCCTCGCGGGTCCTTGTCGGAGGATGATGGTCATGCAGTTACTGAATCCCAGCGGTCGTTCGCGCCAAGGTTCCGTGCGGAGCGCGTTTACGCTGATTGAGCTGCTGGTGGTGATAGCGATCATTGCGCTGCTGATCGCGATCTTGTTGCCGTCGTTGGAGGCGGCGCGGAGGCAGGCGAAACAAAATACTTGCTTGTCACGAATCAAGAACATCGGAACGAGCAGCCGGGTGTACGAGGCCGACGACCCGCAGGGGTGGGGCATCCCCGCCCACCCAGGGCAATTCACTCAGCCCGCCAACGAGCCGACCTTCGTTGGCGCGTACGAGTGGGGCGGCAAGAGCGGCATCGGTTGGGATGACTGGGCGGGGCCGAAGAACCCATTGAACAGCAAGTATGGGACCAAGGCGGGCTTTGGCCCGGCGACGCGTCCGATGAACGACATTCTGTACAAGGGCGGGTTCAAGGACAACAACGCGCCCTACAACCGGACCGGGGCGACGGCAGACACTCAGCTCGAGCTTGATCTATTTAAATGTCCGGGTGACGACGGCCCGCCGCGCGCAGCGCATTGTCCGGACTGGGTGGCCAACAGCGAGCGGTCATCGTACGACCAATTCGGCACGAGCTATGCGGCGAACGTCTTTATGAACTCGACGGGGGGCGGCGGGGAGATGCGCAGCAACTCTCCGTATCTTCGACCGATCACCCGAGTGCCGACTCCGGCTCGAACGCTGTACTACGAGGAAAACATCGGCCGCTGGGCGTGGGCCTGCCGAAGAGAGCTGACGACCTGTAATAACATTGTTGGTCTGGGCGTCGATCCTGGTCCGACGAAGTCGGTTCGCGGCTGGCATGGGCGCGAATGGACGTACAACCGGGCGTTCGTAGATTCTCACGCCGAGCAGCAGAAGATTTGGATCGAAGGCAGCGAAGATCGCGAAGGGTTCGCCTTGCACTATCGCAACGAGGAGCTGGAGTCCTATCCCAAGTGGCCGGTCTGCACCGAGGGTGGGGACGATGTCGGCAACTTTGAGCGTTACCGTTGCATCATCGTCCGGGGACCGGGTTGGCAGAAGGACACTATGCCCGCGGAACTGATTTGCACCGGGTTGCGGTGGGGCGAGGGCGGTCGTCCGTCGTATGAGAACTGCGTGTTCCCGTCTGAAGGCGGGTAGTCATGAGTCGCGGATCGTATGCCCACCAGTACTGCAAAAAGAGCTTCTACCCGCCTCTAAGGCGCCATTCCAGCACCTGTTAAGCCACAACGAATGGAACTTCGGATTGTACAAGCTCGCTGGACGCAGCTTTAGGGGCCGCAGCACAGAGTGAACCCGCGCAAGCAGCAAAAATCGGGAGTACCTCCACACAGAGGTGGTTGGCAGTCAATGAGCAAGGAGTCCGTGGGTTGTGTGCTGGGGGCGGGAAACAGTGGTACAGCACCGTAAGTCAGGACCGCCAGCAGTAAAACACCTAAAGTTCCACGAAGGATGCGTCGCATTGTGATTCTCCTTTTGGTATCATTCTTACAACCTTGACAGAATAAACGTCACTACAACGGGTCGGTGATTCGCTAGTACTCTGCTGCATCGCCGTTGACAAGCAAGAAATCCTTGTGCTTCAAAATTTTTCCTCCGGTCCGAGACCGACCGGCGCTGCTGTCGTAGAAATCGATGATATGGCGACTGACCCCATCGTTAATCCCGCCCCCGCAAAGGCCGAAAAGGGCTGGTGGTTCACCGCGTTTCTGGGCTTGATCTTTATGGGCTTAGCAGTAGAAGTCCTGCTTCTTGCAGGTAAGAACCAGCGGTTAAGCGAGGAACTGGCCCGTGCCGTCAGCGAACGCACGCCTCTGATGGTTCAGCCGGGCGACCTCATTGAGCCGTAGTAATCTCAACTTTGCCCGCTAAGTGAATAAGAGATCCGGGGCACGATTTTGTGAATTTTCATAACTATTTGTCGTTGCTAAAGTTACGGGCATATTAACCCCGAAAATGCGGAACTACACCGCGGTTGACACAAACGTTCCTATAGACTACAAACGGAGGCGTTCACGGGAACGAGTTTGATGAGCATGGGGTTGTGAGTCGTGGCGACTTGCGGCCCGTACGGGATGCGGCTTCTTGAGCCGTGGCGGACTTCCGGGATCGGGACTAGTCTTCGATCCCGGAAGTTTTTTTACGGCCTCGCCCAATGATCGAATCGACCGCCACGCCCGCCACGCAGCACGCCGACCGCGTGATCCAAACCGCGCACGCCTTGGCCAACCGGCGACTTTGTCGCGACCACTGTTGCCTCACGTTGCGAGTACCGATGCTGCCACCGGCGCGGGCGGGGCAATTCGTACACCTCTGCCCCGATCGAAGACCCGAGGACACCTCCGAAACGGCTCACCACCGGTGGGTTAGTGAATTGAACTGGCCCATGCTGCGCCGGGCGTTCAGCATCGCGGGCCTGCGCCGCACCGGCGCCGGCGTCGAGGTGGACGTGATTTACCGCGTGGTGGGAACGGCCACACGCTGGATGGGGTCCTTGCGCGGCGGCGATCCGCTCAGCGTCTTGGGACCGATGGGCAATAGCTTCCCCCTCTCCCATCGCAAACCGGACGCATGGCTGGTCGCGGGGGGCGTGGGACTGCCGCCGATGATTTGGCTGGCCGCGGCATTACAAGAAACCGCCAAGCGCGTCGTCGCGTTCTGCGGGGCGCAGACCCACGACCTGCTTGCTTTGACCCTCGATCCGGCGGTGCAGCCGGACCCAAGTGCCAAAACCGCGACACCATCGGCCAAGGAGTTCGTGGAATCCGGCGCCAATGTCGTCGTCAGCACCGACGACGGAAGCTTGGGCTTTCGCGGGTACGTGGGCGCCGCGATGGTCGCCTATCACCAGGCGAATCCGATCGCCGCCGACGAGCTGGTCGTCTACACCTGCGGCCCGGAGCCTATGATGCGCTTCGTGGCCGAATATTGCGTCGCGCGAGAGATCGAGTGTTACGTCTGCGTCGAACGGAACATGGCCTGCGGGACGGGCATGTGCCAGTCGTGCGTCGTGCCAGTGCGTGACACTTCCGACCCCGCCGGCTGGTCCTATCGCCTCTGCTGCACCGACGGGCCGATCTTCGAGGCAAGCACCATCCTCTGGGAAACGCCTCACTAATCGCCGATCGCGGCGTCCGCCGCAGCTTGTGTTTTTCAAGCAAGGGCGTCAAATGGGTTCGTTTTGCGAGTACAGTTTTTTGGTAAGTGTCAGTATGTGGCACTGCGGGAACGCAAACCAATGGTGCGTCGGCGACGGACCCTACGCCGACGCCTGCGATCAAATCGAGTAACGGACGTTTACTCATTCGTCATTCCACGTGGAACATCACTTGACCATCCGGCGCGCTCTGCTGCCGATCCCGCGTCGACCCAACCGACGCGGCGCACGGGCTTGTGGATATCTACCCCAATAACGTCACGGGCGCGCGGTGGAATGCTGCCGCGCGACCGATCACGGCGAGAAGGCACTAAGGCACTGAGGCAATAGGCACGAAGGGGAGAGAGGGGGAATGTCGGATGGAGGCGAAGACATGGCCACGTGAGCGTGGGTGATGCCATCCGCACGAGGTCGGGAAAACTTTCTTCAAAGCATATTTGCGCGCCCAATACGTGTCGGCCTCTCCCCACGCCAAAGGCGTGTCGGCAACTTCACACGCCGAAGGCGTGTCGCCCTCCAGCCCAGGGTTGCCGCGAAGCGGCTACCCTGGGAACATGCGCCAGCAGGCGAAACAACCCCAACGGGCGTTGTGCCTGTGGAGGCCTTATGCCGCAATCCTTGTCCACCGTATACATCCATTCGGTTTTCTCGACGAAAGAGCGTCGTGCATACCTTCGTGACAAAACGGTGCGTGACGCGCTACACGCCTACTTGGGTGGCGTCAGCAAGCAACTCGAATGCCCTCCCATCCGCATTGGCGGCTTAGAAGATCACGTGCATATCCTCGCCCGCTTCGGACGTACGATCACACAGGCTGATTGGGTCAAGGAACTCAAGCGCGTTTCCAATCTCTGGCTCAAAGACCAAGGCAGCGCGTTCGCCGATTTCCAATGGCAGGCCGGGTATGCGAATTTCTCGGTGAGCCAGTCCAATCTGGAGGAGGTCAGAAAGTACGTCGAGCAACAGGAAGTGCATCACCGCAAACTGGCGTTTCAGGACGAACTCCGCTGGCTGCTTCGGAAGCATGATATCGAGTTCGACGAGCGGTACATTTGGGATTGAGCCGCAACCCCATTCGGGGTTGCCGAATTTGGCGCTAGCCGACCCAGGGTAGTCCGCCGAGGCGTACAACCCTGGGCTTTAAGCCATGGCCCCGTTGGGGCGTTATCACCGACCAACATGCGAATCGGCTGATTGGCGTCGGATGGAGGCGAAGTCATGGCCACGTGAGCGTGGGCCATGCCAGCCATCCCTCGTTGGGTCATAAGGCGTCTGCATCACGCCGTCCCTTCCAACGCCAAGCACGGCGGAACCCTGCCCCCTCAGCGTCCGCGACCGTCCTGGCGTAAAACTCCCCTCGCTCACGCTCGACCGAAGTTGCATCATACTGCTGATCCATCGGCAGATGGTAAATCGCCTCTCGCGCAGGCCGAGAAACATTGCACTTGATGCACGGATAGTCGGGATCAAGCGCGACATTCTCGCGAACATTAACGCCGAGAGCCGCCGCAAACTCGCGGGCTCTATCGCTCAGCGACGTTGAAGTTATGAACAAAGGCTTGATTCGAGAGTCGCGCAACACGTCGCGGAACAACTCTAGTTGTACATCAGTTCGCTTGGCATGGTTCTTCAAGAAATACTCAACCGTGGTGCCGAAAAGCTGAAAAACGTGCTTTTCGTGAATCCTTCGTTCCGACCGCCAGTACTTGCACTGAACAATAAGCGTTCGTTCGCCATCGTTCACAATGAGGTCTCGACCCAGGTCATGTAGTCCTTCAACGATGCCCTGATAGTGCACTTGTTGTCCGTCCTTCTCAAAGGTGTATCCGATGTAGCGCTCGTAGTCGCGGCCTAGCTGCCACCGGGCTCTTCGGCTTGCACGGTACCTATCCAAAGCCCTCTGATTGCGCTCGATGGTCGACAAGGTGCGATACTCGCCCTCCGTCAAAAAGCGTTGTACGGGGTCGCGAGATTCCGATTGTGCTTCGGTTGCCGTGGGACTGAGAATCTCCTGAACGAGTTCATCCAGGTCCTCGCCCACTAAGTCTCGCAGCCATGGAAACAGCGATTCATAATAACGCACTCGGTTCCTGGCCATCCGGAACATCCGCTGGGATTCGCGCTTCTCTTTCGCAAGCTCCCGAACGCGATGGGCGGACGATGGTGCAGGGCGCAGCTTCTTATCAAGGAATTCAGCAACCTTTAAGTCGCACATTTCGCGATATTCTGCTATCGCGTTGGACAGCCAGGGGAACGCCCTCGTCTTCTCCAGAATTATCCGATCGAGATCGGTACGCACGGCTTGCAAATCGTGGAGCGCGGCCCTTATGCTACTTTGAAGTCGCTGCATCTCATCATGAACTGAACTTAACCCGTGCAGCTTCTGGAGGACGCGACGATCTTCGGTAGTGAAGAACAAGCCGCTACTCCTGGTCAATGCCGCCGCCACCCCTTGCGTGAGCGACGGCGCGACGGCGTCCTAATGACTCTTAGGTATTGTTCGATCGATGCTTGTTCGGGGCGCTCAGGAGGTCTCACCGGATGTTTTCGAGGCTCGGATTGCGTCATTTCATCGAATCTGAGTCTCGCGAGCGCGACTTCCTCAGCAATTGACTCCAGAGCCATGTCGCGCACGCTGTCGCCTAGCTTCCGCAAAATCGCAAGGTGCCTAAAGCCCTGCAATATCTGAGCGATCCCGCGGAAGATCAGCGGTAAGAATAGCAGGGCAACGTATATGAGGAATAATTCCATCCGCAGCCGCTCCGTTTGGGCGCGACAAAGGATAGCGTGGAGCGTGCTCATCATCAACGCGCGCAGCTGAGGGTAGTAGTGTCCGTTCGTTGGCCGTCGTGGTATTGATCAAGTCAGCCCATGTGTCCGACCACCGCATGGGCGAATTCGGAGCAGCGGAGGAGTTTGACGGGGCTGCCGTCCTCGCACATGGGGCGCTCGAAGTTGTAGGAGACCTCGCGGGCGGAGTTGGTCGGCCCATGCGTTGGACGATCAGGTCGCCCAGCGGCGGCCCTTTGTCTCCTAACATTTTTTTGCCCCGACCGTCATTTGCCTTGACTCGACCGGGAACCGTGGGCTATACTGTACTAGTGATCTAGTACACTGATACAAGCGGAGCAGGCGTCCCCGGCGGAGCGTCTCGCAGCGGAGCGGTCTATTGAGCATCAACCCCAACAGCCCCGTGCCGGTGTATTTGCAGATCGCGGATTACATCCGCCGGGCGGTGGCGGCCGGGGTGTACCGGCCCGGCGAGGCCATCCCCTCCGTGCGAGCCCTGGCCTTGGAACTCACCGTCAACCCCAACACCGTGCAACGGGCCTTCGAGGAGCTGGAACGTGAGGAACTGATCGAAGGCCGAAAAGGGCTGGGCATGTTCGTCTCCAAGTACGGCACGACCTCGGCCCTGGCCCAATCGGAACAAGCCATGCAAGGGGCCTTTATCCAGGCCATTCGCGGCGGGCGGGCGGCGCGAATCCCATCCAAACGAATCCGCGCCGCGTTCGACGCGGCCTGGAGAGACACGGAGTCGTAACGCGATGTATGAACGCAATAGGTTTTACCGGAATGAGCCGCGGACTTCAGTCCGCGCGGAGGCTCCGCGCAGGCTAAAGCCTGCGGCTCGCCGGGGTTAATCATTCCGCGTGATTATTTAGGAGTCACCCATGCCCACGACGTCACCCGCGCTTGCCATTGAAACCGTCGGTTTGTCCAAACGCTACGGCGAAAAGGAGGCCGTTAGCGATCTGGCCTTGCGGATCCCGCGCGGCGAGGCGTTTGGGTTTATCGGTCCCAACGGCGCCGGCAAGAGCACCACCATCAAAATGCTCATGGGCATGGCCCGTCCGTCGGCGGGGGAGGCCAGGGTGCTCGGATTCGACGCGGTTCACGACAGCGTCGCCGTCAAGCAACGCGTCGGTTACGTGCCCGAGCTGCATTTCATCTACCGCTGGATGCGGGTGAGCGAGGTCATCGCTTTCTGCCGCCCGCTGTACGCGAATTGGAACGATCGCTTCTGCGCAGACCTGCTCCAACTCTTCGAGCTTGATCCAAAAAACATGGTCAAACAGCTCTCCAAGGGCATGGTCGCCAAGCTGGCCTTGCTGCTCGCGGTCGCCCATGAACCGGAGGTGCTGATCCTCGACGAGCCGACATCGGGCCTTGATCCCGTGGTGCGCGAGGAGTTCCTGGACGGCGTGCTGCGGACGATCTGTGAGCGCGAGCGGACGATCCTCTTCTCCAGCCACACCCTCAGCGACGTGCAGCGCATCGCCGACACCGTCGGCCTCATTTTCGAGGGCCGCCTGATCGACCACTGCCGCACGGAGGACTTGCTGAACGGAACCAAACGCATCCGCGCCGTGCTGACCGACGGCTGCGCCCCCGGCCCGCCGCCGGAAGGCACGATTTGGCAGCGTGTCCAGAACCGCGAATGGCTGATGACTGTTCGAGGCTTCTCGCCATCAACCCTCGAATACCTGCGAACCAAATACTCTCTCGCCAACGTCGAGGTGATCGACCTGGGCCTCGAAGACGTTTTCAAGGACCTCATCAAAGGACGAAAGGGCACGTCATGAAATCGCTGCTCTGGAAAGACTATCGCATCAACCGCCTGCTGCTGATCTTCGGGTTTGTGGTCTGCGTCGGACCGTGGGTCATCGCCATCGCCCGCCATATTCAACTCAACATGCGCGGAGAGGGCGTTTGGTGGGGACCTGAGCCCTGGGTTACCACCGCCAGCATCAGCCTGGGACTCTCGCTGTTTACGCTCGCCATGCTCGGCGGAAACGCCATCGCGGCCGAACGGGCTGACCGCGCGGCGGAGTTCCTGGCCTACTTGCCCGTTTCCCGATGGTCCATCCTCGCCGGTAAGTCGCTGATTGCGCTCGCGCCGGCGGCAGCGATCTGGATGCTGAATCTGGCTTTCCTCTTCTGGGTCGCTCCGCGCCTGGCCGAGGGCGTGTCAGCCGCCGACATGATCTTGCGTCCCGAAGTCCGCGAGACTTTCGACGTTTTCGGCGTGACCTCGGTTCTTCTATTCGGGGCCGGTTGGTTCTGGTCGGCGGTCCTGACCAGCCACGGACTGGCCACGGGAATGAGCTTCGTCACGCTTGCAACAGTGGCGACGGGGTTCATGGGTCTTGAATTCGGACTTGGACTGGAGAACATCACCCAAGAGTGGTTTGTGAGCGTCTGCACCGCCGTGGGAATCAGCGGGTACGTCGTCGGGTGTGCATACTACCTGTGGCGGATGGAGCCGTGACGACGCCTTTGCGGTTCGCATAGCGCTGCGACGCGGCTATTCCATTCCGTGTGGCACAGCGGCCCGCCGCTGTGCCGGCTGGCCCAGCCGGGGGCGGCCGGACCACACCTGGCGGCCGGACCACACCCGACCACGGTGTCAGGTACCCAGGGGCCGTTACGGCTGCTCAATGCCGTCCACATAGTCGGTCGTCAGCATCACTACGCCTTGTTCGTCCCATGACGTCAGCGGTCCCTGGCGCTTGCCCCGCACCAGCTCCACCTCCATCTTTTTCTTGCCGTTAGGATGCCACTCCGTGTAAACCCCGTGCCATACGCCGCGCTGCATGGTCCATTCAGTTTGCAGGGTCCCATCCGGCAACCACGTTCGCCAAACGCCATCCTCCAGCCCGTCTACATAGTGCCCCTCGGTCCATTCCCGCCCTTCGATGTACCACGTCCGCCGAGGTCCGTGCGGCGCTCCGTCGACGAAGTGTTGTTCCAATTTCTTCTGTCCGTTCTCGTACCACACTCTCGAAACGCCGTGCCGAACGAATTCGCCCTCCTCGTCCAACTTGCCCTCGATGCGGCTCTTGGGGTTCCCGTTGGGCCACTTCGACTCCTTAACCTCAAGGGGGTCAGACGAGCCGACCGAGGAGGGAGGGTCCGCGTTCGCATCGATTTTCGGCTGATTCGATTCCGCTTGAGCGGGCGTCGCCGCCGGTTTGTCCGCCTGCGCCGCCTGATTCGAGGCCCTTGTGTCCGCACCGACCAGACCGCAAACCACAATCCCGATGACAGGTACGCGTATTGCGACCATCTCTGTTCCTTTCGCTGTCCGTTCTCGAACCTCAGACTCCCGAAGAACATATCGCGTTGGGTGGCACGGTCAAGCGCAGTCCCCTTATGCGGGACGAAACTTGTCCGTGGCGTCCCCATACAGCACGGCCTAACAAGTTAGACCGTGCTGCCGGAATTGATATGCACCCCCTGGGAATCCTAGCCGTCAAGCTCTGATAGCCCCTCCCTCCATCCCCGCGTAGCATGGTGGCAGGTTCCGTTGCCGAAGCGCGGCGACGGACCTCAACGCGGAACCCAGCGATGGACCCGATCGAAAACGCCGATCACTTCCTCGTCGAGCAGATTCGCGCGGGCAGCGAATCGGCCTGGAGGCAACTTATCGACCGTTTCTCCGGGCGGTTGCTCGCTTTCGCCCGCGCCAGAACCGCGGGCCTGAGTGACGCCGAAGACCTGGTGCAAGATAGCTTCGTCGGCTTCCTCCAATCCATCGGCCATTACGACCCCGCCCGCTCGCTCGAAACGTATCTCTTCACCATCCTGCGCCACAAACTCTACGACCTGCTTCGCCAACGAAAAATGAAACTGGTCTCCGAACCCGCCGACAGCGGCGAGTGGTGGGACCGCGTCGTCCCCGGCTCCACCGAAACGCCCAGCGGCCACGTCATGCAACAAGAGACCGAGCGGCAGCAGGCCCAGCTACTCGCCGACATCCTCCGCCGGCTCATCCACGAGCTCCGCGACCGCGACGCATTCGACGATTTACAAGTGATCGAGCTGGTCTTCTTTGCCGGCAAGCGCAATCTCGACGTGGGCGAACTCCTCGACATCGACCAGAAGGCCGTCGCGGGCATCAAATTCCGCGCCATCCAAAAACTCCAAGGCTACCTCCAGGAGCGCGAGCCCTCGGAGACCTCCTGCCTCGACGAAGGCCGCGCCGACCTCACCGTCGCCCACGTTTGGCGCGAACGCCGCCTTACCTGCCTCAAGCGCAGCACGCTCGGCTCGTTTCTCCTCGGCGTCCTCGACGAACCCTGGCGCAGCTACACGCAGTTTCATTTGGACGTCGTGGGCTGCCCCATGTGCGTCGCCAACCTCGCCGACCTGCAAAGCGAAGAGGACACACGCAGCCCGGCCGACCAGGAGCGGATGTTCCAATCCAGCGTGGGATTTCTACGGACGAGCCGCGGGCTTTAGCCCGCGCGGAGACGCAGCGAAACGCTGCGAATGCGGAATGGTAAATTCGGAATGCGGAATGGCGAATGACGAGGGAATTACGAGTTACCGGTTACCAGTTACGAAAGGCCCCAGGCTTTTTTCCGCATCGCGTTACGGTTGAGAATTCTCAATCTGAAATCTGGAATCTGTAATAGGTCGTCTTTGTAACTTGTAACTCGTAACTGGTAACTCGTAACTCATGGATTCGTCCGTGCCCGACAATGCTCCAATAGCGACGGCCGATCCGTTACCCGAAATCCGACAGGACCTCTTCTGTCAGCGCTGCGGCTACAACCTCCGCGGCCTCACCGGCAACCGCTGCCCCGAATGCGGCGGATCGCTCGACGGCGTACGCAGCCTAGTCCCGCAAATTCCGTGGATGTACCGAAAGGAATTGGGATGGTGGCGAGCTTATTGGCGCACCATCCGGTTTGTCATGTTCCGCCAGGCGCAGTTCTGCGACGAGATGGCCAGACCGGTCAACTTCCGAGATTCACAATCTTTCCGCTGGCTCACCGTTTTGTTGGTCAGCATCACTTCCGCACTTCCACTCGGCGTCTCGTACCTGACGACAAGAGTGGAGTCGTACAATAGCTTCGTCAGCACCGCCGCCGCCGCCGGTTGGCCGCTGCTCATTTTCTACTTCTGCTGGTTGCTGTTTCTGTCCGCCGCGACCGGCGTGCCCAGCTACTTCTTCCACCCCCGCGAGGTTCCCGTTCAGCAGCAGAACCGCGCCATCGCACTAAGTTATTATGCCTGCGGCCCTCTCGCGTTTCTCGTGATCCCGCTTCTTACGTGCACTTCGGCGATTCTCACATCAACTGCGAAAGACCCCACAGTATCGATGCTCTTCATCGTTCTTACCCTTACCTTGCCCATCGGCGCCATCGCCCCCTGGTGGCTCGACTTGATTCATCTCGCCCGGCGCCTAGTCCCGCAAAAGCCAAGCCGCGCCGTCGCGGTGGCTGTGTTTGTCCCCCTTCTATGGCTCCTCCTCGCTTTCGCTATCCTCGTCGGCATCCCCTTCGTCCTCTTCTGCGTTTTTCTGATCTGCGCCAGCCTGAGTTGAGGCAGGCGACGTCTCATAGTCTTCCTCGTCCTTCTCTCGCCAACCGTCCAGAAAAAACGTGACGTCGGCATATCTCTCCGAATTACCCTCCTCGTCCAATCCGTCATCACTGATGCTATAAACGACTGGATGCGCAGCGTGCGGAAGATAGCGAAGCGCTTGCCCGTCCTCCGTGAACGGATCTTCTGGCACACGCGGAAGATATTCGGGAACAAGTTCCGCTAGCGTTTCGGGACGATGCCCATGATCGACTTCGTAAAGCCGAATGGCCACCGCTGTCCCCGCGAGTCGCTTTTTAGCCAACAGCCGAAAGTACAGTACGAACGCGCGCTCTAATGACCCAGATAAATAGGCCCGAAGGGGGTGCTGAAGGAACTTGAGACCAGACTCGTTCGAGGAATCCTCTTCTACCTCGGGAACGCTGGAAAACGAAGCCGAGTCGGCCGCGTCCACAAAGAGAGTTGTTTCGCGCAAGACTACAATGGTGTCCAGCGTCAGCGCCGGTCCCAAGGCATGCCGCCAGGCGACATCGGGCAGGGATAGGGGCATAGGACCGCTCCAGCCGAACAGTGCGCTCATCGTAGTCGTGCCCTGCGCAAGTGTCTTCAAAATGTCCACCTGATACATCCGCTCGCACAACATCGCCCGCCGCATTCCCCCGCGTATTTCCCGCTCGTCGAAAAGGTGCTCGATCAAGCTGCGGACTTGATCCCGGCTCGCCGCGCCCACCCCACCCGACGAACTGGCTTCGCCCGCCGAAATGCGCAATGACGGAAGAATTTCTTCGATTGTTTGAATAGTGATGGCCTCAGAAGCTATCGCTACAAGCTGGGCTATCAGCGTGGGTTGCTGCCTTATATTCTTGGCCTGTCCGAAAGCATCTTGCAGAGCCTCAACGGCCTCATCACCATTTCCGGCAATATGGTGATAGTTCGCCGCTAGGCACATGAGTTTGGCCAAATTGCGCTGTCCCGAAAAGTTGGGAAAGAGGCTACTAATCGCCGGTGTGCGGATGCGCACTCCCCAGTCTGTGTCGGGAAGCGATCGCGCGCGGCGTACCAACTTCAGCGCTTCGGAGCCGCTCTCCACGATTCCGCGCACCTCTTCGAAATGCTCTTTTATCAGCCTGGGCTTGCCAACAACCTCCTCCAATAATTTTTGCTGTTCGGCGCTGAGGTTCGTCGCTTCCCCCGCCTCAATAAGCAACCTGGCCGCGTTCTGGTCGTCGGGGATATCTTCCTTGGGGTCGAAGTCTTCGGGATAAATGGGTTCGCCCGCCGCAATGATCTTGTCGATCTCGGCCTGCAACTTACGATTCGCCTCCCACCCCCACCACAACCGCAAAGCGAAAAGGACTACGACCAGAATCCCAGCCGCGAGTCCGATCCGCTTGAGCCACCAATATCGTGGTGGGATTGGTTCGACCTCCGGTTTTACCCTTGTTGCGTCACATTGTGGCTGGTCGGATTCCGGCATCATTCAATCACGGCCTCCACCCGAATCCCAATGATCAAGACGTCCGCCAAGTCCACATCGGACGCGCGTTTCTGCGTTTCCGCTCTTGTAATTTGTAACTCGTAATTCGTAATTCTTTCCCCCTCGGTGGCTTCGTGGCGGTGGCCCTTATACAGACTCCCCGCGATATGCCCGATCAAGCGTTCCCGATCCGCGAGCCATTCCGCCGTAATCGTGACCTCCGCGCCGTCCGCCGTCCGCACGAGCAGATAGCGCTCAAACACCGCGTCATCCTGCTCGTACCCCGCCAGTTGCACGGCCTGGGCTGCCCGGTCGAACAATTCCGCGAAGCCCCTGCGCAAGCGCTCGAGGTCGAGCGCCGCGGCGCTCATTTCCATGGAAAGCGTTTCGTTATATTCAACCTGACGGTTGCCTGCGGACATTCAAATGCCCAAGCGTCTATCAGAACCGGGAGCGCAAGCGACCGGCCTTGAATTCTTCGGCTTTCCGGTGCGGACCCCGCGCTTGCGCTTGGGGTTCGGTTAGGCACGCCTACTCTACGCCAGCGGCAACTGGTACGCTCCGACGTACCCGCGCTGCTGAAAGTACGCGAACAACTCCGCCATCGACCGGAACACCGCCGTCGCGGTCTCCGTAATGAACGGCGACGGCTCATCGTCGGGCCGCCACACCACGTACACCTCCTTGGTGCTTTCAAAGGCGTGTTGCAGCTCCCGTTCCACCCCCGACGAGAGCGCCGGCCTGCCGCCCGGCAGCGCCGGAATGTAGCTTACGATCATGTCCGACTGGTCGATCAACTTGAAGTCGCGGGCGTAAATCTGGGCGTCGATGTCCCGCGCGATCCGCGTGATGTCGCTGACGCTCAGAGTTAGCGGCCGACCGTGTACCTGTAGCACCACGTGGTCCTCGCCGCGCTTGGTCGCCTCACCGGCCTCGTACAACAGGCGCTTCTCGTCCAAGTCCGCCGGATCGAAGATAGTGAAATGCTCGGCCAGGGCATCACGAAACCCTTCGGTCTCCGAAAGAATTCCCGGCATATCGATCACGTGCGTCATTGGAAACGACGGGTACACCCGCTTGCGCTGCGGCTCAAACATCAACCGGTACATTGTTTGCGCATTGATCCGCGGGCTGCTGCGCGACAGCACGTAGGCGTGGCCGTACCCCGTGATCGCCTCGGCCATCGCCTCCGTGACCACGATCTCCTCTTCCCGCCACACCAAAATGTCCTTGAGCGTATGCCGCGTCTCGTGCTCCCGCTCCAGCCGTTCGTGAACCGCATCGACGTTGTCCACCAGGGTGATGTACAGATCCGCGTCGAGTTCACGCATTTGGTGATCGTCATAGGCGTGAAACAGCCCGTGCTTCCAACGGAACGTCGCATGTGTGTTGACGATCAGGTCTACGTTTTCGCCCGCGACGCTCAAAATGTCCTTGAACACGCTCCGTCGAAGGGCCGTCAGCCGTTGCCGGGGAAGATCAAGAATGCGGTGTGGGACGATGTCCGGCGCCTCGGCGCACATCAACTCCCCGACGTTGAAGAGTTTCACGTCGCGCCCATTGGCCCGCGCCAGGTCCACGACTTGTTGTAGAAATGGTTTCTTGTCGAGCCCGACCTGACCCGTGACCAGCGCCCTTACGCCGCCGTGCCGCCGATGCTTTATTCGGTCATAGGGCAGAGGAACAGGCGATCGACCGTCGGTCATCGGTTGAATCAAGAGGGGTTAGTAGTCCGCCGGATCGCCGAACTCCTGCACCCAATAGATCGAATAGTCGCCGCCCACGCGCACCGAAATACCCACTTCCGACCATTTCTCATCGAGGATGATGTCCCGATGCGACGGGCTGTCCATCCAAACCTTCATCACCTCCGCCGCCGTCTGCTGTCCGGCGGCCAGGTTCTCGCCGATCGCGTAGAAGCTGTACTTCCCAATCACCGCTCGGTCCCCAGGCCCATGACCCGTTTCCGGATCGATATGCCCGAAGAAGTTCTCCGCGATCATGCGGCAGGCGTAGTCCTCGGCGATTTTTTCAAGAGCCGGATTACGGGTCACCGGAGGAATATCCGCCTCAGCCCGTTCCAGGTTCACAAGCTGCAAGACTTGGTCAGCCATCCGCCCCGGGTCTTCAGGCGCGACGCAGGGGGCCGACTCATCCAACCCTCCCGATGCGACTTCCGTCACGAAACAACCGCTGAGCAGTCCGAGAAGAAGAACGCTCGACGTACCCGTAGCAATGGATCGCAACATATTCAATCGTCGGCTCGCCGGTTCTTTCGAATAGCCCCTGTCTTCGGAAAGCATCCCTATTCTACCTTGCGGGCCGCACCGGAACAAGTTCATGCCAAGATCCTACTTTCGTGACGGAATTGTTACACTCATGCCGCAATAAGCGCCCAATAGGGATTCTCCATTACCCCGAGGGCCGATGGACCAGTAATAACGTGATATCGTCCGGCACGCGTCCTTTCTTCAAGAAAGCCGTGAGATCGGAGACCAGTTCGCTGACCGCCGCCCCCGCCGACTGCCCAAAACCGTCGCAAAGTGCTTCCACAAACTTGCCTTCTCCCAGCGCCTTGCCCGCTTCGTTGCTCACCGCCGTCCAGCCACGCGTAAACAGCGCCAAGGTCTCACTCTCTTGAATTCGTACGCTCCCGCCGGCGTATTCATGATTCTTGATCGTGCCCACGGCGGGGTTTTGAGTACTCACCGCTTTCCGCGGCGCCCCCTTTGCATCGATGACCAGCAGCCCGATCTTCCCCGCCGACGCCACTTCCGCCGCGCCCGTCTTGGGGTTGACCAAAACCACGGCCATATCTACGCCACACGGATCATCCTCATCGAAGAGCAACCAGTTCATCGCCTTAAGCTGGACGTGCGGCGGGTCGGCGTGCAACCCGGCCACCCGAAACGCCCCCCGCAACTGGGCCGCAACCTGCGCCGTCCGCACCGCTCCCGCAGTCACATGTCCGACCAATAACGCCGCCAACCCGTTGGGCAGCTTCATCACGTCGTACACATCGCCCGCCGAATCAGTCCCCGCCCTGGAGTACGCCGCCACCCCCAGCCCGGGCCACTGCGGAAGGTGCTGCGGATCAAGCTTGGCTCGTACTTCCTGGACCCACGAGAGCGCGTCCCCCCCCACGGCGTCCGTCTTTCCCATCGGCTCGCCCCCCAACGCTTCCACCAGCGGCGTCACCAACAAAGCGACCATGGTGACGAAATCCAGGTCCGCCTTGTCGAACACCCGCGTTCGCCGCCGCGTGTCCGCGTAGACCAGCCCGATCGCACCCCGGCTCGAAAGTAGCGGAATGGCGATGACCGATTGCGTCTCCTCACTCCCCGTCCGCGGGATGCTGATGAACTGATGCCGCGTTAGGCAACGGTAGTTGAATGTCTCGAAGTTCGGAGGCTCGTAAACCGGCGTGCCCAGTTCAGATCGACTGTCGATGAACTCCAGCGGCCCCGACGTGTCCTTCCGCACTCCCATCCACGCGACTCGCGCGCTCAACTCCTTGTGCAACATCGCCACCGTCGATTCCAGCACCCCGGCCAGGTCGCGGCACGCCCAAAGCGTCATCGCATAACCCGCCAGCACTTTCTGCCGCGCTGCCGTCAGGCTGATGTCCGCGTCCGCCTTGCGCACTTCGCTTCGCGGAGGCAGAGGAAACTGCTTGATCTTGGCCAGTTCATCGACCTTCGCGGCATCGGGCAGCTCGAACTGTACCTCCGCGTCGAGCGTCACTTTAATCGAAAAATGCGACACCTCGATGAGATCACCGTCGCGGACCTCGGTCTTGTCGCCGACCGGTTCCCCGTTGATTTTCGTTTCGGTGTCGCGCGTCGTCGGCTCGTACAGCCAGTGATCGCCCATCGGCTGCAGCGTGGCGTGATGCGCGGCCACGTTGATGTCCGGCAACTGAATGAGATTGTCCGACCCCGACCCGATCGTCACCGGCGCATTGCGAAACTCCAATTCCCGAATGTTGGGATCGGCGTCCGTGATCGTCCGCATGTCGGTGATTTCAAGGTGCATCCGCTTACTGACCCTCTACCCCAAACGACCCCGACTTGCCCAAGCCCGCTGCGGCGGATGTAATCTCCGCCGCGCTGGCATTATAACGCTGGACCATCAGTGCCGCGAGAGTGGACGACCGGATGGGTAGTGCCTAGTTTGAGATTGCTGTTCGATCGGTGTTGGGCGAAAACTGTTTATTTCGCTCCGGGAACTTCAACAACCAATGGAAGTCTAAGCTGCTGATTGGGCGGCGGAAACGCCCTCTCAAATAGTTCCTCGAAGTGGGTTTTGTCGTCAGCAATCCTCATAATAGTTGTTACTGCCGTGATTTGGCGGTCTAAGTGGACGTTACCGGTGTCAACGGTTAATAATTGATGGTGCTTGTGCCGCCTGCGACCATCTTCTTGCGCCGGATTCCGCCTTCGCAACTCGCCCAATACTCCATCAGGGAGTTTTTCATATACATACTTGTTAATCAACTTGCCGACGTATGGCGTGCGCTGTGCCGTGCCCGGCCTAAACTCCCAACCTTGAAGGCGGTAGATTTGCCTGAAAAAATCGTCGCCGAAGCGTTTCGTCCACGGCAGCAACTCAGCTGAGATGTAGGCTGCCAAAATAGCTTGAAGCTCATGCTTGGCTCTGTCGTCTTGGTAGCCCGTAGCCTCATCTACTAGGGCGATTATTCCGACACGAGCAAGCCCCCTCATGAGCAAGTCGCAAGCCTTAACTATGTGTTGCTGTTGCGAGGTGATAACATCGCCTGCGTCGCGGGCAGTTAGGTATACTTCGCAGACCATCGGCAAGAGTAGAGCGTTGTATCCGAACGCCCTCGTTCCCTTTGGCACGCGAAATAGTATTGGGGCTGTCGACTGACGTAACTCATCAGAAATAAAGGGTTTAAGATTGTCCGCAGCTAAAAATGGCGGCAGGCCGTCGACCAAGCTCAGGCTTCCCGTACCGGCTTTGGCTTTTGCAGCACGACCAATCGCCGTCAAAAAGGTCTCTTGGGTGAGTAACCGAGCGCCGGTTTCCAAAACCGCGCAACTTATGATCCTGTTCGCAATTACCAGTTTGCCTGTATGCGTCGCGCGCGGAATTGTTCCACTCCAACGGGATTCGGCAGCTAACTTAGCAATTTCAGCCCGTCGGGCGGGGCTGAGTTTGTCTGCTCGTCCCTTCCCGCCGCGCGAGGCTCGCTCATTCAAGGCATCAGTCATTCTTTTTGGTTCTCCCTTACGGCAAGCATACAACAAATCTACTATGCAAGCAAGAAAATAATTTTATTTTATGCTTGCATGTTGTGTAAGCAAGCATTATGCTGTAGGAATGGCAACAATTTTCACTAGAACGGATGCTGCCCCTCCCGAAAGCCGGGCCGTCGGTCGGCAGGGGCCACGATGCAAATTGTCAGTCCCACGGATGGGCTTGGCTTCGTCGGCATGGTCGGTGGATTTGCTGATTCCGGCTAAATAATGTTGATTCCGAGCAAACCCGATCCCGATAACGACCTTAGACTTGCCTACATGGCAAGCTTCGGGCATAATCTATCGGGATCAAATGAAATTCAAGGTCTGGCCATTTCGATTCAACACAAAAAAAGCGGTTCAGGCCGTCGCAGTTCTGCTGCGCCATGTCGATCCGATGGGGAAGCGGGACGATTACACGCGTATCTTGAAGCTCCTTTATCTTGCCGAAAAAGAGTGTTTTGCGCAACGCGGACGACCTTTGCTTGGCGACGAAGTTTTTGCGATGCAAAACGGGCCAGTTTTGAGCGCCGTTTACGACCTAATACAGAATCGACACTGCGATTCATCCGAATGGAATAAATTCGTGGTTCAGGATCGCTTCGATATTGTTTTGAAGGGTGAGCCAGATAACGACTTGCTTTCGCCTTTCGAGATTAAGCTTTTAGAGCATGTAGCAGATAAATACGCCAACAAGAATCAATGGCAACTCATCGCTATTTGTCATGAACTCCCAGAGTGGATCGCACATAAACCGGAAAAAGATAATGGACCGCAAGCGATCCCGATCCCCATCGAGGAGATTCTTGATACGATTCCTGCCCCCGGCTTGAAGGATCGTGTTTTAGCTTGGGCAGCCGAACAGGCCGCTTTTGAACAACTCTTGCCACAGTCGTCCGAAGCATGAATTTTACCATCGGCACCTGTTTTAAGAATACAAATACACCTCCACCGCCGCAACACTATTGGTTTGTTTTGTCTGAACCAACAGCAGCGAAAAACGTAATCATCGCTAACATCACAAGTTGGAGTGATTCTTGCGATGATGCATCTTGCCGTTTGAAGAATGGCGATCATTCGTGCATTTTAAAGGATTGCTACGTCAATTACGGCGATGCTAAGTTGGTTGGGCTGGGAATCCTGGAAAACCTCCTGCAAACCAAGCTCGTGGTGATTTACGAAAAGGCTTGCGATGATCTTTTGCAGCTAATGCAACAGGGCGCTTTAGAATCAGAACATTGTAAGAATTGGGCAAAAAAAATTCTTCGATCCCAAAATCTCCCGCGCCTCTAGTCGCTGCGATCCAAATTAGGACACTACCGACCGGATGGATGTGTTATGCCATCAGAGAACGACAAGCACCTTACCTTGGGCCACAGCCCCGACCCCGACGACGCCTTCATGTTCTACGGCCTCGCGGCAGGCAAAATCGACACTCAAGGGTGGCGTTTCGCGCACGTCCTCCAGGACATCCAAACCCTCAACGACCGCGCCACCCGCGGCGAGCTGGATATCACCGCCATCAGCATCCACGCCTATCCCTACGTCGCCGATCGCTACGCCCTGACAAGCTGCGGGGCGAGCATGGGCGACGGCTACGGCCCGATGGTGGTGGCCCGCGGTCCGATGCGCGTGGATGACCTCAGAGGAAAGACCGTCGCCGTCCCCGGCGAGCGAACAACGGCCTTCCTCGCCCTCAATTTATTGCTGGGCTGCGGCGCATTCCGCCACACCGTCGTGATGTTCGACCAGATTCTGCGTTACGTCGCCGACGGCCGTGCCGACGCCGGCCTTATCATCCATGAAGGCCAGCTCACCTATACCCAACAGAACCTGCACAAGATCGTAGACCTCGGAGAATGGTGGAAGTCCACCACCGGACTCCCCCTTCCCCTCGGCGGTAATTGCATCCGCCGCGATCTAGGCATGCAGGCCATGACCGAAGTCGCCGCCATCCTCAAGACCAGCATTGAGTACAGCCTCGCCCATCGCCCCGAGGCCGTGCAACACGCCCTGCAATACGCCCGTGATATGGGACGGGACCTCGCCGATCGCTTCGTGGGCATGTACGTCAACGACTGGACCATCGACTACGGCGAAGTCGGACGGCGTGCAGTCCGCGAACTTCTGCGCCGCGGGCACGACGCTAATATGGTCCCGGCAATCGCGGAACTTGACTTTGTGGGCTGAACCGCACTTGGCGAGTCTCTCGGTCCACACTACACTGTCGCGCTACGGAGCATCGGTAATGCCACGTCATACGTGTGACTGCGGAGCACATTTTCGCTTCCCAGAATCCGCGATCGGCAAACGCTCAAAGTGCAAACAGTGCGGGGCCGTCTTCACCCTCTTTGACGACGAGGCCGATGTCATTCCGATCTCCGAAGACATCGGCGCTTGCAAGGATGCCTCGACCGAGCAGAGTCAACGCCCTTTAGCTCCTCGCCAGGGCGAAGTCTTCGCACCCGCGGGTTCACCGGCTGGCGTTCACTCCGCTGGACCGAGGGCAGGGCAGATCGCGGACGGCACCCTCAAACCGGGTTTTTCCTCGGATGTGTTGTGGACGTTCCTCTTCCCATCTTCTCCAGGAAACTTGATCACTTTCTTGGTCATCTGGGTCGTGATGCTGATCACTCCCTTTGTTCCTTTTGGTCTGGTCGTGTGGATTCTCGTCAGTTGCTGGTACGCCGCCTTCCTGTTTGCGGTGTTGCAGTCCGCCGCCGCGGGAGAGCAGGAGCTTCCGTCAGTTACGTACTCTCGAGACCTGCTGGACGACCTGATTTACCCGTTGTTTCAATGGATCGGCAGTTGGGTTGTCGTCTACATCCCGGCCTGCGTGTATCTATTATTAGCTAGCCTTGGGGGAAATGTGGACCCCTTCGATGCTCTGCAAATGGCCTTCGGTGGAATCGAGCGGGTCTTTCAACAAGGCGGCGGCCAACCGCCGGTCTTTTCAATCCTCGTCTGCGTGGGAGCCTTCTTTTGGCCGATGATCATCCTGTGCATCGCCCTCGGAGGATTTGAAACCGTCTACCGACTCGATCTGATTGTTTCGACCATCATCCGTACCTTCCCGGTCTACATCCTCACTCTCCTCCTGATGTTTGGAGCTGAATTTCTGCAAAGGACGTTAACCGCGTCGGCCGCCGGCGTCTCGATGCCGTTCGTCATCTCTGTCGGCGTGACGGTGTATTTCGATATTGTCCTGATGCGACTCATTGGGCTGTACTATCACCATTATAAAGACCGCTTCGCCTGGTCGTGGGGATAGGGATCGCAGGTCCACGATGATTTCTTAAAGAACACTGACGACCAGTAAAATCACAACGGCGCCGAGACCCACGGTGGCCGCGGCGATCGCGTGGTTGGGTGGGATGGTGACCAGTCCCCTAGCCCAGACGGGCAACCGACCGACTCGAAATACGGACAGCCCGAGGAACAGCGCCGCCACGCCCCCAATCAACGCTGCCTTGGTTAGCAACTCCCCCGCCCAAGAGTCGCCGACGGCTAGGTTGATAAGCACCATGACCATTCCGCCGATTGCGGTTTTCAAACCGCGAGCGGCCCACGCGTTAGCCTCCCCGATCTGTTTGGACCGCTGCGCCAACTCTGCCGCCCTCTGTCGCCACTCCTTCACATTGAAGAGGTAGCCGCACTCCGGGCAGCGCTCCAACACCGCGCCGGTCAAGTTGTAACCACACGCCACGCAAAACGGCGGGAACGGGACTGGCCGACCGCTTCCCGTTATCCGATCGAGTTCGTCGGTTTCAATGGGCATCGGTCTTGTCGCGCGTCCACTCCGTGGGACTCCACGGGTGGCATGGCCAAGGGCAGCGCCGCCATGCTCACGAAGGTTCCAGCATCCAGGCCGCGATGCTGAAATAGAGCGCCAGCGTGGCGATGTCCGCCGCCGCAAGGACCATCGGCCCGGACGCGATTCGCGGATCGCCGCGCATGGCCCGCACGCCCATCGGCAGCACGACCCCCAGTAAACACGCCGTCACCATCGCCAAGGCGATACTCGCCCCGATCGCCAGCGCCACCTTCGCCTCCGCCTTCCACGATCCCGCGATGAGCGCCACCAATCCCCCGCAACCCAAACCCAGTAGCCCGGCGATGAAGAACTCCCTCCGCAGCGCACGCACCAGCAGGGCCCAACTGGTCCGCCCGTGGTGCAGGCTTTGCAGCGTGATGGTGGTCGACTGGATGCTCACGCTCTCCGCCAGGGAAAGCACCACCGGGATGAATAATGCCAGTATGATGATACTATCGAGAAACGCCTCGTAATGCCCCATCAGGAATGCGCACAAAATCCCACCGACGACGTTGCACAGCAGCCACGGAGAGCGGTATCGAAACCCGATCCACGGCGAACGCTCGCGGGCGCTCTGGATTTTGATGCCGATAAGTTGAAAGGCGTCTCCGGCGGCGTGCCTCTCGGCCACGTCCGAAAGCTCCTCCGTGAACATCGTGATATTCACCACCCCCAGCATCTTCCCGTCCGCGTCCACGACGGGTAAGGCCAGAAGCCGGTGGCGGGCGAGCAGTTCGCAGGCGGCCAGCACCGTGGCCGACGCCGGCAGGGCCACTACGTGACCCACCATGATCGTCTCGATCCGCGCCCCCGGATCGCTCATCAACAACCGCCTCGTGGGCACCACCCCCACCAGCCGCCCATCCCCGTCGTTGACGTAGAAATAAACGATCTTCTCGCCGATCGCTTTGGAGCGCAGCGCGGATAGCGATTCACCGACCGTCTGATCCGCTGAAAGAGTGATGAAATCCCGCTGGATATGGTCCAGGATGGCATCGTCCAGGTTGTCCCGCCCCACCGCCCGGTTCATCGCCGCACAGCCTAATCCCGCCTGCAAGCCCAAGCGAGAGGACCACGGGAACCGAAACCCCGGCGCGTGGGAACAAGCATCAGGGCGCGAATGTCCCTGCGCGGCACAGCGCCTCACTCTCAAATCTGATATCTCAAATCCCCCGCCATACCCCGCTAGGCCTAGGCGCGCGAATCGGGTAGGATGTCAGCGTTCACGGCGTGGATCGTGTCAACGCTCGCGACGCCCGAAATGGGACGACAATGGAAGGACCAGGAACAAAAACCATGAACAAGCCAGGCGACTCTCGCGGAGAACGGTTTCACGATCGCGAGGAGCGCGAAAAGCAATACCGCAAGCAACTCCCCGGCCAAGACGACGAACCCTTGCCGCCCCCGGTCGAACCGATCCGCGCCGCCGAGAAGCCCAAGCGCAACGAACCCTGCACCTGCGGCAGCGGCAAGAAGTACAAGCACTGCTGCGGCAAAGACGCCAAATAATTCCGGATGGGTGTGCCACTGCTGTGTCAGCAGTGGCCAAGGCGCCCCATCCCTACGGCGCAAGGTTGGAGCATCAAAGGACAATCTGAGATCGAACACGCCCCATGCGCAAACCTGCGATTCTATTCGGCCTCCTCGCGCTCTTGATCGTCGCCTGGCTCTACTCCCGCCGCAGCGCCGTCGTGCCCTTTGTGGTGTCCGGTCTCATAGAGGCCGATAGCATCCGAGTCGGGTCGCGGGTCGGCGGGCGCGTCGCCGGCGTAACTGCCGTCGAAGGGCAGCACGTTCGCGTCGGCGATCCCCTATTCGACCTGGATCCATTCGACTGGCGGGAGCGACTCGCCGAGACCCAGGCGCAACTCGCCGCCTCTCAGGCTGAACATTCGCGGCGCAAGTCCGGCTATCGCCTCGAGGAAATCGCGCAAGCCCGAGCCAAACGAGATCGCGCCGCGGCCACTCTCGAAAAGCTCGTCGCCGGTCCGCGTCCCCGCGAGATCGAGATCGCCAAAGAACTTCTCAATATCGCCAAGGCCAACCTCGATCTCGCGGAGTCCGAATACGAACGGGTCAAGAATCTCCGCGAAGAAGCATCCGCGGCGAAGGTCGAGTACGACCAGGCCCTTCGGACCCTCAAACGCTCCCGCGCCGAAGTCGCCGCCGCCGAACAGGAACTCGCCCTGCTCGCGGAAGGCACGCGAAAAGAAGAGTTGGCCGAGGCCCGCGCCACCCTGGCGGACGCCCAGGCCGCGCTGAAACTGATGGAGCAGGGCTTCCGCGCCGAGGACATCGCCGAAGCCGCCGCACAAGTGGCCGCTGCCGAAGCCCGCGTCGCCGCGATTCAAACGCAGATGAAAGAGCTTACCGTCCTCTCTCCTTGTGACTGCGTCGTGGAGGCAATCAGCCTACGACCCGGCGACCTCGTCCCGGGCAACGCACCCGCCGTCGCCCTTCTGGACCTCGCCCGCCTGTGGGTCCGGACCTACGTCCCTGAATCGAAGTTGGGGCAGGTTCGCCTGGGCCAACGCGTCCCCGTTCGCGTGGACAGTTTTCCCGATCGCCGCTTCATGGGCCGCATCACCTTCCTCGCTTCCGAGGCCGAGTTCACGCCCCGAAACGTCCAAACCCCGGACGAACGCAGCAAACAAGTGTTCCGTGCGAAAATCACCCTGGAGGAAGGGATCGAAATGGTGCGCGTCGGAATGGGCGCGGACGTCCTATTCGACGAGGCCGCAAGCCCGTGACCGATAATCCCGTCATCCGAACCGTCCGACTGACCCGACGCTTCGGTCCCGTACTCGCCCTTCACGAAGTGTCGCTCGATGTCCCGCGGGCGACGATCTTCGGATTGCTCGGGCCCAACGGCGCAGGCAAATCAACCATGATTCGCATCCTCTGTGGCGTCCTCCGCCCCACGGAAGGCGGCGGCTCGGTTCTCGGTCTGGATATCCGCACCGACGCCGAGGCCATCAAACGCCGCATCGGCTACATGTCGCAACGATTTAGCTTGTACGCCGATCTCAGCGTGCGGGAAAACATCCGCTTCTACGCTCGAATCTATGGGCTCTCGCCCACGCGGCAGCTTGAGCGAGAGATCGCCGTCACGGAGTTGACCGGCATCGGCCCCTACATCGACCGGCTCGCCGGACACCTCTCCGGCGGCTGGAAACAGCGACTCGCCCTCGCCTGCTCGCTCATCCACCAACCGGAAGTCCTCTTTCTTGACGAACCCACCGCCGGCATCGACCCCGTCGCCCGCCGCGACCTGTGGGACTTGCTCTTCGCTCTGACCCACCAAGGCGTGACCATGTTCGTCACCACCCACTACATGGACGAAGCCGAACGTTGCACGAAGGTCGGCTACATCAACCAGGCGCGGCTCATCGTACTCGGCGCCCCCGACGTGCTCAAAGCTTCCCCGGAGGTGACGCCGCTTGGCACTCACCGCTACGAAATCACGTGTACCGATCCGCCCGCGGCGCTGGCCAAAGCCCGTAATGTTTCCGCCATTCGCGACGCAACCCTGTTCGGCAGCGCTCTGCACATCCTGGTCGATGCCCAGCTTTCGCCCGGCCGGCTCGTCGAGCTGATCGCGCCTGCCGACGCGGCGGCCTCCTGTCGCCCCATCGCCCCGACGCTGGAAGACGTGTTCGTCACCCTTAGTCGCGCCCAAAACGCGCCGGAGGCGGCGTGAATGGCTTCTGGGCCATCCTCTTCAAGGAATTCGCCCACATCCGCCGCGACCGCGCCACCGTCGTGTTCACCTTCATGGTGCCCGTACTGCAACTGATTATTTTCGGATACGCCATCGACGTAACCATCGACAACATCCCCTTGGCCGTCTTTGACCTCGACGGTCGCCAAGAAAGCCGCCGTTTCGTCGAAGCCCTGGTGGCCACACGGACTTTCCAGGTCGTGGACCGTCCGCTCGATGCGGATTCCTTCCGCCGCGCCCTCACCTCCGGCCGCGCCAAAGCCGGCATCCTTATCCCCGCCGACTACTCCGAACGACTCTTGCGCCGCCAAGACGCCCAATTGCAGGTGCTCATTGACGGCAGCGACTCCCAAGTCGCCACCACCGCGCTCAACACCGTGAATCTATTGACCGCCCAACTGGCCATCGGTCGGGCAAGACTGGTCGGCGAGTCCCTGCAAGTCGCCCCCGCGCGAAACAGGGAAGGAGAACCGACTCTGCCCGTCGAAGTCCGCCCCAGACTCCTCTACAATCCTGATCTCCAAAGCTCACACTTCTTCGTTCCCGGTCTGATCGCCATTATCTTGCAAGTCGTCCTGCTCTTCCTGACCAACCTTTCCATCGTCCGCGAACGCGAACTCGGCACACTCGAGCAACTGTTCGTGACGCCCGTGGGGCGCGCCGGTTTGCTGTTGGGGAAACTGATTCCCTATGCACTCATGGCCTTTGGCGAGATGCTCATTGTCCTTACCGCAATGACCGCAATCTTCGGCGTTCCCATTCACGGCAATCTGGGACTCCTCTTAGTGCTGAGCTGGCTATTCATTGTCACCACATTGGGTCTTGGCCTCTTCATTTCCACGCTCGCCCGGACCCAATTGGAGGCCATGCAGTTTGCTTTCTTGGTGATGATGCCCTCCGTGCTGCTTTCAGGATTCATGTTCCCGCGCTCGGAAATGCCCCTGCTCATTCACGCCATCACCTACCTGCTCCCCGTGACCTACTTTGTGGAAATCCTCCGCGGGGTGATTCTGCGCGGCGCGGACTTCATAGACCTCTGGCCCTACGTCGCCGGTCTGGGCGCCTGTGGCGCCGCGATCCTCACCTTGAGCATCACCCGCTTTCGCAAACAACTCGATTAGCAGTTCAGCGCAAAGTGATCTCTCATGCGGAAGCGGAACGGTGCACCATAAGTCCTGTCGGATCAAGAGGTTGGAGAGGGTGAAGGGACTCTCCAATGCACGCTCAGCATACCGGGCACTTCAGCCTGATCGCTCGTTGACCCGCCACTCACCGCGCGCCTGTGACGTTATATGGGTATGGAAGGCCCTCTCGCGCTCCCTCCCCGCGCCTTAATCCGAGCCGCGACAGGAATAGAGCGGATAAAGAGCCAAGTCGTGCGAAAACGTTTTAACCAACCAAAGTCAGTTGAATGCGATCCAGAGCCTTTTTTACTGGTGTCACCATGTGACACTCACCAAAAAACTGTACTTGCAAAACGAACCCATTTGTCAGCCGGAATTTACAAAATAACGCCTACGTGTTGTGTCCTCGTCGCTCTTGCGGAAGGCTCAATTCCCCGCCTGCTTCCGCATGGTCATGTCGAAGTCGCGGACCAGTCCTACGTACCAACGCCAGACGACGAAGGCATAGGAAGCGATGGCGATGAGGCAGCCGATCAACGAGGCCATACGCACCGCCGAGGCGCCCGCCGCGAACTCCTTTGGGCTGCCAAACAATTCGGCCGGGTTGATGAGGTAGTTGATCGAGGTATAGGGCGTGAAGGGGGCGAGGAAGGCCCCGAACTCGCCGCCCGAGGCCTCCACCATCGCCAGGCCGATGATGGAAGCGAGGCCGCCAAGGATGATGACCAATCCGACGCTGGACATCACCGCGGAGACGTTGGTCTTACTGGTCATGGAGAAACGAAGTCCGATGACGCATGCCAGGGCCGTGTAGACCACCAACAGAGCGCCCAACTCCAACGCCGTCTCGATCCAAACGACCGGCGGCGTTTCGTCGCGGAACAGCGCGATGGTCGCGAACAGCAGCAGCACGACGATGGGCCCGGCGAGCAGCGGCGCGGCGAAGCTGACCAGGCCGCGGAGTTTTCCCCACAGGATGTACTTGCTGGTCAAGGGCGTGGTGAGCAGCAGATCAATCGTCTTGGATTCCTTTTCCTTGGTCATGGAGGTGGCCGCGGTGTTGGTGGCGATCAGCCACGCCACGGCAACTTGAACGGCCGTTAATCCGGCCAACCACATCGCGACTTCGCCCGACGGCAACTCCCCGCGGAGGTAATAAATGAGCAAGACCAACGATCCGACGAGTCCACAGAGGATAATCGCCCAACGGACCAGCGCCGCAGAGGCCCGCGCTGTCGCCTCCCGCCAGGCAACGGGATTGGCCCACACGGTTCGCGGTTTGCGGGTGCGTTCGCCCGTCGCATGTCGCCGGAACCGATCCAGAAAATTGCTGATAAACGTAGTCTCGCCGTACTTGGCCCCGCGGCGGACGAAGAACATGCTCAGCACGATGAGCACCAGAGCCAGAGCGGTCGTCCACAATACGTACGCGGCCGATGGATTGGCCAGTGCATTGCGACTGATGGCGCCGTAGGCGGTCAAATGGCCGAGGGTCGGAGCATTGATGCGATTGAGCGCTACGTCCAGGGCGAGGAACGGATGAAGCGGCGTAAGCCAACTCATCTTCAGCCCGGCGATGTTCGCCGGGGCCGACTCGATCCAGGTTTTGTCCCACCGCCCCAGCAAATAAACGGCCAAAAGATACAACGCGATGAGCAGGTAGAAGGAGAAGATCGTCCGCCGCGTGCCGACGCCGATCATGGCTACAAAGATCGCCAATGCCCCGGTCAGGATCGCGGTTGAGCCACACAAGGCGAAGCTTTCCACGATCTGCCGCGTGGTCACACCGCCGTACACCATGGTCATGAGGAAAATCGGCAGCCCGGACAGCAGCAGCATGATGACAAAGTAGAGCCGGCTGCCCAGCGAACCGAGGACGATCTGAGGGCTGCTCAACGGGGTGGAGAGCAAGATGTTGAACGTCTGGGCGTCGCGTTCCTGGGTGATGGCCGAGGCGGTGAACACCGGGGCCAGAAAGCACATCAACAGGAGCTGCGCCGTCGATGCCCACTTAAACGTCTGCGAAGCGCCCTTGGCCAGCTCCGCCAGCGACCCGCTTTGCCACGTCATCACCAGCGAGCCAAGTACGACGCAAAGCAAGGCTCCCAGATACCCTACCCGCAGCCACAGATGTCGAGGCCGCCGCGACCCGCCATGCACCACGCGAACGAGAATCGGGTTGGCGGGCAATAAATGCCAAAACGAGAGCCATAACTTGCTGATCAGAACGTTCATCAAAGCAATTACAAGTTACGAGTTACCAGTGACCAGTTACGAGTTACGGGCGAAGGGTTCATTGGCTTGCAACTGGTCTTTGAAAAACGCCGCGAGACTGCTCCTGCTTCTTGTTGTTCTGCGCAACGGCAACATCACGCTCAGTCGCGCGCAGGATGATCGTTGTCAAAATGAGGAGGATCTGTTCGACTTCGCCGAGCAGTAACACCAATCGCCGCTGCGGAATGAGTCTTGCGTTTGCAATTCGACGCAGAAAGAAGCGAGTTTCGCGACACTCTTTGCGAGCGATTCGCATCTTGTGGATGAAGTCTGCCTTACTCTCACCGGCTTGCGCCTCCTCCACGTTGGCGCCCACACTGGTTCCCGCCCGGATAAGTTGGCGTCCAATCTCCCAGCCTACGGAGTTGCTTGGCAGCGCGAGGCATAATTGAATAATGCGATCCGCAAACTCCGCGGTCCGCTCGACAATCCCTAATTGGCCGCCCACAAGTCGGTATTTCCGGAGGTTCGGTCGCACTTCAGCGCATTGCTCCGGCTGCAGACCGACCTTTGGTAACGCGCGCCTTGTTTCCCGCCCCACGTCAGGCCTTTCTCCGTTTGTAATTGGTAACTGGTAATTGGTAACTCGTCACTGGACGATCCCCTTCGTCAATCGCATAAACGCCGTCTCGAGGTTTACTTCCTCCTCTTTGATTTCTTGGATTTTGAAGTTGTTTTCCAGGAGGATTCGGGCGATGCCGCTGAAGTCGTGGGTTTGTTTCTCCAGTTCGACGACGAGGTACCCGTCGAGCAGATCGACGCTCTTGATTCCCGGCTTGCGTTCCAGGAGCAGGGCCGCGAGGTCTTGCTGTTCCGCGACGCGAACGTGCAGCTTGGTTCCCGTCTTCACTCGGCGGACAATCTCCTCGATGGAGCCGTGGTAGAGAAGTTCGCCGCGTTCGATGATGCCCACCGTCGTACACAGTTCCGCAAGTTCATGTAGGATGTGCGAGCTGATGATGATCGTTTTGCCCATCCGCCGTAGTTCTTTGAGCAATTCGCGTATTTCGATCCGCGCCCGCGGGTCAAGCCCGCTGGCCGGCTCGTCGAGCAAGAGCACCTTGGGGTCGTGCAAGAGCACGCGGGCGACGCTAAGCCGCTGCTGCATGCCGCGGGAAAGGGAATCGACCTGCGCGTCGCGCTTGAATACCAAGTCGGTAAGTTCGAGTACGTCGTTGACCACACGGGTGCGCTGCTTGCCGGTGATGCCGTAGGCGCTGGCGAAGAACTCCAGATACTCCTGGACCACCACTTCTTCGTAGGCCCCGAAAAAGTCGGGCACGTATCCGATCAGCGGCCGGATCTTCCGCGACTCATACCCCACCACGTGCCCGCAAATCCGTGCTTCGCCCCACGTCGGTTGAAGGAGCGTCGCCAGAACCTTGATCGTCGTGGTCTTCCCGGCCCCGTTGGGTCCGATGTAGCCGAAGCATTCCCCCTCCTCGATATTGAGGTGCAGGTTGTTGAGGGCCACCAGCTTGCCGTACCGTTTGGTCAGATTGATCGTTTGGACGATCACACTCACGTTTCACGTCTCCAGCCATCAGCTCCAACGCCCTTGAGCGTTGGAGCGACGCTTCGATCTAGCCTAAGGGCGTCCGCCCCTCGGCAACTTCTCGTCCCAAAGAGGTTCGACGGGCTTGGGCGGCTGAGGCGCCCCTTCCAACTTGGTGAAGGGGATGCGGATACGATACATCGTCCATGACGCCGATGCCTCCGGCGGGACGGGCCTGTATGCCCGATCGCCGACACGGGCGAACAGCCGGACCGGGCCGGGGTCCGCGGCAAAGCCGATCAACACCAAGCTGCCTGCCTCGGGCGGTCGCTCTTTCTCACCAGGCGCCACCCCGGCCTGCAAGTGCTCGCGGAGATCGAGTTGACGCAGCCGGTCCCGCGACCAGGTTATGACCCCGCCAAGAAGGTCCCGCATGCGACCGGAGATCGTTGCCGGGTCGAACTCGCCGATCGTGGATAGCAGCAGCAGGGCGTACTTCTCTTGGTCCATAATGAAGCTGTCCTCGCTGGCGGAACGATAGCCCATGCCCCCAAGCAGCCCCTGGAAGGGCGCGCTCCATTCTCCCTGCCGTTTAGCCAACTTGGACGCAAGCATCAAATTCGTCAGGTCCTCGCCCGTCGCCGATCGGTAACATCGCTCAGCCAAACGAATCTTCGACCCGTCCGATGGCACGTCTCCTATGGCGTACGCATAGATCCCTTGGTCGCGGACCCCGGCGATGCCCTCGATGTTCAGGTGCGCGTGCAGCAGATAACAATTTCGTAGATCGACCCCCAGTTCGTTGAACACGAAGCTGTCGTCGGTAATCGTATTTCCGCGGGCCTGCACCTGCCCGGTGAACTTGCCCCCCAACGGGCCGTCCCAGCGGCCTTCGAATCGTTTCAGCGTGGCCCGGATGCGAACGTCATCCACCACGGCGCTGCCGGGGACCACGCGGTATTCCTCGGGGTCAGCGAAGCTGCTCCTTCCTTCCGTAGGGTCATTCCCCTCCGGAATGGCCCGTAGAAAACACGATGTGGCCGCCGGCTCCTCCGCACCCACCCAGTCGGAGGCCAGCCACAGATCAAGTTCTTTGTCAGTGCTCGTCTTGAGGCCGAAGAACGCGGTTGCGTTCCCGAAGGTCTGCCCCGCTTCGGCGTCAACGACTGAGATCTGATGGAGCCGATCCCCGAAGCCGTGCATGCTGCCCACGACAATAATACTCAGTACGCTGGCGACAAGCCCCACCATGGCGAAGGCCGTCCAACTGTGATGAACCAATCCTTTGGCGCGCAGGAATCGCCAGGTTCCGAACGTGGCCGCCAAGACGTAGAGGACCGAGAACACCCCCGCGGTGAGCAGGTACAGACTTCCCGACGTGGAAAACGCGATGGCGCTCACCACGCGCCCAAACAAAGAAACCGGCGTCGCCACGGCTTCCGAGGTTTTACTCATCGGCGTGAGGTGGAACGCCGTGGCAAAGAACTTTGTCACCCCGCACGGTGTACTGAACAAGTCCCGCAGGGTGATGCCGGAAAAAACGACGTGCCCTCGGCCCGCGCACCGCCGCGCCACGAGATCGGACTGGACGGCGTTTTCCCGCGCCACGACGATCGAATCACCACGGCGGGTGCAGCGGACCACGGGGACGGGCGCGGAGAATGGGACGCTCTCCCATCCGGATACAGCGTGGCGGACTTCTTCTTCCCCGCTGGGTGGATCGAGAAGCGTTTGGCGCACTTCTGGAAGACTTTCGACGGCCGCGACCTCGCCGAGGTCAACGGGGAGCAGAGGTTCGATCAACTTGGTGAGTTTCAGGGCCCCGGCCGTGCGGGAGGCCGCAATCAGTAGTGTTCCTCCCTGGCGCACCCATTCAAGTAAGGCCGCGAGCTGGCGCTGGGTCAGCTCCTCCGGTCGGGCGTCGTCCCATACGATGTAGTCCACACTTTCCAATCCGATCCATAACTCCGGCAAGTCCGAGGGGCTCATGTGGGCGACCTCGATACTGCGGGTGAACTTGTCCTGCTTCTCGGTGCGGATCAATTCCGCGACCCGCCCTACCGCGCTCGAGGAGACGGAGAGCACCAGGAGGTCGTCCGGGGCGATCACCGTGGGCGTCTCTGCGGGTTTTGCGCGATAGGTTATTTCACCTTGGTTGACGACCTTAACGGCCTCGCCCTCGGCGGTTCGTAACTCGACAAAGAACCGTTCCTGGCTGCGCAGGGGGTTGGCCGGCACGTAGAGATAGACTCGTTGCGACCCGCCGGTCTCCGTGCGGAGGTGTACGTCCACGGCGTCGAAACATTCGTCGCCGTCGTTGTCCACCTGAGCGGCGCGGACGCTGCCGTCGAAGCTCGTCTGTTGGGCAAGGGTGAGGTCCACGATGATCGGAATCCACGCCCCGCTGCGGATCACATCCCCGCCCTGCACCCTGGGAAAGCCGACGTGCGAGACGTTCACTTCAACCCGCGCCTGGGCGGAAGCCGCCATCGCTAAAGCAATCAGCGTGGGAATCGACCACCCCCATCGTTGGTTGCGTATCCTGTTAGTGGGTCTCAAATGGTTCATGGATTCAACCGCTAGGAATGCCTAAACGAACTAATGGCCTCTCCCAGCGCGCCGGGATGGACCGCGCCCCCGTTCGCGGCGCCGCCGCTTTCGTTGGGGTGCGTAGCTATTCTATTCCGCGCCCCGGTCGGCGACAACCGCCGCGTCTCGCCACACTGTCCGGCCGACCTGGGATTCACTAACGTAGCTGCCGATGTGGAAGATCTATGCACTGCTCGCGGCCACGACGTTAATCGCGGGGTTGACCCCGATCGCCGCCCGCATGGCGACGGCCGAATTTCCTCCGTTGACGTTGGCGTTCTTTCGCTTCGGGGTGGCGAGCGTTTTGTTGGTTTTGACGGGCAAAGCGCTGGGCTTGCGTTGGTCGATTACCCCTGCCAACCGCCGATTGCTCATGGGCCTGGGCGTGCTTTGCGTTCCCGTCAACCAGTTCGGCTTTCTCGTGGGGATCAAGCTGGCCAACGCCTCCCACGCCGGGATTGCCTATGCGCTGGTGCCGCTACTGGTGTATTGGATTTCTCTGCTCCTGGGCCGAACCACATTGACCCTGCGGATGGGATTGGCCTCGGCCGTTGCCTTTGCCGGAGCGCTCGTGATCGACTTGTCCACCGGACAGGTCGCCGCTCATCCCGCGCAGTTCGGGCTGGGCGTGTTCGTTGGGGATATGTTGCTGCTTTTGGCGGCCTTGAGTTGGTCGCTGTTCGTCGTACTGAGTCAACCGCTGGTCAAGGAACTTGGGGCCGTGCAGACCCTCACCGCCGTCTTCCTCATCGGTACGCTATGGCAGATTCCCTTGGTGGCCGCCGACGCCCTTTGGTTTGATTTGTCGGCATTGCAGTTCTCGAGCATCACCTGGCGAGGATGGGCCGGGTTCGCCTTCATCACCCTCATCACTGCATATCTCAACTATCTTCTGTGGTATCTCGTCACCGCGCGGTACGACGTTACGCGATCGTCGGTGGTGACCAACGCGCACTTCCTCATCACCGTCATCATCGAGGCATCGTGGTTCCAGCAACGGCTCAGCGGATGGGTGGCCGTCGGGTCTTCGCTGCTCTTACTGGGGATCGTCCTCGCAACTTCCAAGGGGGATAGGGGAACGGTTGCGGGACGAGAGCACTAGGCGGTGAGCCAGGCAATGATGACCAAGGAGACGTTGTAGGCGGCGTGGCAACCGGCGGCGGGGCCGTATCCTCGGAACCAGAAGATGGCGGCCAGGTACGCTCCCGCCATAGTACGAAAGACGAATCGGACTGCTTCAAACGGTTCCACTCCCATGGGTCGATGGTGATGTGCGGCGAAGGCGAGCGACGAGAGAATAACGGCCGTGACCGCGACCGGGGTGCGGTGCAGGCGCAGCAAATCCACGCCGATCATGACCATCACGGAGATGAGAATGAGTCGGAAGACCAATTCCTCGTAGACTCCGGCGCCGATGCTCAAGGCCATGCGATCCAAAGGCGGAGGCAATCCGCCGCTTGACGCCGTTAGCGGAACGGCCCAGTTCAACAACAACAGTGGTATCGACAGGGCGACGGATTCGACGTAAAGCCACCCCACCCGCCGCCATTGGATGGACCATTTGTCTCCGGCGGCGACGTGGGTGGCGAGAAGGATGATGACCACGGCCATCCCCGGGGCCCACATGCCGACCTGTCCGAAGAGCTGGAAAAAGCGTCGCAAGAAGTCGAAGGCGATCACGCGGTCCTGTCGGGCGAAGGACGCAACCTCGTAAAAGATGATCAGCGGCAAGAGAAAGACAAGGGCGTCGAGCGGGCGTGCGAGGGTTCCTCGAGGAGGGCCGGCGGCGAGTGGTTGTTTAGGGGCCATGGACTGCGTATGGTGCCGATAAATCAAACTGTTGCAAGAGTAGGCATACGTTGGAGCCGGATGGGACTCGTCCCATCACGGTTCGGTGTCAGGGCGATGCGCGTTTCGATCAAAAAGGGTCTCCGCGAGATTCATGAACGCCTTTGGCAAGCCTACGGGCCTCAGCATTGGTGGCCGGCAAGGACGCAGGTTGAGATCGTCGTCGGGGCGATCCTGACCCAGAACACGGCCTGGAGCAACGTCGAGCGGGCGATCAAAAACCTGCGGCGGGCGAAGGTGCTGACATGGAGCGGGCTGCGCGACCTTCCGGCGAGCGAACTTGTGAAACTCATCCGTCCATCGGGCACCTACGAAGTGAAGGCCAAACGGCTGGGATCGTTTGTCCGGTATTTGTGGGAGAATCACAATGGATCGCTGCGTTCTTTGTTAAGCGGGGAATTGGAGAAAGCGCGAGAACGCCTGCTTTCCATCCACGGCATCGGACCTGAGACTGCGGATGCGATCCTACTCTACGCCGGCAATCGGGCGAGTTTTGTCGTTGATGCGTATACGCGGCGGATTCTCCGTCGCCACTACCTTTGCAAAGATCGGGTCACCCATGAAGCGGTCCGCAAGTTGTTCCACGCCAGTCTCCCGGCCGATTCGAGGCTTTTTAACGAATACCACGCCCTCTTTGTGTCGCTGGGGAAGAAGCACTGCCGAAGCCGCGCCCGGTGCTTGGGATGCCCGCTCGAAGGGATGCCACATGATCCAGCGTTGTAGAGCGGGTCCCAGTGGATGACCCCCGCGTTTGCTATGGATCGGCGGGCATAGTATTGTGATTCCCGGTAAACGACCGGCTCCAAAGGAGGGGTCGGCAGACCCGTTTTTTTCCAAGGAGAGACTTTATGAATCGGAGTTGGATCCGCAGACTGGCTACGTTGTCCGTTGGACTGGTTTGCGCCCTGGCGTTTAGTACGATGAACTTGGGCTGCGCCTGCAAGAACGGGCCGTGCGGGCAGGGCTGCTCCAAACCTTGTTGCAAGAAGTGTCCGGCCGGTTGTACGAAGCCGTGCTGCAAGAAGGAAGGCGTGGCCAAGAAGGAAGAACCGAAAAAAGAAGAGGCAAAGAAGCCCTAGTTTCAGTCGACACGCACTTGGGAGTATCGCGGTGGCGCGGTCAAGCCTGGCGGGTTGGTCCTTCGGGGCCGCTCCATGCCGACTTGATCCCGCCACCACTTTTTGAGTTCGATTGTATATCCATGAGAGACGACGAGCGTTTCGGGGTAGCGATCCGACGCATGGACGAGGCCAACGGCGAGGATCCACGCAGGGAACTGGTCGATGGCGCACCGCAGGCGCGGGAACTACTCTTTGCGCGGCGGGTGTACGAGTGGGTGTGGAAGCTCGTCGACAAACCATCTGAGGAACTGCTCCTTGCCGCCCGCGGGCATACGCTGCGGCGATGGATGATCCCCCGCGACCGTTATCCAAGAACGACCCCAGGTTACCGCCAATGGCGTGAGACCCTGGCGGTCTTCCACGCCGAGCAATCCGGCGGAATTCTCCATGAGGTCGGTTACCCGGAGGCGACAATCGCTCGCGTTCGAGCGCTCATCCTCCGAAACAACTGGCGGGACGGTCCGGAGGGACGGGCGTTGGAGGATGCCGACTGTCTGGTTTTCTTGGAGACCAAGCTGGAGGGGTGCCTCGATCAGTGGGAAGAGAACAAGGCGGTGAACATTCTAAAGAAAACCCTCCGAAAAATGACGCCCGCCGGCAAGATGCACGCCGGCTCGTTGCGGTTGAGCGATCGCTGTGCGGAGCTGCTGCGTCGGGCGCAATCGTGAAGGTTCCCACTCTCTTCAAGGGGTGGGGCGGGGTCGCGGTTTGTACCGCTCATCCGACCTCCCCCCTGATGGGGAAATGGGCTCTTTTGGACAGGGGCTACTTTCCCGTCGGCAGGAAGGGGTGTTCGATGGACAAATAGAAGAAGACCCCGTAGTCGATGGCATCGTCAGAGAGGCCGATGGGGAAGGCCAATCCGGGGACAATTTGCAGGTCGCCGGGTAAGTTGATCGCCCAGCGCATACCGGGCGAAATGACCACATCCTCCGAGCGGTCGCGGTCGGCATAGAAGTGATTTTCTCCGCGGCGGGTTTTCTCCTTCTCTTGCAGTCCCTGGTCGGAGTTCCAGACAACTTCCAACAGCAGATTGAACTCATCGGTCAGCGCGTAGATGACGCTGCCTCCCAGGTTGAACCCGAGTAAATCCAGCCCGGAGGACCGGTCTCCGTCCGACAACTTGATGTTCGCATTGGGAACGTAGGTAAGACCCGCATTGAAGTTCACGTACATGCGATCGGAAACCGTCTTGCTGACGGGCAGGTTCAACTGATAGCCGACCGTGCCGGTCCCGAATCCTCGGTCGTCGTCGCCGCTGGGAAAGATGACGCTGAATCTCGGCGAAAAGGCGGGGTTAGCCCCCTCGTCCATAAGGAGCTGATAGCGGTAATTGAGCAGCACGTCGCCGATGCCGCTTTCATGCTCGCCGCCGGGATCGACAAAGGAGTAGGGGATCGTGTACGAGAGCTGGTGAGTCTGAGAAAACACGGGCCACTCTTGGGTGAAGGACAAGTCCCATGCGCGGGCGCTTTCGCCGTGTTCATCGTCGTAGCCGAAGCGACCGGTAAAGATGTGCTGCACCACGCCCACTTCCTGATTGTACGCTTCTTCAATCAAGAAAGAGTTATCGCGGATGCCGTCGACGGGTCGGATGGGCGACTCGCCCACCGGCGGTTGGGGCGTTTGAGCGATTGCAGGGTCCATGCCGCGGGATACGAGCACCCCGGCGAACATCCATGCGCAGGCCGCGTGGCGGATCATGGTGGGCAGGATAGCCAGGAGTTTGAGCGTGTCAACATAAAAATATGGCAGCCCTAATTTTGAGCGGTGACCTTGGTCAGGAGGTGAACCGGCGTACTCTTTCGTCGGTCACGAGCATATCCACGTTGCGATCGAGGGGGCCCACCGGCACGGCCGGGGTCATTTGGATCTCGAAGGCAAGAGCGCAGGCGACACCGCGAAATTCGGGGTGGGCGAGAAATCGATCATAAAAGCCCCGCCCGCGGCCAAGACGGTTGCCGAACTCGTCGAAACCCAGTCCCGGCACGATCACCAAATCGATCAGCGAAATAGGAAAGGGGACTCCCGAGACCGGCTCACGGATGCCTAACTCGGTGGCCACCAAGTCGTCGGTGAGCGATCGAATCTCTACGGGCAGCATTCGCCGTTGGCTCCAACTGACCTTCGGGGCGAGCACGCGTTTGCGGTCCTGCCAAGCACGTAGAACGACGGGGGCGGTTTCGACCTCCGTAGGCAGGGAGAGGAAGATCATGGCGACCTCGGCCTTAAGATATTCTTGTTGTTCAAAGAGCCGATGGCACGCGCGAAGCGACCGCGTGTGAAGTTCCTCGGGCGGGATACCGGCCAGAACCCTCCGCAGTCGTTGGCGTAATTCCGTTTTCACGTCGTGTGGGTTGCCCCAAGCGCAGCCGACAAGCCTTCGCGGATCGCCGGCGTCGAACGACCCGCCGCCAGCGCCGACGTCCTGTCCCGCATTGTACCCGGCAGGGCGACGCGAGGCGACCGTCGCTATTTGAGCGATCGGCGGCGTTGCTTTACCTGGGCCCGAAGGGTGGCGCGTTGTCGCTCGGCCCCGGCCAATCGGGCGTCCCGGCGGGCGGGGTCGGGGCGGAAAGGCTCACCGGGCGTGTACTCCATTCGGCACTGCCGGCACCTCCGCGGTACAACGCGCTCAATTCCATTGACCACGACCGGGAACCCGCAGTACGGGCAATGGGCATACAACGGCGCCATGTTCCGTCCCCCCAGGCCGGTGAACCGACCGGCCGACGGCTCCGCGATGCCTCGATTGGTTCTGCGGAAAGCGAAAAACGAGTGACAAGTTACAAGTTACGAGTTACCAAAGCAGTTTGTCAATTCCACGACCGATGTTCGTAACTGGTAACTGGTAACTCGTAACTTTCTTTAGCTTGCTTCGCGTTCTCCGACGGTTTCGTTGAGCAGGAGAACCCCGTCTTGCGTGCCGATGGGCAAGATGTCGTCGGACAACGGCGCCTCCATGAACTCCTGATCCAGGAGGAAGGCGTCGGCGGGCGACTGATCGTCCATCAGATCAAGATCGTCGTCCGTATGGTTCAACCCCAATACGTGGCCGGCTTCGTGCGAGCCGACGTTGCCGATGGCAATGCCCAATCCCTCCGCGCTCGGCACGTCGTTGAATACCGAGGGCGTAAACGACTCGGTAAAAATGACGGCGTCGTCGCAGCGGTCCACGTTGTAAAGGTCCACGCCCTCCGCAACGCCGAACGCGCCGCGGTCGAAACCACCGAAGATAATCGTCGAGTACGGTTGGCCGGGCGCCGGCGGCGGACCGTCGGTGGTAAGGATGGTGACGTTAAAAGGAGCGTAGTTTTCCTCGAAGACAACGCGGATTTGGTTTTTGATCGTTTCCGTATCGCCGTCGTAAAGCGGCGAGACATCCCCCGCGTCGAACGGCGCCAGAGTCATCATGCCCAGCGGCGGAAAGTTCACCACCCCGCCGTCGAAGTCGAGCAAAAGCGTCTGGGCGACGGGTTGCGGCACGTCGAAGCCCGACCCTACGACGATATCCACGCGGTAGCTCCCGATGAATTGCCGGCTGCCGGCGAATGGCGAGTGGGACACGACCAGGTAGTAGGGAAACCCCGCATGGCGGACGATGAAGTCGACGAAGGCATCGAATGAGCCGCTGCCATCCTCGCGGTCGTCGTTGTTCACCACCAAGCGTCCCTCGGCGTCGAAAAGGGCGATGGTCACGTCGAGCGCCGAGTTCGGCGTGTAGGCGTCCACGATCATCCGATCCCCCGGCGAAAGAGCGCCAAGCAGGAACACGTCCAGATCACCGAAATCCTCGACCGTCCCCTGCAACCGGGCGACGCCGTCGCCGTCAAAGACGGCGACGACCGGTTCGGAGAATTGACCGTTGGGCTCGCCCGATGTTTTGCCGATGGGGCTGGTAACGGCTGGATCCCGATTGCCGTCAACGACTTCGCCGCCGGAATCCGGCGGCAAGACGGTCCCAGGGCAACCGGCGATTCCAATCAGCGTCAGCAAGCCGCAAAGTCCGACGCCGCCCTGCGCCGCGAGAAACTCCCGCAACCGACCCTGACTTCGTACGTCCTTCATCAATCGACTCCCTGATCCTTGGATCGAGACACCTGCCATCTCCTATCGCCCGTCGGATGGTAGGAGTCGATAACGAAGAGGTCCAACCGTACAGCGCCTAGTGCCTGCCCAGGCCGCAACTGCTGAACAAACAACCGGTCCTCGCCGGAGACGGCAACGCTGCGCCCCTTAACTTCAGCCTCGACCGATCGCGCGCCGCGCCTTTTTGACGGGCAATCTCCTCATCGCCCCCCACGGCGTCGAGCAGCGACTGCACCGAGTTTTGAGATCCCAACGGAAAGACGGCGCTGTAAATCGGCGATTGAGCGAACTCCTGGTCGAGCATCAGTTCGCTCAGGCTCGCGGTCACGTCCATCAGATCGTCTGGGTTGTTGGTGTGGATGAGACCAAGCAGGTGGCCGATCTCGTGGCTGGCGACGTTGGCGACGGCCTGGGCCATTTCGGAGACCGATGGATCCAGCGGCATGAAAGCGGAGAAGGTATCGGTAAAGACGATGGCCTCCTGGCCGCTGGTGGCGTTGTATTCGTCGACTCCCTCGGCCACACCCAACAAGGCCTCATCGAAGGTGCCGAAGTGGATGCGGCTCATCTCCGAATCGTACTCCGCGCCTTCGCTGGTGGAGAGGATGGTCACGTTGTAGGCCGCGAAGTCTTCGCGCACGCGGGCGACGATTCGGGCGACCATTGCGTCGGTCTCGCCGACATAGGCGGAGGATATTTCGGCGGCGTCGAAAGTTGGAACATCAATCGCCGAGCGGCTTCCGATGCTTACGTTCGTCTTTCGGTCGAAGTCCAGAAGGATCACGTCCTCCCTCGGGCCCGGAATCGGCGTGGGAAATTCGTCCAGCGCGGTGAGGATGTAATCTCCCGCTGAGTCATACCCCGGCGTAGAGGAGATGGCGAGGAAGCACGACCGCGACGGCCGTCGAATGATGACGTCGATGAAAGGACCGTAGCGACCGAGGTAGACGTTGCGGTGGTCATTGACCAGTAGGGCCGCTCCCGCGTCGTCGAACAGGGCCAAAGCTCCGTCGAGCGCGTCGTCGGCGGTCAGGTCAACGAGGATGTGATCGCCCGGCCCGACCGGACCGAGATCATAGACGTCGATATCGCCGCCGTCGCTAATGCGGCCGCGTATCGCCAGCGGCTCGTCAGAGACCCAGACCGATTCGGCAAGCTCCAATAAACCGTTGGCGTTGTTCTCAAAGTAGGTTTCAACGGCGGCGAGATTGGTCGCGGAGAGCGTCGGGGACGGAACGGACTCGTCACCCGGCGGAGAGCCGAGGTAGTACCCACCGCACCCAGCGGGGATGAAGGCGAGAAACCCGCCGGTGAGGCACAAGGCCCCACCGTAGGTCGGTTTTCGGACGCGCACAGCTTCTTACCCCTTCAGACTTTGGTCCGGCTTTCCCATCAATGCTACTTAATGATGGCGACCGTTTAGGGCTGGTCTGACCGCGGGACACCTATTTTGTTCCGCGCCGACACCGCGTCTGCTGCGGCCTCGACGGCGGCGGTCCCCCGCGACCCACTGTGCTTCGTTCCCCTCCGACAGGACTGTACGATACGACCGCGACCACGAACGGCCGTGACGGGTCGAACAGCGGAGGGAGGCTTTCCTCACGACCTTTTTCGGACGGGCAGGGACTATCCGGCGCCGGCGCCTCGACGCTCAACGAAGCGAGAGTTATGATCCATCTTCGAACGCGGCGCGAACCGGGAGCGACACCGACCGGTTATCACCCTGGCACGTGCGTTTGAGGCTCGGATTCGTCGTGTTGGGGCGTTGCGCAAACATTAGGCTAGTTGCGATAGGCGATCGGTTATGAGCATCTTGGTCAATCGCCAGACGACGGTGATTTGTCAGGGCATTACCGGCAAGGCCGGGGCGTTTCACACGGCGGGATGCCTTGAATACGGCACGAAAATGGTCGGGGGCGTCTCGCCGGGAAAAGGCGGGACGAAGTCGGAGCACGGATTGCCGGTGTTCGAGACGTGTCACGACGCGGTGGCCGCTACGGGCGCGGACGTGTCCATGATCTTCGTTCCCGCGGCCTTCGCGGCCGACGCGGCGATGGAGGCGGCTGACGCCGGCTGCTCACTGGTGGTGTTGATTACCGAAGGGATTCCAACCCTCGACATGATCCGGGTCAGGCAGTTCCTCGCCGAGAAGGGCACCTTGTTGGTCGGACCGAATTGTCCCGGGATCATTACGCCCGGAGGGTGCAAAATCGGGATCATGCCCGGCTACATTCACAAACCCAGTGACGGGAAGTCCAAAAACGTGGGCATCATTTCCCGCAGCGGCACGTTGACTTATGAGGCCGTCTGGCAGTGCACGACGCGAGGGCTGGCACAATCCACTTGCGTGGGTATCGGCGGCGATCCGGTGAAGGGCTTGAACTTCGTCGAGCTGTTGGAGATGTTCGAGAAAGACCCCCAGACCGACGCCGTCGTGATGATCGGCGAGATCGGCGGCGCCGACGAGGAGGAGGCGGCCAAGTACATCCTGCACAACGTGACCAAGCCCGTCGTGGCTTTCATCGCCGGTCAAACGGCCCCGCCCGGCAAACGCATGGGTCACGCCGGGGCCATCATCAGCGGCGGCGAGGGTACCGCGAAATCCAAAATCGCCGCGTTGAGAGAGTCCGGCGTCACCGTCGCCGACTCCCCCGCCAAGATCGGCGAAACCGTCGCGGCGATGCTGTAGGAATTGGTCGATTGGGTGGCATGGCCAAGCGCAGCGCCGCCATGCGGTATGAGTCGCATAAGAACTACGGATATCCTGCCATGCTTGTAGGCCCATCGCATCAGATCCGTGATTTGTGCAAGCGCAAGACCTGCCATCGAGAAAACACTCCCGGTGACGCACATGCGCTGACGTTCAGTTGCTTCAAGAATCGCCCTTTCTTGAATCGAGACCGGTCGCGGCAATGGCTTCTCGATACACTTGCCAAGGCCCGCGACAAACATAGCTTCGAACTATGGGCGTATGTGCTCATGCCCGAGCATGTGCATCTCCTGATCTATCCGCTCCGCGAAGATAACTCGATTAGCGGAATCCTTCTGGATGTGAAGCGACCCGTCGCCCGCCAAGCCGTGCGATTCGTTCGAACACAGGCCCCTGGCTTCTTAAAAATGATGCGAGACCAACAACCGAATGGCGAAGTCGCGTACCGCTTCTGGCAACGTGGCGGCGGGTATGACAGGAACTTGGTAAGCACGAAAACGGTTCACGCCACAATCGACTACATCCATGCGAACCCCGTCCGACGCGGCTTGGCGGATATCCCCGAGGATTGGCCTTGGTCAAGCGCTCGGTTCTTTGCGGGTCGGGCCGATTATGTCCTCGCGGCTGACATCGATTCGATCCCACCGCGCGATCAGTGGGAACGTTAGGGCATGGCGGCGCTTCGCTTGGCCATGCCACCCGACTTGGGAAATCTTTTGTGAACTATTGGCTCCTCAAATCCGACCCGGAGACCTACAACTTCGACGACCTTGAGCGCGACGGGACCACGACTTGGGACGGCGTCCGCAACAACCAAGCGTTGATTTATCTTCGACAGAGGAAAAAGGGGGACATCGCACTCAGCTACCACAGCGGCGGCGACAAACACGTCGTCGGCCTCGCCGAGATCATCCGCGGTCCTTACCCGGACCCGAAGCTGGAAGATCCGAAACTGGTTGTCGCGGACCTGAAGTTCAAGCAGCGTTTTCCGCGTCCGCTGACGCTGGCGCAGATCAAGGCCGACCCCGACTTTCTGGAGTTCGCATTGGTGCGGATATCGCGCCTTTCCGTCATGCCTGTCCCAGTCCCAATGTAGAATAAACCGCGTACAATGGGCGGACTGTGACCGCCGAATTCTCCGAACTGCCCGCCGCACCGGACAACCTCCCGGGGGTTCCTTTGGCCCGACCGATCGCCCTCGAGTTCATCGCGCCGCCTCCGCCGCGGGCGGCGGAGTTTTTTCTTTTGGGTCAGACGCCTCGGTCCGCCTGGGCGGACGTCGGATGGTTGGCGCTCTTCATGCTTTCATTCGAGTTTTTCGCCTCCTGGTTGCTATATTTCGCTGCGGAATTCGTTCTCGGGGCGCCGTTATCGCCGGCCGAATCGGAGTTCAACCACCTCCCGAAGGTGATGCTCCTGCCTGCGCTCTCGTTGCGAGCGTTCGGAGCGTTGTTGTTCATCAGCATTCTGGCGCGGCGCCGGGGTTTGAAGGCGCGTTCCGTGGGCCTCGCCTGGTCGGGTACGCCGCTCAACATCGTCATCGGCCTCGCGGCGCTGGTGGTCGTGTACGCCTTGATCGTCGTGACCATGGCCTTCCTTTGGCTGTTTTGGCCGGCGCTGGTCGGGGAGATGGAAGAAAACGCCCAACGCATCATGGAAATGGTCCCCAATCTCCGCCCGGCGGAATACGTTCCGCTGACGGCCATGATCGGCGTCTACGAAGAACTTGTGTTCCGAGGGTTTTTGATGACTCGATTGCGCCGTGCGACGGGCGGTTGGACGATCGCCGTGGTCCTGAGCACCGCTGTCTTCACCGCCCTGCACGCCTTCGAGCAGACGCCTCTCGCGTTGGTCGTCGTCGCGATTCTCTCCCTGGTGTTCAGTCTGGTGACGATCTGGCGGCGGTCCATCGTCCCGGCCATCATCGCCCATGCGCTTTTCGACTTGTCACAACTTCTATTGCTGCACCTGCAAGCGGGAGACTCCTGGACGTGACGGCGCGGCAGCAACCAGATTTGTTCAGCATTCGGTCGGCGACCGCGGACGACTACGAGCGGCTCATTTCGCTGTGGACCCTTTGCGGCATGGACCCTGAGATCCAAGGCCGAGAGAGCAAGGGCGCGTTTCTCCAACAGCTCCAACATTTCCGCGACCTCTACTTGGTCGCAACGGTCGGAGAACAGATCGTGGGAGTGGTGTTGGGCACCCATGACGGGCGCAAGGGTTGGATCAACCGTTTGGCCGTCCACCCGGACCAGCAACGTCACGGCATTGCCTCCGCCTTGGTGACCGCCTGCGACAAGGTCATCCGCGCCCAGGGCATCGGCATCGTGACCGCACTCGTCGAGCCGGAGAACACAGCCTCGGCCGCGTTATTCGAGGCCCTTGGATATCGTGAGGACGCGCCGGTACGGTATTTTCGCAAGTTGGACCATCCCGGCCCGTAGGGCGAGCACGACATTATTTCTGAACGGTTGCATTACGCGGTCATTTTCGCTAGAATTGGGGCAACCCCGTCAGGGAACTATTGGAGGCAAAAAATGTTCCGCACCCGTTACCATTTCGCGCTTCTGTTGGTTTTCTTGGTATCCGTTTCCGTCGCCTTTGCCGCCGGGAAGAACGTCGCCATCATCGACAGCGGGGATGGCATCCCGACGACCGAAGGAGAACGGTGGTGCCAATTCCTCATCGAAAACGGGCACGACTGTACCCTCTTTCCCAGAGAAGGTCCGAAGCTGCCGCTCGACCCTTTCGACGTGGTGATCGACATGTCCGGGCAATGGTCGGACCCCTCGGGGACGCTGGCCGACTGCATGCGTGCGGGGAAGACCGTGATCCTGGTGAACTCTGCCGCGGACGCGCTAGGAGTCGATTCCAACCCCATTGTGCAGGCCTGGATCGGCGCCAATGTGGGTGCGGGGGGCGGGGGGGGACTCATAACCATCGAGCGCGATCCGATCCTCGGTGATATCCCCCCTGGAACCATGGTCACGAATTGCGGGGCGTCCCCCTGCGGTGCGCTCGAGGATGTTTCGGGACATCCTTTCGCCAAGGTGCTCGCCCGCTTGGAGAATGGACCAGCGCACATCGGCATCATGCGCAACTATTGGGAAGGCGGCGTCTCTGTGTACCTGACGCGTTACATCATCCCGGGCGTCACTCACGACGAGATCATACTCAACGCCGTAGAAGCGCGCAACACGATCCCGACGTTGAGTCATTGGGGTTTAATGGTCCTGGCCCTGGCGATGAGTATTGCCGGTACTTTAATCATGCGCCATCGGCGATTGGGTCGGCCAGGCGGAGGATGGGAGTATCACTCGTCTCCTACCGCAACGGGCCTTCTTTTGCTGCTTACCGCGTGCCTGCTACCTGCCGGGGCCGGTGTGCATCGTAACCGATAAGGCGGATTGTTTGGCGCAGTAAGGATGCTGCGCCGGGGACAATGTGGTTTGCACCGCGCCATCAACGTCTCTCACGGGCAGCTCCCATTGCCCTCCGTGCCGATCTGCGGGCCGGATAATCGTTTCTAGAATTCCGACAGGAACGCCACGTTCTCAAGACTCGCGTGCGGCGTGTCGATAGGCCGGATGAGGCCGGCGTGATCCTTCCGAAAGGAAGGACGGCCTTACCTTAGGGAGCCCGGGTTTCGGCGAGCTCGGGTTCCTTTTTTTAACAATGTTTTCACCCGGATCGTGACGCCAATTCACCGAGCGACCGGCAATATGAAATGTGACGGGTGTTGCGCGGAATGAAACACGGTCTGCATGACGGTCACGAACTCGGTGGCCGTTTCCGGCGTCGCGCCGGTGTTTGGGTTCCGCGTGTACTTGGGGAAGTTGCTGCTGGAGACTTCGACACGGAGGCGGTTGCCCTTGGGGATCACGATGGCCGTGGTGCCTAGATCGACGCTGAATCGGTAGGTCTGCGTCGGGACCATCTCCGCCGCGGGGCCGCCATTCACCGGATCGGGGCCACGGCGAATCCCCTCCTCAATGATCCGGGCGTAACCGTCGGCGCGCACCTCGACCAGTTTCACGGTGAAGTCCGTCTGCTTACCTTCGGACGCGGCGAAGAGTGTGGCCGCAAGAGGACCGATGATCGTGAGGCTCTCCTCCAACTGCTGGGACGTGTAAACAAGCACGTCCTCGCGCTGCTCGATCGTGCGCTGGTCCTTGACCCCTAGGTTGTCGGGGAAGAAATGAAAGTTCACGCCGCCAAGGGTGGGGACGGGGTTCAGAGGATCGAAGAGGAACTGATCGCGGCCTTCAGTAATAGGCCCATGAGTCGAGAGCCGCCCATCGCCGCTTGCTCCGTTGGCGTGCCCGTCGCTGTGCAGAAACCACTTTTGTAACTCCACATTTCGCGGAGGCCAAGCGTCGAACTCACGCCATTCGTTGACCCCCATGACAAACAGCCTTACGGGTTTGCCGGCCTCGCCCACCCGTCCCTGCACATGGCGGTCAAACCACTGTACGGCGAGCGACATCGACTTCTCCACTCCCCAGACCGATGACGGGCCGAAGTCCTCATCGCCGATCTTCGTTGCTTTCGTCCAGATTTGATCGTGTCGCCAGGGTCCGACTACGAGTTCCTGCGTTTTGGCTCCCTTGGCGGCGCGGTCGATGCCCGAATACACGTCCAACGTGTGCCGGGCGACGAAGTCGTGCCAACCGGTGACGTGCATGATCGGGACGCGGACCTGATCGAGGCGATCGGTGATGCTCGCCTCCTTGCGGAGTCGGTCTCCGGCGGAAAGTCCCAAGACGCCGGTCCAAGCGGGGCTGGCCAGGCCCATCGACGAGGGAATCTCGGAAACCGGAAGATGTCGAAACGCCTCATTCCAGTTGATGCTTCCGAACGAACCGTTGCCGAGGATCTGCGGGGAGAGACACCAGGGCAGGCCCAGCATCAGGTGCAGCGCACCGCCCGGAGCGATGAGGTCGGCGGAGTTTCCCCAACCGGAGATGCTGAAGATCGCCTTCAAGTTTGGCGGATCTTCCGGAGCGAGTAGAAGCGCGCAGAAACCCGGGTAGGAGGACCCCCACATGCCGATTCGCCCATCGCACCAGGACTGACGGGAGATCCACTCCAGGCTTGCCAGACCGTCGGGCTTCTCAAAGAGGAACGGGATGAACGTGCCTTGCGAGGCGTTCATGCCGCGAACGTCTTGAAGCACAACCGCGTACCCCGCAGCGGTCAGCGCCGGAACCAGAAGCTGCTCTTTCGCTTTTTTGTCGTAGGGCGTTCGCGTGAAAATCGTCGGAAACCGATCACCCGTTCGTGGTAGGTAAATGTCGGCGGCGAGGTTGATGCCGTCGGGCATGGCAACCATGACGTCGCTATGTTTGTTCCACTGGGGTTCGGCTGCGTGGAGCGGAATAGACCGGATCGCCAGAAACGCTACGGCGATGCCGCAAACGAGCTTGTACGGATGTCGAATCATCTCTTCACTCCTTTTCTTTGGGTTTTGGTTTTCGCCCGTGCCGAGGGATTTCGCCTGGTGGAGCGCCGTGGGACGGCCGCTCCGCGTAGGCGGCACTGAACATGTTCAATGGCTTCATCGCACCAGTCTTGGCGGGCGGCCATGGCCAGGATGCCCGCGCGGAGGGCGAGAAAGCGGTGAAAGTCCTCGGTCGAGCCGCCGGGGGTGGTCCGCTTGCCTCCGCCGGTCGCCTCGGACTCAATCTGCCGGAAGGTCCGCAGTCGCTCGGTGAAGGTGCGGCGCAGATCGGTGAGAAACCAGAGCGTGCGTTTCAGGTCACCGGCAGCGGCAAGAAGGTAAACCTTGGCCAGGTACCCGAAGCGCTCGTTTCCGAATTCAGGTTCGGCGGCCAGCCAGCGACGAAGGGTTTCTCGTCCGGCGGCGGTGATGGAGTAAATGCGTCGATCGGGCCCCTTGGAGGAGGGCGCCACGCGGCTGGTGAGGAGCCCATCGTTTTCCAAGCGGCGGAGGGTGCCGTAGATCTGGGTCAGTTCGGCCGCCCAGAAATAGCGGACCTCGTTGTCGAACCGACGCTTCAGGTCGTACCCGCTGGCGGGCTTTTGCAACAACCCCAACAAGACGTGTTCCAAGCCCATATTTGATGCCCTCGCCGATCAGCTTCTTCTACTACAATCTATCTATAGTCATAATTCTCTAGGCGACCCGAAATATTTGCAAGAGCGGGGTCGGTCGTGAGAACGACGGTTGATTGGGGGGTGCGGGTGGCAGCGGAAACGGGTTGGTGATGATTCCGATGCGGCTTTCCGAGGTCGCTGGTTCGCCTGAAGGGAGTGAAAGCCCTTCCTAAGGGAGCCGGGGTTCCATTCTTGTCTTGGGTCTTCGGTAGGTAGTGACGTAATTCGGCGTGAGCATCGAGGACACCATCTTTTCGTCGACGAGGGGCGTTGCGGCGCGGAGTTCCAGGGGGATCACGCCGGCCCAGATAGGCAGCGAATAATCCTGCTCGTCGTCGCTCGCCGGTCCGCTGCGAATCTTCGCCGAGGCTTCGGCGATCGGCAAAGAGACCAACGTGGTTGCATTGATTTCCTCCTCCGACGGGCGACGGGCATCCGCCCACCGGCCCGGAACGACATGCTCCACGAGCCGTTCGAACACCTCCAACTTTTGCTCCCGTCCGGTAGTCTCTTGGGCCCGACCGAAGATCATCACCGAGCGGTAGTTCATCGAATGGTGGAAGGCCGATCGCGCCAGCACCAGCCCGTCGAGTAGGGTAACGGTGACACACGCAGGCACTCCTTCCCGCAAACGGGTCAGCATCCGGCTGGCGTTCGATCCGTGCAGGTACACCCGGTCGCCGATACGCACGTGGATCGTCGGGATGACGACCGGCTGGCCGTCGTCCACAAACCCGACGTGGCATACGAGGGCTTCGTCGAGGATCGCGTATATGACCTCCAGATCATACGAACCTCGGGCCGGCAAACGGCGCACTTTGGTTCGCGGGGTCGGGTCAATCGGTTTGCCGTGCGGGGTCATGAACAGGGACCGAGGCTCGCGTAGGTGGAGGGCTATTCCGTCAGCGCCGGGATCTTGCCGGCTTTTTCGAGCATTTCGACGAGCATCACCGCCGCTTCCTGCGGGGTACACTTGGAGTTGTCGATCATCAGTTCCGGTTTGAGAGGTGCCTCGTAGGGATCGTCGATACCGGTAAAGCCCTTAAGCTCTCCGGCGCGGGCCTTCTTATAAAGACCCTTGGGATCGCGCTGTTCGCAGACCGCGATGGGCGTGTCGCAAAAGACTTCGAAGAAGTTGCCCGCGCCAATCGTCGTGCGAGCGGTGTCGCGATCGGCGCGGTACGGGCTGATGAATGAAGTCATGGTGATCAACCCCGCATCGACGAAAAGCTTGCCCACCTCGCCGATGCGGCGGATGTTCTCGGCCCGGTCCTCGGCGGAGAAGCCCAGGTTCTTGTTCAACCCGTGGCGAATGTTGTCGCCGTCCAGCACGTAGCAAAGATGCTCGCGCTGCACGAGGGCATGTTCCAGCGTGTAGGCGATCGTGCTCTTGCCCGACGCGCTCAACCCCGTAAACCAGATCAGCACGCCTTTCTGCTTGAGAAGCTTCTCGCGCTCCTCCCGGCCGACGTGCCCTTCGTGCCATGTGATGTTCGTCGCTTTGATCTTGCTCAACCCATCGCTCCTTTTCTGCGGGCCGTTTCAGTCTGATCCAAGCCGCAGTATAGAAACTTACCCCACTCGGTTCAAGCTAATTATCGGACGATCCAGTCGGGAAACCGAAATTCGTCGCACAAAACATTGTTTGACAAGTAGAACTTCTGAGGGTAGTTTCGCCCGCTGGCGCGGCGGGAAGGCCGAAGTAGCGAGTACACAACATGCATCGTGAGGGACAACTGTCGTCGACCCATGAGATGTACCTGAAGGTCATCTTCGGTCTCGCCCAAAACCACCGCGTGGCGCGCGTTCGGGACATGGCCGAAGGCTTGGGAGTGCGGCCGGGGACGGTCTCGGCGGTCTTGAAGAAACTTGAGGCCGCCGGCTTGGTCCAACACGAGCGTTATGGAGAGGTCACGCTTACCGGCGCCGGAAGCGAAGTCGCGGAGTGCGTCGTCCGCCGATTCGAGACGATCCGCGGGATTCTGATCGAGCTACTCGGGCTTGATGAGGAAACGGCGGAGGTCGATGCCTGCATGATGGAGCACGCCGTGAGTCCTATGACGGTGAACCGGTTGGAACGGCTGCTCGAACTCATCCGCAGCGGAAAGCTGGAAGCGCCGCGTTGGACCGCTCCCCGTACAGGGCTTCTGAACGCGCAATGTGCCGAGTGCGAGGCGACAGGGGTTTGCCAAGCCGAGGCGAAGGCAGAGTTGCGCTAGTCGCGCGAACTTAGCAAAAGGAGAAGAGCTGATATGTATAGGACAATGTTTGGGGCGTGCGTACTGGCGGTTTCTTCGGCAAGCGTGGGATGTGCGGTTTGGCAGAGAGCACCGCGCTCCACCAATCACGTGATCCTTGTCGGCCACGGCCCGCCGGCCAGCGGAATCCTGGTCATGGCTCACGGCGGCGATGCTGCTTGGAACGAAGACGTCGAGAAAACGATTGCGCCACTGAGGGAGCGATTCACGCTCGAGATCGCCTACGGCATGGCTTCAACGACCACCCTACGCGAAGCGGTCCAGCGGCTTGAGGCCCGCGGGGCCAAGCAAATCGCCGTTGTTCGGATGTTTATCTCCGGTGAAAGCTTCCTCGAGCAGACCGAATACATCCTCGGTCTGCGCTCTGAAGTTCCCCCTCCCATCGTGGCGCCGGGTCCGCTTCCTGGAGATTCCGCGCACGGCGCTGCGCATGTTGCGCAAGGCGACGGGCACTCCGACCACTGCATGGACAAGCCCGAGCCCATCGGCTCGAAGTCTGCGTTCGTGCTTAGCGCCGAAGGTGTGGCGGACTCGTCGCTCGTGGACGAGATTCTGGTTGACCGCGCTCAAGCGCTTAGCAAAGATCCCTCGCGTGAAAGCATCCTCCTGCTCGGGCACGGTCCCGGCGATGACGGCGAGAACCAGCGATGGCTCGCTAAAATGAATCGTCGCGCTAAGCGCATCAGCGACTTAGGCACGTTTCGCGCCGTGCAATGCGAAACGCTGCGAGAGGACTGGCCTGACAAGCGCGTTGCCGCCGAACAGCGCATTCGCCGTTTCATGGAGGAGCACGGCCGCGAGGGCGGCCGCGTTATCGTCATCCCGTTCCGGGTCGCCGGTTTTGGCCCCTATCGTGAGGTCCTCGAAGGACTCTCGTACATCAGCGACGGACGGGGGTTTTGCCCTCACCCCAATATGACTGAATGGATTGAACGAACCGCTAACGATTGCTTCCGTAGATTGGGCTCCCCGGCGAGGGCCAATTCTCACTAGGGATATTGAGGGAATAGTCTTTTTGGATACGCAACCGCCTATCCTGTGTTTGAAGCAGCCGATCGTTTATGATTCGACTGAAGGTCATGAAAATGAAAACGCTCATCCGCGTCCTTTTTGTGGCCATGGGTTCGGCGGCGCTTGTGCATGCTCAGACGCTCCCGCACGGTGTGGCGGCGGGCGATGTGGACCAAACTTCGGCTGTTCTTTGGGCACGTAGCACGGCCATCGGCGAGCTCGCTTTCGAGTATGCCGCCAATCCGGATTTCGTTGATGCGGGCACTGTCGCCGCCGAAGTCTTGGACCCGAGCATTCCAGTCAAAGTCGAAATCGGGTCGCTCAGCGCAGGAACGACCTACTTCTATCGCGTAACCGACGCGGGAGGGGCCACGGCGGAAGGGACCTTCCGCACTCCCGCGGGGGAAGGCTATCACGGGTTGCGATTCGGAGTCTCGGGCGATTGGCGCGGTGAGTTGGCACCCTATCCATCGATTGCGAACGTGCCCGAGAGCGACCTCGACTTCTTTGTCGCCTTGGGCGACACCATCTACGCGGATATTGGGTCCATCGACTTTCCAGGCGATCAAGCGATGACCCTTGAAGACTTCCGCGCGAAGCACAACGAAGTGTACAGCGAACGATTGGGGCAGAACGGCCTCGCTGACCTGCGCGCGTCAACGGCGCTGCTGGCGTGCGTGGACGACCACGAAGTGACCAACGACTTTTCCGGCGGGGCCTCGCCGGAGTCTGATCCGCGTTTCGACCAAACCGGCGACTACATCAATGAAACGCAGTTATGGTCGAACGGGATGAGCGTGTTTCAGGAGTACAACCCCATCCGCGACGAATTTTACGGTGACAGGGGCGATCCAAGAACATCGGGAAAGCGGAAGCTCTATCGCTTTCGGCGCTACGGCCACGACGCCGCAATCATGATGCTCGACGCGCGATCCTTTCGCGATCAGGGCCTGCCTGAGCTACTCGCGCCGCCCGGTCCGCGCGAGTTCCAGGATTATCTCGAAGCGTCATTCGACTCGTCGCGCACGATGCTCGGTTCTGCGCAGCTCGCGGAACTCATGGATGATCTGCTTTTCGCGGAAGTAGAGGGCATTACGTGGAAGTTCGTGCTCGTGCCCGAGCCGATTCAAAACCTTGGGCCCATTCTGGCCAGTGATCGTTTCGAGGGCTACGCGTACGAGCGCACCGCGCTCCTTTCCTTCATTGAGGAGAATGAAATCTTCAACGTGGTTTTCATTGCCGCCGACATTCACGGCACGATCGTCAACAACCTGGCGTACCAACGCCGGGCCGGCGGCGAACAGATCGCAACCTCGATGTTTGAGATCACTACGGGATCGGTCGCCTACGCTGCGCCGTTCGGACCGACGACGATCGAGTTTTCACCGCCCGGTCTCCGTTTCCTATTCGACCGACTGGGTACCGCCGGGCAGAACGATTTGCTGCGCGTGACCGCGAACACGCTGCTCGGCCTGTACGGCTATCCGCGAATCGGACTGCGGCGGTCGGCCATCGACGCACAACTGCTGGACGGCAGTTATCTGGCCGTCCATACCTACGGCTGGACCGAATTCGAAATCGACGCCGGATCGCAATGCCTGACGGTGACAACGTATGGCATCGATTGGTATGATGAAGAAGAACTGTCTGACAATCCGGAGGACGTGCTGGGCCGCGAGCCGGAGGTGGTCAGCCGATTCCGAGTCGAGCCTCGGCTGTCCTCGGGTTCGGTCGCAGGGGCCATGTTCGACGCCCAAGAAGCGAACTGTAACGTGCGCCCTCGCCCCTGCGGCGCATTCGGGGGGATAGGGCTTGCCTTGCTTGGTTTCGTGCGGTTAGGTCTTTTCTACGCCCCGTGTGTTCGCGCACGTTTCTCCACTTGAGTTGCATGTACACCGACGGCGATCCACTTCTTGCGTTGTGTGATCTTCAAGTGGCCTTCTTTTCCGGCGAGGGAATCGTGCGCGCCGTGGACGGAGTGTCGCTGCACATTCGTCGGGCGCGGACGGCGGCCCTTGTCGGTGAGAGCGGGTGCGGCAAGAGCGTCACGGCACTTTCCGTGCTCCGCTTGATTCCGCAGCCGCCGGGGCGGATCGTCGGCGGGCGGATGATCTTCAACGATTGCACCCGTGGCACGCCACCCACAAGGTATGGCGCTACCAATCCGATCGACCTGTTGAAACTTGACGATCAAGCCCTGCGGCGGATTCGCGGCAACCGCATCGCTATGGTTTTTCAGGAGCCGATGACGGCGCTGAATCCCGTCTATTCCATCGGCGAACAGGTCGCTGAGGCGGTGGAGCTGCACCAAGGCCTGGGCGGCAAGTCGGCGTGGGATGCGGCGATTGGAGCCTTGCGGCGGGTGGGCATCCCTGATGCCCCTCGCCGAAGCCGCGACTATCCGCATCAGTTGTCGGGCGGAATGCGCCAGCGGGTGATGATTGCAATGGCCCTCTCGTGCAGGCCTGCGTTGCTCATTGCCGACGAACCGACAACGGCGCTGGACGTCACCGTCCAGCGGCAGATCCTTGAACTCCTACGGGCGATCCAGGTGGAAACGGGCATGAGCATCCTGCTCATCACCCACGATCTCGGAGTCGTCGCGGAAGCGGCCGACGACGTGTACGTGATGTACGCGGGTCGGATCGTCGAGCACGGGCCGGTCGCGGAGGTGCTCGCCCATCCGTTGCACCCGTATACCCAAGGCTTGCTCCGCTGTATGCCTCGATTGTCGCAACGCAAGAAACGGCTGGAAGTGATTCCGGGGGCCGTGCCCGATCCGCGCTGCTTGACCAGCGGATGCCGGTTCCACCTGCGATGCCCGGTTAGCGCCGATCGTGCGCGAACCGGCGAGCGCCAAACGCTCCCTGTGAAATCTGAAATCTCCGAGGTCGTCCTGCGTCGCTGCGTAGAGGAGTACGAGGCGGAACCCTCGGGGCAGCCGACGCTCCGCGAACTTGAATCGAGTCACTTCGTCGCGTGCTGGGAAGCGGAGCTGACACCCTAGAACTGGACGTAGGCGGTTCAGTGGATAGGATGTCTTAAACCAAGCGTCGATTGTCGATTGTCGAATGTCGAATAGACGACCTGGATGGGCCCCGTTCGACATTCGACAATCGCAATTCGACATTCCATTAGGAAGGGAGTCCTCCAAGGAATGTCCGCAGCGCCGTTCGTCCACCTTCACGTACACACGCATTACAGCTTGCTGGATGGGGCGACGCGAATCGAGGCGCTGATTGAGCGGGCCAAGCAGTGGAACATGCCGGCGCTGGCCATCACCGACCATGGCAACCTCTTCGGGGCCGTCGAATTCTATCTGGCGGCCCGTAAAGCGGGCGTCAAACCGATCATCGGATGCGAAGCGTATCTCGCCCACGGCGATCGACGCACCAAGGACGCGACCGAGGGCAAAGAGTCGTTTCATCTGCTCCTGCTGGCCATGAATCGCGACGGGTATCAAAACCTCCTGCGGCTGGCGAGCATCGGATACACCGAGGGGTTTTATCGTAAGCCGCGGATCGACAAGGAAGTGCTTCGCGAATTCTCGAACGGCTTATTGTGTACGAGCACGTGCATCGGCGGGGAGATTCCACAGGCGTTCCTCGCCCGCGACCGTGCGGCCGCCGAGGGATTGGCCAAGACGTACCTGGACATCTTCGGTCCGGACCGCTTCTTCATCGAATTGCAGGACCACGGCATGTCCGAGCAGCGGATGCTCAACCCGGAGCTGGCCGACCTCGCCAAGCGGCTGGGCGTCGCCACCATCGCCACCAACGACGTGCACTACCTGGATCACGACGACGTGGAAGCCCACGACGTTCTCTGTTGCATCAACACCGGCAAGCTGCTCACCGAGGAGGACCGATTCAAGTTCCCCACCGACCAGTTCTATTTCAAGAGTGTTGCGGAAATGTCGGCCCTGTTTCCCGATCATCCCGAAGCCCTGGCCAACACCTTGCACGTCGCGAACTTGTGCAATCTCGAATTGGACCACTCCAAGCGGTACGCGCCGGTGTTCAAGGTACCGGAGGATGTCACCAAGAAGAACGGCCGATCGGTCGATGATGCGGCGTATCTGCGACAACTGGTCGAGGACGGCGCCATGGAGCGTTACGGGGAGATCACGGCGGAGCTACGCGAGCGCATAGACTACGAACTGGACGTCATCATCGGCAAGGGCTTCGCGAGCTATTTCCTGATCGTCTGGGATTGCGTCCGCTACGCCCGTGGCCAGGGCATTCCCATCGCCGCCCGCGGCAGCGCTTGCAGCTCCGTGGTGTCGCACTGCTTGCGCATCAGCACGCCCGATCCGATCCGCTACGGACTTTATTTCGAGCGGTTCCTCGATCCCGACCGCGACGAAATGCCGGATATCGACCTGGATATCTGTCAGAACGGCCGGGCGGCGGTGCTCGATTACGTGCGGCAAAAATATGGCCACGTCGCCCAGATCATCACCTTCGGCACGCTCAAGGCCAAGGCGGGAGTGAAGGACGTTGCACGGGTACTGGGGCTGGGGTTTGAGGAGGCCAACCAACTCACCAAGCTCATCCCCAGCGAACTAAACATGACCCTCGACAAAGCGTTGACGCAAGAGCCGGAGCTGAAGAAGCGCTATGACACCGACGCCAGGGTCAAGCGGATCATCGACATTGCGCGGCGCTTGGAGGGCGTGGCGAGAAATGCGGGGATTCACGCCGCTGGGGTGGTGGTGGCGGATCAGCCTCTGGTCAACTTTCTGCCGCTGTACAAGGCCCCCGGGCAAGACGTGCTCATCACCCAATTCGACGGCCCGACGGTGGAGAAGGTCGGGCTGCTCAAGATGGACTTCCTCGGCCTGCGGACGCTGACCATCCTCGAACGGGCCAAGCAGCTCGCCGAACGCGCCACGGGAAAGTCGATCGACTTGGAGCGGATCAATCTCACGGATGCGAGGGTCTACGAATTGTTCGCTCGCGGCGACACGCGGGGCATCTTTCAGTTTGAATCCGGCGGAATGCGCGACGTAATCATGCGAATGAAGCCCAACCGCATTGAAGACCTCATCGCCGCCAACGCCCTTTTCCGACCCGGTCCCATGGAATACATCCCCGATTACATTGCCCGCAAGCACGGTGCCGCCTGGAATACACCTCATCCGATCATGACCGAAGTCCTCTCCGAGACCTACGGCATCATGGTTTATCAAGAGCAAGTCTCGCGGATCGTCAACCGCCTGGGCGGGTTGGAATTGAAGACCGCCTTCCGACTGGCCAAGGCGATCAGCAAGAAAAAGACCTCAATGATTTCGGAGATGTGGGAACCGTTCATGAAAGGCTGCGGGAAAAACGGTGTCCCAGAAAAAACCGCCAATCAGATATTCGAAGATATCCTCAAATTCGGCGGATACGCCTTCAACAAGGCTCACTCCACCGGTTACGCTCTCGTCGCCCATCAGACGGCGTGGATGAAGACCTACCACCCCGTGGAATTCATGGCCGCTTTGATGACCTTTGAAATGTCCAGCACCGAGAAGGTCGCGGAATACCGTGAAGAATGCTCCGCCCTGGGCATCGGCATTGAGCCGCCCAGCGTCAACACCTCGGAGTTCGATTTCGTCGTCGAATCGGGTGGACGCACGATGATCGATGTAGCGTCACCCCTTGAGGGTGACGCCGAATTCGCTCTTGCGCCGCCCACTAGGGGCGGCGCTACATTGCTTGCGCACGCTGTCAACGGCAATCCGCTACGCCGCGGCGTAATCCGCTTCGGCCTCGGGGCGATCAAAGGGGTCGGGGAGAAGGCGGTCGGCGCGATCATCGAAGCGCGGGAGCACGGCGGAGCGTTTCGCAATCTGTTTGATTTCTGTGAGCGTGTGGACCTCACCGCCGTCAATAAAGGCACGATTGAGGCGTTGATCTGCGCCGGGGCCTTCGACGCCACGGGCGGGATGCGCCGGGCCCTTTGCGAAGCCGCCGAACGCGCCATGACCGTCGGCCTGGCCACGCAGCGCGATCAGCGCAGCGGGCAGATGGCCCTCTTCGGCGGCGCGGAGAGTGCGCCGACTACCGAATCCTCGCCGCCTGTACTCACCAAGGCCGAATGGCCCGAGGCGGAAATGCTCGCCCGCGAAAAGGCCGTGCTCGGCTTCTACATCACCAAACATCCGCTCGCCAAGCACGAGCGCCTGCTTGACGCCTGTGCCACGGCCACGACGGCCGACTTAACTCGATTCAAGGACGGCGACGAGGTGACCGTCGGCGGCCTGGTGACCGGCGTCCGAATGGTCACCACCCGCACCGGGCGAAACGCCGGAAAGCCCATCGGTATAGTCACGCTGGAGGACCTCACAGGCAAAGTCGAAGCCGTCGTCTTTTCGGAGGAATTGTCGCGCTACCGCCCGCTGCTGGCGGCCGACGCCATGGTGTTCGTGGTCGGGGCGGTGGATCGAAAACGCGAGGAGCCCTCGGTCCGCGTCTCGCGGGTCGTTCCGGTCGATCGGGCGACGACCGAGTTCGCCAAAGCCCTGCTCATCGACGTGACCGAGAGTACGCCGCTGGATGAGCTGACGCGGCTGTTTCAGGCCCACCGCGGGGAGTGTCGCGTGTTCTTGAATGTCCCCACTTCCGATGGGCTGGTCGCCCAGGTCGAATGCAATCCCCTGATCCGCGTTGCCTGCACCGACGAACTGCTCCAGCGGATTGTGATGCTCTTGCCGCCCGATGCCGTAACCATTCTAAGCGCCAAACGCAGAGCTATACCTTGCCGCATGCATACCGCGAACGCCCTGCTCAATGACGTGTAGACGCGACGCCGGACGACGTACCATAACGCGAGCAGATGCGCGATTGTGCAGTGGTATTAGGCGGCACTTTTCTCAACCGAAGCGCCGCGTCGCCTGAATTTCACTGCAATCCCCACGGCGAGAATCAGAGCGAGTGCGATCAGTCCAAGCCGGGATATGCTCGGAACGGACACCGGGGGCGGCGGGGGCGGTAAGCTGAATACAATCGGGTAGTCCAGCCGGCCATTCTCAAAGTCCTCAGCTAGGGTTACCAGCCCGCCAAGCCCGATCGTGTTAATGAAAAGATCAGGGTCTATGGGTGTCAAACATGGCAATTGCCCCGCCGCACTCGATTCGCAGATTATTTCTTCGCACACTGTTACGCTTAGCGTCGCAGTAACCGTAGGCCCGACGCTGCGGCACGGCTCGCTCACCGAGCAGTTCTCCTTGAACACCCTCACGCATTGATTTGGATTGTCCGGGTTATCCAATACCCCGCGTGCCCGCAACACACTGCGAATCATCTCCAGCTCATTTGCATTCGGGGCGTAATTCATGACGGGCAACTCGACCGAAGGATTGTCCGAGAACGTGAGCGTTGGCGCTGGCTGATCGCATGGAATGTTATCGCAGGGCATTGCAAGCGCCCACATGAGCGGGCTGGTCTCGCAACTGCACATGTCGTTGAGATCTTTTTTTACCATCCTGAGAGTGACGTTGGTAGCGGAGGACCTAACCGTTACTCCGTCCTTTCCCGCGTACACCGGCGCGGCCTCGAACGCTAACACCCCCAATATGAGCAGTGCCGCGATCGGAACTCTTTGGCTTATGAATCGCGTACTTCGGCTAGGGTTTAACACGATGAATCGCTCCTTTCCGTTTCCAACTCCAAACTTACCCGCAAGCCTGACCGACCAGAACGAAGCGTGGCGCGCTCAAACGGGCAACATTTACAAAATCACCGATTAGCTCCCATAATACCGCGTCGCGTATTCAGTGTCAACGTTTTTTTGAATCCGAACGCATATTTGATGTAAATCCATGCCAAAGCCACGGTTACAATCACAATTGCCACCCTGTTTCGCGGAAATCGTGTGCCCGACCGTGCTCCTCTTTGCACGAGCATCAAGGCAGCAACGAACGATAGGCGCGCGCCTGGTCGTCTTGGCCGGCGGCCTCGTAGAATCGAATCAACCGAGCCAATGCCTCTCGCGTTTGCCGATCGTCTGCGCCTCGCACATCTCTCAACGAGGCATAACTCTTTTTGAGCAGCGCCTCAGCGTCGCCGGCCCGCCCGGATAGCGCCAACGACTCTCCCAAGAGACTCTCTGCGCGCAAGAGGGCCCAATGCTGGGGGGGAAACCTGCTTCCGAGAATGGCCAGCGATTCCCGAAGCGCCGCCTCGGCCTCGGCGGGTTCATTCTTCGAAAGGAGAACGGCGCCCAGCGTGCTCAGAAAGTATCCTACGTACACATGATCGCTTCCCGCGGCTGCCTTTTGCAGGCTCACGGCTTCCCGAACCATTTGTTCGCCTTCCGCTTGACGTCCGTTCCGGGAGAGTGTGTCGCCCAGGTTGCTCAAGACCATGGCCACCGCGGGGTGCGCGGGACCATGCAACTTGCGGCACAAAATCAGCGCATCTTGTAGAAAACTCTCCGCCGCCGCATAGTCGCCTTGGTAGAGTTGGAGGACGCCAAGGTTGATTAGGCTCTCGGCGACGTGCGGATGCTCAGGCCCAAAGCGGTTGCGCCGCATTTCGAACGCCTCTTGTTCGTGGGTCCCCGATTCCTCGTACTCGCCCTGCTCCCGGAGCACGGCGGCCAAGTAGCTCAACGTGTCCGCGATCATGGGGTCCGTGGCCGACCGCGCTCTGCGGACCGCTTCGAGGTCCTCTCGAAACATGCTCTCCGCTTTCTCGTAATCTCCCAGGCGCCAACGCAGCACGGCTTGGAAGTTCCGCATCTCGAGCACCCGCGAGTCCGACTCACCGTAGTTTTTGCGATAGACGGCCATGGCGCCCTGCAAAAACTCCTCCGCGGCGGCGTATCGGCCTTGATCGTCCATCAGTGCACCCAGGTCGTGCAACGTCTCGGCGACCCGGACATGCCCGTCGCCAAGGTGTTGCCTGCGAAGGGCGAGGGCCTTTCGCAGATGCGGCTCCGCGGCGTCGCGGGCGCCAAGCTCGCGATAGGTGATCCCGATTGTTGATCGCAAGGTTGCTTCGACCAGCGGCTGGGCGCCGAAGGACGATCCAACCTTCGCGGCCGCTTGGTCCAACATCTCCCTAACGGTCACCTCGCGCCCCCTGGCGATATCCGGTTTCACGGAGGCGAGGGCGCTGGTCAGAAAATCGGTAACTGCCTGTGCTTCCATCCGACGATCTTCCGCCAAGACCCGCTGCCTTTTTTCAGCGAGCTGGGCGTTGTATGCGGTTTCGTAAGCACGGACCGCGCCGTCCCGCTCCCGCGTCGCGCGGACGGCCTGCCACGTCGTGCCGACGGCGCCGACGAGCAAGGCAAGTGAAACCAAGGCGCCGGTCGCGACCGTCGTTCGGTTCCTCCTGACGAACTTTTTGACCCGATACCACGCGCTCGGCGGGCCCGCGACGACGGGTTCGTGATTGAGGTGCCGGGCGATGTCCGCGGCCAGCTCCGTCGCGGAGGCGTAGCGCCGCGTGCGGTCCTTCTCCATCGCTTTCATCGTGATCCAGTCCAGGTCGCCGCGAAGCTCCTTCTCCAGGGCCGACGGCGTGGTGTGCCGCTTGCTCGCAATCTCATCCACGGACCCCGTCGCTTCTCTTCCGGGAACGGAACGAAGGTTGCTAAGACGCGTACTCGGCTTGGGCGGCTCCACCTCTCGGATCACTCGCTGAATCTCGGCATAACCCGCCTGAAAAAGCATCTTCGCTTCAAAAGGCAGCGTCCCCACCAGAAGTTGATAAAGAAGAACGCCCAGCGAGTAGACGTCGGTGCGGGTGTCGATGTCAAGGGCGGTCATCTCCGCCTGCTCCGGGCTCATGTAGCCGGGCGTGCCGATCAGTTGTCCCTGCTCTGTAAAGAGCGTCCGTTCGGTCAGGCGTTGCTGCGTTGCCTTGGCTACGCCGAAGTCGATCACCTTGGGCGTAGCCGCGTCGTCTTGCACCGTGACGAGCACGTTGGAGGGCTTAAGGTCCCGGTGAATGATCCCTTTCTGGTGAGCGTGCTGAACGGCTTGGCAGACGGGGATGAACAGCTTCAGGCGTTCCTCGGCACTGAGTCGGTGCTTATCGCAGTAGTCGCTGATGGAAATCCCCGGGACGTGCTCCATGACGAAATAGGGGCGCCCTTGCTCCGTCGACCCGGCATCAAGGACACGGGCCACGTTGGGGTGGTTCATCAGCGCCAGCGCTTCACGCTCCGTCTCAAACCGGGCGAGCACTTGTTTGCAGTCCATCCCGAGCTTGACGATCTTCAACGCCACGCGCCGATGAATGGGTGCCGACTGCTCCGCGAGGAAAACGATTCCCATGGCCCCTTCGCCCAGAACATCCAGAATCTTATAGGGCCCGATATTTTCGGGATGGGGGGGGCTCAAAAGCGTTGGGGCGGCAGCCGGGCGCCGCGCCTCAGAATCCGCCGCGTCTCTCCGACGGTCGGAAAGAGACTGGGTATCATCAGATAGGCGATCGTGAGTCACGAGACTTCTCGCTGATTAGACCCGGGAGATACGTTACGATGATCTATGATCCCTTGGCCCTGAGTCTCCCGCAAGTGGCCCTTATTGGGTACCTCGGCGAAACAGACTTATTTTTCCGGCCGTCGCGCGGACCCGTTGGGAAACCGTAACCACTACGGATAGATAGACTTAGGATCATAACCGCGGACGCGGCGATTATGGCGTAGTTGGGGGAGCTTCGGCCTTGTCTGGGCTGAACCGACCGTCGGTCGAGCCCCGCGGGGAAAAGCCGCCGATCTCGATGTCGTCGATGCGCATCGACCAGAGCTGCTCCGCCTTGAATATCAATCGGATCGACGCCGGACCGTTGACAAACTTGCCCTTGAAGTTGAGGCACATCGCTCCGTCAGGCGTCGGGGACATCAACTGCTGGGCGTTCTTGGAGATCGAGGTGAGTTTGCCGTGGGTGGTGTTGATCTGCGTGATCCAAGCCTGCAACGCCTCCGTGCTCACTTCTTCATTGAACGCCGCGGAACCGATCTCCCGCAAGGCGTTGGCCGAATCGGCGAGGGAGGCGGAATCCGACCCCAGGGCCGCTTGGAGCTTGACCGGGATCGCCACAGCACGCGTGCCGAAGAAAACGACGGTCAACAAAAGAATCGACATCACGCCCGTTACCAAAGAGATGGGAATGGCCGCAATGGCCAGCCCCATCCCCCGACGCCGTCCGCCGCTGGTGGTGATGATCCCCACAATCCCGAAGATCAATCCCAATACCGCGGTCACTCCGAGGAAGCCGAGCAAGGATAGGATGAACGCGGCGATCGCCGCGGCGCTCCAACGCGGCAGTGCGTTCGGATCATGAGCGGCGGGGTAGTAGTCCGATTGCCCCGGGAGCGGCGGAAACGGCGGCGGCTGGAACTGCGTCATGGCGTGGCCCTTTCAAATGGTCTTCACCAAAGGCTAGTTGAACGTACGAGCCGGCGAGGGTCAAGTGCGGCCTGCTCTGTGTTTTCGATTCCCAAGGTTTCAGACCAGAACTTGGCCGCAAAAATCCGGTTGAAGCTCATTCTGCCGACTTCGACGGTGGGGATTCTCACGGCGCATTCGGGATATTGCAGCCCATAAAGCAGGGCCGCCTCGGTTTCGTGAATGATCCGATGCCGCACCACGTCGAGGGATTCGCGGCGCCGGCGAAGAAGGCGCATCACTCCCTGCTTTCCGGTGAGGTGTTCGACGGCGAGTGCTCTTGGTTGGCACTTTCAAACTCGGGAGGATGGAGATACCAGAACATCGCCACGGCCGCCGCCGTCCCCACCGCGATGTATTGGATAGGAAGTACGCGGAGAAACGCGCTCGCCGGTACGCTCGCCGACAGGCCCGCAGGCGCGGGTCCAAACCGTGCCCAACAGAAAGCGCCGGCGGCGAGAATCGGGACTGAAAGAATCGCCCACAGGGCGGAACGAACGGGCGCCAGCCAGTACGCCACGTACGAACTGATGCACACCGAGGCCGCCACCACAAAACACGCCTGCCCATGTTGCACCGAACGAGTCGATAGCCCGGCGGCCAAAATCTTGAACGCCAACAGCGCCGCGCCCGCGGCAATGAGCATGTGCTTGATCCCCTCCGCTGCACCACCACTCGGGGACCGCGGTCCACCTTTCCTATGACCGCCGCCCCCCTCGCCGTAGCACCAACGGCCCACGCCGATCGAAAAGCCGCGGGCCACCAACACAATCACGAACCACGCGATCGCCTCCAGCCCAAGCAGGATCGGCAGGCTGGACTGCGAAACGGGTGCGGCATCGGCCCATTGGATCAACAGCGATCCCGCCGTTCCTCCCCGGATCGAAACAGCGGCCAGTCCCAGCGCCGCCGCAAATGTTCCGACGTCCGGCAGCCGCCGTCCCGCGATGATCGTCGCCAGGGCGGCCGTTACCGCTCCCAGTCCCGCCGCCTGGAGCAGCATCATCCACGCCCCGCGGCGCGTCAGCACGCTCACGGCGCCAAGAGGATCATCGGGGGCCATCGCGAACCAGCCCACGGTCAGAAAAATCGTCCCCGCCAACGCCCAGGCGACCCATGCCGCGGCGCGGTCCAACAAGCTCAAGTGGCGTTCGTGTTCGGTCATCAGCGAGCCTGATGCGTCGGTCATGGGCTCCCCATTTCCAGGACTTCGTGGCGGCGAAGGATGCGTTGGATATCCTGGCGAGCATCCGCGTCGAGCGGACAAAGCGGCAGTCGGAATTCCTCCGCAATCAACCCCGCGACGGCCATCGCCGTCTTGATCGGCAACGGGTTCGGGCCGAACCGGCCAATCCCCGTTGCGAGATCGCACACCTTGCGGTGTTGTTGCAAGGCCGTCGCCGCGTCCCCCGCCGACGCCGCCGCTACCAGCGATTTCACCAACGCCGGATGGAGATTGCCGATCACGCTGATTACGCCCACCGCGCCCAAGGCCATGAACGGCCACGTCATGGAGTCGTCGCCGCTAAGCACCGCAATGTCGCAGCGGGCAGACAGATCGGTCATGGAATCGAGGTTTCCCGTGGCGTCCTTGAGCGCCACGATGTTCGCGAAGCCCTCGCGCAACCGAACGATGGTGTCGTTGCTGATGGTGACGCCGGTGCGCGCCGGCACGTTGTAGGGCACGATCGGCAGTTCCACCGCCTCGGCGACAGCGGCAAAATGCCGGTAAAGTCCTTCCTGAGTTGGACGGTTGTAATACGGGGCGACGACCAAGGCCGCATCGACGCCCATCGCCGCCGCCCGCTTGGTGTATTCGACCGTTTCCGCCGTGCTGTTGCTGCCCGTCCCGGCCATCACCGGACAACGTCCCTTCGCACGAGCGACGACCTGTTCGAGGATTTTCTCCCTCTCCTCTTCGGTGAGCGTCGGCGTTTCGCCGGTGGTGCCCAGCGGTACCAGCCAATCCGTGCCACCCTCAATCTGCCGATCGACCAACGCCTCCACCCGAGGCCAATCCACCTCGCCGTTACGAAACGGCGTGACGAGCGCAGTCATAGAACCTCGAAGTGCAACTCTGGCTTCAAACGCGTTTCTCATTGCAAATGTTCCTCGCCCGTTCAGCGTGTGCCCGCTACGCCGCGGCGTAAGAGCGGATTTCAACCTCCACGCCTTCCTGCGCAGCCCGCTCAGCTTCCACTAGGATTCTCTGTGTCGTCTGCTCGTCGATGTACTGCTCGGCGCAGGTACCGCACACATCGGCCGGGACTCCTTTGAATACCAGCGTCGTCCCATTGCGCTCAAACGTGACTGTCACCTGCGCCGGGAGCATCCGGCCTTGCTTACAAATCAGGCACTGCATGTTCATTTCCATCGGCGAACACTACGCCGAGCGGGCGTACTGTACCAGCAACCGTTTCATTTCTCGCACCGCCTCGCGCATGCCGACGAACATCGCCCGTGAGACGATCGAATGCCCGATGTTGAACTCGCCGAACCCGGGAAGCGCCGCCACCGGACCGATGTTGCGATAGGTCAAGCCGTGCCCGCCGTGCACGTCCAACCCCAGTCTTCGTCCCAGCGCAATCGCATCCGTTAGCGCCTTCAACGCCGCTTCGCTTTGGGCCGCCGACTTCGCGTGGGCGTAGGCCCCGGTCCACAGTTCCACCGCCGCAAACCCGATATCCGCCGAGGCCTGCACTTGTTCCGCAACCGGTTCAATGAACGCACTGACGATGATCCCCGCCTCGCGCAGTCGACCGACGGCCGTCGCAACACGCGCCTTGTGCCGAACCACGTCCAGCCCGCCCTCCGTGGTAAGCTCCTCGCGCCGCTCCGGCACCAACGTGGATTGATCCGGTTTCAGCCCGACCGCGATGGCGACGACCTCCTCGGCGATGGCCATCTCCATATTCAGCTTAACCCCGACGGTCTCGCGGAGAATCCGTGCGTCCCGATCATTGATATGGCGTCGATCCTCACGCAAATGGAAGGTGATCCCATCCGCCCCGCCTAACTCCGCCTCCACCGCGGCCCACACCGGGTCCGGTTCATCCGTGCGCCGGGCCTGACGCACGGTGGCCACGTGATCGATATTGACGCCGAGTAACGCCATAACGCTTCGCCCTAAAAAAACAGGCGGCAGAGTCTTCCACGCGGATTATAGGTATCTCACACGGCCGGTCCAAACGGGCCGAGGCGTAGTGATGAGCTGCCGCCCAAAACTCCGATATCCATACGAGCCGCGGGCAAAATGAAATCCCCGCGCTTCGGGACCCCGCGCTGTCTGTCGAGACCCGAAACCGGCTCGAAGTGACGTTCACGGAGCGACACCGCTGTGGCGGAGATACCTTCAGACATTGCCTCTTCCGCCGCCCAGGCTCCTTTCCAGGCCCGTGAGACTGTCAAGGAGCGTGAAGTCCGTCGGGCCGGTCAGGCTCATGCCGTCCATCGACAGGTCCGAACCGTCGATGAGGCCGGCACCACCGTCGAAACTACCGACGCCGACGCTCAAATTTTCGCCGACGCCGAGGGACAAGGCGGCCAAGGCCGACAACTCGACGACGAATCCAATCCGCTCCCTGAAGAATCAGCTCCGAACCGCCGCAAGGGCATTACTGCCGACAAAAACGGGCAACTGCACCTCGACTTGGAAGCATAAACCACGCGGACGGCACCCCCAGCGCCATACGTCTTATCGATTGCCGATTGGAAGACCATGTTTCGTTCCGTAATTGGCATTTGGCAATTGGCAATTGGCAATCGGTGAGGCACGGCGCATGTGATACAATGTTCGAGGTATGCTCTGGGACCCCGCATTCAAGCCTCGACTTCGCCCCGTCGAAGCCTTCCGATTGCCCGATGGGGGCGGAGTGACTATCGGCGTGCGCGATCGCTCGGGCCTGTCGGAAGTGATGCTGAGTCTTTCTGCCCCGGCCCTGCACATCATGTCCATGATGGATGGCGACCACACCTGCGACGACATCCGCCGGCAGTTCCAAACGCAATTCGGCGCCCCTTTGGCCGGAGACACGTTGCACTCCATGATTTCACACCTGGAGGACGCCCACTTTCTCGAAGGCCCGGGCTTTGAGGCCTTTTACCAATCCCTACTCCATGAGTATCGCAACGGGCGAACGCGGGAAATGCCCCATGCCTCGGCCCTTGGAATCGACGACGGCCACGGTGCGATCTTCGACGAAATGCTCGCCGACGTGAACGGCCAAGGATCATCCAGAAAAGTCGTCGGGTTGATCGCCCCACATCTGGACTATCCCCGTGGGCGACCATGCTATGCGGCCGCCTTTGCCACGCTTCGCAACCAATCCCCACCGGTCCGTGTGATTATCCTGGGCACCAACCATTTCGGACGATCCACCTCCGTGGTCGCCACGGGCAACGACTTTTCCACGCCGCTGGGCGTCACCAAAGTTGATCGATCCTTTCTCGGAAAACTGGAGGAACGCTGCGGCGACCTTCGGACCTTCGAACTCGACCACGCTGGTGAGCACTCCATCGAGCTTCAGGTCGCCTGGTTGCAACATGTTTTCGGCCCCGACGCGTTTACCATCGTGCCGCTGCTCTGCCCCGATCCCTGCGGCCCGACGGGAACCGCGCCGCTGGATGGTCGCGGGGTGGACCTCCGCGAGTTCGCGTTAACCCTCGGAAAGTTGATCCGAAACGACGCGGGCGAGACATTGATCTTGGCCGGGGCCGACCTCAGCCACGTCGGCGCCGCATTCGGTGACGAGCGACCCCTCGACGACGCTTTCTTGGATGAGGTACGCAAGCGTGACCAGCAAGCCTTGGACCGCATCGTGGCTGGTGAAGTGGATGCCTTTCTGCAATGCGTCGCCGAACAGGAGAACCCCACCCGTGTGTGCAGCGCGGGATGTATCTTCGTCTTGGCCGCAGCCTTGCCCGATGCGTCGGCGACCTTCCTCGGCTATCATCAGGCCGTGGACCCTTCTACGCAGACCTGTGTGACCTGCGCCGCGATGGCGTTCACCTGACCGTCCGATGCACGGCGACTCCTTCTACCGCAAGATCGTTGCAGGTGAAACCGGTGTATGGGCGTCGCCGGTTCGAGGTCTACTATGGTCGGCAGCGGCGATCTATGGTCGCGCCATCGCCCTGCGAAACGTTTGGTACGATCGCAAAAACTCAGCAGCGGGACTTCCCGTCCCGGTCATCAGCGTCGGCAATCTCACCGTCGGCGGAACCGGCAAGACCCCCTTCGTGATCGACCTGGTCCGCCGGCTGGACGCCCTGGGCTTTAGCCCCGCCGTCATCGCCCGCGGCTACGGCGCAACGCCTGGCGAACCTAACGACGAGCAAAAGCTCATTACAAAGAATTGCCCCAGCGTGGCCTATGTATCCGACCCGGACCGCCGCCGTGCGGGCGAGGTTGCCTGCGAACGGTTCGGGGCCGATGTCATCGTCCTCGACGATGGGTTTCAACATCGTCGACTGGCCCGCGACCTCGATATCGTCCTCGTCGACGCGACCTGCCCCTTCGGCTATGGCCACCTACTGCCCCGGGGTTTGCTCCGCGAGCCGGCGGTTGAGCTGTGCCGCGCGCATCTCGTTGTCCTCACCCGATCCAACCAAGTCTCGCGCACCGAGTTGGCGCGCATCGAGACGCGGCTGCACGAACTCGCTCCCGACGCCGTCCATCTCAAGTGCAATCATCGGGTCACCGGCGTCGACCGGCTCGACGGCACGCCAATAGGCCCGAACCAGCTCGCCCCAACGCCCAAGGGCGTGGGGACTGAAGGCGCACTCGACCGCAAAAAGGTCGTCCTCTTCGCGGGGATCGCTCATCCGCAGTCTTTCGTAACCACGGTTTCATCGTTGGGAGCGGATGTGGTGGCTTCCCAATGGTTCCCCGATCACCACCAATACACACAGCGAAACCTCCGATCGCTCCTCCACGCCGATCGCTTCCCCCAACACGATTTTCTGGTCACCACCGAGAAGGACGCCGTAAAGCTGGCCGAACTGCCGGGCCTCGACGCTGCACCGATCGTCGTCGTCCACGTGGCGATCGACTTTGTAGACGATGGCGGTACAATGCTCCAAGCGATCCTCGAAAAACGCCTCCCGCGACGACCCGCGTAAAGCGCCATGAATAAACTAGCTTGTGAACTCGACGCCTTGGTCTTCGGCGGCGGTGCCGCCGGACTGTGGCTTCTCGATGAGCTGCACCGCCGCTCATTTCGCACCTTGCTGATCGAAAACCGCGCCCTCGGCGCCGGCCAAACCATCGCCTCCCAGGGAATTCTCCACGGCGGGCTCAAGTACGCCCTCGGCGGATTGCTCTCCGGCTCCGCTCAAGCCGTCGGCGAGATGACCGATCTCTGGCGAAATTGCCTCGCAGGCCGCGCCCAGCCTGACCTGCGCGGCGTCCGAATCCTGTCCCCTTGCTGCTACCTCTGGCGCACGCAAGCGCTTGCATCAATGGTGGGACTTATCGCGGCACGATTCGGTTTGCGGACTCCGGTGACAAAGGTCGCGCCCCGCGAACGACCACCGGCACTGGCGCGCTGTCCCGGTGAAATCCTTCGCGTGGACGAACAGGTCATTGACGTCGTCTCGCTTCTGAGCGAGTTGGCCCATCGACACACCGATCGCATTCTGATCATCGGTGATGCGCGTGATGTAACCTTCACTACCTCGAAACCGGGGCACGTCGAAACCATAGAACTGCGAGTGGCCTCTCCCTCTCCCATCCAGGGAGTGGCCCGCCCTGAGGGTAGGACGCCCCCTCCCTTTTATGGAAACTCGTCTGCCGATTCTCCTCCCGACGGGGCGACGGAGTGTCAGGCTTGCTCTCCCTTGCAAGCGGATTCGTCTGCAGATTTTCGCCCCGACGGGGCGACGGAGTGTAGCCAGGGGCGGAGTCCCCCGGCTCGCCGGGGGACGGAACCCCTGGATGCGTCGCCGCCCCAACCCCCGCCCCGGAGGGGCGGAGGAAGCGGAGAACCAAGAGACGCCAACGCTGAATACGTACAAAAAGGAACGTGCCGGGGGGTTCAAGGCGAAGTCCTCTCGCTCAAACCCCGCGTAGTCATCTTCGCCGCCGGCGAGGGCAATGCGGAGCTTCGCCGCCGCGTGGGCCTGTCGCAGGAGGCCATGCAGCTTCGACCCCTGCACATGGTCATGGTTCGAGGTCCCCTTCCCCAGCTCTTCGGCCACTGCGTCGACGGCAACAAAACTCGCGTCACTATCACCAGCGTCGTTGACACAGTAGGCCGCACCGTCTGGCAGGTCGGAGGCGAGATCGCCGAAAAGGGCGTGCAGTTGAGCAGCGCCGAGTTGGTCAAGTTCGCCCGAGGTGAGTTGCCCTCCGTGCTGCCCTCGGTTGACTTTACGAATACCCAATGGGCGACCTACCGGATCAATCGCGCCGAGGGCCTTGACCCTCGCGGCGCAAGGCCCGAAGGCCCGGTTTGGCGGCGCGAAGGCTCGGTCATCACCGCGTGGCCCACCAAGCTGGTCCTCGCCCCCAGGCTGGCGGAGTTCATCGTGAACTCACTCGGCAAACCCTCTCACGCCGAGCCAATCCCCTCTTTGCACCCTACTGCCTACAGCCTACAGTCTGGTGGCCGGGGTGAAGGTAAGATCGCTCGACCCCCTTGGGAGACGACCGTCGAATGGCACGACTAGCCCTTCCAATGTCACCCATCGGGTTCGGCGCTTTCAAGATCGGCCGCAACATCGGCACGAAATACGACCAAGCCTACGATCTCCCCGACCCGGCGACGGTCGAGAAACTACTCAACGCCGTTCTCGATTTGGGCATCAACTACATCGACACCGCGCCCGCGTATGGCTTGAGCGAGGAACGAATCGGCCAAGCGATCTCCCATCGGCGGCGGGAGTTCGTCCTCTCCACCAAAGTAGGCGAATTCTCCGAGCGCGGCGTTTCGAAATACGACTTCTCATCCGATGTCGTTCGCAAAAGCGTGGAATCGAGCTTGCGCCGACTGCGCACCGACGTGCTCGACCTTGTGTTCATCCACGCCGGCCGCGATGACCTGCGCATCGTGGAACAGACGGACGTCGTAACAACGCTCATGTCCCTCCGTGACGCGGGACTGGTCCGCGGGATCGGTCTGTCAGGATACACCGCGGAAGGATTTCGGGCGGCCCTTCCCTGGGCCGATGCCGTCATGGTCGAATATCATCCGGACCATGAGAGTCTCGCTCCAGTCATCGACCAAGCCCACCATCGGGGCGCCACTGTCATCGTCAAGAAAGGCCTCGCCTCGGGCCGACTGCACGCCGCGCAAGCGCTCTCCTTCGTTTTGCGAAACCCGGCAGTGACCAGCGTCGTCGTGGGCAGTTTGAGCCTGGATCATCTGCGCGAGAATTTTCAGATCGCGCGGACGGTACGCAGCGCCCGTCGAACTTCCACGGAATGCGATCCAAGCTGCGATCATCCATCAGAGCCGCGGGCGCAAATCCGCGGTCAATCAGACCCGCGGGCGGAAGCGAGCGGACAACGCGAGACACGTCCATGAGCCGAACCGCCGTTTTTCTCGATCGTGACGGGACGATCATCGAAGACGCCGGCTACATCGGTGACCCGGCGCAGGTCCGCCTGATTCCCGATGCCGCCGACGCCATTCGCCGTTTCCGCCAGGCAGGCTGCCTTGTGGTCATCGTCTCCAATCAGTCCGGCGTGGCCCGCGGGTTTTTCGACGAGGCCGCGATGAACAAAGTACAGGCCCGCGTGGAATCGCTTCTCGCCGAACGCGGCGCGGACATCGACCGTGCCTACCACTGCCCCTACCTCGACGGCCCGGAGGCGACCGTCCTGGCCTATCGCCGCGACAGCGAACTGCGAAAACCAAGGCCCGGCATGTTGCTTCTTGCCGCCAAGGAGTTGGATATCGACCTTGCTCGATCGTGGATGATCGGCGACTCGCCGACCGACGTGCAAGCGGGGATCAACGCGGGTTGTCGAACGATCCTACTCCGCCACAATGGTGCCGTACCGCCGGCAGGCGACACGGCCCCAACGCATTGCGTCGCAACCATGACCGAGGCCGCCGTACTGGTGGAACAGGCGATGGAACAAGAAAGTAAGTTGCCGCGTGCCACTGCTGTGTCAGCAGTGGAGAATCAGTCTACCCCGTCTCCCAGCCAGGGAGAGGGTCGGGGTGAGGGTCCTACTTCGGAATCAACAGTTCCGTGTGCCACTGCTGTGTCAGCAGTGGAGGGTCGGGGTGAGGGTAGTACACCCAACGACGCCGTATTGCTATCCCTCGAGAAAATCCACGAACAACTCGAACGCGCCCACCGCAAGGATCGGCAACACGATTTCTCGTTGTTGCGTTTGTTCGGCGCCCTTCTCCAAATGCTCGCCATCGTGGCCGCCCTGTGGGGCGTCGTCGCCTTAATGGACGATCAAAGCGCCCCCGCCACCGCCCGACTGACCCTGGCCCTCTTCTTCCAACTCGCCGCCCTCACCGCCTTCGCCATCGACCGCTTCCGCTGACGACCCGGGCCATCCGTTCAGGAATCAAAGACGGCACGTCCCGTACCAGCACGTCCGAAAAGAGGCTTGATTCCCAATTGTGGGAACGGTCTAAGTTTACGAGCTACAATTGTGGGGGGATGACTGGCATGTGGATTGCGATGGACTTTGGAGAGATGTTTCGACTCATGTCAACGACCATGTTGTGGTTGGTCATTGCGGCGGATTGGGCGCTTGCCGCGTTGGGTCAAACTGAGGCTCAAATGACTGCGCCTCATGAGAGTCTGCCAACGCTACCGTGGATGGCGAGACCCGGCGTCGCGCCTGCGGGTGCTATCGCGCACTGTGGTGCGTGGGAACGCGACGGATACAAGAGCATCCAGGTCAACGTCGATGCGTTCGGGTGCAACATTCTAGGAGACGCCGCGAACGAACCGTCTATCGCGGTCTCAGCGACAGATCCTCGCAAAATCGTCATCGGCTGGCGGCAGTTCAACAGCGTCACATCGGATTTCCGCGAACCCGGCTGGGCCTACAGCCATGACGGCGGGCATACGTGGGTTTTCCGCGGATCGCTCGATCCCGGCGTCTTCGGAAGCGATCCCGTAGTCACCCTTGGTCCCGAAGGGCAGATTTACTATCTAACCATCAACTTTGACGAGATGCGCCTCTTCCAGTCGTCCGACGCCGGACTAACTTGGCCTTTGCAAACGCAAGTCATTGCCGCATTTTACGACAAACCATGGACTACAGTTGATCTGACGTCCGGGCCCGGGCGCGGCAACATCTACATTGTATCACCTTCGAGAGTCTTTGTACGCTCCACCGACGCTGGGATGAGTTTCGCAGCCTATAGCGCCACGGGCGGAAACGGGTTCACGGTGAATGTGGGCCCAGACGGATCCCTTTGGATCGTGGATGGTTCTTTTAACCTCGCGTGCCCCCCCTCAGTACTAATTCGGATAGGGGTGTCAGACAATGCCTCTGACGCGGCTTTGACCCCGATCTTTGAGCGGAGGGAGATCATGCTGGGGCAGTATGCGCATTGTGCTGGTCAGGTAAACCCCGGCGGGCTGTTGGGGCAGCCGTGGATCGCCACGGACCACTTCGTGGGACCGACTCGGGGGAACGTGTATGCACTCACCCTTACCGGCATGGACCCGAAGTACCCGGATCCACCGGTCGACCCCTTCGACATCGTGTTTGTCCGCAGCACGAACGATGGCAAGACTTGGTCTTCGCCGCTGCGCGTCAACGACGACCCGTACAGTCCCACGTCTCTCCAGTGGTTCAACACCATGTCCGTCGCTCCGAACGGTCGAATTGACGTAGCCTGGAACGACACCCGGAACAGCGGCGTGCCCAATGTCTCCGAACTTTACTACACGTATTCCACCGACGGCGGCGAGACCTTCGCGCCGAACATTCCCGTAAGCCCTCCGTTTGATAGCACCGTTGGCTGGCCCTACAACAACCCGAAGATTGGCGATTATTACCACATGGTCTCGGACAACTTGGGGGTGAACGTGGCCTACGCGGCCACGTTCAACGGCGAGCAGGACATCTACTTCCTGCGCATAGGACCCTGGGACTGCAACGGCAACGAGACCGACGACGCCTTGGACATCAGCGATCTCCGCAGCCGCGACTGCAACGCCAACGACGTGCCCGACGAATGTGAATACCGCGCCGACGTCAATGGCGACGGCCTAACAACGCTCTCGGACTTCGTCGCTTTCCAGAAGGCGCTCACAGGGCCCCTTTCGTCAACGCAACTTCAATCGACAATCGACAATCGGCAATCGACAATCCTTTGCCCCGACCTCCTCGACCCCGACCACGACGGCGACATCGACCTGCACGACTTGTACCTGTTCCAACAGGTCTACGTGAAGCCGTAAAGCGGACGCGCGGGCGCATCAACTCGTACGGTCGCCGTCAAAAGCAGCGGGCGGCGGGGAACCGTTCGGTTCCTCCGCCGCCCGTCTGTGTTTCACGGAGCGTGCCACTGCTGTGTCAGCAGTGGTGTCGCGGTGCTTTCGTCGCGCCGCCGGGCCGACTACACCATGCCCTTGAGGTTCTTGAGCGCCAGGACCTTCACCACGTTCCGCGCCGGTTTGGCCTTGAAGATCATCCTTTCTTGCGTAAACGGGTTGATCCCCTCCCGTTGCTTGGTCGCCGGTTTGCGGACCACCTTGATCTTCATCAGGCCCGGCACGGTGAAAATGCCCGGCCCCTTCTTGCCCAGATCGGCCTTGATCAACGACGCCAGGTCGTCGAACAACGCCGATATCTGCTTGCGCGTCAGATCGCTCGCGCTCGCCAATTCGCCATACACTTCCGACTTCGATCGGGCCTTCCCGCCCGCCTTGGGGGATGCTTTCTTCGCCATGTAGTGCTTTCCTTTCTAATAGACTCACCACCATCCGTTGATGGAACCGGCTGGGAATCTAAAGCAAGCGAAGGGCCAAATCAAGCGATTTTCCCTAGAAAAATGCGAAATCCGTGATTTCCGCTTTTCCGGGCAAGACCGCTCGTTGCAGGCGCGACGACGCCTATGCTTCTTCGGCGGCCGTGAGAAGCGGCGCACGTCGTCGACGCCGACGCTTTTTTGGGGGCCCCGGTTTCGGCACGGGGGGGGTCCGGGGGATCGCGGACTCGGCGGTGGCAATGGCCTGTTGGGCGGTCTTGGCCATCAAATCAGCGCCGACTTCCTTCCACAACCCGTCCGCTCGATTAAAAACACCCCCGGACACCATGATATTCATCGTCGGGTTGACTCCGATCTCCCGGATAAGGTCAACCAGCCTCCGGACCCCCGGCACCCCGGCCGGCTGGGTCCCGAAAAGCAGCAACAGGTCGGGCCGAAGCTGCCCCACGAGGCTCAAAATCTCATCATTGGGCACTCCGCCCCCCAAAAAATAGACCTCCCAGCCACGGGATTCGAACATATCCGCGCACATCTGGGCCCCCAATTCCTCCGGTTCACCGTCCGCACAGGCGATCAGGATGCGTTTTCCGATCGCGTCGGCCTTCGGTAGCCGGAGCTGAAGCTGGTCGGCGATCGCCCGGTTGATCCGGGTGGCCATGTGCTCCGAGGCGATGTTGATGCGGTCGCCGCGATAGAGCTTTTCGACCCTTTCCATCGCCGGCCAAATGAGCTCATGATAGAGAATCGACGGATCCGGGGTCTTTTCGAGCTGCCCAAGCACGAATTGGCGGCAGGCGGTTCGGTTTCCGGCCAACAAAGGCCCCATGTATTCCTCAACGAGTGCGATTGACGACATTCGGACGGCTCCTTTTGCGTAGAACTGGTCCAGGAGGCTTACGCACCTGCGGGCCTCCTGCCCATTCCTGAAGCCGTCCAACGCCGTTAAAGGCCCTGTCGGGTATCCAAACCGACATATTCTACATCGCTGATATACTACCGAAGTTTACCAGTTTATGTTAAACTAGGTAGTTTATGAACGTAGGCGTTCTATCGACCGTACTGCGAACTTTACTTGAGGGCGTTTGGACAGGCTTGCGGCCCGTTGAGAAAGCTTGGCACCGCCTCCTGTGGGCGGCACAAACCGGGCATGGCGTCACCCCACAAGGGGTCACGCTACATCGGGGGCGGCCATCCCGCGCTTCGCACCAAACTTCAACCCGGGCGCAGGCCTGAGAAGCAATTGACCATCCGGTCCGCTTGCTCAATCTTTTGGTTTCGCGGCCATGATCGATGCTCCTGCCATCCAGAGCGCAAGCGAACAGCGGAAGCCCGCTGCTTTTCGCAATGTTCCGGAGTCGGCCGCTCAACCCGGCATTCACGTTCAATCAAACGATGTCATGCCGGTATTGTTTGGGCTGCGGGACACTTACGCAAATAGCTGAGCAGGTCGGAGAGTTGGGCGGTGGCTAGAGCCACACACGTGTCGGCACCGCCGTAGTAGAGTCGAATCACTCCGCTCGCCTTGTCCAGAATCCAGCCACAGGGGAAAACCACGTCTCCTACATCTCCCTGGCGCTCATAGGGTGCCTCAGGCGCAAAGACCCATTCATCGCTACGGCGAAGTACCCGGCAGGGATCCTCCAAGTCCAGCAGGGCCAGTCCCAGACGATACAGACAGCCGCCAGCGGTGTGCCGCACGCCGTGATAAAGGAGCAACCAGCCCTCCGCGGTCTCCAAGGGGGGAGGACTCAAGCCGATCTTATTGGCATCCCACCATGCACCACGCCGCGCGTGCAGCAGGATATGGTGATCGCCCCAATGAATCAGGTCCGTCGAGAAGGAAAGCCACATATGCGCGCCGGAACTGCCTGCGGAAACCGGGCGATGAATCATCGCGTACCGGTTCCCGAAACGGCGGGGAAAAATGGCGGCATCCTTGTCTTCCGGCGGCATGACCGGCCCAAGTCGCGAAAAAGCGGTGAAGTCTTTTGTCCGTGCTAGGGACACGAGTGGTCCACTTGGCGAGTAGCCCGTGTAGGCGATGATCCATTCACCGCGTTCCTCGACCCAAGTCAAGCGCGGGTCTTCCACGCCCCACGCTTCTTCCGAATAATTCTCTGGATTTGGAGCAAAGCTTGGCTTGGAGTCGATTTGCCAGTTTGACACGCCGTCGTTACTCCGGGCAACGGTCAGGTGCGAATGGCCTCGGCGATCCTCGACGCGTACGAGCAAAATCGTCTCATCACCTACCTGACATGCACCGGCGTTAAACACCGTATGCGCAGGGTAAGGCCAGTCGAGGGCGGTGAGGATCGGGTTGGCGGCATGGCGATGAAACAGCTCTGTGTAAAGATTGGGTATTTTCGATTCTCGAAGCATTTTATTTTCCTCAGATTAGAAATCCCTGCGTGGATTCGCGCGGGGTTATGCGCTGGCAACCACAGCCTTTCGGTTCTTGGCCATTGCATGGTGAACTTCAGAGTAGTGTACTTCTGTGCACAAGTAGGCGAGCGTCGATTCCGCACCTTGGTTCCGATTCACGCCGGACCGTTGCAAGCCGTCGCAGCAGCCACCCGACCGGATATCGACGAGTGGCTGCCCCAGGCTATTCCGGCCATGAAACCAGTCACGCGCCCGACGGAACGTAGCCAAGTATTTCTCATCGTTCAGCACACCAAATGCGGCGAGCGCGGCGTCGGCCATCGTCACGGCTTCCACCGGTTGTTGATCGTAGGGAGCCTTTTCTTCTCCATGTGGATACCAACCGCTGTTCCCCACGGGCCAAAAGAAACTTTCAACCGTCGTTTCCCGCTCGAGGAAGGCGAATGATGCTTTTGCTACTTCGAGAAACATCCCCTTCGGCCAGCATTGCGCCGCGATGAACAGGGCATGCGGCAACACCGCGTTCGCATAGGTCATCCGCGATTCGAACCACGGCCAGTTCGGTCGTTGGGAACGGTGATAACACTCCACAAGTCGCTCTGCCGCGGACCAGGCCACTCTTTCGAGCGGCTCGACATTCTTCACTCCAGCCTTCCATAAATGCCCCCAGGCCAGAATCACGTACGCCTGCGCACGTAGGCTCCGCAGATCGGCGAGGCTGGGCAGAACCGCTTCGATCAACTCCCGGGCCAGCACCCGGTAGTCGTCCGGCAGACTGCTGCCGAGCACTTCAGCCAGGGCGCGGACCGCCTGCCCCTGGCAATCGCGGTCGCCGTCTGTATCCAGCCAGTGGCGCTGGTAACTCAGGAGATTGTGGAATCCACCGCCGGGGCGACGAGCGTACTCCAATAAGCTCAGGTACCCCGTCACCCGGCTCATCATGCGATCCTCCGGGCGTTGGCACCACAGGCGCACACAAAGGCGCAAGGCCCGGGCGTTGTCGTCGGTCGTATAGCCGCTCTCGCGCCGTGGCACAGTGTAGATGGCGTGCTGGATCAGTCCGGTCGAGTCCGTCATACGGTCCAGGTGGTCCAGCGCGATCTGGTCGGGAACATCCATCACACGCCTCCATTCAGTAGCGCGCCGGGCAGACCACCGCCCTCCGGGGTTGCCGACCCTGCGTGGTAAGGTCCATCCAGTCTCGCCTTACTGGCGGACAGGATCTCGTTGAAGAACCTCAAATACGCCCGGCCCACATTCGGCCAACGCATCGGTTTGGCGTATTCATACGCCCGGCGGCGCGTCTCTACCCGCAACGCGTCGTCACCCAGGAATCGCAACGTCGCATCGGCGAGGGCGGCGCTTTGCGAAAAGGGCACGAGCAAACCTCGGCCTTCGGCTAACACTTCTTCGGCGTACAGATAGGGAGTGCTCACGATCGGCCGCCCCGATGCCATGGCATAGGCCAGAGTACCACTGGCAATCTGGTCCTTTCCTGCATACGGAGTGACATACACGTCGCAGGCCTTCAGGTATTCGAGCAGGTCGGGCAGGCTGAGGAATCTGTTTACGAAGCGCACATGCGCACCCATGCCCAGCGTTTCCGCCATCCTGGCCAGAGATTCTCGGTAGACCTCTCCCTCTTGCTGTTTGACCTGTGGGTGCGTGACACCCACGATTAGGTATAGAGCTTCGGGATACGCGGCCACGATCCGGGGCATGGCCTCGATCATGTATTCCAGTCCTTTACCTCGGTTGATGAGTCCGAATGTGCAAATCACCCGCCGACCTGCCATTCCCAGCCGGGTCTTGTGAACAGAATCGCGCTCAAAAGGAACTTCCGGTACTCCATGGGGAATCACCTGCACGTCCGCTTCCGACACGTCGTAGACGCCGGCCAGGAGTCTCGCGGCAACTTTCGTCATGACTACGATGCCCTTGCTAAGGGCCGCCAAGTTCTGAATCAAACGCCGCGGTAGCGGGGCGGGCTGAGTCATCAGCGTGTGGAACGTGGTGACAATGGGCTTGCGGCACGCGCGGACAAAGTCCAACACTCGAACACCCCACTCGCCGGGATACAGGCCGAATTCATGCTGCAAGCTCACCACGTCACATGGGCCGTCGTTGGCCACGTCTGCAGCCAGACGGTATGCGCCCGGGCGGTTGTTGTCGATGACATGCACCACGCGCCGGTCTTCGTAGGACAACGGACGTGTTTTTTGGATTGCGACCAACGAGGACACCGGCCGCCGCGCCGCCATATCCACCGCATCGGCTGAATCTTTAGTGAACGTCGCCAGCCCGCATTCCTCCGGCGGATAGGTCGACAGAAATAGTGCCCGGGCCGGATGCACTCGTCACCTCCTCATACTACTATTGCTACATCTTTTTGTCCCTCTGAACCCGAACCCATTATAACCGAAGCGAGGTCCTAATGTAAATGGCTTCTTGAAAAGGCAGAAATGCGGTCAGACGATGGCCGCGACGTCGGTCTTGGTCACGCGGACGATTTCCTCGACCGTGGTCATGCCCGCGAGGACTTTGGACCAGCCGTCTTCGCGCATCAGCTTGAGGCCGTCCTTGCGGGCGACCACTTGCAGGTCCGTGGCGGAACGGCGCTCAACGATCATTCCGCGGAGTTGATCGGTGATCATCAGTATCTCAAAGATGCCCACCCGACCGCGATAACCCGAATTGCGGCAGTCCCGGCAACCGGCCCCGCGATAAAGCTTTTGTCCCTTTTCGATCTTGAAATCCGCGGGCACGTCGCCCTTGTCCGGCACGTATTCCTGGCGACACTCCTTGCAGATTCGTCGCACAAGCCGTTGGGCGAGCACGCCGCTGATGGCGCTGGAGACCAGAAACGGCTCCACGCCCATATCCAGAAGGCGGGTCGTCGCGGTCACGGCGTCGTTGGTGTGTAAGGTGCTGAAAACCAGGTGACCGGTAAGGGAGGCGTTGATCGCCACCTCGGCTGTCTCCAAATCGCGAATTTCGCCCACCAGGATCACGTCCGGGTCGTGCCGCAAAAACGAACGAAGCCCGGATGCGAAGGTCAGACCGATGTGCGGCTTGATCTGCACTTGCTGGATGCCGTCGAGGTAATACTCGATGGGGTCTTCGATGGTGAGGATCTTAATCGTGTCGTTGCGGATGGTGTTGAGGGCCCCGTAAAGGGTCGTGGTCTTTCCCGAACCTGTGGGGCCGGTGACGAGAATAATCCCGTAGGGTTGCGATATCAGATATTGCACGCCGACGAGGGCTTCATCAATCAACCCCAACTGATCAAGCGAAAGCAGAACGGATTGCTTGTCCAGGATTCGCATGACCACCGCCCCGCCGTAGGCCGTCGGAATGATGCTCACGCGGAGGTCGATATCTCGATTCTGCGCCTTGATCTTGAAGCCTCCGTCCTGCGGCAGCCGCTTTTCGGCGATGTTGAGGTTGGAGAGGATCTTGATGCGGCTGACGATCGCGGCGTGGAAGCGGCGAATCTCCGGCGGCACGTTGGTGGTGTGCAGCACGCCGTCGATGCGATAGCGGATTTTCAGGTCGTTCTCGTACGGTTCGATGTGTACGTCGCTGGCCCGGTCGCGAATGGCTTCCAGCAGGATCTCGTTGACCAGCTTGACGACCGTCGCCTCTTGGGCCTGCTCGATCAGGTCGGCGTTGTCGGCGTCGAATTCGCTGACGATTTCGACGTCCGACTCGCCCAGCATGGCCCCGACCGTCTCGCCGCCGACGCCGAAGTGCTGCTTGATGATCCGCGAAATCTCTTCGCTGGTGGCCAGCACGGTCTCGATCTTGGCCCCCATGAGCATCCGCAGCTCGTCGAAGGCGTAGAGGTTGAAGGGGTTGCTGGTGGCCACGCGGATCGTGCCGTCGTGCCGATCGATGGGGATCACCCGATCCCGATGTACCACTTTGGACGGCGTTTGCTTGAGCAACTCCACGTCGATGGGAACTTCGTTGAGGTCGACCAGGGGAATGGAGAGCTGTTCGCTGTAGATGGCGAGGACGTCGCGCTCGTGGATGAACCCCAGACGGACCAGGCAGTTCTCGATCCGCTCGGAAGGCTTCCGCGCCGCCTTGGCTTGCTTGTGCTGGGCGGCGGTGATGACCTTTCGCTGTTGAAATAGCTCGCCGAGACTCACTGATTCATCTCATCCCAAAGGCGTGCGCGCGGACCTGCCGCCGCACTCCAATGTTATACCCTAGATCGGGTCGCCGGATTCACCATGTTCAATGGTTCATAACTATCGTCTTGGCAATGGATTATAGCCATGTTGCGGGCGGCGGTTCGCCCTTCACCCGCTTGTTTGAGGACCATACGCGGGCTATCGTAGCCCGCGGACTCGCTCACGACGTACGCGGAACATGATGACCCCAAAGCCCAGCACCGAGAAACGCTATTGCAATTGCTTCGTGACCCTCCGGTCCCGGGGGCAAGTCCATGTTTTACGCTGGTGGGACGGTCTTACTTGGGGCGAACGTGAGCGGCTACTTAATGACCTCGAACCCATCCCCTGGGATGTGCTTGATAGGCTGATCCCCACACACGTCCTCTCCCAACCCCACACGGTGTTTCCCGGCGAACTCCTACCGGCCCCGGTTTATCCGCGCACGCCCGGACCTGATCAACAAGCGCTCTACGAGCAAGCGGTGCGAGTCGGGCGCGAGCGGCTCGCCGGCGGCAAAGTGGCGGCACTGACGGTGGCCGGCGGGCAGGGGACGCGGCTGGGTTTCCCCGGACCCAAAGGCGCCGTTCCCATAACACCCGTGGGCGCTAAAACCCTGTTCCAGCTCTTTGCGGAAACGGTCCTCGCCGCAGGCCGTCGGTACGGCGTGTCCATCCCCTGGTACGTCATGACCAGCCCGGCCAATCACGATCAGACAGCCGAGTATCTGACTCGACATGACTTCTTTGGGTTACCACGACGGGACGTATTAGTGTTTCCACAAGGAATGCTCCCCGCGTTTGATTTCGCGGGCCGTCTGTTGCTGGAGGAAAAACATCGCCTCGCCCTCGCTCCTGATGGGCACGGCGGAGTCTTGAAGGCGTTGCTTGGCAGCGCCGCCTTGGCGGATATGCAAGCACGAGGTGTGGAGGTGATCTCCTACTTCCAAGTCGATAACCCGCTGGTTAAGCCCTTTGATCCTCTGTTCATCGGTCTGCACGCCCTGACCCAATCGGAGATGTCCACGAAAGTCGCACGGAAAGCCGACGATCTCGAACGAGTCGGAAACGTGTGCCTACTCGACGGACGTCTGTCGGTTATCGAGTACACTGAGCTTCCTGAAACCCACGCCCACGCGCGAAGCGCCGACGGCCGCCGCCGCTTCGACGCCGGCAACCTCGCCATTCATCTGCTGGACGTCGGTTTCGTGCAACGAATCGCCGGTCCGTCCTTCGAACTGCCCTACCGCCGAGCGGAAAAGGTGGTCCCGTTCATCAATGACGTCGGTTCGCTCGTTTCGCCGAGTACCCCCAATGCGATCAAACTCGAGACTTTCATTTTCGATATACTTCCGTCGGCCAGGAATCCCCTGGTGCTGGAAGTCGATCGGGCCGAGGAGTTCTCGCCGGTGAAAAACCTCGCCGGGGTGGATTCGCTTGAATCGGCGAAGCGCGACCAAGGCCGCCGGGCATGTCGATGGCTGGAAGCGGCGGGGGTCAAAGTCCCGCGCGGTACCAGCGGCGAACCCGATGTTACGGTCGAAATCTCGCCGCTCTTGGCCTTCGATCCCGAGGGGCTTGCGGCGAAGAAAAACCGGATTCCGCCGCTCAAACCCGGCGCAACCATCTACATCGAATAGAGCCTCCCCCCTTGGTAAGGGGGGATTAAGGGGGGTGGAGCCTACAGTCTAGGCACTGCCGGAGGAGGGAGTCGAACCCTCACACCCTTGCGGGCACGGGATTTTGAATCCCGCGCGTCTGCCAATTCCGCCACTCCGGCCAAGACCGTGCCGTCGCCGATACTGTAACCTCCGCGGACGCCTCTTTCAAAGTTTTGCGCACGGGCTGAAGGTCTATCGAAGCGTACCTCGTTATTCGTCGTCGTCGAGTTGTTCCGCAACGGCGTCGAGGCGATCGCGGAGATCAACCGGCAGTCCCCCGCGCACGTCGTTGTGAATCAAGCCGTTGCGAAGCATGTCGGAAACGTGCACGCGGTCGATATCGCGGAATGAAGTGAGCTTCATCCTCAAAAGCCCCGGTAGGTCGAGCACCCAGAATCCCTGCGGGTCGAAAACCGCCTCGTCGAGTCGCGGGGCGCTGTGCGCGTAGGAGGGACGGACCCTCTGCCCCGACCACACCAGGTGAACGCCCGACCTTCGGCTCGGCTCGTCGGGATCAACGAAAAACACCATTCGCCGTAGGTCATGGCGCTCAAAGCCGATGGCTTGCAGGGCGGTGGTGATCCGATCGACGTCGTCACGGTCAACGAGCAGATCGACATCGACGGTGGTGCGCGTCGCGGCAGGGTCGACCTTGGCCACCCACACCGCCACGGCGTTTCCGCCGATCACCGCGTAACGGATCCCGGCGTCGTTCAGCGCCGCCGTAACCATCCGCAACCGCCGCGCTACACGCTCCATCGCCATGCAGTATTCCGTGAAAGATGAGAGGACCATAACGACCCAATTGTATGTCCCAACCCCGACGGCGAGCAACTCTGCGTTAATCCGGTCCGCTGTTGGACATGCTCTCGCCCCGCAATTATCCTTTGTCGTCGACCAACTCGAATGTTCGCCGGCCGACTTTTTGGGATTCGGTCGGTACGGTGAAGGAATAACGGTAGCGCTTACCCTTGGAGACGATGGGGACGAAGTCGCAGGAATACTTGGCGCCCTTCTTGAGGTCGGCGCAGAGGACGAACTCCGGCGCCCCGGCGGCCACCTCGCCGACGAACAGAGCGCTGGTGCCGATGCGACGAAACGGGATGACTTGCCCTGTCTCGTCGTGCAATTGAAAGTGCTTTTCGGTCCATTCTCCCCATTTCGGCGTGTTTCGCTCACTGTATTCCGGGGGATCGGCCAGCGCAATCAACGGCGGCACGCCGATCTGCATCTCCACGGTGTCCGTCGTCGCCGCCCCCCACGCCACGGCCAGCGGGTGCCCTTGATCGGCAAACGCTTCACCCGTCAGATACCTACTGAGGAAAAACGCTCCCACCGCGAGCAATAGAATGAGTACGACAATGCCCTTCATCCCTGAACCCTTCGCATGAAAGATACCTCGACGCTGTTCCCCTACTCGCCGTATTTCGAAATGATCTGATCCTTCATCTTTCCCAGGATATCGTATTTCCGACCTATTTTGGTGAACGCCGCAATGGCGCGGTCGATGTGGTGGAATTCGTGGGCCGCGGTAAGCTGCACGCGGATACGGGCCAGCCCTTTGGCGACTACAGGGTAATAAAAGCCTATCACATAAACGCCTTCGTCATACAAATCGCGGGCGATGTCCTGACTGAGCTTGGCGTTGTAGAGCATGATGGGCACGATGGGATGACTGCCCGGCTTGATGTCGAAACCGGCTTCAGTCATTCTCTTGCGAAATCGTTTGGTGTTGGCTTCGAGCTTGTCACGAAGGGCCGTCGATTCGCTCAGCAAGTCAATGACCGCCAAGGACGCCTTCACCATCACCGGCGCAAGGGTATTGCTGAACAGATAGGGGCGGGATCGTTGCCGCAACAGCTCGATGATTTCTTTTCGACCCGAAGTGAACCCGCCTGAAGCGCCGCCCAATGCTTTGCCGAGTGTCGAGGTGATGACATCGACGCGGCCCATTACTCCGCAGTGTTCCGCCGACCCGCGGCCGGTTTTCCCCATGAACCCCGTACAGTGACAATCGTCCACCATCACCAGGGCGTCGTACTTTTCCGACAAGTCGCAAATCTTGTCGAGTTGGGCGATGCCGCCGTCCATGCTGAAAGCCCCGTCCGTGGCGATCATGCGATAGCGAGCGCTCTTGCCCTCCTTGAGTCTGGCTTCCAGCTCGGCCATGTCGTTGTTCGCGTAGATGAGCCGCTTGGCCTTGCACAGGCGGATGCCGTCGATGATCGAGGCGTGGTTGAGTTGGTCGGTGATAATCACGTCCTCCGCGCCGAGCAGGGGTTCGAACAGTCCGCCGTTGGCGTCGAAGCAGGCCGCGTAGAGGATGGCGTCGTCCGTGCCCAGAAACTCGCTGATGCGCCGTTCAAGCTGCTTGTGAATGTCCTGCGTGCCGCAGATGAAACGCACGCTGCTCATTCCATACCCGTGAGTTTCGAGCGCCTCGCGGGCGGCGGCGATCACCTTGGGATGCGACGACAACCCCAGGTAATTGTTCGCGCAGAAGTTGATGACTTCCTTCGGCGGGTTCCCTTGCGGATAGACGACCCGGATATCGGCGCTCTGCGGCGATAGAATCCAGCGCTCCTCCTTGTACAACCCGGCCTCTCGAATCGAACCGAGTTCCCGTTGAAGGTCCTGCTCCATGCGACCAAACATGCGGCAATTCTCCAAAAAAACGTGTGGCGACCGCCATTCTACCCGGGTACACCGGGCGTACAACGCCCACGGCATTCTTTGAAGCGCCTCGGTCGATTGGCGCATCTGGCGAGCGTCCGGCGCTTTGAGTTGTGCAGGTCTGCTTAGCGATTCGCGAACAGCAGCACGTTGCACAGGATCGAGATCACCAGCAACACGCCCAACGCCAAGACCCATTGAACCGATATTCGCGGGGTGGTGGAGACCGGCACGGGTGGCGCGGTCGACGGTTCCGTCAACTTTCGCCCCGTGGCCAGCGATTGGAGCAGGGAGTGATCGTATTTCTTGCGGGCTTGAAAGGGCGGCTCGCCGCGAGCCACGGCCTCAAGATCGTCAATCAGTTCGACCATCGACGGGTAGCGATCGTCGGGCGATTTGGCCATCATCACTTCGATAATCTCGCCGACTCCCGAGGAGAGCGCGGGGTTGACATGATCCGGCGGAACCAACGAATCCTTGAGGTGCTTGTGCATGACCGCCGAGGGGGTGGTGCCGTCAAACGGCACCTTTCCGGTCACCATGTGATAGAACGTCGCCCCCAGCCCGTAGATGTCCGCCCGGGCGTCGATGGTGAGTTCACCGCGGATTTGTTCGGGGCTGATGTAGTAAGGTGTGCCATAGGCCCTGCCGGCCTCCGCCGTTGCCGTCGCAAAATCGCCGACTTCACGGGCCAAGCCCATATCCGCGAGCTTCACGTCTCCCGCCTTGGTGATCATCAGGTTCTTGGGCTTCACGTCGCGGTGGATCAGCCCCTGTTCATGGGCGTGGTGAAGCGCCTTCGCACATTGCAGCAAGATACGAACGGCCTCCGCCTCTTTCATGGGCTTTCCGTCCGTCACCAGGTCGTACACCGTCTTCCCGTCGATGTACTCCATGACGAAGTAGTGGTATCCGCCCGATTCACCGACGTCGTAGGCCTGAACGATGTTGGCGTGGTTCAGCCTGGCCGCGGCGCGCCCCTCTCGGTAGAACCGGTCGACGAACTCGCGGTTTTCGCTTAGCCGTTTGGGCAGCACTTTGATCGCCACAATCCGGTCCAGGCTTAGCTGCTTGGACTTGAACACCACCGCCATCGCACCCTGCCCGACCTTGCTGAGCACCTGGAAGCCGGGGATTTGCTGGGCGGGCCGGTACATGGAGTCTTCATCCATGGCCATGTTCAGCCGCTTGATTTGCGAATGGGTGATGTAACCGTGGTGCAACAGCATGTCGGAGAGCGTCGTACCCCGACCCTTTTCGCCCATGGCCTTGTGTTCGGCGCGGACCAACTCCAACTCGTTGGCGGTGCATAGCTTCCGTTCAACGACGAGCCGGGCGAATTGCGAATCGTCAAGCGACATGCATGAAATCCGTAACCATTATTGGATTATAGCCCGCCGCCGGCCGGGGTCACCTGGTCGACACGTCCGATCAAACATCGCTCCAAACGCCGCTCTGCGGCCGTCGGGTCCCGCGGCAGAACCGATAGCACGCCTGAAGCGGCTTCCGCCTGTCGCGCCGTAAACAGACACGGTACACACTCGACCCACCCGCGAAAGCCCAGCGCCTCCAAAATACCAGACACAAGTTCATCGCAGCCCGCGCCCGTCAACGCTGAAATGGACGCCGATTTGTGCTCTCCGAACTGCGGCGCCGGCCACGCGTTTCCGGCGTCCACCTTATTGACCACCGTCAGGCAACCGGTCCAACGGCGCGAAGCCTCCAGAAGCTTTTCGTCCGGTTGGGTGAGAGGTTGCGACCCGTCCAACAACAACAATCGAATCTCCGCCCGCTCGGTAACCCGCCGTCCGGCCTCCACCGCCTGTCGCTCCAGCGGATCATCGGCTCCTCTACGCCCGGCCGTGTCCACCAGCGATATCGGCACCCCGTCCATTTCCACCGGCTCGGCCACCCAGTCCCGCGTCGTCCCCGGTTGGGGCGAGACGATGGTCGCGGGTCGTCCGATCAGCCGATTGAACAACGTCGATTTGCCGCTATTGGGCGGACCCACCAGCGCTACCGTCGCCCCTTCGATGAGCTTGCGCGCAACCGGAAAACCATCTGCAATCGCCGTCAAGCGCTGCCTCGCTTCGGTTGGATCAGACCGGCAGAGCAACGCAACGGACTCCAACTCCGCGGGCAGGTTCTCGCGCTGCCAAGCAAGAAACCGAACCGCTCGCTGGGTTTGGGCGCGAGTGAGTGCCTCGATGGCCTCGTGCTCGATCAGGCTTTGCGTCGGCCACGCCAGCCCGACCGCGTCCCCCGGCTCACCAACCGACGCCCCCAGCCGCTCCAACGTCTGAAGAATTCGCTCGATCACCCGCACCCCGCCGTGCGCTGAAATGTCCACGACCAGGTCCGCGCGTACTTCGCCTCGTGTTTCGGCGTTTCGGCGTTTCGGCGTTTCGACGTTTTTCCCTTCGTGACTCGTCGGCACACTGACAATTACGTCGTCGATCGTCTCCGCACCGTCCACGAAATGTCCGTAGCGCAAACGATCGCCCTGATTCGCCGACAATCCGCCGCCTGATGCGGGGCGAAACGCTTGATTGACGAGCGCTACCGCTTCGGGGCCGACGACCCGCACCACCCCGATCGCCCCCGCCCCCGGCGGGGTGAGGACGACGACGCGGTTTTCGCACCTCGAAGGCATTAAGTTTCTAGAAACTTTCACTGCTGATGCAACCGATGCGCGCCAATCACGTTCGCCCCGAAGGGGCGCAGGAATGTAGCCACGGGTGCAGTCCGCCGCAGGCGGACGGAACTCGTGGGTCGATGCTCCGCTCTTATTTCCTGCCCCGGTAGGGGCAGAGGAAAACTCCGCCACGCCGAGGTGACGCACATCTTATCATGCTCCCTGTTCAGCAAGGTGTTTGTCGTAAGCCAGCGCGACCCCGCGCAGGGCCAAGTCGCTGACGATGGTATCGAGAAAATCGCAGTGCGGAGCGAGGAAGGCGACATCGCCGCCCGTCGCCACGACCTGAGGCCAGCGGTTCAAGTGCGTCGCGTAGGCCTCGACCAATCCACGCACCGCGCCGGTCAATCCGCGACAGACGCCGTTCTGAATGGCCTCCGTCGTGTCCCGGCCATAGGGCAGTTGGGGAATCCCCGGTTGCACCTCCGGCAGTACCGCGGTGTTCTCGTGCAATGCTTTCAACTGCATCCGTAGACCCGGCAAGATCGCCCCGCCCAGCAGCACCCCATCATCGTCCACGAGATCGACGGTCACGGCCGTACCAAACGAAACGACGGTGCATCCCGTTTGCAGCTTGTCATAGGCCGCGGCGGCTTGGCACACCCGGTCCACGCCAATCGCCCGCTTGTCCTTCACTCCCACGTCCATCGGTATTGGGACCGTTTCCCCCACGACCAGCGCCTCCTGCTCCTGTTGTGCGAGGACGTGCACGCGAATGCGCTCCAAGGCCTCGGGCACCACCGAGCTGATCACCGTCGCCGCTGGTCGTCGCAACGGCGCCGCATTCACGTGCGCGGCGTAGGCCTCCTCAAACGCGAGCGGGTTGTCCGTCGCCGCGCTCAACGGCGTTTTGAGCGCACCTTCGTGCCACGTCGCGACACTCGTCGTCGTATTGCCGATGTCGATGACGATGATCGGGGCGTCGGGATCGAATGGCGGCGGCCGATAGATCATACCGTCGCCTCCTCCTTCGCCCGGCGAATCATGCCCCACAATCGCTCGACCATGACGGGAAGTCCTATACCACTTACGGCGCTCACCGGCAACACTTCCTTGCCGATCGCCTCGGCCAGCGCCTGCGCCGCCTCGCGACCACCAGTTAGATCGACTTTGTTCGCGACCACCAGTTCATCCTTCTCCGCAAGAAGCGGACTGTACTTGGCGAGTTCCGCTCTGATGGTTCGGTAGGCCTCAGCCGGCGGCATCGCCGTCCACTCACTGCCGACGTCGACAACGTGCAGGATCACGCGAGTCCGCTCGATGTGCCGCAGGAAGGCATCGCCCAATCCGGCCCCCTCGTGCGCCCCCTCGATCAATCCGGGGATGTCGGCAAGCACGAATCGCCGATGATCGGACAATTGCACGATCCCCAACTGAGGCTGCAACGTGGTGAACGGATAGTCGGCGATCTTAGGCCGGGCCGCCGATAGCCGCGAAAGCAACGTGCTCTTCCCCGCGTTCGGCAATCCCACGATTCCCGCGTCGGCCAGCAGCTTCAGCTCCAGCCGCAGCCAGCGCTCCTGCCCGGGGGTTCCCTTCTCAAACTCCCGCGGCGTCTGATGATCCGCCCGCGCGAACCGCGCGTTGCCCTTCCCGCCTTTACCCGCCTCGGCAATGCAAATCTGTTCTCCGACCGAGGAGAGGTCTTTGATAAGTATGTCCGAATCGCGGTCGTAGATCAGCGTGCCCGGCGGCAATTGCAGGGTAAGGTCCGCGCCTTTTCGACCGAACATTTTCTTGCCCATTCCCGGCTGGCCGCTCTGCGCGATCCAGTGATGCCGCCCGGCGAAGTCCAGCAACGTGTCCACGCCCGCCGTCGCGATCACGAAGACGTTGCCCCCGTCCCCCCCGTCCCCGCCGTCTGGCCCGCCCTTGGGAATGAATTTCTCCCGCCGGAAGCTCACGCACCCGTCCCCACCCTTCCCGGCCCGAACATAAATCTCCGCGCGATCAACAAGCATGATTTGTCCGCATCGACGACTCTGTCCGAACCCGGAACGCCAGCGACGGGCTATGTAGCGTCACCCCTCGTGGGTGACGATCAGTACCGCGACAGTTATGGAGCGGTCTTGTCGACCTCCGGTGACCGCTCGATGGCACTCGCGGTACTGATCAAATGGTCGCGTGCCTTTGGTTTCACGTCTTCCCACCGAAACGCCGTGCCGCACTCCGGACACCGCTCCACCGCCGCCCCCGTCAGATCATACGCGCATTCCGGGCAATACGGCCGGTTGCTCGGAATGGCCAAGTTCACGATCCACTTTCCGCCGAAGAATAGGTAGACGCCGAGCGCGGGCTGGAGAATAGCTACGGCAATCTGGAAGTACGGCGCTGGAAACGTCGTCGAACCGGTAGCCGATTGGAACATCCACGCGATCATCGCGATGCTCTGTGGCAACCCGTACGCAAAAAGTGAAACCCCGATCGCCTTGAGCGCCAGCCGAAACAGCGTCTTGTATTTCATATCAGCCCTCGCCAACGGCAGTCAAACAGGCATCCTAACGCATTCGTCCCGGCGGGACGATTGAGATTAGCCCACCGTTTCAACGGTGGGTAGGCAATCCTCATGATTCAAAAAAGTCCCGGAGGGACGACCGAGCGATTCAGCCGTCCCTCCGGGACTTAAAGCTCCTTGGATCCGTTGACCCACCGATAAATCGGTGGGCTATTATCATCTGGTGCCTACGGCACACGGAGTCGTCTGACTGACAAGCATCAGTTACTTCGCCGCGCTATGCTTCCGTCGGCACGATGTCCACCTTGCGGCCACGGAAGCGGACAATCCCATCGGACAAAGCGAACAGCGTATGATCCCGTCCCAATCCCACGCGCAGGCCGGGCTGGTACGGCGTACCCTTCTGCCGGACCAGGATCGTACCGATGCGGACCAGCTCGCCCGCGCCCCGTTTCACGCCCAAAAACTGCGGATTGCTGTCCCGTCCGTTCCGCGTCGAACCCTGTCCCTTCTTATGTGCCATATCCAGTCACTCCTTGGCGGACAATCTTCAGCCCGCTCCCAATCTGAAATCTCGAATCTCCAATCTCAAATCGAAAATGTCGAATGGCGAATTAAGAATGGCGACGGATGCTCTCATTCGACATTCATCATTCGACATTCGCCATTCATCTCATCACCCATTCCCGACTTCGCCGCATCGGCGTCGCGGCCGACCGCGTCTGCGGATCGCCCGGCAAGTCATAGACCACGGCCAGCGTCCGGCGCATGAAGAACGCCCGCGGGTTGTCCTCCGACTCCTCGCGCTTCGGATCGAACGCCGGATTCCGCTGCCGCGCGCTTTCTCCGGAAAGCCCGCTGATGTACAGCGTGAAACTCGACGCCGCCTCCTCGAACGTTCGGAACACTGCGGCCGACGACCGGGAGTTCTCCACCCCCTGCAACAGCAACCCGGTCACCTTGGCCGGCGGGGCGAAGAACGGAAATTCTTGGAAGTGCCGGGCCTTGATCGCGTCATACGCCGTCGGGCTCACGTTCGCCCCGCCCTCCACTACCTGCAGCGTATCGGTCACAATGCGAAACGATGGATAAAACTGCACGTCCTTTCCCGTTCGATTGGTCACCTGATAGAGCACATACCAGAAAGTCGTCGCGTGCTCATCGCCCGGCAGACGCAGCGTGATCCGCTGGGGGTCGTGGAATTCCAAGTCCAGTTGCCAGGCCGTCGTGGCGATGTCCGCCTTCGGCGCAGCCGTTGCCGGCGGCCCGTAACCCGCCCAAAACCCAAACAACGCGAGCCCCAACGTCCGCCCCTTCATAGCCCAGCCATGATACCCAATGAAGCGGAAGTGTCAACCCGAGCAGGACAGCTATCGCAGGTCGTATTTAATGGTTACATTGGGGACTCATTGTCGATTTGCGTTTTTCGATTGTCGATTGATGTTGCTGGATGGTCCTGCCCTCCATTCGACAATTGACAATCGGCAATCGACAATCGGGGCGATGAGACCAGGATTCAAACAAGGCGTCACCCGCGAGTTGACCGTGGTGGTCACGCCCGAAATGTGTCCGGCCTTCGACGGCGTGATCATTCACCGCGTCTACTCGACCTGGTCCGCCGCCCACCACTTCGAGATCGCCGCGCGGATGGTCCTGGTCGATTTTCTCGAAGAACACGAGGAAGGCATCGGATCGCACCTTACGGTCGATCACTTGGCCCCATGCCCGGTGGGGAGGACCGTTCGCGTCCGAGCAGAGCTCGTCGAGGTCTCGAAAGACCACCACCCCCGCGTGGTCTGTAACGTATCCGCTTACGACGGCGACCGACTGCTCGCCAAGGGAAAACAGGTGCAGGTCGTTATGAACAAAGAACATCTACAACACTACCTTGAAAGGAGTTCTTAAACCATGGTCAAGCTCGTCGCTTTATACAAAAAGCCCGCCGACGTGTCCGCCTTTGAAACGCACTACAAAGAGATTCACGCGCCGCTGGCCAAGAAGATGCCGGGGCTGAAGAGACTGGAGCTCTGCCACTTCGCCGGTTCGCCCGGCGGAGAGCCGAAGTTCTACATGATGGCCGAGCTGTACTTCGACACCAAGGAAGCCATGATGTCCGCCCTGGGAAGCCCCGAGGGCAAGGCCGCCGCCAAAGACGTCATGTCCTTCGCCGGTGACCTTATCCACATGATGTTCGCCGACGTGGCCTAGTGGTCCGCAATGGACGAGAATGCTGGCGCGACGGCGAGATCGCCGACGATGAGTTGCAACCCAAAATGAGACAACTTGCGGCGGTGGATAAACAGCGTCTTTTCGGCCTGTGTCTACGGTACCGTGCGTTGTTACAGTTCCAGCTTTTCCAGCTCCCGCTTTCAGTCGTTGGGCGCTCCGGACCGCGCAATTATTGCCGTGTAGACCCTCGCAAACTTGCGCTGCCGTTAATCGTAACCTGAGATGCCATCATAAGTTACGATTGGTGGCGCAAACCCGGCGACCCTGGCCGACGATGGCCAACGCCTGAAAAAACTAAAATAATCGCTTGACGTTCGGTTTTGGTTCGGGTATACTATCACCGAACAAAGCGCAAACCCGTGGCGGGGGTCGGAGATGAACCGGATACGCAGACCATTCAAGGGATCGAACGAGTACTCGTCAACATGGCCCGGCGGGCGAGGGCGGGAGCTGCCGCTGTGTCTGTTCGGTCCCGGGGGTTCGTTTCGGACGGCGTGGCCGGCAGGCCCGCTTTGTTCCGTGTCGCCGACGGGCACGACGGGTTGGCGGTTGCTGTGGCGCGAAATGGTCGAGGCCGCACGCGACGAAATGCGACGAAACGTATGGTTGCGGTGGCTGTCCGCGCAGGGCGCGTTGCCCGTGTACGCCATCGGACCGGAGGGGTTGTCCGCTTTTGTGGAGCCAAGTCATGGCGCGAACGAAGAAACTCGTCACCGACGAGACCCATTGTCTGACCCCGCGGCAGCTCGAAATCCTTACGCTGATTCGCGACGGCCGGCGCAACGATGGCTATTCCCCGACGCTGCAGGAGATCGCCGACGAGCTGGGCATCAGCAAGATCACCGTGTTCGAGCACGTCGAGGCCTTGCACAAAAAAGGGCTGCTTTCGCGGCGTTCCAACAAGGCACGCTCTTTGGAATTGACCGCCTCGGCGC